>Ga0182746_1000004_pt1 | contig 576138 bp, 559 predicted proteins | sample eDN3rd30CBELigOP_FD_128881 | JGI IMG/M metagenome (GOLD analysis project Ga0182746, IMG submission 128881) | Enriched Organic Plus compost microbial communities from Emeryville, California, USA - eDNA 3rd pass 30_C BE-Lig OP (version 2) (version 2) ...
ATTGCGATGAGTGATGTGAATAATTTGAATTCCACTTTGAGCAACTATCACACAGTTGCCGCCTTTAATTCTGCCGTGGGTGGTGCAAACTGTGCGGCTTATGAGACTCCTTATTGGAATTCTGTTTCAGGGAACTTTTTATGTCAGGCGATCAATGTTTCTGTTGCCGGTGACGTGAGCGGAACTATTGGTGCTGTTTCTGTTAATAAGATTAAAGGTATCACTGTTGATACTACCGGTTTAACTTCGGGACAAATTCTTAAATATGATGGAACCAAGTGGGCTCCTGCTAACGACAGCAATGCGGGTGGTACAGTTACAAGTGTTGGTACTGGCACAGGTCTCACGGGTGGCCCAATCACGACTTCTGGTACTATTTCTTTAGCCAACACCGCTGTTACTGCGGGATCGTATGGTTCAGGTACGCAAGTGCCAACATTCACCGTGGATGCTCAAGGTCGTTTGACTGCTGCAAACAATGTTTCGATTCCCACTGCGAGTGGTTCAACCACAGGTCTTTTAACTTCGGCTGATTGGACGACTTTCAACAATAAACTTGGTACTGCTTCAACATTCTCTGGTGATGTGTCTGGTACTGCGAGTGCGATGAGTGTTGATAAAATCAAAGGCAGAGCTGTTTCAACTACGGCACCCACAGTGGGACAATTCTTAGTCTATGATGGCTCAACTCAATATGCTCCAGTGTCTTTAAGTGGCGACGCCACAATGTCGGCAACAGGTGCTGTTACTCTTAAAAATACGGGCACTGCGGGAACTTACACGAAAGTGACTACAGATGCTCAAGGTCGTGTGACTTCTGGTGCTAGTTTAACGGCCACGGACATTCCTGCTCTTGATTGGTCTAAGATAACAACGGGTAAGCCTACTACTCTTTCCGGCTATGGAATCACAGATGCTGTTCAAAACGCAGGATCCACACCCAGTGTGCAAACGGGTACTGTGGCCTCACGTCCTGCCGCAGGCACTGCGGGAAGATTGTATATCGGTTCTGACGACAATACATTGTACAGAGACACAGGTTCTGCCTGGGTAAAAATCGGTGACGGTGCTGGTGCCACAGGCGTTAGCAGTGTCACAGCAAGTGCGCCTCTAGCATCCAGTGGTGGTACAACCCCAAACATCACTATCACACAAGCCAACTCCACAACGAATGGTTACTTAAGTTCTACCGATTGGAATACGTTTAATAATAAACTCGGCACTGCATCGACATTCTCAGGTGACGTCAGCGGAACATCATCCACAACAAGTGTGGATAAAATCAAAGGCAAATCCGTTGTGCCAACAACCTATGCGGCCGGACAAACTCTCAGATACGACGGTACGAACTGGGTGAATGCGGTCTTGGGATTCAGTGATCTTTCAGGTTCGGCTTCAACAGCACAGCTGCCAACAATTCCTGTTTCCAAAGGTGGTACCGGTGTGACCTCTCTCACCGCCAACCGTCTGCTGGCAAGTGATGGCACGGGTTCTACCGTTACAACATTCAACTGCGGCGTCGGACAACTCCTTACCTTCAATGCTTCAGGTGTGATGGGATGTACAAACTATTCCGCCTCCGGTCTTTTCGCTAATGGCGGGAACAGTTTCGCAGGGGCCGCCACCCTCGGCACTAACGACAACTATGCTTTGAATTTTGAAACCAACGGTGCGACCAGAATGACTATTCTAGCCAATGGCAATGTGGGTATCGGCACCGCATCTCCCTCGCAAAGTTTGGATGTCCGTTCTCCTGGATCTGCCGCTGGCGAAACGGCTCTTATGGTCAGCAATCCTTCGACCGCGGCCTACTCAACCACCAGTTTTGATATGTATGCCGCGGGAACTTGGCGTACCTCTGTCTGGTCTATGGCTAACAATACGAGCAGCGGCAGTGTTTTCGGTGTCACAACGGCGGATTCCTCGGGAGCCGCGCAAGAACGCTTGCGAATCACGGACAGCGGCGCGGTGGGAATCGGCACGACGTCGCCAAGTTATCGTCTTGATCTTCAAGGTAACACCTATTCCAGCAGCTCAATCAAATTACGCCGAACTGAAGTTTCCGGTATCGGTCCCGGAGTTGATTTTTACACTTCCAGCGATGCGACGAATTCGGCGACTTCGCAAACCGTGGCTAACACAGGCTTAGGACAAATGAATTTTTACGGCACCAATGAAACCGGAGCCGCCGCCTCAAATCCTTCGGCGCGCATCTCCGTAATCACCAGTGAAAACACCACATCGACAGCCACCGGCGGTTCGATCCGCTTTCAAACGACAACCACCGGAACCAACACCCTCACAGAGGTCCTGCGTCTTATTGACGGCAAAGTCGGTATCAATACCTCCAGCCCCACCGCAAAATTGGATATTCGCACCTCGGGCACTTCTTCGATCAAATTCGTTGAAGGAAATATCGAGCTGCAAAGAAGTGAAACCACCTCCGCGTCGACTGGCGGCTACATTGATTTCAAAAAGAACACCACCGAAGATTACCGCGCGCGTATTTCCTACGACACCGCTGTCGGCGGATCGGCGGAAGGCGGTCTAGCCTTCTACGCCAACGCTGATGGCAACTCGAGCTTGCTGCGCATGGTGATCGGTGGAAATGGCAACGTGGGTATTGGAACTTCCGCGCCGACACAAACTTTGCATGTCTCCTCCGGCAGCGCCTATTCCGTTATTGCCAACGAAAACACTTCCGCTGGGGGAAATCAGTGGAGATGGTACTCCTCTTCCAACACCGCTCCGTTGGGAGCTAATGCCATGTGCTTTGGCGTCAACACATGCCTATTCACCATTTTTACAACAGGCAATGCCACTTTGGCGGGAACCCTAACTCAGTCTTCGGATGCTCGTTTGAAAAAAGACATCGCAGCTATTCCTTACGCACTGTCTTCCATCGAAAAGCTCGAGGGCGTGACTTATCACTGGAAAGATCCAGCGAAAGATCAAAAACAGCAGATCGGTCTTATCGCGCAAAATGTGGAAAAAGTTTTTCCTCAAGCGGTGAATACGGACGCCAGTGGATTTAAATCCGTGGCTTATCAAAATCTTGTCGCACCGATTATTAACGCGATCAAAGAACTCGCGGCGCGATTGCGCTCGGTTGAAAGCCAGCAGTCCGCGCAAGCTCGTCATATTGCTTCCGTCGCGGAACAAAACGACGCCCGAATTCAAGCTCTGGAAGCTCGCGCGGAAAAAGCTGAAAAAGAAAATGCTGAATTGAAAGCGCGCTTGGAACGTCTAGAAAAAAAATTAAGCGACAAATAAAAGGCTATTCTTCGCTGGAATCATCATCCGCAGGATCTTGCGGCTTCGCATTTTGAGACAACTCTTCTAAAGCCATCTCGGCGCGGGTTTTATAACCCTTTTTCGTATTGCAGTCCTTGCAGGACGGTACACAGTTGTTCTTGTTGGACTTCCCTCCCCGGGCAATGGGAATCAGATGGTCCATTGTGAGATCGGCGGGTTTAAAGCGCCCACCGCAGTGATAGCACAGGCCTTTTCCTAACTCCTGCTTCCACCATTGGCTGGCGCGCAGCTCGCGGGCTTTCGCCTTTTCGCGCTTTTGGTGTTCTGGAGAGGCCGGGCTAAAGAAATAATCCATGGCCCTGTTATAGACTAAGTCCAGGACCACTGCAAGAGGGCCCGCTCTCTCGATAAAAACTGGGGCGAGGGTGGGAAACTGGACTTAAGATGAGAGACCTTTTCCTCAATTTTCACGCCTCTTTTACCGATAAAGCCCGGAGAGGAGCAGTGGCCTATGTCTGTCAAAACGTTCAAAAAAGGCGAAGTCATCTACAAAGACGGCGATAAAATTACATCCGTTTATCTGATCCAAAGCGGAGGCGCAAATCAGTGCCTGATGCGTGGAAAAAAGACCATCGACCTTTTCCAACTGGGTTCGTCCCACATCCTGGGGGACCAGATCATTCTTGGCCAAGCGACTCATCCGACGGCGGCTATTGCGACCACTGAAACCAAGGTTTTAGAGATTCCGGTGGAGACCTTGAAACAACAATACGAGGGCGCTCCGCAAATGCTCAAAGTCATCATCAAGTCCTTGGCGGATCGTCTGCGTTTGGCGATGAACGATGTGCGTTCCAGCAAACTTGAAAAAGACTCCTCCCCTTGCCCTGAAGATCAAGTGGCGAAAGTTTTTGGCGCTGTTTTCCATACGGCCAATCACAAAGGCGACCGCTCTCAGCCGGGCCGCGTGGTTGTGGATTGGAATTTGATGAAGCAATACTCTCAGCGCGTGATGGGCGAGGGTCCCAAGCGTCTTGAGCAGGCCATCAATATTCTTGTGAAGTTGAAGCTTGCGCTTTATGAAATGGGCAAAGCTCCGGACAATCCAGATGGCCCTGATGAAATTCAAAAAGTGCATTTCCTGGATTTATCCCTGCTGGAAAGTTTCTTTGAATTTTATCAGTACTACTATTTCAAAGGCGGTCGCTCCGAGTTGCTCAAAGTCGACGAACTTTGCCAGCAGATGCTCGACGGCATTTTGAAGCTCTCTGAAAATGAGCAGGCCGACCGTTTCAGCATCGTCAGCATTGATTTTGCTAAATTCGCCGAATACTGCAAAAACGAAATCGGTATTAATTTGAACAACGACCACTTCAACCGTCTTGAAGGCAAAGGTGTCTTCATGAAACGTAAAAACGGCGGCTCGGGTGTGCTGCTGCAATTTGAAGTGAAAGAATTCCGCTCAGTCGCGCAAAGCTGGAAAATGCTGCGTGAAATTGAAAAGTGGAATGAAAAAGGCTTCGTTGATATGGACGAAAAAGACGAAAAACCTAAAAAGAAAACCAATGGCGGGCCTGCCTGCCCTGCTTGCAGCGTGGAGCTTCAAGCCGGAGCGAAGTTCTGCCATGAATGCGGCCACAAGGTCGTGATGGCAGCTTAATTATGAGTGAAGCCCTGGTCGTTTTTAAAGCCATTCATAAAGACGCGGAAAAGCAAACACTTCTGCAAAGACTGCTGGCCAGCCAGCAGCTCATTTCACTGCGCGATAAGTTTGAACGCAGTATCACGCTCAAACCTTTGAGCATCAACTCCAACATGCAGATCAAATGCCGTCCGCCGGAAGAGTTTATGAATACGCAAGACGGTGACGCTTTTACGGCAAGCTTCCAACTGGGTAACGATAGATACATGTTTGAAACTCATCCGGTGGTGGGCGAAAACTTCGTCACTCTCACCGTTTTGAATTTGTTCCATTTGCAAAAACGCCGCAACTACCGCTACGTTTTGCCGCAGGACTACTCCGCAGAGTTTGTAATCAATTATCTCAATCAGATCGCCTGTGCGCACACATGCCGCCTGTTAGACTTGAGCACCGAAGGCTGTGCTGTGGAGATCTCCATGGCTGACGCGAATTTGCGATTGGAAGACATTCTGCAAGCTGAAATTTTTCTTGGCGACCGTGAGCCGATTCTGGTTCAGGGTGTGATTAAAAACATCCGCGAAAAAGACGAACTGAATCTGATTCTAGGTGTGGAGTTCAATCACATGGCTAACGCCAGTGAAAGCAAGATCGTGCATTCTCTTACCGAACTGCAAAGAGATATCTACTTCCGCAAAGCCGGTTGATTATCGTGAAGGATAATAAAGCTTATTATCCCACATCCCTTCATTGAAGTATTGAATGGTGGCTTTGAATTTCAAAGTCAGAGCTTGCTTGCGCGCGCTTTGCTCGGCACTCATGGCAGGACCCGTGATTTCGTGCTCACCGTCGCGATCAGCGATCGCAAACATCTGCGGTTCCGCCTGCCCCGGAGCCCAGCGCAGGAAATAATCCTGAGCAAAAAGAATGTAACGGCCATCAATGAAATTCACCGCGACTTTGTCGCCGTCAGTAAACAGGGAGCTGCCCAGATAGTTTTTGTCTTTTTCCGGAATGCCCAAGAAATCAAGAACGGTGGGCATCACATCAATTTGCTGTGCGATTTTTTCAGTGTCTGTTTTAGGAAAACGGTAAGAGGGATGATATAAGAACAGCGGAATGCGATAGCTGCCATAATCATTCTGATATTCCGGACGGTAATGAACCGAAGCATGATCGGCCGTCACAATAAATAACGTGTCTTTAAACCACGGCTTTTTTTCCGCCTCAGCAAAGAACTTTTTGAGCGCATAATCCGTGTAAGAAACCGTTTTTAAAATTTCAATCGGCCCTTCCGGGAACATCTCTTTGTATTGCGGCGGCACTTTGAACGGCTGGTGCGAAGTCAGTGTGAAAACCGACGTCATAAAAGGCTGCGGCAAAGTGTCCATTTGCACGAGCATCCATTGCAAAAACGGCTCATCCCAAATACCCCAGACCCCGTCATCGTCGGCGGAATTGCCGTACTCTCGCGAGCCGAAGTATTTTTCGACCCCTGCGCTTTGCATGAAAGAGTCAAAATACATCGTGCCGTTATGCCCGCCATGGAAAAACGCTGTGGCATAACCCTTTTGTGAAACCAGCGTTCCCAGCCCCAGAAAGTAGTTCGAAGTGAAGTGCGAAGAAATAAAAGGCTCGTTCATAAGAGCCGGAATTCCCGCTATCACAGCACCGACACCTTCAATCGAACGGCGTCCGTTGGCGTAGGAATTTTTAAACACCAGCGATTTTGCCATCAAAGAATCCAAGAAAGGCGTATAGGATTTTCCACCGGCCACAGGACCGAGGTACTCTTCTCCAAAACTTTCAAGAATGATGATCACGATGTTTTGCGGCTTCACCGGACGGACTGTCGCAGTCATCGCAGAGCCCTTCAATGATCCGTTTAAGTGACGAAGCATTTCTTCCTTGTCCGTGAAAAACTGCTCACGCTTGAGGGTCTCCGCTCCGTAACTTTTAATCAGCGTGAATGTGGAATTCAGAACCAGATTGTTGAGCAAAGGCGCGGTGAAAACATTGGCGTTCACAAAACTGATGGGTTTGCTTTGCAAGCCACCGCGAATGCCGATGACGGAAACCACGAGCGCCACAAAACACAGAAACGCGTGCGAGAGCCACAGTTTGACTCCCCCTTTGTTTTCTCCGGGCCAGATGAGTTCTTCCTTATCGGTTTCCTTCATCACTTTGCGCACACACCACACGAATAAAATCACGAGCAGCGTATTGAGCAGGAATAAAAACCAATAGCTCGTGACAAAGTTCCACATCTTGCCTTGCGCTTCGTTAACTAAGAAAAAACTATCGTATGTGAAGCGGCGGCCGACGAAGTTGATGAACTCCACATCGACCAGGTTCAAAATTAAAAACGGCACCTGCAAAAGACAGAAAAGCACCCAAGTGAGCGTGCTCCAGTGAATGTGCCAGCTTTTCGGCCACGGAATAAAGGCGATTAGGAGCAAGGGTGCAGTCACGCTCAGAGCGGCGGCGGCGTCAAAGCGCAGGCCGACGATAAAGGACCACAGGATGTCCATGGCCGGCTTGTTTTTGAATAAACTCCAGTTCCAGAGCAGAAATTCGACTCGCGCTAGGAAATAAAAGCCCACGGCTAAGAGGGCCAAAGAGAAGATTTTCAACAATCGATGAGTCGGTCCAAACATTCGCCCATCCTACAACGACCTTTCGCGTCATTCAAGGAGGACCGTGGCTGACTTCACCCTCCGGCTCTGCTAATTTCGCTCTCGTATGACACCAGAACAAATGAAAGAACGCTTGGAAAAGTATTATGCCGATGGGAAGGTCGAAGTTTACGATCTGACCGGCACTCAGGACCACTATGAAGTTTACGTGGAAAGCTCTGTTTTTGCGGGCATGACCCGAATTCAGCAGCACCAGCATGTCATGGCTTGCTTTGGTCCAGAATTGAAGACCGGAGAGGTTCATGCGCTCTCCATTAAGACTAAGATTAAGTGATTTTTTAAAAAGGAAAAAGTTATGTCCACTGTTCACGAAAAAATTGAGAATATTCTAAATCAACACAAAGTCGTGCTTTTCATGAAAGGCACTCAACAGTTCCCGATGTGCGGTTTTTCCGCGCGTGCTTGCGCGATTCTGCAAGACATGGGCGTCAAATTCCATGACGTGAATGTTCTTGAAGACGAAGAAATCCGTTCTGGCATCAAAGAATACGGCAACTGGCCGACCATTCCGCAGCTTTACATCAACAAGCAGCTTGTGGGTGGCAGCGACATCATGATGGAAATGTACCAATCCGGCGAATTGCAAGAGATGTTGAAATAACATGAGATGCAATGTCGCCGTGTGGGATCGCATTCTGAGATTCATCGCGGGCGTATTGTTGACCACATACGCCTTTGCGGGCGGTCCCTTTTGGGCGTACATCGGCATTTATGGCTTATTCACGGCCGCTTGGGGCTTGTGTCCCCTGTACGCTTTCTTTAGAATCAGAACATTGAAGGATTTCCACCGGGCTGTTCCCGACGAAGAATAGGATGTTTGCAGTATGTCTTCCGCCCTCATCGAACTTGAAAGTTTTTTGCAGAAAGACCAAATCAAAACCGATGAGGAAAGCCTCAAATACTGGGGTAAGGACTGGACAACCTATTTCGATATCAAAGCTTCCGCCATCGTTTTCCCGCGCAAAGCCGACGATGTCGTGCAACTGGTGCGCTGGGCTCGCAAAAATAAAATCGCCTTGATTCCCTCCGGGGGCCGCACGGGTCTTTCCGGTGCCGCTGTCGCCACTCAAGGCGAAGTCGTCGTGTCCTTTGATCAAATGAACAAGATCAAAGATTTCAGTCCTGTCGATCAAACCGTGGTGATTGAACCCGGCGTGGTCACCGAGGCCCTGCAAGAGTTCGCGCATTCCAAACAGCTTTTTTACCCGGTGGACTTTGCCGCGACAGGCTCGTCGCAAATGGGCGGCAACATCGCCACCAACGCCGGCGGCATCAAAGTCGTTCGTTACGGTCTGACTCGCGAGTGGATCGCGGGCCTTAAAGTCGTCACCGGCAGTGGTGAACTTTTAGAACTCAATAACGGTCTTGTGAAAAACGCGACCGGATACGATTTGCGCCATCTTTTCATCGGCTCCGAGGGAACTTTGGGCTTTATCGTTGAAGCGACCATTCGCTTAGCTCCTCCTCCACCACCGATGAAAGTTCTGGTGATGGCGGTGAGCGGTCTTGATGCCGTGATGAAAATCTTTGCGCAGTTTAAAACGAAAACGTCTCTGGTGGCGTTTGAAATGTTCTCAGACAAAGCTTTGAAAAAAGTTTTGGAAAACACCGGCCTGCCTGCGCCACTTGAAACAACCGCACCGTTTTACGTGCTGGCGGAAGTGGAAACGCGCAACGATCAGGATGAGGAACATGCGCTGGGTGTTTTTGAAAAATGCCTGGAAGAAGGCTGGGTGCTTGACGGCGTGATCAGCCAGTCCGATGTGCAAGCGGCGACCTTCTGGCGTTATCGCGAAGATATTTCTGAGTCTTTGGCGAAATACTCTCCCTACAAGAACGATATTTCCGTTACGATCTCTAAGGTCCCGCCGTTTATGGAAGACCTCGATAAAGTTTTAGCGCAAGCTTATCCGACGTGGGAGGTTGTGTGGTTCGGTCACATCGGTGACGGTAATTTGCACATCAATATCTTGCGCCCGTCCGGCATGACCAAAGAAGAATTCGTTAAAGAATGCCGTCAAGTCGACGTCATGGTTTTTGAAACGGTGAAGAAATATCAAGGCTCTATTTCCGCGGAACACGGCGTGGGACTGACGAAAAAATCATTCCTCACTTACACCCGTTCCGCCGCGGAAATTGAGATCATGCGCGGGATCAAAAAAGTTTTTGACCCCGACAACATCATGAATCCTGGAAAAGTTCTTTAGTTCTAGTACACAACTCGTGTGCGGATTGAGCGCGACAGCTTGCCGATGTCTTCGGCGAGCCTATCGGCGTGCGCCGAATGTACGTCCATAACGAGATAACCGATTTTTTCGTCTGTCGAAAGATACTGTCCTTCGATGTTGGCACCGGCTTTGGAAATCAAACCGTTGATCTCACCCAGGACACCGGGTTCGTTCTTGTGCACATTCAAAATACGCGAAGTGCCTTGTTTCACCGGCAAGTCCACGTTGGGAAAATTCACAGCCCCCGAAGAAGAACCGATTTTTAAGTAACGACGGAAACTTTCCGCGACCTCCACACCGATGGCATATTGCGCTTCTTCAGTGCTGCCGCCGATATGCGGAGTGAGAATGACGTTGGGGACTCCTTGCAAAGGAGATTTGAATTTTTCTTTGTTGCTGGCAGGCTCTTCCGGGAAAACGTCAATCGCGCATCCGGCGATATGTTTGGATTTCAGCGCATCCACCAGGGCCTCAATCACCACCACGGTGCCGCGGCTGGCGTTGATCAGATAACTGCCTTTTTTCATCTGCGCGAGTTCCTTCGCGCCGATCATGTCTTTGGTTTCCGGAGTTTCCGGCACATGCAAAGTCACAAAGTCAGAAACTTTTAAAAGTTCTTCGAGCGAAGATTTCGCCACCGCATTTCCAAGCGGCAGTTTTTTTACGACATCATAGAAAACGACTTTAAGCCCCAGGGATTCGGCCAAAATACTCACTTGGCTGCCAATATGGCCATAACCGACGATTCCCACGGTTTTACCGCGCACTTCTTTGGCGCCTTCGGCGGATTTCACCCACTCGCCATTATGAGCTTTGGTGTTGCGGTCGCCCAATTGACGAGACAAAGAAATCATCTCGGCAATCACCAGTTCCGCGACAGAACGTGTGTTCGAGTGAGGAGCGTTGAACACGGGAACCCCGCACTCACGCGCAGTCATTAAGTCGACTTGATTTGTACCGATGCAAAAGCAGCCGATTGTGGTCAGATGCGGATTTTTTTTGAGAACTGCGGCGGTGATTTCCGTCTTAGAGCGAATACCCAGAACATCATAATTCGGCAGGACCTTGAGCAGCTCTTCTTCGGAGGGAGCGTGAGAGAGAAGATCCACTTTAAAACCTTCAGCGGTCAGGACCTCTTTAGCGACGGGATGGATGTTTTCAACAAGAAGAATTCTGAGCGCGCTCACACAGCACCTCCACACTCATTTTAGTGTACCGTGACCATGCGCAGTAAGGGTAGTCAAAATAGCACTGAAAAGTCAGACTGAACATATATGGCCACAACTCGAGTTTTCTCTCTACTTATCGTCGATGATGACCCTCTGGTGCACCAATCCCTGAAGATGTGTTTGCCTGCGCATTGGAAAGTCTTTTCAGCACCGCGCTTAGAAGCGATCCAATATGAGCGTTTTTATCATGCGGCGTTTGTGGACATGCACCTGGAACCAGGCTCGACCAAAGCAGCGGGTCCGCAGGTCATTGAAAAGCTCATCAAGCACAACAATCAACTCGAAGTCGTGGCGATGTCCGGCGATCTAAGCCGCACGCTGATGGAAAGCTGCTTGAAAGCCGGCGCGCAAAGATTTTTAGCGAAGCCCTTGATGCCGGAAGAAATTCTTTTGATCTTGGAAAAGATCGAAGCCTTGTGGGATCTGCGCAGTGTTGATCCCAATGCCAGCCGCCACACCACACGCTGGGTGGGAAGTTCGGAAAGCTCCGCCAAAATTAAAAAACGCATTGCCGATCTGCGCGGCGAAACGAATCCTGTTTTGATCGAAGGTGAAACCGGTTGCGGTAAAGAAGTGGTCGCCCGCCTCTTGCACCAGCAAGAAGGCGAAAGGCCCTTTATCGCCGTCAACCTTGCCAGCATTCCGGAAAATCTTTTTGAGTCAGAAATGTTCGGCCACGTGAAGGGCGCTTTCACCGGAGCTGAACAGAACAAAGTCGGTCTTGCTGAAGCTGCCAACGGTGGCGATTTGTTTTTGGATGAAATCGAAGCTTTGCCTTTAAGCCAGCAAGCCAAACTTTTGCGCTTTCTTGAAACCGGCGAAGTTCGCCGTGTCGGTGCCAAAGAAAGTTCGCAAGTTAAAACCCGTGTGATCGCGGCCAGCAATAAGCCGTTGGATAAGATGGTCGCGGCGGGAGAATTCCGCGAAGACCTTCTTTATCGCCTGTCTTCTCAGCGTATCACTTTACCGCCATTGCGCGAGCGCCTCGAAGACATTGATGAATTAGCCCGTCATTTTCTGGAAGCTGAGCGCCCACGCCGGAATAAAACTTTCGCTGATGACGGTCTTGAGGCTTTAAAGACTTACAACTGGCCCGGCAACGTGCGCGAACTCAAGCGTGTGTGTGAACAGCTGAGCCTGACTTCCCCCCTGCCGCTGATTCGCCGTGAAGACGTGACGGCGTGGCTGAAGCCGGCGGCGACACCTGTGGGAGCGCCTTCTTACACCGCGATTGATTTTAATAAAGGCTTAAACAATCTGGTCGAAGAGTTTGAGGCGCATGTGATTCGCACATGCCTCAAGCAAACTCAGGATGTCGAAGAAGCGGCGAAGATTCTGCAAGTCTCGCGCTCCAATCTTTACAAGAAGATCAAAGACTACAAAATTGAAGAGGAACCCTCGTAATGAATTTTGATTTCAATCTGCCCTTGCAATTCAATATGCCCACGGCGTGGGAAAGCCCCATTTACCGCCAGACGGTTTTGATCGTTCTTTCCATTATCTTTTTTTCCGGCGCGATCATTTTCTTTTTCCGTAACAAGAACTATTACTTCGTACAATCCTGGGCGAGCATTAAGAGCTGGCTGATCGCCGCTCCGTTGATGTTCGTGGTGATGGGTTTACCGGAGCCATGGCCTTTGGTGTTCTTGACGATTCTCGCCATTCTGGGCGCAAAAATCTTTTTCCAGATCATGGGCATGTTCCACCGCTCGAACTTTGTTTTGATTTGTTATGCGGGGATTATCGGATTGGGAATTTGCGCTCAGTACAACCGTATCGATATTTACAACTCCATGCCGATGATTGTTTTGGGTGCGAGTTGCGTGGTTCCTTTGATTCGCAACTCTTATAAGCGCATGATTCAGTATATTTCACTGACTTTGCTCGCATTTATCTTCCTGGGCTGGTCTTTCATGCACCTGGCACTTATCTTGAAATTCCCGAATGGCGTTTATCAGGTGATGTACCTGATCATTCTGACGGAGTTTTGTGACAATACGAACTTGGCCGTCGGCCGCTATATCGGAGGCTGGCGCATGTTCCCGGGCATCAATCCGCGCCGTACGGTGGGAAGTACCGCGGTGTCGGTTTTACTCACGCTGTTTTTGGCGGGCTCCATGCGTTTCCTGCTTCCTGATGGCTCTGACAAATACTGGCTTTCCTCAGGTCTGGTCGCTTCCCTCGGGGGCTTTGTCGGTGATCTGGTGATGACGGTGGTACGCCGGGATGCGGGGATGAAAACAGTCGGTCCGTTCATTATCGGACGTGGCGACTTCCTTCACCGCGTGGACCGCCTGATTTTTGTGGCGCCGATTTATTATTATGTGATGACGGTTTTCCTATGAAAGATTGGAACTACGATAACGAGCAGTGGACGAAACTGCCGACTTACTTAAAACACTTGCCGCTGTTCACACGTCATATCGACATGTTCAGCGTGTTCATGCGTTTTCTGTGGTCTATTTTTCTGAAAAATCTCGCGTTTAAGTTCTACATCCGTCTGCAAGTCAAAGGGACTCCGTTTAAAGAAATCTATCGCACTCAACCCAAGCTGATTATTATCAGCAACCACGCAAGCCACCTGGATGCGGTTTCCATCGCCGCCTCCATTCCGCGCCGTTACTGGCTGAATCTTTATATCGCCGCAGCCAAGGATTATTTTTTCACCAACGCGCTCTTTACGTTTTTCTCGAAGCACTGCTTGGGAGCCATTCCCATTGACCGTAAAGACCGTAAGGGCGAAGCGATCAATTTGATTTTGAAACTTTTAACCGAGCTTCCGCGCATGTGGCTGATTATTTTTCCCGAGGGCACTCGCTCGAAAGACGGAAAAATTCAGGAATTCAAACGTGGTGTTTCGATCTTTTCCGAGCGTACAAAAACGCCGCTCTTATTCACATATTTGGAAGGCAATATGGAGCTATGGCCGAAAGGTCAGCCGATTCCATTACCGGGAAAACTCGTTTTGCACGTAGGTCCAGTGCATCCGCCGGGCCCCATTCAAGAGGTGTATTCTGCTTATAAGGAGTGGGTGATGACGATCAACCCGGACGCCTTTGCCGCGACGAAGGAGGAAAAACAAAATGACTCCGAACAACTTTGATATCGAAAAAATTCATTTAACCATTGGCTCTTACGATGTCTGTCCGATTCCCACAGGTATTTTCGGTTTGGATGGCGGCGCGATGTTCGGAACAGTTCCCAAAGTTTTATGGGAGCGCTCCAATCCTCCTGATGAGAAAAACCGCATTCCCATGGAAGCGCGGGCTTTGCTTTTAAAATCCGCTCAAGGCAATGTTTTGATCGACACCGGCAACGGTAAAGACTTTGTCGCGAAATACGGCGAAAAACTCGGCAATAAATTTGCGGAGATGTACAACATCAATGAAAACGGTCCGTCGCTGATAAAATCTTTGGCGACGTATGGTTTGCGCCCGGAAGACATCAACCATGTCATTCTCACTCACCTGCACTTCGATCACGCCGGTGGCGCCACAACTGAAAAAGACGGCAAGCTTGTTCCCACCTTCCCGAAAGCCCGCTACTACGTGCAGAAAGGAAACCTGGAGACCGCAAGCCATCCCAATTTGCGTGAACGCGCCAGTTACTATCCCGCCAATTTTCAACCGCTCTTGGATGCCGGAGTTTTGACGTTGCTGGACGGTGCTCAAGAGATCTTGCCTGGGATTTCCGTGCTGATTTCCAACGGACACACGCAAGCTCAGCAAGTGGTGAAAGTCACCGACGGCAAAAACACCCTGCTTTATTGCGGCGACATGGTTCCGACCAGTTCGCATGTGAAGATTCCGTGGCTGATGGGTTATGATCTTCATCCCTTGACTTTGATGGAAGAAAAGCAAAAACATCTCAGTGAGGCGGCAGATCATTCCTGGTATCTGTTCTTTGAACACGATCCCTACTGTGACGCCGCCCAGATCGAACGCAGCGGACACGATTTCGCCGTTAAACAAAGGTTCTACTTTGCATAAAAAACTATGGAGCGTTCTTAAAGACACCCTTCAACAAATGCGCGACGGCGAGCTGGCTCTGGTCGCGGCGTCTTTGTCCTTTTCAACGGCGATCGCTCTAGTCCCTTTCATCGCGGTGGTACTGGCGACCTTTCAATCCATCGGCGGTCTTGAGGCTTTTTATCCGAAAGTGGAAGCTTTGCTTTTACGCTACATGCGCGAGGCCGCGGGCAGTGACGTGACGAAATTCATCCGTATTTTTCTAAAAAACATCAACGCCGGAAAACTTGGAACCACGGGAGCGGTGTTCTTGTTCATCACCTCTTTGCGCCTTTTGCATGACATGGAAGTGGGCATTCACCGCGTGTGGAATCAGAAAAACTCCCGCCCGTTTTACAAGCGCCTCATTTATCAGTGGGGTTTGATTCTGGTGATTCCGCTTTTCCTCGCCGTGTACGTGGGCTTTACATCGCTCGAGCAATTTCAATTCGTTCACCGGGTGATTCCGGCGGTTGTTTCCAACACTTTGATTCTGGTCGGCTCGCTCTTTTTGATTTACAAACTTGTGCCGGATTTGCAAGTGCGCACCAAGGCAGCGTTCGTAAGTTCTGTTGCGGCGGCACTCACCTTGTATGGCGTGCACAAGACTTACGCGCTTTTGGCGTTGAAGTTTTTTGCTTACAATAAAATCTACGGCTCGTTTGCCGCTCTTCCGATTCTGCTTTTATGGATCCTCACGATTTGGTACGTGATCTTGGGAGGAGTCGCTCTTTGCGCTTCCCTGCAAAAACGACACGTTGCGTAATTTGTAGTTTTTGTCCCCGGTAGGCTTGGAATTTTTAAATCAATTTGCTAGTTTGTCGCTCTTCAGCGATATTGAATTTCAGTGGTGCTGTAGCTCAGCTGGATAGAGCAATTGCCTTCTAAGCAATAGGTCGCACGTTCGAGTCGTGCCAGCATCACCATTTGTCACAAACTCACCTCTGATCTTCAAAACCTAAAATTGGACTCTGTTTGGCGGGAGTTCTCTGCGTTGTGAAGCCCGGTCAATACCAAAGGTGCTCAACGTTGCGACCATCGCGAGGGAGATCTTCAAACGTGTCCAATCCATCAAAATGATCAATAGGTAAATTCTGAACAAATTGAGGATCGGTGACCATGCGGATATTCACGGCAATACGCCTGCGGCCCGCCTCGTCGGGTTTATTAGACAGATAACAGGCGACACATCCGCAATTTTCACAGAAATGAAAGCCATTAAGTTTAGAGCCGCGCTCGTAAGATTTCGTTTCACCCGATATGGTGATGCCGTCTTCGAGATAGCCATACATCCACAAGGCTCCATAGCGGCGACATAAAGTGCAGTTGCACGCCGTAACACTCCTTTCAGACCACAAACCGTTCGATTAAAAAAATCGACACCTCTTGTACCTCGTTTCCTTGGAGTATAGAATAGACCCACTCAAGGAGCCTCTCATGCGCGCAAAAGTAGAAAGAATAGATCAGCACCATTTCCGTTTTTCCATTCGGGGGATGACAGGAGACATTGATGTCGCTCTTGAAAAACCCTTGGGGCCTTCTCCTAAGGAACTGATCCTGGCTGCGCTTTGTGGTTGCACAGGCACGGACATTATTGATCTGATGAAAAAATTCGGCGTGGAGTACACTCATCTGGAATTGGAAGCTCGCGCTGATCTCACCGATCATCATCCCAAAGTCTTTAAAAGCATTGATCTGCAATACTCTGTTTCCGGTGTGACCGAAAAAACCGAGTGGATTATTGAAGCTGTCAAAAGATCGACTCATCAATACAGTGGCACGGCGGCGATGCTTTCTAAAGCTTGCCCTATTCAATACAAAGTTCTTGTCAATCAAGAGGTCGTCGCCACAGGCACGGCGGATTTTTCGGCTCCGCCATCGACAGCAAAGAGTTAATTTTTATTGCACGCTCTGAGTTTGAAAAGCGTTTTCCAAACGCTCCAGCCGGAGCTGCAAAGCCTGATTTTCTTTTTTCAGCGTTTGAATTTCCGCATTCTGATTCTTGATCTGAGTTTGCAGGTCCGTGATATCACGCGAGTGCGCAAGATCGTAAGTATATAATGCCTTCACCGCTCCCGAGAGCCACGGAATAAAACCACCATAGCTGATTTGCTTGGAGCCATCGGCGCCAGTCTCCACAAGTTCGGGGGCGACCTTTTCAATGTCTTGAGCGATGTATCCCGTCTGGCGTCCCTGCGCGCCGTGCTTCCACTCAAAGCTGACGGTTTCGAGCTTCAGGATTTTTTCTAACAAAAGCGCATCCGGCACAGACTCAATATTTTTCTTAAGCCTGCGATCCGAAGAGCACGCGATATTTCCCGCCGTGGAGGGCTTGATCGAACAACTGGCGGCACCGTCAGAAAAGTAAGCCACGGTGGAACCCGCGGGACCCACGACATGCAGCCTTCGGCTTGGATTCTGCGTGCCGATGCCCACATTTCCAGTGTTATCAATGCGCATTCGCTCGAAGCTCAAAGGATTAGACCCGCCGGTGATAAGGCGGATAATACCGCTCGTACTTTGCGAAGCGACACGCAACTCATTGGTTGATGTTGTCGCCGCAAACGCCGCATAAGAATCCACAGCATTGGACTGCATCGAAGCGCCTACGGGAACTCCAGTTGCAATACGGGAGTTCACATTAAAAAAGACCTGATCACCGTCCTCGGATGACACCTGACTGATCACCATGCCTTTGTCACGCACATCCAGTTTGTAATCAGGGGCCGTCGTGCCGATACCGACATTGCCATTCGGGGCGATTACCATGCGCGATTGCCCATCGGTAAAAACACTCAGTAAACCAGAAGCCGGAGTTCCCGGAATATAGTTCGTCATAAAAAGTCCGGTGTCGCCGTTATCTTCAAAAGCCAAACCCACAGTGGCGTTTTTCCCCGAAGGCGTTCCCGCCTTTAAACGAACGGCACCGTTCACGTCCAGAGCGCTGCGAGGCGCGGAGGTCGCAATACCGACGTTTCCTCCGGGATAGTAAATAGAAAGATCTGGATTCTGAATCCACAGGGAATCACCGCTTCCTGCCGCGACACACGCCACGATGGCGTTATCAACTCCAGGAGCATATTTGTTTTCAAGAATGAGCTTCAGCTTTACTTTGCTTTTGTTCTGGTTAAAACCCGCTCCTCCGGGAAGAGCCGCCGTGCGCTCCACCGCAATTTCAAAATCGGCAAATCCCTGATTTGTCCAGGCACCCGTCGCATCAGGCTTCAGGAAATTTGCATAGGTTTCCTAGGAAGAGCCCTGTTAAGTCACAAGAAGAAAAAGCCGTCCTTTATTAAATCTGCAACATCTGCACAGACATATAACCCAAGACACTGGCTCCGAAGAGTGTGAAAACCGGGCCCATTTTTCCCGAAAGAGTTCGGCCCAGGTAAAGGCCGATCAGCGTGGTGATAAAAGCCCAAATGCCGATGGAGAAAATAAACGGCGTGATCGGTTTATTCGCAATGCCAAGTCCAACACCAACACCGAAGGCATCAAGGCTTGTGGCAAAAGATACGAGCAGAATTTTCGCGAAACTGTGAAAGTCGACATCTTGCTCTTCTTCTTCTTTTTTCCCTTTGGAAAGAAGAGCTGTGACACCTTCAAAGGCCATGTGCAATGCCACAGCGCCAAGCAGACCGAAAGCCACCCAGTGATCGACGGCGGCGATGAAATTGATCAAACGCGATCCGGCCCAGAAACCAAGAAGCGTCGCCAAAGCTTCGGCGCCTCCCGAAGCCAGGCCGAATTTTAAAGCGTCATTCTTTGTGAATGGACGATGTCCCATCGCCAAGGCCGCGGAAAAAGAATCCGCGCTGAGAACAGCCCCTAAGAAAAGTACTTCCCACAGAAACGTCATAATGTCCTTTTTTGTTTGGGCCGTGATGTTCAATTCACTTTGGATATGAGACAACACGGCGAAAATGTTTTTCACCCGTGTTAGTCTCATCAACAAGAAGGGTTCTTGCGAAAAGGCCGGGGGTTGTTCCCAGTATGTCGACCTAGTCTTCAGTTCGCATTAATGGCTGGCGCCCTGCTTGCGAGACCGAACGATTACTCCCTAACGATACGTCAGGTATACATAAGGCGAGAGAACAAGTCAACAGAGCCACAGAATGTGAGTCAGCAAACTTTTTTCACGCCTCTTTTCATAAGCTTCCATATATACTGTTTTCGCTACGGCCCAGGGAGCGACTCGTATGCTTTTGCTTATCCTCTCGTACGTCGGCGGTTTTTTGACTATTTTAAGCCCGTGCATTCTGCCGGTGCTTCCCTTTGTTTTTGCCAAAGCCGATCAGCCTTTTTACAAAAGCGGACTGCCCCTTCTCCTTGGAATGGCTTTCACATTCGCGCTCGCTTCGGTGCTGGCGGTGGTGGGCGGCAGTTGGTTCGTGCAAGCCAGTCAATGGGGTCGGTGGATCGCACTTGTGCTGCTCACCCTCTTTGCGCTTTCGCTGATTTCTCCTTCTTATTTGGAACACCTTCTCACTCCTCTCACGCGCTGGGGCAGTCAGCTTTCCGAAAGCCAAAGAAATGCGCGCACTCCTGCCGCTTCTTTTGTGATTGGGGTAGCCACGGGATTGCTGTGGGCTCCGTGCGCAGGTCCCATTCTTGGTTTGATTTTAACCGGAGCCGCGATTCAAGAAAGTCCGTGGCGTTCCGCTCTCTTGCTGCTGGCCTATGCTTTCGGCGCGGGAAGTTCCATGGCGCTGGCTCTGATGGCCGGAGGTAAATTCTTCGGCCGCATGAAAAACTACATGCGCGCGGAAAGTGGCGTTAAAAAAATCCTGGGCTTTGCAATTTTAGCGGGAGTTCTGGTGATCGCTTTCAACTTAGACCGCACCGTGCTCACCCGCATTTCCCGCTTACAAACAGAAAACGTCGAGCACAAACTGCTGGATCTCTTCGGACCGGCTCCCGTTTCCATACCGGAACAGCGGGAAATGCCGGAACTGCGAGGCGCGACTCTGTGGCTGAACTCTTCTCCGCTTTCAAAAAAAGATCTTTTGGGTAAAGTCGTGCTGATTGATTTTTGGACTTATTCTTGTATCAACTGCTTGCGCACTCTGCCTTATGTCAAAGCGTGGGCGCAAAAATACAAAGATCAAGGGCTCATGGTCATTGGCGTGCACACGCCAGAATTTGCTTTTGAAAAAGATCCGGAGAACGTGAGGCGCGCCGTGAAAGACCTCGGAATCAGTTATCCCGTGGCTCTGGATAATGATTATATTATTTGGAGCGCCTTTGAAAACCAATACTGGCCAGCGCACTATTTCGTCGACCGTAAAGGAGACATCCGACATCACCATTTCGGCGAAGGTAATTATGAAGAATCCGAAAAAGTCTTGCAGGAGCTTCTGGGCGAAGAAGCCACCAAGGAACCTTTGGTCAAAGTGGAAGCCTCCGGCAGCCAGGCTCCCGGCGATTTTCGCCAGATCGCCTCTTATGAAACGTACGTGGGTTATCTGCGCGCCGAGAATATGAAAACGGAACCGCCTTTGAAAGCCGATGAACCACAGAAATATTCTCCGCCGGTGAATCTGCGCTTGAATGAATGGGGCCTGAGCGGCGTATGGCAAGTGGGCCCGCAAGACGCTCTGCTTGTCACTGCTCCCGGGAAAATTATTTATCGCTTTCATGCGCGGGATCTGCATTTAGTTCTTGGCAGTGACTCACAAAAAGAAGTCCGTTTTCGCGTGCTTCTGAACGGCAAGGCTCCGGGCGCCGATCGCGGTGTGGATGTCGCTCCTGACGGATCAGGAGTTATTCGCGGACACCGTCTTTATCAGCTGATTCGTCAGAAATCTTCAGGTCCCGTTCCTGATAAAACCTTTGAAATCGAATTCTTCGATCCCGGCGTTCGCGCTTACGCTTTCACTTTTGGTTGAGCGGCTAGAAGAGGTACTGCAAAGAAAGTCCCGAAGAAACGTAGTACTGAATATCACGCTCGGAATTATTGTAAATCGCAATCAGTCCGTTATCGAAAATCCGCACACGCAACGCCACCGCGAGACGGCTCGGAAAAAAAGTCAGAGTTGAACTGAATTCGGCGCCGTAACGAAGAGCCGTTTCATCATAATAATCCCCATAAGGATATTTTCCGGGTGACTGCAGAAAATAACGATCCCGGTCTAAGGCATACACCGCGAACGCACCGAATTGCAACGGCCGCCAGTTATGACCATAGAACGGCACATTCCACCGCGAGTAACGATAGACGAAGTTCGCCTGGTAATAATCCTGCGCCTCAATCTGGTAAACCCCCGCTGAAAAATCCACCGCATGCTCGGGACGCCATTCATAACTAACTCCCAAAGAGTACTTTCCAAAAAACCCGGCTCTTTCCACAATAGCGCGCCAGTCCGCACGACCGTGCAGACTGCAAAGAAAAACGCCAAGAAAGAAAATCACTTTAAGGTTTTGCAAACGGTCTCCTGCAAATCCATACGTTTAATACAAAGCTGCGTGCCTTGAATTTCCAATAGCAGCCATTGCTGCCCTTCCGTGCGCGCGGCCTGCAGCATCACGGTGCCATGGTCATCCAATAAATCATAAACGTGATTATGGCCGTTCAGAATCAACTGCACTTTGCTGTCTTCAATCACCGATCCCAAGATCGCGGCATCCGTCCCAAAGAAACGATCCGGATCGCGCAGCTGCACGTGGGAAAAAATAAATACGGGCTTGGTCGAAGAATCCACCGTGGACTTGAGCCATGCGGGATTAAAATTCCTCGGATCTTCAAGATTGTTGGAGTTAAAAAAGATATAGCGGTGACTTGCCGACTCAAAATAAAAATTCGGGTCACCAAAGGCCTTGCGAAAAAGTTCAGGTCCCGCGCCAATGGAGTCATGATTGCCGATCGCCATGATTTTCGGAAAACGCAAAGGCTGAATGCTATCCATGAATTGATCGTACTCTAAATTATAACCGCTATTGGTGTAATCCCCTAAGCCCGCCACAAAATCAATACCTGAAGTGCGGTTTATAGCAAAGATCACTTCATCGAGTGCTTTGTAGTTTTGGTGCGAATCCGAAAAAACGGCAATACGGATAACACCGTCGGCATCGATATCAGAAAGCCGCGCGATATTCTGCGGATTCAAGCCTCTTTCAGGACGCAAGAGCTGATCCGAAAAGGGCGAATCCACAAAAGGGGCGCAAGAACCGGTGGCGACAAGCAAACAAAAAAGCAGCGCGATTCTGTTCATAGCCGAAACTCCACGGCCACTCGTCCGTAAATATCGCTCTCCAGACGCACCGTCGGAGAATTCGGCGCATACAGCGTTTCCGATTCATACAGACTGCGGTCGAAGGAATAGCCCAGACCGAAAATAACCCCGGTGTGGTGTGAAACGTTCTTACGCAAAGAAGTTTCCACGGCCCATTCTTGATAATACAGGCGGTCGTTCTCATCAATGCGCGATTCGTGCAAATAAGATCGTACAGTGAAAGCGGCAAAGACATTAAAGACAAACATATCCGGCAAAGATTCTTCGAAATCGTAGCGGACGCCAAACGGAGTCAGATTGAATGTCTGTTTCACCTCACCAGTGCGCCCCCACATCAGTCTTAAAAATGGAAAACCAAACAGCGCGCTAAAATCCCGATTTGGTTCATACAGAACGCCACCGAAGGGAAAAGGACGGCCGTTTTCAAATCCACGGTTGTTCGACTGATTCACCGCTAAAACCCAGCGGTGATTTTCCACTTTTTCTCCGTAATAGATGACGGTGCTCTCAATCCAAATATTGCGATTTTCACCGTAAGGATTGTCGCTGGCTGAAGCGTACGACGCAAACGCCGACAAAGAAGACCCACCGTTGAAGTCTTTCTTGATTCCTAAGCCCGCCCCGGCACTGCGCAGATTGTTTCCTAAAAAGACTTCTTTTTTTCCAAGCCCGAAATCGTGGCGGCCCAAGCTAACCGCCTCACCTTCAAAGTCCAGAGAGGCTTTCCAGCTTTCACCACCCGCCATCGGCACGCGCAGACTGCCGTTAAAAATGCGCAGTGGAGCATCTTTATATTTATAAGGAGATGTCCACAGATCGGTGCGAAAATCCGCATTGATGCGCCAATTGCGTTCTTCCACGGTGGGAATGGTTCCGAGCGGGGCTGCTGAGGACAGCCTCGCCGAGAGAAGCAAAGAAATGAAAAGAAGATAAAAATCGTTGCGCACCCGGATGCCAGTATGCTCCCGATGGACGCATTGTCAACCGTGGGTGTTTCACTGCACGTCAAAGCACACGGCGGTGCACGCGACTTGGCCGCATCCCAGCGGCGCATAACCGCGCCACGAAGTTGCGTCATTCTGCACGCGGCATTTGTAATCGGTGGCCAGCGCCATAGGGCCGACGTCATCATCGGTGGCACTCAATGCACACATGCGATTGGGTTGCGCGGGTTTAAGAACGGTTCCTCCCGCAGGTGTCGCGCAAAAGGCGTGATAAGTGACGTTCACGAACTGTGAAACTCCGGTCCCCAAACAATTAACAATGCGTGCAGCCGTGGGATTGCTATTATCCACAGTCAAAATAGTAGAAACCGTCACCGGCTTTAAGGCTCGCACCAAGCGGTCCGAATCGAATTGCACTTCCCAGCGGCCCACATAAGTCGTGCCGCTGCCGCTTTCGATTTTCAAACGGATTGTTCGGGGCACCAAGGATGTATTGTCGGGAGTGAGCGGTTGGTTGACTTGCGCAATCACCGGTCCCGGTGTCGCACCATTGACTTGCGCATAGAGCGGGCGCGATGGAATGATGTATTGCGGAGAGTTCGGGCCCACCGCCGTTGCATTGAAGGTCAATGGAGTCGGATCATTCAAAATAAATTTGCAAGTTGAACCATCCATCATTGCAGACTGCAAAAGCTTTTCGAAATCCAGCAGTGCCAGCTTTTCGGAAACCGCGCGCGTTTCTCTTTGCTGATGGACCTGCATGGAAACGACTCCGCCCATGACAATCGCCATGATGCCAATGCCTACCAGCAATTCCACCAAAGACATGCCTTTTTGATTTTTCACTAACGTGCTCCCGCTGTGGGAACTCCTCGTGAGGTCGCGCTTTTCCCACAGGAATTGACGCTGGCGGATTTATCAGTCAGGCGCACCACGCAGTCGTTAAAGCGCTCGCCCATAGAGCGTTCATCAACACACTCACGGCGCAGTTTCTGCGCATCCACCTTGCGGTCACGAATGGCGTTCAGGCAAGGCTTGGCGTAACCCAGCTTTCCTTCGTTGGCTTCGATGCAAAACTGAAAGGCCTCTGAGTCAAAATTTCCTTCGATCTGCGCCAGATACTGCAAACACTCTTTTGTACTCGAGCGGAATCCTTCGCGCACTTTCTTACAAGCTTCCAGATAAGACAGTGGATAATCAAAACCGCTGAGGTTTTCCACACAAGAAACGAACCAACCCATCTCCGGATTCTTGCGTTCACAGTAGTCAAAGCTCGACTGAGTCAACAGAGCTTTATCAATAACCCCTTTGCACACGGTCTTATTCGGTATCGTGACAAGGCCCGCCTTGGCACACTTATTTTGCAGGGTCGCTAAAGAGGTCGAATCCAGCTCATTCGCCGTCAAAGCTCGCGCCTGAGAACCCACGATTTCGTTGGCATAACCGCATGGAGACAACAGCAGGAAACCGGTACATACAAGAAACAGCAATCTCATGTAAAACTCCCGCTTTTGGTATCGGCAGGGAGTACGGCTTTATTAAGAGCTTCCTGGTCTCTGTCTTATTTTGAGACTCTCTTATTTGTTCGCTCTCAGCGCACCTTAACGGCCCTTTGACCATGGCCAGGTGATCTTACCGCGCTTCGGCTCCGCAGGAACCCATTTTCCCTTCTGACAGATATGGATCACGCTCTTAACGCTGTCATTCACCGTATCGCGAATGGACCAGAGTTCCCGGCGCCCTTCGGTACAGCGCACGCTTGGATTATAAACGTAATCACTGAGATCATAATAGCTGCCGTTCTGACACTGCCTGAAGACCGCGACTTGACGGTCTCCATTTCGGGTTTCGTAAAAAAGTGTGCGGCGTCCCTCGACACAACCGCCCCGGCGCAAAGCATTCGGCTCTTTACGAAGTCCACCACCACCGGAGCCGCCGCCCCCAACACTCTGAGCATGAACCTCACACACAAAAAAAATCATTAGAAAAAAAACGACGGCGTTTTTCATTTTTCAAAATCCTCGCTGGAATTTTTCAAAGCACTGTATTCAAGTTCAATGACCCCCGTATGACTCCAGGAAAAAAGACATTCTTTCGCTGTTTCCGGAGCATGGGATTTTTCATGCAGCTCTTTAAGAGCCTGATTGACCTTCACCACAAACTGCCGCACCAAAGTGCGATTGGTGACCAAAGATAAAGTATCATATTCGTAGGACTTGGCTTCGGAAAGATGGGCGATGATCGTCACCGTCATCGCCAGATAATCTTTCACGGAAATATCACCCAAATTAAGATATTCAAAATTCGTTTCAACGTGGTTGTCCGCGATTTTCCAAAGACCGGCGCGCCACAAACGGTAAGAGAATTCGGCGGCCGTCGCCGGTTTTAAACCGAGTTTTTTACCAAGCTTTAAAACAACCCGCATGTCCGAACTCAGTCCCGGCAGAACACTAAAGAGCGCGAACTGATAATTCTGGCGCAGTTCCGCTTTAAGCTTTTCCAGCAGTTCTGCGCCGTCGCTTTCAAGGACCGCCGTGGAACTTTTATTTTGATCCCAGAATATGGATAATTCTGAGCAAAGACTGTCGCTTGTATTCATCCAGACGTCCTATTTTCGCTAGCACCTTGGTTTCGTGGCAGGACGAGGACTGAGCCTCTCCACCCCACTGCCGTATTTTTTCTTCGATTTGTTTTTCGACATCGATTTCCAAAAGAGCCAGTAGCGCGATCATGCGCTCGGCCCGCATTTCCACTTTACCTTGGAAATAAAGATTGAGCTGACTGGGTTTGAGCTGCAGGCTTTCAGCAATATCTCTTTGCCGCAGTCCCATAAGGCGGCACGCTTCGCGAATGCGTGCCATGACGACCTCGCCCCGTTCTGCTTTTAGTTCCGTTAGTGGTTCCACCGTCACCGCCTGATTTCTTTGCTCTGCTGTAGCGGAAGCTTTGTCACAACTCAAATTGCAAAAGCACAATGACAAAGATGAAAAAAAGAGGAGCGTTTTTTACGCTCCTCTTCACCGCAAAAGCCGTGCTTAGTTGCCGGCACGAACCCATTTACCGTTGCGGCACACCACGGTTACTTCTTCGAAGCGATCGTTGATGCCGTTGTAAACGCGCTCAGTGCGACGTGCACCTTCTTTACAACGATTTTTCGGAACGCGTACATAAGCGGCTCTTTCTTCCGCCGTCATGTAGGAACCGTTCACACACGTGCGGATTTCCGTATAGCTGCGGTCGTTATCGTCGTGCAAAGTCACCCAGCCCCGGGAGCCTTCGACACAGCTTGTGCGCGGATTGTAAATGTAAGCGGCTTTTTCCTCATCGGTCATGTACGTGCCGTTACGACAGATACGCATTTCCGTACGGCTGCGATCATTGACGCCATCATGCACCGTCACCCAGCCTTTGCTGCCTTCCTTACAAGCTGCGGAAGCAACACCGGCGGCAGTCATCATTGCGGCGATCAGAATCAAAAGTTTCATAAAACCCTCCTTCGGTTTTTTTGTTGTTGGACCGGGGAGAAGGTTTATTCCCGCAAGAGGCGGAACGGCAAACCGAGACGCCCGGTTGCAAAATACACGAAACCGTTAATTTCAGTGAGCGGAGAGAACTATTTAAGAACAGCGGCGATGGATTCCATCAATTGTGATTTGCGGACGGGTTTTGTCAAAAAACGCAGATTCTGAATGGTGCCCGCTTTTTTCATGGTGTCTTCCACGGCGTCCGCGATGACCAACAAAATCGGCCGGTGTGGCAGACTGTTGGCAAGTTCATGGGTGCGAATTTTTTCCGCCGCTTCAAAGCCATCCATGACCGGCATGCGCACATCCAGGATCACGACATCGACAGGACTCTTGAGGTAAAGATCCAAAGCTTCCTGACCGTTGAGCACGTAATTGATGTTCCAGCGCTTGTCTTCAAAGTAAGCCTTATAAAGTTCCTGATTGCCGATATCATCATCGGCGATCAGAACATTCAAGGCATCGGGAATACTCGCGCCTTCGGCCAGAGCCGCACTCGCCCCTTCCGCCGCTTTGGCGCGCGCCATGATTCGGCTTGAAAATCCAAGCATGGTTAAAACATCCACCGGTAACAGCGGTGAAGAATCCAGAATCGGATCTTGCAGCGTTGGCACTTTCCCAAGGATCGCCGCTTTATCGCCAAGAATGGTGACGCTGCCATAACGGTGCAAACGCAAGACTTCCGCCGGTGTAAATGTTCCCTCACCGTCAAACAAGATGCAGCGGCTGGCCGCCGCGGATTGCGTGCAATGGTTTTCCATTTGCACCACAGTTGAAAAATGAAAGAACGCCACGGCCGTATGATGAGCCAATGGCTGCAGAGACTTTTTAAGTTCCGCATTGGCGGAAACCAGAATCACCTCGCGGCTCTCATCCTGCGGCGCTCTGAACGATTCGATCCACGGTTTTTCGTCCAGAACTTCCAGATCCAAATCAACCAGGAAGGTGGAGCCTTTCCCCGGTTCGGACTGCACTTGCAGACGGCCGTTCAACTTTTGCACAAGCTCCCTGACAATCGCAAGCCCCAGGCCCACACCACCTTCGTACAAAAGAGCGGCGTTTTCCACCTGAAAAAAGGCGTCGAATATTTTTTGGATCTTGTCTTTATGAATACCGATTCCCGTGTCTGAGACTTCAAACCGTAACGTCGCAATTCCCAAGCGCGGACGCTCTAGCACGGACACCTTCAAGGCGACATGTCCCTGGTTTGTGTACTTATTCGCGTTACGCAAGAGGTTTAAAAGAATCTGGCGCAAACGACTGGGGTCGGTATTCACCGCTGTCGGCAAATCCGCCGCAAGCTGCGCATACATGTGCAAACCTTTTTTCCGTCCGTCACGTCCTGCCAGCTTAACGACATCGGAAAGAAATTGAATAAGGTTGAAACGCTTCGGTTGCACTTGTAATTCATTGGTCTCCGCTTTAGCGAGATCCAAGAGATCCTCAATCATCGACAGCAAGTGATTACCCGACGAACGCATGCTGGTGAGATATTCTTGAATCTTTTTATCGGTGTCTTTTTCAAAACACATGTCAATCATACCCAGAATCAGATTCAGTGGCGTGCGAATCTCATGACTGACACTGCCTAAAAAACGTGTTTTTGCGATCAGAGCGTCGTGCAGCTGTTGATGGGCCTGCTCCAAAGCGTGAGTTTTCTCAATGACCAAACGGCTGACCAAACGGTTTTGCGCGATCAACACCCAAAACAAATAAGAGATCGTCAGCGTGATGAGCACACTCATCGCGCCCATAATCACAGACGGCGGCAAGCGGTTGTGCGGAGGCTGAAAATTAAAGTGGAAGTAAAAATTCAAAGCCGCTTCCGGTGGATCTCCAAACACCAGGCGCTGCATGGGCACCGTGGTCGCCGTCAGCACGTGATCTTCCGGCAAGGCGCGAATAATTTTGTCTTTGCCTTTACCGCCGACCGACACCGACCAGGCCCGGCCCGTTTCATCGTCCTCGATATCAATATTTTCAGAAACACGCAGTTCGGTTTTATCGAGAATGTCCGTCAAAGGAGCGGTGAAAGTAAAAAAAGTATTCTCACGCACGCGCGATTTTAAAACATAAGTGAATAGCGGCTCGCCACCGATTTCATGTAAAACCGTGCGGCTGTAGCCCTTGCTTCTGGTCAGCTGATCCATCGCACTTAAAACATATTTCCAACTGGGGTCTTTGCGCGCCAAAGGAGACAAGGCCGGTTTTTCCGTTTCCACGGAGGAAACAAAGCGCAATTTCGCAGTCCCGTTATGAGCCACTTCGTAACGGAACACAGAAAACATCTGAAACACGGTGAACTTCAACACTTGTCCCAGGTAAGGGCTCACCTTACGGTAGTCCTGCGGCAAAGAACCGATATATTCTTCGTACGATTGCACGCGCAGGATACTGTTGGAAAGGCGCAAATCCAGAGATTGAATGATTTCTTTGGAGCGTTTTAAAGACTCCGCACGCTGGTCGTTCAATTCGATACGGTCCATGTTTCTGTAGATATAACCGGACAGCGACAACCCTAAGACAAGCACTAGCACCGGAATCCACAAAAGCAACCGGTGGAGTTTCTTAAGTAGGTTTTTAGCGGCGGTAAACATCAACAGAAACCTCGCGTGTTTATTTAGATTATATGCCGAGGCTGAATGGAACCGATATTATTTGGATTTGAAGATTTCTTCAAACCATTTTAAATTCATTTCCGTAGAGCTGGATTACTTTAAAACCGTTAAAGGAGGCTCCATGAGCGCTGAAAAAGATCTGACGGATATAGCAGAACGGCTCCAATTTTTTGACGGTTTTGATGTCAAAGTTTTCGATCTTCTTGTCGAAGATACGAACGCTTCAGCCACGCTGCGCATTCTTGCGCGCTTTTGCATGTCTCTGAATGAGTCCCTTCCTCACCTTCAACAGGGAGCCCAGGACGGAAATCCGGAAATCATTGGCAAGGCCGCTCACAAACTGGCTGGCTCCGCCGAAATGCTGGGTTTTAAGACTTTTGGCGACCATTCCAAATCTCTAAGCTCACGCTTAAAGCACGCGACCCTTCAAGATGTTCCCGCAACCGAAGTGCACAGCTATATTCAAGAAGTGCACACCGTGTGCGACCGTATTAAGTCGGATTTCCCTCAGTGGCAGACTTATCTGTAAGCGACGCTTTATAACCGGAACCCAGAACCGTTTCGATTCTCACGCTGCTCTCGGCGATTTTCTTTCGCAAGTGACTGACGTGGGCATCCACGGTTCTTTCCGTGACGAATTTTCCCACTCCCCACACTTGATCAATCAATTGTTCGCGGCTGTAAACCTGCCCCGGCCGTGAGCATAAAATCCTGAGAATTTTAAATTCGTACGGAGTCAGATCAATGGTGACTAGCCCCGCAGAGGGACTGCGCAATTCCACCGACATGCGGTTGGTATCAATCAGCAGATTGCCCAGTTGAATCTGCTGTAAATTCTGACGGTATGTATCCACAGCTCGCAGGCGTGCCGCGACACGGGCGCGCAACTCACTGGCATTCGGTGGCTTGGAAATATAATCATCGGCCCCGATACCGAAAGCGGCTACTTTACTCAGGACATCATCATCGGAACTTAGAACAATGATCGGCGCCGGTTTCGCGGTAAAAGCGTCTTTTAAATCCGGCAGAATCTTCATGCCGTTTCCATCAGGAAGCGATATGTCCAACAGTATCAAATCGAAACTGTCCCGTCCGGTTTGCAGTAATTTAAACGCATCACCGATAGTTTCCGCCTGTACCAAAGAATGTTCTTTCAGAACGGACGTCAGGTAGATAAAGAACTCAGTACTATCTTCGATGCACAGTATTTTAGCCATCACCCAAAAATTACCCTGTTTTGCGAAATCATCAAACCAATTTCGCGGGAAAGCAATGGAATCCTTTTAAAGTTCTTTATAGCTAATAAGGAGGTGAACCATGACGGATTCATCAGCAGTAGCCCTCCCCACCAATATCGAGGCTACGGATTCTTTGAGATACCGTATTCTCGTTGTGGAAGACGATCGCAGTCAGTGGCCGTTTTGGGAAAGCATTATTAAAAACAACTATCCTGACGCTGAAGTCGATTGGGAAACAACCGAATCCGGAGCGGAGGCTCTCCTGCGCCATTCCTTTCATATGGACCGGCCCTATGACTTGGTGATTTCCGACGTGTTTTTGGAAGACGAAGACACCGGCATCGAGCTGTGGAAGCGTTTCGGTGAAGTCTCGGATCACTTTATCTTTGTGAGCAGTATGAGTCTTGGTACTTTTGACGCCTTGATTCACTCTTCCACAGGGATTGTTCCAGGCATCCCGTTTTATATCCAGAAACCGCTGTCGTCACGACTTTGCAAAGACATGCTGAAGTCGTTGCTCTAAAAAAAGAAAACAAAGGAGGCCAATGATGATACATGCGAATGTGACTATTAAGAATGCGGGCAGCCTCTCGCAAGAAGATCACGATCATTTTCTCACTTGCTGCCATCAAGCGATGGATCAGCTCTCTGCCCAGGCGCCCTCGGACAGTTTGAATAAACTGACGGTGGACTATAAAGAAAATGCCTATCAGGTGCTTGTGGAGATCATCTCCAAAGAATTGAATCTCGCTATCACAGCTTCGGCGCAAAGCCCTTTTATGGCTCTTGAAAGAGCGCAATACGAAGCCCTCGAACGTGTCCTGAAATGGACCATCACGCGAAAAATCGAAGTCGCGTAACACCACTCCCGCCCTTCCTCACGCCCGGTGAAAGTTTTTCCGAACAGCTTTCGCCGGGCGTCCCTCTATAAAGCCCTAACTCACCCTACTTTGATTTAAGTTCCGTACTGATCTTGCACCCTTATCGTTACAACTGCTTACTATATTAACTTAGTTAATGACTTTTTTAAGGAAAATGGGATATACTTATATATGAGCACACTTGATGTGGTCAGGTCAGACCTTATCTCCGGCGATTTTAAGCTGACACTTCATGCGCGGCTTAGAATGGACCAGCGTGGTGTCACTATCCATGACATACGCACTTGCGCCCGGGACGGTGAGTTTACCTGCGATGGAGACAAGTTTAAATTGGTCGGCCTTGACACGCACGATTTGGAACTGACGGTGGTTTGTGCTTACAGCCATGGAACTCTTATTGTGACAGTGATGTGACAGGACAATTTATGAATAAGAAAAAGAAAAAACGGTTCATTCAAATAAAAAATCTGTGCGGTATTGAATATCTCACGGCGGAAAATGTTCCCGTGTATGAAGATAATGAATTCGGCACCGTCATTGACATAGACCCGCGTGATATGGAGATTTTGGCCGCGACCGCCATTGTAGAAAACAACTATCCCATTCGCGGACGTGAGGTTCGGCTTTTTAGAAGCGTCGTCGGTCTTTCGTTAGAAAGATTCGGCGGCATTTTCGGTCTTTCGGGAGCGGGTGTTTTGAAGTGGGAAAAAAATCCCACGCGGCGTCTTGATCTTGCCAATGAGTGGATGATCCGGTCGTTCATGCTGGAAAAATTGAACGTGAAAAAGCAGTTTGTTTTTTCTGATGCCATGAAAGTGGATGATGCCAAATCGAAGCAGCCGTTTTCCATCAAAATCAAAGCCTCTTAAAAAAGGCCTGGGCTCCCGTATTCGGGAGGCCAGGCCTGAGAACTGCGAGATGTGATACATCTCTCTTCGTCAGACACCTTTCAAAGTGATCTGACCGAGAAAAAGAAGAACCTTGTTGCTGTCTGGCACTCTTGACGTTTATTCGAAACGCCAACTCAGGCCAAGCAAAAGATCGCGACTGGAGGGGGACGGCACAGCGGAGGCCAATGCTGTTGTTCGTGTTCGACGGGGCGTTATTCCAATTGGAAGCCCACCGACCCGCGTTCGAGCCATTGTTCCATGTACCCCCCAACAACAAACCGCGCGACCATCACGGTCCCACGGCGGTCTGTAGGTGCAGATTCCCCTTTTCTCTTTTATCAACTTTATCCCTTGAGCTGCGCTCGATATCCGCGAGCAAACGTCGTTGTAAATAAAAAGCATCGTCGGCATAGTTAGTCTGTCCCACAAATGGAAGACCTTCATTCACATGTCCGACACGGACTTTTTGCGGGCTTAATTGCAGTTTTAGTTTTGATTCAACAAAGTCCTCGACTTTAGCGCGCAACTCCACGGCCTCAAGGCGAGACGGCAACAAAAAAACAAAATCATCCATATAACGAATGTAATAAGGCTGCCCCAACTGTCGTTTCACGTAATTATCAAGCTCATGAAGATAAACATTGGCAAAAAGTTGAGACGTCAAGTTTCCAATCGGAATTCCCGTTCGCGGCGCAGAGAAGATCAACCTTTCCAGAAGAGCCATCATTTTAACATCACCAATGGAGCGTGACAATAACGACAGCAGAACATGGCGGTCTATACTTGGAAAATATTTACTCACATCACATTTTAAGTAATACGGTCTGCGCGAAGTTCGCATCCAGTGAGCCAAAGCCAGCATTCCTTTATGCGTGCCTCGGCCCGGCAGACATGCGAAAGAATATCTGTAAAACTGCGGAAGAAAGACCGGCTCCAACTTTGCGCAAATCGCGTGATGGACAATCCGATCGCGGAAGCACGCGGATTCAATAAGGCGCTTTTTAGGAATATAAACATGAAAACTGCGATAAGGCCCGAACTCATAGGTCCCGTCACGCAGCTTTCGCTGTATATCCAACAGTGACTCCTCCAGACGAACCGCGAGCGAAATCACTGACATGCGATTCCTTTTTCCGCGTGAGGCATTTTTAAAAGCCTGATGCAGAGAAATAAACTCCGTCAGGGATTCATACATATTGTAGTGTTTGCGCTTTCTCATGGGCCGCTTCTTTCAGTTTTGTTTCCGTCTTAATCCACTGACTGCATATCTGGCCCATTTCGGCGGTTTCACGGACAAACCGTTCGTAAAGCGCGTCGGAAATAAAGCTCTGCTTATGGGAGCATCGCAGGAGAAAGGTTAACAAATGCAAATTCACGCGCAGAGTTTTAAGACTTTGCAGACGAACGGAACGATCGTACGCGGCGAAATATATCAATCGCGCGCAAGACAGAGTTTCCTTTTCAATTCTTTCGGCCAAAGTATATCTTTGCGTTTTCGGAAACCTTCTCAAGACAGGCACCAAATCTTTATAAAAATGGTCCATTTTCGTAAGAAGTTTAAGTTTTCCGTTCTCGGTCATGGGATCTTCTCTCCTGCTTGCGGATCAAACCAATAACTCCGGGAATAATGGCACTCTCCACTTGCTCTCTCCACGCGCTTTTCTCGGGATGATCGATGTCATCCTCAACCAGACACGACACCAGAAAAACACGCGCTTGTTTAAAATATTCCGCCTTCTTATCGCGCGAATACTCGTAAAATCCAAGCGCAATATACTGAAGACAACGCCTCACATAATCAGTATTTACTTTGGTTAAATTTTCTTTTTGTTCTCTGTAGAGTTCCAACAAATCCCGGTAAACGCCAAGATCACTGAGTCTCTTGTATTTCTTTTCTGACTCTGATTTATTTGCCGGAAAGATGCCGGTCGTTGCCGCAGAATTTTTCTCCTGCGGCAAAATCTTGGCCGGCTCGCCTCGTAAGCTCGCCAGAAAATCCGCAGGAATTGGAATTCCTGCGGCCAATGCCGACATTGGTTCTATGAGCCAGTTTTTCCCTTCTTTTTTAACTTTGATACGACCTTGAGATGCATAATGCCTGATGGTACGTTCCGCTTTTCCAGAAACTCGCGCAAGTTCCTGGGGACTGAGCCATCTCATTGTTCACTCGCTTTCTTTTTTTGCCGGTCTTTGCCGGAGCCGATCCTTCTTACGGCAAATAGCGGCAACAAACGGCAAGCCTTGCCGATGAACGGCAAAGGTTTGCCATGTTAACTATTGATCAAAGTTCATTCCCCTTACTAAAATTTTTCTTGATAACAGAGTCGCCGGTGGGAGGTAGCATGAGGTTCCGCAAGCCTCCGGCTCGCCGAACCTCATGAGAGCCTACTGGAGGGGGACGGCACAGCGGAGGCCAAAGCTGAGGAGCGAGCTCGACGGGGCGTAATGCCAATGGGAAGCCCACCGACCCGCGTTCGAGCCATTGTTCCATGAACCCCCCAACAACAAACCGCGCGACGTATTTCCATTGTCCGGATATAAATAGAACCGATCACTGTGAAGCTTATTGGGCGATAAAAGTGTATCAATCAAGAGCGCATTTCCGCCATCATCAGACCGTAATGGCAAACCCAACGGTAACGAAAAGTAATTTGTTCCGAATGTTTTAGCCTCCAAATTCCACTCCCCGACACCGACCCCTCCGGGGCCCATCGTCGTATGGTCGAATTTAAACTCAGACCCCGCACCGTTGGGTTTCATGTCGGTGTTACCCGCATCAATCGAAGGAATAGCACCAACACATCCAAGACCATTGCTAGTGCATCCTGAAAGCTGATCCGAAGCCCACTCCCACACATTTCCTACCATGTCCTGAACTCCGTACCGAGATTGACAACCACTGCTGGCGTCTTTGGTCCCCACTAGCACCGTGTTCCCGTGGGCGTAAAGAGTGGACGTAGTTCCCGGAAGTGTTGTTCCTGTGGTTCCAAGACCCAAGCGATTGCTACTGTTGCAACGACCCATTCCACCATTTTCCAATGTAACGATTTCTGTATCCGTGAGAACCGAAGGCCAAGCCGCGGTTACTTTCCATTCTTTATTGCGCAACAGCCGTTTCGCGGGCGTCACAATGCTCCCGTTCACGGAAAGAGGAACAGAGTAGGCACCACAAAAATCGGCGGCCTTGGTCTGACTGACACTGATCAAGGCCGGCTTGTGCGCCATGTTCGTGCTCATCTCCGTGTAACTGCCAGTGAGGCTGTTGGCCGGCACCCAAGTTACCGGGCTATTGCTGGTTTTGATATAGCACTGGCCTAGAGAATAGTCGTTATAATAGAAGACCGCTCCGACAGGAGCTTGAACAGTGCTCACTGTATCATTTGGAAATTCACCACTGACACAGGCCTGATTGCCCGAAGGCCCACAGTTCATGGTATAATTGCAGGCGAGCTCAAAGCGGTCCACAAGAAGATCATACTCCATATCGAATTTAGTGGCATCACCGTAACTCCGTCCCCAACCAGAGTAGTTGCACCGGTAGTTGTTATTTTTATCCACGGTTCTTCCCAGAAGTCCGCACATCTCTTGATTCGCCACCCAGCGATGCACCAAAGCCATATTCGCTGGCGGAGCGACAATTCGAAGCTCTTGACCTCCACGTGCGGCATCGACCGCATATTCGACTCCAGCAATTTTAACCTTTAATCCGTAATACCAGGCCTTGCCAAAATCAGTGGGTGTAGACACCGTTCCCGGTGTTGAGCCAGCCAGGGTCTCATCCTTGAATTCACGTAAATGACTGAGAATATCCGAACTATTAATTTTAGTGCCGGAAAGAGAGTTTCCACTGGAAGCAGATCTGTAAATCTGAACAGCTTCCGGCTGACAGGTATTTCCCGCGCCCGGCCATTCTTTCCACTTAAAGCGCACAACCCCAACCTCAGGTGCGGTTCCATCCGCGTAGGTTTTTACACCGACGGCATAAACATCCTCCCAGCCACCGAATGTAATGGATGGCGTTTGCCCTGATGACAAATATTTAAACGTGCGATTCGCGGTTTTTATATTGCCGGCGACATCGCTTTGCGAGACCGTGAAAATCAGTGAGTCTCCGTTATTTAATCCTGTATCGTTGATATTCACCGTCCCACTAAAAACTCCCGATGAGCACGGAAACGTCACCGAACTGCTTAAGACCGCGGAGCTGATTGTAACTGTACCGCTGTCTCCCGTGACCGTACCGCAGGTGCCGCTCAAAGCATAATTTGTTTTATTACCTGGTCCAACACAAACTCCATCCACGGGAGTTGTAAATGCAACTACGGGATAGGACGTTTTTTTATTCATCGAAATCATGTGAGTTTTCTGATTGCCTGCGATATCGGTTATCTGAGCACTTAAATTAAAATCACCATCGCTTAAGGAGGCCAGATTCATTGAATTCGCACCGCTAGCGGAGAAAGTCAAAGCTCCTGCACAATCAACCACTTTTGTCACTGTCACAGCATCCTTGACCGCAGAAAGCAAAATGTTCCCCATCCCCGGATCTGAACATGTTCCATCGACCACCACGGCGGACTTTGTTAAATCGTTCACATAAGAGGAAGCTAAAGGGTTTGTGAGAGTGACCGAAGGCTCCGTGGTTTTAATATTAAAAGTTTTTTGTGTCTGAGCTGAATTTCCTGCTTCATCGGTAATCTGCACTGTTAAAACACGTGTCGATGCATTAACTCCTGTGCTGCCGCCATTGGCAGGTCCCGTAAACGCTACCGAGGCCGACCAGCCAGCCGCGCCGTTACAGGTTGTTGAGACGGCCGTATCTGCCCCGGTGATTATTATATTGTTTGTGGAACTGTAGTCCGAGCACGTCCCCGACAAAACAAATCCACTGCGATTGTTACGATTGATCCAGCCACTGTTTGACGTATCCAACGTGAGCGCTGGAGCTTGAGTGTCTTTATTAAAATAACGGGCGTCCTGGCCGACATTTCCTGCGGCGTCTGACTGGGACACAAACACTCCGACAATTCCGTCGGATTGCGCGGAAAAATTCAATACTACGGACCACGTGTGTGAAGCCGAACAAGTGGTCACTTGGACAGGAGCACTTCCTTGTACGGTGACGGTACGCCCTACTTCAGCACAAGTTCCGCTAAGGGTGAAAGCGGATTGATTTGCAATATTCACAAAACTGCCCGTCGTATGAGAAGTGATTGCAACGGCCGGAGCCACTGTGTCCTTAGTCCAATCCACCGATGTCGCACTGGAAAAATCCTGCTGATTGCCATAATCATCAATGGCGACAACACACAGCCGCTTGCCGCCATCAGAACCGATGGAGTCCGTCAAAGGAACACTAGCGTTAATTGAATCGGAGTAACCGGAACTGTCAGCGCAACCCGTAGTTCCTTGATCGCCCATTTTATATTTGTATTTTCCATTCGCGGAAAAGGGGACCAGGACTGAAGCGCCTAAAGTCGTCGCATTGTTGACCCCTGCCGGACCGTTAATGAGGGACGCCGTAGGTTTGGACGTGTACTTTTTAACCATAACACTCAAAGACGAGGAGTTTCCCGCGGAGTCCACTATCGCCGCCGAAATCATTTTATCGCCATCAGCTCCGGCCACCGTTAGACTATCTAAACGCCATTGACTGCCGTCACAAGACGTCGTCCCGCTCACGGCTCCCGACAAGGTGACTGTCGCACCAGGCTTATCACAAAGACCACTCACAGTCGCTTGGGTGTAAGTGGTGGAGTTATAAATATGACCGTTCACGGGAGCCGCAATCGTGAAAACAGGAACTGCGGCGTCCTTCGTGTATGACTGAGCAACCGACTTTGTGTTTCCCGCCGCATCTTGATGCGCGACGGTCACTGTGACGTTACCATTAGCCAAAAACTCCAAATTCAAAGTCGCGTTCCAGTGACCTGCGGAACATGTTCCCGTTCCCGTGGCCGTTCCTGGACCCGAATCTGATTCCGCCGAGAGCTGCACGGATCGTCCGCTCTCAGAACAGTCTCCCGCCAAGGCGAAAGCGCCAGCATTTCCCGCAGACACTTGCGTGCTGGATGACGGCGACGTCACCGTGACGCTGGGATCGACAGTGTCTTTTGTCAGGATGCGACTCGCAGTGGCCGGTGTTCCCCCTTCCGGCCCGTGAGACACCGTCAAAGCCAAGGCCCCGTCAGACAGAGAGCGCAGATCCAAAAGCGAGGACCACGACAATGTCTCAGAGCAAACCTCCGTTTTCGTCACACTGGCGGTATTGATGACCACATTGGCGCCAGCATGACTGCACACGCCGCTGACCGCATAAGATGCGGAGTTTGCTTTATTAACAAAAGCATTATTCGCCACGGTTGTGATAGATACAGCTGAAGTTCCAAGATTTTTTAGCACCACAAAGGGAAAGACGATTTTATTCGCTGTTCCGTTGCCACTGATTTCAAGTCGAAACTTTTTTTCACTCCCAGACAAAGAGGCCGGCAGTGACGTGACATAAAATACGGATTCCACGGCCCCCGCAGGAATAACAAGCGTGCCGCGCACCTCCGCAATTTCCGACGTGCTGGCGGAAGCGCTATCCTGTTCATTTAGAATGGCCCAAGATAAGGAAACGTTTTCTTTGGAGGGTGAACTCAAAAGAACTTTGATACGTGCCTGTTGTCCTTCAAACAGTTGATCCGTTGAGGACATGACCGAAAGCGCGGGGCCTTGTTCAGAATTTAGAGCCGTATTTAACAGCCCACAAGATGTCAAAAAAAAGAGACCCGACAAAAGAAAGATAAACCTCATACATTCAATCCTTCCTTTTCCTGCGTAATATCAGCTCGTATTCACCTATAGAAAGTCCTCGCTCCAATATCTGTAATACCAATTCAAGTTCTCTGTGAGGCTGAACTCCAAAAAGAACTTCCTCCATACTAACCCCAAGATAATCACAGCATTTCTTTAAAGAATTTAAATCCCGTACAGATCCTTCAGCGCTGGCCCAGCGACTGACTGTGCTCACGGGAATTCCCACGGCCTTTGCCAACTGCGAAGGGCGTATCTGTCTTGCTTTTAAAATTCTCTGAAGATTCTCTTTAAGTTTCACCCTGTTTAGTTCGGATGGGGCCAGATTTTTCATAAGGCGGTTCACGAAAATTCTCACAAGCGGGATTTTTTTTGTTCCAGTATAACGTAAAAATTCTCACAGACGAGAATGACGTATTAATTCAGAAAAGAATTCGTCCTCCCGGCGAGCTTTTAAGATAAGCATCTCCGTGAGTAGAAAGAGTTTTTACTGCACGTGCAAAATGATTTTACCGTGCGCCAATCCCTTTTCATTCAGGCGTTGCGCTTCGGCGGCTTTCTCCAAAGGCATTACGTCGCTGACGCGCGGACGCATCACACCTTTGAGTACGAGGTTTGCCACTTCCTGCAGGTCCTTGCCGTTTTGCTGCATTAAAAACATCCGGCCTTGCACAGAGAACTTTTGGGCCGTGGCCTGGTCAAACGGTCCCACAGTAGTGAACAGTGTGCCGTTCTTTTTCACGCACTGGTAAGAGCGCTTCAGCGTATCTCCGCCGACGAGATCAATCACTGCATCCATATCATGAAAAAACTCTTCAAAACGCTGAGTCTGGTAGTCGATAACCTTTTGCACACCCATGTCTTTGAGATACTGTTCATCTTCAGAGGCGGCATTGGCAAAAACTTTGACTCCTTGAGAAACCGCCAGTTGAACGGCAAAAGAACCCACCGCTCCGGCCGCACCATGAATCAACAGTCGCTGGCCCGATTGCAGCTTCAATTCTTTAACAAGCTGATATCCGGTCAACCCCGGCGTTGGCAAAGAGGCCGCCGTGGCGTAATCCATTTTTTCCGGAATCTTGGCAAGCTTGTCCTGATGAGCATTGACGAACTCCGCGTAGGCACCTTGAGCAAATCCAAAAACACGGTCGCCTTTGGAAAAACCGGCCACGCCGCCGTTGTCTTCCACTTCCCCGGCAAAATCATTTCCCATCGTAAAAGGAAAATGCACTGGCATCATCTCTTTCATAAGACCCGCGCGCACTTTCCAGTCATAGGGGTTCACTCCGGCATCGTGAACACGCACCAGCACCTGTCCACTTTTCGCCGCCGGTTTATCGACATCAGAAAATTTCAATTGTTCCGTTCCGCCATAGGCGGAAATTTGAATGGCTTTCATAGGATCCTCCTGTTTTAACGAATACTTTGATAACCGCCGGGAATACCATTTTTAGAAAGAACAATCTGCCACAGCTGATTGCGGCGCGCGCGGAAAGAGCCTGCGCACGACAGCAGATAGTATTTCCATTTGCGGTAAAACACGGTATCAGAACTGAAAGACATACGTGGCCAGCCTTTATCAAAATTTTCAAACCAGGCCATCAGTGTTCGGTCATAGTACTGGCCGAAGTTGTGCCAGTCCTCCATGACAAAAAGTCCTTCCATGGCCTGGCCCAATTGCGCAATAGAAGGAATCATAGAGTTCGGAAAAATATACCGTTCAATCCACGGATCCGTACCACTTTCCGATTTATTCCCGCCGATGGAGTGAAGCAGGAAAAGACCGTCGTCTTCCAAACAGCGCTCCGCCGTTTCAAAAAACACCCGGTAATACTTGCGGCCGACGTGCTCAATCATTCCCAAAGAAACAATACGGTCAAAGCGGCCCTGCAATTCGCGGTAGTCTTGCAGCACGATTTGCACATCCAAGCCTTTGCACTGCTCGCGAGCGATGGCGGCCTGCTCTCGGGAAACCGTGATGCCGACACCGCTGATGCCGTACTTTTCAGCGGCATACTTTAAAAAACCGCCCCAGCCGCAGCCGATATCAAGAACCCTCATACCAGGCTTCAGGTAGATCTTGTCACAGACCAGTTGCAGCTTTTTTTCCTGCGCCTCATCGAGATTGGCGGCGTCTTTCCAATAAGCGCACGTGTAAATCATCCGGCGATCCAGCATGGTTTTATAAAGCTCACCGTTTAAATCATAATGAACTTCGCCCACTTTATAAGGATCCGGGCGCGAAGAAAAATTCAGCACCTTGGATTTCAGTGACTGCACGAGATACGCCGCGGGATTCACGTCCTCATCTAATCGTGCCATCAAAAGGCGGTAGAAAAAGCCGCTCAGATCATCACAGTCCCACCAGCCTTCCATGTAGGATTCACCAAGACCCAGGGAGCCTTGCGCGAGTATGCGAGTGTAAAAGCGGTTGTTGTGAACTTTGATATCAAAAGGAGCCGAACCGTTAACGGTGATTCCGGCGCGGCGTAAAACTTTGGTGACAAACTCTTCGGACGAGCTGTGAGCCGACAGCGTTTCCACATCCATAACAAACCTCCATGAAAAACCCCAAAAGCTTCCCTCAGCGGCCCGAAATTTCGCAAATATCTTTTAGGTAATCTGCATCTGCACAGGATCCCTGCACACAGATTGATTTCATGCTCACAAGACTCCCAGAATAAACAGAACTGGAGGAGGTTTCCGTGAGTCCGTGGCACAAAGGCGCGCGTGTTCTGCATCTGCCTTATCAGACGCCGTATGTGCGCAAGCTGACGCCTCCTCCGTTTCATATCGTCAACGGGTCTCCCATTCCCAACGATCTGAATTTCAACTGGCTGCGCCGTCAGAACGATTTTTCTTTCTTCGATATCTTGCATATTCATTTTATTGATTTCGACACTCCAGAAGATGTCGCCTATGTTCTGGAAAAATGCGCCCAGGAAAAAAAGAAGATCATTTACACCGCTCACAATATCTGTCCTATGTATGATGACAGTGAAGAATTCTACCAAAAAAAAGTGGAGCTGATCTGTTCCCACGCGGACGCGCTGGTGGCTCTCACGCCCAGCGGCGGCCAGGCCCTTTTAGAAAAACTCAATGCGCCTTCTTTGCAATCACGGCTTGCCGTGCAACCCTTAGGTTGGCATGTTGATCCCAGTCATCCCAAGTGGGGACGTGCCGGCTCCAGCAAGGAAACCATTCAATATGCGATCTACGGTTCTTTCCGCCACAACCGCGAATTTTATTCGCCGATCTTAAACTGGTATTACAGTCTGCGTGGAACCAATGCGCATTTAAATATTTTCGCTCTGCCGGTCAATCCGTGCGACATAGAAACAGAAAAGCCTCACGTCGCGGAAACCGTGTCTTTCATTCAGTCCGATCCCGCGCGCATGAGCTTAAGAATTTTTCCGCACCTTTCCGACAATCAAATCATTGATCTGTTAAGCGGTTGCGATGTTCTGCTGATGCCTTATCTGTGGGGCTCGCACTCGGGTCAGCTCGAGCAAGCTTTTGATATGAATCTTCTGCCGGTCAGTTCCGATGTCGGTTACTACAAAGATCAGTGGCGCCAGGTGCAATCTTATGTGCCGGAACCGGTGTGGTTTAACTGGTCCGACGGCAATATTTATAATTATGGCTCCCGACTGACCGAGGCCCTGCAAACCGCCCAGGCTCAAGCCCTGCGCCATAAAAAAGGTCCACGTGAGAAATTCCGGCAGTACCGCTTGCAAGAATATCAAGACATGCTGCAATTCCACGCGCGCCTCTACGGCGAAGTGTAAATCGTTATTTACGGCGCACGACGGAAGAACGGCCATGACCGATATCGGTGAAAGCGTTGGTCGGAGATCCCATCACATCGTGGCGGGATTTCGAAACAGCCTTGCCATTTTTACCGACGTACCCGGAAACCTTCGCATCGTAAGGGTTCATTTCACCGGGATCCATGTCAGGCTCCAAGAAATTCTCCTCAGGAATGAAGTGCGGAGCATGCGTTTTCTTTTGCGGCTTCGCAGTCAGTTCACCGTTAAATGGAGCTTCTTTTTCATCCACGGGATATTTGCGTTGCTTTTTCATAAACGCCTCCTCCTCTGTTCTATTGTAACCGCAGACCTGAGAGCTTGATTTTTGTTTTTCCGCAGAGGAACAGGACCAAGGAAAAGCGCCTACGTTACATAGGCGCTTTGAATTGATATGAGGTTAGGCTTTGCCTGGATGGCGGGGATTGGTGTGAGTTTTTTCCATTTTATCACCGAGGTCGTGAACTTTTTGGCCGATCTTCGGAGCGCCGGCATCGGAAATCTTACGTCCGGCTTTTTCAAGAAGTTCCCCGGCTTTGTCAGTGAGGCCTTCTTTCTTTTTGTCCATATTGTCGGGCTTTTGCGAATTTTTCATGAACACCTCCGTGTGTTTCTGAGAAAATGATCTCACGGCCCGGAGGGCTCTGAAAGTACTAATCATGAAACCGTGTCAGCGGACAAAGGCATTTTAAGCCACTTGGGCGATTTTGCGCGGAAAACGAATGACAAAACGGGTGTGCGCGCAGGAGCCGTCCACCGAGAGCTCTCCATAGTGATTGTGAATAATGCCGTGAGAAATACTCAGGCCCATCCCCGTTCCTTTGCCCACAGGTTTTGTCGTGAAAAACGGATCAAAGATTTTATCCCTCACCGCTTCAGGGATACCGTGTCCGCTATCGGTGACCATGATGCGCACGTCATTCTCCGAAGCTGCGACCTCCACCTCGATCCATTTTTCTTCTCGCCCTTCGATCGCATCATGAGAATTGTTGATGAGATTCAAAAGAACCTGGCACAACTGCACATAGCGTCCCGGCACGATGACGGTTCCAGGCTCGGGAGTTTTCACACGCAATTCAATGCCGTGCAGTCTGCAGCGCTCAGAGCACAAAGAAATCGTGTCCTCCAAGGCCTGGCTCAGATCCACATCTTCAAACGGATCTGAACTTCCATTGCGCGCAAAAGATTTAAGTCCTTTGATAATTTTCGCAAGACGGTCCACGGTTCGGTCAATACGGACCAGAACATTTTCCATGTTCTCCATATCCGGGATGACCTCATGCAATTCCTGCTGCGCTTGGGAGGTGAGCAATTTAATGGATGCCAGTGGCGTATTGATTTCGTGGGCAATACCTCCGGCCATTTCGCCCAGGGCCGATAAGCGCGCCGCTTGCAAATTCAAAGCTTTTTGTTCATCGAGCTCGCGAGTGCGTTTAGCGATAAGCGTTTCCAAGTCCTCACTGTGCCGCGCCAGCATTTCATCACGCTGTTTCAGGGCCGAGGTCATATCTTCAAAGGCTTTTTCTAATTCGCCCAGTTCATCCTTGCGTCCGCTGAAACTGTGAACCCAGGTTTGATAGCGACCGCGCGCCACTTCCTGAGTGCGGCTGACCAATTTTAAAAGCGGCGCTGAAATTTCCCGACGCAACACAAAGAACAAAACAATCAATTCGAGCACCAAAGAAAAAAGCCCGGCTCCCAAAAGAAAACCGACACTTTCAAAAGCGCGGTGACGAACGCGGGATTTAGGATACTCCGCCACCATGTACCAGTCCGGCCCTGCAATCTTAGCGACAGCCAGGTAATTGTCATGGCCATCCATCACAACCCTCTCACCTTGCGCCCCGATAATAGAAGAAAATTGATCCTTGAGCAGATTATCGCCACTGGATTTGACGTCATACAGACCGTCATGACTGCGAATCGCATCCATGTAAGCCGGATGCGCAATCAAACGCCCATCCGCGCGAACAATATAATTGCGAACGCCCTCCAGGTGATCGTCCAAGGTGCGTTGAATTAACTCATTGACCATCACGTCATGATGAATGGAACCCAGAAAAACATCGCCGTCATAAATCGGTGTCGATCCGGTCAGCATCCAAATTGTCGAAACCTTGTCATGGAAAAGACCGGCGAAAGAATTTTGAACAAAGTTTGCGGCGATTTCCAGCCCATTTGTCTGGCGATCATCACCGAGAATACACTCACACCCAAAGCGTGGGCATAAAGAAAATCCGTGTGCCCGCTTAAGAGTCCTAAAAGCGCGAAGTTTTCTTCTTCTTCCGTCATCAGATCAAGGCTGGTTGTCAGGAAATCTTTGGCATTGCGAAAGAGAGCTTCGTCCGTGCCGCGCACAAACGCTTGTTGCGCGATCAACTCTCCGGTGTAGTGCATGAAACGCACTTTCTTTTCTTTATTCACCTGAGAACTTGTCGCCACTGCTTTGGAGATCATCGTTGTAAATCCCACCAGACGTCCGAAATCCTCCTGGCGAATGTACAAGTGATTAACACCTTTCTCTTTAAAGGAAGCGACTTTTTCCGGGGGCAGCTTTCCGCCCTGGTGCGCGATTTTGATGTACTTCGCATTAGGCATACGGATAAACACCGCATAATCCGCCTGCTTTTCACTGATAAAATCTTCGATGGGGATTTTGCAGAACTCTTTGTCGAGATCCCCTGGGGCCGCGACCGGCGCCTGAGGCTGTTCTTCCTTCAGAATGCGGCTGATTTTTTCTTTTAACTCTTCTTCTTTGAACGGCTTTGCCAGGAAGTCATCGGCGCCAAGTTCATGGGCTTTTTTAGTCTCAAGAATATGGGAAAAACCGGTCATAAGGATGACGGGAGTCGGATGATTTGCTTTAATCCACTCCAGCAACTCCACACCATCAAAGTGCGGCATCTGGATATCTGAAATCACCAGGTCCATAGGAAAAGAGGAAATCATTTCCCGCGCTTGTCGGCCATCACCCGCTTCCATGACGTCATAGCGTTTATTTAATATACTCTTCAGGGCGGCTCTGAATGTTTCATTATCTTCAACCAGCAAAATCCGTTTCATCACGTCTCCTCATAGATCCTATCGGGAAAATTTCAAAAAAAGATCATGCCAGAGCGTTCGCCTCAGAAACGAGCACCACCTTAAAAACGGGATATAATGGTCTGTTTACAAAGGGTAAGGCGACATTAAAAAGCGAACAAAAAAGAATTCATATTCATTTTTGTAATCTTCAGAGCCTTAGCAATCCCATTGCGCGACAATAAAATTTCGTTATATATAAAAACCGTGTCTTCGATAAATGCGCACTTCACCTTCCACTATTCTCAACCGGACGAATACCGTTTCTCCCACGATTCTGTGTTTCTTGCCCGCCGGGTCTTCGAACTTCTCAAAACTGAAGTGAAAGAGTCATGGCAAGGACTCGACCTCTGCGCCGGCTGCGGTATCATCGGCTTGGATTTTCTCTTTCACTGCCGTGCTGAAGCCAGCCATATACCGGCCCGGTTTGATTTTCTGGAGGTGCAAGAGGTCTACAAAACTCACTTTCAGGCCAACGCGGGACAATTGCGCGACCTTGCAACCGAGCTTCAGTTTGTAAACGCGAACTATGAGACTTTGCTGTCGGCGGAGTGGGCGCAGCGTTACGATCTTATTCTCTGCAATCCGCCGTATTTCCATCACGGCCAAGGCAAGCTCTCACCGTCGGATTTCAAGAACCGCTGTCGTTTCTTTCTGGATTCGGATTTCGCGACTCTCTTGCGCGGATTGGTTCACAGCTTAAAGCCGGAAGGGCGAGCCTTCGTTCTGCTGCGAGAACAGAGTGAACACGGCTGGAGTTCTTTCGCGGAGGCGCAAAGAATTCTTGGTTCAACCGTGCATTTTGAAAAGCTTGAGGATATTCGCGGGACAGGCTTTGTGCAAATCACCAAAGCCCGTGAAAACTAACGACCGGAAGCGGTTTTTTTCTTTTTTTCCGCGCGTTCGGCGTGGCGGTTTTCCTGTTTTTGATTGGCGTACATATTGATCGCGGCAATACGCACATCGGCGGCTTGCTCGCAGGTTGCGGAGAGGCTGGAATTATCATGGCACGCTTCATAGAGCTTGCGACGCAGACTGTTCCAAGCCTGATACCACTCGGAAGCTTCTTTTAATTTCTCTTTGCTGAGTTTTTCAAGACCAGGCACTTTACCCGCCACTGGCAGGAATTTCTCCAGATAAAATTCTTTTTGATCCGGTCGCAGGTCATTGAACTCTTCGTAAGAAGACATCCAGAACGGTGGCACTGTCATATCTATTTTCTCGGGACGAGCTTCCCGGTCCTCCGCTTTCGCGATCGAAGTAAAACCTGTTGTTAACAAACCTAAAACCGCCACGACGATAAGGATGGATGCGCGCATTATCTTGCTCCTGAATTAGCAGAGGCTACCACGACTTTAGATGAAGAAGAATAGATATCGTTCACAACACTTTCAATCGCCGCCAAGGACATGGAGTATTGACCGCTGCCACGACGAACCACATCGAATTTTTTATGGGAGGAGCACTCTGTCTTGTCGGCAAGGCGCATGTCCTCAGGGCCACGCGTCCCGAAAACATTCATGATATTGTTCATGCCCAAAGAACCCGTGAAGAAGTCAAAACGGTTCTTACCTTTGATTGCGCCACCTGTATCCTGAACAATAAAGAATCCAGGGTGAGTAAAAGAGATGCCGTTTGGAAGCGTGATCTTCTTTCCTTTGAACGCCGGCATTTCAATAATATCACCCATGCTGTAGTAGCGCGGATCCGCAGCGACAGAGATATAAGGAATCAGGCAGTTGCCGCTGGCGCCGAAAGCGGTGCCGCAGGAGCCAAGATCTTCGGTTTTACCGGTGTACTTTAAGACTTTGTTTCCAGGCAAAGTGCCGGAACCCTGCATGCGCACAGCTCTTTTAAAAGCGGCGCAAGGTTTTGGACTGGAACAGTAATCAAGAACATGCGGCACAAAATAAACAGTGGAAACCGCCACATTCTCTCCGCAGCTGTTGCGGGCACTGCCCACTTCGGCCACGGCCACCAATGCGCAAAGAGTTGCAAAACGGAAACTTTTCTTGAATGTGCCTTGCAGGCTTGCTTGTTTTTTCATGATGTATTCACAAAGCAAAACTGGGGCCTCCCGCAAGTGCCCTATTTTGTTTTACACCGTCAGTGTTCTGGTCAGCCTTCTGTTATGTTAGACACATTCTCAAAATGAAAAGTCTCAAGACAAGACGACGCAAAACTTATGTAATCCTTCACGGCATTTTCTTTTGCTTTGTCGTCGCAGGAACGGGCTCGGTATAAATGTGCATCAACCAACGGAGGGAAAGATGAAATACTTGCTATCAACGGCATTGATTCTATTTACATGTTCACAGGCGCTCGCGGCGGAGCTTTCACCGGGCAATCTGGTGGGCCGCTATAAGGTGGAGGCCAAGGTGGCCTTTCAAAAAGTGTATTTGAATTTCCGGGTGATCAATACCAAGGAGTTCGAACTGCAGCGCACGTATCCTAACGGCGGCGCCGACGAAATCTGCACCGGCACATACCGTCTCAATCCCAGCCTCTTCTGGCTGGACTATCACATCCTGGGAACAGGCAAGACATTTAAAGGCGTTTTCACCTGCCCCAGCAACCGCTCTCGCAGCATCAACTTTGATATTGATTTCGAAAACAAAACCACCGAAGACCTTGTGCGTGGAACCACGGTGGTCGTGACAAGCTCCCTGGCTCCCGGCCGCCGCCTGAACGCCTACGTGAAAAAGCAGTAGATGAAATTAAAAAGCCCCTCCAAAGAGGGGCTTTTCAATTATCGCAAACTCAGCGATCTTAATCGAGAGCGGAGATCGTAAGCTTATCAATTCCCACTTGGACGCCGATGCCTTTGAGCAGTTGCACGGAAACATTGAACGCCAGTTGCGGCAGTCCCACTTTCACCGCAGTGAATGCACCCACGCCACCAATGATCGCAGCTTCACCTTGCGCCACCTTGTATTTACCCAAGAGATCCTCTGGAGAGCAATTCAACAGGCTGATTTCAGAAGAAACACCGGCCAATTTAAAGTAGCCAATGCCCGCTGTGGGACCGATCCAGTGATGACCGATGGTGATTTTCACGTCGCGGGAGTAATGCTTACCGGGAACACCTTTGCAAGTGATAGTTCCGTAAGCCACCGTTTTGAAATGTCCCACGATCACCTTCACGCCCTTGGAAGTGCCCTTGAACGCAAGGCCGCACACCCAGCCCACAGCATTCGTTGAAACATCGCCTTGAGGTTGAATTTCCTGATTGTCCGCATGGGCCCAAAGGCCGGTCAGACTGAGCGCCAAAATCACTGCCAACTTTTTCATACTCATTCTCCTTTGCTTGGTTGTCTTCTGCCCTCTATGAGGAAGCATCCCCGAGAGAGAATCAAGCCGCCGGATGAAACACATACAGACTTTGTTCCGCGTTCGATCTATTTCCGCACGAGACCGGTAAATAGCGTGAGGACAGTGTGTGAAGCAGCAGCTAATAAATCTTGTATTGGCACTTTTTCTGTGAGAGCAATTAAACAATGTCATCTATGCGCAATGAGATTCGACTGCTGATCAATGGAACTGAACACCGTATTCACGGTGATAATGCCTTTCTGCCTTTAGCTCAGTATCTGCGCTATCAAGTGTCTTTACCCGGAACTAAAGTGGTCTGCGCGGAGGGCGATTGCGGCGCCTGCACGGCGCTTGTCGCGCGGTGGAATAAAACCTCGTGGTCCGCCTTTCACATTCTCAATTCCTGCATTCAAGAAGCGCAAAAAATGATCGCCTCTCGCCAGCGTCATCACTTCGTCGACTGGAATCTGCAAAAAGATATCGGTATGACCTGCGGAGGTGTCGCCAGTTTCCTCTTTGAACTGGTCGAACACGATTCTTCATTTCATATCGCCGTTTTCGGCGCCGGTCACATCGCGCAAGAAGTGATTCCTCTGCTCTTAAAGCTCGATTGTCGTATCACCTGTTTTGACCCTCGCCCGGAATGGATTCAGCGCCTGCCTTCTTCACGCAAGCTCACCGCTGTTTGCACAAACGAAATGGCGGCGGAAGTCGCTCGCCTGCCGGAAAAAACTTTTGTCGCCATTATGACCATGGGACATGCCACCGACGTGCCGATTCTCATAGCCGCCATGAAACAACGCGATCGTTTTAGCTACGTGGGCAATATCGGCAGTCGTCAAAAGGCCTTGCGCCTGCGCAAAGATCTTACCGACGCCGGCCTCAGTGCCGCGGATCTTGAACGCTTCCACTGTCCAATGGGAGAAGATTTCGGTGGCAATACGCCGATTGAAATCGCCTTCAGCGTTGTTGCACAGATTCTTAAAACTAAAGATCAGGTATTTGGCAAAAAAGAAGAGGCGGCCCCGGCTCTCGCCTGACCGCTCGGCTTCCTGTTTTCTGCCAAAGATGGCGACCGATGCATGCTTTCAGCTCTCAAAGCACAGATAATTTTTCTGTGAGGAGGTTTTATGGAACCGGAAAGAGAGCCGCAACGACCCGAAACAACTCCCCCGCCCCGCGCGACACCGGAATATAAAACATACCAGAGCAAACCCACCGCCACTTTCATTCCGGTGCAAAGAAATTATTCCCGCGAAGTGTGTGTGATCGCCGGCGTTTTATTTTTGGTCATCGGTCTTGTCGGCTTTGTCGTCGATGACCTGCTGGGAGCGCACTTGAGTTACACGCACACGGCGATCTTTGTCGCCTCCGGTGCCTTATCAACTTGGTTTGGCTTTGATTCAGAAAAAAACGCGCGCCGCTTTTCTTACGTTTTCGGCACGCTCTATGGCCTGGTTGGAATTGCCGGTTTCGTTTTAGGAAAACCCGGCGTTGCGACCGTGGCGAATATGGCCGAGGACCGCTTTATGTGGAAGGCCATTCCCCGCGTTTTGGAATTTGGCACCGCCGATCACATCGTGCATCTGCTCTTTGCCATCGGCTTTCTCTTGGGTGCGGCTTTGACGTTTAAAAGCTTTAAGAAGATTTAGAACTTCATCTTCTCCATGGATTCGATGATCCATGGTTTGTAGAAAACAGCGTTGGTGTAAACACCCACACCGTCACAGAGCTGACTGCCACGGCTGGTAACGCCGAAAAGATAGTACTGTCCGTCTTTTTCAATGTAAGCAGGACCCCCGGAGTCACCGCTGCAGGTGCCGTGACCTTTGGATTCATCCAAGCGCACTTCGGTTCTTTGCAAGGAAGAAATCGGCGCTTTGGTTTCACGCAAAACTCCGTCACCGCTCATTTCCACTTTCAGGCAGTGTTTCAGATCGTCGTCACACATCACTTCGCCGTATTCTAACGCTTCATCAAGGTTGGGAACTTTCTTGGCATCGACAGGCTCGGTGTACACATCGGAAACACCGTAACCCGCCAAAGTCACTGCCACTCCACGCTTCAAAACGCTGTCATCTTGAAGCAAGGTCGCCGGTTTATAGCCTTGTGGTAAAGCGCCTTGGAATTTGATCACGGCGATGTCACCGAAGTCGCTTTGCTTTTGTTCATTTTCTTTAGGATTGTAAGAAGTGTGCACGCGCACATCCACCACACGGCGAACGTACTCTTGAAGAACATCCGGCTCACGGGTGCCCATAATAACATCAATGTCGGTACCGAAAATCACCCGCAGCTTAGAAGGCTTGCTGGTCACACAATGAGCCGCGGTGAGAACAAAATTTTCCGCGATCAAAGAACCCGTGCAGATGGCATTGTCCTCGGAGTCGAAGATCCCGACGATCCCCGACGCCAAAGGCGCTTTCTCCGATACCAAAGTCCCGCCAATAATGCCCGTTCCGCCGCGCGTAAGATCCCCACGGGGGGATGAATTCAATCCACAGGACACCAAAGCAATCACGCTGAACGCCAGAACAATACGGGACACGAGTCTCTCCTTAAAAATGAGGGGCTCTTATAGGCACTCCCTTACAAAACAGCAAGAATTTTTTAAAAAAAGGCGGGGCTCCTGACATATTGTTGTCCGTCTCCCTCTGAAAGCCTAAACTATCGGGTATGAAAAACTTTTATCAAGAAGGCCCCAGCCTCACGAACACCTATCGTGCCGATGAAACTCTTCAGAAATTTTTAAAGAATATTCTGCCGCCGGAAGTGCAAAAAACCGTTCTGCCGCACCTCGAACATTTGGGTGAGCGCGCGGTCACCGACATGCTGGCGTGGGCGCAGGAAGCCGAAGCTCAGCCGCCCGAGCACGTGCCCTTCGATCCGTGGGGCCGCCGCATTGACGACATCAAAACTTCCAATGGCTGGAAGCAGCTTGAAAAAGTCGCCGCCGAAGAAGGCATTGTCGCCACCGCTTACGATCGCAAGTTCGGGCCGTTCTCCCGTGTTTATCAAATGGCGCTGCTCTATCTTTACTCGCCCAGCTCCGCGATCTTCTCGTGCCCTCTGGCGATGACCGATGGCGCCGCCCGCGCTTTGGAACTTTATGCCGATGCCGATTTAAAAAATCGCGCGCTTTCCCATTTGCTGTCACGCGATCCGAAAACATTTTGGACCGCGGGCCAATGGATGACGGAAAGAACCGGTGGTTCGGATGTGAGCGGCACCTCCACCGACGCGCATCCGTTCCAAGGCTCCAGTCCTTTCGGAGCAACCCACTCTTTGCACGGAACAAAATGGTTTACCTCCGCCACAACTTCCCAGATGGCCCTGACCCTCGCCCGTCCCGACGGGGCTCCGGCAGGTTCACGGGGCTTGAGTCTTTTCTATCTCGAATTGCGCAATGACCAAGGTCATCTTAACAACATTCAAATCCACCGTCTCAAAGACAAGCTCGGCACCAAGGCTTTACCGACGGCGGAACTGAGCCTGCAAGGAACCCCCGCTCGTATGATTGGTGGTGAGGGCGAAGGTGTGAAGCGCATCGCGAGTGTTTTGAACATCACGCGCATTTACAATTCCATCTGCGCTGTCGGACACGCCCGCCGCGCTTTGGATTTGGCCAATGATTATTCCCGCAAACGCAAAGCCTTTGGAAAACTTTTGATCGATCATCCTTTGCACCGTGAGACGTTGCGTGCGCTGGAGGAAGACTTCCGCCGCTGTTTTGCGTTCTCCATGTTTGTAGCGCATCTTCTCGGCCGTGAAGAAGTGGGCGAGATCTCCGCTTCAGAACGCGTGCTTTTGCGCGTGCTGACGCCGATCCTTAAACTTTACACCGCGAAAAAAGCGATTCAGATTTCCAGCGAAGTGGTGGAGATGTTCGGAGGTGCTGGCTATATCGAAGACACAGGTTTGCCACGCCTGTTGCGTGACGCTCAAGTGTTCTCGATCTGGGAAGGAACAACCAATGTTCTGTCCTTAGATATGCTGCGCGCTTTCGAAAAAGAACAAGCGCTGCCGATTCTGCTTGAGTACTTCAAAGGAACTCCAGCGATGAAACAAGCCGTGTCGTCTTTCGTCGAACGCTGGACAGCTTTACAAACATTGTTGGGACAGCTCTCTAAGGGAACGCCCGATCAGTGGGAAGCCCACGCGCGTCGTCTGGCCTTTATGGTCGGTGATATGATGAGTGAAAATCTGCTTCACGAATACTCTCTTTAATTCTTCACAACAGCCGCCCCGCCCGGGCGGCGAAGTTTCTAACACAAAGCCCTCTTTCGTCACCTCGCCCAAGCCCTGCTCTGATTTATTTCCTTTATGGGACCTAAATTCATGGCATGCACCTTGTATATATGTGACCAGATTCGATGAAATATTAAGGAACGGTCATGATCAAAATAGCAAGTTTTCTGGCGATCACATTATTTAGTTTCACTACCTGGGCAAACAGCCTTTACGACGTCAAAGTCAAAGGCGAACGCATTTACGATATTTTTGTTAAACAAGGCGTTCCAGAACCGGCTCTGCAAAGAGTGTTTGAATTTCTTGATGTCAACGCAGGCAAAACCATTCGCGTTTCCACAAAAATTCGCGAAAAAACCCGCTCTTATATGGACGAGCGTGAAGTCACTATTAAAGACAACGCCGTCGCTATTATTGACTTCTCCAAACCGTCCAGCGAGCGCCGTCTATATATTTTGAACTTGAAAACGGGCTCCGTTTCCAAACACTTCGTGGCTCACGGCAAAGGCTCCGGCGTGAATATCGCCAGTAAGTTTTCAAATATCGACGGTTCTAAAATGTCTTCCTTGGGCTTATACGTAGCCGGCAATACTTATTACGGTGTTCATGGTGAATCGTTGAACCTTTATGGACTTGAAGCTTCCAACAGCAAAGCGGCGGAGCGTGACATTGTCGTGCATGCAGCCTCTTACGTGTCCGAAGATTTCGTTAAAATCCGTGGCCGTCTCGGCCGAAGCTGGGGCTGTCCAGCGGTGGCTCCCGGTATCATCGGCAAAATGATTTCAAATTTCAAAGAAGGTGGCGTGATTTACGCCTACCACAAAGATCTGATCTCTAAAGCGGTGAAAGATCCTGTTCTGCAAGAGGTTCAACCTGATCACGATGAAGAAGACGTGGATTTACCAGGTGAAGAAGAAACCATCCGCAACGACAAGGGCGGCAAAGCTTCTTAAGATTTTTTCCCTTAGTTTAAAACTAAAAAAGGCGGCCTTATCAGCCGCCTTTTTTTATTTGCGTTGGTAATCGTCCTGGTAACGAACGATGTCGTCTTCGCCAAAGTAACTTCCCAGTTGCACTTCCACAAACTCAAGAATTTCTTGCGTGTTATTGCGGATACGGTGCTTAGCACCCACTGGAATATGAATGTGACTTCCCGCTTTCACTGGAATCACTTCATCATTCAAAACAACCTCACCGGAACCGCGAGTGATAGTCCAATGCTCTTCACGGCGCGCGTGCGACTGATAAGAAATCTGGGATTGCGGATTCACACGGATCACTTTGGATTTAAAAAACTCCGTGTCTTTAAGAATTTCAAAATATCCCCACGGACGGTATTCAAAGACATGTTCTTTGACGAGCGGGGATTTATTTTGCGTTAACGCCTCCACCACGTGGCGCACGTCCTGAGACTGACCCTTCTTCACAACCATCAAAGCGTCTTTGGTGTCGATCAGAATCACATCGTCCATCCCGACGATGGAATAATTCTTGTCCGCTTCGCCGAAAACGAAATTGTTGTGGCCTTTCACATTCAGGATTTCATGGCCTTTTTGCAAAGAGGCCACCGCATCCCATGAGCCCACATCATTCCAGCCGAATTCCGCAGGAATACAAGTCAGTTCATTGCCGTCGAGTTTTTCCATGATCGCATAGTCGATAGAAATACTTTGCATCTTAGAATAAACTTCTTCCAGGTTCGAAGAGTCCGCCTTCAATGCGGAAATCTGCTTCCACATTTCCGGCTGGTGTTTTTCAAACAAGGAAGCCATGTGCGCCGCCTTAAAGAAGAAGATCCCGGCATTCCAGCTGAAACTGCCTTGCGCGATAAACTCTTTCGCTTTTTGCAGATCCGGCTTTTCGTGGAACTTCACGACGGAATAAGCCTTAAACGGACCTTGCTCCTTTAAGCTCACCGCGCGGGTTTGAATATAACCGTAACCGGTCTCGGGGTAAGAAGGTGTGATGCCCAACGTGACCACACGGTTTTCCTGCGCCACTGTTTGCGCAAAAGAAACAGCGCTCAAGAAGGCCTGCTCTTTTCCAATCAAGTGGTCGGACGGGAAAATACCAACGACTTCTTCGCCTTTTCCTTGCAACTGCAAAAGATGGCAAAGAGCCGCAATCGCCGGAGCCGTATTTTTTCCCACCGGCTCATACACGACGCGAACATGAGTGGCGTTATTTTCTTTCAGATTTAATTCCGTCAGTGTCTGCAGTGCTTTGGATGTCACAATCCATGGCTCGCCCATTTTCAAACAGCGCTGCAAAGTCAGAGTTTGCAAAGGCTGGCCGAAGATATCGCAAAACTGTTTAGGCATCTGCTGGCGCGAGACGGGCCACAGGCGTGTGCCGCTTCCGCCGGACAATATAACGGGAATCAAAACTACCTCCGAGTTGAGTTCATAATCTATATCACTCTTCCCCTAAAGTGCGTAATTATAGTCACACCTTGGCCCGATTCGTCAAAAAACTGAGGCCTTTTGTAAACAGCCTCCCGTGGCCCTTTCACCACACTAGCCTAAAACCTCTCGACCCAAAGCCGTAAACTCGGGTCTTCATGGACTTTTCCCTCGAACAAGAGGATACTTTTGAATGTTTCATTTTTATTTTTTGGAGGCCTTTCATGACGATTCCATTTATCGATCTCAAAACCCAGTACAAAGCTCTTAAAACATCCATTGATGCCCGCATTCAAAAAGTTCTTGAGCACGGCGCGTACGTGAACGGCCCTGAAGTGGCGGAGCTGGAACAAACTCTGGCGAAATACGTCGGCACCAAACACTGCCTGACTATCGCTAACGGTACCGATGCTTTGTGGGTGCCTTTGATGGCTTTGGGAATCGGTCAAGGTGATGAAGTGATCACCACCGCGTTCTCTTTCATCGCAACGGCGGAAACCATCGTTCTGGCCGGAGCAAAACCGGTTTACGTGGATATCGATCCAAAAACTTTCAACATCGACGCCGACAAAATCGAAGCGGCTATCACTCCGCGCACGAAAGCGATCATGCCCGTGTCCTTGTACGGTCAAATCCCTGATATGGACAAAATCAACGCCATCGCGAAAAAACACAATCTGCATGTCATCGAAGACGCGGCTCAAAGCTTCGGCGCCCGCTACAAAGAAAAACGCAGCGGCAGCATGACAACAGCGACAGGCACGAGCTTCTTCCCGGCGAAACCTTTGGGTTGCTATGGTGACGGTGGCGCGATTTTCACTAACGACGACAATCTGGCAAAGATCATCAAAGAAATCCGTGAGCACGGATCTGAATCCCGTTACTACCACACCCGCCTGGGCATCAACGGCCGCTTGGATACTTTGCAATGCGCGATTCTTCTTTCAAAAATGGAAAGATACGATTGGGAATTGGAGCAACGTCAGCGCGTAGCGGATCGTTACAACGAAGCGTTTGCTTCCATCAAAGCCGACGGATTCTCCACTCCGTATGTGGCTCCGGGATGCAGCTCCGCTTGGGCGCAATACACCATCACAGTGAAAGACCGCGCGGGCTTCCAAAAGAAAATGACGGACGCTGGTGTGCCGACGTCCATCCACTATCCGCGCATCATGCCGGATCAACCTTGGTACAAAGAGCACACAGCAAATCCGCAGCAAGAGCTTCCGATCGCACGTTGGGCGGCGGAGCACGTGATCAGCTTGCCGATGTATCCGGATATGGACAATGCGACTCAAGATAAAATTATCGCCGCGGTTAAAGGGGCTTTGACATGAATACAGGATTCGGTCCTTTAGCAAAACCGGTTGTTCTTAAAACGCCGAATGAAACGATCACTTGGGGCGATGGCAAAAGCTTCGTGCTCTTCGCCGGTCCCGATATTATCGAAGACGAAGGCATGGTGATGGAGACCGGAAAAGAAATCCAAAGAATCACCCGCTCTCTGGGTATTCCGTGGATTTTGAAATGCTCTTTCGATAAAGCCAACCGTCAAAGCGCTTCGAGCTTCCGCGGTCCTGGTGTGAACTCTGCTTTAAAAAGCTTGGAAAAAATCAAAGGCGAACTTGGCTGCGCTCTACTCACTGACGTTCACGAAACGATCCAGGTGAAAGAAACAGCGGAAGTCGCCGACGTCATCCAAATCCCGGCGTTTTTATCCCGCCAAACAGATTTGCTTGTTGAATCTGCTAAGACGGGCAAAGTGATTCATATCAAGAAGGGTCAATTCCTGGCGCCTTGGGATATGAAAGCCATTGCGCAAAAAGCGGTGAACGCGGGCAACGATAAAATCCTGCTCTGCGAACGCGGGACTACATTCGGTTACAACCGTTTGATCAACGATATGACCGGTCTCGTGGAAATGCGCCGCCTGGGCTTCCCGGTGATCATGGACTGCACGCACTCCACTCAGCTGCCTGGCGCGACTGGCGAAAGCAGCGGCGGCCGTGGTGACATGGTATGGCCTTTGGCCCGTGCTGCGATGGCAGTCGGCGTGGATGGCATCTTCCTGGAGACCCATCCAAATCCGGATCAAGCTCTTTGCGATGGCCCGACGTCGCTTCCTTTGCGCAACCTTGAAACCGTTTTGACCAACCTTAAAAAAATCTGGACGACTCATTTCTAGGTAGAGTTCCGGATTAAATTCAAGTAAGACTGAACCATGGTTAAGCACACTCGCAAGCTCCTGGTTCAGTCTGCCAAGATTCTCTTTTCGGCCGGCATTATTTACTGGCTGGTGCAATCAGGAAAACTTAATTTCACTGCTCTCAAAAACCTGCTCACTCCGGGAGCGGCTTTTTTGGCATTGTCTTTGGTGGCGCTGAACCTTTTCTTTGCCAGTGAACGCTGGCGCATTTTGATTCGCTCGCAAGAGCTGCCGGCAAGCCCGTGGTCCGTTTTTAAACTGAGCTTGATCGGGAGCTTCTTTAACTTCGCCATGCCTGGTGGCGTCGGCGGAGATGTTATCAAAGCCTATTACTTCACACGCGAACATCCCGGCAGCAAAGTGGTTGCCGTCACCAGTGTTTTGATGGATCGGGTGCTCGGACTTTTTGCGATGGTGCTGCTTGCTTTTGTCGTGATGATTTACGACTTCCAGCACATCCTCAGAACTCCGGCGCTGCTGACTTTGTTCTGGTTTATCTTAAGCCTTTTTGTTTTTTTCATTATCGCGCTTTCTCTGGTTTTCTCACAAAAAGTGTACGATCACGGCGCGCTGAAAAAACTCATCAGCAAACTGCCGTTTTCAGAAAAGTTCATGAAACTTTATGAGAGCATGCATCTCTACGGCAAAGACGGAAAACGTTTTATCCTGGTGATTGGCTTAAGCCTGATTTCTCAAGCTTGTGCGATCACGTTCTTGTACCTTGCCGGTCAAATGGCAGGTTTCACGGACATTCCCGCAAAAACATACTTCCTAGTGGCTCCGCTGGGTTTTATGGCCACAGCGATTCCAGTCTCCCCTGCCGGTGTCGGCGTCGGACAAGCGGCGTTTTATTTTCTTTTCAATATTTACACGGGACACGCTTCTGAAATTGGTCCTACGAGTATCACCGCATTTCAGGTCGGCACATTCCTGATGAGTCTTCTCGGCGCGTTCTTCTATTTGCGTCGCAAAGACCGCGCGGAAGCCGCAAGAATCAAAAGCTCCGCACTTTAAATTGCTATTCTGATTTCTGAGTGACTGATTGATTTAAAGAAATCTTTGCCATCGAAGCGCTTTAAACATCACAAGTCTTAAGCCAGAGGAATCTTCTCGAAACTCTTCGCCACTTCAAACTGGAATTGCGGATGGCGGCTTTGATACTCTTTAAGAAACTCAAGTTCCTTATCCGTTTTCTCGGTCGCCAATAGATACAGATTTCCGACACCAGCGCCAAAGGCCGCAACCAAATCCGTGGCACTGTCACCAACCATCACGGACTTTTTCATATCCACCATGAGTTTTGTATGCACCATTTGCAGCATGCCATTGCGAGGCTTGCGCAATCCCGCATAACGGCGGCCGGCGGGAACAGCTTCCTGCTCATAATACCCAGCCCACACCGACTCATCAATCCAACAGCCTTTTTGCGCCAGTAAACGCAGCATCTGTTGATGCACTTCCTGGTATTCACGCCACGATATCAAGCCACGCCCCAGACCCGATTGATTGGTGACGAGCGCCACCCAATAGCCTTTGTCGTGAGCCTGATTGATCAAGTTTTCAATACCCTCGGTGAGCTCCACTTTCGCGGGATCACGATTGTAGGGAACATTTTTAACCACGACATCATCACGGTCTAAAAACAAACAAGGTTTGCCGCCGCCTTCAGAAAACGGCACCAGCGCCGCCATGTTCGTTAAACTTGCGCGAATATTTTCAAAAGCCTGCTTCCACGCCGCCAGATCACAGGGCCAGGCGTAATCCACTATTTCTGAAGCTTGCGTGCTCTGCAAAAGCACTCTTTGTCCTTGCAGCACCGGATTTAACTGCGCAAGCACAAGTTCCTGATCGGGCAAAACAAAAATCAGATCCTCCGGACGCGTGTGAAACTTTCCGGAAAGAAAATCTGCAGCCTTACGTCTGACATAGGGAACCTTTCCTGACAAAGCGGCCAAAGGCTGCGCCCATGCGTCCAGCTCGCCGGTTTGATCCTCTAAGAAGACCAAAACACCGCCCATCTGAATTGTTTCAAGTATCAGAGTTTCCCACTGCATCATTCAATTCTCCACGCTTTTGGAGTTTACGCCAGATCGCCCTGGGATTCCATCGAATTGCGCCAGCGGTAAAGGCCGCCTTTGTACTTGCCGCCTTGCATTTATGCTTATTAAAATCACACTGTACCAGCATTTAGCCACATCCATGCGTGAGGAGGAAGAACAGCCATGACTCTCTTACTGAAGCAGATATTTAGCTTTCTCAAGCTTCTTAATTCCGACACCGGAACCAATCAACTTGCCATCGGACTTTCTCTGGGACTCATCCTGGGATTTGCTCCCGTTCTTTCCATTCAAACGCTGATTGTGTTCGCGATTATTTTCATCTTCCGCGTGCAAATCGGCGCGGCTTTCCTTGCCGCGTTCTTTTTTAAATTCGTCGCTTTCATTTTCGACCAGCCGGCGCACTATCTTGGTAAAGCCATTCTTGAAACCGACAGCCTGCGCCCGTTGTTCGTCACCATGTACAACATGCCGCTGGTGCCGATGACCCGTTTTAACAATACGATTGTGATGGGCTCTATGGTGGTTTCGATCGTGCTTTTGCCGTTTGCATTTTTCGGCTTCCGCATCTTGATTGAAAAATACCGCGCCACAGTCGTCGCACGCTTCAAAGGCACGAAATTCTGGAAGGCATTTGCGGCGACAAAATTCTACAACTGGTATTTGAAATACGACGAGCTTTACGGATAAAGGGCGACATCATGAGTGAAACAGCAAAGAAAACAAAAAAGCCAAAAGGTATTATCCGCTGGGAAGCCATCATTCCCTTTCTGATCATCTGCTTGGTGATTGGTTTGTATTTCCATTTCTTCTTTGACGGCCATTTGCGCCGCGCTCTGGAATGGGTCGGTTACAATACCGTCGGCGCGGAAGTAAATATCGCCAAACTTGAAACAAGCTTTTTTAAAGCCAGCCTGCGCGTGCAAGGCATCGAGTTTACTGACGCCGAAAAGCCCACGCACGACTCCATCAAGATCGGCGACATTCGTTTCTCTATGCTGTGGGATGCTCTTTTGCGCGCCAAAGTGGTGGTCAATGAGGCGGCGGTTGAACAAATCGAGTTCGGCGTCAAACGCGCCCGCCCCGGAAAAGTCAAACCGCCCGAGCCTCCGTCCAACGAACCCGGGATGGCCGAAAAACTCAAAACCCAGGCTCTGCGTGAAGCGCAAGAGCAGGCCGGCGAAAACGTTCTTGGTGATGTGATTGCGATGCTGGGTGGAAGCACCTCTGAAGAGCAGCTTCAGAAGCTGCAAGAAAGTCTGCCTTCGAAAGCCATGCTGGATAAATTCCAGACGGAATTGCAAGGTAAACAGCAAGCGTGGGACAGCCGTCTGAAAACCTTGCCGCAGGAAAAAGACATCCGCGCTTTGGGCGATCGCTTGAACAAAGTGAAGTACAAAGATTTCAAATCGCCGCAAGAACTGCAAGCCTCCATCCAAGAGTTGGATAAGATCTATAAAGACGGCGATGCTATGTACAAACAAATCCAAAGCACCGGCGATGACCTCGGCAAGGATTTGAAGTCCGTCGAAACGCAGTACCGCGATATTGAAAAGCAGGTCAAAACCGACATCAAGACTCTGGAAGAGCACCTCCGCATTCCAAAACTTGATGCGAAATCTTTGACACGCGCGATGTTCAATCATTACTTGGCGCCGTATAAATCCAAATTTTATCGCTATAAAGCCATGGCGGATAAATACCTGCCGCCGAATCTTTTAAAGAAAGATAAAAAAGACGAAGAAGTCGCTATTCAGCCGCATCCTCGTGAAAAAGGAATTTCTTATGAGTTCGGCCGCCAAAACTCTTATCCTCTTTTCTGGATTAAGAGAACCGCGGTGAGCTCTCAAGCCGGCATCACACCCGATGCGGGAAATATCAAAGGCGAAATCCTGAACATCACTTCCAATCAAGCGCTGATCGGCAAGCCCACCGTGGCGACTTTGGCAGGTGATTTCCCGGCAAAACAAATCTTCGGCTTCCTGCTGAAGCTGTCTTTGGATAACACCAAACCGGAAAGCATCATCGATTATAATTTCAACGTCGATTCCTATGCTTTGAGCGGCCAGGACCTGGTGCAAACTCCGGATGTGCAGATCTCTTTCAATAAGGCGAACGGCAGCTTAGGTATTAACGGTAAAGTTGTCGGGCTTAAGAATGTCTCTGTGAATATGGATAACAAATTCACGAAGGTGGATTATGCCATTTCATCTAAAAATGAAATCGCCGATCAAATCTTGAAAGCGGTTTTCGCAGGCATCCCGGTTGTGACACTGACGGTGAACGGCCAAGGCGAATTCCCCGACATTCCTCTGTCTGTGAACTCCAACCTCGGACCTGAGCTGCAAAAAGGATTTGAAAAACAAATCCAGGCAAAGATCAACGAAGCCCGTGCCCGCGTTCAAGCGCTGGTCGACCAAGAGATCGGCAAACAACGCGCGCAAGTGGAAGCTCAGCTCAATCAATTGCGCGGTCAGTTCGACAACGAAGTGAAGAAAGCGCAAGCGCAATTGGATGCGCAGAAAAAACAGGCTGAATCCAAAGTGGATCAAGCCAAAAAAGACGCCGAAAACCAAGGTCGCAAGGCTTTGGAAAAAGAAGGTCAAAAAGCTTTGGATGAGCTTAAGAAAAAATTCGGTTTCTAATCGGAACACATAGAACTTTTCAACTCTTCAGAAACTGTCGAAGCCTCTTACAGGACCTGCAAAGAGCTTCGACAGAATCCCTAACTTCCCGTTTTTACTTATCAATTTTGCCTCATTTTTCTGTTATGCCTCTGTTTTAAGCATCAACTTTCGTGCTACCTTTGACGATGAGGTGAAGTATGAAAGCTTCGAATCTAACTTCCAAATTAGTTTTGAGCTGTGTGGTTGTTACTCTCGGCACGGCTTGCGCCAAAATGAATTTCTCCCCTGTTTCAACAGAGGATGCATCTTCCGTGGTCACGCCGCCGGCACCATCTAAAACGATCTCTTCCACGGAAGTCGTCGCTTACGGCAATAAGCAGGTCGACTTCCTTTTGGTGCTCGACGATTCGAACTCCATGCTGCCCGAGTTGAAAAAACTCGCCGCGCGCATGTCGACCTTCGTGAATTCTCTGGAAGCCAGCAATATCGACTGGCAGATGTGCCTCACCACCACTCGTGGCATCACCTCCGGTGGAGTGATGCGCTACGGTCAGCCGCTCAACTGGGCGAACTATGTTCCTGTATCCGGCACACCCGCGTATCTTTTAAAGAAAGGCACGCCCAACTTAAATACGATTTTCACAACCACCGTGGACTCGCTGACTATCGGCGGAGGCAACTCCGGTGATGAGCGAGCCATCAAAGCTGCACACGAGAACTTCCGCGATGCTGCTTCCCACGGTTGCTATCGTTCCGGAGCGGCGATTTCAGTTATCACGATTTCGGATGAAGACGAAAGATCCGTGGGCAATGATCCGGCTCGCTTAAAACCCACCGACGCCGATGGCGCCTTCCAAGCGTTTGAACCTGAAGACTATCCGCAAGCTCTGCTTGATAGAGCAAAAAATTCTTTCGGCGAAGATGTGCGCTTTACCTTCAGCTCGATCATTGTCAAACCCGATGACAAAGCTTGCGAAGCAGAGCAAGACAAGGACCTCTCCCCGAGCCATCCTGGTTACACATACGCCGAAGCGTCTCGCCTGACAGATGGTGGTGTGGGCAGTATTTGCGATGCGGATTACAGCTCCAACTTGAACACCTTCCGCGACAAGATCGTAAACTCGTTGTCGTCTTTGACTTTGCAATGCACGCCGGATCCGAAATCACTCAAAGTGAAAATCGAAGGCTTGCAAGTCGCGGCTCACAAGCTTGATGGCAAAGTTTTGAAATTCAACTATCCGTTGATCGAGGGAACAAAGATCGATCTGCAATACGATTGCATGGATGAAGAATAAGGCTAGAACTTAGAGGCTTGTGCGGTTTTAATTCTACGGCGTTCTTTTCAATAAGGACTGCACGTAAGCGACCGAGTCCTTGTTGTACCAATCAATAGAACCGACAAGTTTCTTCACAAGTTTCTGGTCGGTTCCGAGCACCATGGACTCCGGCAAGCGCGCAATTTCAAATTGTTTCATCAACGAGCGATCCTCGTCCCAGACAATCTTGATATTGGCGTCTTTAAGCTCAGGGAAGGACTTCATAAAGATCTCGATATCTTCCCGGCGGCTGTCACCGGACACGGCAATGAGCTGCACGTCGCCTTTAAACTCTTTCACAAGCTTGATTAGAGAAGGCACCTCTTCCACGCAAGGCCCACACCACGAAGCCCAGAAGTTCAAAATAACGACTTTGCCCTTCATCGAAACCAGCTCAAAAGAATTCCCGGCAAGATCTTTCGCCGTGAAATTCGGCACACCCTCTTTTTCAAAAGTTTCCAAAGAGGAAATCGAAGGCGGAGGCGCCGACTTCTGCCCAAAAAGCTGGTGAAATCCCCAAGCCGCCAAAGTCCCCAGAATCACAACAATGACAATCGCCTTCAGATGCTGTTTCACACACGCCTCCTGTCACCACCAACCTAATGGAAACTTCCCTTGAGGGCAATAAACGGAAAGCAAAAACCGCAATGAATGATTTTGTACGTCGATCTCACAAGGGAACTCGTGAATGGACAAGCGCAAAAAACCGCAGGAAGCGGTTTCTATGCGCTGGCTTCCAAATAAAAAAAGCCCCGGTTTTCACCGAGGCTTTTTCAATTCAATTTATAAATTTGAATTCAGATTAAGCGCGAGCTGCTGCTCTTGCTTTCTTTTGAGTCTTTTTAACAGACTTTTTCTTAGCGGCTACAAGCTTCGTGGAAGCTTTTTTCGCTTTAGCAGGAGCTTTCGCTGCTTTAGCATCTGCTTTTTCAGCTTTTGCTTCTTCTTTAGCGTTGCCTTTAGCTTCGAAATCGAAATCTACGAACTCAAGGAAAGCCATTTCCGCAGTGTCACCAGGACGACGACCGATCTTGATGATACGAGTGTATCCACCAGGACGTGTCTTAAAGCGCGGAGCCAAATCCTTGATGATAGTTGTAACAGCTTCTTTGTTTGGGTAACGGGACATCAACAAACGAGTTGTAGCCAAGTCACCTTTTTTACCCAAAGTGATCGCTTTTTCAACGTGACGACGTACTTCTTTAGCACGGTCAACAGTTGTAGTGATACGGCCGTGCTCGATCAAAGAAGTCACAAGACCTCTCAACAAAGCTTTTCTTGGGCCGGATTTACGATCAAAATGCTTAACTCTTCTTCTGTGTGAACTCATTGTACTCTCCGTTTAAACGTACTGACCGTATTAGGTATCAGCACGATAGAACCCTCGAGGGGTCACTTTTAAGGGCTCCTTGCCCCGCAGTCCCCGCAGGAACCACTTGTTCAGAATACCATCATTGGAAATTCTTTATGAAAACGGGTGTTCTGCTTTCACAGAACACCCTTATTTTTTAATTACTGTGGGGTGTCTCTCTTTTGCGGAGGCTGGCTTGGATCCCAACCCGCTGGAGGCCATCCTTCGATCTTCATGCCGAGGCTAAGACCCATTTCGCCCAAGATTTCTTTGATTTCGTTCAAAGACTTGCGGCCGAAGTTCTTAGTTTTCAGCATTTCTGCCTCAGAACGAACAACCAATTCGCCGATGTAGCGGATGTTTGCGTTCTTCAAGCAGTTTGCAGAACGTACAGACAACTCGAGGTCATCCACAGAGCGGAACAAGTTCTCGTTCAAAGAAGGAGATCCTACTTCGCGAGATTCTTCTGCCGGCTCCATAGTTTCGTCGAAAGTCAGGAAGATTTGCAGTTGTTCTTTCATGATTTTAGAAGAAAGAGCGACTGCTTCTTCCGGTTTCAAAGAACCGTCTGTCCACACTTCCAAAGTCAACGCATCGTAGTCTGTTCTTTGACCAACGCGCGCATTGGAAACGTTGTAGTTCACTTTTCTGATCGGGCTGTAAAGCGCGTCAACGCCAATAAAGCCTACAGGAAGATCTGTTTCTCTATTTTCAACAGGCACGTAGCCACGGCCGAAACTTACGATAATTTCAGCGTTGAAATTAGCATTTGCACCCAAAGTTGCGATATGGTGATCAGGATTTAAAACCTCGATCTTATCGGAAGTTTGGATGTCTGCTGCAGTAACTTTACCAGGACCTTTTTTAGAGATCTTCAAAGTCACAGAATCAGCAGTGTATTGCTTAAAGCGTACTTCTTTAAGATTCAAGATGATGTCAGTTACATCCTCAAGAACGTCAGGGATCGTTGTAAACTCGTGCAATACGCCTTCAAACTTAACAGCTGTAATTGCAGAACCCATCATGGAGCTGAGAAGAATTCTTCTCAGGGAGTTACCAAGGGTAACACCAAAACCTCTTTCGAGGGGACGGATAATGAATTTAGCGTAGTCCTCACGGAGAGTATCGCGATCAACCTCAAATCCCTTTGGTTTGATCATCTCTCTCCAAAACTTATAATAGTGCTCTTGCATGCTTCCCCCGAGAGGTAAAATTATCTTGAGTAGTATTCAACGATCATGTTCTCTTCAACAGCCACTGTTACGTCTTCACGATTTGGAAGATCTTTAACAGTACCAGTGAATTTCGCATGATCAGCTTCAAGCCACGCAGGCACAGATCGGCGAGCTACGGATTGGATCGCAGCTTGGATCTTACCCATTTCACGGCTTGATTCCGCCACCGTAATAACGTCACCTTTATTTACGATGATGCTCGGAATGTTCGCTCTCTTACCATTCAACAGGAAATGGTTGTGTTTAACAAGCTGCCTTGCTTCACGACGAGAGTTAGCGAACCCCAAAGAGTAGACAACGTTATCAAGTCTGGTCTCGAGGAACTTCAGAAGCGCAGTACCGGTCAATTCTTTTGAACGGTTGGCTTCGGTAACATACTTCACAAATTGTTTCTCAGAAACACCGTAGTATCTCTTAGTTTTTTGTTTCTCACGCAATTGAAGCGCAAATTCAGAGAACTTCAAACGAGATTGGCCATGTTGTCCTGGAGGATAAGGTCTTCTTTCGAAAGAGCACTTATCTGTGTAACAACGATCACCTTTCAAGAAAAGTTTCACGTTTTCGCGACGGCAAAGCTTACAAACGCCTTCGTTAATGCAGCTCACGATATACTCCTATTAAATTCTTCTACGCTTCGGTGGACGGCAACCGTTATGAGGAACTGGTGTGATATCTTTCAAAGAAAGGATTCTCATACCAGTCGCAGCCAATGCACGGATTGCAGGCTCACGTCCAGCGCCTGGTCCTTTAAGATAAACGTCCACAGATCTCATACCTGCTTCCATAGCTTTTTTTGCAGCGTCTTCTGCCGCGGACTGAGCTGCATACGGAGTGCCTTTACGGCTTCCTTTGAAACCGAGGTGACCTGCAGAGGACCAGGACACAGTAGCTCCGTTCGGATCTGTCATCGTAACGATAACGTTACCGAAACCAGCTTGGATATAGCAGTTCCCTTGTGGAACGTTTCTTTTCACTTTTTTCTTAGCAACTGTTTTAGCTTTATTTTCAGTATTCATCTGTCAGCTACCTTTATACAGCTTTCTTCTTGTTCGCTACCGTCTTCTTAGGACCTTTGCGAGTGCGTGCATTAGAACGAGTGTTCTGACCACGAACCGGCAAGCCCTTACGATGGCGGATACCACGATAGCAGTTGAGGTCCATCAAGCGCTTGATAGACAAGCCCACTTCACGACGCAAATCACCCTCAACTTTGAAGTTTTGTTCGATGATTCCACGGATTTTAGCGATGTGCTCGTCTGTCAGGCCTTCAGTTCTCAATTCATGAGGAATGCCTACTTGTTTGCAAATCATAGCCGCACGAGGACGGCCGATGCCGTAGATGTAAGTCAAAGCGATTTCAACGCGCTTATTTCTAGGTAAGTCGACACCAAGGATACGTGCCATGATTAGCCCTGCCTTTGCTTATGTTTAGGGTTTTCACAGATAACGCGAATAACACCTTTTCTTTTAATAACTTTACATTTGTTACAGATTTTCTTAACTGATGGTCTTACTTTCATACTGTCTTCCCATACTAAATTTCACCCCGAAAAAGGGATGAAAATGCCAGCAAAAACACAAACGCGGTTCGGCACGCTAACACCGATAACCATTAAAGTCTAGAGATAAAAATAATACAGCCGTCTTATTTTATTATTTTTTCGATCTCAGAATAGACTTCTTCGGTGCCTCGATTACCGTCCACTTCAATGTATTTGCCTGCTTTTTTATAATACTCTTTCAAAGGGCTTGTGAACTCCTGGTAGGTCTTAAGGCGGGTTTCGATCACTTCCGCCTTATCGTCATTCCGTTGAATGACTTCCCCTCCGCAGAGGTCACAAATGCCTTCCATCTTGGGAGGCTTACTCACAACATGGTACACGGCGCCGCAATTTTTACAGACCCGTCTACCTGTCAGTCGGTCCATCAACACTTTCATTGGAACTTCGAGGAAAATCGCTTTTCCAATAGAAAGATTCATTTTTACGAGCAATTCATCCAAAGCCTCAGCTTGCGCCACGGTTCTGGGGAATCCATCCAAAATAAAGTTTTTTACGCCCTTTTTGAGGACCTCTTCAACCATACCGATAACGATGCTATCTGGTACGAGCTGACCCTTGTCCATATACTCTTGGGCTTTTTTGCCAAGTTCGGTTTGCCCCTTAATAGCGGCACGGAACAAATCACCAGTGCTGATCTGTGTCATGCCCTGGCGTTTAATAAGCAATTCAGATTGAGTTCCTTTACCAGCCCCCGGGGCACCAAACAGGATCACGTTCATTAGAACTGAACCCTTCTGCTGCGGATTTTGGCACCTTTCAAGAATCCTTCATATTTCTGAGTAATAATATGAGATTGGATTTGTTGAGCTGTATCCAAAGCAACACCGACCAAGATCAACAAGCTCGTGCCACCAAAGTGGAACGGAACGTTGAATTGAGTCGTCATAATGCCAGGCAAAATACAGATCGTGCAAAGGTAGATACAACCCAAGACATTCACGCGCTCAAGCACTCTTTGGATGTAATCCGCAGTGCTCTTACCAGCGCGCACGCCAGGGATGAAACCGCCGTATTTCTTCAGATTGTCAGCCACATCATTCGGATTGAAGACAATCTCAGTATAGAAGAAGGAGAAGAATACGATCAAAGCCACGAACATGATGTTGAAGATCGTGCCGGACGGATTCAAAGACTCTTGCAAAGCTTTGAGCCAAGAAACCTGTACGAACTGCGCCATTGTCGCAGGGAACATCAACAAGGAGCTCGCGAAGATCGGCGGGATAACGCCGGAGAAATTGATTTTAATCGGCAAGTGGCTTGTCGGAGTTTGCATGGACTGCATACCGCCGCCGCCTTGACGTTGAGAGTACTGAACAGTGATACGGCGTTGTGCGACTTCCATATAGATAACCGCAGCGATGATAGCGACCATGAAGAGCACTAACAACAACGCCAATGCGAAACGCATTTCACCAGTGCGAACCAACTCATACAATTGTTGAGCGCCGCCAGGGATCGCCGCTGCGATACCGGTGAAGATGATCAAAGATGTACCGTTACCGATACCTCTTTCGGTGATTTGTTCACCCAACCACATGATGAAGCAGGTTCCTGCCGTCAATGTGATGATAGTCATAACTTGGAAAGGCAAAAACGCCACGCTCGGTGCGATCACCAGTGGGTGACCTTCCGGACTTGTGGAGTTCATCAACCAGGTGCTGATACCGTAACCTTGGATCACGGCCAAAGCCACTGTCGCATAGCGCGTGTATTGGTTGATTTTACGACGTCCTTGCTCCCCTTCCTTCTTCAAGGCTTCCAGGTATGGAACCGCGGAAGTCAAAAGCTGGAAAATGATGGAAGAAGAAATATAGGGCATGATTCCCAATGCGAAGATTGAGAATTGAGAGAGAGCACCGCCCGTAAAGGTGTTGAACAACCCAAAGATTCCGCGGCTCTGCGCTTGGAAGAATGAGAGCACCGCCGTTCCATCAACTCCAGGAGTGGGAACGTGGACACCGATTCTGTAAATAGCTAACAAGGCCAGCGTGAAAAGAATACGTTTACGAAGATCAGAATTCTTTGCGATGCTCTCAATTGCAGACACTACTTAATTACCTCGACTTTGCCGCCAGCAGCTTCAATAGCTTTCTTAGCGCTTTCTGAAAATTTGTGAGCTTTTACAGTCAAAGCTGTCTTAAGCTCGCCATTTCCCAAAATCTTAACAGCGCCACCGGAAACAAGTCCAGCTGCGTGTAGAGTTTCAGGAGTGACTTCTCCAGAAAATTTAGCAAGTTGTCCGATATTAACAATCTCAAAGTTGTTAGCAAACGCGACGTTGCTAAAGCCGAACTTAGGAAGACGACGATGCAAAGGCGTTTGACCACCCTCGAAACCGCGGCGTACACGGCCACCAGTACGAGCCAACTGACCCTTGTGACCTTTTGTCGCAGTGCCGCCCATACCGGAACCGATACCACGACCGATTCTTTTTGGGCTGTGCTTGGATCCCGCTTTGGGAGCTAGTGTTTTAAGCAAGCTCATGGATTACCCCTTAACTTCAACTTCAACGAGGTGTTGAACTTTCATAATGTTTCCACGGGCAGCAGGAGAATCCTTCACTTCAACTGAGTGATGACGTCTCTTCAAACCGAGGACTTTGACTGCATCTTTTTGATCTTGAGTGCAGCCAATAGTTGATCTTTTCAATGTAACAACGAATGTTTTAGCCATATTTGCCACCAGTCCGACTCTTAAAGCTGTTTCAACTGCTTCAAGCCGTCGATTGTTGCTCTTACCGCGTTATGAGGGTTACGAGTACCCACGCACTTAGTAAGAATGTCTTTAACACCTACAGACTCGAGAACCGCACGAACCGCACCGCCTGCGATCACGCCAGTACCAGGAGCCGCCGGCTTCATGATGACTTTCGCCGCGCCGAATTTACCGATCACTTCGTGAGGAATTGTACGTCCCTCTTTCAAAGCAACAGACTTTGCAGATTTCTTAGCGGATCTGCTTGCCTTACCGATAGCTTCAGGAACCTCTCCAGCTTTACCGGAACCAAAACCAACATCGCCGGCCTTGTTTCCAACTACTACTAGAGCTGCGAAAGAGAAGCGACGACCACCCTTAACAACTTTTGTTACGCGGTTGATCGCAACTACACGCTCTTCTAATTCAGCTGCTTGAGCTTGAACTTTCTCCACACATCACTCCTTAGAAATTAAGGCCGCCCTCACGAGCGCCTTCTGCTAGAGATTTAACACGACCGTGGTAAAGGTATCCGTTACGATCGAAAACCACGTTCTTGATATTTTTAGAAACCGCTGCTTTCGCCGCTTCGATACCAACGAGCTTCGCCATTTCGATACCAGACTTGTCCTCTTTACCAAGAGAAGAAACCGCCACCAAAGTTTTGCCATCTACGTCGTTGATGATCTGTGCGTACATGTGCTTACCGCTACGGAATACGCAAAGGCGAGGTCTCTCCGCAGTACCGTTTACGGTCTTGCGGATTCTGATTTTCTTCTTGAGGCGATTCGCTTTTCTCTCACTTGTATGTTTGCTTACTTTAATTTTCATCATACATTACCTCAATTATTTACCAGCCGACTTACCAGCTTTACGTCTGATATGCTCACCAGCATAACGGACACCTTTTGCAAGATAAGGCTCAGGCGGACGGAAGGAGCGGATTTTCGCAGCTACTTGTCCAACCAGCTCCTTGCTCGGGCCAGTGATGGAAAGGTTGGTTTGCTTGTCAACTTTGATCTCGATTCCTTCAGGGATGTCGTAGATCACTGGATGAGAGAAGCCCAAAGAAAGTTCCAACTTTTTGCCGGAAACGTTTGCACGGTAACCGACACCATGAAGCTCAAGCCCCTTGGTGAAACCTTTAGTTACGCCAGTAACGGCGTTTTGGATCAACGCTCTGTAAAGACCGTGCAATGCACGAGTCTCTTTGGAGTCATCTTTGCGAGTCAAAACAACCTTGCCGCCTTCTACTTTCGCAGAGATGGACGGTTGCAGGCCGATCTTCAAAGAAGACTTCGCACCTTTAACGATGACTTCGTTAGCAGGTGATACGCTGACTTGGACTGTGTTATCAAAAATAACGGGTGCTTTTCCAATACGAGACATAATTCACCTACCAAATCGTCGCAAGCAATTCGCCGCCGAGTTTTTGCTCGGACGCTTGCTTGCCGCTCATGATTCCTTTGCTTGTGCTCAGGATGGACATACCCATACCGGAACGAACAACAGGAACTTTGTCGGATTTAACATAAACTCTGCGACCTGGGCGTGATACGCGGTCGATAGAGTTGATCACATGGTTACCGGCTTCGTCGTATTTCAAGTAAACACGCATGATGCCTTGTTTACTGTCTTTAGCGACTTTAAAGCTGCGGATCAAACCCTCGTTAACGAGGATTTGCGCAATACCGGCTCTCACTTTGGAAGCAGGCATATCCACTTTTTCGTGTCTTGCTGCTCCCGCATTTCTAATCATTGTAAGGAACTGAGAAATTGTATCCATAGTGATCCTCTTACCAGCTAGCTTTCGTTACGCCAGGCAATTTACCGTCTAGAGCCAATTGTCTGAAGGCGATACGAGACAAACCGAATTTTCTGTAGTTACCACGAGGACGGCCAGTCAACTGGCAGCGAGTGATAACACGGTTTGGATTTGTATCGCGAGGAAGAGCTTGCAGCTTTTTACGCGCAAGAAGTCTTTCTTCCTCAGAAAGTTTCATGTCGACAGCTTTCTCTCTAAGCTCTTTTCTGTATTGAGCGTAACGCTTAGAAAGCTCTTTTCTTTTATTATTTTTTTCGATGCTTGATTTACGAGCCAAGTGACACCCCTCTTACTTTCTGAAGGGCATGCCAAGTGCTTCAAGAAGCGCTCTGCCCTCAGCGTCGTTTTTAGCGGTTGTGCAGATTGTGATGTTCATACCACGGACTTTATCAACTCTATCGTAGTTGATTTCCGGGAACACGATCTGCTCTTTCAAACCCATGTTGTAGTTGCCACGGCCGTCGAAACCTTTGTTCGGCAAACCGCGGAAGTCTCTTACGCGCGGAAGTGCCAAAGTGTTCAAACGATCCAAGAAAGACCACATTCTCTCTCTGCGCAAAGTCACGCGCACACCCAATGGGATGCCAGCACGCAATTTGAAGTTAGAGATGGCTTTCTTTGCCTTAGTGATAACCGCTTTTTGACCAGTGATCGCAGTGATCTCGTCAACGACAGTGTTCAAAATCTTTGGATTTTGAACAGCTTCGCTCAAGCACACGGATACTGTGATTTTCTCCAAGCGGGGAACTTGCATCACGTTTTTGGCTCCCAATGTTTTCATCAGAGCGGGAGCGATCTCTTTTCTATATTTTGTCTGTAAGCGATTCACATCACACCTCTTAGAGAACTTCCGGAGCCAAGGAAACAATCTTTACGAATTGTTTCGCTCTCAACTCTCTGGCAACAGGTCCGAAGATACGAGTACCGATCGGTTCCTTAGCCGCGTTAATCAAAACCGCGGAGTTATCGTCAAAACGGATGTAAGAACCGTCTGGACGGCGGAGTTTTTGTACAGTTCTGACAACGACAGCTTTCGCCACGTCACCTTTTTTAACTTTTGCATTTGGCAAAGCGTCTTTAATGGAAACAACGATGATGTCACCGATAGAAGCCACACGGCGCTTAGATCCACCAAGGACCTTTACGCACATAACTTCTTTGGCGCCAGAGTTGTCAGCTACATTGAGTCTAGTTTGCATTTGAATCATGACAACCCTCCTTATGCCTTCGCAGTTTCTACGACTTCAGCCAAAGTCCAACGCTTCGTTTTGCTAAGAGGGCGTGTTTCGCGGATCTTAACGATGTCACCAATTTTAGCTTGGTTCTTTTCGTCATGAGCTTTGAAAACAGACGTTTTCTTAACATACTTACCGTACTTTGGATGTTTCACCATGCGGTAGATGAGGACAGAGATAGTTTTATCCATCTTGTCACTGATAACTTCACCTACGACTTCAATTTTACGTCCTCTAGTATTAGTTTCAGTTGCCATCTTCTACCTCTATCTCGCCACTTTTTTTACGATCGCTGTGTTGATACGAGCGATGTTGCGACGAAGATTACGAATTTCAATTGGATTGGAAAGTTGACCAATTGAATTCTTAATACGTGCCTGGAACAACTCTTCAGAAAGAGCTGCTCTTCTTTTCTTCAATTCAGTTACAGAAAGATCTTTGATTTCTTCGAACTTCATGACCTACTCCCTCACCAAGAAACGAGTTTTGAAAGGAAGTTTGTGAGCTGCGCGTTCGAAAGCTTCTTTAGCTTGTTCACGAGTCACACCGTTCATTTCGAAAAGAACTTTTCCAGGAAGAATACGTGCAACCCACAATTCCGGGTTACCTTTACCGCTACCCATACGAGTTTCAGCGGGCTTTTTGGTAACTGGAATATTCGGGAATACACGGCACCAGATTTTACCACCACGCTTTACAGAACGGGAGATAGCAATACGACCTGCTTCCAACTGACGTGCAGTCAAGCGGCCTTCCTCGATAGCTTGAAGACCGTAGTCTCCGAAATCGAGGTTGCAACCTCTTACTGCAAGCCCTGTTGCGCGGCCTACAAATTGTTTACGCCATTTTACTCTTTTAGGACTTAACACGACCTGCCTCCTCAACTTCGCGAGCAGATAAGATATCGCCTTTATAGATCCATACTTTCAGGCCGATGATACCGTATGCTGTCAAAGCTTCCGCTGTACCGTAATCGATATCAGCACGCAATGTATGAAGAGGAACACTCTTCTCATTGTACCACTCTGAACGAGCAATTTCGGCTCCATCAAGACGACCGGAAACACGGATCTTGATACCTCTCACGCCGCCTTTGATCGCAGCTGCAATTGATTTTTTAAGTGCTCTTCTCCAAGAGATACGTTTCTCAAGTTGTTGAGCAATGCTCTCAGCAACGAGCTGAGCATCGAGGTCTGGTTTGCGCACTTCTTGGATGCTCAAGAAAACTTCGTTGGGTGTAAGTTTTTGAACTTCCGCTTTCAGTGAATCAATACCAGTACCTTTTTTACCGATAACAACACCGGGACGAGCTGTGGAGATGATGATTTTAATCTTCTTCGCAGCACGTTCCATTTCAATTTTCGCAACACCCGCGTGCTTGAGTTTATCTTTAAGATATTTTCTCAAACGGATGTCTTCGTGGAGATTGTCAAAATATTGTTGACCCTTCGCATACCAGCGAGAATCCCAAGTTCTGATAACACCGACTCTAAGACCAATTGGATTAACCTTTTGTCCCACGACTATTTCTCCTCGAGTACTACGTTAATGTGGCTGGTCTTCTTACGAACGCCGAACGCGCGACCTTGTGCACGAGGACGGAATCTCTTAAGAACGGGGCCTTGATCAACCCAGATCGCTTTCACGTAAAGGTTATCAATATCCATAACCTTCTTGTATTCCGCGTTAGCAACCGCAGACTCGATCAGTTTTTTGATCATTCCAGCTGTTTTCTTGTTCAGGAAAGTAAGAGTCTTAACAGCCTCGTTCACGTCTTTACCGCGAACAAGATCCGCAACCAATCTTGCCTTCTGTGCGCCCACTCTTGCATATTTCAAGCTTGCTTTAACTTCCATAATCAACCTCTATTACTTCTTCGCACCGGCAGCAGGAGCGGCTGCTTTCTTCTCGGCGTGACCTTGGAAAGTTCTGGTTGGAGCAAACTCACCGAGTTTGTGACCAATCATGTTCTCTGTGATGTACACAGGAACGAACTTTCTTCCGTTATGAACCGCGAATGTCAGTCCGATAGCCTCTGGAAGAATTGTTGAGCGGCGAGACCAAGTTTTAATAACTTTCTTATCATTTTTCTCGATCGCATGGTCGATCTTCTTTTGAAGGTGCAAATCGACGAATGGACCTTTCTTAATTGAGCGTGCCACTTTGACTCCTACTTACGTCTCTTGATGATTGAAGAGTTGGTTCTCTTGTTATGTCTAGTTTTGTAACCCTTGCAAGGTTGACCCCAAGGAGTTACCGGGTGATGCCCTTTACCCACGCCTTCACCACCACCGAGAGGATGGTCGATCGGGTTCATCGCCATACCGCGAACCGCAGGACGGATACCTCTCCAGCGAGAACGACCGGCTTTACCCAGATTGATGTTCTCGTGGTCAGTGTTACCAACTTGACCGATGGAAGCTTTGCACACAGACAGAATTTGCTTCAATTCACCGGAAGGCATACGTACTTGGCAGTACTGGTCACCTTTACCCGCGAGAGTCGCAGAAGCACCGGCACCACGGCAAACTTGACCGCCCTTACCAGGACGAAGTTCTACGTTGTGGATCACAGTACCAACTGGAATCGCAGACAAAGAAAGGCAGTTACCAGGTTTAATATCCGCTTTGTCGGAAGAAACAACAGTGTCGCCAACATTCAAACCTACAGGAGCCAAGATGTACGCTTTCGCGCCATCAGCATAGGAAATAAGAGCGATACGGCAAGTTCTGTTTGGATCGTACTCGATCGCAACAACTTTAGCCGGAACTTCCAACTTCGTGCGTTTGAAATCAACCAAACGGTATTTTCTCTTATGACCGCCACCTTGGTGACGGATGGTGATTTGACCGTGGTTGTTACGTGCAGCTTGTTTTTTCAGAGGAGCAAGCAAAGACTTCTCTGGAGATGTCTTTGTGATTTCTTTGAAATCGAAACCAGTCATTCCTCTGCGACCATGAGAGCGTGGGGCGAATGTTTTAATACCCATCTTTATACTCCCTCAAAAAGAGCGATCTTCTCACCTTCAACAAGCTTCACGTAAGCTTTCTTCCAGTAAGGGACCTTGGTTAATCCGAATTTAGTGTACTTAGAGTGACCGCGGCAGATGCTTGTTCTAACGCTGTCCACTTTCACTTTAAAGTTTTTCTCAACCGCAGCTTTGATGTCGGTCTTAGAGGACTTCAAGTCCACTTCGAACACATACACGCCAGCAGCGTTGTGATATGTATTTTTCTCAGTAATGAGAGGTGCTTTAATTACTTGTTTCATCGCGCCTTCTCCAATGTGCAACGATCGACGATTTTCGCCACGGAATCTTTAGTGATAACTGCCGCGTCGTACTTCAACAGGTCAAACACGTTCAAACCTTCCACTGGGAAGTATTTGAAGGATTGCAAGTTTTTGGAAGCGCGTTGGAATTTGTCATCAACTGCGGAATCCACCAATACAGCTTTGGTCAAACCGAAAGCTTTCAAACGCTTGTTCAGTTCCGCTGTTTTACCTTCAGATTGCATGCTGTCGACAACGAACAACTTGCCTTCTTTTTGCAGGTGAGAAAGAGCCATGCTCAAACCCAAACGGCGAACTTTTTTCGGAAGAACGAAAGCGTAGCTGCGAGGTTGTGGACCGAACATAGTACCACCGCCAGGCATCAAAGGAGAACGGCTGGAACCTTGACGAGCTCCACCAGTACCTTTTTGTTTGAACGGCTTTTTACCACCACCGGACACAAGACCTTTAGTCTTAGTCATGTGAGTGCCTTGACGACGAGCCGCCAATTGCCATTGAACGACTGTGTGAAGAACTTCCTTCTTAACAGGAGTCTCGAACACGTCAGCAGCCAACTCAACGGAACCAACTTTTTCTTTTTTCCAGTTTAATACGTTTACTGTTGCCATACTATTCTCTCACCAACTTAACCAAAGTGTTTCTGGCACCAGGAACTGGTCCTTTAACCATGAGGACGTTTTCAGATGGGATCACCTGAACAACCTCAACGTTACGAACTGTGACTGTCTCAGCACCTAAGTGACCGGGGAATCTCTTACCAGGCATTACACGGCCCGGCCAAGTTCTGTTACCGGAAGAACCGGGACGACGGTGGAATTTAGAACCGTGAGAAGCAGGGCCTCCCGCGAAGTTCCAACGTTTAACGGAACCAGCAAAACCTTTACCTTTGGACTTGGAAGTGATTTTCACGAAATCACCTTGAGCCAAAGAATCGATAGAAATTTGCGCTCCAACAGCAACGCCCTCAGGAAGAGCTTGACGAAGTTCTTTTACAAACTGCGCGCCGTTTTCGAAACCAGCTTTATTCAAGTGGCCTTTTTCAGCTTTATTGGAGTTTTTAGCTTTTTTAGGGTGGCAAGCAAGTTGGATGGCTTCATAACCATCGGCTTCGTTAGTTTTGATTTGAGAAACAAACCAAGGTTCATAACGAAGAACTGTTACAGGAACAGCTTCACCTTGCTCATTATAAATAGTCGCCATACCTTCTTTGAAGGCGAACAGGCCATTCAGCTTAAGGCCTTGCTCTGAAGTATTTGTAGTTTGTGTAGTTTCGCTCACTTGTTACTCCTAGATCGCTGAAAGCTTAATTTCAACATCAACACCAGCAGAGAGGTCGAGTTTCATGAGCTGATCGACAGTCTGTTGAGTGGGTTCTAAAATATCGAGCATACGCTTGTGAGTTCTCACTTCGAATTGCTCACGGGATTTTTTATCTACGTGAGGAGAACGCAACACAGTGTAACGGTTGATGCGAGTTGGCAAGGGAATCGGACCCGCAACTTTTGCACCTGTACGACGAGCCGTCTCAACGATCTCTTTCGTCGACTGATCAAGCAATTTATGATCGAATGCCTTCAATCTGATTCTAATCTTCTGACTTTGCATAAGGACACTTCTCTTCTTTTTTGTAAAGTAGCGTAGTTACTAGCAAAATTGTTAACATTTAACGCCATTATCCCATCGAAAACTGACCCCGAATTAGCCCTTGCGGCCGTGAAATCACCCAATGCGGGGGGTTTTTTGTAGATTTAGACGTCACGAGTGCGCGAGTATGCGCAACAAAAAAAACATTGTCAAAGGGAAAGATTACTTTTTTTAGAATCTTCCCATTTTATGGAGAATTTCGTTTTTCACCTTCGGAGGAACCGGGGCGTATTCCAAAAATTCCATACTGAAACTTGCTCTTCCCTGACTGATACTGCGCACATTGGTCGCGTATCCAAACAGAGTCGCCAGAGGAGCCTCGGCGGAAATCACCTGGCCTCCCCCCACCTTGGCGTTCATGGTAAGGATCTTGCCACGGCGGGAATTCAGATCTCCCACCACGTTCCCGACGAACTCATCAGGGCAGGTCACTTCAAGCTTAAAGATCGGCTCTAAAAGCTCCACAGTGGCACTTTTTACAGCCTCACGGAAAGCCAATGAAGCTGCCGCCTTAAAGGCCATTTCCGTGGAAGCGTCAGGACGCATTTCAACGGAGTTTAAAGTACCACGGATACCCAGCATGGAGTAACTCGCCAGGGGTCCAACTTCCGCGGCTTCGCGGAAACCGTTTTCAACGGCCTTCAGGAAGGTCGGCGTAAATTCTTTAGACACCGCTACTTTGGACTGGAACTGGATGCCATCATGCTGGGAAATAGGTTCAATAGTTAGAGAAACTCTCGCATATTGCGCCTCGCCTGCGATCTCACGTTCGTAAACGTAATCAGCAGTCGCCGCGGAAGAAATAGTCTCGCGGTAGGACACTTGCGGATTACCGACGTTGGCTTGCACTTTGTGCTCACGCAACAAACGGTCGACAAGAATTTCCAAGTGCAACTCACCCATGCCGGAAAGAAGAATTTGTCCGGTTTCAGGGTCGGTTCGCAGGCGGCAGGAAGGGTCTTCCTTGCCGAGCTTTTCCAAACCTTGCAGCATTTTTTCCTGATCGGCGGAAGACTTCGCTTCAATCGCCACGGAGATAACCGGCTCTGGGAAAGTGATGGTTTCAAGCACCACAGGATGAGAACTTTCACACAAAGTATCGCCGGTTCCGGTGAACTTCAAACCGATCACCGCACCGATATCACCCGCTTTAAGAGAAGCAATCTCTTCACGGGAGTTCGCGTGCATTTTCACAAGCTTTTGGATGCGCTCTTTTTTCTCTGTGCGCGGATTGTAAAGCTGATCGCCCAGCTTCACTTCGCCAGAGTAGACACGAATATAAGTCAAAGTGCCTGCGAACGGATCATTGGCAATCTTAAACGCCAACGCCGCCGTGTGCGCTTCAAAATCTGTTTTGCACACGATTTCTTTTTCAGGCTTTTCAGGATCGTGACCGACAATCGCCGGCACTTCGAGAGGAGACGGCAGATAATCAATCACGCCATCGAGCAAAGGCTGAACACCTTTGTTTTTAAAAGCAGCGCCACAGAACACCGGGAACGCTTTCAATTCAAGCGTGCCTTTGCGCAAAGCTCGCTTCAATTCAGCGACGGAGATCTCTTCGCCGTTGAGATATTTTTCAAGAAGTTCGTCTTCAAACTCAACGATCTTCTCAATGACTTCCGTGCGGAAGCGGTTGACCTCTTCCTTCATGTCATTGGGAACATCGGTGATTTCAAAGTGATCGCCCATGCCGGCCTGATCCCACATGTAGGCTCTGTTTTCCAAAAGATCAACAACGCCACGGAAGGTGTCTTCCATGCCGACAGGAACTTGCAAAGGAATGGGATTGGCATTGAGCTTGTCTTTGATGGTCCCGTAGGACATCACAAAATCCGCACCGACGCGGTCCATTTTATTGACGAAGCAAATGCGCGGAACTTTGTACTTGTCAGCTTGTTTCCACACGGTTTCAGACTGAGGCTCAACACCGTTCACACCGTCGAAAACAGCAATCGCACCATCGAGAACACGCAAAGAACGCTCAACTTCAATAGTGAAGTCGACGTGGCCCGGAGTATCGATGATGTTGATGCGGTGATCTTTCCAGAACGCCATGGTCGCGGCCGAGGTGATAGTGATACCACGCTCTTGCTCTTGAACCATCCAGTCCATGGTGGCATCGCCATCATGGACCTCGCCGATTTTATGACTTTTACCGGTATAGTAAAGAATACGTTCGGTGGTGGTCGTCTTACCGGCATCGATGTGAGCCATGATGCCGATATTACGAGTGTACTTGAGATCAGCTACAACTTTAGGATCTTTAGCTGACATGTAATCAGATTACCAATTGTAGTGAGAGAAAGCCTTGTTGGATTCAGCCATTCTGTGAACATCGTCTTTCTTCTTAATAGAGTTACCTCTATTGTTGTAAGCATCGATGAATTCACCAGCCAAACGCTTAGCCATATCTTTTTCGCCACGCTCACGAGCGTATTCGATCAACCAACGCATAGCCAAAGCCATACGACGAGAAGGACGAACATCTACGGGAACTTGGTAAGTCGCACCACCGACACGGCGGGAACGAACTTCGATAGAAGGTTTCACGTTCTCAAGAGCTTTTTTGAAGACGCCCATTGGCTCTTCACCTTGAACTTTGCCTTCAAGCTCTTTCAAAGCACCGTAAAAAAGCTTTTGTGCAGTCGCTTTTTTACCTTGAATCATCATCTTGTTCACGAACTTAGCAATCACGAGATCCTTGAAAACGGGATCCGGAATAATTTCTCTTTTAAAGGTCTTTTTACGACGAGACATTTTTCATTACCCCTTATTTCTTAGGTCTCTTAGTACCGTACTTGGAACGGCCACGCAGACGGCCATTCACACCTTGAAGATCCAATACACCGCGTACGATATGGTAACGAACACCCGGCAAGTCCTTCACACGGCCGCCGCGAATCAACACGACAGAGTGCTCTTGAAGGTTGTGGCCGATACCAGGGATGTAAGAGATAACTTCGAAACCGTTGGAAAGACGGACTTTCGCTACTTTACGAAGAGCGGAGTTCGGCTTCTTTGGAGTCGTCGTATAAACACGAGTACAAACACCACGGCGCTGAGGGCAGGAAGCCAAAGCGGGTGATTTCGTTTGGTTCTTTTGAACTTTACGCTCACTTTTGATGAGCTGGTTAATAGTAGGCACTTTAAAACCCCTTAAACGTTTTATTCAAATCCAAGACGCTGGAACTTACATTGCCAAAAGCGTCCCGGTCAAGACTTTGTTATTAAATTTACACTCCAAAAAGAGGCGTGAGTTCCCCGTTTTGGTCTTTTTACACTGAACCGACCTCGAAACAAACCGGGCCGCCGGGTTTCTGGCGAAGCCGGAACTCCGGCAGCGCCAAAAACGGAAGCGGTCCTAGCCTTGGTGAGACGGAGCCGCCGTCGCCATACCCGGCAATGCCACGTATTGCGTATCGTCGTCTTCCGCTACAGACACCTTCCAGCGTTTGTAAGAAGTCAAACCCGTACCCGCAGGGATCAAGCGACCCATGATGATATTCTCTTTCAGGCCACGCAAATGGTCTGTGCGAGAATTGATCGCCGCCTCTGTGAGGACTTTTGTTGTCTCTTGGAACGATGCTGCTGAAATCCAGCTGTCGGTGCTCAAAGAAACTTTCGTAATACCGAGGAGCAGTGGGCTGCAAGTCGCAGGCTGACCGCCCTCACGGTTGATACGTTCGTTCTCTTCTTCGTAAGCATATCTTTCGACTTGTTCACCAGCGAGGAAGCGGCTGTCGCCAGCATCCTTGATCTCCACTTTACGGAGCATTTGGCGAACGATCACTTCGATGTGCTTATCGTTGATCGCAACACCCTGAAGTCGGTAGACTTCCTGGATTTCGTTCACAAGGTAAGAGGACAGAGCTTTCGCACCCAGAACCGCCAGAATGTCATGAGGATTTGTTGGACCATCCATCAACGCCTCACCGGCTCTTACGTACTCACCTTCTCTGACCGCAACGTGTTTACCTTTCGGGATGAGATATTCTTTTTGCTCACCCACTTCAGGAGTAACGATCACACGTTGTTTACCTTTAACGTCCTTACCGAAGGTCACGTAACCATCGATCTCAGAGATGATGGCTGCTTCTTTCGGTTTACGAGCTTCAAACAATTCAGCGACGCGCGGAAGACCGCCCGTGATGTCCTTCGTCTTGGAGGCTTCACGGTGCATTTTCGCGATCACGTCACCGGCATGGACTTCCTGACCGTCCGCCACGAGAAGCTGAGCACCTACCGGGATGAGGTAGCGCGCCGGGATCTCACGGCCTGGCAGATTCAGAGTCTTGCCGTTGTTGTCGACAAGGAACACTGTCGGTTTAATATCAGAAGACTTGGACTCCATGATCACTTTGGTCGCAAAACCAGTGACCGCGTCCACTTGCTCCTGCATGGTCGATCCTTCTTCAATATCGTGGTATTGGATCTTCGCAGAAACTTCCGCGATGATCGGATTTGAATACGGATCCCACTCAGCGACAGTTTGTCCCTTCGCGACTTTGTCACCGTCTTTAAAGTTCAATACAGCACCGTAAACGAGCTTGAAGTTTTCACGCTCGCGGCCCGCTTCGTCGATAACAAGAGCGGAACCGTTACGATTCATCACAGTCAACTTACCGTTACGGTTGGTCACTGCATGAACGTTGACGAGTTTAATAGTACCGTCATGGCGGGTTGTATGAACGGATTGTTCAACCGCACGAGAAGCCGCACCACCCAAGTGGAACGTTCTCATGGTCAGCTGAGTACCAGGCTCACCGATAGATTGAGCGGCAATGATACCTACAGTTTCACCGAGGTTCACAGTCGCACCGCGAGCCAGGTCGCGTCCGTAACATTTCACGCACACGCCACGTTTTGATTTACAAGTCAGAGCGGAACGGATTTCGACTTTGTCGATACCGAGCTCTTCGATTTTCTTCACGTCAGTTTCGTTGATCTCTTGATTTGCTCTCACAAGAACTGTGTTGTCCATCGGATCAACGATGTCTTTCAGCGCCGTTCTGCCGAGAATACGGTCACCGATGTTCTGGATGATTTCACCCGCTTCGTAAACCGGAGTGATTTCCAGACCGTCGTTAACACCGCAATCCATCTCAGAAACAACCACGTCTTGAGCCACGTCAACCAAACGACGAGTCAAGTAACCGGAGTTCGCTGTTTTCAATGCGGTATCGGCCAAACCTTTACGCGCACCGTGTGTGGAGATGAAGTATTGGATCACTGTCAAACCTTCACGGAAGTTCGCCGTGATCGGAGTTTCAATGATCTCACCGGAAGGTTTCGCCATCAAACCGCGCATACCACCGAGCTGACGGATCTGAGCCGCGGAACCACGGGCACCGGAGTCAGCCATGATGTAGATCGGGTTGAAAGACGGACCTGTGACTTCTTTGCCGTCGACGATGAACGTTTGTTTTTCAATCGCGTTCATACCTTCTTTGGCGATCTTGTCACCGGTTTGCGCCCAGATGTCGACCACTTTATTGTAGCGCTCACCATCTGTGATCAAACCTTCGTCGTATTGCTGCTGGATCTCGGTCACTTGTTTTTCAGCGTCCGCGATCATTGCCGCTTTATTTGCAGGGATCACCATGTCGTCGATACCGATAGACATACCCGCTGCAGTTGAATATTTGAAACCCAGCTCCATGATTTTGTCAGCCAGGATGCAAGTCGCTTTCGCGCCGGCAAGACGGAAAGTCTTGTCGATCAACGCTGCGATTTGCTTTTTGTTCATAGTCACGTTCACTTCGTTGAACGGAACTTCTTTAGGAACGATGTCAGACAAGATAGCGCGTCCGACGGAAGTTTCCTGAACCTTACCGTTCAAGCGCACTTTACAAGCCGCTTGCAAGTCCACAAGACCTGTTTCGTAAGCGTATTGCGCCTCTTGAACGCTGGAGAATGCTTTGCCAGCACCTTTCGCGCCCGGACGGATACGAGTCAACCAGTACAGACCCAAAACGATGTCCTGTGACGGATTGATGATCGGTTTACCGGAAGCCGGAGAAAGGATGTTGTTCGTAGACATCATCAAAACGCGGGCTTCAACTTGGGATTCCACGGAAAGCGGAACGTGAACGGCCATTTGGTCACCGTCGAAGTCGGCGTTGAACGCCGTACAAACGAGCGGATGCAATTGGATCGCTTTACCTTCGTGAAGAACCGGTTCGAACGCCTGGATACCGAGTCTGTGCAGAGTCGGAGCGCGGTTCAAAAGAACAGGGTGTTCTTTCACCACGTCAGCCAGGATGTCCCAAACCTCAACGGTTTCTTGATCCACCAAGCGTTTTGCTTGCTTGATTGTGGTCGCCAAACCTTTTTCTTCGAGTTTGTTGTAAACGAACGGTTTGAAAAGCTCCAACGCCATCTTCTTAGGAAGACCGCACTGGTGCAATTTCAATGTCGGACCGACAACGATCACGGAACGGCCGGAGTAGTCGACACGTTTACCGAGAAGGTTTTGACGGAAACGACCTTGCTTACCTTTCAACATATCGGAAAGAGAACGCAAAGGACGTTTGTTCGGACCGGTGAATGTTTTACCGCGGCGGCCGTTATCCAACAACGCATCAACCGCTTCTTGCAACATACGTTTTTCGTTGCGGATGATGATGTCTGGAGCGTTCAGCTCCTGAAGACGTTTCAAACGGTTGTTACGGTTGATCACACGACGGTAAAGATCGTTCAGATCTGAAGTCGCGAAACGACCACCATCAAGTGGTACCAACGGACGAAGATCAGGAGGAAGAACCGGAAGAGCTTCCAGCATCATCCATTCCGGCTTGTTGATGGAGCCTTTGAAAGCTTCAACAACGCGCAGACGTTTCGTCAATTTTTTGATCTGAGCTTCAGACTTGGTCTCTTTCACTTCCATGCGAAGTTTGCGAGACAAGTACTCAGGATCGATTTTGCGCAAAAGATCACGGATCGCTTCACCGCCCATGCCGGCTTTGAAGGACGGACCGAATTCGTTCAAAGCAGCTTGGTAAGCTTCTTCAGTCAGAATTTGGCCTTCTTCCAAAGTGGTGTCCATAGGATCGACCACAACGTAAGCTTCGCAATAGAGAACTTTCTCAACGTCTTTCAAAGAAAGGTTGAGCAAGTTACCGATACGAGACGGCAAAGAGCGCAAGAACCAGATGTGCGCTACAGGTGTCGCCAATTCAATGTGACCAAGGCGCTCACGGCGCACTTTGGTCTGAGTCACTTCAACGCCGCACTTTTCACAGACGACGCCACGGTACTTCATACGTTTGTACTTACCGCACAAGCACTCGTAGTCCTTGATAGGACCGAAGATTTTCGCACAGAACAAGCCGTCACGTTCCGGCTTGAAGGTACGATAGTTGATGGTTTCAGGTTTCTTAACCTCACCGAAAGACCAATCACGGATCATTTCCGGAGACGCGAGTGATACGCGAACCGCATCAAATGAAAGTGGATCTTTTGGTTTATCGAAAAAATTCAACAAGTCTCTCAAAGAACACCCCTGTTGTTAAATTATTAATTAGTGTTGCCCTGGCTCGTCTTGGGACGGAGCCTGAACAATTGCTTCTTCACCCCCGATGCCACCTTCTGCGATCTCTTCATCTTGATCGCGGAGGATGTCGGATTCCATCAGCTCAACATTCAGTGCCAGAGACTGAAGCTCTTTCACAAGAACGTTGAAGGACTCAGGAAGACCCGGTTCAAGGATGTTTTCACCTTTCACGATGCTTTCATACATGCGCGTTCTTCCCGCCACGTCGTCGGACTTGACAGTAAGGAACTCTTGCAAGGAGTAAGCGGCACCGTAAGCTTCGATCGCCCAAACCTCCATCTCACCGAGACGCTGACCACCGAACTGAGCTTTACCGCCCAGAGGCTGTTGCGACACGAGAGAGTAAGGTCCGATAGAACGAGCGTGGATCTTTTCTTCCACGAGATGGTGAAGTTTCAGCATGTACATGATGCCCACAGTGACAGGGTTCGTGAACGGCTCACCGGTACGGCCATCGAAGAGGATGGATTTACCGGAAGTCGGTACTTGCGCTTTTTCAAGCAAGCCCTTGACGTCGGATTCACGAGCGCCGTCGAAGACCGGAGTACCCACGTGGATACCGTTCTTCATGCGAGTCACCATTTGTTTCAATGATGTATCGTCCGCTTTGTCGAGCTTCGCGGAGATCTCATTGTCACTGAAGATATCTTTCAATTCTTTGCGCGCGTTTTCAGCGTTCCACTTTTCAAGGTGAGTGCTGAGTTGTTTACCCAAGTTGTGCGCAGCCCAGCCCAAGTGAACCTCAAGGATCTGACCGATGTTCATACGGGAAGGAACGCCCAGCGGATTGAGAACCATGTCGACAGGAGTTCCGTCGGCCAGGTACGGCATATCTTCCGCAGGCAAGACTTTAGAAACGACACCTTTATTTCCGTGACGGCCGGCGAACTTGTCACCGACTTGCATTTTACGTTTGATCGCAACGTAAACCTTAACCATCTTGATCACGCCAGGAGGCAATTCGTCCCCTTTGCGCAAACGATCGATCTTCTCGTTGAAGACCAATTTCACAGCGTCAAGCTGGTTGCGGGCGTTGTCGATGATCTTGTTCACTTGGAACTCAAGATCTTGCTCAAGTGGGATGTAGTTCAACAATTCAAATGGAACTGTTTCAAGATCCGCTTCAGTGATCTCTTGGCCTTTGTTCAAAAGTTTTTGGCTTCCGTCTTCGTTCAAAAGAACGCCTGTGGTTGTTTTACCAACAAGGATGTCACGGAGCTTGGAGATCGCGTTATTCTTGATAACGTTCTGCTCAACCGCCAAATCTTTTTCCAGTTTGCGTTTTTTCTCTTCGATGATGGACGCCAAACGCTCATCGCGGTCAGCACCTTCACGGGAGTAAACTTGCGCGTCGATCACTGTACCGTAAACGCCGGATGGCGCACGCAGTGATGTATCGCGAACGTCGCCGGCTTTCTCACCGAAGATCGCGCGGAGAAGTTTTTCCTCAGGAGAAAGCTGAGTTTCACCTTTAGGAGTGACCTTACCTACAAGGATGTAGCCAGGACGAACTTCCGCACCGATACGGATGATACCGGAGCTGTCGAGGTCTTTCAGAGCCTCTTCACCGACGTTGGCGATATCGCGAGTGATCTCTTCCTTACCAAGTTTTGTATCACGCGCCACGCACTCGAACTCTTCGATGTGGATGGACGTGTAAACGTCGTCTTTCAACAGGCGTTCAGAAATAAGGATGGAGTCCTCGAAGTTGTAACCCTGCCAAGGAGTGAAGGCCACCAGGATGTTTTGTCCCAGAGCCAACTCACCCAACTCTGTGGAAGGACCGTCCGCGATGATGTCGCCTTTGGAGACTTTATCACCCACGTTAACGATCGGCTTCTGGTTGAAGCAGGTGTTTTGGTTTGTACGTTGATATTTAGTCAGGTTGTAGATGTCGACGTTCGCACCCAGCTCCCCGCCTTTTGCAAAACGGCGAACCACGATACGGGACGCATCGACTTCCTCAACCACACCGTCATTTTGCGCAACCACGGAAGTACCGGAGTCACGGGCTACCAAGCGCTCAACGCCTGTACCGACGAGCGGTGCGCGAGAACGCAACAATGGAACTGCCTGACGTTGCATGTTCGATCCCATGAGCGCGCGGTTGGCGTCGTCATGCTCAAGGAACGGAATCAAAGACGCCGCGATAGAGACAAGCTGAGACGGAGAAACGTCCATCAAAGCCACTTTGTCTTTATCTACGATTTCATACTCACCGTCACGGCGAGTGATGATCGTCGGAGTCTGAATGGATTTGTTACCCGCTTCATCACGAGCCGCAGGAGCGATGTGATGGCCGGCTTCTTCCAATGCAGAAAGATAGTTGATGTCTTTAGAAACAACGCCGCTTTCAACTTTGCGGTACGGAGTCTCGATGAAACCGTAGTTGTTGATACGCGCGTAAGTCGCCAAAGACGCGATCAAACCGATGTTTGGACCCTCTGGAGTTTCGATCGGGCAGATACGGCCGTAGTGCGTAGGATGTACGTCACGCACTTCGAAACCAGCACGGTCACGAGTCAAACCACCAGGGCCGAGAGCGGACAAACGACGTTTGTGCGTGATCTCAGACAATGGATTTGTTTGGTCCATGAACTGTGACAATTGAGAAGAGCCGAAGAATTCTTTAACAACCGCGTTCACAGGTTTCGCGTTCACGAGGTCGTGCGGCATCATAGTCTCAACGTCTTGCAAAGACATACGTTCGCGGATCGCGCGCTCCATACGCACCAAACCGATGCGGTATTGGTTCTCGAGCAATTCACCCACGGAACGAACACGGCGGTTACCCAAGTGGTCGATATCGTCGATCACACCGCGGCCGTTTTTGAGGTCGATCAAAGTTTTGATCGTGCTCAAGATGTCTTTGTGAGTCAGTGTTCTGTGTGAAGGAGGGCACTCCTCCATGGAAATACCGAATCTGTGATTGATCTTGATACGGCCGACTTCAGAGAGGTCGTAAGTTTCAGGATCAAAGAACAAGCGATTGAAGAATGTCGTAGCGGCTTCCAATGTTGGAGGCTCACCAGGACGAAGACGCTTGTAGATCTCGATCAAAGATTCTTCTTTGTTGGTGACTTTATCAACCAACAAGGTGTTGCGCAGGTAAGGACCTACAGTCAAACCGTCGAAGAAGATCATGAAGAAACGGTCGATGCCCGCTTCGATCGCGCGCTTGATGATCGCAGAGTTCAGCTCCGCGTTCGCATCGGCGATGATTTCACCTGTGGATTCGTCGATCAAAGGTTTCGCCAGAACTTTACCGTCAAGGTCTTCCGGCTGAACTTCAAGCTCAGTGATATTGAGGTCTTTGATTTTCTTAACGATCGCGCGAGTGATACGGCGGCCGGCTTTCACCAAAGCTTCGCCGGATTTAGGATCGATGATGTCAGTCAACGCTCTTTGGCCGGACATTCTTTCGATGTCGAGCTTACGGAAGAGCTTGCCGGACTTCACGTACACTTCATCGAGGTCGTAGAAGTACTCAAGCAATTGTTCCGCGTTGTAACCCAATGCTTTCAAAAGAATAGTCACAGGGAACTTACGGCGGCGGTCGATGCGCACGTGGATAAGATCTTTTTGATCGAACTCAGCATCCAACCAAGAACCGCGGTAAGGAATCACACGCGCGGAATAGATCAATTTACCGGAAGCGTTGTTCTTACCACCGTCGTGGTCGAAGAACACACCAGGAGAACGGTGCAACTGAGAAACGACAACGCGCTCAGTACCGTTGATGATGAAAGAACCGTTCGCAGTCATGAGAGGAATTTCACCGAGGTAAACTTCCTGCTCTTTCACGTCACGGATGCTGCGTGCTTCGGTTTCTTCGTCAACGTCGAAAACGATCAAACGCAGAGTCACCTTGATAGGAGCCGCGAAAGTCATACCACGCTGACGGCATTCGTCGACGTCGTATTTCGCTGGCTCGAGAGTGTAAGATACAAACTCAAGGCTCGCAGTGTTGTTGAAGTCCGTGATCGGAAATACGGATTTGAAAACGCCATTGAGACCCGCTTCGCCACGGCGATCCGGATCCATATCTTTTTGAATGAAAGCTTCGTAAGAGCTTTTCTGCAATTCAATCAGATTTGGGATATCAATGACCTGCTTGTTTTTTGCAAATGACTTTCTAACTCGGATGTTAGAAGCTGTAACTGGAGTTCTTTCCAATTTACTCTCCTCAAGAAAATCGGATATTCGCTTCGGGGGGAAGTATCCAAGGCCCACATTAAATAAAAAAGATAAGCTCCTAAAAGTACCGCAAGTTTGAAAGAAATCAAGTAATTATAATGGCTTTTAACATGATTGCAGGCCCTCGTAACGACGGCAATTTACTCACTGCATCATCACTATTTCGCTGCGTCTTCTGTTGTCAAAAAGCAAGAGGAACTCCTACTCTGACAAAAACTTGGGGGACCAATGAAAGCCATCTTAGGATTAGCAGCGGTTATATTCTTATCGGCGTGCTCACATACGATCAATTTCAGAGCGTCCCACTTTGCAGTTCCAGTCACCGGCGAAACCCAATGGGGTGGACACGTCGCAGCAGTCGGTGCTGCCGCCACCAAGATCACCGTCGTCAACGATATCACCGCCAATCCACCAACGCGAGATTCCCTCAAAGTTAATGACGACGTCGACGTGGCCGATCTGTTCATGCTCCACAGTGTGGGCATTGATGCCAGCCTGACGGTTTTCAAAGCGCTGGACCTAACCTTGGACAACTCACTTTTAGGACTGCGCTATCAGTTTCTAAACCACGGCGCCGGCCCCAGAGTTTGGGTCGCGAGCCTCCAAGGAGCCTACGGCGAAAGAACGGTGGAAAAAACGCAAAGCAGTTCACCAAGTGAATCCAAAGCGGAATCAAAAGTAAAAACCGCCCAAGCCGGAATAAGCCTGGGGTACAAACTAGAACAAGTCGTGCCGTACATTTCCTACATTTACGAATCGAACGAAGTAAAAACCGACGTCACAAACCCGAACGGCAGTTTCGGCCCCTACAACGACAGAGGGATCCATCAATACTACGGCATAGGTCTCAGCTCATACGGCAAAGGTTTCGTCTGGGCCATAGAATACAACCGCTTAGACATCAACTGGGACAGATCCCAATCCACACCACAAGACGCGATGGGAGCGAAGCTGGGTTTTGCGTGGTAGGCTAGAAATAAAAAAGCCCCTGGTTTCCCAGAGGCTTTAGAATTCTCGTCAAGAGAAAGCGACAAATTACTTAACAGTAACTTTCGCGCCGGCTGCTTCAAGAGCTTTCTTGATTTTCTCAGCGTCTTCTTTAGTCGCGCCTTCTTTAACAGCTTTGTTACCAGCTTCAACAAGGGCTTTCGCTTCAGCAAGGCCCAAACCAGTCAAGCCACGAACTTCTTTAATAACGTTGATTTTGTTGGCGCCAGCGTCAACAAGGATAACGTCAAAAGCAGTTTTCTCTTCAGCAGGAGCACCAGCAGCAGCGCCACCAGCAACTACAGCAACAGGAGCAGCAGCAGATACGCCCCATTTTTCTTCAAGCATTTTTACAAGTTCTGCGATTTCCAGAACTGTTTTGTTCGACAATGCTTCAACGAGTTGATCGTTAGTCAAAGACATTTTAAAATCCTCCAAAAAATTAAATTAAACCAAAAATTTTCCTCGAAGCGATTACGCTTGAGGAGCTTCAGCAGCAGCGTCGCCGCCACCCAATTTCTTCGCGTATTCGTTCAAGCAGCGAGCCAGCTTAGAGCCGGGAGCTTGCAGAACACCGAGGAACATCGCACGGAGCTGGTCTTTGCCAGGAAGAGTCGCCAAAAATTTGATTTTAGCGTCATCCAAAGCTTCACCGTCCATAACACCAGACTTGATTTGCAGGATTTCAACATCCTTCGCGAAATCAGCCAATGTCTTCGCCGTTGCGTTCACTTCACCGTATGAGAATACGATGGCGTTAGTACCCTTCATTGTGTTGGAAAAAGCTTTCTCAACAGCAGGGTGATCTTTGAACGCACGTTTCGCAAGAGTGTTACGAACAACCTTCATCTCAGAATCAGCAGCATTCAATTTTTTACGCAAGTTAGTAACTTGCTCAACCTTGATGCCTTTGAAATCGACGATGAAGGCGCCCTTAGCTTTACCGAATTTTTCAGTGATAAGCTTAATCTCTTGCTCTTTATCAGCGCGAGTGATCATAAGTGTGCCTCCTTTCGTAAGGTTTAAGTCCTTCCGGTGAAGGAAGAACCCTGTGCGAATCAGGTCGGTTTGGAGGTCGTTATGGGAGTCCCGGGAATCCGGAACTTTCAAGAAAACCTTTTTGCCTTATCTCGGTAGGCCCCTCACAGCCGAGGGATTACATCCACTAAAAGAAACCTACTGTCTCTGATCGCAATTTAAAACTTAACTGCTCCGGCGCGAGCGCCGGAGTTTAAAAACAAACTAATTAGCCCAAGCCCGCTGCAGAAACTGCTGCGTTCGGCTCAATCTTAACACCAGGGCCCATAGTGGAAGCTACGGAGATGGTTTTAAGATAAACACCTTTGGAAGATGCTGGTTTCGCTTTAACAATCGCACCCAAAAGAGTGAGGAAGTTGTCGCGAAGTTTCGCATCGCCCATGGATTTCTTACCGATACCTGCGTGAACGATACCTGCTTTATCAACGCGGAAATCAAGCTTACCTTTTTTCTCGGCAGCAACAGCTTCACCAACGTTCATAGTCACAGTTCCGATTTTCGGGTTCGGCATCAAACCACGAGGTCCCAGGATTTTAGCAACTTTAGAAACAGTCGCCATCATATCTGGAGTCGCGATACATTTGTCGAAATCCAGCCAGCCGCCTTGGATTTTAGCAACCAAGTCGTCAGCGCCGACGAAGTCAGCACCCGCCGCTTTCGCTTCAGCTTCTTTCGGGCCTTTTGCGAAAACAACAACGCGAACTTCTTTACCAAGACCGTGAGGCAAAGAGATTGCGCCACGAACTTGTTGGTCGGATTGCTTCGGGTCGATACCCAAGCGCAATGCTACGTCGATAGACTCATCAAATTTCGCGGGAGCTGACGCTACTACGAGTTTGAATGCTTCTTCAACAGAGTACTTTTTTGTAGAATCAACCTTCTTAGAGGCTGCTTCGTATTTCTTACCTGCCATACATCACCACCCTACGCGATATCGATGCCCATGCTCTTAGCTGTACCAGCAACTTGTGACATTGCGGATTCAACTTTCAAGCAGTTCAAATCAGGCAATTTCGTTGTAGCGATTTGCTTGATTTGATCGTTATTGATTTTGCCTACTTTGTCTTTTTGCGGTTGCTTGGAACCAGATTCCAATTTCAACGCCTTTTTGATCAAAGAAGACACCGGTGGTGTTTTAGTGATGAAAGTAAACGATCTGTCTTGGTAAACAGTGATGATGATAGGGATAATGCTATCACCCATGCTCTGTGTACGAGCATTGAACTGCTTACAGAATTCCATGATGTTTACCCCATGCTGTCCGAGCGCCGGTCCAACGGGAGGAGCTGGATTCGCCTTCCCTGCCGGTATCTGCAGCTTGATCATTCCTGTAACTTTTTTTGCCATGACCCACTCCTGCAAGAGGTTTGATGTTAATCAGGCCGGACCCAATGCCCAGCCTGCTTTTTAAATAAGAGCCACCCTATGTAGCGCTTAAATTAATTTTTTTCAACTTGAATGTAGTCCAACTCCACAGGAGTCGGTCTGCCGAAGATGCTAACAAGGACTTTAAGCTTGGCTTTATCCTCGTTCACTTCTTCCACAGTTCCCTGGAAGTTGCTGAACGGACCGTCGACCACGGTCACATTTTCACCCACAGAGAACTTCACTTTCGGCTTCGGTTTTTCCGCTACACCCGCCATTTGCTGGGTGACACGCAGAACCTCGGCTTCCGGAACTTCCGGAGGACGAGTTTTAGTACCGCCTACGAAGCCGGTCACTTTAGACGAACTGCGCACCAAATGCCAAGTTTCATCATTCAAAAACATTTGAACGAAGATATAGCCTGGGAAAAATTTACGCGATTTCGTTTGCTTTTGTCCTTTTACGAGTTCGACCACGCTTTCAGCGGGGATGAGGATTTCTCCGAAATACTCTTCCATCTTATGAGCTTTGATCTTCTCTTCGATGGCTTTCTTTGCGGTGTTTTCGCAGCTCGTTTGAACGTTAACGATGTACCATTTTTTTTCCATCTTTCCGTCCTTATTTCATGAGAATGTTAATGAGGAAGCCCGAGATCATATCAAAAGAGCTGATAATAACGCTGGAGATAAGCACCATGATAATACAAGCGATAGTCATGGCTGTCGTATCTTTACGAGTCGGCCATACGACTTTGCGGATCTCAGAAACAACTTCTTCGCCCCAAGTACTAACACGTGGATTGAATTGAAGAACCAAGAATACAATCAAACCCAAACCAACGGGCAGAACGTGACGGACCAAATCGGAGTCAGCCGCTCTGGCAACAACGCCGAACGCACCGGCAAATGCTTTAATAAGCAAAGACGCCGTCAAACCGACTAAGAAGGCCGCGATAACAAAGCTGACTGTCAGAATCTTAGAATTGGTTTTTTCCATAGTTCCCCATTCCCGGATGTTCAACTTGGCAGGGGCGGAGGGATTCGAACCCACGACCTAACGATTTGGAGTCGTTCGCTCTACCACTGGAGCTACACCCCTGCACTTTTTTACTGATGACAATAGCCCAATCGACTGCGTTGCTTCGTCGGCGGCGTACATTTATTACGCCTTTCTCCTCGCGCCTCGCGCTTGGACTGTTCTCATCAGTAAAAACTTATAAACAAAAACCCTAAAAAGGCCTCGAATCCTGCGGGTTTTTAATCAGGATTGAGCATGTCAAGAAACACCGAGGGGGACCCTTTTGTCAAGGAGTCCCCCGGGTGATTTAAGTTCAGCCTATGCTGCGTTATCGTTATCGTGATTACTCAACGATTTCAGTAACGACACCCGCACCAACAGTACGGCCACCTTCACGGATCGCGAAACGCAATTCTTTTTCCATTGCGATTGGAGCGATCAATTCAACAGCCAACTCTACGCGGTCACCAGGCATAACCATCTCAGTTCCAGCTTTCAAAGTACAAACGCCTGTTACGTCAGTTGTACGGAAGTAGAATTGAGGACGGTAACCGTTGAAGAATGGAGTATGACGGCCACCTTCTTCTTTAGTAAGAATGTACGCTTCTGCTTTGAACTTCTTGTGAGGTTTAACAGAACCTGGCTTAGCCAAAACTTGGCCACGCTCAACTTCTTCTTTTTTAGTACCACGAAGAAGAACACCGCAGTTGTCGCCCGCTTGACCTTCATCAAGAAGCTTACGGAACATTTCGATACCAGTAACAGTTGTTTTTTGAGTTGGACGGATACCGATGATCTCGACCTCGTCACCAACTTTAACGATACCACGCTCTACACGGCCAGTAACAACAGTACCACGACCAGAGATAGAGAATACGTCTTCCACAGGCATCAAGAAAGTTTTGTCAGTAGCACGAACAGGCTCTGGGATGTAAGCGTCGCAAGCATCCATCAATTTCATGATAGCTGGACGGCCGATATCAGAAGTGTCGCCTTCCAAAGCTTTCAATGCAGAACCTTTAACGATAGGAATTTCGTCGCCAGGGAATTCGTATTTAGAAAGAAGTTCGCGAACTTCAAGCTCAACAAGGTCCAACAATTCTTTATCGTCAACCATGTCAACTTTGTTCATGAACACAACGAGAGCAGGAACACCTACTTGACGTGCAAGAAGGATGTGCTCACGAGTTTGTGGCATTGGACCGTCAGCGGAAGAAACAACAAGGATCGCGCCGTCCATTTGAGCGGCACCAGTGATCATGTTTTTCACGTAGTCGGCGTGGCCTGGGCAGTCAACGTGAGCGTAGTGACGTTTGTCAGTTTCGTACTCAACGTGAGTTGTAGAGATAGTGATACCACGCTCTCTCTCTTCAGGAGACTTATCGATTTGATCGTAAGACATCGCCTGAGCTTTACCCGCTGCTGCAAGAGTCGTCGTGATAGCAGCAGTCAAAGTTGTTTTACCATGGTCAACGTGACCGATTGTGCCGATGTTCACATGCGGCTTCGTACGGTTAAATTTCTCTTTAGACATTATTCCTCCTGAAGAGATTTATTTTTATAAGTCTTAAACCATTTAACAAAAATATACCAAAGTAACAAGTGGAGCCCATGATCGGAGCCGAACCGACGACCTCACCCTTACCAAGGGTGTGCTCTACCACTGAGCTACATGGGCGCAAGTAGTCCTGATAATTGGAGCGGGAGACGGGTCTCGAACCCGCAACCCTCTGCTTGGAAGGCAGATACTCTAGCCAATTGAGCTACTCCCGCCCATCAGAACGCCCGAAGAGAGCCAACCCCTCTTCCCATTTTAACTGCGACAACATTCAGGAATGGTGGGCAGGGAAGGATTCGAACCTTCGTAGACGCAAGTCAACGGATTTACAGTCCGTCCCCTTTAGCCACTCGGGCACCTACCCATCTGTGAATGTTGACTCAGAAAAAAATGGAGCTGGTTATGGGACTCGAACCCGCAACCTGCTGATTACAAATCAGCTGCTCTACCAATTGAGCTAAACCAGCCTTACTGAGATAACCGAAATGTTTTACGGATAAAATTCCGCTCCGTCAAAGATAATTATTCGACAGATTACGATTTTTTTCGATTTCCGCGCGGCGCGTGCTGCCTCAGAGTTTCCGTCAACGCCATCGCTGTTGCGACAGAGGCGTTATAACTCGCCGAAGAGCTGGCTTGCGGAATGAAGACTAATTCATCACAAAGTCGCTCCGTTGTCACTCGCAAACCTTTGTCTTCCGAACCAATCGCCCACACGACTTTATCGGGAAGTTCGAGTTCAAAAATGGAGCGTTTGCCGCGGGGACTCAAACCAAAAATCCAGTATCCCTGTTTTTTCAGTTCTTCCGCGTAGTTAGCAAAACTGGTCGTTTCTTCGACTGGAACATGCTCAACACCGCCGCAAGCGACCTTGTGAACCGTGGGAGTTAGACCCACCGCACGATCTTCCGGAATCAAGACACCATGAGCACCCGTAAGCCAAGAAGTTCTCACGATTGCGCCCAAATTATGGGGATCCTCGATTCCATCAAGAATCAAGACCACGGATTTTTCAAAATTTTGCAACCCTTCAACGTCCAGAGTGGGCGCACCATCGACGAAAATCGCGGCGCCCTGCTGGGAAGAACCGAATTTTTCGATCACGTTTTCAGGTTTGATTTCCACTTTGATTTTATTTTTCAAAGCCAGTTCGTGCATCTCACGAAGATCATTGGAATGCTCCCAGCCCTGACGGAGCCAGAAGCCTTTCACCTGGTGCGGACGCACATTCAAAACTTCATTGATCGCGTGCGTGCCGATCACGATGCGCCATTCGCGCGGAATTTGATTTTCAGAGCGTGCTTGCGGAGCACGGCCGTGACCGCGCGGGCCTCCTTGCGAAGGACGAGCGTGGGGATTTCTGCCAGAGCGCGGATTATTTTTCTTCATACACAGCCATCACAAAATCTGTTGCGGTTTCCTTGATGTTTTTGGCTTCAAGGATGGGTCGGCCGACGACCAGAGCGGAGGCTCCCTTGCGAAGAGCTTCCTTCGGACCCATGATACGTTTTTGATCGCCGGAATCCTGCATACTAAAGCGAATTCCCGGCGTGACAAGGTAAAGATCGCGGTTTTGTAAAAGGTCTAATTCATGTGGAGAGCACACGATACCGGAAAGACCGGCGCTCTTCACAAGGTCCGCCAAACCCACGACGTGTTCCGCGATCGGTTTTTCTTTCATACTGGACGGCAGAGAGCTTTGATCCCACGAGGTTAAAATCGTCACCGCGAGAATTTTGAAAGGACGAACGCCGTTCAATTCCTTTTCCACTTCCGCCATTTTTTGCAATGCTGTTTTTCCACTGAGAGCGTGGACCGTGACGAGAGACGCCCCTGCCTCGAAGCTGGCGCGCACGGCAGCCTCCATCGTCGAGGGAATATCGAAGTGTTTGTTATCAAGAAACACCGGACTGCGCGCGGCGACTTCTTTGACGAAATCCATTCCGTAACGCAGACAAAGACGCGGGCCGAGCTTGATGCCGCCGACGATATCCGCAAGTTCATCCGCGATACGCAAGGCCTCGTCGCGCGTATCGACGTCCAAGGCAAGGATCAAAGGATTTTTCATCGGATGGGCTTTGACGTTTTTATTCATGACGGCTCCCGGCTGTTCCCGCAAGTTTATGCAAACCCTGTGCGGGAATCAACCTTTGCTGGCATGGTCAAACCGGGATTCCGACCCCAGCCTGTTGAAGCTTTGAACATGAACCCTGTCTCAGAAAGAGACCAACACATTTTCCCCAGAGATTTTCCATCGGGTCCGTTACAATGGAATACAGGAGCGCGTTTATGAAAGGGTTTAAGCCTCGTCGTCGCATGATTGTGAACCGAGAGGTTCAGTATGATGTCCTGATGTACGTCGGACTTTTTGTCATTGCTCTTTTCCTCGTGCAGATTTTCACCGCTTACCTTTTCATTGATCAGGTGGAGCGCGTCGTCGGCACGATGAGCGCGCGTGAATTTTTGTCACGCTATAAAATCAGCTTTCTTGTTTATCAGATCATCCCCGTCACCTTTTGTCTGGTCGTGGGTGTGTATTTTTTCAATCGCCTGACCAGCCGGATAGCAGGTCCTCTTTACAATGTGAAACGAACACTCGAAAAAGCTCGCGTCGGCGAACTCGAGAGTGCTGAAATCCGACTGCGCGAAGATGACTATTTTCATGAGGAAATTGAAGATATCAATGTCATTTTAAAAAGGCGCATCAAATAACACCCGCCTAGATACGACCTCTCATGACAACGGGGGAATGTTCGGAAAAATTTTTGCCCTCGCCTCCCGCTTCATCAAGAATAAGTTCATCGGGAGGTGCCTATGACGAGATTCCTTGTAACGCTGTTCGTGGGTTTGTCTCTATTTTCCGCTCCGGCTCTGGCGCAAGATCCAGCCGCCGGAAATGAAGACACCTATGAAATCGCCTTTGGCGAAGAAGTCCAAGCTCAAACGAAACATTTCTATTATGACTTCGGGCGGACCCTTATCAATACCACGAAATCGGTTCGCTTCTATCTTCGCAATCAGGGGCGCTTCCCCATCTACATAAATGACATCGATACCGACGGTAACGGATTCTGGGACAACGAAAATTGCCCGAGCCTTCTGTGGCCGGGTCAGCGTTGCTCCATTCGAGTTTTCTTCAGACCACAATATCTCGGCACTTTCCTGGGGCAAACGGATATATCGCTCACAGGAAGTGAAGACATCCGTGTTCATTTACGTGGACGAGGCGTTTGGGGATTTTGACGTCACGGTTCGCGCTAACGATAACACGTGATGGTGATTTGAACTTCGGCCCGTCTTTCAGCGGAAGTGCTAAGCCGCGGACGGGCCTCCTAAATGTCTACGGCAAATAAACCTGACCTGTGCCGCTGCGAATATGACCGAGCTTCCAGGCTTTGGTTTTTTGTTCTTGCAGATAATTTAAAATCTCTTCGGCCTGCGCTTTTTTCACCAGCAATGTCAAACCCACGCCCATATTAAATGTGCGGAAGAGTTCTTCGCGCGGGACATTCAAACGCTGCAGAATCGGTTTAAAGACCGGAGCAATTTCATCGGCCGACGGCCAATAGGAGATTTCGTAATCAAAACGCTCACTCATGCGTGGAATATTGTCGATGCCTCCACCGGTCATGTGTGCGGCGGCCAGCAATCCTTGCGGGAACTGTCTGCGCAATTTCGTGAAGACATCGACGTAGATTTTAGTCGGCTCAAGCAGCGCTTTAAGCAGATCTTTTTCTTCGTCTTTCACAAGTTTTCTTAATAAGGAATAACCATTGGAATGAAAACCGCTGGAGGCAATGCCGATAAGGACATCACCTTCCGTCATGTTTTTATCTGTGAACATTTCCTCAGGAGAAAGTTCACCGACACTGAAACCCGCAAGATCGTATTCACCGTCTTGATACACACCCGGCATTTCCGCCGTTTCACCGCCGATCAAAGCCATGCCTGATTGTTTGCAGCCGTCCACCATTCCTGCGATCAGCTCTTCACTCACCCGCGTGTCGAGTTTTCCGAAGGCCATGTAATCAAGAAAAAACATCGGCCGCGCGCCCACGCAGAGAAGATCGTTCACGCACATGGCGACCAGATCAATGCCGATACCGTAGTGCAAATCCATTTTTTGCGCGAGCTTTAGCTTTGTTCCTACGCCGTCCGTGCATGAAGCGAGATATTTTTGTTCGTTGAGTTTGTAAACGGCTGCAAAACCACCGATGCCTTCGAGGACTTGTTCGTTGAACGTTGTCGGCACTAGGCTTTTAATGCGTTCCACAAACGCATCCGCTTTATGCACGTCCACGCCGGCTTTTTTATAATCCATGGATTCAGACATTTCGGCTCCTTTTTCAGTGACCTCATTTCAACGTCCCGAAAGAATTCCGGGACGCTGATATGAACTCAGTGCAAGAAATGGCGGCGACCTGTGAACATCATCGCGATACCGAGCTTGTCGGCAGCAGCAATAACATCCGCGTCTTTCACTGATCCGCCAGGTTGAACGATGTATTTCACTCCCAGGTTTGCCGCAGCCTCGACGGAATCCGCAAACGGGAAAAACGCGTCGGAAGCCAGCACCACCTCAGAGACATCGTGAACCTTTTTATCCTGCAGTCGTGAGGTGATCAATTTTTCGATGCAATCGATGCGGTTTGTTTGGCCTGAGCCCATCGTGAGCAACTCAAACTCCGGACCTTCCTGACGGCAGAGCGCGATCGCATTGCTTTTTAAGTTTTTCACCGCGAGCATCGCGAAACCCGCGAGTTTTTGTTTTTCCGTGCTGAAGGTTTTTTGCGTGACCACACGGCTTTGTGAAAGATCCAAAGAGTCAGACTCTTGCATCAAAAGTCCGCCTTCAATGGATCGCACCTGCCACGAAGGCGTCGCTTGCAAGGAAACCTCCATAATACGGCAATTCTTTTTCAGCTTTTCGCGGGCATCATCATGGCAAGACGGCGCCAAAATCACTTCGACAAATTTTTCCGCAAAGAATGAGGCGATTTCAACGGTGACCGGGAAATTCAAAGCGATGATACCGCCGAAAGAACTTTTCTCGTCACCTTTCCACGCTTTCTCTAAAGCACGCAGCGGAGTTTCCGCAATCGCCATTCCGCAAGGAGTGTTATGTTTCACAACCACGGCGGATGGCAAAGCCTTGTCCCCTTGCCATGCCTGCATGTCTTGCAAGGTCTTGAGCGCAAAGTCGGAATCCAGGTAATTGTTATAGGACATTTCTTTCCCTTGCAGCGAGCGTGCGTGCGCCAGCCCCTCGTGGAAAGGATCTTTTAAAACGAAAGCCTTTTGGTGCGGGTTTTCACCGTAGCGCAAACCTTCGCCCGTAGACTGCGTCAGGAACCCTGCAATCGCCATATCATAAAAAGATGTCATGGTGTAAACACGGGCGGCACACTTTTGACGGAACTGCAAAGTCGTTCCACCTTCGTGGTCTGCAAATTCGCGCAAGAATTCCTGGTACTGTGTCGGCTCACAGAGCACTGTCACAGAACGAAAGTTTTTCGCCCCGGCACGTAACAGCGTCGGCCCACCGATATCGATGTTTTCAATGCACTCTTCAAAACCGCTTTGTTTTTTCAATGTCTCGTGGAACGGATAAAGATTTACCACCACAAGATCGATGGGTTTAATTCCAAGGGTCTGCGCTTGCGCCACATCCTGGGGATCTTCGCGACGATACAAAAGACTTGAAGCAATCTCAAAGCTGATGGTTTTCATGCGGCCTTGGAAAGCTTCGCCCTTGCCACTTAAGGTTTCTACCGGAGTGACGGCGAGGCCCGCTTGCTGCAAAGCTTTGGCGGTCCCACCGCTGGCAATCAGTTCCACATTTTGCGCAGCCAGCGCTTGAGCCAGTTCAATAAGGCCCGTTTTATCAGAAACACTCAAAAGAGCGCGACGGATGTGTGTCATGCTTGACTCCTTAAATATTCAACAGCGCTTTTAAAAAATTCCAAGCCCCAGGCTTCACCTTTAAACGGCAAGTGCCAGTCATGCAGGGCTGCTTCCGGGTGCGGCATGAGTGCAAACACAAGACCGGACGGATCGCACACACCGGCGATTTGCGCCGTCGATCCATTGACGTTTTCACGGTATTTCAAAACCGTTTGGTTTTTACTTTCGAGCCGCTGCAAAAGACTTTCTTCACGGCAGACAAAGCGGCCTTCACCATGACGGATCGGCAGCACAAAATTCTTGGGCAGTGATTTTGTCCAAACGCAGGGAGAATTTTCGTTGCGAACGATTTCCACCCAACGGTCGATAAAATGACCTTGTTCGTTTTTCACCAAAGCGCAAGTTCTTTGAAAATCCGCGTCCGGCAAAAGCCCCAGACGCACCAGCGTCTGAAAGCCGTTGCAAATTCCCAAGACCGGCTGAGTTTTCACGAATTTCTGCAACTCATTTTTGAGTGTGTTTTCCAACTTCAGAGCAAGAATCTGACCGCTGCCTAAATGATCCCCGAAAGAAAATCCGCCAGGGAACACCATCGCTTGATAGCTGTGCAAGCTTTGTGGATTTTTCAGCAATTCATTGACGTGAACTTTGTGCGCTTCTCCGCCGGCCAGTTCCACGGCGCGCGATGTTTCGTTTTCACAGTTAATGCCATCGCCCCATAAGACTAAAAACTTAGGCTTCGTAGACATTTTTCACTCCTTGCGCCCACACCGTGCGCAGTTCCTCCAAAGAGGCTTGCACGGATTCACCGGCAAAGGTCCATGCCATTTTCCCGGAATCTTCGACCTTGCCCAGATGCGTGCACAGACCTTTGAAATGCTCTTCAAAGAAAGCTTTTTGTTCAGGACGAACACTCACGACAAAAAGAGAACCCGTTTCAGACCAGAGCTGATTCCACTGCCAGGAAGTCAGATTCACCTGGCAACCTAAGGCATTGCCAAAACAGCTTTCTGAAAGCGCGCTCATCAAACCGCCTTCGGAAATATCGTGGCACGAGGACAAAAGGTTTTTCTGAATACCGCGATAGATTTTTTCATAAAGAGCGGCATTGGCTTGCAAGTCTGGATACTCGGGTTTCGCTGAGGAACCGTCTTCAAACTCTTGCGAATAAACGGAAGCGTACAGGCTTTGTGTCGGCGTTCCCAAGATGTAAATTTCGTCCCCTGCTTTTTGGAAAAAGCCGGGAACTGTTTTTGCCGCGTCAGGAATTTGACCGATGGCTGTCACAAGCAAAGTCGGTGGTACGGAAATTTTGACGGTGTCACCGGATTTGGTTTTACCGATAAAATCATTCTTCATACTGTCTTTGCCACTCACAAAAGGAGCGCGGAAGGCTTGCGCCGCTGAATACAAACCTTCGCAGGCTCGCACCAGCTGTCCCATTTTGTGGAGCGCATCGGGATTGCTGGATTTTTCCACTGGATCCGGCCAGCAGAAATTATCCACCAAAGCCATACGCTGAGGATTCACACCTGTCGCGATAAGATTGCGCACAGCCTCGTCCACCGCTTTTTGCGCCATCAAATAAGTGTCATAATAAGAAAACTGCGGGCAGAGACCGTTAGAAACCGCCACGGCATTGTTCTTTTCTCCACCGTGCACTTCTAAGGATAAAACTCCGGCATCGTTGGCACCCTGCTGAGTTTTTCCGCCGTAAGGTTTTAAGCGCGTGGCCCCTTGCACCTCATGGTCGTAATAACGGATGATCGGCTCTCGCGAAGCCACATTGGGAGAAGCCAGCACTGTTTTCAACGCATTTACAATTCCTTGTGCGCTAGCAGCCGGAGATTTCTTTTTGGGCGTTTCGCGATGGTATTCCTGATAGTGCTGCGGACCTGCGTAGTGGGCTTTAAGCTTCATGCGGCTGAGACCTTCGTGCAAGAAGTGCAGATCCAACACCGCCAAAGTTTTGTCGGCATAGACGACTTCAAAGACGCCACTATCCGTGAACTCTCCTAAAACACTGGCTTCAACACCCATGTCTTTGGCTAATTGCAGGAAGGCCGAAATATTTTCGGGCTTCACGGCGTAGGACATGCGCTCTTGAGATTCACTGACCAGCATTTCCCAGTACTCAAGATTGTTGTACTTGAGCGGATGCTTGCTAAGATCCATGCGAGCGCCACCAGAAAATTGCGCCATTTCACCGATGGAGGAACTGACCCCACCCGCACCGTTATCGGTGATAGCTTGAATCCATCCACGATCGCGTGCTTGCAAAGTGAAATCCAAGAGGCGTTTTTGTGTGATGCTGTCACCGATTTGCACGACATTGGATGCGACTTGATCGTGCAAAGCCAAAGAACTGAAAGTCGCGCCATGCACGCCGTCTTTTCCTAAACGGCCGCCAGCCACGACAATAAGATCACCGGATTCGATGGATTTTTTTTCAGAGGCTCGGCCCTGCACTGTTTTCGGCATCACACCTAAGGAACCGACAAAAATCAAAGGCTTGGCGGCAAATTCACTGGCAAAATAGAAACTCCCATTGATAGTCGGAATACCGCTTTGGTTTCCACCTTCTTCCACACCTTGGTGCACGCCACGGAAAATCACGCCGGGTTCTTTGAGAAGCTCAGGGCGCTTTCCTGAATCCGCCGCCGGGAAAAGATCTTTTTTAGAAAGACAGAACACATCGGTGTTAGCGATGGGTTTGGCACCCAGGCCGCAACCGAGAATATCACGATTCACACCCAAGATTCCGGTCAAAGCTCCACCGAAAGGATCCAGTGCTGAGGGACTGTTGTGAGTTTCGACTTTCACGCAGATATTGACGTTCTTATCGAAATCCACAATTCCCGCGTTGTCTTTAAAGACAGAGACAAGGTAGCCGCAGTCTTCCAGATCTTTTGTCGCTTTTTGAATATAGCTTTTATAAAGGCTGGTGATTTTTTTGGCGCCAAGTGCGGGGAAATCACCTTTTTCCTCGCTGTATTCGACTTCCGCGGCAAAGATCTTATGCTTGCAGTGCTCACTCCAGGTTTGCGCCAGACATTCCAGCTCAACTTCCGTGATTTTTCCGTCCCAGCCGTAGCGGCGGCGTTTCTGCGCAACCTCAGGAGCTGAAAAGTGCGCAATAATGGTATTGATTTCTTCACTGCTCAGAGCGAGTCCGCGCTCTTCATTTTCTTTTTGCAGAATTTCTTTATTCAAATCAAACAGTACAAGTTTGCGGTTTTCCACGGCCGGTGAAAACCAGAAGCGGCTAAAATTTTTCCAAGGATTATGTTTCTTTAATTCCGAGCCGCGTGCGCATTCCACTTTATTAAGTAAAGGATTTGCCAGAGACTGAAAAAGAATCTTTTCGATTTGTTTTTGGGAAAAGTCGCCGTGAATTTCAAGCTCCCAACCGCTGTGAGCCTCGATACCGAAATCTTGCCACGACCCTTGGTACTGAGGCGCAAATAACATCAAAGCTTCTGTGGCCGAACGCGCGAGATTGTCAGTCACTCCGGCCAAGAAACGGCTTTCCACGTAAGTGGCCGTGTCCTGAAAATCAGGAAACTCATGGCGGATTTCTTCCGCAACCGGATCAAAGAAAACTTTATCCATCAAGGATTCAAGACGCAGTTCTTCCGCAAATCCATTTTTCTTTTCCAGCAGCCAGTAGACACGGCGAAGTTTTAAATCCGCCACGGCTCCTTCCTGAGCAAAGGCTTTTTTGAGATGGTTTTCTGTGCTGTGATCATAAAGACTGCGCACGGATATTCTTTGCATTTCATTCTCCCATGAACGGAACGGTTTTGCGGCGTCCGTCGGCAAGATCTTCTAAAAAACTTGTGTACATGCGGTGCTCTAGCTGATGCACTCGCTGAGTAAAGGCTTCAAGAGGCTCGTCCTTACTAATTGCCAAGGACTCTTGAGCTAAGATAAGTCCCGTGTCCATGCCCTCATCCACAAGATGGATACTGACACCTGTCAACGGGACACCGTCGTTGTAAGCCCGGGCAATGGAATCCACACCTGGATATGCCGGTAAAAGTGACGGATGGATATTGACGACTTGAGAGGCTCCACTGTGCCACTCAGAAACTTGTTTTAAAAATGAAGGCGACAGCAAGCGCATATAACCAGCCAGACAAATCCAATCAATTCGGTATTCCTGAATCAGATTTAGGATCATCTGTTCGTGGCTGGCGCGATCGCCCTTTTTTTCCACCAAATGCGTGCGCACGCCGGCAGCACGGGCTTTTTCCAATACAGGAGCCGTGGCTTTATCCGAAAGAACAAAGCAGATTTCAAGCTCACGCGTGTATTCGCGCGCTTTGTGAATCAAAGCCATCGCATTGGACCCTGTTCCGGAAGCAAAGATCGCAACACGCACTGGAGTCATAAGCCGATATCCTGACGCAGGTACATTCCTGCAAAAGAAATTTTCGCTATATCAGCGTAAGCCATTTCACGGGCCGTTTCCCGGCTTGGCGCAAGGGCTGTCACTCCCAAGACACGTCCTCCGGAATTTACCAAACTTTTTTGCGCCTTTGAAACACCGGCAAAGTACAGGCGAGATTTCATTTCACGCAAAGGAGGATAGGAAATCTCATGACCGAGGGACATTTTCGCTTGTGGATACCCTTCGCTCACCGCCACGACGTGCACGGAGTTTTGCGCAGAAAGCTCACAACCTTGCCCCTGCAGTTCATGAGTCACGGCACTGACGATCAGTTTTAAAAGATCACTCTCAATACGCGGAAGCAGAGCCTGGGTTTCGGGATCTCCCATGCGCACATTGTATTCAAGGACGTAAAGACCTTTTTCTGTTTTCATAAGACCGGCAAAAAGAAATCCCTGATAAGGCATTTTCTTATCCGCAAGGCAGGCCAGTGTTTTGGCAAAAATGGAACGAATGGTGTTTTCATCTTCCGCGGTGATAAAATCACACGGACTGTAAGCTCCCATTCCCCCGGTATTGGCACTGAACGGATCCGGAGTGATGCGTTTGTAATCACAAGCGGTCACCAATAAAACAAAGTCACGGCCGTCACACAAAGCAAAGGCGGAAAGCTCGCGGCCTTGCAGGCATTCTTCTAATAAAAGAGGATAACCAAACGAAGTTCCCAACGCTTGCACAGCCTCTTCGGCCTTAATTAAATTTTCGCAAACCCACACGCCTTTTCCTTGGGCAAGACCATCGGCCTTCACCACCAGCGGTGAGGAAAAGTCATGCTTTCTCACCGCCTGCAAAGCGGATTGCGGGTCATAGCTCACAGTGCAAGAAGCTGTGGGAACACCGGCATCATTCAAAACACCTTTGCAAAAAAGTTTTGAAGATTCCAGCCGCGCCACATTTTGCTCTGGAGCAAAACAAGGAATGCCCCGCTTTTCCAAACGTGATTTCAAGTCGGACAGGATCAGAGCTTCCGGACCCACAACCACCAGAGAAATTCCGTTTTGCACACAGAACTCTTCAATGGCTTGAGGTGTTTCTACGGGAGCACACGCAAGCCCGGCTTCTTCCATACCGGGATTTCCCGGGCAAACCCATAAGTCCGTCACTAAAGAAGACTCTTTGAGTTTCTGCGCCAGAGCGTGCTCTCTTCCGCCTTTTCCGACAACAATCACTTTCATACAGTTTTTCCTAAAATAGCCTGAGCCTTTTGATGCCAAGACTTTAAAGTCGCTTCCGCTGAAAAAGGTTTCGCTCTGCCGACCAACGTGGCGACTTCATTTGCCAACGCCTGATACAAAAGAGAACTCACAGCGATTTGCTCCGCCGTTAAAGACTTCGGAGTCTCTTTCAGTTCATCACGGCAGATGGCTTTCCAGTCTTGGGTTTTACGTTCCTGCGCGAGCTCTTTCGCCTTTTTCACAGCGTTGTACCAGGATGTGTTTGTATAAAGCTGACGCAAGAATTCTTTGGAAAGCGGTTGGCCTTCATAGGTCAGGCGCAATTCATCAGGACCGATGGAGTCAACAAGAAGGAGCGTCCGTGCTCCAGAGGGACCTGGATTTCCAAAGGCGAATTCAAGTTTGCCATCCCAAAGCTTCACACCGAAGGACGCAAAAAGTTTATCGAGTTCCATCGCCACGGTTTGCGTCTGTTCACGCAGGCGAGAAAATTCCTCATCGGAAAGAACATTCATTTCCTCGATTTCCGCGCGAGTCAGATAGCGGTCGGAGGTTTCAAGCTTGGTGGAAACCTCAATCAACGGCGGCGAGAATGTGGTGGCACTGTTGGGAATTTCCTTTAAGCCCAAATCCTGCAGATAAGCCGGATTCTTTTTTAGACGTCCTTCCAAAGAGTTTCCTTGGCCCAAATATTTGCGGAAGATCACTTCCAGCGGAACGAGGCAATTTGTGGGGCGATCCTGATAAATAGAATAATCATATTGCCCTTCAATCCACTCGGGGCGAAGGACATTGACCGCTTTAACTTCAATAGAATCCGCACCCAGTGCAGAAACAAAATGCGAAGGAATCCCTTTCTTCGCCAGATATTCAAAGAATGACGCTGCCATAGAGGCCAGCGCTTCGCCTTTGAAAGGAATTTCATCCGGCATCTCGCCCCAATCAAAAATAGAATAGCGGTTGCTGTATTTAAAAATCAGCTTGTCGGATTGTTTATAAAGATCTTTGACTGAACCTTTGTAAATCAGTTCCATGCGGTTCTCCCCATCTCGATCAGTTTTTTCCATTGCACGACAAAGTTATTGATATTGTTGGCACCAACCCAAGCACCACCATGGCGGGCCTTGGCAAAAAAGTCCAAAGCCAGATTCGAACTTGAAAGCTGCTCTTTTTCACAAAGGAAGAGATTCAAACCGTTAACCTTAGGAAGCTCCCAAGGGCTGACGACTTCACCCAGGCAGCGCTCTTCTGTGGCTGAACACCACACGACTTCCACGCCGCTTTGAGTTTTAATTTCCTCGAGCGCTTTTTGAATCGGAGAATAAGTTTCTAGATTGCGATTCCAATGCAGCAGAATTTTATCTTGCGGAAGGTTTTTCCAGCGCAAAAGCAGATCGGAGATCCCCAGCGCATTTTCTTCCGTGACAGCCATCACCGGCACACCTTTAGGCATTTGCACGATAGAAAGAAAAGCATCGAGTCCCGCGAAAGCCCCGTTCACCGCGATACCGAACACAGGTTTCTGCGTGAGCGAAGCCACAACACCGGGCAAATGCGCCGCAAGTCCCGCGCCGGCAACAAAAACATCCGCACCGCAGGTTTGCACCACTTCACGAACACGCTCCGGATTGCGATGGGCCGAAGCCACTTCCATACGGACTTCGCCGCATTTTTCTAAAGACCGGCACAAAGCCCCGTACACTCTCTCATCACTGGCACTGCCGAATAAAACTTGAATCTTCATAGAGGCACCTCATTTTTTCCGTCACCGCCGATATTCATCTTGCGGGTTTGCAAAAACTTTTCACTGGAAACAGCGACCGGATAGTCGCCGTCTAAACACGCACTGCACAGGGAAGAAAGGCCGATGCCCTCCTTCAGTCTTTCGAGTGGCAGGAATACGAGGCCGTCAACCTCGAGAATCTTCGCCACTTCTTCTTCACTTCTTTGGTACGCCACCAAGGATTCTCCTTCCGGAAAATCAATGCCATAAAAGCACGGATGGCGGATCGGAGGGCAAGTACTGGCAAGATAGACTTTTTCCGCTCCCGCCTCACGCAACAGACGCACAATGCGCGCCGAAGTGGTGCCGCGCACGATACTGTCGTCAACGAGAAGAATTTTTTTACCGCGGATTTCGCTCTCCACCGGGGAAAGCTTTAAGTTCACCATCATCTTACGCAGTTCAGGCTGATTGACGATAAAACTGCGTTGCACGTAGCGGTTTTTAATCAGCACTTCACGATAAGGACGCTCTAACACTTCCGCCAGACGGCAGGCCGCCGCACGCGAAGTGTCCGGTACCGGCGCCACGATATCCACATCGAGGCCTTTGGCTTTGCATTCTTCAGCCAAAATTTTACCCAGATTCAAGCGCACTTCATAAACGGAACGGCCGTGCCACTCGGTTTCAGCTCCCGCAAAATAAATCCATTCAAACATGCACGGGCGCGCTTTCTTTTCGGACAACACGAAAGAGTGCAAATCCAGATTGCGATCCACCAGCACCAATTCTCCTGGGGCGAGATCGCGCCAGTATTCAAAACCAAGACCGAAGAACACTTGTTTTTCAGAGGCGAAACAATAGCTGTATTTATCACCGTTTTTTCTGCGGCCGATCAACAATGGGCGAATGCCGTGACTGTCGCTAAAGGCAAACATGCCTTGTTCGGCGAGCATGCCAATGGCGCTGTAGGCTCCATGGACTTGTTCTAAGAGTTCTTTCACACTCGCCGCCAGATTTTCAGGAATGTTCTGGGTTTCTTTGCGTGAAGCTAATCCCACCGCCGTCATGTGCAGAAGGATTTCAAGATCGTTGCGGCTGAAGGTCCAGCGCAGTTTGCGTTTTCGCAAATAATCGACGACCTCATCATAATTCGTCACATTGCCGTTATGGATCATGCCGATCCCGTAGGGATAACTTAAGAAAAGCGGCTGTAGATCTTCTTTATCAACCGTTCCAATTGTCGAATAACGGGTGTGCCCCAAAGCCATGCTGCCCTTGAGGCGTTGCATACGCTCGGGTGTAAAGACGTCTTCCACCAGTCCCAGGTCTTTTTCTATATGAAACTGCGAACGCTCAAAATCATAACTTAAAATCCCGGCGGCATCCTGCCCCCGGTGCTGAAGGGCGAACAACGCCGGATAAAGTTTTTCGCCGGCTTTTTCTTCGCCAATCAGGCCTACGACTCCGCACATAATGACTCCTTGTCATATCCGAACCGCTTTTGTGAGGGGTTCGCGGAAAATAAAAACGGCGCCACTAGGACGCCGTTTTTATTCTTATTTTCTTGATTCAATTTTTGCTCACACTGCGGGAGTTCGGACACACGGAGGGTGTTATTTCGGGATTTTTCCCCCGGACTGCCTCCCGATGGAGGTCCATAGAGCGAATTTTCCTTTATGAACCATCGCTGTGCCATAAACTCTCTTCTGGTAAAAGATGTAAGGATGTCCAACGCTATCGACCCTGACAGAGTTTGGTCAAGGGCCTTGACACAATCCTGACAATTCAACACAGAATAGCAAGAATTCGCGTCCTAAGCCTCGTCCGCACAGAGAGCAACTGTCATATTTTTGTTCACCCTTGGAAAAGATCCTCGCTCACAATTCCTAACAATGAATTGTCTTATTATATGGAGCCGGCTTCGGGTATAAAGCTACGGATTTTCTATATATTAAGGAGCTTTTCCCATGAAAAAAGAATTACTCGCAAGCGTACTAACCTTCACCGCCGGCATGGCCGCTACCGTCAGCTTTCCTCAGGCTTCCCTGGCACGAGCTGCTTCCATCGAAAGAGAATTTGCAAAGAACTTTGTTTTGAAACTGGATGCACCGGTTCGTTATACTAAAGATGGTAAAGAGATCTTGGGTCACATTTACCTTTCTTTGGAACAATCTCCGCTCAATCCCCGCTACAACAACCAATTGCACGGTGAAATGACCGGCACTCTTTATTTTGAAAGCGATGACCTGACTGAAGAATACAACGGCCGTAAGTACAAGACTTATATTCCACTGACAGGCGATGACGGTGAAGTTCTTTTGGACATGACTCACAAAAGCAAAGACGGCAACAGATACCAAGTCTACGGTTGCAACTCCACCCAAACTCAGTGCACGGCGGACAGCTTTGAAGTCGAATTCGGTCCGAACAAAAAAGTGAGCATGACTTTGCGCCTGGCTGCGGAATTGAAAATGGAAATCCACCACGTTTATAGCAACGGCACTTCCGAATGGCTTTCCGTTGGTTACAACATCCCCATGGTGGAAAGCGCTAAACCGCAACAATAATGTCTGAGTTTATCGCCCGCCTTTCGCGAAATATTTCCGCCGAAGAATCCGCCCGGATTCAAGAGCAGAAAAATGTTTTGCAAGAACTGCTACAAAAAACTGAAGGCCTTTCTCTTGAACAATGGGAGGAAGGCCTTGCGCGTTTAGCACCCTATCGCCTGCGTGCTTCAAGCACTCTTAAAAAAGGCGAACTGGAAACCTGGCAGAAAGCCAATCTCTTTATTTCCGAAAAGATTCAAAACGCGGAGGCTCCTTCCTGGGAGCATATCTTAAGCATCAATGCTCTGCTGCTCGGAGAAAGCACCGGCCGCATTCGCGGCGAGAAAATCTTTATCGGTCCCATTGAAGCTTGCCCGCCCGAAGAACTTTCCGAGGCCCTCGAGTATTTTAAAAAAAATATTTTAAATCCGGAAACCCACAGCGACGTCTTCCACATGGCGGCTTTGGCGCAGTACTGGCTTGTGAGTCTGCACCCGTTTGCTAACGGTAACGGAAGAACCGCGGTTTTACTGGCGGACTGGATTTTAAATAGCCACGGCTTTTTACCGATGAGTTTTGAAACAAAGCTCGACGCGATTATTGCGACTTTGGCTGATGGACGTGCCCATGCCACGCCGGCAAACGCGGTTCTTAAGCTTCTGCAGAATGTGCAACGCAGTTACCGTCTGGTTCTAGGCCTCTGATTTTTTCTTTATAAAAGGCACGGCCATTAAAGAGGTCACAATTCCGACCATCACCAATCCCGCGAAGGAAGCCCCGTCAATAAGTCCACCGCGATAAGCAAAGTGCGCCGCCAGAACTTCCATCGCTCCCCGGGCATTAAGAAGAACCGCCAAATCCTTGGCCGACTGTTTGGACTCCCCGGCCCAGCGAGCGAAAACATAAGTTCCGGCGGTTTTACTGATGATGGCGACTAAAAGCAGAGTGAGGAACACGGGAAAAGAGAACAGTTTTAGAATGTCCACTTTCCAGCCCAATCCCACAAAAAAAAGTGGCGCCAAAATCCACATCTGCGTTTTTAAAAGCCAAGGCGAGGAAGAGAACCCGTTGATTCGTCCTACGCCGAGACCCACAAAGAAGGCCAGCACAATCCAGTGACTGGTAATCCACGATTTCACGTCCTGCGCCGGCAATAAAAAAATCAAAAAGATCCACGGACAAATATCACAAAGACTCGCCAGCGTGATCGTGCGCTTGGCCAGAAGCGTGTTGTAGAGACCTTTTTCTTTCAATAATTGAATCGCAACCGGTAAAGCGGAAATACCCATCGCCAGGGCAAGAAAGATTTTTTGCCCCAAGAGAAAGTAACCGATAAGGCAGGGAATAATGAAGCTGCCGACAAAAACCAGGGCGTAAAAGCGCGCTTCCTGACGAAGATTAAGAAAGCGCATTTCCCACCCCGCCAAAAATAAAAAAATCCCTCCGGCCAATTGCGAAACAGTGGAATACCATGACGGCTGCACCACATTTGCCAGCGACGGTCCCAACAGCAAACCAAGAACGATCCAGGCGATGAATTTCACTTTGAGTCCTTGTTCTTATGGCGCGATTTGCGATAGGCAAACCATCCTAAAGAAATGAATGAAAATAAAATCGCCAGCAGAACGTAGATCTTTCCTTCGCTGTCGTCTTCTTGCGCGGATTTGATGCCGAAATAGAAAACCGCGGTCTTCGTGATAAAAGTCGCTTGCAACAAAATCCAGATATAAGAAAAAAGTTCCCAGAAGGTTCGGTCCTCTTCGGTGGGAGCTTTCTTTTCTTTCTTGAGGAGCCGCTTTTCACCCCATTGCTCGCGATGAAAATCGCGCACCACTTCGGCCCAGGCTTTTTCATAGCTTTCGCGATCGTCTCCGGAAACTCGCAGGGCTAATTCTTCCATCGCCTTGGCGCGGAAGATTTCAATGGAAGCGGAACTCCAATGACCACCGGCGCTTTTCCAGAGATCTTGCGCAATGGTGTTTTCAAGCGCCATTAAAAACACTTTGCCCTCAGGGGACAAACTGTGTCGGCTGGTAAAGGATTCCGTCAACGGTGCGGTCATAGACTAAGTCGTAACGTAAAAACCGAGGGCTGACAATGAACAAAGCCCCGCGGGCTGCGGGGCCGACCATTATTGATTTTGAACGATGATAAGAGTGCGCCACTTCACGGCGCGAACGACAATACCGTTGCGGTTACGGGAAATAGCTCCGTTTCTTTTTACGACGGGCACTAACCCTTTACCCAGCGCTTTGACTTTCTCAAAGACGTATTGAGCATTATCGCGATGCAAGCGTACGCACCCACCGGAGGCACGGCGGCCCAGCTCTTTATAGTGGTTGGGTGTCGTCGCATGAACCGCGACACCGCCAATGAAGAAGACCGCAAAATCCATGGGAGCCTTCCAGGTTTCCGACCAAGCATTACGGATCAGAGTGTAGGGCGTATAATATCCCACCGGAGTGGCGGTAAAGTATGTGCGCCCACTGCGCGCGGTTTCCCAGCGCTCACGACCGGTGGAAACCTTGAATTGATAAGTGAGCACGCCGTTTTCATAAACCTTCATCTGCTGGGCTCCGGGCCCATAATCTTTTTTATTGATGATAAGGACCATCGGATATTCCCGGAACAGATCCACACCTTCCAACTCCGAGATGTCGTCAAAGGTCATGATCTGCATGTCTTGAAGGGCTTCCGTTCGCGGCAAACCAAATTCGTCGGCGATTTCATTCGGCGACATCAAGTCATCCAGCTCCAATGGCGGCGTTTCGGCGCGGGCACTCAAAGCAACAACGAACAGCAAAAGGGACAAGGCTGCTTTTTTCATAAGGCTCTCCTTGGTTTAGTTCGTTGTATTCACTTTTCGCCCGCGGCGGTTTGCGGTCAATATGTATGATTAAAAGTTGAGGTTGAGATTAAGAGTCACGCCGGGATTGCCGACATAGTTGCGGCTCTGCCGAAAATCCAGATTCGGAATAAATTCGTAATCAAGAATTCTTTTATAGACCAAATGCCTCCAGGCGACGGAGAAATTGTAACTGTCCAACTGGTAGTTGGGACGGTTGATAAAGGACGTTAGTACGTTGTAGCCGAAAGACATTTTGCGGTTTAAACGCTGGCCCAAAGACACACCGTGAGTCACGGTGTAAAAATGCACGCGGCTTTCGTAATCACCTTCGTTGATGAAAGTGATGGAATACACTCGCGTCAGTTCAAAGTTAAAGTTGATAGCCTGAAAAACCCCCGCCCCTTTTCCGGGAGTGGCATAAAACTCAAGCTTCGGATTCACACGATAACCGTCTTTTTCCTCGGCGATACTTTCAAACGAGAGCGAGTGCGAAATCGCCGGTGCGCCTTGAAAGGAAACGCGCGGCTGAAAGGCGGTACGGACATTTCCCAGTTTTTTAAAGAACCCTACCGAAGCTCCATAGTTTCTCTCCCTGGGTGTTTGACGGAAGAAACGGTTGCGCACACCGCGGTCTTCGTTTTCATCGTAGCTCGTGAAAGTCAGTTGCCAATACTCTTCCACATTGGGAAGACGCAAATCCACATTGAAGTTCAAGGCCCCCGTGTAACCTTCAAAGTGATTGTAATAGCTCGACGCTTCAATTGTGGCGGAAGTCTCGTTGGGTTTTTTCGTGTACCGTTCGCCCGCCAGAAAAACATCCAAACCGTCAGCAACACCGTCGATCCAGTGGGAAATAGCAATGTTCTGCTTGATCAGCGTCTGCTCAAAAGTGTCTTGCTGCGGGTCTTTCGCAGGAGTCGCTGGATCCAAATCGTCGGCGAAAGCGGAAGCGGCCCAGCCGCAGCACATGGCAAAGCCTATGACGGCGATCAGCGTCTTCATAAAGGCTCTCCCCAAGATTTTGATTGAATTTCCCGCTTCAACTTCTAAGCTCCTTACATGGGCCGTTTCCAATTTATTATTTCTTTTCTGTTCTTCACATTGTTTTCTTTTACAGATAACGCTTTGGCCTATATTCCCCGCCGCGGAAACGTTCATGCCATTCTAGGGCCATATATCTTTAAAACCAACTACGAAGGCGAAGGAGCTGTGGCTTCCGATTCCGGTGGTATTTCACTGGTTATTCTGGGGGACGTGAATGACCGTGGCGGCCTTGAAATCACCACCACCTTCATGAATAAGATGTATTTCCGCAAGCAAGACGGGATGCTGTTTTCCGAAAAAGCACAGCTTGTCCACGTGGGCATCGGCTATCGCCACTGGTGGGATCACACATGGGCTTCGTCCATTGTTCTTTATTCCTCCTATCCCATGGCCGGAGCCGTGACCGTGCACAACGATTTTCCGCCGGGAGCGGAGCCAACCACCACGGCGGATGAAAATACGGAAACAGGTCTGGATTTCGGGATTCAAAAAGAGATCTGGAGCCACAAACGCTTCGGCGTCATGGTGGAAGGACGTTATTCTTGGGCCATCACCCACAAATCAGATGAATACGCCGATCAGTACGGCATCTTTCTAGGTGTGCGGTACTTTATCCAAGGCAAAGATGCGGCGGCAGAACGCGAAAATGGCAAGACTGATTAAAGCAAGGCCACCAGAGACATAAAAAGTCAGCTGAGAACCTTGCTTATCCCAAAGGTAACCCGCCAAAGCGCTGGCGATAAATAAAGCCACAGCACTGAAAAGATTGAAAAGACCATAAGCCGTTCCCCGAAATTGTTCGGGACAGGTGTCCGCCACCAGCGCCGCCAAAGTCCCTTGCGTAAATCCCAGGTGTAAACCCCATAAAGCGATTCCCGCAAATATCTGCACCAAACCTTGCGCCGAACCCAGCACGGCATCGGCGATCGCCAAAATCAAAAGCCCCACTGACACCATTCCCGTGCGCCCCATTTTGTCAGAAAGCCAGCCGATAGGATAAGCGGACACCGCATAGACAATGTTCATAGCCACCAGCACAACGGGAGCCAGTGATAACGCCAATCCCCCTTGGTGAGCCTTCAAAATTAAAAACGATTCGCTAAAGCGGGCCAGTTGCGAAAGACCTCCAGCCAGTGCGACCACCCAAAAAGCCGCTTTGAATTCGCGCACGCTGGAGAATTGAATTTTTTTGCGTGAATTGTTCTCGCCGTGATTAGGGCTGTCCTGCACCCCCGCGACAATCACGATGACACAAAGAAGAGCCGGAATCACCGCCATCCAAAAAACACGACGGTAATCACCGTCAAACGCCTGCATAAGGCCAATAGCCAAAAGCGGTCCCAGAACAGCGCCCACGGTGTCTAAGGACTGTCTTAAACCAAAAGCGCGACCGCGCAAATCTTCAGGCACCACATCGGCAATCAAAGCATCCCGAGGAGCTCCCCGTATGCCTTTGCCAACCCGGTCAAAAATTTTTGCACCAAAGACCCAGCCCACGGTGGGAGCCAGAGCAAAGAGCGGCTTGCTTAAAGCCGCCAAAGAATATCCGGCGAGCACCAGCGGTTTGCGTTTTCCCCACCAATCGCTCAGAGGCCCGGCGAAAACTTTAAGAACCAGAACCATGGCTTCGCCGACACCTTCAATCAATCCCACGGTGGTGTAAGTGCTGCCTAAAACGACCACCAGAAACACCGGCAACAAACCGTGAATGATTTCCGAGGACGTATCCATAAGAAGGCTGACAAGCCCCAAGGCCCAAACCGTGCGCGGCATACGGTTCACGATACAAAAAAGCCCCGGTTTTACCAGGGCTTTTTCCTATTTAGTAAGATTTGGCAAAGAGAACCCACTTCGTTGCGGGCTTGCCAGAGAAAATACAATTTCCCTGCACCGGCTCTTGTTTCAGCGGAGCGCAGCGCGGAGTTACTTTGAGTTTTGCCAGCAGTTCATGCCCCATGCCGGCTTCACACCACGGCACCATGGCAAAACCCGGAGCCGCTGTGTCTTCGCCTGCGAAGAATTTTTCAAATTCATCGAGAGAAGTGATGCGTTTGATGTGTTCGTCACGGAATTTCTTGGCCTTCGCCAAAAGACCGTCTTGGATTTCCTGCAAAAGCGCACCGATGCCGCTGACAAAAGCGTCTTTAGCCATCGATGATTTTTCTTTCGGACCACGATCACGGCGGCCGACGAAAACTTCACCTTTGGCGATATCACGCGGACCGACTTCCACACGCAGAGGCACACCTTGCTTGATGTACTGCCATGCTTTTTCTCCACCGCGCATATCGCGGTCGTCGATTTTCACGCGCACGGAAGATCCGACATAACTTTGCGCTTTGAGTTCTTTGGAAAGAGTTTCGACGTACTCGAGAACTTGTTTTTTCTCTTCATCATTGCGGTAGATCGGGATGATCACCACGTGCAACGGCGCGATTCGTGGTGGAGCCACAAAACCGTTGTCATCACTGTGGGTCATGATCAAACCACCAATCAAACGCGTTGAAACACCCCAAGAGGTGGTCCATGCGAACTCTTCTTTTCCTTCGGCACTGAGGTATTTGATCTCAGAAGCTTTAGCAAAGTTTTGTCCCAGGAAGTGCGACGTTCCGGCTTGCAACGCTTTACGATCCTGCATCAATGCTTCGATCGTGTAGGTATCCACAGCGCCTGGGAATCTTTCATCCGGCGTTTTCATCCCTTTGATTACCGGCATCGCCATGTAGTTTTCAGCAAAATCAGCGTAAACGTTGAGCATTTGCAAAGTTTCTTTTTGCGCTTCTTCCGCCGTAGCATGGACCGTGTGGCCCTCTTGCCAGAGGAATTCCGCGGTTCTTAGGAACATGCGCGTGCGCATTTCCCATCTCATGACGTTGCACCATTGATTCACCAGAATCGGCAAATCACGATAGGACTTCACCCAGCGCGCGAACTGGTGACCGATAATGGTTTCACTCGTTGGGCGAATGATCAGCGGCTCTTCCAATTCCCCATCAGGAACTAGCTTGCCGGTGCCATCACCTTTCAAACGATGATGAGTGACAACCGCGCACTCTTTCGCGAAACCTTCGACGTGAGCAGCTTCTTTTTCAAGAAAGCTCAACGGAATCAAAAGCGGAAAGTAAGCATTCACGTGGCCGGTGTCTTTGAACATGCGGTCCAAAACAGCTTGCATGTTTTCCCAAACGGCGTAACCCCAGGGCTTGATCACCATGCAACCGCGCACGGGGGAATTTTCCGCCATATCCGCGGCGACAATGACCTGCTGATACCATTCAGGATAGTTTTCAGAGCGAGTGGGTGTAATTGCTGTATCTGCCATGTTCACAATTCTTTCTAAGGCTGAGCCTGTTTGTCGTTCTTAGGTGTCCTTGGTGTCGATGCCGTAAGCTTTGATCTTTCTGTGGAGGTAACTTCTCTCCAGTCCGATCACTTCCGCAGTCTTGCTGATATTGCCGTTGTTTTCGGCGATCTTGCGCAAGAGATATTCTTTTTCAAACTGCGCGCGCGCTTCACGGAAAGTCGAAAGATCCTGCAACTCCACGGCCTTTTCATCGTCTTTGTCGATAAGGCCCGCAAAGCGCAAGTCATGCACGTCCACAAACTCACTCGGAGTTAAAATATAAACGCGCTCAATAAAGTTTTTCAGTTCACGCACGTTGCCCGGCCATTGATAAGCGAGCATCTTTTCAATCGCTTTCTCTGAAAAAGCTTTTTTCGTGTAACCGCTTTCACGGGAAACGTTGTCAGAGAAATAAGAAACCAATACCGGAACATCCTCGGTGTGCTCACGCAAAGCCGGGATACGGAATGGAATCACGTTCAAGCGGTAGTAAAGATCTTCACGGAAGCGGCCTTCTTTGACTTCTTTTTCCAAGTCACGGGAAGACGCCGCAATCACACGCACGTCGTTTTCAATCAGCTCGTGACCGCCAACGCGGGAGTATTTCTTTTCATCCAAATAGCTGAGCAAGCGCGCTTGCACGGCCATATTCATTTCACAAATCTCAGCGATGTAAAGCGTTCCGCCTTGAGCTAAATCCAGCTTGCCTTTTTTCACGCGGTCCACGCCGGGCATCGCACCTTTCTCAATACCAAAGATTTCGGATTCGAGCAGATCCTCAGGAATACCGCCGCAGTTGATTTCCACAAACGGACGGCTGGCACGCGCGCTCATATAGTGAATATTCTGCGCGACCAGTTGTTTGCCTGTGCCCGCCTCACCTTGGATCAAAACCCAAGAGTTGGTCGGTGCCACGCGCGCGATGATCTGTTTCGTCTGTACGATGGACGGAGCTTCTCCGATCAGAGCGATGGACTTGCGCAGTTTATTGAGCAAAAGAACTTTTTCTTCTTTTTGCTGTTGGTAGCTCAAGATATTGGAGATCACGATAAAGATCTTATCCATGGAAAGCGGCTTTTCGATGAAATCCCACGCGCCCAGTTTGGTGGCTTTGACCGCGGTTTCAATCGTTCCGTGGCCGGAGATCATCACGAAATCCAGTTGTGGAAATTCTTTACGAGCCATAGTGAGAACTTCGATACCGTCGTATTTTCCCGGCATCCAAATATCCAGGAACACGATATCCGGCTGGTGATCACGAATAGCTTGCAAACCGGATTCACCGTCATGAGCAAGAAACACCTGATAGCTTTCATCACGTAAAGACGCTGAAAGCACATCCCTAATCGGAGCCTCGTCATCAATAATCAGAATTTTCGTCGTTAGAGCTGTCACAGGAACCTTCTTTCTTACTCAACGGCGGGTTTCCAAGCACCCACTTCGTTGACAGGCATTTCGATCACCATCTTGACCCCTTTGGGTTCATTGGCTGTCGCGCGGATGAAACCATTGTGATCTTCGATGATTCTCTTCACAATGGCTAAGCCTAGCCCAGTTCCGCCTTCTTTTGTAGAGTAGTAAGGCTCAAAAATGCGACTTCGGTCCGCCGCAGGAATGCCATCGCCGTTATCAGCGACCGTTAAACGCATGGTTTTGATGTCCCTGTCGTATCGAGTCATGATTTCCACTGTGGCCTGTGGCTCTTTTGCAACAGCCGAAACGGAATTATCGACCAAGTTCACAAGGACGCGCTTGATCTGATCCGGGTCAAACTTGAAATCCGGCAGCTCCACATCTTTTCTAAAATCAAAACGGATGTGCGGGTGCGCCTGACGATACAAACCTAAAGATTCTTCCACAACGCTGTTGAAATTCGCGACTACAGGACGAGCCTGCGGCAGGCGCGCAAAATTACTGAACTCATTGACAAGATTTTTCAAACCGTCGACCTGCTTCACAATCATCGTCGTGCATTCGCTGAACGCAGGATCCGTGATCGAAGCGCCGAATTTTCTTTGCAAGCGTTCCGCGGAAAGTTTGATCGGCGTGAGCGGGTTTTTGATTTCGTGCGCGATACGACGAGCCACTTCCGTCCAGGCCGCCGCCCTCTGCGCATTGGTGATCGGAGTCAAATCGTCAAACACCAGAATCTTACCGATCTCCTGACCTTTTTCATCCTTCAAGATGGACAAGGTCATAAGCAGCGGCAGCGCTTCGCCTTGAATATTCAAGCGCAGTTCTTTTTGAATACTTTCGATCTTGTGATCGATCATGGTTTTTTGCAGTTCCGCAAAGGTACGGAAATACTCCAGCGTCAAAAGATCCCGCACGGATTTACCGATAAATTTATCCGCATCAATCTTAAGCAAATGCGCGGCATGACGGTTGATGGTGGTCACCGTGCCGTTCTGATCCACGGAAATCACACCGGCGCTGACGTTTCTTAAAACCGTGTCGGTGTAGCGCGCGTGCTGATCGAGTTCTTCCAAAGTTTTTTCCAGCGTGACCGTCATCTGGTTAAAGCTTGAAATCAAATCGTTGATTTCTTCGGAACCCGCTTGAATCTGCAAAGGCGTGTAGTCCCCGCCAGCGACTCGGCGAGTGGCGCGTCCCAGCTGCACAATGGGAATGGAAAGCTGTTTGGCGAGATAAAACCCGAACCAGGTCGCCGCAAGTAGAATCACGAAGGTCATCAAGACCAGAATGTAGAGATAAATGGATTTCAGCGGGTACTCAAGCGGGTTGATATCCCGGAACTCGTCGTACGCCGTCGAGATATCGTTCATTTTCGAAATCAACGATAATGGCAGGAAGCTTGAAACAACCACCGCCCCTTTTTCAGAACCTTCTTGCACGGGTACAATCACGCGCACAAGATTTCCATCACCAAACTGGTGAATGATGCTGGCTTCAGCTTGCGCCTTGATACCCTTTTGCAGGAATTCCAAAGACACAGCGGGAACTGTCGGCACCGTATCGTCTTGTGCGGAAACCACGATGCGCTTACCAAAAAGCGAGGGATAGTATTCCACCGCATCCAAGCTGAATTCTTTCAACAGATGCTCGATCTTATTGTGAATGTCCTTGGGATTTCGCAAGGGACGGATTTCATCGGCGATCTGATGGGCAAAGTGGTAGTTCTTCTTTTTGGCGTTGAAGTAATAAGCGTTGGTGACTTCGATAGAGCTTTTTAAAACCCCGGCCATCTTCGCGCTGAACCATTTATCGAAGCTCGAGTTGATGTAAAAAACCGAGATGATAAACATCAGCACCGTCGGAACGAAGCTGAAGGTCACAAACGCCGCGATCAATTTGGCTTTCAGGCTGCTGCCGAAAACCCTGCCCTGCCTTTCCACGAAGACCTTTACGACGTTGCGGAAAATCATAAAAAGCAGGAGCAAAAGCAGGATGATGTTGAAGTTGACAAGGCCGAAGAAGAAGATGCTGTGTACGAACGGCAGCTGCTGGCTTGTCGCGAACAAACGGATTTCGAACCACGTTAGCAATCCAAAAAGAAACGACACCACAAGAACCAAGAGGATCTCGCGGCGGCGTTTTTTAAATTCCTGGGGACCAGGGGGAAGAAATTCGTCGTTCTGGGGTGTATTTTCCATCACACCTTATGCTAGTCCCATCGAGGGACTTAAGCCTATCGTTTTTTCGTTTTTTTCGCCTTCGCTGAGGACTTCGCGGCCTTGCTAGGCTTTTGCTTGGACATGATGCGAGCTGTTTTCAAAGCCGCCGGGATTTCCGAGGTCAAACCGATCATTTCCATCACGACTTGCGCCGCTTCAGCGCCTTTATTGCCGTGTTTACCACCGGCTCTATCAAGGGCCTGGTCCTCATTTTCCGTCGTAAGAACGCCGAAACCGATCGGTTTTTTATAATCGAGCATCAAACGTGTGATTCCGTCAGTCACAGAGTTGCAGACATAGTCGTAATGAGAGGTTTCTCCACGAATCACGGCGCCCAATGCCACCACACCGTCACAACCAGCGTCCAGGAATGCCTGGCAGGCCAGAGGCAATTCCACCGCGCCGGGAACCAAAGCCGCAAAGATCTCAACATCTTCACAAGATTCGAGATAGCTGATCGCGCCTTCTTCGAGTTTTTCAGTGATTTCATTGTTAAAGCGCGCAGTGACGACGCCGACTTTGATTTTACCCATTACTTATGCCCCTTCACATTTTCAATTGCGACAATTTCAACGATTTCAATATCAAAAGCTTTCAAGCCGACTTTCTTTTCCGGCTTGTTGGTCAAAAGACGCACTTTGCGCGCACCGATTTCACGCAAGATCTGCGCGCCGATACCGTAGTCTCTTTCATCCATCAGCGGCGTCGTCGGACGAACATCATCCATGCCCGCCAGAACTTGCAGCTCTTGAGCAAGACCATGCACACGGTTGTTTCCGCGCAAAAGCACGAAAGCGCCACTGCCGGCCTCTTCAATCATTTTCAAACTTTCAACGACAGTGGAAGCCCCTCTTTGCAGAACCGCCATAAAGTCGCGAGTGAAATTATCCACGTGCACACGCACCAGAGTTTCTTTCTGCGGAGAGATTTCACCTTTTTGAATCACCAAGTGCTCAAGGCCGTCGACGGTACTGCGGAAAACCCGGGCTTTCATGCCGGCGCCAAATGACGGTGGCAAATCCAGGCTTGCGATTTCTTCCACCAAGGTTTCATTCGCCAAACGGTACGCGATCAAATCGACGATGGTGCCGATCTTCATGTTGTGTTTCTTCGCGAATTCCTTGAGGTCATTCACGCGCGCCATGGTGCCGTCGGGATTCATCACTTCGCAAATCACCGCCGCGGGATTCAGACCCGCCAAGCGCGCCAAATCCACGCTGGCTTCCGTGTGTCCGGCGCGTTTTAAAACGCCGCCTTGCTGCGCGCGAATCGGAAAAATATGGCCCGGCATGTGAATGTCCGAAGGTTTGGCGTGAGGATTCGCCGCCACTTTCACAGTGTGCGCGCGGTCCGCCGCGGAAATGCCTGTGGAAATACCTTCCGCCGCTTCAATGCTCACGGTGAAGGCGGTTTTGTTCGGCGCAAAGTTCATGTCTTCGCGAACCATGAGCGGCAACTGCAAACGCTCAATCTGCTGCGAGGTCAGTGTCAAACAAACCAAACCGCGCGCCTCTGTGATCATGAAATTGATCGCCTGCGTGCTGACGTGGTCGGCGGCGAGAATCAGATCGCCTTCGTTTTCACGGTCTTCGTCATCTACAAGAATGACGATCTTGCCGTTGCGGATGTCTTCGATGATTTCGGGAATGGTGTTAAAGGACATCGGAACCTTTCTTCACTTCCAAAGAACGTTGAATCGCGCGCGCCATATAGTCCGGCTCCACGTTGACGACAGAGCCCGGTTTCAACTCGCCCAGATTGGTGCGCTTTAAAGTTTCAGGGATCAAACAGACAGAGACCGTGTCCCCGTTCAGCTCGTTCACCGTGAGGCTTACGCCGTTCAAGGTGATGCTGCCTTTTTTCCACACGTAAGGAAGAATGCTGTCTTTGACTTTCACATCGAGGAAAAAAGATTCGCCTTCCAAAGAGGCGCGGGTCACTGTCGCCAGGCTGTCCACGTGGCCGGTCACCAAGTGACCGTGGATGCGGTCGCCAAAACGCAAGGACCTTTCGAGATTCACTTTTTTACCAATCCAGCTCTGCGGATTCCACTGCAAAATCTTGATGGTTTCCGCCGCCAAAGCAAAGGTCATTTGCTCGTTATCAAAGGCTTCCACGGTCAAACAAACACCATCGCAAGCGATGCTGTCGCCAACCTTTATATCATTGAATTCACTAGGTTTTTTAATTTTAATTCGATACGCATTAGGGAGCTCTTGGGAGCTCACGATGGGCATCACGGACTCAACGATTCCTGAAAACATAGTAGGCCTCAAGCTTGATGCCCGAGAACCTACACTTTTACCCTGGCGAAGGCAAGAGATGAAACTCTAGCCACGCCCTGGTTTGGAAGGATTCGTCGTCCCGCCGGAATTAGGATTTGAGGGAGTCACAGGTTGGACCCCGGGGTCCTGCGGCTTGTAGTTAGCGTCATGAAACTTAAAGAGTTTCACCTTCGCCCCGATCACCGCATTTTCGTCATTCTGCTCGATCACACGGCCACGGGAAATCTCGTCACCGACCCAGTCGAGTTCGATTTTCGCCACCGCGGATCCCGCTTGCGCGCCACCACCGAGATAACGAGAATCACATGGCTCCCCTTCCCAATAGTAGTCTTCGTTGTAAACCAAAAGCTGGTCGCCCGGCTCCAGTTTCACGTCGGTACCACCCACGATCACCAAGTGCGTGTCGTGATTGGCAAGAACGCGCGTGTACCACTCTTCCGATTTGAGCTGGTCATTGAGCGCGACAACGGATTTAGACAAAGCGGTTTTTGTGACTTGCGCTAACGGTGTTTGATAGTAAGCGCTCGGGCCGATAGAGAAAGCACCAAAGTTCAAACCGAAATTCACTTTCGTTTTCGTTTGCTTCGAGGTGACATTCGCCGCGGCAATCACCTTGGAAGTCAGTGGACGGGTCGCCACCATGGAAAGATCCAATTGCGCCCACTCGACATTGAAACCCGCGGAAGAAAGACCGTTTGTCGGGAACGCTCCCGCTGGAGTGAAACCGATCGTGATACCGCCGCCACCGATCAACTCAAAAGAGTTCACGGAGCCCGCGATTTTCGCTTGGGGAATATTCACCATACACCACGCGGTTTTCGCGTACTGCACGTTGTAGTTGTCTTTGCCCGCGGCTTGCGCGAAGGCTTTCATCATCTGACCGTCCGTTTTGGTCAGATTGAAGAAGCCCACGTCACCCGCTCTGGCTTCCTGCGGAGGCACGGCAATCGGCGGATTGTATTTCAGCGTGAATTCAGAGCTGTCCAACAAGACACCGTAAATTTGCTGATTGGCGACGAATTGAAAATCAAATGCGCTACCGCCAGGGAAAATAATGGGACTGGAACGAATGGCCCCCAGTTCGACGATCTTTTTGAGAGTACGAGGCGGCGGCTGCACAGCCTGCTGCTCACACTTTTGGTTACCCATTGTCATTGCGGCACCAGCAACCATGATCGAAGCCTTCAAAAGTTTTCTAGGCCAAGACGTACTTAGAGATTTCATTTTGTGTTCCCTTCCCTCATTCACTGTCAGGCGGTTCTGCCACAGTATACGGAAAGGAAGCCCTGGACCTTAAACCAGTGCTAAGTTATTGACGACACTTGCAAAAGGAAAACCGGTTTCACTCTGAGACACGCTAAGTGTTCGATTTAATTTAAAACCTAAAAAATTTCGATTTCTAAAAAAATTTTCGCTTGTCGAAACTTTTGACTCTTTGAAGAAATCTTTTGCGAAGTTTTCTGCGCAGCAGGGACAAGCGTGTCAACGTGTTTGCCACATTCAAAAAGATTGAAAACTCTACCCGTTCTCTGTTCGAACACAATCTTGACTTGTGATCGGCGCAAGGGCCGTGGTTAAACCAGCGCGAATATTGGAGGACGTCTTATGAAAAATCTTGTGATGATTTTAGTTTCTCTCTTTGCTTTTCACGCTCACGCGCAAAGCGCCTGCCTGACCACGGAAGAAGCGCGCGAAGTTCTGCTGCGCAAAGAAAACGACATTCTTAAGGATCTGAAATCTCAGCACAGCGTTTCTTTGTGCAAAGGTCGTCCAAATCAAGGCTGCGTGACTAAAACTGATTTGATGCGCGCTCTTCTGGTCAGTGCTTGGAACGATCGTTTACAAGCTTACCAAAGCGCCTCTCTTTATTCTTGGCTGTGCGCTCCCGGCGCGGACTGCTGGGTTCACGCGACTTTAACGTGCGACGGCCAATTGAAACTGATCACAATCAGCGAATAATCAGGAGCGCCTGATGGTGGCGGATTAAAAACTGCCACCACCGGCGATAATAACGAAATACTGCACTTCATCTTTATCGAGGATGTTCTCATCCTTGTCTTTGCGGTCTTCCCAATAGTGGAAGGCCTGCACGCCGCCCCCGATGCGCAATCCCGCAATACCGAAGGTGAGACCCGCTTTACCGAAAACCGCGTTGGAGTTTTCACTCGCGAAACGGAAACCCGGACCGGCGAACAGCTCAATGCCCAAACCGCGGCTTTGCGTGTACGCCTCCCAGTTGAACAAAGCTTCCGTATCCAGACCGTAGATCGTTTTTATTTCATTCCCAAATTGCGTGAAAACGGAGTTGCGCCAGTTTATATGCTCTTTAATGAACCAATTCAGGCCCAAATGAATCTCAGTGAAGGATTCTCCGTCACGAGTTCCCGAGGAGCCCGTTAAATCATAGGTCACCCGCGATTGCGCGAAGCTGACGGCTGACACACCCAGGGAGAATAACAATACAAGCATGAATTTAGTCATGCTTGTATTGTTTGAAAAGAAACGATAACGGTCAAATTACTTAAAAGACATCCCTGCGAACCGCACTGCGCCTGGCCTTAACGGCCTCACCAGGGCCATGCTTTAGAACGTCAGATGCAAGTCGTTGGCACTCACGCGAACGGAGTCCCCCGCCTTCACTTTACCGGCGATGATCTCTTTAGACAGCGGATTTAAAAGCTCGGTTTGAATCACACGTTTCAAAGGTCTCGCCCCGTAAACCGGGTCGTAACCTTTTTTTGCTAAAAGATGGACCGCCTTCGGATCAAAATCGATATTGATCTTCTTCGCTTTCAGACGTTGCGCGACCAGATCCAGCTGCACTTTCACGATGCCGCCGATTTGCGCTTCACCCAAAGAGTTGAACATCACGACCTCATCAATACGGTTCAGGAATTCGGGACGGAAACGCTCGCGGAGAGCTTCCATCACGGCTTCGCGTTTTTCATTTTCGCTCATGTTCGAATCCAAAATCGACTGTGAACCGACATTGGAGGTCATGATCAAAACCGTATTTTTAAAATCCACCGTGCGGCCTTGGCCATCGGTCAAACGACCGTCATCCAAAACTTGCAAGAGAATGTTGAAAACATCGTGATGTGCTTTCTCAATTTCGTCCAAAAGAACGACACTGTACGGACGGCGGCGCACGGCCTCGGTCAATTGTCCGCCCTCTTCGTAACCCACATAACCCGGAGGCGCACCGATCAACCGAGACACGGAATGCTTTTCCATGTACTCACTCATATCGATACGCACGACGGCTTGCTCGTCATCAAAGAGGAATTCCGCCAAAGCCTTCACCGTTTCAGTCTTACCGACACCGGTAGGTCCTAAGAACATAAAGGTGCCGATAGGACGATTCGGATCGGAGATTTCCGCACGCGCACGGCGAATGGCATCCGCCACGATCGTGAGCGCATGGTCCTGACCGACAACGCGTTTTTTAAGCGCGTCTTCCATGTGCAGAAGTTTTTGCGATTCGCTTTCCAGCATTTTACTGACGGGAATGCCCGTCCATTTCGCCACGACTTCAGCGACGTCTTCAGGCCCGACTTCTTCTTTCAGCATGCGGTTTTCGCTTGCGGATTTCTGCTCTTTACTGCGCGCTTCCAAAGCTTTGAGTTTTTTCTCCGCTTCAGGCAAGCGTCCGTATTTGAGTTCCGCGGCTTTACCCAGATCCCCTTCGCGCTCCGCCCTGCCGATAGCGACTTTGAGATCTTCAATGTCGGCTTTGAGTTTTTTAATTTGCTCAATGCCGCCTTTTTCAAATTCCCATTGCTCACGCAAAAGCTGATTTTTAGCGTTGAGATCCGTGATCTCTTTTTCAATCGCCGTCAGACGCTCTTTAGAGCTTTCGTCTTTTTCTTTTTTAAGCGCTTCTTTTTCAATACGCAGCTGCATCAGCTCGCGCTCGATCTTATCGATTTCTTCCGGCACAGAACGGGTTTCAATACCCAATTTGCTGGCCGCTTCGTCAATAAGGTCAATCGCTTTATCCGGCAAAAAGCGATTGGTGATATAACGGTGGGAAAGTTTCACCGCCGCCACCAACGCCGCATCCGTGATGCGGATACCGTGATGCACTTCGTATTTTTCTTTCAAGCCACGTAAAATCGTGATGGCGTCGTCCACGCTGGGCTCTTCGACCATGACCGTTTGAAAACGTCTTTCCAGCGCCGCATCTTTTTCGATGTACTTGCGGTACTCATCCAAAGTGGTGGCACCGATACAGCGCAACTCTCCACGCGCCAGAGCGGGTTTTAGCAATTGACCGGCATCCATGGCGCCTTCGGTTTTGCCCGCGCCCACCAAGGTGTGCAGCTCGTCGATGAACAGAATGATCTGTCCTTCACTGGACGTGACTTCTTTGATAACCGCTTTAAGTCGGTCTTCAAATTCACCGCGGTATTTCGCGCCAGCGATCAACGCCCCCATATCCAAAGACATGAGTTTTTTCCCGATCAGATTGTCGGGGACGTCGTGCTTGATAATTCTCAACGCCAAGCCTTCGGCAATAGCCGTCTTACCCACACCGGGTTCACCGATAAGAACCGGATTATTCTTGGTTCTGCGTGACAGGACTTGCACCACACGGCGGATTTCTTCATCTCGCCCCACCACCGGGTCGAGTTTTCCTTCCGCGGCCAGGGCCGTCAAATCACGGGCGTATTTTTTTAGAACCTCATATTTATTCTCGGGATCATCATCAGTGACCTTCTGATTGCCACGCATTTCTTCCAAGGCGGATTTCACCGCTTCCAAAGTCACTTTGGATTTTTTGAAAAGCGCGTTCAGATCCGCATCTCCGCTTTTCAGCATTCCTAAAAAGAAATGCTCCGTGGAAATGTAAGAGTCGCCCCAGGCCTGCGCTTCTTCTTCGGCCGCTTTAAAGACCTTTTCCAAGCGCGGGCTGGCGAAAAGCTTTTGGCCTCCGCCGGTGACTTGCGGGAACTTATCCATACGCGTGCGCAAATCGGTTAGAAATTGCGCTTGCGCGACACCGATTTTATCCAGCAGGCGCGGTACAATGCCTTCGCTCTGTTGGACCAGTTCGTTAAGGAGATGTTCAGGCTCGACGGAGGGGTTGTTTTTGCGTTCCGCCAGGCGGGCCGCGGCTTGCATGGCTTCCTGACTTTTTCGCGTCATTTTTTCAATATCGTTGCTCATATTTCCTCCATCCTGAAATAAAGGATGAGTCTTATTTTGTGTTTGTCAATCAAATGGCGGGAAGGCATTTTAGAGAGCAGTCTCCAGTGAGATTTAAAGGGTTTTAAAAATGCCGGGAATCAGTAATCCTCCAGGAAAAAAATCACAGCCGCGCCTGCACGCTTCCATTAAAAAGGACACGGTTCATCCCCGTGACTTTATGAAATTCGACACGCGCTTTTCCTGCGAAGACTGTTCGCACTTCGACGAAACCCGAGCCGTGTGCACGATCGGCTACAATCCCGCCCATCACCGCAAAGAAGAACAAACGCGCCAGTACCTGCTTGCCGGCAACATGGCCTTTTGTCGCTTTCTGGAAATTGACTGAGCCTTCGCCCAGTCCCGTCTTGATTTTCCCTGCCAAAGTATTGTGTCTAAGTGATTCAGGACAATCCTAGGTCGTGAATTCACGATCCGTCCAAGGACCAGTATTGTAAAAACAAAACAAAACCCGCCTGACGTCCTGTCAAGAGATCGTCTCAAATCCCGATCAAATGGCCATCAATGATTCACTCAGAAGGAGTCAGGGAGAGAAGGTCACTCTCTCTGCATAACCGAAAGGAGGGCCTTCAAGGATGACATAAGAAGAACAATAGATTGTTCAGCGCCGAGCGCAGAAGCTTGAGCCCGCAGGGTGAAAGCAGAACTGAGCCGGCTCGAAGGTTCTCAAAGAACTAAGTTCAAAGGCCATCAACGCACAGACTCGGATGTCAGTGCCGGCTGCAACGGAGTAGGTTCCGTCACAAGCCAAAAACAAAAATCAAGGAGGGTATTGAAAATGAAAAATAAATTTTAACGGAGGAATTTAAAATGGGAATGAGAGTAACAACAAACATCGCAGCTATTAACGCGCAAAGAAACTTGATCGGTTCACAAAGACAGATCAACGACTCTATGGCGAAACTTGCTTCCGGCAGCCGCATCAACAAAGCCGCTGACGACGCAGCAGGTTTGGCGATCTCTGAAGGCTTGAAAGCTCAGATCCGCTCTGCAGCTCAAGCTCAGCGCAACGCCAACGACGGTATCTCCATGGTGCAAACCGCTGAGGGTGGTTTGAACGAAATTGGTAATATCATCGTTCGTCTGCGTGAATTGGGTATCCAAGCCGCTTCTGACACTGTTGGTGAAACTGAGCGTGGCATGTTGAATAAAGAGGTTCAGCAATTGAAATCTGAAGTTCAACGTATCGCTTCTGTAACTACTTGGGGTACGACAAAACTTTTGGATGGTTCTTCTCCATCCTTCGATTTCCAAGTTGGTTTGTTCAACAACGCTGAGGAAGACCGTATCACTTTCAACGCGGGTGAAAACGTTGCGACTTTGGATGCTCTTGGTTTGACTGGCATCGACTTCTCTTCTAAAGAAGGTGCTCAAGAGGCTTTGGGTCTTCTCGACCAAGCGCAAACTTCCGTCAACGGAACTCGCGCGAACCTCGGTGCGCTTCAGAACAGATTGACATCCACAGTTGATAACTTGGGTGTTGCTCAAGAGAACTTGTCTGCAGCAAACAGCCGTATCCGTGACACAGACGTTGCTCAAGCATCTTCCGAGATGACTCGTAACAACATCTTGTTGCAAGCTGGTACTTCTACATTGGCTCAAGCGAACCAATCCAACCAATTGGCTCTTAAGCTGATCGGTTAATCCGCAAGGCGGAGGAGGCGCAGTCGCTACCGGCGACGGAGTTGGACTGAGCCTCAGAGTTTGAAAGTTCTAAATCAAAACCCGAGAGACCTTCTCTCGGGTTTTTTCTTTTTTCTGCGCAAAACTCTAACACGCGCCTCTTTCGCGTTGTTCTTTTCCGTAAAATGTTTTTACAGGACCCGTTCGGCGGTTTTTCTAAATCGAAAAAGTGTCGAACTTTTTTACCAATATTTTCAAATATTTAGCTCAAGTATCCAGACCTTTTGTCCGAAATATTACAGGTAAAATAAGGAAGGAGTTTTTATGAACACTTCAAGAACAACATCTTTTCTAGTGGCCCTGCTTGCCACCACTCTTCTTGCAGCTTGCAGTAAAGACGGCTTCCAGGTTCTCGATGCCACAGGAAACACCAGCCAGGGTTCAAGCGACAACTCAAGCCAAGGTGGTGACACCTCCACACCTCGCCCACCCAGCGCTTATGACAAATTGGAAATGTCCGGTATCGTGAACGGAACATCTTATGAAAACGAGCAGGTCATCGCCCTGGATAAGCAGAATAACGCGCTACTTCTTTATCTGCCTCTCCCCCCGGGGCCCTTTAGCAATCTCTATATAGATGTTCCAAATGTAAAAGGGGTCAAAATTCAAACCGTCCTGGACTCCCAGCAAAAAGCTCGCGTGGCTGTGAGCATTCCACTGAAGCTCATCGTCAAAGACAAAGTGACCTTGCCGCCCTCCACCACTCTGCCGGGTGGACGCGCTCTTCCGATGATGCCGAGCGGAGAATATCCGTCACTAGCCCTGGGCCTGAACCAGAACTCTGACAACAAGATCTACCTTTACTTTGGCGTCAATGCGGTCGGAATGTTCCTGGAAAGCTCCTTTTTCCCCGAGTATCTGGGGATCACGGCGCCTATTAAAAATAAGGCAGGAACACGCACCATGGGCTATTTCACCATCGTTCCGAAAGCGGGCGTGAACAATGGCGGACTGTTTCTGTCCTTCATTCTCCCCAATGATTTGGCTAAAATCATTGATGACCACTTGAGTGGAATTATCAACTAAACAAGACCCTCGCCGACTCATTCTATTTTGATTTGCCTGCCCCCTTAAATCTCGCTAGTCTAAGGGGGCATATCATTTTGAACGGAAGTTAATTCCAGCACTTTTAGGAGCAAAATCAATGGCAAAGAAAAAAGCAAAAACAGCTAAGAAAGTAGCAAAAAAAGCAGCTAAACCTGCAAAGAAGGCCGCTGCGAAGAAAGCAACTAAGAAAACAGCGAAAAAAGCAGCCACCAAGAAAGCTGCGAAGCCTGCCAAAAAAGCCACTAAAAAGGTGACGGCGAAAAAAGCGGCTCCGAAAAAAGCTGCGAAAAAGACCACCGCTAAAAAAACCGCTACTAAAAAAGCGTCTCCTAAAAAAGCCGCTGCGGCTGTTGTCGGCGGAGCTGCTGCTGCTGAAACTTTGAAACCTACCACTCCAGCGATCGACGATATCTCTTCTGAGTTCGACGACGAAGCTGAAATGGACAACATGATCGATATCGAAGAAGAAAGCGGCGCGGACGAAGATTGGGAAGAAGGCGAAGAGTCCGGCGAAGGCGAAAGCTCTTTCGAAGACATGGAAGACGAAGACGCCGAAGATGACATGGAAGACGAAGACGCCGAAGATGACATGCAAGAAAAAGGCGGCGACGATGACGAAGACGAAGACGACGACTTCGGCGACGATGAAGGTTACTTCTAAACCGTTTCGTTTAAAAATCTGTTTCTAAATTACAAAGCGCTCTTTTCTCACGGAAAGAGCGCTTTTTTTATTTCCGCTTTGCGCGCCAAGCTCCGCTTCTTTCGTTGCCCCGCCCTTGTTCATCTGAGTATGCTCTCAAGTATGTACAAACATCTTTATCGCCGTTTTCTAGAAGCTCGTCCCGATGTTCTGCACTTTGCCTGCCATAGCCACCACTACTGGCCTGATGTTTCCCGTGAGGCGCACCTACAATACTGGGACGACACCGCCCGCCTGGCCGATGAAAAATGGAGCCACTTTTTTTCCGTGAAAGTTCCGGCGGCGCAAAAGCTTATCGCTGAAGCTTTAAATCTTTCCCACCCTTCGCAAATCGTCTTTGCACCGAACACCCATGAATTTGTATTTCGACTTTTAAGCGCTCTGGACTGGAATCGCAAAGTGCGCGTGCTGACCACCGATTCGGAGTTCTACAGCTTTGATCGTCAGATCAACCGCCTGGCCGAATTCCCGCAATTTGACGTCGTTAAGGTTCCGGTTTTCCCCACGGAAACTTTTGAAGAACGTTTTGAAAAAGAAATGTCACACGGCGAATGGAATTTGATTTTCTTAAGCCATGTTTTCTTCAATTCCGGTTTTGCCTGCGATGTTTTAAGGCTGGCTCGTTCGGCTCCGGCGCAGGCGATGTTCGCCGTCGATGGTTATCACAGTTTTATGGCGATGCCTTTGGATCTCTCGTCAGTGCAAGAGCGGATTTTTTATCTGGCGGGTTCTTATAAGTACGCGCAAGGCGGTGAAGGTGCGTGCTTTTTGTATGTGCCGCCCTCTGCCCGCCATCGTCCGTTTCATACGGGCTGGTTTGCGGAACTGTCCCATCTTTCCGCTGTCGGAAACGAAGTGGGTTATCCCACCGATGCGCTTCAATACGCGGGCAGCACCATGGATTTCTCAGCGCTGTATCGCCTGATCGCCGTTTTAGAAAAATTCAAAGCCGAAGGACTGTCTGTTGGGAAGATTCATTCCCTGGTGCAAAGCAACCAAGAGTTGTTTCTTAAAGAACTGGAGCAGAAAAGGCATCCGCTTCTGAATGCGCAAACTCTTTTGCAATTCCACACCGGAGAACGAGGGCACTTCCTCACCTTCGCCCTTCCGTCGACGGAGATCACTCAGAAAATGGTGCGGGAGCTGCAAGCGCGTAAAGTGCAAACGGATTCCCGGGCCAATCGCCTGCGCTTTGGCTTCGGGCTTTACCATGATCCGGAAGATGTGAAGAAAGCTGTCGCTGCGGCGGCCTCCGTGAACATTTAAACTGTCACAGATCAGAAGCGCTTTTGTATTTATTCGTACCGTCTTGTGAGGCCTTCTGTCCCCAGGAACAATGGGTTCATGACGACTGTCGAACGCAAGTATGCTTTCACCAAACACCACGAAGAACTCTTGCTAGCCATGGAAATGCAACGGCGGCTGCGCATTGTTTACCGTTCGGAAAAAGAGGAACGGCTGATTGAACCGCACATCTATGGTCTTTCCACCACCGACGTGAAAACCCTGAGCGCCTACCAGATTTATGGGCCGAGTGTTTCACGAGAACCCGCGGGCTGGAAAACCTTTGAAGTGGAACACATCGCACGCTTAGTGATCCTTCCGGAAAAGTTTTCACCCCGTCCTGACTACAACCCCCGCGACCCCAAGTTTAAAAGCGTTTTCGGGCAAGTTAGTTAATATGCTCTACAGGAATATATATTTATAATTGATACATTTGATAAATGTTTGTGGAAAGGATACACCCTCCTACGAAACATTCTTAGGAGTAAAACCATGAAACACTTGTTTGTCGCTGTATCCGTTATTATCGCTTCTTCTTGGGCCCACGCTTCCGTTCCGCAAAATGCGGAGCTTTGCGCTCTTGAAATCTACGAAGAAGCCGAAGCTTTATTCACCGAAACCACCGTTTTTGATATTAAAAAAGCGACGTCGATCTCTCCGTTTTATCTTTCTTTGGTAAATAAAAACTTTGCTGACAGCGGCGTGCAGTTCGCCACTTTTGCAGATTTGAAAAAAGCTTTTAGCAGAGGCGGCGACTGGCAATTTGACGACCTTTATATTTTGAAACGCGTTTCCAAAAAGACCGGCCGCACCCACCTTGAAGTGCGCTCATACCCTGGCGACAACCCGGTAGGAACCGTTTTTCACCCTGTAACCGGCGAAATCCTCGCGGTGAACAGCGACGACAGTTACGAACTGATCAACCCGGAAGGATCTTTCTCTTGTTACGAAATCAACAAAGAGAAATACTAAGTCAAAAATAATAGCGTAAACCCACGCCGCTCGCCCAATAGCGTTCGGCGCGGTCGCGGAAGCGGTCGTTGTTATAAACAGCGATCGCCACCTGATCTAAAAGAGTCCAATCCCAGTAAGCTTCCCAGTTTTTCCATTGCACCGTGGATGCCAGAACCAGGCCGAAACGGTAAGCGGTTTCATCGTAATAATCATCCTCAGGATAGACGTCGGAATTTTCCACAAAAGTTTCTTCGCACAGACAGCGAGTGACCATGGCGCCAAGGCCGATCCAGTTGGTGGTGACTCCGCGGTAAGACGAGTGAAACGGTGAATAGATGTATTTCAAACTCAGCTGGCGCACTTCATCGCCAATGATTCCTGGAGTTGTTCCGTAAGAAAATTCCGTTTGATGATTTCCCGACTCCGAGGTGTAAGCCACTCCGTAATGTCTGTCGCCCATGTACGATCCCGTACCGAGGGCGACTCCCCATTGCGCAATAGCCAACTCACTCCAAAGGATGAGAATCAGTATCAAATATATGCTGAACCTCATGACTGCAATCCCTTCTTGTGCATTTTTCAACGGTGATACTGTTGGCGGCCAAGGTCACACGAGACCAGCGACCGCGCTCCAAGCGTTCCACCTGATGGCGTAAGATGCCGTCCTTGGTTTCAGTTTGATAAACGTGCTTATGACCGTTCATGATCAAGCGCACAGGCGAGCCGCGCACGATATTCCAAAACTGCGCGCGATTTTCGTCTGTGAAATATTCCTGGTTGTCCGGATCAACATGCATGAAAATCACCACGGGAACCGAACTGCCGCGCACTTCTTTTTCCAGCCAGTTCCAGTCAATACCTTCATCAATGAAATCCAGACGGTTGTTGTTGAAAACAACGAACTTGTATCCCTTCATTTCATAGGTGAAGTTGTAAGGGCCGAAAACCCGACGGTAAATCAGCTTGCCCCGTCCGACGGAATCATGGTTTCCCAAGACCGTAATCAAAGGCGCTTTGAGCGGCGAAATCAGCGAAAGATAAGCGTCGTATTCAAAGTTCATTCCTTGATTTGTGAAATCACCAAGGCTTACGACAAAATCAAAGTCCATGGTGTTGGCATCGCGAACCCAGTCTTCCAGAGCCATGTAATTTTGATGACTGTCGGAAAAGACTCCGAACACGATAGGTGGCGCGTTCTTGCTAAAAAGCGAGCTGTTTTTAATCGCACCCAGAAAATGGGCATTTAAATTCGTCGCGGAGCTCTGAGTTTCTTCTGAAAACGGAGAGTTCTTTAAAGGCGCGCAACTTAGCACTAATCCCGTTACAACAACTAACAAAAGACGTTTCATACCTCTCTCCAATCCGTAATTGGAGAACAGACATTCCTTTAACTGTTCAACATAGATGTCGTTTTCACTAATTTTTCAAGTGTGGTCGTCAGGTTCACACGTTCCTCGTCGTTCACCTGTTTCCAGAAGGCCGCCACCTTCGGCGCCCACTGCGGGAAAATTTCTTTAATAAGGCCTTCACCTTTCTCCGTGATCTTAATCACGAAGGAGCGGCCGTCACGTTGATGCATTTCACGTTTCACCAACTCGGCCTTTTCAAGGCTGTTGATCAAACCTGAAATCGTCGCTTGCGTGACACCGACACGGTTGGAAAGCTCTGAAGGCATCAATCCCTCAGGCGCATCGCTGAGCAAATACAAGAGCGTAAAGCGCCCGCTGGAAAGGTTGTACGGTGCAAGCAGACCATCCAGATGATTTTCCAGCTCCGTCGCCACCTTCATGAAAAGCAGATTGCCATAAAGAACACCGGTATCCGTCTCTTGATCGAGCCGCGACGCCGCGGCTCTGAATTCTTCTTTGGAGGGCAGATTTTGGATAAATAGTTTCGCCATACAACACCTCTTAGCTTTCTGAGAGTTCAAGATCACCGGCTTCAGCTGTTGAAGGCTCCGGTCCGGTCACTTTCACTTCGACATGTCTGTCTTGAGTTTGCTTTTTATTGGTCGTAAATCTTGCGCCCAGGTTGTTCGCCCATACACGGAAACGATCCACGTAAGTGAACACCGCAGGAACGACGATCAAAGTCAGGATGGTTGAAGAAATCATACCACCGATGATCGCGACACCCATCGCCGTACGCGACTTAGAGGCTTCGTTCAGACCGATCGCCACAGGCAAGGTACCTGCAATCAATGCAAACGATGTCATCAAGATCGGACGCAGACGAGTTTTACCGGCTTCCACCAGAGCTTCCGCACGAGTTTTACCGTCGGCCATCATTTGTCTTGCGTAGTCGACAAGCAAGATACCGTTCTTACCGGCGACACCAATCAACATGAAGAACCCGAAGATCGCAAAGATCGTCAAAGTTTCTTTCATCACAAACAGGCCCAGGAACGCTCCACACAGAGCCAGTGGCAACGCCACCATGATCGTGATTGGAGTGATGAAGGACTCATACAAGCTCGCCAGGATCAAGTAGATAAACATGATCGCAAAACCCAAGGCGAGAACTGTTGAAGTCATCAGCTCTTGCATGTTTTCCGCATCACCACCGAAAGTGAAACGCACTCCGGGCGGGAACGCCGTATCACCTGTGGTCATCGCTTTGACAGCGTCATTCACAACAGCACTTAAGCCCGCACCTGGCGCAAGACCTGCCGTGATCTGAATGTAACGGCCACGGTCTTGACGTTCAATCGACGCCGGACCGGAAGTAAGATCGCCGTTGGCCACGTCAGCCAGACGCACCAGCTTGCGGTTCACGTTCGGCACGTACACTTGATTGAAGTTCGCTTTCAAGTCACGTTGATCCGGCTGCAAACGCACACGGACTTCATACTCGCGGCCTCTTTCGCGGAACTTCGCAGGAGTGAAACCTTCGACTTGCGCGCGCAGTTCTTCACCCATGGTTTTGGTGTTGATACCGTACATTTTCGCGGCACCCGGCTTCAAGTGAACCTGCATCTCTGGTTTACCAGGACGGAAGTTCGTATCCACGTCTTTAAGGCGCGGATCGGCTTTAAGAATTTCAAGCATCTTCATACCCGCCTGCTCCAACTGTTTCGGATCGGCGGAGATAATATTCAACATGAACGGCTGTTGACCCATACCACCGGTCGCATCGTATTTTTTTACGACAGGGTTTGCGGTTTTCACATAGCCGGCCAATTGCTGACGGATCTTATCGCGGAATTGCTCCGTGGTGTATCCGTTGCGGGCCTTGCCGTCTTTCATACGCACGTAGAACTCAGCTTTATTGGACTCACCGTACAAGCTACCGATAATCATCGCGGTGTAATCCACTTCGGAATTGGCGCGGATGATTTGATCGACTTCATCGCCGACTTTGTTCATGCCATCCAAACTTGTACCTGGCTGCATTTCCAGCGTCACAGTGAACTCACCACTGTCATCGTCTGTGATAAACGCGCCGGGAACTTTCGTCACAGTATAAATACTGAGGAAGAACACCAGTGCTGTCGCACCGATAGTCATCAGCGGATGGCGCAAGGTCGCACGCAGGACTTTTTCATAGATGACTTCAAGGAACGCCTGAACACGGTCAAAGCCACGCACCAGACGGCCCAGAGTTTTGTCATACAAAGTGTTGCCCGGCTTGTGATGGCCACCGGCATGACCGGAACCACCGAAGTAAGCTGTCAACATCGGGATGATGGTCATCGCCACAAACCAGCTGATCATCATCGAGAACACCACGGTCATACCGAATTGCTTCAAGAATTGACCGATGGTACCGGACATTGTTCCCACCGGTACGAACACCGCGATCACCACCAAAGAGATCGCCATGACGGCCATTTGGATTTCCGTTGTTCCTTTTTCCGCCGCGGTCAAAGAGTCTTCACCCAATTCCATACGGCGGTAGATGTTTTCAATAACCACGATCGCGTCGTCGATCAAAAGCCCCACGGCCAGTGTCAACGCCAGCATGGAGACGATATTGATCGAAAATCCCGCCACTTTCATGATCATAAACGCACCGATCAAAGAAATCGGCAGCGACAAGGCTGTAATAAACGTCGAACGCGCGCTTCCCAAGAAGAAGAACACGGTGATGACGGTCAGAATGATACCGATGATGATCGTCTCATTCACGTCATAGATATTGTTTTTAATTTTAATGGAGGCGTTGGTGACAAGCTGAACTTGTGGAGCGCCGTCCATTTTAGCCAATTCCGGCTTCATTTTTTCCAACTGTTTGATCACGTCGTCAGCAACGCGCACAGTGTTGGAACCGGATTGACGATACACTTGCAGGAACAAAGATTTTTTCCCGTTCACATACGCGCGGGATTTTTCGTCTTGCAAAGTATCCACAACCGTTCCCAGATCAGCCACACGAGTAGGAACCTCGTTACCATACAGGTTCACAAGAGTGTCGGCGATCTCTGGAACGGTTTTAAATTCACCAAGACCACGGAAGACCAGTTCTTTTCCGCCCTGCTCGACTTTACCGCTGGGAATGTTTTCACCGGAAGCGCCGATTTGTCCGGCCACCTGGCTCACAGACACTTCACGGGCTTTCAATTTATTGCGGTCCAAGATCACATGAATTTCACGTTCACGGCCCCCGAAGATCTCGATGGCACCGACGTTATTCACTTGCTCCAAACGCGGTTTAATAAACTGATCGGCGATATCAAAAAGCTGCGCATCGCCCAAACCGTTCGCGGTCAAAGAGACCATTAAGATAGGCGTGTCAGACGGGTCGAATTTTTTAATCACTGGATCGTCGACTTCATCCGGCAGTTTGGGTTTGGCGATATTCACTTTATCGCGCACTTGCTGTTCGGCGTATTTCACGTCAACACTGCTGTTGAATTCCACGATCACTTGCGAAACACCTTCCAAGCTTTTGGAAGTGAGGCGCTTGATACCGGAAATGGTACTGACTTCTTCCTCGATAGGACGGCTCACCAGCGTTTCGATTTCAGAAGGGCCCGCGCCTTGATAAGTGGTTTGCACAGTGACGACAGGAATGCTGACGTCCGGAAACAGATCCACGCTCATGGATTTAAAGGAGGCCCATCCGACCACGACAAGAGCGACGGTCACGCAGGCAATGAATACAGGTCTGCTAATGGATATCTTAGGTAAGCTCATGGTTATTTCCCTCCTTCAGGAGAGGCTTGGTAAAGTTTAATTTGCGCTTGAAGTCCAAGAATCTGAGCGGCAGCTTGCACACGGCTCACTTCAGATTGTGAGAAGTCCTGTTCGAAAAGCAGAACCTGATACGTCGTGGTTCGGCCTTGGCGCAGGCGCCCTCTCTCGTTTTCCAGTTTGGCTTTTTGCGCGTTCACGATGTTGGTCGCCAAACGGAGATTTTCTTTTGCTTCGCTGAGCTGCTGGACCAGATTCGTCCAGTCTTGCTCTTGCGTGAATTGTTTGTACTGATAGGAAAGATCCGCGGCACGCTCGGCTTTCAAAGCCCCGGCTTTAGCATCGGATGTCGCAGAGATATTCAGCGGGATGTTCAAGCGCACACCAACAAAAGCGGTGTCACGCTCGGTTTTTCCAGCTTGTTTCATTGCTTCATTTAATTCTGCATCCATGCCGTTCATCGCATAAGTGCCATACAGATCCAAAGTGGGTTTGTTTCTTTCAGCCACCAATGTGGAAGCGGACTTCGCCAAACGAGCTTGCGCTTCGGCGGCCTTCACATCGTAACGATCACCGGGTTTTGCGGTGGGAACGCTCACCTTTTCAAGATTTGCGTAATTCACACTCTCTAGAGCAGGCGCTGTTTCTTCAGCTCCTTTATTAAGATAAGTGTTAAACACACGGCGTGCGGCCTTTTCTTGATTTTGCGCCAGTTGCAATTGGTAAGTCGTTGCCTCAACAAGAGCCTTGGCTTGCAAGACATCCGCGTTTTCGCCCAGATTCATGTGCGCTTTACGACTGACGTAATCCAAAATGCTTTGCGCTTGCTTCAACGCACGGGTTTGCACTTGCACCACTTCTTGCGACGTCGCTAAACGCCAGTAAGCAGCCTCGGCTTCCACGAGATAAGACTGTGACTGCGCTTCAGCGCCGAATTTTTCAGCGAGATTTTGCTGGCGCGTGACTTCTTCATTGGCGCGAGCGGAACGACCAAATCCGTTCCCCCACAAAGGCATTGCTAATTCCAAAGTGGGCGTCGCCGTCCAAAAAGTATCAGACATGCCTGCAGGAAGAGTGGCTCCCTCCACCTCAGTTTTATCTAAAGCGTAAGAAAGTTTAGTCTGCAGACCAAAATTGAAGTCTTGAGAAATGCCCAAGGAATAGTTCTGCATATTGAGACGATCATAGGTGATCGGCGAGGCGAACTGTTGTTTACCGTCGTGTCCAAAGCGTGCGTTAGCAAAAAGACGCGGAGTAAAAATTAGGTCCGCTTCGCGAGATTTCAATGAGGAAGCTTCGGCCTGCTCACGGGTTGATTTATACCCCGAGCTTTCCTGTTTCACTTGGCCGAGATACTCCTCTAAGGAGAGCGCGGAAGCGGAGTTGCTTGCGAGAAGAGCTATAAAAATCAGCCCGAGACTAGAGAATTTGAGAATATCAGATCGTTTCATAAGCGGGACTCCATTATGTAATCACTTACATACTTAACCTACAATATGAGTTCTAAGTATGCAATCAATTACTTTCTTGATCTGCCTAAAGCCTTATGATACATTATATAAATACAAGCATTTCCAGCTAGTTAGGTTTATTTTCAGGAGGTTTTCATGACGGAAACATCTCAGACCAAAACCCTTAAGGACGTAAGTCCAGCTCATGTTAAGGGCAAAAAAAGAGACCGCTCGGCCTCTGAAGACCGCCTTATTCAGGCCGGCCTGGAGACCTTTTCCAAATATGGTTTCGACGGCGCTACCACACGCATGATCGCGAAAAAAGCCGACGTCAATGAATCCCTCATCGGTCGCTACTTTGACGGTAAAGAAGGTTTGCTGATTGCCATTATCGAGAAATTTATTGAAGAGATGAACAACCGCGAACTCAACTACCCGCCCAAAGAAAATCTCGCGGATGAACTGGAAGCTTACGTGCAAGATCGCGTGCAGCAAGGCTGCATTCACATGGATTTCGCGAAAATCATTTTCTCTCAAGCTCTAGTGAACAAAAAATTTAAAAAGCGTGTGACTGAAACCATTCCCATGCAGCTCGATCCCCGTCTGATTGCGCGTGTGCAACTCTTAGCGGAAAAAGACAGGCTTAAAGCAGGAACCAATGTCGAAGAACTCTGCCATGACGTCGACACTTATATGGATGGCATGTTTTTCTTTGAATGCATTCTGCATGAAGCATCGATGGAAGAGCTGGTGCGCAGAACCGTGCGCTTTGTGCGCCTCTATGCGCAGCTTTTCCAAAAATAATTTACGGAATATTCTTAAGACCGTACTTCTCTAAGAAAGTCTTGTCCTTGCCGTTCAGACGCAGCTTCTTGCGGCCTTCATCCCAAATTTTCATAAGCGTCTTGGCATTCGGATGCACCGGTGAGAAAACCGGCTTCTCGTTAAGAAGCTTTGGTGAAACTCCTGCGACAACCAACTCCCCTGCCAGGCCTTGACGTTGAATCACATAGGTCCCGACCAGCAAGGCTTCGTTAAAGGTGTCGATACGACCGGCGGAGATCATCTTCATCATCTGCGGCAGAGCTGTCTCCCCGGCAAGCACGGTGACGCTCTTCTTATTTTCAGGATTTTGCAGATACTCCTGAAATGCGGGATCAATCGAAGAATAATCATACCCGGCGATATTGCCCACGCGCAGCCCTTTTAAAGAGCTGACGCCGTTATAGCTCCACTTCGATCCTTTTTTTACAAAGAACACCTGCTTGTAAGCGAAGGTGTTCATCTCGGGATACAGAACTCCCTTTGCGGCCCCTTCGGGAACTTCAGCCAAAAGATCACAATCGCCTTGCCGAACCAGCTCAATACCACGGGCATAAGGCACCTGCACGTACTTCACTTCATAGCCGCCGGCGGAAAAAATGTGGGTGAGCATGTCGATGGTAAAACCGCGTTCAGGATTTTTCTCTGTCGGAAAGATTGTGGATGGTGGCCATTCATCGTAACAAAGGCGCAGCTGCGGCTTAGCTGAAGCCTCAGTCACATCGGCCATAGCTGAAGAAGAGGCTGACAGAGAAATAAAGAGCGCCGCCCAGATATATCGCTTCATGTTGCTCATAAGCCCCCTTTCCGACGTTGAACCTCTATTCTCGATCAAATTTCAGAGAACCGAAAGGGAATTCTAAGGACATGAGGGATCTGTGGATCAATAGGGAATAAAAGAAGAAACCCCGCTTTTTGAGGGCGGGGTTTTAAAGCTTATTCTTATTCGAAGTTCGGTAGGTCGACGATCACTCCGCCACCGCCGTTATTGCCGCTATCAACCGGCTGACTTGGCTGAGAAGGTTGTTTTTGACCTTCTTCTTTCTTTTTGCGAGCTTCCTCGTCTTTTTTCTTCTGCTCTTCTTGACGTCTTTGTTCTTCTTGTTGTTGTTGCTGCTGACGTTTCAATTCTTCTTGGCGTTTCAGCTCATCCTGACGCTTTTGTTCTTGCGTGCGCTGATCGCCTTGACGGCGTTGCTCTTCAGCACGACGTTGTTCTTCAAGACGGCGCTGCTCTTCCAAGCGACGTTGCTCTGCCGCACGCTGCTCAGCCGCGCGTTGAGCCGCCGCTCTTTGTTCAGCAGCACGTTGTTCGGCTGCGCGACGTTCTGCTTCAGCACGACGTCTTGCTTCCTCCTGACGACGCTTCTCTTCTTCAATTCTGCGAAGCTCGGCTTCTTTACGGGCTCTTGCGATAGGATCGTATTGCTCGATACAAGCCTGAGCCGCTGTCATCGCGGGAGTGCCTCTAGAGGTCTTCTCGATAATGCAACCTTTGATTTGAAAGCGTTGTTGATAAGCGCAGACTCTGACACCGTCAAATTGCAAGTTAGGATTGGTGATATAAAGACCACCACGAAGGAAAAGGTCTGCCGCGCAAGTTCCAGCATCCACGGATCTCGCTGGCAAGCAAGCTTGCTCAGCCATAAAAATATTAATAGGGTTAGGATTGCCGTACTGGTCAAAGTACTGGGAATCGAGCATATTCGTCGCAGCCACAATACAATCGCGGTACTGGAAATCAGTTCGTCCGCTGCTGCAGACGGCATCTGTTCTAGAAGCCTGAGTGTTCAATTTTCTGTAAAGCTCTTCAGAGCAATTGATTTGCGCTGATGTCATGGTTTCTTCGTTTACATAGTGTTCTATGCCGCTCGAATTACCCTTGATAATACGCGCGTTCGAAACGCTCACGAAAGACAATACTGACAATGTAACTGCCATGATCTTTTTCATAAAATCCTCTTAATCCAGCACTAACTCTTGCAACTGTTGCGCCAGTCTTTCCTTGTCGTATTGATCGAGCTTATCGATACGCTCCCTGACTATATTTTGGACATAGGTGACAATATCCAGAAGTTGGCCCTCTGCCGGCTTGCCCCCAGGTAATGGCGGAGGAGGAAGCTTGGACCCCTGCACGTAAATAACATCTCTAGAAATCGATCTCTGAAAGACTTTATAAGTTTCAACGACATTATCGATGCTCGAATCCATGAAAGCAGAGTCATCAAAAGCAATGGAACTGCACCGAGATGGAAACTTTGAACACTCCACGGCCAAGAGCGAGATGATTCCGCCGTCTTTAACTTTTAGGGAGATAGAAAGCAGAGCCGAAACGTTCTTCATCCAATCTTGTCGAGAGGGGTTGACGTAAGTTTTAACCATTTCAATTTTCATTTTGTCGTCAAGAACGATTCCGGAAATATCCTTGTCCAAATAGTAATGAAACAAATCAAGATCGCCGCAAACTCTCTCGTGAGGCCCGATATAGTTCTCGTTGAGATATTCCAAAGTTTTTGCGAAATCGTTCATTAAACAGATACGAGTTGCATCCGCCAGGCCACCATGAACCGCCTTCATGAGAGCGTTCTTAGCGTCAAGATCCGTGACAAAAGTGGTTCTTAAACCTTCCGGCGAATAATGTGTCGGTCGAAATGGAGAAGCTCCCGCCTTAATGAGTTCTTTAAAGAAATCGTAGCGCTTTTGGCGCAAAGCCATTTCTAACAACGATAAACCATAAGGGCTGAGCTGGTTCAGATCCGATTTTTTGGCAGAGCCGATTGTATCGAAGAATAGAATGCTATCGTTTTTTTCTATAGCGTAGGCCAGCTTATCAAAGGGAGAGGAGACAGCTTTTTTAACTTCTTCCTGCGCGGAAAGTGCGGGATCTTTTTTATCGCCGTTGTCTTTTTTGAATGAGCATCCCACGGCGAAGGTGAATGCCATAGCGATGATAAAAATTCTCATAAAAGACTCCTTTGGGCGAAAAAAACCCGGAGTGGAAAGAGAGAGAAACCACTCCGGGCCGTCAGAATCTGAACTTTGTTTCGCGGTTATTTCATCGGTTTGCTGTGAACCGCGAATTTTTCGAACTCACCGTACTCATGAAGTTTGTTGTACAGAGTTTTGATCGTGATACCCAAGTTGTTCGCCGCTTGAGTTTTGTTGCCGCCGAAATGAGCCAGAGCTTTGAGGATGTAACGTTTTTCAAGCTCGTGCAAAGTCATTTGCGGATCGTACTCGATCATGTCTTTTTCAATCTCACCGTTACGGATGTTTTCCGGAATATCGTTGAGCATGATCATGTGGCCTTCAGACAGGATCTGAAGTCTTTCACACACGTTCTGAAGCTCACGGATGTTACCCGGCCAGTCATAACGGATCAGCGCTTTCATGGCGTCTTCGTGAACGGAGCGGCCACGGTTCAAGTAAGCGTGCTGAGAGTTGTTGAGGAAGTGGTTCACCAACGCCGGGATGTCTTCCTTACGACGGCGGAGTGGCGGAGCACTGACTACGATAGTGTTGATACGATAGAACAAGTCTTCACGGAAGTTACCTTTAACGACTTCCTGATCCAATTCTCTGTTCGTCGCGCAGATCAAACGGATGTCCACTTTGATCGGGTCTTTGCCGCCGACGCGATAAACTTCGCCTTCTTGGATGAAGCGCAAAAGTTTGGATTGAATAGCCGGATCCAACTCACCGATTTCATCGAGGAACAAAGTTCCGCCGTTGGCCGCTTCCGCCAAACCGATTTTGCGATTGTAAGCGCCGGTGAAAGAACCTTTTTCGTGACCGAAGAGTTCGGACTCCAGCAATGTCTCACGAAGAGCACCGCAGTTGATAGCAACGAAAGGTTTGTTTCTGCGCGTGGAACGGTCATGGATGGAACGAGCGATGAGCTCTTTACCAGTACCGGATTCACCGAGCACCAGGATGTTCGCGTTAGAGGGAGCTACGCGATCGATCATCTTCATCAAGCTTCCCATCACTTCGGATTGATAGACGATGGTCTTGTTTTCAAGAATTTTGGAAGTTTGATTTGTGTTCCACAGGACTTGGTTTGCATTCTGAGAAGAGGGCAAAACGGTCGTTGAGTTGTTATCGTTCATTGGCTCCACCTTTCGGTAAACGTACTTTAAAAAGAAATCGGGGGTGGGTGTATCAACTTGAATATCTCAACTTGATACACCGCAGCAACGCATTGAGTTATAACCTTGGTCCTGTAAGTTTTGCAAGTAAATTTTTGCATGGCGTTATATAAATTTTAGGGTTTTAGGATCAAAGGGATTGGATCTGAGGTCATGGCAAAGCCGTTTAAACTGACCGAAAATATCGATAAGTATCTGAAATACATGGCTTTTATAAAGTCAGCCTCTCCGCTTACCCTCAAGCACTATAAAATAGATCTCACCCAAGCCTACGACCTCGAAAATTCTTCGGCTTCCCGGAAAACCTGGAGCGAGGCCGACCTTCTGGCCACGGCCCGGGCGGCCTTCAATCAGTGGGCTTCGCTGTCCCTGGCGTCCCGCAATCGCAAAGCCGCGACCCTTAAGAGTTTCTTTTCCTGGGCGTTCGATGAAGGACTCACCGAGCGCGATCTTTCTTTGCAAATCACAGCGCCCAAAGTTCCAAAAAAACTGCCGCATTTTCTAAGCGTCGATGAAGCGTTGGCGGTTCTAAAGAGCTTCGATACGGATAAAGACATTCCACTGCGGGAAAAAGTTTTGTTTCTGCTTTTGTACGGTGGAGGTTTGCGCGTGAGTGAAGCGTGCAATCTCAAGTGGTCTGAGGTGCAACTCTCACAGAAAACTTTGCGCGTGAAAGGCAAAGGCTCCAAAGAAAGAGTCGTGGTCTTACCTTCCATGACCGCCGAGATTTTGCAGCGCTGGAAAAAAGAAAGTGGATTTAATGACTACGTCTTCGGAGAGAAAGCTCTGAACACGCGCACCGCTTACGAAATGGTTCGTCATAGCGGCATTCGCGCGGGCCTTTTAAAACCTCTACATCCACACGCACTAAGACACAGTTTCGCGACTCATCTTTTGAGCAGTGGCGCGAACTTGCGCACTTTGCAGGAAATGCTCGGTCATGAAAGCCTGCAAGCCACGGAAAAATACACGCATCTTGGAATCGATCAGCTCGCGCGCACGATGGAAAAGATGCATCCCCTGGGAAACGGTAAAAAAAGTTAAAGAGTGGCGTGCTCTAGATAATGGCGCACCATTTGTTCGACGTTGTAGAGTTCTTCATCTACAACCTGCCGATGCGACAGGAGCTGATTGGTATCAGCGAGATTGGTTTTTAAAAACGGCGCCATCCATGCCTCGGCATTCACCACACCTTGCTGCAACAAGAACTTCAAATAGAAGTGCATTTTTAGAACCAAAGGATCTTGTGCGGTTTCGATGGCTTTCAAAGTGTGACCGAGAAGGTTGAAAAGAAACTCAGAGGACTTGTCCCCCTCTTGGCTCACTTTGCTGACACACTCAAGAACATGTAGAGCTAACTCAAGATGATCATAGTCTTTGCGAATGCCGGGAAAATCATTGATCAGCGTCGCTTCTTGCAAAACATTGAGCTGACCTTCTTCAGCGGCTTGTTTGTATGTGAATGCGACAAAGTGAGAGGGCTCCAGCACTCCCCCGCCGAAACGCTTTTTACTTTTCAAAGCGCCACGCGCGATAAAAGACAGCTTTTCGCCTTGCGGGGAAAGCGCGTGCAGGATCAAATCCGCTTCGGAGTATTTGATTTTTCTTAGAATGATGAACCGGTCTTTGCCTTGGGTCACACGCTCCAACTTTGCTGCTCTTTTATCTCTTCATACGAAGATATCACAAGATTAGCAAAGTCTTTCGTGTTCAAGAAATCCATTCCGACAATCAACAAACCGCGCAACTGCTCTAAAGAGGGAGACGGCTCCCACCAATGACGGAACATCTTCACCACCGACCAGTGGCACATATTGGTGCTGGAAAGTTTCTCCCAACCTTCCTCCGGTGTCAGACCTGATTTTTGAATCAGCAAAGTCGCCACAGCTTCGGCGCTGACATCCGGAAAAACGCAAACGGCGCGATCGAAAATGCGCAAAGCTCCCGGCTTGAAATAAGGCGGCGCCACGGTCGCCACAGCTTTTTCAAAATGTTCCACAAGCAGCGGATTTACCTGGCGCAACGAGCGTGCTTCCGTGACTTTTTTCACGAACGCTTCCAGATCCCAATTCATGTTTTGCGCCAGAAGTGCGGGAGAACGAAAGCGCTCCCCTAAAACGACCACGGCCGCATCGGCAGCAAAAGAACACAACCGGACCGTGTAAGGACGAACATCACTGTTCGCATAAAAATGCTGAAAATGCGAAACACGGAAAGAGTAAATGCGTTTTTCATTGAGCAGCTTGTCGAGTTCTTCCGTGAAAGGATAAAGTTCTCCGGTCACAGGATGGTCTTCACTGTGAATGACAAAGCACGTGTCTTTTTTAAGGCCGTCCACCCACTCTTTGACGTTGTCGAGTTTCAAATGTGACAACACCTGAACTTCGTAAGTTTCTTTGTAGTAGTAAGGCAGAAGATTTTCGAACGCCGGTGTTTGGCCGAGAATAAAGCCCACCGCTTTTTTATGAGACATGAATTGCGCTGTGCCTTGTGCGATTTCAAAAACGGCGTGCGCCAAGCCTTGAAAACTGCGCGCGCGCAAACGCGGCTCCAGTCCCAGGGACGTTTTGATTTGGTCATTCAACTCTTCCCAGGACTCCGGGCGCGTGACATCGATGAGCATACTTTTTATAAAGTTAACAGATTCCCTCACAAAAGAGAGCGGACCAAAGTCTTATTTTAAGACGGATTTTTGAGTATCCTCGCAGTGAACATTACACTGGGAAGCGTTGCCAGGAGTTCCCATGAGAAAAAGCATCACGCTACTGTCGTTCGTTTTTGTCAGTGTTTTGTTAAGCTCTCCCGCGTTCGCTCTTTTTGAGGCGCGAGTGTCTTACGGTTTACTTGCCAGCAATACCGATTTGGAACCACTGTGTCCAACTTGCTCCGGGGAAGCTCCCAGCATTGTTCCAACTTATGGATTAGGAGCAGATGCGATTTTAACTTTGCCGTTCCCGTATGTTCCCGGAATAGGACTGCGTTATGAAAATATGGGACTCACTGCGGGCAGCGGAGGCCTTGATTTTAAAGCGGATTTCACTCGCACTGCGGTTATTCTCAATTGGCGCCCTGTGGACGGTTTCTTTTATTTAGGCCCAATTCTCACATATGGAATCTCACACACTACTAAACTCAAAGCCGAAGAAGGCGGAACAAAAAAAGCGGACTTTAACTCTGACTCAACGTCCTCGTACAGCCTTGGTGTTGAAGGTGGTGTCAAATTGATTGGTTTCACTTTGGGAGCGGAAGCCGGTTACATGGATTTCCGTTGGAACGATGCCAAAGATGCGACAGGTAACGCGCCAACTCAAGATATCAATATGAGTGGCCCTTACGCTAAATTTATCCTTGGCTTTTCTATTTAAGTGTCGAAATCTGATCACCTCTGCTAGACTTATTTGCGAGAGGTGCTAATGACAAAAAAACGTATCGAATGGCCGGTGGCTTTATTTCTCACTATCAATCCCCTGGTCACGCTCGTACTGGCTCCCGTGTATTTTTATTACTATGGTTTTCAGTGGAGCATTCTTCTTTTCGCGCTGATTTTCGCAGCCGCTACAAACCTGAGCATCACGGCCGGATATCATCGTCTGTTTTCTCATAAAAGTTACGACGCTCATCCTTTTGCGAAGGCTTTGTTTCTCTTGATCGGTGCTTCCGGCTTTCAAGGTTCCGCTTTGAAATGGTCCTCGGATCACCGCCGTCACCACACGCACATTGATGGCGACAAAGATCCTTACAATATCAACGAAGGTTTCTGGTATGCCCACATGGGCTGGCTGTTCTTCAAAGACTCCGTAGATCAGAAAATCCACGCTCCAGATCTTGAAAAAGACTGGATGGTGAAATTCCAGCACAAATACTACGTACCGCTGGCGATTCTCACAGGCTTTGCGGTTCCGACTCTGATCGGCTGGATGCTCGGTTCCTGGCTGGGTGGTCTTGTGATCGGTGGAGGCTTGCGTATTGCTTTGACTCAACAAAGCACGTTCTTCGTGAACTCCTTGTGCCACACTTTGGGCAAGCAGACTTATTCCAAAGATATTTCCGCACGCGATTCCTGGTTTGTGGCGATTCTTACTCACGGTGAGGGCTATCACAATTTCCATCACAAATTCCAAATCGACTACCGCAACGGTATCAAGTGGTATCACTGGGATCCTACCAAGTGGGTGATTCGTTCCATGAACCTGATGGGCCTTGCGACAAAGTTGCGCCAGATTTCCAATGCGGAAATTTTAAAGGCGCGCTTGCAGGCCGAAGCGGCGGAACTGACTCAGCGTGGTTTTGCCGAAGAAAAACTCGCAGTGATGAAAGAAAAGATCCTCGAAGCACAAAACAAAATGAAAAAACTGCGTGAGGATTACGAACAGTTCAAAGCCGACGCCGCTCGCAAGCGTGAAGAGCTTAAAGAGGCTTACGATCACAAGCTTGCGGAACTGCGCCGTGAACTGGAAATCGCAAAACTCGAATTCCAGTTGGGTATGAAGCAATGGCAAGTGTGCCTGCGTTCCATCTAAATATATTTTAAAATTTAAAAAGAAAAAGCGCCCGGGATCCGGGCGCTTTTTTTATTTGCAGCTTTTTGCTTTCGAATTAAAGAAGAAATGGAACTTGGACATATCTGCGGCATTGCGGTTGTCATCGTGAGGACCGTTGTTACGATTGAGCTTCCAATCCATGTGCAGTTCGCAGTCTTGCACGCGATACTCTTCATTGATCGCAAGCATGTCCTGGAACGAAGGCAGATAGCCGTGCTTTTTATAGAACTCATCTTCTTTTTGATAGATGTTCTTTTCCAGCGTTTTTGCCACAGCTTCAAACTGCACGTTTGTTTTAATGCTGTTCATCGGCATGTACTTAGGAAGAATATCGGAAGCAATACCGAACTGACGCACGAACTTCGCGAAATACGCTTTCACGGAGTGCTGAGGCGCCCAGTGGAACTCATATCCTTTTTGAATCATCCACGAATAGATGCTTTGTAAAACCGCATCTTGCATACGCACTTGGCGCAAGAGCGGATAGAAACGGTATTCCGCGATGAAATCAAAGCGCGGATCCACCTCGATATCATACGGAGCAAAGAGCGATGTTTTCTTTACGCCCATGTTTTGCAGATATTCCGTATTTTTGAATTTGGTCACGGTGCTACGGTATTTAGGCACCTTGAACTGGCCGTTGGAAGCCAGATCGTAGGCGTAACGGATGACTTCCGAACAGAACAGCGTCGAATAGTCGTCATCGTCCATAGCAAAATCATAGCGAATGCCTTTTTTCTGATCGAGAGCCGCTTTGGCTTTATCGTAAATACGGCGGGCGGCTTTTTTCGCAAGCTCTTCATCCGGCTGACGGTACAAAGCAACGCGGGCGTCTTCCTGCTCGCGCCATTTTTCTAGAGGCGTGACAATAGTTCCATACTGAATCAAAGCTTCCACGACGTACTTCTTACCGGCTTTGTCCTCACCGACAATCGCCAGATGAGAAAAGTTGCCTTCTTCATCCCCGATACGCGCGATCATCGCGGAGACGTGGGATTTTCCACGCACCAGCATCACGTCACCGCTTTTCAACTCAAAGCCCGTGTACTTGGGATTGGACCAGGTGTTGGGTTTATACTTGGAAAGAATGGGCGAGCTCTTATAAGTAAAGACCTTGTTTCGGAAAAGCCATTCCAAAAGGTATTCTTCAGAGAAACGCGCGTACTGAAAACCTTCGCGAATCTTATTGATGCAGTCTTTATTGAGTTCATTGCGGCTGTCGAACTCACGCAGTTTATCATGCAAGACCACGCGGATCTGGAAGATCGTGTCCATAACTTCCGAGCCGTGAGTTTTCAACGCTTCCACCTCAGCCGGAGTTTTCGGAATAAAGTGATCCGCCGGCAGATAATAAAGATAATCCGTCACTTGGTTGACGAACTTCGCGCAGGTTTGCGCATTGAAAATCTGCGGATTGCTGATGTCGTTTAAAACTTTCTGGCTGCCAGAGATCAGTTCCTCGGTGCTGGCAGGGCGACGGTAAGAAATCTCTTCCACATTGGGATTGTGAGATTTACATCCTGCCAGCGCGACAAGCGCGGCTCCATATAATAGAACGGTCTTTTTCATGGCCTCTCCTGAATAATTGAATAATTATTCGGAGATTCCTGGTGTTTCCATAACTGGACCAACGGCGGGAGCTTTGCCTTCCACTGATTTGTTAATGATGTACATCATCGCCAGGGTCGCCGAGATAACACCCACGATGATATAACCGAGCGTATTGAAGTGCTCAAGCTTTCCACCGGCCCCTTCAACGACGATAAGACCTGCCACAATCGAAGCCAGACCTCCGGACATCTGCTGGATAGAAGAGCTGACGGACATAAAAGACCCACGCTGGGCCGGTGTCGGAATCGCTGACATCAACAATGAACCGACGATGAATACACGGAACTTACCAACGGCATCACTGACCTTACCGATCATCGGACCGATAATCATTGCCGAGATTCCCGAGACCAAATAAATCATCGGCAACTGCTCCATGGAAATGCCGAGATTGTTCACGGTGAAGGCGCTGGCAAAAGGCATCAGCATAAAGCCGCCAGTCGTGAGCAAGGCCATGGTCACAAACGCGAAAAGATAATTCGGCGTTTTCACCGTTTCAACCAGATGGCGAACCGCACTGTTATCTCCTTGCAGCTTCAGGTGACCGTCGATCGGCTTCATATACATCCAAATCAAAACACCCACCACACTGCCCAAAAGAACAATCATGATAAACGGTGCATGCCAGCCCCAAAGATTGGAGAAATAAAGTCCCGCGGGAATTCCCAGGATCTGGCTTGCCGCAAACGCTGTTTGCATCAGACCCATCACTCGTCCACGCAATTCGTACTCAAACAAGTCGGTGGCAATCGCACCGCACACAGCCCCTAAAACTCCACCGAAGAGTCCTGTCACCATGCGCGCCAAAAGCAAAGCGTGGAAGTTAGGCGCTAAACCGCAGAATAAAGTGCCGACAATAAAACCGACGTAAAAGAACAAAAGCATTTTCTTACGGTCGTAGCGATCCGCAAATCCCGCCGCGAGCAATCCGGAAGCTCCGGCACTGAACGCATAAACGGAGACCACCAGGCCAAACTGTGTCGGCGTGATCTTCAGCGCGGGCATTAGTATCGCGCCTAACGGTGACAAGATCATAAAATCGAGAATCACCGTGAATTGAAGGAAGGTCAGAATGGCTATAACTGCTTTTTGATAGGCTGTGAATTTCACAGTTCTTGAGGCTATATAAGATGATTCCCACAATCAACCTTCTTTTTAAAACCACCGTCGAAAGAGTCGACAGCGCAGTGACGCTCTTCCGTTTTGTCTCATTCTGAAACGAGCTTCCCGCGCTAAAAAGACGGTGCAACCTCACGGAACTTCACGGCAATCGCGGCTTGTGCCGGTTATGAACACTCCTTGCAATGCTGTCATCACATGAAGATTTCAAAGATCTACAAACCATTCTTGGCAGGGCTTTTAGGCACCCTTTTCTTGGCCGGCTTCACGGGCAAGGAAAAATACGTGGAGCTTGAAGGATTTCTTAACGGACGCTCTTCGGCTTCATTCACAGCCAATGACCGAAACATTATCGAGACTCTCTCCAAAGGAACTCGCGGAGAAATTCTTGAATACAAAAGGCTCCCCTCCGGCAACTATGGCTTAAAAATCCGTGTCGTTTCCGGCGGAAACAATGGCGGCGTTTACTGGATCTATCATCGTCTTGCCAATTCCGATCTGGCTCTTTATGAACAAGTCCCTCCAGCATGGGGCGCTCACTCCGCACGCTCTGTAGCTTCGGTGGAAAAAGCCAAAGGCGTTGAAACGGTTCGTGAAGTGCAAGGCCGTGAAGCCAGCGCACGTTACGCGGAAAAAACCGTCGCTCTTATTAATAAAACAAACAGTGATGTGCGCAGTGCCGGTCAACCCGGTTGCGTGAATTGCTCGATTTCTCCAACCGCAGGCCAAGGCAATATTCTTCGTCCTGCCAAAACTCGCGGCATGTCCAATGCGTGCTCGAATCTGATGAATGGCAACGGTCAGCTGGGTCCTTACGGTCAGAGTGTTTTCTCGATCATGGCGGAGCCACGCTACGCCGCTTACTTCACAGCAAGCAACGCTCTGGGACAGTTCTGCCCGAAGTTCAACCAGCTCACGGCTTCGCAAAAACTCACGGCGTGGACTTGGTTCTGGACCGCTCTCGCTAAAGAAGAATCCAGTTGCAATCTTACCCAAAGACATGGCACCACTTACCGCGATCGTAACGGCAATCTGCGCGTGCTTAATCCGCGCGAAGGTTACGGCTTGTGGGCTTTAGAGCGCGACCGCAACGTGCGCCGCTGGAGAGGAGCCGCTTGTAACGACATCTCCACGGCGGCGGGACAAGCGCGTTGCTCGATTGATATTATGAAAAGCACTCAACTCGCTAAAGGAAGAACTGCGGGTATCAATTCGATGAGCTACTGGGGCCCCGTGCGCCGTGGCCAGAGTCAGTTGATGCCGCACATGAGGAGGTTAACTCTATGTTTCTAAGTATCCGCACTCTTGTTGCAGTCACTTTGACTTGTTTTTCTCTCTCCGCTAATGCGGCCCGCACGACAGCTTTGGAAGCGGGACAATACACGCTGACCTCCGGAGAAAAAGGTTTGTGCCGTAATTTCTCCGTGAGCGAAAGCGACCTTGGCTCCAAGCGTTTATCTCTCGGCGGCTTCTACGATTTTGAAGTCGGCAACTCCAGTCACGCCATTGAATCCGATATTGACCCTGCTTGTGAATTCCGCGAGCAAAACCGCGTTCAGGATCGCGGCACGGAAACAGTTCTGGTGCGCGTGAACGAAGAATACTGCAAAGGCGCTTTGCGCTCAAAGACGGTGTCTGAAGCCACCCTTCGCGCCGGTGAAATCCAAATCCGCCACCAGGTGGACGGAGCGGAAATCAACTGCGTTTGGAATAAGTAATCACAAAGAAAAACTTTTCATTAGACCCGCGGCGATCGGATTATTGATCTTCCGGTCCGCCGCCATCAGCCAGATTTCCTCGTAAATTCCTTTTAAAGTCCCCAGTACGACCATTTTTTTTTCTTTCACCAAATCTTCCGCCGCGGTTTTCGCAATGGGAATAAGACCCACGCCCTCTTGGCCAAGAAGTTTTTGCAGGCTGGTATCTTGGGTTTCCGCGATACGATCCACGCGAATGTCGTTCACCAAAAAGAAATGATCGAGATCCCGGCGCAATTTACTGTGGACCGTGGGGAATATAAACGGTTGCCCTTCCAAAGAGTGCGGAAAGCCTTTACGCAGATGTTTGAATTTCGCTGAACCACACACCACCACATCCAGTCGCGCGATGGATTTCGCATACACGGCTTTAAAATCCACATTGGCGGGATAGTTGGAAAGAAGTAAATCGATCTGATGCGCGCCCAGTTCACGGAGCAAGTCACCGCCAGCACCTTCCAAAACTGAAACATTGCAATTGCCATGTTTATACGCCTGAAGAATCACCTTCAGGATAACGTTTTTCGGAACGCTATCGAGAGCGCCAATCTGCACGTGCACACGGTTGTTCTGCAAACGGTCCTGCAGGGCCGCAACCATTTCCCCGCCCAGCTGAAAAACCTGCTCGGCGTATTCATAGGCAAGCTTGCCCGCTTCGCTGAGATACAGTCTTTGTTTGCGGCGCTCGAAAAGTTTTTTCCCCAAAGACTCTTCGAGCTGCTTGAGCTGGGTGCTCAAGGTCGGCTGGCCGATTTTCAATTTTTCGGCGGCTTTGGCAATGCTGCCTTCTTTGGCGATCGTGTAGAAATAATGCAGGTGGTGATAGTTAAGCCACAGCATTTGGTTCTCGGCTTTGACAGGCATCGTTTTCGACCTCTTCGTTAAAAACAAATAACTTGTTAAAGATTATCTATTTTTTAAAATTTTTGAAAGCTCTTATACTGGCGGGCGGAGGTTACTTCGTGGAACAAACGCTGCTTTTTCCTATCGCCGAATACTGGTGGTTTTACCTGGGCTTTATCGTTTTCGTCATGGGCATGCTCGCCCTGGATCTGGGGGTTTTTCACAAACACTCTCACACCGTCAGCTTTAAAGAAGCCACCATATGGTCCCTGGTATGGGTCGCCTTGGCGATGCTTTTTAACGCCGGCCTTTACTACTACACCCTCAATAAATTCCCCGATCCCACCATCGCCAAAGAAGTCGGATTGCAGTTCTTAACCGGATACGTGATCGAAAAATCCCTTTCCATCGACAATATCTTTGTTTTCGTCGTGGTCTTTAGTTTTTTCTCAGTGCCTGCGAAATATCAGCACCGGGTTTTGTTCTTTGGAATTCTCGGCGCCTTGGTTTTCCGTGCGATCTTTATCGCCTTGGGCTCCGTTTTAATGCAGTATCAGGCCGTCGTTTTGATCTTCGGTGTGTTCCTTATCATCACCGGTGTTAAAATGATGATCCAACCTGAAAAAGAAGTGGATCCTTCCAAAAACTGGGTGATCCGTTTCATGAGAAAACACATCCGCGTGACAGATCGCATGCACGAGGATCATTTCTTTATCAAAGAAAACGGCGTGCACTGGGCGACACCATTATTTGTGGCGCTGGTGTTTCTGGAGTTCACGGACATCATTTTCGCGGTGGACTCGGTTCCAGCTATTTTCGCGATCACGGATGAGCCGCTGCTTGTGTTCACTTCCAACATTTTCGCGATTCTGGGCTTGCGTTCCCTCTACTTCCTGCTTGCCGGTGTCGTCGACAAATTCCACTTGCTGAAGTATGGTTTGGCACTGGTTCTGGTGTTCGTGGGACTTAAAATGGTGTGGCTGAACAAGCTTTTCGATGGCCATTTCCCGATCGGCTGGTCCCTAGGAATCATCGCTTTCTTTATCGGCGGCTCGATTATCGCGTCTTTACTGATAAAACCCAAAAAAACTTAATTTAAGTCATGACAAGCCCTCTTGAGAAAGAGACAATCTTCTTAAGGGGGCTTTTTTATGACTAAAAGACTCTTCTTCGCTCTCAACGCCACAGACCCACTGTCTGAGACTTTTCTCCCCACCTTTAAAAAACTGAAAATCAATGCCGACCGGCGGGAGATCGCGGTGAAGTGGGTGCCTCCTGACAATTTCCACATCACGGTGAGTTTTCTCGGTGACAGACCGGTCGAAGAAATTCCGCAAATCGCCGAGACTCTTCAAGAGGTGTGCACGCAGTTTGCGCCGTTTGAACTTAAGATTGAAGATGTCGGCGCTTTTTCCAACGAACATGATGCGCGTGTCTTGTGGCTCGGTGTTCAGAATAAAAAATGTCTGGGCGAATTCAAGCACGTGTTGGATCAAACACTTCTGGAAAAGGGACTGTTGATCAAACCGGATGAGCGGATTTTTTCACCGCATCTGACGATCGGTCGCTTGCGCAATCCACGCAGCGTGAAAGACATGGTTTCTCCATTTAAGAGAAAGAGCTTCGGCAAACTGCATGTGCATGAAGTGGTTTTGTACGAATCAAAACTGCAAGGCGCTTTTCCGGTGTATACACCGCTGATTCGTTGCGCGCTGACCGGAAATGCGGAAGGTTCATTGCAAGATGAACCCTCCCCAGTTTTTTATTGATTAGCGCGGAAACGTGTCGCCGAACAGGCGGATGTAGATGTTGCCTTCGTTCAGCATCAAGGTCAGTTCGCCCCAGTGCGGGCCGCGAGATGTCGGCCAGTAGAACACGCGGATGGTGCATGTTTGCATCGGCGCCAAAACTTGCGGGCAGTTCGAATAAGCATCGTACATCATTCCTCTGATCAGAATGCGGCGGACTTCCAGAGGCGCGTCTCCTCGTGCCGTCAAAGTGAAATCGGCATAGGCGCGGGTGTTTTCAAAAACACTTCCGAAGCTGTAGTTGTAGTACTGATCGCGGCCTTGCGCTTCAAGGCTGACCGTCGGCTGCGCTTGCGCGAAAGACGCCAGGGGCGCGAAAAGCAGGGTCATCACTAAAATCATTGTTTTCATAAGACCTCCATGACTAAAGTCTGAGCAGGTCCTTGCCGGGAGTAAAGAAAACTTGCAGCGTTGACGCGCTGTGAACGCTAAGACTTTAAGGACTCGAAACGCTTATCCGGTACAAACCACATCAGCGCCACCGAAATGTATGTAAGATAGGAAAGCCATGGCGCCACAAACGCCAGCGGAATACCGATCGCGTAAATCACCACAGAGATTTTTCCTTTGAAATCACTCCCCAAAGCCTGTGCGAATTCTTTATTGTCCTGCTGGGACAGCAAAGCGCGGGTCAAAATATAGTAAGCAATCGCATTGGCGATAAGGACCATACCGTAAAGAGCGATCGGCCACGGTTCGTGAGGATGATCTCCCATCCACGCCGTTGTGACAGGAATCAAAGAGAGCCAAAACAGCAGATGCAGATTCGCCCAGAGCGTGCGGCCGTTAACGTGTTGAACCGCGTGGAACATATGGTGGTGGTTGTTCCAGTAAATACCGACGTAGATAAAGCTTAAAACATAACCGCAGAAAATCGGCAGCATGGGGCGAAGAGCCTCCAAAGTCCCGCCGTGAGGCACCTTCAACTCTAACACCATGATTGTGATGATAATTGCGAGAACCCCGTCGCTGAATGCTTCCAAACGTCCCTTCGTCATTCGCCGCTCCTTCTGTACCTCTATTATGAAATAAAAAAGGGAGCTTATGCAGCTCCCTTTTTTGCGGTGTAGACAGAAAAAAGTACCAGGAACCTTTTTTTTTAGATTCCGGCCTTGTGGCGTTCTTCGTCGTCGACGTGCGTTTGGATACCACCGCGCAAAGTCGGACGATATGCCAAATGATTGATGTCGTAGATGAAGTTTGCGCCGTTCACACCCGGAGTTTGCCACTCAGGGCCCAAACGGATGGCATCAACCGGGCATGCTTCTTCGCAGAAACCGCAGAAGACGCAGCGGAGGATGTCGATCTCGTAACTGATCGGATATTTTTCCACGCTCGGATCGTTGTGTTCCGCCGCCGTGATCTTGATACATTCCGCAGGGCAGTTCGTCGCGCAAAGCATGCACGCCGTGCAACGCAAAGAACCGTCTTTTTTCACCGTCAAAACGTGATTTCCTTTGAAGCGCGGAGAGTATTCGTACTTCTCTTCCGGATAGTTCAAAGTCATCATTTTCTTGCGGTTAAAAAGGTTCTTAAGCAAGTGTTTCATGGTGATGCCAAGACCACCCAACACTCCCGGCAAGTACCACTTGGCCTTTTCGGAGTTGTTTTGCATTACGCTCATAAGCTACCTCTTCTGAAGACAAATTCATTCTTTTTACGCGCTTCCAGTTCGACCTGGTCAGGACGCTGATTCAGCGGCAGGAACGGTTGCGCGGTCGGGATCGCCAGATTTTTTCCGGACATCAACAAAGCCGCTTCGGTCAACGTCAATGCTTCGGAAACAACCGTGGTCACTTTCTTGAACTTCTGCTCAAGACCCGCGTGGTTGATGAATGTGCCGTCTTTTTCAACGAACGTTTTCATCGGGATCAACCAAACGTTGCCAGTCAAAGACATCAACGCTTCGTTTTTACCCGCTTGCAACCAGATCAGATTTTGCGCTTTGGAAAGCTCTTTCACGCGCTCATGGAAATCCGGGAAGACCGCTTGGTTTTCCGGACCCGCCACCACCACGGTCTTGATCGCGCCGCTGGCAAGACCTTGAGAAAGATCGTTCCAAGTCGCGGTGATACCGTGTTTTTCAAGAACTTTGAGCAAGCCTTTGGTGTTCGGGTTTTTATCACCACGAAGCAAGATGCCGTCGAAGTTATCGAAAGTTTCCTTATTGTTGATCCAGAAATAGATTTTCTTCGTTTTGAATTCGTTCACGAATGTGGAAACAATCGCATCGAATTCTTCCACCGTGTATTGCGCCGTCAACACGAGCGCCAAAGAATCACCGGAAGTGGTTTTCAGCAATTCGTGAGCGTGTTTCGCCGCAGCTCCCGCCGGCATTTCGGACCAACCGGAGTTGCTGCGCACTTGCGCTTTCAACAAACGAGTTTCACGGTTCACAAACTTATAGATATCGCGGCCTTCGTCGCACATCCAGTAACCGTTCACATTTTCATTGTAAACCGGTTTCACACGGAAGAAGCCTTCTTTATTGTAGTACACTTTCACGTTACAGCCGGTCGCGCAGCCGTTACAGACGGTTTCCGCGTCTTTGAGATACCACACGCGCTGACGGAAACGGAAGTCTTTGGAAGTCAAAGCTCCCACCGGGCAGATGTCCACGGTGTTCAAAGAGTATTTGTTGTCCAAAGGCATGCCGTCATGAGTGCCGATTTCAGAACGGTCACCACGGTTGAAGATACCCAATTCGTTGGTTTTGGAAACTTCTTCAGTGAAACGAACACAGCGAGAGCACAGGATGCAGCGTTCGGAATCCAAAACCACGGTCGGTCCCAAATCCACCACTTTTTTCTTTTTCTGCTTCGGCTCCGCCATTTCCGGATCGTACTTGCCGTATTCCATGTATTGATCCTGCAAACCGCACTCGCCGGCCTGGTCGCAGATCGGGCAATCGAGCGGATGGTTGATCAAGTGGAAATCAAGACCCCACTTCACAGCTTCCTTCACTTTTTCGGAAGTGTTGTTGATCTTCATGCCTTCAGTAATCGTTGTGTTACAAGCGATCTGAACACGGGGATTTCCTTCGATTTCCACCATGCACAGACGGCAAACTCCGGCGACGCTCAAACCGTCATGCCAGCAGTAGTGCGCAATGCGCTCACCGGCATCGACCATCGCTTTGATGATCGTCGTGCCTTCTTTGACTTCGACTTCTTTGCCATTAATGGTGCATTTCGGCATATGTCGTTCCTTTTACTTTCGAGCGTCCTTCACGAACGTAGAATTCAAATTCATCTCTAAACTTAGTGACAAAACTCAAGACCGGCAAAGCCGCCGCATCGGAAAGCGCGCAGATGGTTTTACCTTTCATATTGTCGGCAATCTTGATCAAAAGATCGATATCCTGCAAACGGCCGCGGCCTTCGAGAATAGAGTGGAGGATCTTATCCAACCAACCCGTTCCTTCACGGCACGGAGTGCACTGACCGCAGGATTCGTGCGCATAGAAGTGAGTGAGAACACCGAGCATGTCGACCATGCATTGGGAATCATCCATCACGATCACAGCACCGGAACCAAGCATGGAACCCAAGCCCGCCAGAGATTCATAATCAAGATTGGCTTTCGCCACTTCTTCCGCAGTCAAAACCGGAGCGGAAGATCCACCCGGAATCACCGCTTTCAAACGACGGCCTGGTTTCATTCCGCCGCCTTCTTTCATGATAAGATCCATCAACGGATAGCCGAGCGGAACTTCGTAGTTGCCAGGCTTCATCACGTTACCGGACAAAGAGAACAATTTAGTTCCCGCGGATTTTTCCGTGCCGTTTTTACGGTACGCTTGGGCGCCGTCACGGACGATGTAAGTCACTGCCGCCAAAGTTTCCACGTTGTTCACGATGGTTGGCTTGCGCAAGTAACCTTGAACCGCAGGGAACGGCGGCTTCAACTTCGGCTGGCCTTTCAAACCTTCCAAAGAAGAAATCATGCCCGTTTCTTCACCGCAGATGTAAGCACCTGCGCCACGGTACACGTCCAAATCAAAATCAAAACCGGAACCGAGAATGTTTTTACCCAAAAGGCCCGCATCGTAAGCTTCTTTCAAAGCTTTCTTCAGGCATTCGATCGGATAAACGTATTCACCACGAACGTAGATGTAACCTTTGTTGGAACCAATGGCGAAAGCGGAAATGATCATGCCTTCGATCAATTGATGAGGAGCGCGCTCCATCATCATGCGGTCTTTAAATGTTCCCGGCTCGCCTTCGTCGGCGTTGCAAAGAAGGAAGCGGGGTTCGTTGTTTTTCGGAAGGAAGCCCCACTTCATGCCGGTCGGGAAACCCGCGCCGCCACGACCGCGAAGACCGGACGCTTTAACTTCGTCGATGATCGCTTGCGGTTGCATTTTCAAGGCTTTCACAAGAGTTTCGTATCCACCCTTGGCTTTGTAACCAGCCAAAGTTTGGTACTCCGGCAAATGATAGAATTCCGTCAGTAGTTTTACTTCAGCCATTACTTCATTCCTCTTAAGAGATTCATCGCTGTTTCAGGAGTGAGATTCTCATAATATGTATCGTTCACTTGCATCATCGGCGCGGTTCCGCAGGAACCAAGGCACTCGACTTTGCTCACGGTGAAACGGCCGTCGGCAGTGACGTCGCCGTATTTAACGCCGAGTTCATGGCAGATATGGTGAGCCAGCTCACGACCGCCTTCCAGCGCGCAGGAAATATTCGTACACACTTGCACGTGGTATTTACCGACAGGCTGCTGGTTGAACATCGTATAGAACTTAAAAACTTCATTGATGCGTGATTCAGGAATATCCATCACCTGAGACAGGTAACGGATGATCTCCGGAGTGATGAAGCCGTTATTTTCTTTTTGTGCGACATAAAGACTCGGAATAATCGCGGAATCTCTCGCTTCGTAACGGCTGAGTTCTTTTTTCACCTCAGCCAAGCCTTGTTCAGAAAGTTTAAACATTGTTGCTGCTTCCCTCTTAATTAACGGTCTAACTCACCAGCGATCAAGTTCATGGATGCGATTGTTGCGATCGCATCCGCAAGCATCGCGCCCTTCACTACCGTCGGATAAGACTGGTAGATCGCGAAGCATGGCGGACGAACTTTCAAACGGTAAGGATTCGCGGAACCATCGGACACGAGGTAGAAGCCCAACTCGCCGTTGGCCGCTTCGGTCGCGTCGTAAACTTCACCCACCGGAGGACGGAGTCCTTTGATGATGAGCATGAAGTGGTTCATCAAACCTTCGATGTTGCCGTAAACGTCTTTTTTCTCAGGCAAAACGATGCCTTTATCGCGGATGGTGTAATCACCGCCCGGAACGTTTTTGCAAACTTGCTCGATGATACGAACGGACTGGCGCATTTCTTCGAAACGAACCAAGTAACGGTCGTAAATGTCACCGGAAGTTCCCACCGGAACATCAAAGTCCAAAGCATCGTAGCCGTAATAAGGCTGTGCTTTACGCAAATCGAGGTTCACGCCGCACGCGCGCAGCATCGGGCCTGTGTAACCCCACTGAATCGCGTCTTGAGCGGACACCGGGCAGATGCCGCGAGTACGCTGAATGAAGATTTTATTATCCAAAACCAGCGCCGCCATCTCGTCGGTGCCTTTGCGGATTTCTTTGCAAAGAGCGAGAACTTCGTCGAACCAGCCTTCAGGAGCGTCTTGCGCCATACCACCCACACGGGTCATGGACACGGTCAAGCGCGCGCCGCAAAGTTTTTCAAACAAGCCGTAAACTTGTTCACGCAGTCCGAACATATAGAAGAAGCTCGTCAAAGCTCCCAAGTCCATCGCACCGGTACCGATTGCGATCGTGTGATCGATGATGCGGGAAAGTTCCGCCAGGATCACGCGCATCGCTTGCGCTTTCGGCGGGATTTCCACGCCCAAAAGTCTTTCCACGGTTTTGCAGTAACCGATGTTGTTCATCGGCGCCGAGCAGTAGTTCAAACGGTCTGTGTACGGAATGACCTGGTTGTACGGATGAGTCTCCGCCATTTTCTCAAAGCAGCGGTGCAAGTAACCGATCTCGTTGTTGCAACGAACGATGGTCTCACCGTCCATCTCCGCCATCACCCGCAAAGTTCCGTGCATCGCCGTGTGCGCGGGACCGATGTTCAAAGGAACATACTTGTCATTCAAAACATCGCCAGGAGAGCCCGGTTCGTTATTGAAATGAATCGGCAAAGAAGTTGTGCAAGATTGATTCAAGTTCGCATCATAGTCTTTGCGCAGAGGGTGACCCACGAATTGGTGGTGAGTCAGAATTTTGCGCAAGTTCGGATGACCTTCGAACTTGATACCGAACATATCGTAAGCTTCGCGCTCAAACCAGTCAGCACCACGGTACGCCGGCAAAGCGGTTCCGATGGATTCGTTTTCACCGACTTGCGCTTTGACACGCAAGCGGGACGCGTCTTTGGAAGAGAACAAGTGGTAAACCACGTCGAAGCGTTTTTCGCGTTGAGGATAGTCGACACCGCAGACATCCATCAGGAAGTCGAACTGGCCACTCTCACGCAAGTGCATGAGCAATTTCGGAACGTCCTCTTTAGGAACTTCCAAAACGTCATCGCCGACAGCGTGAGTGAATTTGTAGTTCGCGATGTTGAATTGACCCGCGAGATTTTGTTTGAGTGTTTCAAGCTTATTCATAAGGGCTCTTCCAGTTGTCTTTCCAAGGACGTGGTTGATGAGTCGCAATCATGCGTTGCAAAGCCATGATACCGTCCATCACCGCTTCCGGTGTCGGAGGGCAGCCCGGGATGTAAACGTCCACGGGAATAACTTTATCAACGCCTTGAAGAACGTGGTAAGCGCGGTAGAAACCGCCGGAACTCGCGCATGCGCCCATGGAGATAACGTACTTGGGCTCAAGCATTTGCTGATAAATGCGCGTAATAACCGGAGCCATTTTTTCTGTGATGGTGCCCGCAACAACCAGCAAGTCCGCTTGACGTGGAGAGAAGCGCGCCACCTCCGCACCGAAACGTGCGAGGTCATACTTCGGTCCCATCACGGACATGAACTCGATACCGCAGCAAGCGGTTCCGTAAGGCATGGGCCACAAAGAGTTTTTACGTCCCCACGCCACCAAAGCGTCGAGCCTTGATGTGAACGCAAAACTTCGTGACATATCATCGACTGCTTGAGTTCCTGTAGCGCCTTGATGAGACGGGGAACCCTGCACTTGATCATTGTGCATAAATACACCTCTGCAATTTCATTTAGCTATCATTAAGTAGTTACTGAAAAACCGTAATCCTGACAACTAGATAAGTGCGAGAGGCTGGGTCGGCGTTTTTCACAACGCACTCCACCATAAGAAGGTCATTGAAATTGATTCTCCGGTGCAATCACCTCTAAACTTTAAGTTCCACTCTAATTTAATTCGAGGATGGTCCAGTGTGGAGGGACAAAAGCTCTCGCTTTTGATTGAGCACGAAACCAAGAGGGACCTCGAGAAGGGATCACAGATGAAAAAGATGGCGTTGTACGTCGGTTCAGCCATTGTCGCGTTGAGTTTTAACGCGCAATCCGCTCCGAAAAAGCAAGATTTGCTCATTAAATTGGCACCTGGCTTCGTGGAGTTCCAAATGCAAGGCGCTAAAGTTGAGAAACTCAATGAATCTTGGGTGCGCGTGCAGGGTTCACACTTGAACTTGCAAAGCCTGGAGAAAAATCCAGCTGTTGAGTACGTTCAACCGAACTACAAAATCTCTTTGCTGGAAGACTATCGCATTGAGGATCCTCTTCGCCGCGCAGCTCTTGCGAAGATGCTTGCAAGAAATCCTCAGCTTCGTGCAGCAGCTCGCCAAGACAATCCGGCGATTCCTGACGCTCCGCAACCCACCACGGGAGCGGACCCACTCTTTTCCAAACAATGGGGCATGCTTGATATCGGCGTTGCTGATGGCTGGAAAGTGAGCAAAGGAAATCCTGACATCGTGGTCGCGGTTATCGACACCGGTGTTGATTACACTCACGAAGACCTGCTTCCCAACATGTGGAGAAATCCGCGTGAAATTCCTGATAACGGCATCGACGATGACGGCAACGGTTACATCGACGACGTGATCGGCTGGGACTTTGTCGGTAACGACAACAAACCTTATGACTTGGCGGTCGACACTTTGGATGGCTTGTTCAAAGGTGGAAACCCAGGTCACGGCACTCACTGCGCCGGCAACATCGCGGCTCGCGGTGATAACGGCAAAGGGATTGCCGGTGTCGCTCCGAATGTAAAAATCATGGCGCTTCGTTTTATCGGCATGACCGGCGGCGGAACAACCGCAGATGCGATCAAAGCGATTCACTACGCTGTTGATAACGGCGCGAAAATCATGAACAACTCTTGGGGCTCTGAAGGCGAAGAGCCTGGCGCTCCTGAAAACCAGGCACTGCGTGATGCCGTTCAATACGCGCAAGACAAAGGCGTTCTTTTTGTCGCGGCGGCTGGGAACGGTCACAAAGGTGTGGGTTATGACAACGACACTGACAAACTTCCGGCATATCCCGCTTCTTACGATCACGACATCATCATCTCTGTCGCGGCGTTGGATTCCGGAGATCGCTTGGGATCTTTCTCCAACTGGGGTGCTAAAACTGTGGACATCGGCGCGCCGGGCGTAAAGGTGTTCTCCACTGTTGTCGGTCAAGGCTACACCGACACGGTGATCGACAAGTTCGGTTTCAAAGCGACATGGGATGGAACTTCCATGGCGGCACCGCATGTCGCAGGTGCGGCGGCTTTGTACTGGTCCGCGCATCCTGAAAAATCCTGGCAGGAAGTGAAAGCGGCGATTTTGGGCTCTGCCAAAAAAATCAACGCTTTGGCGAATAAATCCGTGTCAGGCGGCAAATTGGACGTCAAAGCTTTGATGAGTTACTAACTCTTTCAGCAACTTAATTTGTAAAAATTAAGATCTTAAAAAAAAGTAGAACGAGCAAAAACACCGAAAGGATCGAGTATGCGCGTTCTACTTTTTTCGTTTTTAACGGCCTCCCTTTTTTCCACCGATGTCTTTGCCGCCAAATTTGAAATCGATAAAGCCCACACCAATGTCAGCTTCACCGCTCCGCACTTGATGGTGTCCAAAGTCCGCGGGCGCTTTGACAAGTTCCAGGGAACATTTGATTTTGATGAACCGGGAATGAAGCTCGATAACGTCGATGTGATTATTTACACCGACTCTCTAAACACGAATGAAAAAGACCGCGACAAACATCTGCGCAGCGCGGATTTCTTTGACGTGCAAAAGTATCCGGAGATGCGTTTTAAAAGCACCAAAGTTATTTACGAAAAAGGCAAGCCCGATAAAGTCGAAGGCAATCTCACCATTCGCGGCATCACCAAGCCCGCGGTGCTGGATATCGACTACCATGGCGCCGTGACCGACCCGATGGGAACGCGCGTGGTTTCTTTTGAAGCGGAAACCAAAATCAATCGCCGCGACTACGGCATGAACTGGAATAAAGCTTTGGATAAAGGCGGCTGGGTTGTCGGTGATGATATTAAAATCGACATCGACGGCGAAGCGAAGATGGTTCAGACCGGCGTCCCTCAAAAGAAATAACCTCCTCACGACAAGGACACATCATGCATGCGACATCCTTCACCCACAAAGTGGGTTTGGGGCTCAGAACGCCCCATTATAACTATTTAGAGCAGCGTCCGCAGACGGAAGTGGCTTGGTTTGAGGCGCAGTCTGAAACTTATCTGGATTCACGCGGCCGTCCCATCGAGATGTTGCAACTGATCCGCCAAGACTATCCGGTGGCCTTGCATGGAGTTTCCATGAACATCGGAAATCCCGAAGGCGTGCGTTTGGATTATCTGCAAAAGCTGCGTGATTTGATTGAGCGCGTGGATCCTTTCATTGTTTCCGACCACATGTGCTGGACCGGCTCCGCCGAGATGAATTTGCATGACCTCTTGCCCCTCCCCTTTACCGACGACAGTGTCGCGACCCTGGTCAACAATATCGACGCCGTTCAAAATTTCCTGCGCCGTCCGCTGATTCTGGAAAACGTGTCCACGTACATCAGCTACCGGCGCAGTGATATGAATGAGTGGGACTTTGTCTCTGAAGTCAGCCGTCGTTCCGGCTGCGGTATTCTTCTGGATTTAAACAATGTGCATATTAATTCGCACAATCACGGTTTTGATCCGCGCTATTATTTGAATCACATTCCGATGGACCGCGTGGCGCAAGTGCATGTCGCGGGGGCGTCGGATTACGGCGGCTTCCTTTTTGACACTCATTCGACGGAGATTTCCTCCGAAGTGTGGGATCTCTTTAAGATGATGGCACCGCAGATCCGCCATCTGCCGATTTTAATTGAGCGCGATGATGACATTCCGGATTTCCACGAATTGGAAGTCGAAGTGATGAAGGCCGTTTTTATACTGGAGAATTCTTATGAAGCTGACCGAAGTACAGAGTCTGTTTAAATCAAGCCTTTTGGCTTTGCACACGGCTTCCGCCACGAGCGATGTTTTTCGTCCCGCCGGTTCACTGACTTTGCAGGAAGCTTTCGCGGTTTATCATCGCAGTTATTTGGCGCGCCTCAGTGACGCTTTGGGCGAGAGCTTTGAAGCCGTGTGGTGGGTTCTTGGCGATGACCTTTTCCGTAGCGTGTGCCGCGACTATATCCATGAGTTCCCGTCCTCATCCTATCACCTGCAAGACTATGGCGCGCGCTTTACGGATTTCCTCACACGCCACCACGACACCAAGGAAATTCTATTCTTGCACGATCTGGCACGCTTTGAATGGCTGATTAAAGAGCTAGGCAACACTCCCACACCACAACCTTTGCCTGCCGAACAATTCCAGGATCTCGTAAAAGCCGATGATTTTAAAATTCATTTCATCGAAGGCATGAGTGTTTTTGAAAGTCCTTACGCCGTCTATGATATCTGGCGCCAGCGCAAAGAACCCGCCTATCATTTTGACGATATCAACTGGCACAGGCCGGAAAGCCTGCTTATTTACAAAAAGCAGAAAAAAATCTATGTGCAAAGAGTGGAACCCCTCGAAGCGCAAGTGCTGGAGGACCTCAAAGAAGGCCGTTCCATGTCCGAAGCCATGGCGGGGTTTTCCGCGCACTTAACTCCCGATCGCATCAGCGCGTTTTATCAGCTCATCGCCGGCGCCGGCATCGTGGAAGATGTTTTGATTCTAGAAACGTGATCAGTTCAGGCCGCCGCCTTCTCCGGGCATGCGTCTTAAATTCACGCCCGGAGGCACGTCTTCTTCACCGATAAGAGCCTGCTCTTGAGGAAATCTGCGTGAAAAACCCATCAGATCTTTGTGATAGGAAAAAAGCAGGCTGCCGTTTTGCAGCAGATTCACAAGATATTCAATATGCTCTAAACCCACGGCAAAACAGCCCTCGCTCCAACCGAGCCGTCCGTTTTGCGCGATAAATTCATCACTGGCATAGCGGGCTCCATGCAAAACGATAGCGCGCGCCCGCGCATTGCTGTTAGAGCGATCAATGCCGTCAAGATAAAGGGACAGACCGTTTTTGTTGCTGATGTAAGACCCTTTGGCGTAATAAAATCCCAGCGAACTTTTCCATGAATCCAAAGAGTTCGCAAAACTGCGCGCTTCCAACACGCCAGAACGAATGCCGTGCGCGACATAAAAGCTTTCCACCGCGCCTGTATCAAGGTTCATGAGATAAAGTCTTTTTTCCGTGGATGGCAGCGAGTAATCAACGAGCACAGCATACTGTGTATTTTCGATCCGGCCTTCATTGAAATCAAACATGCGGAACATCAAATCCACCGCCGCCTGCGGAAGATTTTGTTCAACGAAAACATCAAAAAGAAAACGGCCGTCGGGAGTGCGCTTTTGAAAAAGAGACGCGGCTCCCGCATTCAGAGTCATCATAAAAATTAAAATGGAAAAAAGAAGTGCACGCATGCGCACTGTTTTCCCATAGACACGGTTTTGAGCAAAATTAAGTTTAGGAAAAGCCGCTTACGGCCAAGGAATGTGCGGCACGTCCTGACAAAGGATCGGTAATGCTTCGGCTTGCAAAGGGGCCGCAAGCGAATCAATGTGGGCCGCCTCTCTGAGCATATTGATATGGGATTTTAAAACGACGCGTGACAGGCCCTGTGTGGGAAGCATGTTCTTTTCGCGAGCTTGTTTGGCATGCTTCGGTGTCAATGCGGCGACACGACGGATGGATTCCATAAAGTGACGGAAAAGACAGTTGTAGCGAGGTGATTTTTCCAAAGACCGGATGACTTTGTCAGCATACTGAGCCATCTCCGTGTAAGAGCGTGCTTTGTAAAGATCTTCTAGATCTTCTTGAATCGCCGTTACAACCGGAGGCTGATAGTGGCGGATATCATCCGTTCCTTCGGGGTTCACCGCGCGAAACGGCGGTGTCGCACTCATGTCGATAAACTCCGCGCACATGATGGGAATACCGGACTTCTGATAAGGCCACGCCCACGCGTCCACCAAAGGAGCCACCCATAAGAGGCGCTTTTCCATGCGAATCATTTTTTCACTGATGATGTCACTGCGACCTTGGGATAAACGCGAATACACGGGCTTTCTTTGTTCATTTAGTTCAATGGCGTCACGAACGTGGACACGCAAGCAGGCATACTGCCGGCCCTCCAGCTCCGCTTCCTGAGCGGGACTGACCACCGCAGTCATCAGGCAAAGGACAAAGAGCATCCCTGTGAAGGCTCTGTCGAACCTTCCGTCACGATGACAAAATACGGAGATGAACCGCGGGATTTTCACTCTGAGACTTCCTTTCCGCCGTGCCCGTTTATGGGAGCAAAGCAGGTGCCACTATTCTTTCTTTTTGATAGCGCTCATATACGAGTGCTGCCAGGGCCGGAAAGCGAGCAAAATACCGACGTCTGTGACAGCGACATTGTGTTCCGCCTCGTACCGGCTTTCTTCCTGAATTTCCATCATCAGGCGCTCCAGCTTGGTTTTATACTTTGCCAAGGTCGGCGCGCTGAGTTTGATGAAAGAAAAGCGCAGATAATCTTCGCTCTTAAAATCATAGTTCAAATAGTTGGTTTTGGTCTGCTCAAACAAAGCTTTTCCCACCGGCCCGTCACGACGGAAGCGCAGGAAACCGTGATGCTTGAGTTTCACTTTGTCGCGCGGGTGCAGTTCAATAAGATTCAAACGGTCGAGCTGGAAAAGATATTTTTTGGATTCAGAACTTGCGATCTGATATTCACGCTCGATTTTTTGCGGTGTTTTTCCCTCTTGCAACATCATGAAGTAATGCAAAAGGCGCGCGTTTTCCGCCAACGCTTTTTCCTGCTCATCGGTGAGTGTGAAAGCTTGATTGGCCTCTTCCAGGTTGGCGGAGCGCACGACCTCCGAGAAGCTGATATCCGTTACGCGGCAGATCTCTTCCAGCCGTTCCAGACTGAGACTTTTGTTTGAGAGAATGCGTTTGACGCTGGATTCGCTCAAGTTCAGAGCTTTGGCGAGATCACGATAAAGAATATTTTTCGCCTTCAGCGAGCGCTTCAGGGAATTCAAGAATTGGTCAATTTGTGACATATCAACCCCCAAAACCACGGTATTACAGGGCGATACTTAAATCAAGGGTATTGAATTACGGAACCACCTTGCCGATTCTATATCCAGAAGCTTGCAGGAGGTTTTATGGCCATTCTTAAGTTTATGATAGACCGTTTGCTCAGTAAGAGACCGTTTTTCTACGGCTGGGAACAGCGTGCTTACGAACGACGCCAAGAGCAATACCCGACCGTATTCCAAAACGCTTGCCGACTGAATAAGGATTAACTACATTTCCAGATGCGCGGCGCAGGTCGCGGAACTGGACTGACAATGCAAACTTCCGAAAACTCCGCCTTATTCAATCGTCCTCTTTGGTTTTACATCAGAAACAATCCCCGGGCCTTCAGCTTGGGGATGTTTTTTTTGATCATCACCAACGTTCTTGACGGTATTTACCCCTTGATCATGAAAACCGCGATTGATCAGATTGAAACTCAGGTTCCACTCAATGCCATCGGTCGAACCTGTGCGGTGTTTTTCGCGGTGATGGCGGGACTGGCTGTGAGCCGTTACGGCTGGCGCACCAACTTCGGCCGCTTTCACACTTTCGCGGCAGAGCACATCCGCCAGAAAATCTTCCGCCATATCACTTCGCTCGGACCGAACTTTTATCAGAAAAACCAAGTCGGCGAATTGATGAGCCTTTTGACCAATGACGTGCAGTCGTTCCGTCAAGCGATCGGACCGGGACTTTTGATCTTGGCTGACGGGATCATCATTATCGCCGTTGTTCTGCCGATCATGATCACGATGAACTGGTCATGGACCTGGAAAACACTGGTCTTTCTGCCGCTGGTGCCTTTCCTGATTTGGAAAGTCATGCGTCTGATTCATTCCAACTACAAAGTGCAGCAAGATCGTTTTTCTGAACTCACTGGTGTTGCCCAGGAAACCGTGGGCGGTATTCGTGTGATTAAAAGTTTCGCGCAGGAAGACAACCGCACACGCCTTTTTAACGGCGTGAGTTCCGCCTTTGAAAAAGCCTGCAATAAGGTGGCGCGAATTGACGCCTTCTTTGTTCCGGTGATGGAGTTCGGTGTCACCTCCGGCAGTGTGATTCTGCTCTTTATCGCTAAAGATGATATTTTTACCGGAGCCGTGAGTATCGGAACTTTCGTGGCCTTCCACCGCTATATCCAGAAAATGGTGTGGCCGATGACGGCTTTAGGCATGGGCTTTTCTTATTTCCAAAAAGGTTATGCTTCTTTCGACCGTATCAAAGATGTTCTGCAAACCGAAACGGACATTCCGGATAACGGCACAGTGGAGATTGAAAAATTTGAAACTCTGGAATTTAAAAACGTTTCTTACCGTCACGCGGGCAGTCCGGTTTATTCACTAAGGGATGTCTCTTTCGTCCTGAAAGCCGGTGAAAGTCTTGGCATCATGGGTCCGGTGGGCGCGGGAAAAACAACGCTCTTGCACTTACTTGCTCGTCTTTATCCGTTGAGTGAAGGACAGATTCTTGTGAACGGCATTCCCATCGAACACATCCGCCAGGAGTCTTTGCGCAAAACCTTCCTTCTCGTTCCACAAGAAGCGTTCTTATTTAGTGAAAGCATTTCCGACAACGTGAGCTTTGGTTTGCGTGAGCGTGCCTCTGAAGAAGAAATCTTACGCATGACTGAAATTGTCGACCTCAGCAAAGAAATCGACTCTTTACCGCACAAATATGATTCACAACTGGGCGAAAGAGGCGTGAACCTGTCCGGTGGACAAAAACAGCGCCTGACCATTGCGCGCGGCTTGATTATGAAAACACCGGTGCTTGTGCTGGATGACTCTTTAAGTGCGGTGGATACACGCACGGAAAAAGCCATTGAAGAAGAACTCGCTAAGAGCCGTACGACCATGAGCCGTATTATTGTCGCTCACCGTCTGTCTTCTTTAAAAACAGTGGATAAGCTTTTGATCTTAAAAAACGGACAAGTTGAAGCCTTGGGTTCTTACGCGGATGTTCTGCAAACAAGCCCCACCTTCCAAAAAATTGTGCAAATTCAAGGAAAGGGGGAGCACCATGAGTGAGAACTTCATGCACGAGGATCTGGTTAAAACCAAGATCACCTACCCGGTTCTGTTTAAACGCCTGTGGCCTTATGCGCGTAAAGAAAAGCTTTTGCTCTTTTCCGCAATCTTTGCCGTCGCCGGAGGCGCGACGGTCGCGCGTTTGATTCCCGCCCTGATTGGTTACGCGATCGACCATGGCGTGAAAGAACGCGACTATTCTGTTTTTGCTTATGTGGCTTACGCTTATCTGGCTCTGGAAATTCTGCGCTCGTGCTTTTCTTTTGCCAATGTCTATTTGTTCCAGCTTTTCGGAAACCGCATGCTGTTTCACTTGCGCGAAGATTTGATGGCCCATGTGCAGCGCCTGCCCTTGCAGTTCTTCAATAAAACACCGACGGGCCGAATCGTCACTCGCCTGACCAATGACGTGATGTCTTTAGGAGAGCTTTTCACCGACGGCGTGATTTCTGTTTTCACGCACACGGTGATTATTATTTCCGTCGTGGTGGCTTTGGCCGTGATTTCCTGGAAGCTGACTTTGGTGTCCTTGATTTTAGCGCCGTTTTTTATCGGGGCTTCGTTTTACCTCAGCAACCGCATCCGCGATATCCTGCGCGAGCTAAAGAAAAAACTTTCGCTGATCAATGCCTTTTTAGCGGAAAATCTCAACGGCATTAAGGTGGTGCAGCTCTACAACCGTGTGGCGCGCAACCGTGAAAACTTCGCGATTCTCTCCACCGATTACCGTGACACCAATATGCGCTCGATCCGTTCGTATGCGCTCATGCAGCCGATCATGAACCTTTTCAATGCGACGACCATCACGTCCGCTTTATACTTCGGCGGTCTTTTAAGCGCGCAAAATTCCATTGCGATCGGTTCCTTGGTGGCGTTTTTGATGAACATTCAAGACTTCATTCCTCCTCTGCGCGAGATTTTGGAAAAATACCAGCAGTTCCAAAACTCTCTGACCAGTGCTGAGCGTATTTTCACGCTCATGGACGAACCTAAAGAGTTTGAACTGGAAAATCTGCACAGTCCGGGACTGATCAAGGGCGAGATCGACATTCGCAACTTGAATTTCCAATATGAAAGCCATTTGCCGGTGGTTTTGAAAAACATCTCTTTGCACATCAAGGCCGGAGAATCCGTGGCGCTGGTGGGCCGTACCGGAAGCGGCAAATCCACATTTATTTCCTTGTTGCAGAGATTTTACGATGCTCCGGAAAAAACGATTTTCGTGGATGGTTTTCCTCTGGAAAGCATTCCCCGCCAAGAGATCCGTCATCATGTGGGCGTGGTTCAACAGGATAACTTTATTTTCCGTGGCACGATCCGCGATAACATTGGCTTGGGTGACGAGCGCATCAGCAACGAACAAATCCGCCATGCCTGCGAAAAAACCGGTTACATGGATTTGCTCCAGCGCACAGGCCGTGATTTATCCAGCGTAGTGGAAGAACGTGGCGCCAATCTTTCCGTGGGCGAAAGACAGCTGATCGCTTTTGCGCGCATTCTGGCATTCAATCCGGATATTCTGATTCTTGATGAGGCCACCGCGAATATCGATTCTGAAAGCGAGCACATTATTCAGGAAGCGACCAAAGAGATCACCAAAGGCCGCACCAGCATTATTATCGCTCACCGTTTATCAACGATTGAGCAGTGCGATCGCATTATCGTGCTGGATCACGGTGAAATCGTGGAGATGGGCTCTCATGCCGAATTAATGAAAGCCCAGGGTCTTTATTATCAGTTTGCTTCTTTAGGTTTGAAATCCACTTTGATGGATGCATCCGCCGCAGGAACGGCGGAGCCATAGAAACGAATCGAGTTATTGGCAGGGATATAATCCCAGCCGTTCACCGAGCTGCGTGGAATAACCACACCGTTGATTTTAACAACGATGGATTCCACCACCGGAATTTTTGAAAGTTTGAAATCGGTCAGAATCTGGTAAATGCGTGCGCGGATGTTGGTGATCGCTGTGGAAAGATTCGCCGTACAGATGGATTCTTGCACACCACCGGATTCTTTGGCGATGTCCACGAAGGTCCAACCGACTTCCGCGTAATCATTAAACGTCTTGCAGCCGGTGCTCGTCGGTAACACACCGATGAAATTGAAAACCCACGAGCGAGTACCATCCACCCAAGGCTGCTTTAAGCCATCCAGGAAATTCACATAGTGAGAGACCGGATTGGATACCGCACTTTTATCATCTTCGTCAGAAAGTGCGATGACGACCAGCAAAGCATCATCACGGAAAAATCCACGGCCTTCATTGGCAAGATAGCCTGAGGAAAGCGCGTTTTCCATGGATTCCAGGCCGCGTTCGTTATTGCTGCCGGCTTCACCGACAATCATGCGGTTTTTCAAATTGTTCACAAGATCGGGAGTGCCGGCCGTGACATACTTCGGAGAACCGATAAAGCGACCGCCATCAGGACTTGTGCCGCCCATACTCGTCGTGACCACGGCCATGTGATAATCCATTTTCAACGAGTTGAGCTTGGTCACCAGATCAGGAATTTGATTGCTCAGATTCTGCTGGTGCTTGAGCATCGACGAGGAGTTATCGACGATCCAGACGATGTCGACTTTATTATTATAAGTAACACTTTGACCGAAATTATCGGAAGTTTGGGGAAGGTCGAAGGAAACTCCAGAAGAACAAGCCATCAGTGACGTCGCCATCATGGCTGCGAGCAATGTTGCTAATTTCTTTTCCATAGAGATCCTTCCCCTCGTTTCAAAAAACTATGCGGCCTTGGTCGTGAAGTTTTTAATCGACTCACGCACGGACTGACTGAGATTGGTGAATTTCACACCGTACTTCACCGGTTCTGATTCTCCGGCGGCGTCTTTAATGAACTGCTTGCTCACGATCTGGCAGACAGCATTGAACGGAGGCACGCCGTCGCCCGGCTGGAAATGCAGGAACAAAGACTGTCCCGGTTGCAAATTCGGCGTGTTGATCAAAACACCCGCGCCACCGGCGCTGATTTCCAAAGCCTGACCGCGGAAAACGGTTTTGTTATTGTGAACAATCAAAGACGCTCCGTAAGAAGCGCGCGCATGACGGCGACGGAAGAAAATTTCCGCCACGTCCACATCCTTGGATTCCTTCATGGAGCGGATTTTTTCAGAAGAGAACTCTTCCACTTCAGCGACACGTTTCCACGCCGGAAGTTTCGCGTGCCAGATGTAATCGTATTCAAACAAAGTTTTTTCCTGGAGCATCTGTATCAATTCGAGCTGACAGAAAGGACCGTAGTTATTTCCCTCTTTGAGAATGAACCACTCCTTGTCTTTCAACGCCCCTGGCGTTGCCCCCTTCGGCGGAGCAAAGCTGGGTCGACTGGACGGCTTCTGAGCAAGTTTAGCGGCAAATTCAGGATGCTCGAGCAACATCATCCATTCTCCGACCGTTTCATCATAAACATAGTCGGTCCATTGATGTTCTTGGGCCTCGATCTTTTTTAGGACAGTCTCACGAGTGTACGGTCCGATATGAGTCCCATTGTTAGAAAGATAATACTGTTTTGCCATTGTTCCGTTACTCCTTGAGAGGCCTATCGGCGCAAACAGGACTGGACTTAACTGTAGGAAATTAAACAGTTTGTAAGAATTTTGATTGCGATTTTTCGTCGAACTTTTTGACGTTTTTGCCACCAAAATAAGTTAAAGGGTTCCTCACTTAATCCGATAAATGACATAGCCTTAAGAAATCAATCCGGTAAATAAAGTTCCCCTTGGCGCGGTGAACGCGAAGGCGCGGGTTTATGGTGTTAATACAGAAAAAAGAAATGAAGTTGAGAAAGAATATTCTCATCGTTGATAACAACTGCGAACTCGAAAGACTCGTAAAGGAGCCGCTGCTCAAACAGCTGGAAAACTCCGGCGTGTCACCGATTGTCGTGCGCGCTAAAGACGGTGCCGAAGCCGCCATCAAGTCGGAAAACCAAAAATTCGACATGGTCATCATCGACACCGATGTGCCCCGCTTGATGGACGGCGGATTCGTTTACGGCATTCAGTCTTACAAGAACACCCAGGACGCTGAAGTCATCGTGATTTCTCAGCGCGATCTCTCGGAACTGCCCGAATCCCTGCAAAACTCCCGTTTCTTTAAAAAACCCGTCACGCCGGACGAGCTGATCTCGGCGATGATCGCTATCCTCAACGTTCAGCACCACGGCCAGGAAAAAGACGCATGCACTACAGCCGCGGCAGCGAAATACGCCGTGGATGTGCGCGTGATCAACGCCGTCATTAAAGCCACCACCAATGTGCTGCAACAGTTCGGCGTTTCCATCACCATGGAAAAAGCCGCACCGAAGTCACCCCACGATCCTTTGATGGGTGAAGTCTCTTCTGTCATTGATATTAAAAGCGCTTCCTTCCAGGGACATCTTTCCATTTCTTTTGATAAAGGCAGTTTTCTGGAAGTGGTTTCAACCATGCTGATGGAAGAACAGACCGAACTCACCCAAGACAATCAAGATGCCGTGGGCGAGATCAACAATATTATTTTTGGGAATGCCAAATCAGATATCACCAACTACGGTGTGCAGATGACCGTTCCGCGCGTGCTATTGGGATCCGGACAGACGATTCCGTGTGCGCAAGGCTCTGCCGGAATGATGATTCCTTTTTCAACAAGCAAAGGGAAATTCTATCTGACTGTAGTTGCCCTGCCTATCGCTAAGGCCGCTTAATTCTTAGCGGCCCAGGAGCTATTCCATATCCAGAGCTTTTTTCCACTCAGGAGTGGGCTCAATCAATTTTCTTGCGACCATATCAAAGAGACCGAAGGTAAAGACCGCTTCGCTCGCGACCGTGCCATCGTCTTTCACCATCTGTTGCAGCATTTGGCCGACTTTGCCTTTGTAGTTCAAAAGCTTTGTGGTGATGGTGATATTTTCACGCAAGCGGATTTCCTTGAGAAATTTTAAATTCACCTCAAGGATAACAGGTCCTTTTTTTAATTTATGAATTTCACTGAAGCCGTAACCACGCGGCGTGATCAATTCCCAGCGCGCTTCCTCGTACAGTGAGAGATAAGTGGCGTTGTTCATGTGCCCGTAAGAGTCGACATGATTTTCACGAACGGTCACTTTGTAGCCCGCATCCGACATAATTCACCTCTACTTCAAAGCCTCGCGAATGACCGCGGAGGCCTGATCCAGCGCCCACACCACGACGGCAATCACCACAATGATGCAGCCGACTTCCCGCCACATCGCTTGTCCTTGATACTGCACCAGCATTGTGCCGATACCACCACCACCGACGAGACCGATGATCGTCGCCATGCGCACGTTGATATCCCAGCGGTACACCGTAAATGAAATATACGGTAAAAGCACCTGAGGAACAATCGCATACCAAATGGTTTGAAGTTTATTGGCTCCCGTGGATTCGATCGCTTCGATGGGACCTTCTTCGGCGGCTTCCACCATCTCCGAATACTGCTTTGCCAATGACGCGACAGAATGAATCATCAGCGCGAGCATTCCCGCAAACGGTCCGATGCCGACCCACACGGAAAAAATAATCGCCCAGATCAAAGCTTCAATGGAGCGCGTGATATTCAGCAAAGTTCGTAACACGAAATAAATACTGCGCGTCCAAGGGCCTTTCATGATGTTCTTTGCACAGAAAAAACTTAAAACGAAAGCCACCGGAATGGCGAGAGTTGTCGCGAGGAACGCCATAAAGATGGTCTCAATGATATTAAGCACCGCGCGCGGCAGAACATCCCAGTTCGGATCCAGCAACCCTTTAAACAGGCGGATCGCTCCGGCAAAACCGTCTTCATTAAACAGTTCGAAAAAAGAAAATTCGGTTTTTACCAAAGACACCAGCAAAGCGGCGGCCAGCGAAATCAGCAACTGCCACATCCAAAAGCGGCGGTACCACGCTTTATCGTGAGCATGCACGGGCGAAGTTTTAAAAAGAATATCGCCGAGTGTGACAATCCCGAGATTTTTGAGAAGCAAACTGATCACGGCACCCAGAGCAAAGAATACAGCGACCGCGGAAAACAGCAACGGCAGATTGAGCCACTGTTCTTCACTCGGGGCAAACAGCGCCGCTGTCACTACGCACAGAAGAAAGCAAAAAAGAATGGCATCGAAAACAATCTTACGAGATTTCACGCGCACTCTCTCCGTATATCTTGTGGAACCATTCTTCTGTGATTTCCTCGGGCTTTCCCGTGAAAACCAACTCCCCGTCTTTCAAGGCCACCACACGCGTGGCGTACTGGCGCACCAAAGACAGAAAATGCAAATTGGCGATCACGGTGATCCCGAGTTCACGATTTACTTTTTGCAGATAATCCATGACCACATGAGAGGTCGCCGGATCCAAAGCGGACACCGGTTCATCAGCAAGCAGCACCTGCGGATTCTGTGTCAATGCCCGCGCAATCGCCACGCGCTGCTTTTGCCCGCCGGACAACTGATCTGCGCGCAAGAAGGCTTTGTCGGCGATCCCTACCAGTTGCAGATTCGCCAAAGCTTCGCGTTTTTCCTGCTCACTGAAAACGCCGAACAGACTTTGCACGGTGGATTTCTCCGCAAGCTTTCCCATCAAAACATTCTTAATGACACTCTGGCGTGGGATGAGATTGAAGTGTTGAAAGATCATACCCATGTGCTTACGCACACGGCGAATTTCATTTCTATTCTCAAGTTGACCGATTTCTTTGCCTTGAAAAAAGATCTCGCCGGAAGTGGGTTCTTGCAAACGGTTGAGACAGCGCAAGAGAGTGGATTTCCCGGAACCGCTCAGTCCGATCACAACAAGAAATTCGCCTTTTTGCACGTCAAGACTGATCCCTTTCAGAGCTTGCACCCCATTAGGATACGTCTTCACAAGATTGCAAATGCGGATCAGCGGTTCAGCCACATCTACGTCCCTTCCGGCGTCAAAGTCTTGAGCATTTCACGGACGGAATCGTAATCACTGTCGCTGGATTTTTTGAAATTTGTGGCGCCCAACATAAGATCCATGGCTTTGGAGCCTTCCGGTGTGGCAACAAACTGCAAAAGCGTGTCGGCGATTTTTTCTTTCATTTCTTCCGGCATGTCTTTGCGGAAAACAATGGGATCATTCGGAATAGGTTCTGAGAGTTCAATGATCTTCACTTTCTTTTCCACATCCGGATACTGCATTTGTACAAGGCGGCGGGCGTCTTCAAGATGACCGTTTTGGGGTGGGCTGTAGTAAGTCGCCCCGGCGTCCACCTGGCCTTGGTAGATCATAGATACAACCGAGTCGTGTTTCATTGCAAAGACAGTTTCTTTCGGCTCAATCTTGCGGTCTTTCAAAGTTTTCAAAGGCAGAAGATATCCGGAAGTAGACGCAGGATCGACAAAGGCGATTTTCTTGCCCTGCAAATCTTTAAGAGAATTGATCTTGCTATCGGCGCGAGCCAGGAACTGCGACTGATAGGTCGCTGAACCATAACGGATCACCGTCAGACGCGCTTCCACACCGTATTTCTTGTGCGCGAGATAATAACCGTAAGTATTGATTGCAGCGACGTCCGCGCGTTTGGTGCCAAAAGCCTCCACCACAGCGACGAAGGATTGCGGGATGGTGATTTGATATTTATAAGGCGTGTTCTTCTCAAGATAGTCTTTAAGAATTTTCGAATTGTCAGTCAGAACCTTCGCATCCACCGCGGGAACAAGATGAAACTTGATAGGATTTTTCTCCGTCCCCAAAGCGTCTTTTTTAAAGTGGCAAGAGGCGGAACACAGAGAGAGCAACAGGACCAATGTTGTAAGCGGCTTATGCATGTTGTGACCTCCCGATTCATTATAGAAAATCACCGGGCGCGGGCAAGAAAAGTCTTTGATTTCACTGGACTTGTATGGCTAGATGGCCCCATATGCTAGAGCGGATTCTTGTTAATATTCAGGAGTTAAAAAAGGCCGGAAAGAAAACCCTCGTGGTTTTTGATTTGGACTCCACGCTCTTTGATGTCAGCCCTCGGGTCGAGCGCATTCTTCTGGACTTTGCCGCGATTCCTTTGCACCAAAAACGTTTTCCCGAGCAAGTCCGCTTTTTTAAACATATTAAAACCTTGCGCAGCGACTGGGGCTTTGAGGCCGCATTAAAACGCGCAGGTCTGGACGGTCATCACCCCGAATTTCAAGAAGCTTTGCGCGCTTACTGGCAAAAGCATTTTTTCTCCAACCACTACCTGCAGTTTGACGATATTTACGAAGGCGCTTTGGATTTTGTCCAAGCCGTGGACCAAGCCGGCGCCCGCATTGTTTATCTCACGGGACGTGATATCGAGCGCATGGGAACCGGATCGCGCGAAATTTTATTGCAGTGGGGTTTTCCTCTGCACGAAAACGCGGAGCTGGTTTTAAAACCTCATCGCAGCATGGATGATGCTCAATTTAAAACCGATTACTTCGTCGAAGCCGATAAAGAAGGCTATGAAAAGATTTACTTCTTTGAAAACGAGCCGGTGAATCTGCGCCACTTGCAACAGTTCTGCCCGCATGTGGAAATGATTTTCTTTTCCAGCACTCATGCCGGCAAAGTCGAACCACCGGAAGATATTCCGCACATCATGAATTTTCTTTTGAACCAAAAGGAGTCGTAATGCTTTACGTGGTGGCGACTCCGATTGGAGATATTTCCGAAATCACTTTGCGGGCTTTGGAAGTGTTAAAAAACTGTGACGTCGTGATTTGTGAAAGCACGAAAGAAGCTTCGAAACTTTTGCGCGCCCACGGTATTACCGGAAAAACCTACGAAGTGCTGGACGAACATTCCACGCCCGAGGATAAAGCCGCTTTGGTCCCGCTGTGTGCGGAAAAAAACGTCGCGCTAGTGACAGACTGCGGGACTCCCGGTTTTTGCGATCCCGGCGCGGATTTAGTGCGTCTGTGCCGGCAAAAAAATATTCCAGTGAAATCCGTTTTGGGAGCGTCTTCTTTGCTGGGATTGTTATCTCTCAGCGGTCAGCGTCTGGATGAGTTTGTCTTCCGCGGTTTTCTTCCCGCAGAAAACGAAGCGCGAGCTCGTGCGCTCAAAGAACTCACCAAAGAAAAACGCGCTATCGTCATCATGGATACGCCTTATCGCCTGAAAAAAACTTTGCAGGACATGAAGGATCATTTTTCCCAGCGCAAGTTTTTACTTACATTGAATCTTTCCCAAGAAGATGAAACGGTTCTGGAAGGCGCTATTGATAAAATTATTTCCGGACTGCGCGTGGATAAAGCGGAGTTCATGCTTTTGATTTATCCCGCTTGATATGAGTTTGCTGTCACTCCCCGTTGACGAGTTTATTCCCGAAATTCAGCGCCAGCTGCAACAGGCCGGAAATCTTGTCATCACGGCGGCGCCTGGCGCGGGTAAAACCACTCGGCTGCCTCCGGCTCTGCTTTCTTCCGTAAAAAAGAAAATCATCGTGCTGGAACCGCGTCGTATGGCCGCGATCGCCGCCGCTCATCGCATCGCGGAGGAACAAGGCTGGCAGGTCGGTCAAGAAGTCGGCTATCAAGTGCGTTTTGCCAACAAAACTTCCCCGGCGACACGTTTGATTTTTATGACCGAAGCGCTGCTCGCGCGCCGGATGATGGATGATCCGGAACTTTCCGACGTGGATTTAGTGATCCTTGATGAATTCCACGAGCGCTCTTTGCACGTGGATTTGGCCCTGGGACTTTTGCGCGAACTGCAAGAGCTGGGTGGCGCTATTAAAATTCTTGTGATGTCGGCGACTCTCGAAGCAGACAAGATCTCGTCTTATCTTGGCAGCGCGCCGGTGGTTTCAGTGCCGGGAAAACTTTTTGACCTGGACATCCGTTATCAAAAAGGCTCGCAGCTTTTGCAAACGTCTGCGGCTTTCTACGAGAGTCTTTTTCAAACCGTCAAAGAAGCCCAAGCGCAAACCACTAAAGATATTCTTGTCTTTTTGCCGGGCGTGGGTGAAATCGACCGCGCTAGAAATCTTTTAGAACCCTGGGCGGAAAGCAAAAACATTGAACTTGTGCCCTTGCACGGCTCTTTAAATCTGGAAGATCAGCGCCGGGCCTTGCAAAAATCTTCGCGGCAAAGAATTGTTTTATCGACAAATATCGCGGAATCCTCCGTGACTTTGGATGGCGTGAATACAGTGATTGATTCCGGTCTTGCGAAGAACATGAAACAAGATCACCGCACAGGTTTTTCTCGCCTGGAGCTGGGACGCATCAGCCTTTCCAGTGCTGTGCAAAGATCAGGTCGCGCTGCCCGTCAGTTTCCCGGCGTCTGTTATCGTCTGTGGAATAAAATGGATGAGTTGTCCTTTACGAAAAGTGAAGTGGCGGAAATCCAAAGGGTGGATCTGACGGAAAGCTTGCTTTTCCTCTCTGCTCAAGGTGTCAGCGATTTTGAAAATTTCAGCTGGTTTGAAAAACCTCCCGCCGTTGCCATTCAAAATGCCGTGCGGTTTTTGAAAATTGCTGGCGCCCTGGATGACAGCGGTAAAATCACGGCCCTTGGAAAAAAACTTTTGCACTTTCCACTGCCGGTGCGTCTGGCTGATTTGGTTCTAGCCGGCATTGAACACCATGCAGTGGAACTAGCGGCAGAGATGGCGGCTCTTTTACAAGAGCGCGACACTCTCAAAAAAGAAGCCGTGTCCTCTTTCATCGGTGACAACCTGGAAAACGATCTCGCAGCGCGCTTGGAAGTTTTGCACCATTTCCGTCGCGATAAAAAAGCTCCCCGGGAAGCTTCATTCTTTGCATTGCAAACGGTGGATCAATCCGCCCGGCAAATCGCCGATCTTGCATATCGTTTAAATCCGGCGGCGAAATCAATGTCCGCAAATAATCAAGACACCAACGTTTTAAGCAAAACACTGCTCTTACATGCTTACACGGATCGCTTGTGCCGCCGTCGTGGTAAAAGCGATCGCGCTTTGATGGTCGGCGGCCGCGGTGTGAAACTACAGGCCGAAAGCCTTGTCAAAAACTCTGAGTTTTTTGTCGCCCTAAGCGGCGTCGAAGGTGGTTCCGATGCGGAAACCGTCGTGAGCCTGGCTTGCGGTTACGATAAAGATTTTATCCTGGGTTTCTTTAAAGATCGCATAACAAAAACCCGTGATGTGACTTTCCTGGAAGACAAAGGACAGTTTTTTGTGCGTGAGTATCGCTCGCTGCACGGACTGCCTTTGGATGAACCCACGCTGCTTCCTGCTTCTCAAGATGAAGTCGCTGAAAAACTGCCGCAGATTCTCACGGAAAAATTCGCGCTCGTGCTGAAGCAAAATGAAAAACTGTCCCAGTGGTGGCAACGTTTGGAATTCTTGGAACGTCACGAGCCGCAGAACTTAAACCTCGAAGAGTTAAAAAAAGAAGCCTTCACACAAGCGTGTCTCGGTGAAACCAAAATGCAAGCTGTGATGGAAAAAGATCTTGTCTTCTTTTTTGAAAACGTTTTCCCGCCGGAAACGGTGCAAACACTGCGCAAGGAAATTCCGGAACGCATCGAAGTTCCCAGTGGCAGCCGTATTCCTGTGATTTATCCTCCTGACAAGGGACCTTACTTGGAAGTGCGTATTCAGGAAGTGTTCGGTATGATGGAAACACCGAAAGTGTTTTTTGGAAAAATCCCGCTGACATTGCATTTGCTGGGACCGAACTTCCGCCCGGTGCAGGTGACTTCAAATCTGGAAAGCTTTTGGCAGAACGGATATCCGGAAGTGCGCAAAGAATTACGCATCAAGTATCCCAAACATCAATGGCCGGAAGATCCCGCCGACGGCATTCCTGAAGCGAAAGGCCGCCGACGTCACTGATCAGTGCACGCTGGAATCACTGCCGCTGCAAGAAGCGCACGGCTGATTTTCCAGAAACGACAAGAAGGCAGCGCTGCGAAAAGCCAGATCAAACAAAGTGTCCATGTCGATCACGAACTTTTCTTCGCCGAGCTTCAGCGCCACCCAGTCGTCAGAAACTTCTTCAAAAGCGATTTCTTCCGCTTCGATAAACTTCGCGGTTTTCATTAGCCCCTCATAGAGTAGTAACCAATGACCAGACCCGGTTCGAAAGCAAAAGGAACGGCTTCCAGATTCGGTTCATCGGTCAACCGGCCTTCTTCTTTACCGGCAACATCCTCTTTGCTCATGAAAGAAGGCAGCGGCAGGCGTGGAGTTTGTTTGGCTTGCATGTAGACTTGGTTTTCATACGCTTCGGGTTTCAAGGAAATACGGTCGCCGACGCGAATGATTTGCGAAGCGATGTTCACCTTGCGGCCGTTCACTAAAACTTTTCCGTGAGAGACCAGCTGTTTGGCTGCGGGAATACTGGGGGCAAAACCCAAACGGAAAACGACATTGTCGAGTCGTTTTTCCAGGAGATTCACCAGCGCCTCCACCCAGTTTGTAGCGTGGGATTTTTTCGCTTTATTGATCATGCGGCGGAATTGTTCCTCGCGCAGACCGTAATGAAAACGCAGCTTTTGCTTTTCTTCCAATTGCAGAGCGAACTCAGAATACTTACGGCGTTGTAAGCCATGCTGTCCCGGAGGATAAGGACGGCGTTCCAAAGCTCCCGCTTTTCCCATACCGGGAAGTTCCGTGAGAAGTCTTCTTTGTCTTTTAAAGCGCGCAACTTTGCCTTTTCTTTTCATATCTCAGAGATCCTTTTCAAGTTACCAAGCCGGTTTAAAGCTCAGGCCGAAAAAAGAACAGCAGTTCCACGAAAAACTGCTGAAATGAAAAGAGGAAGAAAACCGAATGAAAGGAAACTGAGATTGAAAACAAGTTGAAACTCACCGTTCGCTCTGCTAGAACCCGCCCAGCAAAAAGGATGTGACCATGAAAACAGTTGTGACTTTGGCGGCTTTTCTCTGCAGCGTGAATACGTATGCCGCATCGGAAGTTCTTTTGAACTGCAAAAATATTGATCAAGAAGACATCCGCACCGCGGTTGTTCAGACTTACGAAGATCCGGCAAAAAAATTCTCACTGGAATTGATTCTGACTTCTCCGCAAGGAATTCAGCAGTCTTTGGAAATTGATTCTGAAGATTACAGCGAAGGTTGGATTGCCTTACCTGCGGATGACACAGCCGAGCGTTACTTGGTTCGTCAGGATAAAGGCTGGGAGATTTTCGGGACTATTGATGACGTGAATTTCTTTGCGACAGCGGAATGTGAAGAGGCCCCCCTCTATTAAGGAGGGCCTTCAGTCCGTTTACCACGCTGGTAAACGGCGACGACGATTTCTTTTGCGAACAGGAGCAGTTGTTCCGTTGCTCTCACCTTGATGTGTGTTCGAAGCTGGCGTCGTCTGAATAACCTCAGTTTGTTTCATAGCCGAACTCCTTTCGTGCTAAAGCTCGAGATTCAAAGCTTTCCCATTCTCTCAGAGATGCGCAGCGACATGCGATGCTTTTAGTATTAGTTTTGGGTCATGAAAGCCGGATGAGAATCCTTAGGACTTCCGGAATAAAAATTGGACCACCCACAGAGGGCCGATCAAAAGGAACTGTAAGTCTTTGAAAAACGAAGGCTTTTTCCCTTCGATATGATGACCGATGAATTGCCCGACCCACGCCAGAACAAATATAACGATCAATGGAACCAGTGGGGCCGTAACTTGACGGAGAGCGTATAACAACGCATAGCACAGGAAAACTTGCACCAGCATCACGACAAAAGGCTTGGCTCCCAAAGTAAAATACCACCCTAAAGCCACGGCGATGACGATTTCCCCGATGCGGATCGGTCCCAAACTGTACGGAATAAGAATCAACATCGCGACGATGGAAAAGAAAATCAGCGGCACACAAATCTTATGAAGACGTTGGTTCGTTGGATTTTGGTGACTTTCACTGTACTCCGCAAACCATTGTTCCAGCGTCTTGCGCATAGATTCTCCCATGTAAAGTTCTTTTCTTTCGAAAGAAGTTTAGTTTTTTTATTCAATAAATAATTTCCAAATCAATAACAGATAGCACATTAACCTCCCATTCGGGGTCTATTTCAGCCCCATCATTCCGGTTCAAGTAAAGCGGCCCAATCTCCTAAAGCGGTCTTATGACCAAGAATTTTTATTACGGGCTTACCTTAAATTCGTAACCATCTGTGCAATTCAATTTCACTCTAATTTCTGTTCTGATCTATGCAGCTTTCAGTTTGGTTGGGTTGTAAACCTCTCCTGATTTCAATACACCATAGACCGTCGTTAATAACTTTCGTGCAAGAGCTACTATTGCTCGCTTCTTGCCACGCTTCTTTTCTATTCGTTCAAAAAACTCTTTCAGCGGCTTCACGCCAGCACTTTTTGTTCGAGCCACTGCATGAGCACATTGAAGCAATGCCCTTCGTATTTCGGCGCGACCATCACGATTTATTTTCCCAAGATTTTCCGTGCCGCCACTTTGATAAATTGTCGGGGTTAAAGCACCGTAGTTCGCAATGCACTTGCTGTTATCAAAGCGACTTTCGTCAATGATCGCTGCAAATAAAATTCGTGAGGATAATTTGCCAATACCCGGTATCGTCTCAATCAACTCGATCTTCTCGTTATTGATCTTCTGGATCTCTTGATTGAGACCCTTTTCACACTCTTGAAGTTGTTCAATCGCATACATTAAATTTGCCACAATAATTTCTGTCGCAGATCGCAAGTTCAGTCCGATCAATGATACTTGCCACTCATTGCTTGTAAAAAACTTTGCCGGCAATCTCACGCCTTCTTGTTTAAGATATCCACGAACAGTGTTCATCAAGCCCACGCGTTTACTTAAAACCGTGTGTCTCGCACCAACAAGCTCACGAAGATCGCGAGCCGAACCTTCAGCCACATGAACTCTTCTTGGCAGCATGTCTGCACGAGCTAGCTCGGCGAGCTTTTTTGCATCAACTTTATCCGTCTTTTTGCCGCCACTTTGAGTGATCCATTTTACTTCGTTTGGGTGAACCACGTGAATGTCCTGAAGTTCCTTTTTAAAAAAATCTGCGATCCACTTCATTTGGTTCCCGGCCTCAAAGACAAAAAGCTTCTTTTCCATACCCAGCGCATTAATCAAATCACGCAAAGAGCGCTTCGTAGGGCTTATAGACCCTTTAAATTTAACTTTTTTGCGTTCATCAACTGCATGAATCATAAAGTCCTTGCTTGAGATATCCATTCCAACGTAAATCATTTTTCGGCCCCCTGGCTCGGTAAAGTGTTTTTGCTAAACCGACGGTTCGTCCATTGGGGACGTGCTGTCAAACTGTGACATGGGGCTTTTTCTTTACTGAGCTACCTTTTGCCTTCATAGCTCATGGAATCTCCTTTTTATTTTTGCACGGCCAGAGGCCCCAGCATCGTGGCACCCGCAGGAACATCGCGGTTCACCACGGCGTTGGCACCGATGAGAGCGCCGTCACCCACTGTGATCGGTCCCAAAACTTTGGCGCCGGTGCCGATCAAAACTTTGTTGCCCACGGTGGGATGGCGTTTCACCGGATCAAATTTGGTTCCACCCAAAGTCACACCGTGAAAAATAATACAGTCATCACCGATGATCGCCGTCTCGCCGATCACCACACCCATGCCGTGATCGATCACCAGACGGCGGCCGATGCGCGCGCCGGGATGAATCTCAATGCCTGTCAAAAGACGCGATATTTCCGCGACCAAGCGCGCGAAGAAAAAAAGTTTCGTTTGATACAGAAAATGCGCGATACGGTGAAAGAACAACGCTTTCGGTCCCGGATAAAGCAGAGCGATCTCCACCAGCGATTTCGCCGCGGGGTCGTAGTTTTTGTATGTGTGCAGAAGTTCCAACAAGCGTTTCATCACAGTTTCTCGTTCAAGTCATCCAACAGGAAGTAACGGTCAAAGAGTTCGTTGTAGCGCGACCATTTTTCTCCGGAGCCGCGCTCAGCATCGATCAGCGTTTTCAATGTGCTGACCTTGCTGTCGAGGTCGTCAATCATCGCGACCACCATCGCCTCTAAAAACTTGGGACGTTTCGGAGATCCGTACTCAAGCTTTCCGTGATGACTTAAAATAATGTGCTTGCAAATGTCACGTAATTCTTCGCTGAAACCGAGAATGCGAGAAGCCTTCTTGTCCACGAGCTCACAAGCGATTTGCATGTGCCCGATCAAGCGGCCACGGTCGGTGTAGGAAATGCCGTTATCGTAAGACAGCTCCCACAGTTTTCCGATGTCGTGAAAGATCGCGCCGAAAAGCAAAAGATCGCGGTTCAAGAAAGGATAGTGCGTACCCATAAAGTCCATGATCTTGCAGATGGAAAGCACGTGTTCCAACAAACCACCCAGCCACGCGTGATGAATGGTTTTCGCAGCAGGGGCTTTGAGCATCTTCGGACGGATTTCAGGATCTTCGAGAGTGTCCAGCACAACCTGGCGCAGATGATCGTTTTTCATCGTGCGCACCATTTGCAGGAGTTCGACCATCATGTCTTCCGCGTTTTTAGAAGCCTTGGGAATAAAATCCTCAAAGTTCACGGTGGCGGAATCAACACGTTCCAAACGGTGCACAATAAGCTGTCTGCGGTTTTGGAAGAGTTGCACCTGGCCTTTGACTTTAAGCACATCACCGACTTCAAATTCGCGAGCCAGTTCATCCACACGGTCCCACAGACGCGCATCGATGGTTCCCGTGGAGTCACCCAGTTGCAGCCCCATAAAAGGCCGGCCGTTTTTCCCCACGGCGACGTGTTTTTCTTTCACCAGAAACAAGGAGTCGACATTGTCTTTGTCTTTCAAGCTTTGTACGTTTTGTCGTTCCATCACAACCCCTCGCAGAATAGAGCGGAAAACTGCGGATTCTTGAAAGTCACTTGCGCAATAAGAACATCATTATCCTTTTGCGCGGAAAACAAAAAGGTTCCGCCAATGACACTTAAATATCTTTCTTGAGTGGTGTTGACCTTGATCCCCTCCCCTTTCATTTCCTTGAAGAAATGATCGGTGATATCAAAGAACTGGTTGCAACCGGCGCCAAAGATCTTGCCTTCAATTTTGCGCTTGCGCGTGCCGCTGACAAAAAGAACTTTCTTGTTTTTAGCTTCGGCAAAAGCTGGAAATTCAAAACCGACGTAAAAAGAACCGCGTTGATTGGTGATATAGCGGGACAAATCGATATTGCCGCCACCTTTGGGCATATCAATGCGCACGGCTTCACCTTCAACCACACCGGGGTTTTTCTGCACCAGAAAAACCGAGACTTCCGAGAAAATCAGATTCTTGGTGGCACTGGCTTCTTCACTGTTTTGCTTGAATTCGAGAAGATCCCAGGCTTTGGAGGGAATTTTGATATCATCAGGAACATCTTCGTATTTCACTTCCTGATATTCCGCCACGTGATAACCCGGATCACCCTTGCAGGCACCCAAGAATAAAAACATCCAGAAGAATAAAGCCTGGACGATCTTTTTCATCACTCATACTCCAGTTGATCCCTCAACTCCAGCAGCGGAAGAAAATTTGGTTCGTACAGCAATCCCGCGCGCACGTAATCATAAGCGCCGCTGCGGTTGTTATTGCGCATTGCTACCCAGGCAAGACCATAGAGAGCGGTCGCATTTTTATTATCCTGATTGAAAACTTGCGTATACGCGGACTGCGCGCAGGCCACGTCTTGCGTATTGATACAGATGTCTCCCAAGAGGAGATTTTTCACCGACAAGGTTTGCAGCTCTGGCATTTTCAAAATCGCTGTGGCCTCTGGCAGACGTCCGGTCTTCGCAAGATAACTTGCTTGCGTCGCGAGAACATAAGGATCTTTTGGTGCTTCCGCCAAAGCCTCCTGCAGAAGCTTTAAAGCTTCCGGATCACGATTGACTTCCATCAGGCAGGTCGCGCGCAGAGCTTTGAGTTCCGGATGGGGTGTTTGTTTTTGATAAACTTCCGCGCAGTATTTTTCGAGATAATCCCACTGCGTGAAACGCCACTCGACTTGCAGAGGATGAACGTAATTGCGCGCTTGTCCCGGCATTTGGTTGAGGAACGCCACGATGGCCTGGTTGATACCATCCACGTCATCAAGCAAGCTGTACGCATAAACCGTGAACAACATCAGCTCTTGGCGCAAATAACCGGTTTTTTGCACATGGGCTTTGATATCACGAATGAGCCCTTGCAAAGACGCCGCATCACTATGAGTTTTCGCATATTCCACGGTGGAAAGAGCTCGGCCGAAAAGGGCCAGCACCGAGGTTGGATTTTTGCGGTAGATCGCTTCGAAATCCCGCATCGCCTCGCCGTAGTTCCCTTTTTTTTGCTGGATGATCGCGAGATTTAAGAGAGCCGGCACGTTGAACGGCTCATGACCGATCGCTTTTTGCAGAGTATCTTCGGCTTGTTTTAAATCACCGTCCATCATGTAAGAAACAGCGATACCCAAATAAGCATCCACAATTTCCGCGCGACTGCGGCCTTCTTGCACCAGCGCGCGCTCTAGAATACGGCGACCGAGCAAGCTTTGGCGGTCTTCAGAAATCAATACCGCCGCCATTTGTACTTGCGACTCCGGATCCGGTTCTTTGAGTTTGCTCGCTTTCATGTAAGCTTGCAGGGATTTTTCGTACAGACCGAGAGTTTTATAACGAATGGCTTGCGCCATAAGTTCTTCATAACCCATGGCTTTGCGCTTGTCTTTTTGTGACAGTCCCCAGACGACAGCTACGGCCACTAAAAGCGCCGCGCCGATCATACTCCAGCGCAAAACATTGGATTTCTTGCGCATCTGCTGCTGCAAACGCGAGTCCCCGGAAGCCCCGTAACTTTTCGCCGCGGGAGCGGAAACAGAGCGCGTGCTTGGCGATTCTACAACCGGTGTCACGTCTTTCAGAGTTTCACGCTCACGCACCGGTGGCGGAGGTGTGAGATCCAAATTCGGCGGCGCCGGAGTGGGCGTCAAATCGTCCGTCATGTTCGTGAGATCCGTGCGCGTGATCGCCGTGTGCGTATGCTGGGCAATCGACTGTGTCATCGTTTGCTCGGAATTCGCGTCTTGTTCTTCACGAATGTTTCTGACGATCTCCATGAAAAGTTTATTTTCACGGATATAGCTCCAGCGACCTTCCGGCAGACGAACTTCGTCAATGATTGAGATTTGTTTGCTACGCAGTTGCTCAGTGACTTCAGCAATGGTGAAAGGGCCGAGAATTCTCGTTGAAGACTTCACCAACCAATTTCTTTCGTTGCTGTTCACTTCCATTGCCATACTTTAGAAAGGTGCCCGGGTTAAGAGTAGTTTAAGATCATCGTTCGTCAGGAACAGACCCGCACCCAAATATCCCGAGCGGGCACCGGCTTTATCAAACGCGTCGTTGATACCGCCTGTAATGTAAATACCGCGATACAATGTATAAGACAGAGAGCTGCGCACATTCGTCTTAGCGAAGTCAAACGCTTCGGCTGTGAACTTCAGTTTGCGATGGAAGAAGAAGTAATCGATACCGAAACCGCCGGAGTTTTCGATCAAACCGCCCTTCAAGGTCAAATCCCAGAAGTTCTTCGCAAACAAAATCGTCAGCTTGATTTTATTCTCATAAGTTTTGGTCTCCGTGTAATCCGCCGGAGCACCGCCACCGCTGCCCTCGACTTGAGTGCGGGTGGTTTCTACCACTCCCGCCGGGTCATCCACGACGGCGATATAATAGTAACGGTCCAGACCCGGCTGGATCTGCACACCGATGTAAGACTTTGTGGCCCCTACATCACCGAGATATTCCGCGCGGAAGTCAAACGCGGTTTGGATACGGTTGGCGGTATCTAAAAGTCCGCTCAAACCATCAATCGCGGAGCTGACATTTTCAGCCGTCTGCTCATCACTGACAAGCTTCCCGATCGCACCCTCACCATTGTTGATCTTGGTGGTGATTTCATCCAGATTTTTCACGGAATTCGACAGACGCTTCCAGGTTTCTTTCAAACCGGTTTCGCTCTTGTCGTTCATCACGTCCCGCAGATCCGCGGTCACTTCATGAATGTCATCGACAATATCACGGATCTTGTCTTTGTTTTCCGTGGTCATCTGCGCGATATCAGCGGTGAGAACTTCAATGTTCTTAACAATACGGCCGAGGACGTGCTTGCGTGTGCCATCTTCGGAAGTCGCCTCTTGCAGATTCTTCGCCACTTCTTTAAGTGAGGAAGTCACTTCCGACACTTGAGTCATCAAGTTGTCCAAAGAGCCGCCGTCTCTCACCGTCAGGATTTGCGCATTATCTTCCAGCGGTGGATCTGTCGGGGAACCGGGATAAACTTCCACGTGCTTGTCACCCAGAATACCTTGCGCTTTGATTTCTACGGAAGCCGATGTGGTCAGAGGAATTTCAGAGCGGATGGTGATATCAATGCGCGCTTTTCCGTCTTGCAGAGTGATGTCTTTAATCACACCGACAGGAATCCCCGCCGATCGAACCGCGGAGTTTTTAACCAGCCCCCCGGCATTAGGAAGAAGGAACCACGCTTTTTTAGAACGTCCCAGATATGTTGTGTCGTCGCTGACTCGCATTGACATGAGTGCGATCAAAGATCCCACCACGATCACTAGCAAACCAACTTTAAACTCAGCAGCGCGAAGCCAATTCATTGATGTTTCATCCCTTTATTGACGAATTTTTTCACCAGCTCGATATCGGTGTTGAAAAAATCCTCCGGAGTACCAAACAAAAGAACCCGCCCACTATCCAACATCGCAATGTGGTCGGCAATCCTAAATGCGGCGGCCAAATCATGGGACACCATGATGGAAGTCGTATCGGCTCTAAGTTTGTGTGTATCCAGAATCAAATTATCCACCATTTCCGTGAGAATGGGATCTAAACCCGTGGTCGGCTCGTCATAGATTAGAATTTCTGGATCTAGGGCGAGAGCCCGTGCCAGCCCCGTTCTTTTTTGCATACCACCGCTGATTTGACTGGGAAGTTTGTTGAAATGTTTGGAGTCCAAACCGACCTGTTGGAGTTTTTCTTCGGCTATACGAAGGACTTGCGACTCCGGCAGATCACGACGATGTTCAAAGAGCGGAAAGCACACATTTTCAATGACCGTCATATCGTCAAACAACGCCGCCGACTGAAACAGAACACCGAAATGACAGCGAAACTTCGTCAATTCATCCGGTGAAAGAGTGCTGATGTCCGTGCCGAGCACTTCAATCGTGCCCGACGTCGGTTTGAACAAACCAAGCAAGTGTTTCAGCATCACGCTTTTTCCGGTTCCGGAAAAACCGATGATGGCCGTCAAACTCCCTTTGGGAATTTCCAAATTGATGCCCTTGAGGACGAACTCTTTTCCGCCGTCGAAGGATTTTTTCACATCTCGGAGTGAAACCGCGGATTCAGTGGCCATTAAGAAATCCCCATGATGTTGTAGTAGAAACGAATGAGGTTCGTGACAAAGTAGTCGAGAATAATAATACCGACCATGCTTTGCACCACACCTTGATTGGTGGCATCACCCACACCTTTGGCTCCGCCCGTGGTATTAAAACCGCGGTACGTGCACACTGTCGCAAAGTAAACGCCGAAGACCATACCTTTGAAAAGGCCTTCGTTGATGTGTTTGACTTCAATAAAGTCGGCGATCTTCTGCCAGAAAACCGCCTCATCCAATTGCACGAGCTTCACGCACAGGAAATAACTTCCCATCATCGCGACAAAATCAAAAACCGCCACCAGCAAAGGCATGCAAATCACGGCCGCCACAAGACGCGGCGAAATCAAGTATTGCTTGGTGTTCACGCCCATCACATCGAGCGCGTCGATTTGTTCATTCACGCGCATGGTTCCCAAACGCGCCGCCATCGCCCCGCCCGCACGGGCAGCGACAATCAAGCCTGTCAACACGGGACCTAATTCGCGAGTAATCCCCAAAGCGACCGTAGGGCCCACCATGTTCACGGCATTAAACAGTTTAAAACCCAAATAGAGTTGGAAAGACAAAGCCAGTCCGGTGAAAACACCCGTCAAACAAATAATGGCAACAGATTGGTTGCCGACGAATTCCATATGACGGATCACCTCGGGAAAGCGCGAGGGTTTGGCGAAAATCAAACGCACGCTTTCAGTGAAAAACAACGCCACTTTTCCGGCTTCGGTGATGACACCGCCGACGATGCGCAGACTGAGCGCGCCGATTGCGGAAATCAATCTGAAAAGGTTCTGAGCCATCACCACTACTCGCCTCCGATTTCTTCACTGATAAAACCGGCATCAAGGCCGGTGTAAACACGTGGAACCCGTTCACCAACGCTGGTGAGCATTTCCCAGGTGATGGTCTTCGCATATTTCGCGAGTTCTTCCGGAGAAAGAAAATCGCCCTGACTGTCGTAACCGAACAAAGTGATTTCCTGATCTTTGAAATCTTCCAGATCTCGGCCTTGAACGACATCAGTCACGTCGAGCATCAGGTAATCCATGCACACATTGCCAACCACAGAGACACGTTGGCCCGCGAACAGCACCGGAGCTTGATTGGAAAGAATCCGATGATAGCCATCGGCATAACCAATCGGCACCACGGCGATGACGGAATCGCGTTTTGCCGTCCACGTTCCTGAATAGGACACGGTTTCGCCCGCTTTCAAACGACGATACGTGCCCACTTGTGATTTGAAACTCATCACTGGTTTTAAATCCACAGCAGTGCGATCCGCCAGAGGATTGTAGCCGTAAATCATCAAGCCCGGGCGCAATCCCCACTCTTGCAAAACCAAGGGATGATCCGCGGGAACTCCGCCTTTTTTTTGCAAAGCCATAAGACTGAGAATGCCTGCGCTGTTTAAGCTATGGCAAAACACGTTGAAAGGTTTAAACACTTTGCTGACCTGATCAAGATCACGCAATTGACGGGCGCTGAGAGCCTTTGCATCCACCGCATCCTCACCATTGTAAAGATGTGTGAGCAGCGCCTTAAGACGGATTTTTTTATTTTGCCATAGCCGATCGTAAAGTTTTTGCGCTTCCTCGGGACGGAACCCCAGGCGGTTCATGCCGGTATCGAATTTCAGATGAATGCCGACAGGCGATGAAGCCGCGGCTTCAAGATGATCGATATGTTCCCAGGTACTCACCACCGGAGTCATATTGTACTGAATGATTTTTTCCGCGCCTTCACGATCAAAACCGCGGAAAACCAGAATCTCCGCCTTCACGCCGAAGTTGCGCAAAAGAAGGCCTTCTTCGATCAAGCACACACCGAGATGACGAATGCCGAGTGTTTCAAGAAAACGCGCCAGTTGCACGTCACCGTGCCCATACGCGTTCGCTTTCACCATGGGACAGAGGAATCTTTGCGGAAAAGCTTTCTGCAGCACTTCGATATTGTGCTTCAGATGATCTAAATTTATTTCCGCATACGTGCGGCGAAACATTTCCATTTAAGATTCCAATTCCCTATTCCGCCGGCACTTCAAACTCGGGACGGTGAGTTTCCGGGGCTTTGTACAAACATATCTTATTTCCACCTTTATCAGTGATATGCAACAAGGCCTTCGTCGCTGTTTCATCCAGCGTTTTCGCCGAGTCACAAAGCGAAGGATACTCACTGATGCCGAGGCTGATGGACACCTTCATGCCGTTATCCATAAAGGAAGTGCCTTCAATGATTCGGCGCAAACGCTCCGCACGCAAAGCCGCGCCCTTTTTCGAGCAATGCGGAAGAATCATCGCCATTTCATTGGCGGCCGTACGACAAGTCACATCATTGGTTCGGCTGGTCTTGGTGATAATGGTGGCGACGGATTTGAGCAATTCATCTTTCACCGCTTCTCCCAAAGATGACTCAATCTCATAAATATCATCGAGCGCGACTTTCACCACGGAGATCGGCTGCTTCAAACGGCGCGCGCGCGCCACTTCATCACTCAGAACTTTCTGGTAGTAATTACGGTTGAAAAGTTCGGTGACGAAATCCTGGACCTCCAAAGAGTCCACTTTTTTCTCGAGCGTGAAGTTCGCGTAGCACAAAGACATCAGAGTGAACTCTTCATTCATCACCGCCGTATCTTCCGCAGGCAGACTTCCTGAATAAACGAAAATGCCCTCCAGAACATTGTGCGCATACAGTGGCAACGCTTTCGGTGGATTGAAATGGAAACCTTCCACCAGCATTTCCGTAAAACGCGGTGGCAAAAGTCCCATCGCCATTTGCGCACTAAGATCCTTCATATCCGAAGATTCCAACTGCACACCGACACCTTGAATGTCCGAAGCGGGAACTCCCAAAGCGTGAGTGGCAACGAACGAACGCACCGAAGGCAGGAATTTAAAAAACACGCAAACGGTGTTTCCGGGAAGATGGTTCAGATACTTTTGAATCAGATCCTCTTTGCTTTGCGCGGTCCGATAATCCGTGATGCGCATGGAAACCGATGGCGTGGATTTCGCGCGTTCGGCTTCTTTCATGCTCACCACCGCCGCGGAATGGATTTCCTCCATCTTGGCTTTGGAATCGTTTAGATCATCAAAGAGCTGTTCGTTTTGATAAGTGAGATAAAGTTTTTCACAAGCGCGATCCACGGCCCACACGATGCGCGACTCAAGAGCGGCCGGCTCTTCAGAAATCACGTCCATAAAACCGTGGCTGTTATATTGCGCGAGAATATCGAACTGGGAAATCGCCGACACCGCGATAAAGCGGATATCATCATTGATTTCATGAATCTTTGCCACGAAATCGCTTAAGGATCCCGCCAAAGATGATGTCGAAAACACAATCAAGTGCGGAGCGTTTTCACGCACTCGTTGTTCCAGCGTGGTCGCATCCTGGAAATAATAAGCATCGTAACCTGCCTGCGACAGGTACACCTTCGCGGAAGCGCCCAGGTCCACATTGGTTGTGAACACAAAAACTGTAAACTGAGAACTATGGTCGCGGATGTTCAATTAAATCCTCTTTCCAGGACGGCGGATTTCCACATGGTAGGAATCCAGTTTGGAAGTTTTTTGCGGAGCTGCGCCCTTTGGAGGCGTGATGAAATTCACAGGCGTGAGTTCATCATCCAAAGTCGCCAGTTCCGCCGCAGTCGGAGCGTTTGCTTCGCTTGCGGAAACTGTTTCCATCACCACCATGGCTTGCTCCACCGGAGCCACCGTTGATTTCTTTTCTTCTTGTAAAAATCCATCGATAAAAGTCAGCTCCTCATCCAGAGAACTGGAGGCCACCGGCGCCTTTGCCGAAGGTGCCTTCACAGGAGCCGCCACAGGCTCTTCTTGCGGTGCTGCGGATTCTTGCGCCACCACGGTCCGTTCTTCCGGAAGTTCCAAGAGACTTTCGATATTCACATCCAAAGGCGATGGCGCTGGCGTTGCCGCTTGCACCTCGGCAAACTCGGCTTCCGCTTCGATGCGGTGAACGGATTCTTCTTTGAGCTTCGGCAATTCAGGGGCGATCATCACGATTTCTTCCTTCACCGGCTCCACGGGAGCCTTCAAAACGTCGGCTTGAAGTTTTTTAAACAGAACGGAAATTTTTGTGCCTTGGCCCCGCTGGGACTCAACACGGATTTCCGCATTGTGCTCTTTAAGAATTCCAAAGGCGACGGAAAGGCCCAAGCCCATGTGATTGTGGAACGAGCGCGTAGTGAAAAACGGATCGAAAATTCTTTCGATGTTTTGCGCCTCAATACCTTCACCGCTGTCTTCGATCACCAAATGAACGCCCTCACCGTCTTCGAAGAGGTTGACGTTCAATTCTTTTTTCACCATGCGTTCCATGGCTTCCACAGAGTTTTGCAGAATATTTGTGATCGCGCGCACCAGAGCGTCGACATGCAAATCAAAGGCGGAAGTGTCTTGAATATTTCTTGTGACCTTAACACCTTTTTCAATGAAAAGACCATCGAGGTTTTTTAGGGCTTTCACCACGGGTCCTTCGACCTTCATGGTGTTTTTCTCTTTCACTTCCTCACCCGCATAACCCAAAAGCTTATCCAGAATTTCGCGCGCTGAACGCGTTTCGCGAATAATGGAATCGGTGCTTTGGGAAATATCACTTTCAGGGTTTTTCGCCAGAATCATTTGTGAGTAACCAAGAATCGACGCCAAAGGACCGCTCATCTCGTGCGCCAGAGCCGAAGCCACGCGCATGGAGGCTTCCATTTTTTCTTTGTGTGCCAATTCCGGATCTGCGGCGATCACTTTTTCCGCAACCACAGGAGCCGCCGCCGGTGCGGGACGGGCTTTTGCTTCCGCCAACTGAGTTTGCAAACTGTCGATTTCTTTTTCCGCCGGCATCACAATCGCCAAAGCTCCGGCAATACCCACCAAAGCCAAACCGCAACCTAAAAGTAAGAACTGCCACCACAAACCCGTACGGCCCTTCATGGTTTCTTTGAGTGGTGCGGAACTGAGAACCAGCAAATTACTTTGCGGAACCATTTCGTACATACCGTAGAGATCACCGCTTTGCAGTTTGTAAACGTTGCTGCCGTGAGAAGAGCCGCTGTTCTGCGCGTCTTTAAAGACCGGATCGTCGCGCATCACCGTGCCTAAGTATTCAGGAATGGAATGACCGACAGTCAAACCTGTCGCTGTCACGATTGAAAAAGAGCTTAAAGCACCTCTTTGCGCATCAATCAAAGATTGGAAAATTTCTCCGGAACCGAAAAGTGCATAGGCACGGCTGCCTTCAAGAAATAACAAAGCGACATAACGCCCGCGCTGCGAATCTTGGAAGGGCTTTACATAAAAACGCATGTCGGTTGTCTTGCCTTGCAAATGGCCGACGGCTGATTTGACGAACTCTTTCGTCCATGCCGCGGCTTTGGAATTTTCTTTCACGAGCAAAACTTGTGGTTCAGCAGTCGTGCCACTCACCGTGAATGAAGCTGCCGCATAGTACGGCGCCAGAGCTGTCCAATTGAGCTTACCTTTTTGAAAGTTTTCCGCATTGAAAGTGGCGACCACTCGTTGCAAGGATTTTAATTCCGTCGCCAGTGAGTGGTTGATCGCACCTAATTGCGTGCGTGTTTGTGAATCCACCCAACTCATTCGATCCCCGTAAACGAAGCTGTCCGTGCGCCACAAAACCACACCGATAAACACGGCGGCGACAGCGATCAGCACGGCGATGAGTTTTACTTTCATTCTGACAGTCCTTCCTCGGCGGATGCCGGTAGCGCCACAAGCGACTTAACGCGGGCTGAAGCAGTTCCTCGTGATCTGCTTCGACTGACCAACACCATTGATTTTATTGTAGTTTTAGAAACTGAAAAGAATCAAGCAAGAGTGCTTTGCAAACGCCAACAAAAGGAGTAAGAAGAGGCCACTATGAGTACTCATCAGTGCGACGTTTTGATCATCGGCTCCGGCACCGCCGGTCTGGCTCTGGCTCTGAAACTTTCCTCTCACGGCAAAGTCATCGTGCTTGCCAAGGAAAGTGCAGGCGGTTCGAACTCCGCCATGGCCCAGGGAGGAATCTCCGCCGTGATGTCGGAAGAAGACAGCTTTGAGTCTCACATTCAAGACACTCTCGTCGCTGGCGCAGGACTGTGCAAAGAAACTGTTGTTCACAATTACGTGGAGCAAGCCCCTGATCGCATTAAAGATTTAATAAACTGGGGTGTGCATTTCGACGTTCGTAAACGCGGTTCCGAGGAAACTCAGGAAATCGATTTGACGCGTGAAGGCGGACACAGTTTCCGTCGCATTCTTCACTTCGAGGACCAAACTGGTTTGGAAGTCCATCGCACTCTTTTAGCGCGCGTTCGCGAAAATCCAAACATCACTCTCATGGAGCGCTTCTACGCCATCGACCTCATCGTGAATAAGGAAGTCGATCCGGATGATATGAATCCCGTGAGCTGCATCGGCTGCTATGCTCTGAACAAAAACGATAACGAGGTGCATACATTCGTCGCGAAAAACACGATTCTAGCCACCGGGGGCGCGGGGAAAGTTTATCTCTACACTTCCAATTGGGGTGGCGCGACCGGCGACGGTATCGCGATGGCTTACCGAGTGGGTGCACGCATCGCCAATCTGGAATTCATGCAGTTCCACCCCACTTGCCTTTTCCATCGTGAATCACGCAATTTTCTTATCTCCGAAGCTTTGCGCGGCGAAGGCGGAGAACTCATCGACAGCAAAGGCAATGCTTTCATGAAAAAATACCACAAGCTGGGATCGCTCGCTCCCCGTGATGTGGTGGCTCGCTCTATCGATAACGAGATGAAAAAAACCGGCGCCGATTGCGTTTACCTCGACATGACCAAACTGGACCGAGAGTTTTTGAAAAACCGTTTCCCGACGATCTTTAATAAATGCCTTGAGTTCGGCATCGACATGAGCAAACAGCCGATCCCGGTGGTTCCCGCGGCACATTACTTGTGTGGAGGTGTGCTCACCGATATGAACGGCCGTACGGATATTCCAGGCTTGTGGGCGATCGGCGAAACCGCGTGCACAGGTTTGCACGGCGCCAATCGTTTGGCGTCCAATTCTCTTTTGGAATGCCTGACAACGGCCCACAATTGCGCCGAAGAAATCAAAAATCACTGGGACAGTTTCAAGTTTTTTGAAAAACAACCCAAACCCTGGACTCATCCGCAAGAGTCCAATGATGATGAAATGATCGTCATCAATCACATGTGGGACGAAATCCGCCGCTTGATGTGGAACTATATGGGTATTGTTCGTTCCAACAAACGTCTGGAAAGAGCGCAGCACCGTCTTAAAAACATTCTCGCGGAGACCAAAGAGTATTACTCCAACATGAAAATCCACTCGGACATTTTAGAGCTCCGCAATATCGCCATCGTCGCCGATCTGTCGGTGGAGTGCGCGCTTCGTCGTCATGAGTCCCGCGGCATCCATTACAATATCGACTACCCCGAAAAGAGTCCGCAACCGCACGACACCATTGTGGTCCGGGGCTTGATCTAAGCCGCTAAAATGCTTGCCGAAACCGCGTGTCTCACGGCAAGCTAATTCAATATGTACAAAAGATCCGAAGGCTTTTTCAAAGGCTACCAAGACATCAATTTATTTTTTCAAGTTTGGGAAAATCCGCAGGCGCGCGGAACCGTGATTGTCACTCACGGTCACGGAGAACACTCCGAATCCTACCACCGCCTGGTGAGCGCGTTTGAAAACGACGCCTGGACTTTTTACGCTTGGGATTTGCGCGGGCATGGCCGCTCCGAAGGACGCCGCGGATTTGTCGCAGACTTCGACGATTACTGCCGCGACTACAAAATCTTTTTGGACATGGTTTTAAAAGAAGAAAAAGTCCGTCGAGGACCGGTGATTCTTTTCTGCCATTCCATGGGCGCTCTGGTGCAACTGAAAACTCTGCTGCGCAATCCGGATCTGAATTATTCGGGCCTTGTGGTCAGCTCCCCGCTTTTGGGTCTTTCCGTTCCGGTTCCTGCTTACAAAGCAACCGCCGCGGTTGTTTTCAATAAAATTCTGCCACAGATCACAATGGGGAACGAGCTTCGCAACGACATGCTCACCCGCGATCCGGATGTGATTCGCGAATATGAACAAGATGCTCTTCGCCATACGCGCATTTCTCCGGGGGCGTTCCTGGGATTCCTTGATTCTTTTGAATGGGTTATTCCTCGCGCCAACGAAATCAAAAAGCCGGCCTTGTTTTTGATTGCGGAAAAAGATGAAGTGGTGAGCGCTCCCGTGGCGAAAGCTTTCTATGAAAAAATCGGCAGTGCAAGAAAAGAAGTTTACGTTTATCCGGATGGCAAGCACGAGTTGATCAACGACATCATCCGCAAGACGGTTTTCGCCGATATAAAAAAATTCCTCGATGGTTTTCTGGAGTCTAAATAATGAAATTCGCATTCGTTCTTCTTCTTGCTCTGACAGCTTGCTCTTCTTACCAGGTGACTCCGGCGGGACGGACCGTTCGTACCGGCACCGACTACGAAACAGTGGTGGAAAAAAATTCCGATAAGATCCGCCGCTATTCCGGCTTCTACAACACTCTGGATATGGAAGCGACATTGCTCAATTCTGAAGTGGCGGCAGCCCAACTCGATCAGTCCGCAATGCTGTATCAGTGGGATGAAAAGAAATACAACGAAGAGAAAGCTAAATTTGAAAACCGTCTGAGCAAACAAACGGAAGTCTTTCTGAGTTTCTTTACTCCGGAAAGAAAGAATGACGAGCTTTATAAAGCCAACACCATGTGGAAAATCTTTTTAGATGTGGATGGCAAACGTTACGAAGGCAAAGCGACAAAAGTTAAATTGCAGCTCCCGGAAATCCAAGCGTTGTATCCTTTCCACAATCGCTTCTATACTCCGTACAGTGTTGTTTTCCCGGTGCCGATGCGCTCTTTGGAAGGCAAGGCCATGATGATGACAGTGACGGGTCCGGTCGGTTCAGGCGTTTTAGAATTTAATGCTCAACAAGCCGCTAAATAAAAACAGCCGCCTTAAGACCCCAGGCGGCGCAAGGCTTCTTCTTCACTCATATACTTTTTGAAAATACGCAACAGGCTGCCATCTTTTTTGAGATTTTCGGCTGTCGTTTGCAACAGCTCTTTTTCTTGCTCATTCAAGCGGCGCTTAGACAGGTACAAGCCCACTTTCACCGGTTTTTCGGCATCAATGACCGTTTCCACTTTATTCTGTATTTTGAATTTGGCTTTGTAGTAGGACGTTAGCAGCGATGAAAAAAGCACAGCTTGCACACGGCCTTTTTGCAGCAGCTTAAAAGCCTCTTCCGGAGTTGGCACACCAATCAACCGCGCGCTTTTTAAGAGCCGGCGCTCTTCTTCTTCGCTGATCACCGAGCGACTGCTGATCATGTAAGCGAATTTGATTTTCTCGTCGTTGATGTATTGCGGGATCGTTTTCAATTTTGTGTAGGAAGACTTCAATACCGTCAATTCACGGCGACTGTCATAAACCGGAACGAACTGTCCACCGGATTCATACTCCGTGGATTGAACCATCAAAACCAGAAGATCGACACGGTCTTTGTTGATCTGCTCGATGGCGGCAGGACGGGAAATTTCGGTGGCAAGATATTTACAGCCCGTCTTTTCTTGCAAGGCCTCGACGAGATCCACGGCAAGGCCGCGCAACTGGCCTTTCTCACGATACGCCAAGGGTTCATAATTATTCAGCCCCACGGTAAAGCGACGCTCGCATGGCGCCACCGCTTTTTCATTGATCTGCGCTTGGGCTGAGAGCACAGCTCCACAAAGCAGTGCCGCCAGAAGGACTGCTTTCATCTTAAGACCTTTTAAAACGTCGTGATACTTCCATTTCAAACAGAGGCTTTGCAAAGCGCGCAAGCTTCATTCCCACCCCTGTCAATCCCGCCGGTTCCATCACCGGCAAGTCATGCAAGACCGCTTCGCGAATCATCTGCACATACTTTCCTGGAGACAAGGACTCCGTTGGGACCTGGAAGTTTTTAGAGTAAAGAGTTTCCACCTCGTCGAACATGCGCGTTTTAATCGCCGGAGTCAGTAACAACAACGTGGTCACACCGGTGTCTTTCAATTCCAATCGCAAGCAGTCGGTGAAAGCCGCCACCGCGGCTTTGGATGCTGCATAAGTGCTGGCACAAGGGAAATGCATCACCGCAGAGACGCTGGAGTTATTAATAATTTTTCCACGCTTTCTTTCCAGCATTCCCGGTAAAATACCGTGGGTCAGATGGATCAAAGAAGACACGTTCACTTGCAGCATTTTATAAATATCATCCAGCGGCTGCTCTTCCAGCAGGCCTCCGGTCAGCATCCCGGCATTGTTGAATAAAATATCGATGGGAACTTCACGGGTTTTATTCAGAACTTCGTCGACGCCGGCGCGTGTACTAAGATCCGCCTCATAAACGGTGACGGATTTGGCTCCGTAAGCTCCCAGTTCTTTTTCAAGTTCGGCTTCATTTTTGCGAACAACGACGTGCAGGTGAGCTTTGTCTTCCGCACACATCTTCGCGAAGGCCTTGCCGATTCCCCGGCTGGCACCTGTGATCAGGATATGACGATTGGCGATTTCCATGCTGACATCATCCTTCTTTAATTTCCGTTGAGGGGCTAAGCCCCCAAGACTTAAGAATCTCTTTTTCTTCCGCAGAGGACATGGCTTTCTTAAATTTTGCTCCCGATTGACCGCTCACACGTTTTTGACAAGACGGCCAGTCTTTATGGCGATAAACCAAGCCTCCCAAATTGCTGAGGTAACTGAAAGCTTCTTTTTTCTCTCCACCGGGACGCATTTCCGGAAGCGACGTATCGTCCGGCACCGTCAGAATATCGACAGAGTATGAACGCAAAGGTCCCGTATAAAGAGACACATATTCATTCTTGGAAAAGGCCACGGCAATACGGTCACAGCGTTCGTTGCCGGGAGTGCCGACGTGGCCGCGCGAATACTTCCATTCGATTTTACCGCGGGCGCCGCGCGCCTGCACCAGAGCGGAAATCTCTTCCCACAAATCACGGTTGGAAACTTCATCGCCTTCCGCGGTTTTCCAACCGCGCTTTTTCCAGCCCCAGATCCACTGCGTGATTCCACGGATTAGATAAGTCGAATCGGTGTAGAAATGCACAGGTCCCGGCTGCTCTTGGATGAACCTCAAGGCCTCCAAGGCCGCGGTCATTTCCATGCGATTGTTGGTGGTGGAGGGATTGCCCGCGCCCAGTTCCCACACTTGGTCCGCCGGAGAAAGCACAATGCTGCCCCAACCGCCGGGGCCGGGATTTCCGGAGCACGCGCCGTCGGAAAAAATCAGAATATAATTTCGTAGTTCATTTTGCACAGATTCATCCTCGCGGTTGGCTGCGGGCCTGTCAATGCCCAGCGCCTCCGTGGCAAGGATTCTTAAACTTCAAGAAGCAAGGTTACTGGACCGTCATTGACGAGTTCAACTTTCATGTCTGCGCCGAACACACCGCCTTGTGTGGGCACAGCCTGGCTGCTGAGCTGCAGTGCTTTCTCATAGAGCACTTGCGCTTTTTCCGGAGCTTCGGCCCCTATAAAGCTGGGACGGTTTCCTTTCGAAGCATCTCCAAGGAGAGTGAACTGAGACACAATCAAATGAGAGCCGCCCACGTCCTTGAGCGCTAAATTCATTTTTCCGTCCGCATCGGGAAAAACGCGCAAGGCGACAATTTTCTGAATAAGTTTTTCCAGCTGCGCTTCACTATCGCCCTTGGCGACACCGAGCAAAGTCAAAAAGCCGTGTTCGATGGAAGACACTGTTTTTCCGTCCACGGTGACAGACGCTCTTTTCACTCTTTGCACGACGGCTCGCATGATTCACCTCAAACTCTTTCATCTTGCCTCGCCCTCGAAAGAAAGACCAGGCAAAAAAATGGACTTGCCACGAGGAAAATGAAACACTGCCCAGAGTGACAATGGAAAAATCCCTGAACAAACTCCACTCTCTTTCTTCCCTTGGTGTGATTCCCGCAGAGCGCGGTGACATTCGCGTCGAGCGTCTTGAGGACCGCAAAGTTCCCAAAGTGCCCTTTCCCCACAAGCATGATTTTTTTCAGATTGTTGTTATCGCTGCGGGAAAAGGCTGGCATGAGGTGGATTTCACGCGGCACACACTTGCACGCGGTCAGGTGTATATTTTAAAGCCGGGACAAGTGCATACGTGGCAGCTTTCCAAGGACACGCGGGGATTTGTGATCGAATTCACGCAAGAATCATTGCCGCATTTTTTAACCGGTCATTTTCTAACGACTCTGCGCCAGCTGCCGGATTGCGTGCAGCCTAAAACCGTTTCGACGGAATTTCTGCACATGATGCAAAAAGAGTTCGAAGACAAGCCGGCTTATTTCCAGTTCTCTTTGCAAAATTACCTGCGCATTTTCTTGGTGCAGCTGATGCGTGAAAATCTCGGTAAAGAAGGCCTGCCCGAGCCGCAAGCGTCGCTCACAGATGCATTCTTAGATTTGGTTGAAAAATATTTTCGCGAAGAACACCGTTTGCAATTTTACGCCGATCGCTTGAAGGTTTCCGCGAAAACCCTGTCTGCCCAAGTGCAAAGAGCCCTCGGTAAACCTGCCAAAGAGGTTCTCTTAGAGCGCTGTTTATTGGAAGCACGCAGACTGCTCGCCTTCACGGACATGCCCGTGGCGCAAATCAGTTATGACCTGGGATTTGAAGATCCGAATTATTTCAGCCGATTTTTAAAAACCTATGGTGGTCTGACGGCCCTGGATTTTCGTAAACGAACTCAGAATTTATCGAAAGAATGAGTCGGCGCCTCGGAGCCCTCTTGATGGCTTTGCTCCGCACTTCGCGCCACACGACCGGTGATACCCACCCACTCTGGAAAGAAGAAAGCCAGAATGGCGTAAGCAAGAAAGCTGAAAATCGCAACGACAATGGCGCCGCCTATAATCAACACGCTTGTATCCATATTGCCTCCTTCACTAATTTCTCTGGCAGAGGTCCTGCCTCGAATCCCATCTTAGAAGGTTCCTCTGTACAAGACCATGGAGGAAACTCTTAAAAAATAGCACAAATTTCCCTTCCTTCTACTCTGAAGCCTTGGGAACTGCAACTGTTAAAGCACAAGGTCTGAGATGACAAAACAAAATTTTATTTTTTGCGAGAAAGGCTCCGCAAAAAGTCCTTCTTCGTCCCCTGACCAATTCTTTGACAGCACAAGCGCGCGCCGATGCGTTCTGAGCTTCCGGATTGTGGCACCGTCCCTGCAATCTTTACCTTTTTGAGGAGAGTGCCCTATGTCTTTTTCTATACGTCCATTGATTGCGGTTCTGGTATCAGCCCTGTTTGCAGGACCTGCCTACGCCAATAATAATGCTTCAGTCACTTCTTCTCTCGTCATTCAGCAGCCTAAAAAAGAAGGCCGCCGCTGGAGTGGTTTTATCAACGCCAGCCGCTCCACAAGCCTTTATAATTTTGAAGACGGCACTAAACGTGACGGCATGGATTACTCCGCGCGCTTAAATTTTAAAATCAGCAATGAGTATTCTTTGCGCGTGCAAGGCGGCTATTCCCAGGATTTGAATTACCCTGAAACGAATGATTTTTCTGACACCTCCGTGAACTTGCAAAGAGCACCCGTGGCGTTTGGGAAGAACTTTTTAATCGGTTACCGTGTAGGCGCCGGCATTCCGACATCTAAGGATTCTCACACTCGTCAGAATTTACTGCTTTCAACTTCAGCAGCACTGAACATCATGATCAATCCCGACCGTCTCATTCCGGGATTTGAAGTAGCAAGCTCTATTTCGGCGGGCCGCAACTTCCACCAGTATGAAACCGCGATTGATGGTCGCGTAAACACCCAGTACTCGTCGAATCAGACATTGTCTTTGAGCTACGGCTTTAACTCCGGCATCTCGATTTCCGCGGACTTCCTGCACCGAAACACCTGGTCTTACCAGAACGTGATGCGAGACTCCTTTGAAATGACTCAAGAGCTGGGTTACCAACTCAATCCAACCTGGGCTTTTGCGATCGGCCACACCAACAGCGGCTCGACTCTAAAACCCAATGGTTCAGATTCCAACGTGCAGATCGTGGATGAAAAATCATCTCTGGTCTACGCTTCAACAACCGTCATCTTCTAAGGAAGAATATGAAAAGCTGGCTGCTGGCGATACTTATTATTTTCAGCTTTCAGCCGGCGGCCTTCGCCACAGGAAATTCCATTGATATTGTTTTTGATATCGACTGGACGACCTTTTACTCCATCAATGCCGACGACCCTTTTCAAAAAGACAAAAACAATATCACCGTCGAAGGCAAAGTCTATCGCGCCACGGATCATCTTGCCGCCATCGTAGAGACTCTGCTCACTCATCCCGAAGTGCGCATCAACTTTTTCAGCGGCGGAGAGAAATCCCGCAACGAAGCTTTGTTAAAAAGCGTGCGCCTTTCTGACGGGCGCACTTTGCTGGATGTGACTCATCGTCTCTATTCTCGCGGAGACCTGCTGCAGGTTTCTCAGGATGAGACACTGAAATTTTCCGCGCGCTACAAAAAGGTGCTCGCCCCTGACTGGAACCCTGAGCGCACCATCCTTATTGACGACCAGCCGGAATTTGCCAAGCAGCCTTTGAAAGCTGTTTCTTCCCTGGGACGTCTGACATTTCAAAATGATTTTAACTCTTCACGCGTCGGCGAAACTTATTTTCCCGCCAACCGCGAAGAATGGCGCATGGAGCGTGATAAAGCTTTGCTGTGGCTGGGGATGATTGATTCCGCCTTGACGGATTCAAAGAAAAACGGCCGCGCATTTGCGACCGTTTTGCAGGAAACCTGGTACAAGCATTCTACGGATGCTCTTTTTATCGGTCGCGCACGCCGTCTGCTGGCGCAACCGCCAGTTCTTTCTTGTCAGAAGGTTTTCGGCTTTTAGGCATCACAAAGTTTTTCAGCTTCACAAAATAAGCATTACGACTTGAATCAAAGGACACGGAGTATTTACCGGGGAAGAAACCATCGGCGGGATATTCCTGAGGCTGAGGGATTTCTTTTTCAAAGGTCGGATGGCTCAGCAGAAATTCCCGTGTCACCATAGGCTCAACGAATGTCATATTGCCATTGTAGAAGCCGTAAATAAAAGTCGAAGTGAATTTTTGGCCGTTGAATTCCGGCGAACGTGGATCCACCCAGTGCCAACCCATTTGCGGAACTCCCTCGGGAGTTGGAACATAGAACGCTGGAATTTTTGCTGGATCCGGTTGCGTCAGGCACGGAATTCTATTCTCGCCCATGCAGGTGATTTTGAGACGGTCTTCCTCGGGAATCATGTAAAAGTGGAAATCGAAATGAGGCAGGCCGTAGATGTTGTCAGGCTCGTGTCCATGCGGCTCCCAGTTTACGACCAAGTGAGTGTAAGGCGGGATATTTAAAATGGACGGCAAATGCAGTGTTGTATCCGTCATCTGCATTGGCAATCCCTCGAGGGCATCCTTGCTTAAAGCAAAGCCTATTGACTGTAAAGCCCCGTATTTATCGACATCAGCAAAGGCTCGCACTTCGCCATTACCGAGTTTCGCGGCCTGGCCGTAGATGATATAGGCGTGGGCCTGCAGACCCGTCATAAGAAGACAGAACACTAAGAATCTTTTCATAGAAACTTCCTCCTGGTTTTTTTCTTCACTATTCCGTCCGTCTCAAAACGAGACAAGCAATCGCTCCTTCGGCTGTTTGAAATCAGCATCAAACAGCTCTCAATTTGAGACTTCCCTTAATCGTCCCCTGTTTAAGTTTTCGACGCCTTTTGCCTCTGTAATGCAATAAGTTCACTGCCATGCTTTGTGGTCGTGGCATTGTCGGTGCACTTTCCTCTTCTAAGGAGAGTGTCCCCTGCTTGTGCCGCCATATATTCGATGTGGTGCGCGGTAGGTGACAATTTTGGAATGGAGAGAACTATGACTCACAAGTCTCAATACACAAAGGCACTGACCGCCCTGGTAGCCCTCGTCCTCTTTGTGACGGGCTGTACGAAAACCAGAGACGCCGCATTGCCTGAAGACGCGCAAGAATCCAACTTCGCCATCGCGGATGTGGATACTCTGCAAGCTGACACGCAAATGAAGGTCACAACAGATGAGCGTCTTTCCAACTTGAGCTTGGGTGAAGCCTCCAAGGCCACAGCGGAAAAAGGCGTGGTTGCAGTCACGGATGTTGAAGTCCCCAACCGCTTGAAATACATGTTTAAAGGTCTCGAAATGACAGGACAGGCGGGTCGCTCCTACCCGATCACTCTCTCTGTAGATAAGCAATTCGTGACCGCTTATAAAGTGGTGAACGATCTCTCCGAACTTTCTATCCTTGAAAAACAATTGGCGCAGGTCAAAGACGAAGTTCTTTTGCAAAAACAACTGCAAAAGACCAAGAACAATGCGGAAGTAAAATCTTTGCTGGCGAAGCTCAGAGAAACCCGCGCACAAAAAGCGACTTTGTTTGCCAAGAAGGACGCAAAGATCCTGGTTCCTTTGTTCAAATTCAAAGTGAACGGCTACGGCGTTCTGCAAAGAATGAAAAACGAACTCAAAGAAGAAACTTCCATCCTGCGTTTGAAAGCGACTGACTGGAGCGAGGCGACTCACTTCACTATGTCCATCAATCCTTCCGACCGTATCCCAGTAGGTTTGGATCCGGCATCTCGCGGTGATATGGACCGTACTTTTGTTATGGATCGTATCAATAACAAATTGATGACTGCGGGCACATTGAAAAATGAATTCCAAATTCCTATCAACACTAAAGACGATGCCCGCGTTTTGACTTTGCTGGATGTCGATGCTTTGCATGTTTTCGAAATCGGTACAGCGGAAAAACTGCAATTGTCCGATTCTCAAATGCAGCAATTGAAACTGGGTTCCAACAAATCCAACGTTCGTCAATGCTCTGATGATATCAAAAAAGCTTTGCCTGCCGCTGAGCAAGCAAACTGCGTGATGATTCTCCGTTACGATGTACCGGTAAAATACGTACGTCCGGAATTGCCTGTCGTGGATTACGATGGCAACCAAGACGGTAAAATCAACTTTAAAGAAGTTCGCGCCGGCGAAAACGTAGGTCTTGTGCAAATCGACCAAAACGTTCAGCCTAAAAAAGTTGAGAACAACAATGAAATGGACCCACGCACAACCATCCGCGTGGCTGACATTAAAGGTAAAGAGTTCTTCTTCAAGCGTACTCTTGAAGACGCTCCTGTAACAACCATCTTCCCTCCGGGCATGGCCGGCAATCTCACTATCGTGAAATTCGATATGGAAGAATCTCGCCTAGTGGTTCGTAAAGCCGACAAGCTTGTTGAGTTCAAGACAGGTTCCAACGACAACGACTATGAAGAGTTGATGTCCATCCCTGTGAAATACTTCAAGCATGACACAAAAGATGCTTCCGGCGCTGACTACTCCATCGCTCGCCTGGTTCCTGCATCTCGCACTGATGCGGAATACATTGAGCTTGACTGGACTCGCAACACTTTGGCGACGGCTTACTCTCCGTATGAGTCTTTGCAGAAGTCTTGCATCTCTTCCATCGCGGATGCGAGCATCTCTGATGTTGACATGCGTCTTGATAAAGGTGTCTTGAACTTCACTCAGTCTTACTCTACAGGCTTGAACTTGGACTGCGTGACTGATTATAAAATTGCCAACGATTACAACGGTGCTGCGAACTTCCAGGTCACTGCACGTATGGCAGAACGCGTGTCTTTCAAATTGAACGACGGCTCCACAGATCAATCCTTCGTTCCGAAAATTCCGTTCCGTGCGCAAAATGAATTGGGCTACGGTGTATGGACTATCGGTAAATTGAATCCGACAGCGCAAGGTTTGCTTGGCCGCGAAGGTCAAGAGATCAACCTTCCCGTAGTTCACGACTTCCGTAACGGTAAGACTTTGGTCTACACCGTTACAGGTCTTGAGCCCTCCGTGAACCTTGATCCTGAAATCCGTCAGCTTTATAAAGACACGGCTCGTGATGTTGTGAACGCTTGGGACTTCGCATACCACCAGGCATTCAAAGGCACGAAGCTCGAGCGCTCCGGCCGTTACGTTGAAATTCAATTCTCCGGTGAAAACGGCATTGTCGCTAAAGTCGGTGACCTTGATAAAAACATCGTCCACTTTGAAAATAAATTTAACGGCAACCACGGTGTCCTGGGTGTGTCCCAAGTGGGTTTCAATCCTCGCTCCGGTATCGTTGTCGCGGATTCTTTGATTATCTACGCTGGTAACTTGCAGCAGTTCGTTGCGGCTTCTCAGCGTAACTTGAAGCTCAGCCAAAGCTGGGCGGATATGAAAAAACAATTCAAACAACAAGCTTTGGATCAGTTGGCAAAACAACAACAAGCTGAAGCAGAAGCTCAGAAGAAAGCTCAAGAGGCGGCAAAACCAAATGCAACCGCTCAGGAAAAAGCGGAAGCGGCGGCACAATTCACAAGACAGCTTGTGAATATGGCTCGCGGCCATAAAGTGGATCCGAAAGCTTTCTCTCAAGTGAAGAACTTGAAACTTTCCACTGGCGATGTACAAAAAGCCGTACAGCAAATGAAGTCTTTGGGTGCTGGTAAATTCAATTACGCCGCTCCACAAATGGAAAGCGCATGGTTGGACCGTGTGATGCGCAAGCTTTATGAAAATCCATCCATGGATTCCATCGAACTGCAAGGTTTGGTTGCTAAGGAAATGCTTGTTTCCAAAGGTGCGAAGCTTTCCGCAACTCAGAAAAAAGATTTGGAATTGGCTGCCCGTCAAGGCGCGGTCCGTTCACAGCTCAACGCACACTTTAAAAATTCTCCGGGTTGCATGCTCTCTGAGCGTGAGTCGATTGCCCGTGACTTTACGAAAAAGACCTTCAAAGAAGCTTTGCGTGAAGAGTTGTTCTTTGACCTCGGCCACGAAATGGGTCACTCCCAAGGTTTGACTCACAACTTTATCGGTTCTTTCGATAAGGCGAACTTCGGTAACGAAGACGGTTCTGAGTCCAAGCGCAACTACTCTTCCATCATGGATTATATCGAGCCAGGTAAATTCCGTTGGGATGGTATCGGTTCTTACGATATCCATGCTTTGCGCGCGTCGCACTTGGGGCTGCTCGAAGTCACTCCTGAATTCAAGCAAAAGCTTGAAAAACAAGGTGGAGCTTCTGCTCGCCTGCTGGTGAACGGCAAGTACCTTGATATCAACGTGATCCAGGCCAACTTCGCGAAGAACGGCTGGAACAACTTCACGAAACGTCAAGTCCAAGGCATCTTGAAGCCGTATAAATACTGCACGGACATCCACGTGGGTTACGAGCCTACTTGCCAAAGATTTGACTATGGTACATCCGCTCAGGAAATCGTGGAAAACATGATCCAGGATTACGAAGACGCTTACGTGACCAACTACCACAGCTGGGATCGTAATGACTTCGGCGTACGCGACGCTGGCTATGCGATCAGCGGTTCTATCGGCACAATGTTCCAAATGCGTCAGTTCATGGACGAGTTATTCTACATGCTCGTTCTTAGAACCGGCACTCAAGAGGAAATAAGCGATTATGTACAGGCTTCTTTGAAAGCGTACATCTTCTACAACCAGGTGATCAAAACACCGGATGCAAACTCTTTGTTTGAAAGTGCAGAGCGCTTCATCGCAGTTCCTTACCAATATAAGGAAGTGGATGCGGAAGGAAAACCGACCGGCAAAGTGGTTACAGATGTTGAAATCGTTGAAAAACGCGCGATCCAAGATCTCGCAATCCGTGAAGACCGCATTGATACAGTGGGTGTTGAGTACGATAAAGTCATGGCGATGAACTTCCTTACAATGAAGGGATTCCCTGACTATAAGTACTACTCTCAAAGCATTATCTTCTCCTTCTTGGATTTCGAGAAGTACATCCTCGGCATGTCCGGTGAAGAAAGCTTCTTCGTGAACACATTGGCAGGTATGATGCTTGACCAGTTGCAACCGACCTTCACGAATGAACACGCGACTCTTTCACCGATCCGTGGTGAAAAAGCGACAGTGACCTCCGCAATGCGCGCTTACGCGGGTATCTACGGTATCTTGAACCTCGAAGCGTCCACATTGCGCGACAAAGACAACTTTGCAAACTTCTTCAAAGTAGGCAGCAGCGTGGGTAAAGCTCCGAACGACCGTACTGTCTTGAGTCAGCTCGGCGTTTCAGAGAAATCCAAAACACGTGTGAGCTACTGGGCTCTTGACAATGCGATCGCTTCCAATGCGATTCTTCAGGAAGCCGCGAAGAAGAACTTCTTCCTACAAAAAGAAGAAGAGATTTCTCCGCTAATGGAAACTCTGGCACTGGCGCAGTTCAAAGACCTGCTCAGTCAAGGCAAGAATGCGGAAGAAGTGACAAAAGCGAAAACAGCGCTGCTGGAAAAGCTCAAAGCTTTGAATGCAAAAGGTGACATCGCTTCTGAAGAGTTCGTAAAAGAGAGCCCGAAACTGTCTGTCGAAGGACAGGTGGATATGATGACTGATTTCAACAAGCAGGTTATCGCCGTGTCCATCGCTCTGATCACTCAGCAACAAGGAGCTGATGAAGTGGGACAACAGTTGGCGAATCAAGCCGGTCAATTGGCGGAAGTATTGCCTCTGTTCGCTCTCGATCAGAAAGCACTCAAGTCCGCGATGACAAAAGCGGGTGAGGCTTTGGGTAAAACTCAAGGTATGGAAGCTCTGGCTCAGTTGGGTCAAGCTGCCGGCCAGCTGGTTGACGGCACTCAGTTGGAAGTTTCATACGGCATCATCATGAAGAACGTGGAGTTCCTCAATATGCTGACGTTGATGACGAACCCTGAGTACAACAGATAATTTAGTTCTCCTTAGCGCGGGTCCGCTCTCTCCGGCCCGCGCTTTTTTTTGCCAATTTAATATACTTAACACCACTATGGAGTTTTTATGAAAAAGTTAATTCTGGTAACCATGGCCGTGTTCGTTTCTTCTTCGGCCTTTGCAGGACTCAATGATCTGATCGGTCACTACAATCTCGTCAACAGTCAGGTCGAAGGCAAAACCTTTTGCTATCGAAACATTGACATCGTTCAGGAAGAGAATGGCTTGTTGAGCCTTTACCGCTCGGATACTTCAGAGTACGGTCCTATTGTGAGTGCCGCGGTTAATGGCGCCAAACGTGAAAACAGTTATTCACACGGTGAGGCGTTGAGCACAACGAAAGGAAACGATTCCGTCATCTTTAAGGACGAGACTTTGTCTTTTGCATTTGACGGCGTCACCAGCATTCTTGGAGTTCCCGCGATGAGAACCTCCGACAGCTTTACTATCAAGCTTTCCGCCGATAAAAAAACGGCCTACGCAGTTCGTAAGACTTTCGATGGCCCCGTAGCCGGCCTAGGCAAACGCGCCAAAGCTCTTTGCGAATACAGTAAGGCGGAATAACAAATTTTAAACTTTCGTTTTTGGGAAGAGACCTTCGCCCTTGGTGATCAGTTTTTTCAACCACACTCCAAAACTGTCTTCAGGGCCTGGCAGGCGCTCCACCACGATCAGGTGGCGCGCGTGCAGTTTATCGATCACAGTTTTTACTTGTCGTTGTGATTCCGGAGTGTGGTTAAAGCGGACTCCGTATCCAGGGGCATCGGCACGTGGGCTCTTATAAACCACCGAACCTAAAACCTTCGTTTCTTGCCCTTCGAAGTTCCAGGACACTTCGACATTGTCGCCCTCATTGAGCGCAGGGCCCGTCGTCATGAATAAACCGCCCTGAGAAAGATTTTTAAGAAAGGCTTTCGTGCCGTTCACCAATCCCTCATGGTTGAAGTTGTAGCGAGGAGCCGCTTCCCACCAGCGCATGCGCGGATCAAAGTAGACTTTTTGTACTGACGGCACGACAAAGTAAGCCACGACAATAATATCCACGACGACCACCACGATAAGGGCGACCAGCGTGCTGATATTCATGCTTGTCCAGTAGCTGAAAAGATTCGACAGAAAAACGATGGCGATGCAGGCGAGGTAAGCCCAGTAACTCCAGCGGCGGCAAAGATAAATGAAAATACCCGCGAGGATGGGAATACCGACATAGATAAAAAGCAGCGGTTTCGGCAGAACATCAAACCAGTAGTGCCACTGCTGGGGCAATGTCCTTCCCGCGCGCATAGCATTTAAGATTAAATTGCCCACCGGGGCTAAGACATGGAGTAACGCCAGAACGATCAGGGACCATGGTTTTCTTTTCATAAGAAAAGGATAAGGAACGCTTAGTACCTAGACAACAAAAAAATCTTGCAGGCGCTTTTCCATACGCTGATGAAGTTCTTCAAGACTGCGTACAGTTTGAATCTTCACCACCTCATCCATGGGATAAACGACGGCGAGCTTGACCGTCTGAACTCCGTCCAGGTACTTCATCCGATCCAAAGCCCAAGCATACGCTTCCAATTGGCGGAAAGCGGTGTCGGAATAACGTTGCGATCCCGTTTTATAGTCCACCATCCAAAGCGTATCCCCGATCACTCCCCAAAGGTCGATCTGTCCCTGCATCAGGACATCGTCGTGATTCAAAGCAAAACCCCACTCGACATGACCGAAACGGATAATATCCAGCAGAGGCAAGTCTTGAGTTTCGGCCAGGAACTTCAACGGTTTTTTAAGATCATCCTCGGATATCTTAAGAAGTTCTTCGTAAGGTGTGTACTTTAAAGCCTCAAAAATACGGTGCGCATTGGTCCCCTGTTGAGCGCGTGCCAAGCCCGGCGCCAGCGTTCCCACTCTGGCCACGGCGGGAGCGGAAGTTCCTGTTTCCGGAGCGACCAACTCCGTCACAGAGATGTACTTGCGCTTTTCATCCTTGTGTGGATTTTGCCATGCGGACCGAGGTGTCTTGTGAACAAGACTTGCTTCGGCCATTTTATGGGGATTTTTATTTTCCACGCGCACAAGGTAAGAGAAATCTTTTTCCTCGTGCAACCCTTCATCCAAGTTGAGCGGGCACTGGGCCGCCCAGGATTTCTTGCCGATTTTTCGATCCCAAAGCAAAGTCACCCCGGATTTAGCGCGAGTCAACGCGACGTAAAGAACACGGTTGAACTCTTCACTTTCACGACGGCGCAGCTCTTCAGTGATTTGATCGGCAAGAATACTGCCGCTCAAAGCCTGGGTTTCTTCATTGCGGATTTTCAAAGACCACAGACCGTCGGTTTCACGAATACTCAACACCGGCGCATGGGAACTGCGTGGATCCTGTCCCATTCCCGGTAAGATCACATGCTCAAACTGCAACCCTTTGGAGGCATGCACGGTCATAAAGTTCACACGCTTGGGTTCGATAACAGGTGTGGCATCCGCATCCTCGCCGCCCTCATCCGTGGACAAGGTTTCAAGGCTCGCATCCAGGAAATCAAGATAGTTAAAGCCGGGCCGGCGTTCTTCTTGGCTGAGCAAATAGACAACTTTCCACAGATTGGCTTCCCGGCGTCCGGTGGAATCAATCTTGGCGGAGTAATCAAAAAAGCCAAGGTCAATCAATGCTCGCTTCAAACTCCATGACAGACCTTTGCTTTCACTCAAGACCAGTAAATTCTTGAGAATCTTTAAGGGGTGCGTTTCTGGTTTTTGCTCGATGCTTTTCTGCGCTTCTTTCCAGAAGGAGTGACGGTATTGATGGCAGTAACTTGCAATTTCCGTATCAGGCAACACCAGCCACGGTGAACGCAGTAAAGCCACGAAGTTGGCATTGTCGTGAGGATTCACCAGAAATTTCAAAATAGCCAGAGCATCTAAAACTTCCCGACGTTCATAAAAACCACTGCCACTATGGAGCTGCAAAGGAACGCCGTACTCCTGCGCCACTTTGGCAATATCTTCCAAGGTTTTGTGCGTGCGACCCAAGACACAGATCTGCTCCGGACTCACGCCCGATTCCAGCACTTCTTGAATTCTCGCCACGGTGGTGAGAATTTCCGCGGAAACTTCGTCTTCATCAGCGGTTTCCGTTAATAGCACCTGCACAACCGGATCCGCAGGACCTTTTTTTATTTTATCAGGAGCCGGTGTCATGGCCGCAAACTGCGGGCTGAGTTTGGTGAAATAATGATTGAAAAATTCCAACACTTCCGGCGAAGAGCGGTAGTTCACGAGCTTGACTTGCACATCGCCGTCCTGCCTTTGAATCTCTTCAACTTTTTCCTGAAACACCTCGGAGCGAGCGCCACGGAAAAGATAGATACTTTGTTGCGGGTCCCCGACCACAAAAACCGGTTTTGAACCGACAAGGTGGCGCAGGAGTTCCACTTGCACGGGGCTTGTGTCCTGATACTCATCCACCATCCAGAAATCCCATTCCTGGGAAAACTTTGTGGCGGCCTGTGGAGCTTCACGAATAATTTTAAAAGCCAGCGTTTCCAAATCACTCATGGAGAGCAAACCGTTTTCCAGTTTTGTCGCCATAAAATCACGGCTGAAATGCGCCGCTAATTCCGCAAAAAGGGCGCAGTTTCTTTCATGCTTTTCCCAAAAGGCGGGACGGTACCGGGGTTCTTCCAAGAGTTTATCCACACGCTCACGCAACTCTTCGAGCTCTTCATGCAAAGAAAGAGAAAACGGAGCGCTCGTTTTACGGAACTGCGGTTTGGATGTGTGTTCCCAAAAGCTTTCCAGACGCGCGAAAAACTCTTCCCAATTTCCGGAGTTCACAGTCCAAGAAAATCCGCCCAGGGCTTGAGCGTACTCTTGCCATTTTTCATTGCTGGCTTCCGCGGCGATCTCCGTGCACACGCGGCGCAGTTTTCCGGCGATATCGCGCACGGTTTTTTCCGTTTCTTCCTGCAATGCGTGTCTAGAAATAAAATTCATCTCGGGGAAAATCACATTTTCCGCGAAGTATTTCAGCAAGGCTTGTTCCAAAACGTGGAACTCGTATTCTTCCAGCAATTCCTGCAAAGATGGAATTTCCAGCAAATACTTGCGCATGATCTTACGCGCCCCTTTGCGGATTTCCGAATCGCTCATGATTTTATAATCCGGCGTTAAACCGATTTCAGAGCCATAGCGGGATAAGAACAAACTTAGAACACCGTGAATAGTGGAAATTTGTACTTGCGATTTAGAACTGACGTAATGGAATAAATCCTGACGGCCGTCAGCCAGGGCTTTGGCTAAAAGACGTTCTTTGAGCTCTTGAGTCGCCTTGCGGGTGAAGGTCGTGACGACAATACGCGGGAACTTGCCGTGCTTGTCCTTGAAATCAGCGGCAAAGCGCAAAAACGTTTGCGTAAGCGTTGTGGTTTTTCCCGCCCCCGCTCCGGCGCGCAAGATCGTGTTTTTTAGTTCAGATGTGGCGCCCGGCATTGCCGCCTCCATTCACAACTTGCACAAGTTTTATAATCTGCGGGCTCCGCTTTCGACTCGCCGGCTTGGATGCGATCCAAGGTTCCCATCAGAATTTCACTGAACTCGGTGAGATAACGCTCTTTGGATTCAAAGTTCGCATTTTTATCTTTGCGTTTAGAGGGCGGATACAGCACACCCGCTAAATCCTCAATCTTAAATCCTTTGCGCTCAAAATTGCGGAAAATATAATAGAAAAGACCTATTACCTCGCCACCGACGTCTTCCAGCAGGCCTTTTTCGATCACCCACATATAAAACAACAATTGCAGTTCATTGTTTTTGAGCCACGAACTGTGTGCGGAAATTCCGCCGGAAGAACTTTTATAGTCGACAACAACCAAGTGCTGTCCGTCACCGTCGATACGGTCGATCTGCCCCGAGATACGGAAACATCCGTCCTTCGCCTCACGGGTGATCTCCGCTGTTTTCGGGTCGAAGTAAAATTCAAATCTTTTCTCACGGGCGAGGGTGCGCGTTTTTTTAAACTCTTCACGCCAGCGTTTTTCAAACTCAACAAAACGCAAGCCCAACTGCACGTGTTTCTTTTTCAACGGCAGCCACAAACGCTCATCCGCAAAAAGCAGTTTCTTTTCAAGGCGGATGTCTTCCAGAATCTTTTCTAGGTCCGCCGCCGTCCAATCATAGCGCACAGGTTCCACCGTCAGCTTTTCAAACAAAGCGTGAGCCAGCTGCCCGCGTGTGCGGTGATCCACGTCCAAATCAATATCAGGAAGATCTTTAAGTTTAAAATATCTTTGCGCCGCAAAGATAAACGGACATTCCAGAAAGCTTTCAATGGAGGAAGCTGAAATGCGCGGCAATTCTTTGGTTTCGATTTTATCAAAATCTTCTTTACCGAGATCCTGAGCAATGCGCTTTTGAATGACGTCCTTGCGCTCTGTCGTCCAAACACGCACGGCCCTATCCTCAGCATACTGAATTTCATCCCAGCGCGTTTCTTTCGGTAAGGTCAGGTGTTCGTGGTCTCCGGAAAGACTCATCCAGAAGGTCGCCGGAGAACACAAAGAGCCGCTCAAATCCGTAGCGCCAAAGCAGTATATATCTTCCTCACTGTCGGCTTCCGCCAGCAGACGCAATTCAAAATCAAGATCGCTTTGGTCGGGATTGTCGAGATAAAAACCGATATCTTTAGCCAGCTCAAAATAGTCCTGACCGGAAAGCTGGGTTTTCGTGCGGCTCTTTAACGCTTCATCCGTAAGCCCCAGAAAAATACGGTGGCGGGCCTTTTCGCTGTAGGCCGACATCAGCTTTGTCACCATCACGCCACGCGGATGACCTTTTTGCAAAGTGTATTCTTTGGCGGCGACAATGCTTTCAAGATAACTGAGCCATTCTTTCCAGCTGAGTTTTGTCGTGCTCACTGCGTTTTGCAAAAGCTCGCGCAAAACCACTTGCACAATATCAGTGTCTTGAGAGTTCCAATAAAGCAGCGCTTTGGCGACAAATTCATCCCGCTTGATAACGCCGCTTAAATCCATCTGCTCATGAAACACCTTATAGACGATGTCGTTACGCGCCAGATCCTCATTCACATACAGGCTTTTAAACAAAGAACGGAATTCTTCATAGCGCAGCTCTTGCGCTTCTTCTTTTTCAAAGAAAGATATTTCCAAATCCGAAGTGGAAAGACGGCCGCTCTTTGAACGCAAAAGCGCAAGCCATCTTGTCACCGAAGGCAGGCTTTGAGCTTTATGCGTGATATCCTTTTGCACAGGAATGCCTTCTTCTTCCAAGAAAGCTTGCAAGACAGGCCAATAAGTTTCAATGTCCGGTGCAATCACGGCGATATTTTCCGCGGCGATTCCCTGCTCAAGCCATTCACGCACTTGTCCCACGGCGTGTTTGATTTCCGCAAGCATGCCTGAAAAACGCAGCAGCTGCGTGCGCTTTTGTTTTCTTGCCACGGCTGGCAGAGAGGAAACCTCGCGGCTTTGCGCGCGCAAATCTTCGTAAGGCTTCAACAAGAAATGAAATTCTTCACGCCATGCCGGTGCCGGTTCTAAAACTGTGACATCCACGGTGCGAGAAAGAATGCGCAAGATCTCGGCTTCCACGCGCGAGATCTCTCCACTGAGATCAACGATCAAAGGAATATTCCAAACTCTTTCCAGCTCATTGAAGTTTTGCAGATAAGCTGTAATCCAGTCCGCTGTTATCACGCGGTGATCCTGCAAAAGCTTTAAAGCGCAGAAGCGCGCGCGCAGATACCACTCTTTCCAGCGATTGCGGGCTTCGGGATGGGTTGCGAACCATTCCTCCAGGCGCGTGGTGCCCTCGGGATGGAAAATGATCGCCGCCATTTCGTCGATGTAGGAAAACACGGTGTCTTCGGCCGAAGAGTTCACTCCCAACACTTCCGCATGCTCATCCATAATGGTGCGTAAAAGAGAACGGGCGAAAGGATCACTGACCAAGCGCAAACCCGGATCCAGACGTTTAAGAAGAATTTTCCACAGGTCACTGGCGCGCAGAACGGATTCATCGATGTACTGCCCGTCACGGCCCAAGATTTTTTGCTGCAATTCAAACTTGGTGCGCAAGTCAGAGACAAGCCACGACTGTTCTCGTGGATTGTAATTCGCAAAAATCGCGGAGATTTGCGATCGACTTTGAACTTGAATTACTTGCAGCATGACGGATTACCGGCGTTGTTTAAGTTTTCTCTTCTTGCCGCTATTATCCGTGAATTTGAAGTTAGCATCAAAGCTTAAATCGAAGCTCAGACTCACCATATAACGCGCATCTCCCGCCTGACCGGGATAAATACCGGTCTCTTCGGTGTAATAGACCGCATCAAGCTGGAAAATGAGAAAATTCACGCCCGCACCGTAACTGAGATAACCTTGATTATAACCAGCGCGCAGATCAATCAACGGCAGCGAAACTTCCGTACCGACGTGCAGTTTCTTACCGAGCTCAATATCCGGCTCTAAAAGATGCCGCGCTTCCAGACCGACGACCCAATCCAGTCCCGGCAAATCCATACCCAGGCCCGCACCGAAGGTCAGATTCTGCTCGATGTGCGGTGGCGCATCCGCTCCCGCTGTTTGTTTGAACGCTGTACTGCCGACATCCTGCCATACGAGAGTGAGTGTCGGTTTTAAAACCGGTGCGGGAATTTCCGTCAACACCGCAAGATCCAAACCATAGCCGGTGCCTTTGTTGGAAAAATGATCTCCGATATCCTGCAAGCCACTGACGCTGGAGACATCGGAAACGCTCAAGTCTTGAGTCTGTCCGCCCCAGCGGTTGACGCGCTTTAAGCTCATACCCAAATAACTGCCGGGACCGATCGAAAAAGCTCCGCCGAGATAAACCGCTTCGTCATTGCGGAAATAAGTTTCAAACTGCGGAAAGGCGGGATTGTGCAATTCCGCGCTGACCTCGGAATCATTGACATAGCCGACAGCGAAAAATGGAAGAGCAACAGCGATCTTACCCGTGGCTTGCGCCCACAGTTTTTTACCGTAGAACTGATTCAGCGTTGAGGGATCATTTGTATCGATATTTTGAAAATCAGACAGGTGTTCCACCAGGTATTTGTTGACACCGGCATTGACGTTCAAAAGTTTGATGTCGAGCATGGCTGCTTTTCCCAACGCCGCCGGATTGACAAACAAGGCATCAGAGTCGTGCACAAAAGGAAGATACACACCGCCCATACCGCGGGCGCGGATGGAGCGTGTCGTTTCACCAAGGGACTGTCCCCATGACAACGCTGGAAGAATTATAAAAAGAAAAGCGAACAAAAACTTCATGGCGCAGCTAATCCCGGACAACAGTTGGCGGTCACATGCGCCAAGGGTGAAGACGATGTATCGACAACTAGATTCATATTCGAGATATCACAGCTGCCCACCCCCATGGTGGAACTTGAAATCATACGACGGAAAATCCGGCGCATTTTATCCGGCACGGCGGAGTCTTGCGTATTCAAACAGTTGATAGGATCAGCGACGTCAGCAGGCAAACCAAGATCCACCCATGTCGGCGTGTTGGTTGAAAGCCCCACGTCGGTCCACGTCGTCGCTGGCGGCAAACTGTTGTCCCAATCATGAGGAACACCAATCGCAGGCAGTGGGAAGGTGGTTTCACACAAGGCCTTAGCATCATCGAAAGTAGAACCCGCAGTTCCTGAGGTCAGCTCCTCACCGATAACCGCGAGGTTTTCAAAAATAAGTCCGACCCCGGTTACGATCTTATTCATTTCCGCATCGGAAAGGCGGCCCGCAGTGCTGGCGATAGCGCAGGAATCCGCACCCGCGTCCACGCTGCCATCACCCAAACCGGAAAACTCGGTATCAAATTTCGAATGCAATGTCGCAGCCATTCGCGAAAGGCCCAGAATAGCCGCAAAAAGATTCTGATCGCGCGTGCGCTGTGCCGCCGTAGTCCCCAAGCTCATAAGCACGGTCACCGCATTATCGCAAGCGGCAACATTCACGTTTTTACCTGAGAAAATCCGCAGAGCAAGCTCGAATATTTTTGTGGAGGTCGCACTTTTCAGCGCATTGATCATATCAAAGAACGAAATTCCGCACTTCCCGCCATAGGCATACATCAGTGTGGTTCTGACATCGTTCCGCGCTTGATAGGAGGTCGACAATTGATTGGTGAGAATATCAATCGCACTGTCCCAGTCGGAATCATCAATTTTATTTTTCGCATCCAAATACAGCGCTTCATCGGAATCCGTGTTGGAATACTCGGTCAGCACGTTCGCCTTTTCACACGACGTCGTGATCACAAAACAAAGGACTATGACAATGAGTTTTCTTACCTTATTCATCCTTCATCCTTAAAAGCGGTAGGCAAATTTGAAAGTGTAACGTCTGTCTTCTTTAGGTGTGTCCGCGGTGCCGACTTCTTCTCCGTAACTCGCCAGCTGCCACTGAAAACGTTCTGATGAAAGCTCCAAGCCCGCCGTCCAATATCTTTGATTATAACCGGCGCGTACAAAGAACACATCTCCGAAGTTGAACTCCATCCCAGCGTGAATCAGCTTGGCTTTATCGTCTTCATCTTGTGATGTTAATAAGCCACGGTACTCGACGGTCCAAGAGGAGCGAATGTAGTTGCTGTGTATCGGAAAGATTGCAGCCGCGACATCAATGTCTTGTTTTACCAAATTGGGACGAGTCGCTGTGTCCATTCGTACACCGTGTGTCTGATCGAAACTGGTGCCTCCCACATCACGCACCACCGCTGTCACCGTGGGAAGAAGCTTCCACGGCGCTGTGAGAATCAAACCAACATCTGTGGAAAGTCCCACACCTTCACTGGCAATGGAGCTGTAAGAAAGAGGTCCCGTAGCGCTCAAAGTGGGATTGTCCACTTCAATGCGGTTGATCAGCTTGGTGTTAAAGCCGAGCTTGATACGACCATCAAAAAATCGAAAGTTGAAACCCAGCACAAAAGCTAAGTCATTGCGGTAATAGGTATCAATGGTTGAACCGTCGCCGGACATCTCAGCATCGAGAAGGTAATTGCCATACAAACCGATTCCGAAATTTCTACCGACAAAGGAAGGAAACACTTGGGCTTTGGCGTGATAATAGGCGCTGCGTTTTTTATCCAGGGCCGGGGCCACATCTTCAAGAGAATAGGGATTTGAAAAACTCTGCTCGCTATAGAAGCCTTGCGTTTGATAACCGAATTCCAATTCCGGATCGATGATGGTGCCATAGAAATCACGCAGTTTTCCAAGAGCGGCGGGATTCACCAAAAGAGCCGTTTCATCGTTGGTCACGGCAATACAAGCGCCGCCCATACCTTGGCAGCGGACTCCACTATAAAATGCACGGCGCTCGCGGGCGTTGGCTTCTAATGACAACGCCGTCACAACAAGAAACTGAATGAGCGCGATCCACAAAATCCTTTTCATAGATACCTCGCGTGGGACTGATTCAATTTCTTATCGGCCCGTCGTGGACTCATATTGAGACAAGAACTGAAATAACGGTCGAAAGTCGGGCTTGAGAGATCGTTTTCATCGCCGATAACGGTTTACCATGAAGTACATCGCCCTTCTCTGTTTCAGCTTTGCATGTTTCAGCTCGTTTGCGGAAGCTCCAGTGACCGCTTCTTTTGCGCCGATCACATTTCCCGATTCGTCCATCAGCTTTAAAAAGCTGCGTGAAACCTATCCGAATCTGAGCGACACCGCCTTTAAAACCAAGCTGCAAGGCGCTCTGGACAAAAGTCCTCTGATGTTCTTCCGCTCTTTTGTGAATACCTACTATTCTGATCTTTCAGAGAGGAACTCGAGCGATCCCGTCGCTCTTTGTCTTGGGGACGCGCATTTGGAAAACTTTGGTTTTCTCGATTTTTCCGGAAAAACGCGTTTCGTTTTTAATGATTTTGATGACAGTGGAAACTGTCCTGTGTCCTTTGATTTATTACGCTACTTTGTCTCTCTGAATCTCGCCAAGGTAGACCGCTCCTTGCAAAGTGATCTCTGGCAAGAGTACGTTGACGTCTTTAGCGGAAACAAAGATCCGCAATCGGTGCCCGCTCACTTGTTTCCGAATCTAGAGAAAAAGCGCAAACAGCTTATTAGTAAGTACACCCAGGGTAAGAAATTCGTGGCTTCCCAGGAATTAGCACCCCTTTCTTCTGAAGCGCGCTCTTCTTTATTGAGTGATTTGCAAAGTGTTCCGAAGCTGCGAGCCTTAACCATTCTCGATATTGCCGAAAGCATCAAAGAAACCGGTGGCAGCGGCGGACTGCAACGCTACTGGTTGCTGGTGCAAAAACCTCAAGGCCTGGATCTGCTCGAACTCAAAGACCTCGCCATGCCCGGCACCTCCTTCGGCGCCTGGCCACAGCCGGCCTGGAGCGATCAACGCCGTATCGAGCATTTGAAAGCCACGGTATGGAAAGACAGTCCGGAATTCTACGACGTCATTCGCATCCGCAACGTTTCTTTTTTATTGCGCTCACGGATTCACGACGCCCCGGACATCGGAAAGCTTTCAAATTCTGAACTGCGCACTTATCTCATGGCGGAAACCGGCTTCATCGCTTTCTATCACCGCGGTTTGTTTAAGTCCGACGGCGCACGCCTCAAGGATTGGATTGAGAAAACGGTTCCCGTTTTGAGCTCTCGTTTTACCAACACTTACAAAAACTTAAGCAAGGATTTCCTTCCACAGTCTCAAAAATAGACGTCTGGTTTTGTGAGTTAAGAGCTGCTTACTAATTCCGATAAGTATATTGTGATCTGCACTCTATGAAGGAGATAAAATGCTTTTCAATAAAACGACAGCCACAGTGTTAGCGTTAAGCCTGGCAGCCCTTCTCACAGGATGTGAAGCGGAACAGACAGAAAAAGACATGATTGCGGAAGCTCAATTCTGCCTCGATAAGGCTGAAGATTCCTCTTCCGCACAAGCCTGCATGAGTAAAATTAGCGGTCTTACTTCACCGCAAGCCTACACGCTTCGTTGCGCGGCGGACTTTATCGGTGCAGGTATCACCAGCCCGCAAAATCTTTCCGAAGCTTTAACTGCGATCAATGAAGGCGCCGGTGCGACAAGCATGCTGGCCGCTTTGAGTTTCCCCAGCGTCAGTGCTGTGAATTCGGCTTTCAATAATTGCAATCTGTCCGGTAACGCCGGTTTGAAATTGATCGCAGCAATGTCGAAGAGCGCGACGACGCTGGCAAATCTCGGTCTTGGTTCCTGCACTCCCGGTGATCTTACGACGTGTGATGCCGCGGCTATTGAGCAGTCTATCACCAATCTCTACAACGATTTGACTTCGGGAAGTCCAAGCGCAAGTGCTCAAGAACAAGTTACAGACATCGTGACTTCCATCCAAACTGTCTATAACTCCACTTGTGGAACGAACTCAGGACTTAACGGAGATATCTGCACTCAGATCAATTCCGCAGTCGCATCCTCTGGATACAATATCTCAACGGCCAATCCGGCAGAACTTGTTGATATTGGAATCGCTCTTTTGAATGAATGGAAAAACAACTAAGGTTTTTCCATTCCGCTTTTAGAGCCTTTAGAAATCTAGATTCAAACGCGTAGCATAGACACGGCTTTCAATCGGCGTGTTCTTAGTGCCTACGTCATCGGCATAGCTAACCACATCCAAGTTGAAAATGCCCAGTTCCGCGGAAAGACCCGCGGTCCAAAATCCCTGGCTTAGCCCCACACGGTAGTGACCTTTCCACCAGGTGCTCACGGTCCAATCGAATTCAAAACCCAGATGCACACCTTTCCGCCAGGTGAAATCAGGATGACCTAAATCACGCACATCCAAAACTCCACGGCCGCCAAAGATCCACATGGAAGGATACTCCCAGCGCGAGCCCAGATCGAGAACGCGGTACAACTTTTCCGGTGTGCCGTCTTGCTTGTCTTTGTTCAACAGCTTCATGGTTTGTCCAAAGCCGGTTTCCGCGACGTTGCGAACCACGGCGCCAAAGGTGGGACGTGCTAAACGCAAGACGGACCACAAACCGGAATCAGGCAATTCGGGCGTCCACAGCATCCCTAGATCCGCATCAACGGTGTAACCTTCTAAGAGATCCTCTTTTCTGACGATTTCACTGCTCTGAGCAAGATCCACGGCACTGATCGGTTCACTGAAAAAACCGCGGTTGACGAATTTTCCGGTGATACCCCAGGAAAAGCGGCCGTAATCAAACCAGTGCAAATCATCACCGTAACTCACCGCCAGCGTCGTATCAGCATACACCGTCGTATTGATGGTCGGACCCACTTGTTTGTGCATCGCCATTTCCACGCTGAGATCCAGTGGAATCAAAGCGACACCCCACTTGGGACGAACCCAGACACCTTCCAACGGCGTGACACGCAAAGAATAAACGTCACCATAGTGACGCTCGATCAACTCGAGATAAGCCGTTTGTTTTTCACTCTCGGTTTTGTTGGACTCTTCAATGTCTTTGTATTCATTATAAAAATCCATGGCACCGGGAGTTCCCGCAAAGTTCATGGAAAGGTTCAGCTGTCCGTCTTCACGGCGGGCAAGGCCTGCGGGATTGTAGAAGATCGCCGAATAATCGTTGGCAACGGCTACAAAGGCGTCGCCCATTCCGAGGGCGCGGGGAGCTTGATAATGGTGGTGAATGGTCGTGCTAATGCTTTCCGCTTGGGAAAACGAGCTTGAGAAAAACGCAAGAATCCCCGTGATGAGGAGGAGCGATCCTCGTCTGGACATATATTTTTGCCTCCGAATTTTGTTAGCATAATTGTAGTCGTAATTTATACTTTGTCTTATGCGAGTTTTTCTTGTCCTTCTTTTTTTGACCTTGGTCGTGAACAGCGTGCCCGCTTTCGCCGCGCCTCAAACAACGACCACTTTAGAATCAACACCTCTGTCGGCCGAGGATGATCCGGTCTTAGGCAGCATCAACCCCAGCACTCTGCCACCACGTCCAACTTTTCTACTGAATATGTCGGCGGGATACGAAGGCGGAAATTACCTGGAACGGGATGAATATCTGCAAGGATTGTTTGTGGCTTTCCGTTATGTGCCACTGACAAACGATGTTCCCGTGTGGGATTACGAAGTGGAGATCAATAAAGAAAATATGGTGGGTCTTTCCGTGGGCCGCCGCTGGTACTGCTGTCCCGGTGACGCTTACATGCCTTACGCTCGCGCTTCGGCGAATCTTTTTTTACATGGATCGGACGAACTCGCCGGTATCGCGGAAATCCGCCGCTGGCGTTTGCGTGGAGCTTTGGGTGTGGGTGAAAACTTCACCGCGGAATTCGGCGTGGGCATTGCTGTGACTGGCCCGGATATTTTTGGGCACATTGGTTACAATATTCCGTTTTAGGCTTCTTCTTTTTTTAAACTTTCCAGCCATGCCGCGAGACGGTCGATTTCACGCAAGAGATGCTGCTCATCGCGGTTGTTATGCAGAACAAAATCGGCTTCCTGTTCTTTGAACTTCAGGGGAATTTGCGAGGCAATGCGCATGTCGATCTCTTCCTCGGTCCACTGCTTGGATCGACGCAAACGTTCTTTTTGTTGCTCGCGCGTGCAGGTGACAACGACAATCGCGTCGAATTGATCTTGAGCTCTGGTTTCAAAAAGCAGAGGCACATCGTAAATCGCCAAGGGTTCTTTCATGTCTTCAAGTAACCGGCGGCGACGACGGGTTTCTTCACGGATCAACGGATGCAGAATAGCTTCCAGGCGATGCAAATGATCCGGATGACCGAAGACATTCTGACCGAGCTTACGGCGATTTAATGAACCGTCCGGCTCAAGGAAGTCTTCACCAAAGGCCTGGATCACCGACTTAAGGCCAGGAGATCCCGCTTTCACGACTTCTTTGGCGATTTCATCGGCATCAACCACAGGAACGCCGCGCTCTTTAAGCGAGCGACTCACGGTGCTCTTCCCGCAAGCTATACCTCCGGTCAGGCCTATCCATTTCATAGACAAATCTCCTTAAGGATTAAGTTTATTCTACCGATAGACCTCTCAAAGGGGAACAGGAATTCATGTCTCAGCCCGTAGAGCAGTTTGGCAAGTACATCCTTCTTGAGCGTCTCGCCGCAGGCGGAATGGCCGAAGTGTACCTCTCTAAATCAACGGGAGCTGTGGGCGTCAATAAATTCGTCGCTATCAAGCGCATTCTACCCCAGTATTCGGATCATCAAGAATTTATTGAGATGTTTAAGGAAGAGGCGAAAATCGCCGTGAATCTCAATCACGGAAACGTCGTCTCAATTTACGATTTCGGTGTTGAGAAAAGCCAGTTCTATCTGGTCATGGAATACGTCGAGGGACGCAACCTTCGCCAGATTCTCAATGAGCTGAAAAAATCCAACACGCAATTCACCATCGAACAAATCGTTTACATGATGAAAGAGGTCGCGGCAGGTTTGGACCACGCGCACCGTTGCCTTGACGGCACTACCGGTAAACCTCTGAACATCGTTCACCGCGACATGAGCCCGCAAAACATCATGGTGAGTTTCGAAGGTGAAGTGAAGATCATCGACTTCGGTATTGCGAAAGCGGAAACACAGCTGGAAGCGACCAAAGCCGGAACTCTTAAAGGTAAATACGGTTACATGTCTCCAGAGCAGGCCGACGGTCAATCCATCGACCCGCGCACTGACATTTTCTCTTTGGGTATCGTTCTTTGGGAACTCCTTGCCAACGATCGTCTTTTCACTTCCAACAGTGAAGCGGCGATTCTGCGTAAAATCCGCGAATGCCAAGTTCCATCCATCCGTAAGATCAATCCTTCCGTTCCACCGGAACTGGAAAGAATCGTGAACAAGGCTCTCGCTAAAGACCGCAGCTTACGTTATCAAACGGCGGCGGCTTTGCACCGTGATCTCAACCGCTTCCTGAATACGCAGTATCCGGAGTTTTCTCCGCACGATTTCAGCGTGTTCATGAAAAACGCTTTCTCCGCAGCGTTCCTCGAACAACGCCGCAAGCTTGTTGAGTTTGCGAAAATTCAAGGCAATAGCCAAGAAGATAAAACCGTTGTCACGCAAACGGATCTGCGCTCCGCTCCTCCGCGCCCACCGTCTCCAGCTCCTGCTGATATGGCCGGCGGCGAAGACAGCGAAGAAAAATTGAATATCGATACTTCCACGGACATCCGTGTGAACCTTGATACTTTGAAAACGCCTCCGAAACCTTCTGTCGGCGGCAGTCCTAGCAGCCAAGGTCATACGAATACCAACATCACGCAAACGCGCACTCATGCCACCGGCACTTTCAACTCCGGCAGCATGACACGCACGCCTTCGGGAGCATTCCCGCCGGGCACGCGCACGACAATTGCAAAATCTTCTTCCTCCATGTCGGTGGAAGATATCACCGGCATCGCCATGAAAGCGGTGATCGGCTTGGTCGCTGTTGTCGGAGTATGGTGGGCTTACAACAATTTCTTTGCAAAAAAATCCGCTCCGAAAACACCCGCGGTCGGTCTTAACTCCGTTACCACCGGGCGCGAAACCGCCGCTCAGACCGATGGTACCCAGCAGACGGATATGGCGGCCACTTCTCCGGAATACACCGTCACGATTTACAGCAATCCGGATCGCGCGCGCGTTGTGATCGATGGTGTTGACACCGGCGAATTCACACCGATGCGTAAAACTGTGAAGGCCAATACGCCTTTTGGTTTGCGTCTTGTAAAAGAAGGCTATACGGATCTTGTGACGACAATCACACCCACCTATGAGGCGTACTCCTTTACCGGAACTATGCAAAGATTGCCGCGTGTCGCCTCTGTGATTATCAACATCGTCAACGGTGGAGCAAATCCCGAACTCCGCATCGCGGGAGTCCCGGTCAACATCAAACCGACCGGAGACGCCTATTTGATCCAGGCGGAAGTTGGCGTGAAAATTCAGGCACGCAATAAGACCACAGGACTTTCGGCAGAAACCACTGTCACCGTTCCCGCGGATCAAAGAAAAATAGTAGACTTGTATCTGAAGTAGTCCCCTTCGCAGACATCTTTGAGGAGTTACCATCATGACGAAGCCAACCACTTTGGGCCATTCCATTCTGACGATGCGTCAACGAAACCCTCATCACGTCGCCGTGAAATTCAAAAACAACGGAACCTGGCAAAGCAAGAACTGGGCGGAGTACTATCAGGATATCGAAGTGGTCGGTTCGGCCTTGCTCGCCCTGGGCATCAAAGAAGGCGACCGCGTCGCCATCATGGCTAACACTCGTTATGAGTGGTCGGTCACGGATTTAGGGATTTTCGGCATCAAAGCCATCACTGTCCCGATTTACCAGAACAACACTCCGGAAGATGTCGAATATATCCTCAATAATAGCGGCGCGCGCGTTCTCATCTGTGAAACCCGCGGACCTTTAAAAACCTTTGAAGCCGTTAAAGACAAGTGCCCACAGGTGGAAAAGCTGATTGTTTTTGAGAATAACTGTCCCAATCCTGATGCCATCACCTGGAATCGTGTGCAGGAGATGGGCCGTGAATACTTGCAAAAGAACCCTTCGCAATACCGCTCCTTGTGTGAAACAATCACGCCGCAAGACACAGCCACTATTCTCTACACATCCGGCACCACGGGACGTCCTAAAGGCGTTGTGCTTACTCACCTACAGGCTTTCAGCGAAGTGTCCGAAGCTTTTCCTTTCTGCGGAGCCAGTGAAGACGATGTGTCTTTGACATTCCTCCCCTACGCTCACATTCTCGGTCGTATCGAACACTGGGGACATCTGTTTATTGGCTTCACCATGGCGTACGCCGAAAGCTTGGAAAAAATCCGCGGCAACTTAACAGAGATCCGTCCCACGATTATGGTTTCAGTGCCGCGCATTTTCGAGAAAATTTATGCGGCGATCTGGGCGCAGGTTCAAACCAAACCTTTGCAGTTGAAAATCTTCAACTGGGCTTTGTCCGTCGGTAAAAAAGTCGGCGAATACAAAATGAGCGGCCAGATTCTGCCTTTGGATCTGCTGCTAAAATATAAAACCGCTAAAAAGCTGGTGCTCAATAAAATCACCGATGCTTTCGGCGGCCGTTTGCGTTTCGCTATCAGCGGAGGCGCGCCCATTTCTCAAGACATTGAACTCTTTTTCCATGCGGCGGGCATTCTTATCCTCGAGGGTTACGGTCTTACCGAGACAACCGCGGCGATTTGTGTGAACACTCCGTTTAATTATCGCTTCGGCAGTGTGGGTCGACCTATCGGTGAGGTGAAACTTAAAATCGCCGAAGACGGTGAAATTCTCGTGAAAAGCGATAAAGTCATGAAGGAATACTACCAAAATCCGGAAGCGACGAAGGAAGCTTTCACTGACGGCTGGTTTCACACCGGAGATATCGGTGAAATACTCCCTGGCGGAGATCTTAAGATCACCGACCGCAAGAAAGACCTTATTAAAACCGCCGGCGGTAAATACGTGGCGCCACAGCGTCTGGAAGGATTGCTCAAACTTTCGCCTTATATTTCTCACGTGCATATCCATGGTGATCAGAAAAAGTATATTGTGGCTTTGCTGACTCTGGATCGACCCGCTGTGGAAAAGCTGGCAAAAGAAAAAAATGTGTCTTACCGCGACTGGAAGGAACTTGTCGCCTCTTCGTTTGTGCAGGAACTGGCGCGCAAAGCCGTGGCGGATGCCAATGCCCAGCTGGCAAGCTATGAGAGCATTAAAAAGTATCTGGTGTTACCGGATGAATTCACCGTCGAGGGCGGGGAACTAACCCCTTCCCTCAAGGTGAAACGAAAAGTGCTCGATCAAAAATTCAAAACGCAAATCGAAGATCTGTATAACTGATTACAGAGAGAGCTTACCTTGTTCAAAAAGGTCTAAGCCCTTCATGATCATCTTCATTTGGTCGCTGAAGACAGTGGATGGCACGTCGTCAAGATCCTTGGTTTTACAAGGAACCGCACCGACGATCGCCTTAAAGGCGTTACACTTCACTGTTGTAAAGCAAGTGGTGTTCGTGCAGGCCACGGCATCGCCTGAAAAGAAACTCAAAGTGCGATTGCGCTCAAAGTCTTTATTGTAGACAGCCTGCGCACAAGCATTGCGCTTATTGCCGCTTTTATCTGAAGGACACATCCAATCGATGATCACTTTCAGCATGTCTTCACGTGAAGATTGCAAAGACAAAGATGTGACAGAGGGAGTGAGCAAAGTGTAGTGAATCAGCGCTTGCGGGATCAAACTTTCGCTGGTTGAAAACACTTTGAAGAATCCAAGGCCACGACCAAATCTGCCGAAGTCATCCACATAAGGAACATTGATCGGCTTTAGACGCAGACATTTGTGCGAAGTACATTCCAAAGAGGACTGTGTGATGATGGTCGTATTTCCGATACGGCTGAGATTATCAGGATACATACCGACATCGTGGTAGTACCATTTGCCGTCAGACATCGGCTCTTGGAAATCAGAGGAAGTGAACGTACCAAACACGGGACGGCCCCACATCTTTGCCGCTGCCGGAGCTAAAAGCCATCCGGAGTTACAAGAGTTGAAAACAACAATCGCGTTGGGAGCAAGCACGGAGCCGATTTGTGCGAACTCACTGTCAGTTTGGTCCAAACGGTCAGTTTTGGATTGCAGACGGAAGCCGTTATAAGTATTGGCGTGACCGAAGAACTGCAAAGACGTCACAGGAGCGCGCAAATACTGCAATGCCAGAACGAGACGTTCTTTTTCGAGATCGTCTTTATCAGCCTTACGGAAGCCAAAGCCGGCCGCGGCAAGCATGCTTTTCTCACCCTCGAAAGATTCGTTAACCGCGCTAATAATGACCCTCTGACGCTGTGGGAAGCGATCACGGGAAACCTTGGCGGCAAGAATCGCTGTCTTGAGGAACTGATTGCCTTGGTCATTACCAAAGCCTGCGACGAAAACGTCCGTAGGTACGCCTGCGCGGATTTGCGCCGGTTCAGAAGCGATGAAATAAGCCTGACTCGAAGAAGCCCAGAACCCCGCAACAAGGACCGCAGCTCCGGTAAGAAACTTTAACTTCATAAAGACCTCGCTTTAATTTGAGAGGCCTTTGATACCACATCTGCTTTGAGATCTAAAGAACCGGTGACAAAATAAGGCGCCGCTTGTGAAAAGACTTCACCAGCGGCTTTGATATGTCAAAAACTTAGACAGAGTTTGCCTTAAGGAAGAACGTCGATGAAATCGCTGCGGATCTCTCGTCCTTTTTCATCCACGGAGATGGCTTGCATCTGATAGTAGATGCCACGCACAAGCCCACTGACCTGCACAGTGTGTTCTGTGACAAGATTGGAATCAACCGCAGAGTAGACCTCTTCGCCTGTGTAGACGTTATAAATACGCAGCTGGCTTGAAGCCGGTAAATTCGTCTTCCATGACAGCGTTGCATTCGGTGCCGCCGCGGAAACAACTTTATACTCTGACAGCGCTAAATCAGGCACTGTGCAAGGATTGCGCTGTTGATCCGGCATTTTGTAGTTTGCCGCAGCAAGAACACGCCATCCGGTTTTCTCAAGGAAGCCCATAGCGGCCGTTTTCTTGCCCTTCTTGTCAAAGAAGAATGTGTTACTGGTGATTCCGCAGAAAGAATGATTGTCCGGTTTTTTCCATGTCTGTGGTTTTTTATGGAATTTCCACACAAGAACATTGGCGATGTGATAGCGAGGTCCCTGGTAATAAAGAATCTTCACCGGAACTTCGGAATCTCTTTTAAGATTGATGGTGCGGTTGGCACAACCCATACGCGTTGGGTGAACGCCGTCATTGTTAATCAGCTCTTTCCATTCTGCGCCCTCTTTAACGAAAACGCGCGCGCCGTCGTCAGAAAGAATCGCAAGTTCATAGTCACCTTCCTTGTCGGCGTCAGACAGCTTCAGGCTTGAAGTGTATTCCACCGCAAAGTTTTCAATGAGTTTGTTGCCTTGAGTGTCGACCAGAACATCACCATTCAAAGTGGTGAATCCCTGATCAAAAGGACGCGTTGGTATATTCACGCTGCCGAAGTAGAGATTTTGATCCAGCTTGTGACCTTTATAATAGTAATCCATCACGCTGGACACCTTGCTGCCCATTTCAGGCGTGCGCAGAATAAGTTTTCCAAGCAGACCATTTTCAGGTGAAGAAGAACTTTCCTCATTGGCCAAAGGATCACACACCGTGTTCGCGGGATCGGCGGGGAAATCAATGGAGGTTATGGGATCCCCCACACTGGTTTTTTTAACGCCTGAAAAAACGCAGGAGATCTTTTTTAAGAGACCGCGTTGGTATTTCGTTGAATCCGCATTGCTACTCTTGGCGGCAGCATCAAAAGAAAAAAGCAAGACCAGTACTAACAGTGATTTTCCCATAAAACGTCCTTCTTATATTCATCTATAAGTTTAACAAATATGGAAAAGCTGTAAAATTTTGATTGAAGATTGTCCGTCGATGAGACGCGGCCGGTATCACCCTGAGACTATTTGCAGAAGGGAGCCTCGGGATCTTTGGCGCAGAGGTAAGCTTTCATACGAGCATTCTCAGCTTTGAGTTCTTCCAACTCCGCGCGATCGACTTTGTTACTCTCTTCCACGGCGAGCAGACGAGCGTAAAGCTCCTTCACGGCTTCGATCAAAGGCGCAACCAAATGGTCATAAGCAACCGCTTTGAAACCTGTCCTCTTATCTGTTTTTACGACTTCAGGGTAAACCTTTTCGACCTCTTGAGCGATCACGCCGACTTGATGTTGATCACCAAAGAGTTCTTTATCAATGTAATCATACTCCACACCTTGCAGGCGCAGAACTTTTTCGAGCGAACCTTGAAGAGGCGCGATATTTTCCTTGAGGCGCACGTCGGAAGAGGCTGTACAGCCCGCGCTGGAACAGATTTGCGTGCCACCGATGCGCAAGTAGTTACCCATGGATACATTGATATCACCGGACACTTCCAGCTTATAAGTCGGATTGGTAATGCCGACCCCGAGACTGCCGGGAATACCGACACTGCCGGTTGAAGTCACAATCAATCTGTCGTTGATGCCTTGACCGATTACGAAGGCACTTGCTGGACTTGCTGAGCTCGAATTTGTTTTCAGAGTGTAAACGACAGCTGTTCCCTGATTATTCATAATATTTAAAGCGGTAAAGCCGGCACTGGACTCCAGTTGCTGAACTATGTTGGAAGGCGAATTCACGGTGAATGCCTGCCCCGGAGTTGCCGTGCCGATACCCACGTTTCCACCTGAAAGCACCGTCATTCGCGTTAAGCCATTTGTCTTAAAGATCAGATCACTGGTATCGTTGGTTCCCAGTGAGGCCGCCGCACCAAATGAATTACCACCTTGAGCGAAAACAGATGAGGAATTATAGTTGGTGCATCCCGGAACTCCCGCTGAGTCGAATGTCAGCAACTGACCAAGACCGCAATTAAACCCTCCGACTGTGGAACCTGTTCCATCACTGGCTAAAAGACGGTTCGGCGTCAGCGTCGTAACACCCGTACCGCCTTTATTGACCGGCACAGTTGGAAGCTGGGCCGTCGTGGCTGTTCCTGTGATGTCTCCGAAACTCAATAGAGAGTTCACCCAGTTTGTGCCGTCGTAACGCAGAACTTGTCCCGCGGAATAAGTAACCGGAGCAACGGACTTGCCTTTGATTTTGTCGACAGTCGTGGAGTTGTATGTCCCGCTGACGTCGCCAGAAAGAGTGGATATAGTTCCAAGCTTACTATTAAAATTCTGCCAATCAGTGTTAGATAAAAGTCCCGTCGTTGTACTGCTCGCGACCGGAATGGCGATGCTGCTTGCCGAAGTCAAACGACCTTGAGCATCGACTGTAAAAGAGCCGACAGTCGTGGAAGTACCGTAGGTCCCAGGAGTCACCGTTGTATTTGCAAGAGAGATGGTGCCGGCCCCAGTAATAGGCCCTCCGGTCAATCCAGTTCCCGTATCCACAGAGGTGACGGTTCCAGCGCCGGTGCCACCTAAGACATCCCAGCTTGTTCCGTTATCACGATAGATTTTTTTTGCATCCGTAGCGATATAAAGTCGGCCCGCAGTTCCCGCGGCTGGCTTAGAGGAATCAGTTCCAGACGTGATGCTGGGAGTTCCAGCTCCGTTTTTAATAGCATCGGTAATACCATAACCGCCCAGAGTCGTAGGAACTCCCGAGGTGATTTTCGACCAATCAAGACCGGGAATATCCGCCGCCGACAAAGTACTGCCGGAAACGACCCGGCCTTTGGAGTCCGTAGTCACCTTCGCATAAGTACCGGCCGAACCGACATTCGTTAACGAAAGAGCTCCACTCGAATTCAAAGTCGCATCCCCTGTGACCGCAACCGCGGTCGCCGTATTGGTGCCGTCACCAATCCAGATTTTTCCACTCTCAAGCGCGGAACTCATTTTGGTATTAAAGTTATTCCAATCCGTGGCGCTTAAGAAACCTGGGGAGCTCGGACCTGCTTGGGAAATGCCGATAGTCGGTGTCGGCGTAGGACCCGTTACCGTGAGCGGTGCTGCGGCGGAAATGCTGGAAATTCCGCCGGTGCTCGTCGCGGAAATAGTGATCGAACCTGCGCTCGCAGAGATGTTGATGTTAGAGCCCGCCACAAGATTGCCGGCTTGGTAGCTTACACCGTTTCCAACAAGAATTTGCCCCGTCGTGGGAGGGGTTGAGAAAATATTTAAAACCTGATCTAAAGTGGCATAACGGTTAAAGACGTTATCAACATTGGACTGCGTGACATTGGCATTGGTTTGCACGAAATCGCTGGGGCCTTTATCCGCCAATTTCTGCGCGTTAATCGCAAAAGGAATATTTCCGATTGTCACATCCGGTGAAAGATCCGTCGACCCCACGCGAATATGCAAAGAGCGTGTTGCAAAGCCCGACACCGTTTGCGCGGCGGCGCCTTCACAATTCACACTTCCTGAGGAGGCAAAAATACGATCCGCGGTATTACCCGTCGAATCCGTGCGACTGCCAGCGCCAATGATGACACTGAATTCGCCGGAAGATCCTGGCGATACAGTCTGCGTTTCTTCATAAACGGTACAGCTTGTGGAATAAATCAGCCGGAAGGTCAGCGTTTGCGTTGTGGTGATGGGATTTCCTGTCGAGTCCGTCAGCACACCTTCATAAGTGAAAAGGGAGCCCGCTGAAGGCGATGCCGCCTGCGCCACAGACCACATTAAAAGAAAAGCCAGAGTCAGGATCGTCTTCATTGTGTGATCCTTCCTCGGATGGAATATCCCCCACCGCTGGCTACGTGTTGGTCTTGCATGCGTGCGCGACCGCGCAGAACATAACCTCCACCACTTTGCACAGAGCCCCCTGCAAGAGTCTCTTGAGAAAGCGGCGTTGAGGGCGCAAACTTAATCGCAACGTTACGATAGATCCAATCACCGACTCGTGGCTGCGCACGGAATTTTACAGAGAGAGTTTGCCCCGGTGAAAATGTCATCGAATTCCAAGGCGATTTGTGACGGGATAAGGTGATCGCAAAAGAACCGTTTTCACAGGCGGATTTGGCGGTGGGATCGTAAGACGTTGGCGTAATCCAAGTGGTGCCACCATCAAAACTCATTTCCACATTGCCCACGAAGAGAGAGCAATTGGCTTGCAGAGGTACGGAATTCAAACTGGCCGTAACCACTTGAGGTGGCACAAAATCAAATCCGTCAATAGCACGAAGAATACTAACACTCGGACTCGTGTCAGAACAGCCAACAAGAAAAAGTAAAAATGGCGCTAAAATGTTGAATTTACGAACATCCCGTCTGTTCATGCCTTCTACATATCGGCATAAAAGAAGGGCTTCTAAAGTCTCAGCTTGAGACAAAAAGGCTCTCTGTTCCGAGAGCCTTCACAGAACATGAACTTCTAAAAAACCGTTCGCAACGCCAGCGACGCCGTGAACACATTTCCACCGGTAATTTTCGCCGACTCGGTCAAACCTGAAGATGAAATTTCACCATCGCCTTCAAACGGCAATTTGGGCTTTGACACTTCCGCCCAACAAAAGTCCTGATGTGGGCACCACAACCCCGAGTTCCACCAAAGGAGACACGGCTCCACTGGCCAGATTTGTTCTGCCTCCGTCATCCATCTTCGCTTTCTCGGCGGGAATATAAACTCCTAGATTCGTGAAAAGTGTAGGACCACCCACGTCGAAATTACCACGATAACCAACCAAAACATCAGAGACACCCTGCCGTGTGGTCTCAATATCGGCCCCCAGAGCCGGATCTATTTTTGTTTTGAGTGATCCATATCCAACCCCTACAGCCAGCGAGTGATTCTCTGAAAAGCTATAGCTATAAGTGGCCGCACCCATATATCCCGTGGCCGTCGCAGTTGCCGACGAATTACTGTAGGACGCATACGTGTAGGGAGCACCAATCTGAATCTCATTCTGGCCTGCGCCAGGAGTCAGATTTTGCTGTGCCTGTGACAACGCCCATGCATGAGCGGAAGAAAGAATAATAGCGGTGAAAACGAAGTGTTTCATACGACTCCTTATCTACACCGCTTATTGTTTATGGCAATCTTAGGATTGTTTAGGCATTTTTATCAAACCCGACCTTGGCTGCGTCAGTTCTTCTTATAGATATGGAACTGATAAACGCCGGTGCCGTCTTTTTTCTGAGCCCAGCTGTTTTTATCTGCCAGTTCCGTCCAGCCTTGCGTATTGATAGCCGTGGGCGCTCGCAAAAAGGAACGAATGACCATGCAACTGCCCGCTTTGGTTTGCGGCGAAAGCTTTTGCAAGATCAGATTCGCGTCTTGTTCACTCAAGTAAGAAATCGTATCTGACAAGGAAATAAAATCATACGGATGCTGTGGCAGATGCTCTAAGAGATTGCCATGAAGATAGCGAATCTGCGTCGGGGATTTTTTCACAGCGGCAACCACGTGCTCATGCGCTTCAAAGGGCAGGCCTTCTTCGTGAGCGATACGGCCCAGGAAAAGAATCTGCATAAAATAGTTTTTGCGCACAAGCTGGGTGCGGAAAATACGGTCGAACTCTTCCATAATAAACTGAGATGGCGAGCGCTCTTCCGTACGATGTTCTGATTTACCGCTGAAATGCCCTTTATAGAGGAATTTATTAAAGACAAATTCACTGGCGGCAATACGAATAAAGCTGTTCCAACGCAGTTTCGGCCAGTGCTCTTCATAAAGCTCAATTTGTTCTTCCAAAGATTGCGCGGCAAAGACTTTGCTAAAATCGCATTTAAGAACGTCGCGGAAGAGATAACCTAATTTCTGGAAATGTGATTCCCAGCGTCCGAGCAAAATAAAACCGCGCGGTCGCCAGCCATCACGGCGCTCTTTCCAATATTTCGTCGCTTCCGACGAAAGTTTCAAGCGGTCAAAAAGAACTTCGCGGTCATCGCCTTCGTCACTGCCGCTTTGCAAAGCTCCACGATATCCCATAAGGAATAGATATTCTTCATAACTGAGTGTCTTCATCGCTTGCAGACGCAATTCACAGAGATAAAGCTGGCTGACGGACATATCAATCACGTCTAAATATTTTGGATTTTTTGCGATCAACGGCAAACAGCGCGCACCTGATCCGGCAATACTGAAAACACGATCCACACCTTCAGGCAAAAGCTCAAACTCGATGCGAGTATCTTCATTGGACAGAGTGTAGTTCAAATCTGAAAAGTACTCTTTAGCCATAAACGCTCCTTAAAATGCTAAATTGCCTGTGAGTTCCAGCCGCACACCCATGACCAGGCCGCCGGTTATCTCATGATAAATTTGGTAAAGTCCTTCAAGCCCGTCGTAATTTTGCACAAAGGCTGAGGCGGTAAAATAATCGGTCACATTGTAGCCGTAGCTTGCGCTCATAAAAGAATCTTCATTGGTGGAATTGCGGTAAATTTGCAACTGCACATCGTGACGATTCGGGTTCCACTGACCTGACAGATAATACGATGTCTGAGTTTCGTTTTTTGTCAGGCCGTTGACATCAAAAACACTGACCTGTGGCAGGAGGATCCAGTTGCCCCAGAAAATATCACAGCCCAGAGTATAAAACGCCGCATCCCGCCTGATGGGAAGCCCCGCAGCAGTGTCGTTCACATACCCTGCTTCAAATTTGGGAACGGCGGTGTCAAAAGCATAGTTTCCGGTCACACCGTAATAGTTTTTCTTAAGCACTTGGGCGCTCATTGCAGAAAAACCAAAACCTCCCCAGTTCCACTTCACACGACCACCGAAGCTGGTGTTTTTCTCGGGCTCTGAATCCGGAATAGGAACGGGATAAAAGTTTTCAGCAAGCTCACCAATTCCGACAAGCTCTAAAGAGAAATTGTCCTTGGCATAGGTGAAGCTTGCACCGGTGGAATGGGTCAACTGGTCTGCCAGCGGATCAAAGAACAAGCGATTGAAACGGCGGCCCGTCCACACGTCCAAAGACGGCAATGTCCAGCTCTCACTCCAGCGCAAAGCTTGGCGTCCCACGCGAACAAAAAAGGAATCGAGCTTAAATTCAAAGTAAGCTTCCTGCAAATAACCATGAGAAGGAGAACGACGGATGAAAGCCTGATCTTCGTTGCCTTCAAATTCTCCAAAACCCTCGGCGTAAATTCCGAAGGGACCTAGATTGCCGTTGAGTTTGGATTTAACAATAAGACGGTTTGCCAGTTCTTCTTCTTTGCCTTGAATATAGTCGTAGCGAGCGCCGGCCGTAAAATCGGCCCGCGCTGTCGAAACAACCATCAAAAGCAAACAAAGCAGAACAGATCTCACACTACTTCATGCTTTCCATATTGCGAACGGTGAAAAAGGAGTCCGAAAAGTCCTTTTTGTTCATGCCGAGAATACGGATGTAACTGATTTGTTTGTTGGTGTCTTCAATCTTTAAAGTCGTGGGACGAACCGCACCGGCGATTTTTTTATAATCTTCAAAGCTCGCTCTTTTCAGCACGGTCTTGCCGTTAAGTCCCAGATACTCGGCACGTAACGGTTCAAAGCTGCCTTTTTTTAGCCACAGCCGAACCCAGGCATAAGTTAAATTGTCCTTATTCCCTTTTAACAGAAGCTGCACTTCATTGGCATTTTCAGCTTCCTTGGTCACATCGTAATCACCGTACCAGCGTGTGCGGGAAATATCGCCGTTAGCAACTTGCCCTGAAAGTTTTTGCGCGAGCGACAAACGCATGGATCTTTTTAAATTCGGAACATATGCGTGAAAATCACGGTCCAGCATCAGCATATTGCGGCCTTTATCGCGCGCAGGCTCTTTGGTGACAATCAGAGTTTTATCCTGGCCTTTTAAGTAAACCTGAAACACCGACGTATTTTCCGGTGTCTCCACTTGAATTTTCATTTCGTAAGATTCCGCGGGATTGCGGATATTATCGGCTTTCTTAACCCATTCCGCGGGATTTTCCGCGGCGGAAACTTGGATGGAGAATACAAACGCACACAACGCCAAGAATGTCTTCATGACTTTCCTACCCTCTTCTTTTTGATAATGCCAGTTGTCTTGTCAGCTCAATTTCTTTCTCAGTGATAATGCCGGTGTGTCCTTGCACGGCAGCCAGCTGCACGCCATGACGGCGGGCCATCTTGTAGATCTGCTTGACCTTGTTCCATTCGATATCGCGGCCCATGGTGAAAGCTTCGTACTGTTTTTCCAATGTTAAAAGTGCGGTCTCGGCAAGGCACGCATACACCGTATTTCCCGGTAATCCTAAATCGCAGTCGATTTCAACGGGACCAGGCAGCACCACTTCCCCGGATTCAATAATCAAAACATCCGGGCGTTTCTTGGCGTCTTCGATATCAAAATCCAAAGGACGAGAACAATCACACACCACCGCACCGGGTTTTAAGCGCATCACATCGACAATCTTATGGTCAAAGGCCGAAGTCGCAGTGACCAGCACGTCGGCTTCCGCCGCTTTTTCATTGGCGTCTGTCACAAAGGTGACTTCACAGTGCGGAGAAAGAGCTTGGATATTTGCTTTCAATTCCTGCAAACGCTCTAAGCGTGGCGCCACCAGACAGAGTTTTTTAAACACCAAGGAAAGCATTTTGGCTGAAACCTGCCCGATAGAACCTGTCGCCCCGATCACCATCGCCATGCCGTCGACAAGGCCGGTGTTTGGATCCAGTTTAAGCAGACCCATTTTTTTAACGACGTCATTCAAAGCCCACAGAGTCGCCGAAGCACTCAAGCTGTTTCCAGTGGTCACCGGAATGGGACTGTTGCGGTTGATCGTCACACCTTGGTCACCGACGATTTTCGTGTAAGCGCCAAGACCAATGATTTTAGCGCCGCGATTGGCGGCATCGTAACAGATGCCTTCAATCTTGCGGTAGATCACTTCAGGATCGGTTGTTTTCAATACTTTCGGTGTCGCCGGTAATGCGTAAATGATGCCGTTGATTTCTTCTCCGGTTTCAGCACTGAGAATGTGTTTGATGTGCCCATGAACAAACGGCGGCGCTTTGGCGGCGAAACGATCAAACGGATCATTCCATTCTTTGGGCATGTGCTTAAGAACAGAGAAACCCGGAAGGCGCATAAAATCATTGTGCGAAAGAGCGTGAATCACAAAAGCGAAATCCGGTTCCGCCTGGCGCAGAACCTTGTTTCTTACGGCGTTGATTCCGTGAGAGATCTTCATCTGCGTGGAAACTTTTTTTGCCATCACGTACTTGCGCGCGGCCTGACGGATTTCCGTATCCTCGGTCAGAAGCTGTTCCCACTCTTCGATGGAAAGAGGCGCTGTGCGCCCGTGCGATAAACGCAAAGTCGCATCCAGCACAGAATAGTTCATGTAAGGGCTCAGACGATAATTTTCAGGAAAAAGATTGATAATACTGCGCGGAGAAAATTTGCGCGCCACTTCTTCCATCAAAGGATGCGAAGACCAAATCACCAGATCTTTACCACGCACAAACTCTGTCGCCGTATCAAAGAGCAATAGGAACGGCAGATCACAAAACACGTACTGGATGTTTTCCACTTGGGCCGCAAGACTGGAGCGGCTCATTTTCTGAAGCTTTGTTTCAGCCAGTGGCGTGTTCTTACGCAGATCTTTAAAGTTCGCCACGTTCAAAACAAGCTTGGATATTGTTTTCAAGCCCGGGAACGGCTGAAGCAATAACGGCACTCCTAAAAGAGAGTACGCATCGCCAAGGTAAACGGACTTGCGGTAACGCTCACGAATATACTCTTCAAGTTCCGCGGAAAAAGCCGCCGAAGGGAAAAACACTCCCCGCTCCGGCTGAATCACGCCGCTTTCCATGTGCTTCACTAAAGAATTAATATTCGCAATCTCGCGCAAACCTGTACCGTCACACAGAGGTACCGGCGAAGGAATGCCCATGATTTCCAAGTACTGACGGTGCACGTAACTTTTTTGATCGAGCTTAATCACCGGCGGAAGGCTGCTCATCGCAAACGCATCCACCTGATTGCGCAAGGTTTCGACAAGACGACGAACCGTCTCAACGGAAAAATTGGCTCCGAATCTTTGCACTTCAAAAGTTTTTCCGCCGAATTCAAATTCGTAAGCGGTGTCCCAGTGAGGACGGCCGAAACTGATTTCAGCGATCCGATACGAATTTTTCATAACCGCTCCAGAAAGTTTGTTCGTACTCGACGAATTCAGGACACCAGTTTTCGCCCAAGATCTCACGTGTGGCTTGGGTGTCGTAAGCAGGAATATTCATCAGATAATAAACTTCCTCTTCAGGAAAGCGCGCCACCACTTTGGATATTTTCGTCAGCAACGCCTCAGGAATCTGATCGACCAGGATAATTCCCCGGTGCGGAATAAGATTGTATTTCAACGCTGAAGAGAAAAACTCTTTCACGCCTAAACCGTACGTCGGAGTCACATGGTAACTGCTATAACCCTGAGGTTTGTTTTTTATCGTCCACGCGCAGAAGTTCACAATCGCCTCCGCCGCTTTGTCGACGGGAACAAGGGGAATTCTTGTACGCTCATTTCCAGGCAGAGGCAGCGCCGTGGGAATTGCTTCAAGCACAGCGCGGATTTTTTTAAACGCCACTCCCGCATGGTAAGGCCCATCAATGCGCTCGATCTGTCCGTTCTTGGTGTCTCCGACCAAAATACCAAGACGCAGGTTCACTCGGCCTTGGATGTTTTGCGCGGCCCAGTTTTGCAAAACCTGCTCGCCCATCGCCTTGGATTCGGAATAGGCATCTGGAAACGGGCGAGAAAAATTCAAGTCGTAAGGTTTAACCACGGGCAAAGTGGAATTCACGGCGGCGGCGACAGTGCTGGTGTTTAGAAAAAAGGGAATTTTGAGGACGTCGGCCACTTTGAGAGCCGTTCCCATCGCCGCGATGTTGTGCTGATAACAATCGGCTTTTTCAGCTGTGAGGTCATAGAGTCCAGCCATGTGCAGAAAGGCGCTGTAGTTTTTGCGGCTTAAGGCTTCAAGGTCGAGTCCCGCATTCCACTGCGTGAGATCTCCTTGGACTTCGGTCTTGCCGGAACGAGACAGCACGTCGACTTCGAACTTTTGTCGAAGCAGCGGGACCACTTTTTTTCCGAGGAAACCGGTGCCTCCGGTGACAAGGATGCGTTCCCTGCTCAAGATGGACCTCCAAGACCGTTACTGTCTGACTGTCACAGGAAGACCGCGGTGTAGGCAGCGGACATTGATATCCTGAACATCTCTGAGCAGAATCTCGCCATCACCAAAAAAAGTCAAAGAGCGACGAGGGTTCTGGCTCTTTAGTCTGAACTCTTTGAGTTCAAAAGATTTGAAGGCGGAGAATTTTTCGATGCTGCCGCGACGAATGTGCAACGCCGCGAGCGTGTGTTCCGGAACGGTCTTCGTCTCTGAAAGAAGAAGATTCACTGTTCCGTCGGTATTTGAAGTGTACGGCGCAGGCAAGAAGCTCGCACCAATACTTTGTTGGTTATTCACGAGGACGATCGGAGATTCCGTCTCGACGTTGACCTTGCCCGGGATTTCGATTTCTAATCCCCAGCCTTCCGGATTCCAAGTGCGGATCGCTTCCGCGGTCATCATAGAATACACACTCGGCCCAAGTTTTTTCACAGCGTAATAACTTTTCTCCGCAAGATAACGGAAGGCCTTCGCCGTCTCAGGTCTTTTGGCAAGATTCTGTAAGTTTGCGCGGAATTTATTCGCCAGCTCCGCCGCCACCGCCGGCAATCCTAAACCACCGTTGGTGAGCATGTACTTTTTGATATCTCCGGAACTGATTTCGATAACGTCGATGTTTTTGACTGTGCCTTCGAAAATACTTCGGACGGCGTGATCAATTCGATGGGAAACGCCAATTTCATGAGCAAGGTCATTCGCGGTCCCAGAGCGAACGATCGTAATCGGCGGAATATCTGTCGGATCTTGGCATTTCATTAGACACTGCAAAGCCACATTGATGGTGCCGTCACCACCACAAATAATAATGGAGTCCGTTTTCTGCTGGCGTTCCTCATGCAGAAAATCGCACATTTCCGTCAGCGATTGCGGACGGCAGAAGCGCAAATCGCAGCGAAACAAAGCTTCGCGCACTTTGGCTTCAATCAGGTCCGCATTCACGGAACCCGCTTTGGAATTGATTAGGACGGAAACTCGCATTTTTTGACTCCGGATAAAATGGAAGCAAGTCCCATACCCGGTTTGCCATACTTAGAAACCCTGAATTTTAGAGCTGACACTCTGGAATCAGCCCAAAAACGTCAAATTGGCACCGCTGCCTACGGAGTAGACGATTTCGGCTGCGAGGACTATGCCGCGGTTACGTCGACCGCAGCAATTCCGGAATTGATTTTTTTAGAAGCTTCACAATCGGCCACACGCTGGCGACGACAGTCGCGAGCATTGGCAAGAGCAAAGCTTGAATATAATGACTGGGCAGGATTTCCAGGAAGACCCAGAATTGGCGTGTGATCCCCGGTGCTGGTGGCATCGGCACGCCTTTTACTAATAATGTTTTGTTGATTAAAACCGCCAGACAAATTCCTAAGAAACCGCCAAGAATTCCCAGCAAACTGTTTTCAATCAGGAAAATTCTAAAAAGGCGCGTGCGTTTTTCACCGTTGGCGCGCAAGGCGCCCACTTCTCCGGCGCGCTCTAAAAGACCTACAGAAATCACGTTGAAAATTCCCATCGCCACGATCACCAAGATGATCGAGCGGATGAAAGAAAATTGCGCATTCAGGAAATCCACGGAATTCTGGTAATAGTTTTTATCCAAAATCTCGAATGGAATCGGATCCAGTTGCGCGTTGGCTTTGCGGATGTCGTGTTCTACTTGCGGCCACGCTTCGACACCTTTGGTGGCAAGAGCGAACATCTCCACACGGTTGGTGTCGAGCAACGCCTGCGCTTGTTTTAGCTCCACACGATAAAAGGCATCGTCGATCACTTTTTTCCCGGTGTAGAAAATCCCGGCGACTTTCAAATCAGCGCCATTGAGCTGGCCATTCACGGTTTGAGTGAGCAGCGTGATAGTGTCGCCGACTTTCGCATCCACACTTTCCGCCAAGCCTTTACCCAGAATGATTTCATCCGAATTATGCAAATCCGTACCGGAAATAAAATTCATCTCCGTAAAGAAGGAATTTTCACGGTCAGGAATCACACCCTCGCCCTTACCGCCTAAAGTGATTCCGCCTTTCACGATAAACGCATAAAAAGAAACACGTGGGAAAACTTGAGTGACAGCCGAAGACGAACGGATCTGCGCTTCAACCTCGTCAGGATGTTCAAACCATTTTTTCCACGGCTGTTCATGAACCTTGCCGTAGTAATCCGCCGGAAACACCTGGCCGTAACCGTAATAACCGTGAATGACGTTTTCACGGTACTGATTCATCACTCCGGTGTTGAAACCTTGATAGATCAAAAGACCCGCGGCTCCCAAAGCCACGGTGCAAAGGCTTGCCGCCGTTCTGCGCGGATTGCGGAAAAGATTGCGCCAGGAAATTTTCACTAAATCAATCATGGCTAGCCTCTCCCCTCAATCTGACCGTCTTTCATGCGATACACGGAGCGCGCAAAACTCACCAAGTGCGAATCGTGCGTCGAGAAAATAAAGCTGGTGTTTTCACTCTTCTGCAGTTCTTTAAAAGCATTGATGGTTTTTTCCGCGGTGACCGAATCAAGATTCGCTGTCGGCTCGTCGGCTAAAACCACCATCGGTTTTTTTGCAATCGCACGGGCAATCGCCACGCGCTGGCGCTGACCACCGGAAAGTTCAAGAGGTTTTTTCTTGGCATGATCAGCAAGACCCAAAAGCTCCAAAGTTTCCAGAGCTGTTTTTTGAGCGGCCGCATGGGTGTAACCCAGCGATGGCAAGAAATAAGCCGTGTTTTCCAAAACCGTCAAAGTGGGAATCAAATAGAAAGCTTGAAAAATAAATCCGACCTTGTGCAGGCGCACTTGCTCTTTGGCGGATTCTTTTAAGTGCGTGACCTCTTCACCGGCGAATTCAATATGACCGCTGGTCGGAGTATCAATAAGACCGAGCAAATTCAAAAGCGTCGTCTTGCCCGTTCCGGAAGGACCTACGATGCAAGTAAAACAACCCTTCTCCAACTCCAGATCAATGCCTTTTAAAACAGGCACCGGCTCTTTGTTCCAGATATAAGAATACTCAAGCCCCTTCAAACGGTAGAGCGCACTCATGCTGCTGGTCCTTACATGTAAAAGCGAAATCCCAAAGAAATAAAGCCGCCGGAAAAATCCAGCTCACGCTGCTTGCCGGAGGAATCCAAAACGGGATCGCCGCTGGTTTTAGCTCCGGAAAAAGTGGTCACATCCTTGGAATATTTCAAGTTGTCGATCTTAAGCTGACGGTAACCGAATTCCACAACCACCGTGGTCGTGTCAGTCATAATGCCTTCATACCCCAGAGACGCCGACAGCAATGTGCCAGAGCCCTTCGCTTCCACACCGTGATCGGTCACGCCCGGATAAGCCGCCGTTCCCGCCGCGGTCAGAGTATAATCGTTTTTCATGGTGATATTCGCGGAACCCGCCGTCACCGACACGAAGGAACGGTAAGTATTCGTGCCGTGCACGTTCAGTTCAAAAGTAAGTTTAGGAACGTAACCCAGAATATCGCTCTTGGCAGAGTACAGATTTGCCCCATTGTTCGCGGTCGATTCAAGCACGGAAGGTTTCAGAATTTCAAAACCGAAACGGAGGCTTGCGCGCGGACGTGAATAAAGAAAACCAAACTCCCCGGTGTAATTGTATTTCACTCCACCGCTGAAATTAACGCCGGAACCACTTTCATTTTCCACCGCGGCTGTATTAATAGCGGAGCCTCCGCCGGTGACATTGAAGTAAGCGGCGAAAGTTTCTTTATTGATATTAAACACTCGTGCTTGCGCCGTTGAACCGAGCGCCAGCATGAAGAGCGGGAGCAGAAAGTTCTTCACTTTCTACTCCGTCATCAGGTCGATAACGACTTTGCTGGTGGTCTTTTTACCCGCCACTTGATAGAGGCGCACTTTGGTGTTGGGTTTTAAATCCAAAGTCAGATTCAAGGAGCTGTCGACAGGATCAAGGCTCATGGAAGATTTCAACACAGCCAAAGAATTTTTCAAACGTTGGCTGATCCGCGCTTGATCGATGTTGGCGTTGGGCATTTGCGCAAAATCAATCACCAGACGCTGCGGATTTTTCTTTAACTCCGCATAGTAATAACCAGGCCAGCCACGAATCGGAGCTCCGTTAAGGTCAGCCACGTCAATCACGATGCGCTCGATTTTTTTCTTGGCATTCGCTGTACGGCGCAGATCCATCAATGTAAATCCGGTCCCGGCAAGACCGCCGAAACTGACGCCTTCACCGGAAAGAATTTTTGCTGCCGCCGTAGGTTTGGTTTTTGTGGCAGGAAGTGCCGCCACAGCAGGAACGGCCATCAAAAGGGCCAACAAACATCCCATGTACTTCATGATCGACTCCCTTCGATTCATTTCACTATTAAGAGTAAAGAAGAACCGCTTTTCTGCCAACTCCGCATAAGGTTTTTTAGCCTTTTGCGGCGCAAGGTGCCCAAAAGGGGCACTCCGAATGGAATTTTTGCCCGCGATATCAAATTTAAACGGGTTTGGAGAAAAGCTCGCAAGGCATGGAACTTGGATTTGGGAAGGATGTTGGAACGAATTTTATTTGAAGGAGCCCCCCTTATGAAAAGGTTGGTATTTTTCATTCTGTCTCTTTTTGTTGTCGTGGCCTGCCAAAACAACAATGACAATGGGACAACAACGACGCCGCCGGTGACGACTCCGCTCAATATGAGCTGTCTGAACGGAAGCGCGTATTGTAATAACACGATTTATTCGCAGTATCCGGGTTGGATGCCTTACCCAGGCATGTACAACTACGCTTACAACTATCTGACGTACTTTAATCAGTACGGTTTCTGTAATTGCCCGGCTGGTTACACACCTGTTTACAACGGCAGCTACGGACTTGGTTGTGTGAACTCGACTTTGCTTCAGCCGTACGCAGGTTACTACTTCTACTGGCAATGGGGCTGGGGCTACGCTTCTGCCGCTCCACAGACTACCAACAATTACCCTCAGTTCTCTAATATTCCTGGAGGAAGCAACAGCGGACAATGCTCGAGAACCCTCACTCAGAGCTGTCTGTTGGATCAAGGCAACACTTGCGGCGCAGGGGCGACGTGCCGCCAAGTGATGTATGGATCAAACCTCGGAATTTGTGTGAATTACTAAGAGAGAGAGCGGCGCTCCTCGACCGTTTTTACGGATAATACGCCGCAATATCACGGGCCCTTGGAAGGATAAAACCACCAAGGGCCCTTTCCTTTTCAGAATTGCATTTCAGGCTTGTTCATGAAAGAAAAGAAGGACGGGAAAAGCCGCCCTTTTCCTCTCACTTTTTCCCATTTGGAGGTCTTTTATGACAATGGACAATCCTCTTTTAAAACCCTTCACGAATAAAGACCAGGCGGTGCCCTTTGATCAAATCAAAGTGGAGCACTACATCCCCGCTTTAGAAGAAGCGATCAAAATCGCGAAGAGCAATATTGCGAAAATCAAAAGCAACACGGCCGCTCCCGATTTTGAAAACACCATCGTGGCTTTGGAAGCCGCTTCTGAACTGCCGGAGCGTATTTCCGGTATCTACAGCAATCTTGAAGTCGCCAACGCCGACGAAGCTTTGCAAGGTCTTGCCAAGGAAATTTATCCGAAACTCACAGCGTTTACTTCCGACATCTCTTTGGATGAGGACATCTTCAAACGCGTGAAAGCGGTTTACGACAAGCGCGACTCTTTGAACCTGAATAAAGAGCAATTGCGCTTGCTTGAAAAAACTTATTTGGCGTTCACTCGCAACGGCGCGCTTTTAAATGCGACGGACAAAGAGACTTTGCGCCAAATCGACCAGGAACTTTCCGTTCTTGGACCGAAATTCTCTGAAAATGTTTTGAAAGCCACCAACGCTTTTGAAATGGTTTTGGATAAAAAAGAAGATGTCGAAGGAATTCCTGAAGGCATTCTTGAGGGCGCAGCCGCGATGGCGGAAGCCAAAGGGCACAAAGGCAAATGGCTTTTCACTCTGTCCATTCCAAGCTATCTGCCGTTTATGACTTATGCGAAAAACCGTGCGTTGCGCGAAAAAATGTGGAGAGCTTACTCCGCTCGCGCCTACAAAGGTGACTTTGACAACCAAGGCACTGTCTTGAAGATCGTGCAGTTGCGTGATCGCCGCGCGAAGCTCTTGGGGTTTAAAACTCATGCGGATTTTGTTTTGGCCGAGCGTATGGCGCAAAACCCACAAACCGTGAATGAATTCTTGCACAAACTTTTGAAAGCTTCCAAAGAAGCCGGCAAAAAGGATCTTGCCGAGGTCACAGAGTTTGCGAAAAAAATCGACGGTGTGACAGATATCAAGCCGTGGGACTTTGCTTACTACTCTGAAAAACTCAAGGAAGAAAAATACGCTTTCAATGAAGAAGACCTGCGCCCGTACTTCCAGCTTGAAAAAGTGGTCGACGGTGTTTTTGCTCACGCGAAAAAACTTTATGGCCTGACTTTCAAAGAAAACAAAGACATCCCGGTTTACCATCCGGAAGTGAAAGCTTACGAGATCTACGAGGAAAGCTCCGGCAAGTACATGGGTCTTTTCTACACCGACTTCTTCCCGCGTGAAACGAAGAAGGGTGGGGCTTGGATGACTCAGTTCCGCGGCCAGGGTTTGATCGAGGGTCAAATGAAACGCCCGCATGTAAGCATTGTGTGCAACTTCACGAAGCCCACTCCGACCAAGCCTTCCCTTTTGACTTACGATGAAGTGCGCACTTTGTTCCATGAGTTCGGCCATGCTTTGCACGGCATGCTCTCGGAGTGCACTTATCCTTCTTTGAGCGGCACCAACGTTTACTGGGATTTCGTGGAGCTTCCTTCACAGATCATGGAAAACTGGGTCGGCGAAAAAGAAGGTTTGGATTTATTCGCACGCCACTATCAAACCAATGAAGCAATGCCGGCGGAGTTGATTCAAAAACTCAAAGCTTCGCAAAAATTCCAGGCAGGTTACATGTCCTGCCGTCAGCTTCAGTTCGGTATGATGGATATGGCTTGGCACTCCACCGATCCATCCACAATCAAGGATGTTGATCAGTTCGAGGAAAAGGTCACGGCCGAAACCCGTCTCTTCCCTAAGGTGGAAGGCTCAAATACTTCATGCAGCTTCAGCCACATCTTTGCAGGTGGTTACTCCGCGGGATATTACTCTTACAAGTGGGCGGAAGTTTTGGATGCGGATGCCTTTGAGTATTTCAAAGAAAAAGGCCTCTTCAACCATGAAGTCGCGCAGAAGTTTAAGAATAATATCCTAAGCCGCGGCGGCACCGAGCATCCGATGGATCTTTACAAAAAGTTCCGCGGTCGTGAGCCGGATCCGAATGCGCTTCTTCGCCGTGATGGACTGATTTAGTTTTTTGAGTTCGTGGATGAAAAAAAATAATAAACTGGTTCTAGAAAAAAACTGCAGCATCGCCCTGGTCTACCGCTTGGAGACGGTTCAAGCCGTCTCTTTGGCAAAAAAGGTTTCCGATTACCTTAAAGAGCATGGCTTTGAAGTTTACACCGCTCCTGAGCAAAAACTGATTCCGGGAACGAAAGCCGCGAAAACCAAAAAGCAGATGGACGAGATCAAGCTTGCCATCGTGCTGGGCGGTGACGGCACGTACTTGCGCGCCGTGCGTGTGCTTGAAGGCCGCAATATTCCTTTGCTCGGTTTCAATATGGGGTCTTTGGGATTCCTCACTGCACACAGTGCGGAGTCTGTTTTCGATATCTTGGAAAAAACCCTTGAAGGCAAAATGGTGCTTTTGCCCCGCTCAATGCTGGTGGCAAAAATCCTGCGCAAAGGCAAAGTGCGCGGCGAATACCATGCGCTCAATGATTTTGTGATCGAGCGTGGTTCGATGAGCCAGCTGATCAACACCGCGATTTACTCTGAAAAATTTCTGGTCAGTGAAGTGAAGGCTGACGGTTTTATCGTCGCCAGCCCTTCCGGTTCCACGGCGTACAATCTCGCTGCGGGCGGTCCGATTCTGCATCCGGAATCGGCCGTGCTGGTGGTGACACCGGTGGCTCCGCACAGTTTAACCTCCCGCCCGCTGATCTTCCCTGATGACCGCGAACTTTCTTTTAAGCTCGACGGGAAAACTCAGAAAGCTCATTTCATCGTCGACGGCCAGAAGACGACGGAAATCACGGCGGACGATGAAGTGGTGATGAGCCGTTCTTGTTACGATCATTGGATGGTTCGTGAACCCAATCACAACTACTTCCACCTTTTGCGCGAAAAACTAAAATTTGGAGATCGAAGTTAATATGCTTTTAGAACTGAAAGTTTCAAACTTTGCGATTATCGAAAACCTCCACATTACCTTCAAAGACGGGCTCAACATCCTGAGCGGTGAAACCGGTGCAGGAAAATCCGTCTTGCTGAAAAGCTTAAGCCTGCTTATGGGCGGCAAAGGTTCCAGCGACACCATTCGCACGGGAGCCGCACAGGCGACGATCGAGGGATCCTTCGACATCAGCCGCCGTCCTGACATTGTGGAAGCGCTTAAGGACATGGGCATTGAGCCGGAAGAAGATTCATTGATCGTGCGCCGGGTTTTAAGTGCCGGCGACAAATCGAAAGTATATTTAAACGGCAGCCTGAGCACGCTGAACAGTTTGCGTGACATCGTGGCCCCTTTGGTGGAACTGGCGGGCCATTCCGCACCGCTGATTGAAATGACCGGCCAGCACGAAAATCGCAACTTGATGTCCAAGGCTTATCACCTGGATTTGCTCGATCAGTATGCCGGCACTTGGGATAAACGCCTGCTTTTCACTGAAAAGTACAACCGCTATCACGCGATCTTTGAAGAAATCAAAAAACTTGAAAGCGATGCCAAACAAAAAGCGCAACGCCTGGATTTCTTGATTTATCAGCGCGACGAGATCGCCAATCTTGATCTTTCACCGGGTGAAGACCAAGAGCTTGAAGTGGAAGTGAAGAAGCTTAAAAACTCTTCGCGCATTGGGGCTTTTGCCGATCAGGCGGAAAGCGCTCTTTACACCGATGATGATTCCGCGATCAGCCGCTTGAATGCCGTTTTGAAAAAAGGCCTGGAACTTTCCAGCGTAGATCCGCAAATCGCGGCGAAACTGGAAAATCTGGAGCAAGCCAAAGCGTTGATTGATGAAACAGTGTATGAACTGCGCCAGTATGCTTCGAAGATCGATGCGGACCCTCAGCGTCTGGAAGAAGCTGAAAGCCGTTTGAGTGATTTGCGCAAATTGCAGAAAAAATACGGGCCCAGCGTGGACGATATTCTTAAAGCTCTGATGGAAATGGAAATCGAGATTTCCAATCTGCAGAATTCTGAGACACGCATTGATTCTTTGAAAAAAGAAGCGGCGGCGCTCAAAAAAGAACTCGACACCTTGGGTGCGGATCTGCACAAACGCCGTCAAAAAGGCGCGGATCTTCTTGCCGACAGTGTCAATGCGGAGCTTTCGGATTTGAACATGAAAGGTGTCACCTTCCATGTCATGGTGGAAAAGCTCGAAGAACTTACTTCGACGGGTTTGAGTGACGTGGAATTCCTCAGCCAAACTTCCGCAAAAGACGTCAAGCGTCCGTTGGCGAAGTTTGCTTCCGGTGGTGAGCTGAGCCGTATCTTGCTTTCACTCAAGCGCGTGGTGGGTTCCAGCGCTCAACCGCGCACGTATCTGTTTGACGAAGTCGATACAGGCGTTTCCGGCGAAACCGCGGAAAAAGTGGGCCGTAAACTGAAGACCATTGCTAAAGGACAACAAGTGATCTGTGTCACGCATCTGCCCCAAGTGGCGGCGTTCGGTGACATCCACTTCTTTATTCAGAAATCTCCTCAGAAAGATTCTGTTTCTATGGTTGTGTCGGAACTCAAAACCAAAGATCGCGTTCAGGAAATCGCCCGCCTTATCAGCGGTGAGAAGATCTCCAAGACATCTTTGGCTCATGCTGAACAACTGCTCACGGAAGCCCGCATCTAGGCTTTCATTATTGTAAGTACGAAACCTCCTTATCCTTTCTTAGCATAGAAAGGTCATAAGGAGGTTTTATGATTCTCGTTACGGGTGCCACCGGAAATATCGGCTCAAAAATCACCACTCACCTTCTTGCCAACGGCTATCAGGTCCGGTGTGTGGCACGCCATTTTCCCAATAAGCAGGGCTTTTTGGGTGCGGAACTCGCTCAAGGCGATATGAACAGTGTCGCCTTTCTCACCGATGCGATGAGAAACTGCAACGCTGTTTTCACCATGATTCCTCCCAATTCCACCGCTGAAGAGTTTCGCTATTACCAGAATAAAATCGGCGAAGTGATCGCCGAGGCCATCGAAGAAAGCGGCGTTAAAAAAGTCGTCAACTTAAGCAGCGTCGGCGCGGATTTGGAAAGCGGCACAGGTCCCGTGCTCGGTTTGCACGATCAGGAACAGCGCCTCAATGAAGTGACCAGTGCCGATATCGTGCATCTGCGCCCCACGTTTTTTATGGAGAATTTTATCAGCGGTATTCCCTCGATTATCGCCACCAATCAATACTTCGGAACCATCCCCAAGGACATTCCAATGCCGGTGATTGCGACCCGAGATATCGCGGCTCGCGCCGCTTTCTTGCTGATGAATCCAGACTTCAAGGGACGCAGTATTGAATATCTCCTCGGCGAAAGAGATCTTAATCATGAAGAGATTGTGCGCGTGCTGGGCCATGCGATCAACCGTCCGGACTTGCAATACGTGGAAATTCCACCGGAACAAATGAAGCAGGCTTTGGTAAAAGCCGGTCTTTCTCCGGATTATGCCGATGCCTTAAATGAGATGTCGGAGTCTTTTGCTAATGGCACCATTGCTGGCGCTCTCCAGCGGGATAAGCTCAATACCACCGCAACGCCGATTGAAGAGTTTGCGCGCACCACATTCCTTGAGGCTTACAACCGTGCTTTAAGTTCCATTTCCAAACCAAAGCCTCGTCCCGAAGCGCAACCTTCACCTTAATCGCTAATAACAACGCGGCGGCTCTCCCGGGCCGCTGCTGACGTTGCTCCTGCCGGAAATCATGATAGCCTATGCTTCATGAAAAAAATCTTTTATCTCGGCTTCTTCCTGGGAGTTTCCTGCATGCACAAATCACCTCAAGATTATCCAAAGCCTGAAAAAAAATCCGTCACCCTCGAAAAGCATGGCGATACCCGTCGTGACGATTACTTCTGGCTGCGCGAGCGCGAAAATCCGAACGTGATTGCGCATCTCAATGCGGAAAACCACTACACGGCCGAAATGATGAAGCCGGTTAAATCTTTGGAGGAAAAACTTTTCCAAGAGATGAAAGGCCGGATCAAGGAAGACGAATCTTCACCATTGGTAAAAGACGACGATTACTACTATCAAGTCCGTTTTGAACCAGGACAGCAGTACCCGCTTTACGTGCGCCGCAAAGGCTCACCGATGGCTTCCGAAGAAATCCTGCTTAATGTCCCCGAACTGGCAAAAGGTCACAGCTTCTATGAGACCACAGGTCCGCGCATGAGTCCGAATCATGAGATCATGGCCTATGCGGTGGACACGGTCGGTCGCCGCTTTTTCACGATTTATTTTAAAGATCTTAAGTCAGGAAAAATGTTGCCGGATAAAATCGAGAACGTGCGCCCGAATCTGGTTTGGGCCGCGGATAATGAAACAGTCTTTTATTCCGAGCAACATCCGGAAACTTTGCGCAGTGAAAAGATTTATCGCTATAACTTAAAAACACATAAGAAAGATTTGATCTACTACGAAAAGGACGAAACGTTCTCTGTTGTCGTGTACAAATCGCTGTCTGATAAATTCATCTATATCGGCTCTCAAAGTACGCTGACCACCGAGGTGATGTATCTTGAAGCCGATAAGCCCTTTGGTACGTTCAAAGTCTTCACTCCCCGTGAGCGTGGCCATGAATACTCCGTAACCGATGGAGCCGATCGCTTTTATATTGTTTCCAATAAGAATGCGAAAAACTATAAACTCATGACCGCGGAACTGGGCCATACGAATATTCGCGAGTGGAAAGAACTGATTCCTCACCGCGACGACGTTTATCTTCAAGACGTCACTGTTTTTAAAAATTTCCTGGCATTGGATGAAAGAAAAAACGGTCTTACTCAAGTCAGTGTGACGGATCGCAACGGTAAAAACGCTTATGACATTCCTTTTGCGGATGAAAGCTTTATGGCGGGCGTGGGCGACAATCGCGAGTTCGATAGCGAATGGCTGCGCTTTGACTATGAATCCATGCGTGTGCCGTCTTCTGTTTTTGACTTCAATATGAAGACGCACGAACAAAAGCTTGTGAAAGTGCGTGAAGTTCCGAACTACAACCAGGACCTGTATCGCACAGAGCGCGTTTTCTTCACAGTACGTGATGGCGCGAAGGTTCCGGTTTCTTTAATTATGCGCAAAGATCTTCCCAAGGACGGCAAGGCGCCGATGTTGATTTACGGTTACGGCTCTTACGGAGCAAATATGGATCCGTGGTTCAGCTCGGATGTTTTCAGCTTGTTGGACCGTGGTTTCGTTTTCGCCAAAGCGCACATTCGCGGTGGTTCAGAGATGGGTCGTGACTGGTACGACAACGGCCGTACGATGAAAAAGAAAAACACGTTTTTTGATTTCATCGATTGTACGGAGGCCTTGATCAAAGACAAATACGCCGATCCACATCGCATTTACGCCATGGGCGGAAGCGCTGGTGGACTGCTAATGGGTGCGATTATGAATTTCCGTCCTGATCTGTACAAAGGCGTTGTCGCACAAGTGCCGTTCGTGGATGTGATTACGACCATGCTTGATGAGACTATTCCTCTGACCACTTCCGAATACGATGAGTGGGGTAATCCCAATGAAAAACCGGCGTACGACTACATCAAGTCTTACTCCCCGTATGACAATGTGAAAGATGATAAATATCCGAACACTTTGGTAACGACAGGTTTGCACGATTCCCAAGTGCAATACTGGGAGCCGGCGAAGTGGGTCGCAAAACTGCGTGAACACAATAAAGGCGATTCTTTGATTTTATTAAAGACGGATATGGAATCCGGTCACGGTGGCGCCTCGGGGCGTTTTGATCAGCTCAAAGACACCGCCACCGAGTACGCTTTCATTCTTATGATTGATGCGAAAGTCAGCGGACATCCTCTACGATAATCAACGCACTGTAGGTTGAGAATTTCAGAGTTTGTCCGGTCTTTTCGCTCGTCACGAATTGCTGATTGATATATTTCACTTTACCTTGTTCATCCAGCACCGGAGTGCCGTCCAAGTTTACAGCAGGAACTGTGGCGCCTTCGGTTTGCTGAACGCGCAGAAAAAGGTTTTCAGCGGTGTCCTTGTCTTGACGGATGCAACCGCCGGAAGCGCGATTGCCAAGATACTCCACATAGTGTCTGTGCACTTGGTGCAAAGCCAGACCGTTATCAATATCAAAGAAAATCGCAAACGGCATATCCGCATCCCACGAACTGGATGTGTGATCTTTAGAAAGATATTTCGGAGTATAAAAGCCTGTCGGAGTTTGCGACCAATAGGAATTCATCGGGGCTCCTGTGCAGACTTTGTTTTTGCGGCGCAATTCAAAGCCCTCACGACCGGTAGAGACCTTTGTTTGATGGATCAGATAACCGTTCTCATACACGCGCATGGTTTGCGCCATAGGACCGGATTCGGATTTATTCACGACAATGACGTAACGGAAGTCACGCATCCACGGTTTATCCGTGAAATCCTGCTCTGAGAAGCGTCCTGAAAAATGCTCCGGCAGTTTGGGGGTTACGGATTTTTCGTATTCATAGACTTGGCGGTATTCCAGCTCATCATATTTGCAGTCGTTAAAGGCATTCTTGATCTTGCCCCACACGGAAGCGGAAGCGGACTGCGCGACCACCAAAGACAAAAGCAGAACCCCGTATTTACCAACGTTCATAAAAACTCCAAAGGAAAAAGGGTTTGTATTCCGCCAAGAACACGAGCAATTCCTCTGCCAAGTTTTTTCAGGTTATGGGCGTTTCAAGGGGCTTTGATGATTAATGAAGCCTCATGGAGGCCTTAATTAGTCACTTTGTCTAGAATATCAACATAGAAAAGCCCGGCCTCCAGATCAAGGAAGCCGGGTTTTGATACTTAAACGAGCTTTCTCAGAACGTAGTGAAGAATGCCGCCGTTTTTGTAGTATTCCAATTCCACAGCGGTGTCGATGCGTGACCGGACCAGAATTTCTTCCTTGTGTCCGTGCGCGCGAGTGATAACAAGCTTGAGATCTTGTTGCGGCTTCATTCCCGCCTCAATTCCCGCAATGTCAATTTTCTCAGTACCATCGAGCTTTAAGGTCTTACGATCCGTGCCCGGATGGAATTGCAGCGGCAACACACCCATACCGATCAAGTTTGAACGGTGGATGCGCTCAAAGCTTTCAGCAATGACGGCTTTCACACCCAAAAGGCGCGTGCCCTTCGCCGCCCAGTCGCGGGAAGAACCTGTGCCGTACTCTTTGCCTGCGATCACCACAAGCGGAGTGCCATCGGCCTGATACTTCATCGAAGCGTCGTAAATGGACAAAGTCTCCCCAGACGGAATGTACTTCGTCAGGCCGCCTTCCACACCGTGAAGCATTTCATTTTTAATACGAATGTTGGCGAAAGTTCCACGCACCATCACGTCGTCATTGCCGCGGCGTGAACCGTAGGAGTTGAAATCCACCGGTTGCACACCTTTAGAAATAAGGTACTTCCCTGCCGGAGAATCTTTCTTAATGCTTCCCGCCGGAGAAATATGATCCGTGGTGATAGAATCCCCCAATAGCGCCAGAATTCTTGCACCTTTCACATCGTGCAGTTTTTCCGGAGTCTGAGTCATGCCGACAAAGTACGGCGGATTCTTAATGTAAGTGCTTTCTTCCCAGGAATAAGTTTGCGAACTTGTTGTTTCGATCTTTTTCCAGTCTTCGGTTCCCGCAAAGACGTTGCCGTAGCGAGAGTCGAACATTTTTGTTTCAACTGTTTTATTCACAAGATCTTGGATCTCTTGATTGCTCGGCCAGATGTCTTTCAAATAAACCGGTTTGCCGGCGCTGTCTTGTCCCAGAGCTTCTTTGGTGATGTCGGTTTCCATACTGCCCGCGAGAGCATGAGCGACGACCAGCATCGGTGATGCCAGATAATTCGCTTTCACATGAGGATTGATACGACCTTCAAAGTTTCTGTTACCGGAAAGAACCGAAGCCACAACCAGGTTTCCTTTTTCAACCGCATTGGCGATCGGAGTCGGAAGCGGACCGGAGTTTCCAATACAGGTCGTGCAACCATAACCAACAAGATTAAAACCCAATTGATCGAGGTATTTTTGTAATCCTGATTTTTCAAGATAGTCCGTCACGACCTGAGAACCCGGAGCAAGAGAAGTTTTCACCCACGGTTTTACTTTCAGACCTTTTTCCACCGCTTTCTTCGCAACCAGCCCCGCGCCAATCATCACGGAAGGATTCGAAGTGTTCGTGCAGCTTGTGATCGCCGCGATCACCACATCGCCGTGGCCTACGGAATAGGAAGTTCCTTCAACCGCCACCGCCGAGTGTTTCTTCGCGGCCTTATCGGAAGACACTTGGAAGCCGGAGACCAATTGCTGTTGGAAATCCGCTTGAGCGTTGGCGAGCAAGACGCGGTCTTGAGGGCGCTTGGGGCCCGCAAGCGAAGGCTCCACGCTGGAAAGATCCAAGTGAAGAGTGTCATGGAAGAAGTAATGCTTTTCATTTTCTTCTGAACGCCACAAGCCTGTCGCTTTCGCGTAAGTTTCAACCAGTGAAATGGTCTCGCTGTCGCGACCGGAAAGACGCAAGTATTTCAGCGTCTCTTCATCCACAGGGAAGAAGCCACAAGTCGCACCGTATTCCGGCGCCATGTTTGCAATCGTCGCACGGTCCGCCAAAGACATGGACGCCAAGCCCGGTCCGTAGAACTCCACGAACTTACCGACGACACCTTTTTTACGCAGCATTTGCGTGATGGTCAAAACCAGATCCGTCGCTGTTGCGCCCTCTTTGAGTTTTCCATCCAAACGGAAACCAACGACTTCTGGGATAAGCATGGACAGAGGTTGTCCTAACATCACGGCTTCGGCTTCGATACCACCCACGCCCCAGCCAAGAACGGATAAACCGTTGACCATGGTGGTGTGACTGTCCGTACCGACAAGAGTATCAGGGAACGCATAGTCACCGTCTTTCCACACTGTTTTTCCCAAGTATTCCAAATTCACCTGGTGGCAGATACCAGTGCCCGGAGGAACAACCCGGAAATTTTGGAATGCGTTCTGACCCCACTTCAAGAACACATAACGCTCATGGTTTCGCTGGAATTCCATCTTTACGTTTTCATCGAAGGATTTCGGAGTGGCGAAAGAATCCACCATTACGGAGTGGTCAATCACTAGATCCACGGGCACCAGCGGATTGATTTTTTTTGGATCTCCGCCCAGAGATTTCATCGCATCACGCATGGCTGCGAGATCCACCACCGCGGGAACTCCCGTGAAGTCTTGCATAAGGACGCGCGCAGGAAAGAAAGAAATTTCACGCAATAAAGATTTATTATCGAGACTCAAGAGTGAATCGATATCTTCACGACTGACATGCAGTCCGTCTTCGTGACGCAAAAGATTTTCGAGCAATACTTTCAGCGACACCGGCAATTTTTTAAGATTGGGGTGCTCGATCTTTTGCAGATTGAAGATCGTGTAGTTTTTTGATCCGACTTGAAGCTTTTCTTTGGTTTTGAAACTGTCTTTAGATTGAATGTGCATAAGAGGCTCCTCGCCTCTTAATTCCACTCCCCGCGCAGGATTTTATCAAGCCAAAAAGCCCCGATCTGGGTTTTCACATCGCTGACTTTTCCGTCTCGAACATAGCCCATAAGCTCTTGGGGTTTTACTTCGACAACCTCAATAAACTCACCGTGATCCAATTGCCGCTCAGCGAGAGTCAGCTCTTTAGCTAAAAATAAATCAATGTGTTCATTGGAGTAACCAATGACCGGATGAATTGTGGTCAGGAACTTCCAATCCTTGGCTTCATAACCAGTTTCTTCGCGCAGTTCACGCTTTGCGGTGATGAGAGACTCTTCACCGTGATCACGCTTGCCCGCGGGGAATTCCAAAAACACCTGCTTCATGGCGTGACGATATTGATGAATCATCACCACATTCCCGTTCGACAATAGGGGAATCATCATCGCTGCACCCGGGTGAAGAATGTATTCACGAAAATAAGTTTTGCCGTCGGGGGCCTGAACTTGATCTTGTTCAACCTTCAAATAACGACCGCGAAAAATCTGCTTAGAGGAGAGAGTTTTTTCTTCAAGATGCTTCATACGCTCACATTCTCATAGAGAGACACTCATCCTCAAATATATTCCCAGACAAAAGCCAAGTCCCGTCTTTTGTCCAAAATTAGGTATAATGGTGTTTAGCTTCATAGACTTTATTACAAGACTCTCATGTAGAATGTAATTTGTGAGTCTGCTCACATAAGATCAGGAGGATCTCCCATGAGGACTTTGAATAAGGTAGGTCTTTTTTTATCGACAGTTCTGTTACTTTCTCTCGTATCTGCTCAAGATGCTAATGCACAAAGACGTTTCGGCAGCAGCCGTGGACTCACTGGTGATATGGCGCTGGGAATCGGTATTTCCACAGTTTCCGCGGGCCAGGACGATTTGAATGGTGCGATTGATGACGCTGTTTCGCAGAGAAGCGCCAGCACAAAAAATCTCGGTAACGCCTGGGAGTTTTACGCAAACTGGTCTTACCGTTTTAGCGGTACGATGTACGCCTTTGTTTTCCGTCCTTCTTATTTCACACAAAAGACAGAAGGCTCTGGAACTGGTGGCAGTTACGACTACAGCCTGACAGGGTTCACCGTATTCCCGATCTTCCGTATTTATCCTCTCGAAAATTCATTTATTAAGTTCTATATGCAAACAGGTCTGGGGTACGGCAGTTTGAATGGTTCTATCACAGCTGGCGACAAATCGTTGGATTTCAAAGGCTCCGCCTTCGGCGCTATGGGCGGTATCGGTGTTGATTTCTGCTTCACCGACGCTCACTGTCTGACGGTTGAAGGAAACCTGCGCTACATGCCGATTGAAAGAAATATCACCAGCGGCGGCAACTGCACGACCGGTTCCGACATCCCCGGAATCAGCCAATGCGGTGGCAGCAGCGAAGTTGAGCGCGGCAATAGCGACTTGAGAACTACGATGTCCGGCGTTCAAGGTCTTATTGGTTATACTATGAATTTCTAAGGCTCTTTGTCTCTTAGATCACCTAGGGGCTCCCAACATCTGGGAGCCCTTTTTTTATGCCTAAAACCAACTGGGGCGAGGGTCCCCGGAGTTTTATGCTTGGGCCGTATATTATCTTTTACAAGGGTCATTTTGTTTGTGGCGGAAGCTGGTATAAAAGAGCGCCATGAAAACACTTCTTCTTTTCTTTGTAGCCTTGATGACCCTTCCCGCATTTGCCGTGGTGGAGGGAAGTTCCATTTCCAACGCTCATATCGTTTACCAGGCGGATGGCTCCGTGATTATTCGTGGAAAGGCGCCGGCCAACCGCAAGCAGTTTCAGGAACTAATGGATTTGGGCGTCAGTGAGTTTTTGATTTTCAAGCTCGACACCAAAGGCGAAGTCGAAAAAGAACGTGCGACTTTGGAAAAACTCGGTGTTGCTTCTTCCTCCATCACCCATGTTCCGTTTCCTTGGAAAGATCTGCACGATTTTAAGAACGCCTGCACCATGACCATCACAGCCTTGCGCACGATTCAAAATGCTGTCGAATCAGGTAAATCTCTTTATTTCCACTGCACCGTCGGCGAAGACCGCACCGGATACTTGGCAGGCTTGTGGGGGCTGTGGGCGAATACTTACACTTCAGCTCAAGACTCTGTTCAAAAAGAACTCTGCGCGCGCGGTTATGAGGCGGGCAATCCTGGCAAACCTTACCGCGATGTCGTGCTTAAAATCCGCGAGACTTTAACACCGACTTATTTGAAAATGGCGGTGATCTTAAATGACGCTAAAAAACGCGGGCAAAGCCTTGATGTTTCTTTGTGCGATAACGAACCGCAACTGAAGGTTGATATCAGCCGCTTCTATTGCACTCGCCCGGTTCAGTAATTATTCGTTGAGGGGTGGCAAGACCACCCACTCCCCTTGGCCGTGACGAAGACGGAAGACCTTCACTTGCTCTTCGAACCACGACCCCAGATTGATGGAACGCACTTTTTTTCCATCCATATCCACCGTGTGATCGTCGAACACGTGCATGTGCCCTGAGATAATCAAATCAAAAGGTTTTTCTTTATAAGCTCTTGCGATGTGCCCGCGGATCATTTCCACCAAGGCCGCTTCATTGCTGGAGCGATAATGCGCACTGCGCTCGCGGCTTTGTTTGCTGGCTTTATTGCCGATATGGTCCCACACGCGACCAGGAATAATATTCCCCAGAGGTTTGATATAGGGATTGCGAATGAGACTGCGATACTTCAGATACTTTTCGTCGTTGAGATTGATCAGATCGCCGTGCTCTACGCGCACTTGCACACCGTCGATAAGATAATATTGCGCCTCTACGAAAACCTCGACGCCCAGTTTTTTCTGGAAAAAGCTTTCGACATGCACGTCATGGTTGCCCTCGATGTAGGTGATGCGGGCGCCGGCTTTTCGTAGATCATGCAAAGCCTCGATAAGCGGATGAAACTTGTCGGCAAAATACTTATGGCCGCCCACCCACAAATCGAAGATATCCCCCAAAAGAAAAAGATGCGTGTTCGCAGGATCCGTCTGGCGTAAAGAACGCAAAAAGCGCAACAGGATTTGCCCGTTGCGCTCTTCTGCGGTTTTTAAGTGAATGTCGGATAAAAACCAGGCTTCCACTATTCTTTGTTCAAATCAAAGCCCTGTTTTTTGCGGATGAACGCGGGAACTTCCAAGTTCTGGCTAGAGAACGGAGAGCTCAACACTTCACGCGCCATACGGCGAGCTTCTTCCAAAGATTGTTGTTCATGATCCACGTTCATGGACAATTGCTCCGGATTGTTGTGACGAGCTTTCAGCTCTTGGCTTTCTTTGAAAGCGCGAGCTTTTGCCAACAACATATCACGCGGAGAAACCGCCGCTTCCACTTGCGGCTGGATCGGAGTCGCGATTTCCTGAGTTTGTTGCACAGGCGCTTGCGGCATCATGTTTTGCGCCGCTTGTTGCGCTACTTGCGCGGGAACCGGTGCTACCGGTGGAACAACCACAGTCTCAGTCACTTGCGAAGCTTCCGGCTGTTGCGGCTGAGTGAAGTTCATCACTTGAGATTGCACAGCGGAGATCGGCGGCAATTCCACAGGAGGCATTTGTGGCATCTGGGGCATTTGCGGATATTGTGGCATCACTGGCATCTGCGGCATGGTTGGCATTTGTGGCATCTGCATGTGCATATTCGCAAATTGCGCCGCATTTTGATTCAGGAAATTCTGCATTTGATTTACTTGCGCCATATCGTTCACAAGTTTCACATCGTGAGAATCGAAACCTGTCGCGATCACAGTCACGCGCACTTCATCACCCATGCTTTCATCGATAACCGCACCAAAGATGATTTCCGCATCTTCATGAGCCGCTTCCGTGATAAGAGTGGACGCTTCGTTGACTTCATACAAGGACAGATCCGGTCCGCCTGTAACATTGATGATGATGCCAGTCGCGCCATCGATTTTCACGTTCTCAAGCAACGGAGAAGAAATCGCCGCTGTTGCTGCTTCCACCGCGCGGTTTTCACCTTTCGCGGAGCCGGTACCCATGATCGCGATACCTTTAGAAGACATAACAGTGCGGATATCCGCGAAGTCCAAGTTGATCAAACCGCGGATGTTAATAAGATCGGAGATCCCTTTCACCGCTTGCAAAAGAACTTCGTCCGCTTTTTTGAAAGTTTCAAGAAGAGGAGTTTTCTCAGCCGCGATGGAAAGAAGTTTTTGGTTCGGGATAACGATCAGGGTATCAACGTTCTCTTTGAGCTCTTGCAAGCCTGATTCCGCGTGTTTGCCGCGTTTTTTACCTTCAAACAGGAAGGGCTTAGTGACTACACCGATTGTCAAAGCGCCAAGTTCGCGCGCAATCTTCGCAACAATCGGAGCGCCACCTGTACCCGTTCCGCCACCCATACCCGCAGTGACGAAAACCATGTCCGCGCCTTCCAATTTCTCAACAATCTCATTGTAAGATTCAATCGCAGCTCTGCGGCCGACGTCAGGATTCGCACCGGCGCCCAAACCTTTGGTAAGATCGATACCGAGCTGAATTTTGTTTGGAGCTTTGTTGGCGTTCAAAGCCTGGATGTCAGTGTTGGCCACGATGAACTCAACGCCTGTCATGTTAGATTCGATCATTGTCGAAACCGCGTTGCTTCCGCCACCGCCGACGCCGACCACTTTGATATTTGCTCCGATGCTGATATTTTCCTCTAATTCAAACATTCGATCCTCCCCACAGAATCAAGGGCCTCCAGCCCCCACCGGTAAAAATTAAAAAATCTGTCCAAAAAAATCTTTGATCTTCTTTGTAAGGCCATCCAGCGATTCGCCGATATTGACCTCTTGCTGATTCACTTGCAGCAAATCCTTTCTTTGCGCCAAAGCGTACAACAGAAGACCTACAGCGACGGAAAACTCGCCGGATTTCACGACGTCCGTCAGTCCACCGATTTCGCGAGGCGCGCCTCTGCGAACCGGAATATCAAAAATAAATTCACCCATTTCAACCAGGCCGTCGAGCTGGCTCGCTCCGCCGGTCAAAACGATTCCTGAACCCAGCATTGGCATCACACCGCTCATGCGGATGTCGTTGGCAATGAGGCTCAGAGTTTCTTCGGCGCGGGCTTCAATCACGTCAGCCAAATCTTTGCGTGGAATCACGCGGGATTTTCTGCCGCCCACACCTTCGACTTCGATGGTTTCATTATCATTCACCATGGAAGCCATAGCACAGCCATATTTTTTCTTAAGCTCTTCCGCCGCGAATTGAGGCGTGCGAAGCCCGACTGCGACGTCATGAGTGAAATGCTGGCCACCGACAGGAATTGTCGAAGAGTGCGCCACACTTCCATTTACGAAATACAGAGCGTTGCAAGCGCCGCCGCCCATGTCGACAACGCAAACGCCGAGGCTTTTCTCGTCGTGGGAAATCACCGCGGTCGCAGATGCCAGTTGCCCAAGCACAAGGCCCGCAATCTTCAGACCCGCTTTTTCCACACACTTCACTGTATTATTGATGGCGCTTTGAGAGCCGGTCACGATGTGCACGTTTGCTTCCAAACGGATGCCCGACATGCCGATCGGATCGGTGATGCCGTCCTGACCGTCGACTTTGAATTCACGAGGCAAGACGTGCAGAACAGTACGGTCTGCGGGAACCGCAACGGCTTTGGCGGCTTCAATCACGCGCTCAATTTCTGAAGCGGTGACTTCGCGATTTTTAATCGCCACCATGCCTTTAGAATCGAAAGAAGAAATATGCGTTCCGAAAACTCCCACCCACACTTCGGAGATGGAGTATCCAGACATCAATTCGGCTTCTTCTTTGGCTTTTTTGATGGATTCGGTAGTTGCTTCAATATTGACGACCACGCCCTGGCGGATGCCTGTGTTAGGAGCGGTGCCGACGCCGGCGACTTCGATTTTCCCGTCGGGATTGACTGTTCCGATAACGAAAGAAACTTTGGTGGAACCAATGTCCAAGCCAGCCAATACCGGTGCTTTCGGTTTTGATGTACTCATCCTTAAGTCCTCACGGATGCTTAAACTTATGTTGCAAGACCACGCATTAAAATCATTTCAATGAGCTGTTCAAAATCGGTTCGCACCCGACTTTAATCGGTCTTCCAGACTTAAGCTTAGGGATCCTTACGCAACCTGACAAGGACTTTCTTTGAGAGATTCGCATCTATGACGCGAGCGTCAAACTGACGTGAATCGAGATATTCAACCACCTGACTGACTCGCGCCGCTTTGAGCGCGACTTGATCTTCACCCATTTTCACTTGCACGCCGGTCTTAATCAGCGTCATCCAGAATCCTTCTTTGTTGTCGTAACGAACTTCTGAAATCGTTTTACGACTGAAGGATCCTTCCGCGGGAATTTGCTCCATCACTTCCACAGCTTTTTGGCGCAGAGAAGATTTTTTCAAGAACGCTTCACCATCAAGAAGAGCGACATCGGGAGCTTGCTTTGCTTCCACTTCATCCAAAAAAGTTCCGTCTTTAATAATAGGAAGAAGCTTGCCGTTTTTTCCCATATAAAGAAGTTTCACTTCATGCGGGCGCACGCGCACGGACAAAGTGGACGGCCAGCTGCGTTTGATGTTCAAGCCATCGACCCAATTCAATTCGGAAACTTTGCGCGAAATTTTTTTGAGTTTGATATTCCAGAGGGAAATGCCTTTGTATTTCACCAAAGACGCTTCGAGATTATCGACGAGAGGCTTAAGAAATTGCTCTTGCCCGCGCGGAGGATTTTCCAAAATCACTTCGACCTTGGCGATATTGAAGAAACCATTCTCATTCAGATAATAAAGAGTTCCCGCCAAAGAAGCCGGAAGAATGATAAATCCAAAGATGAATTGTAAAACAAGCTTCTTCACTAAAACGCTCTCCGCCAATCAATGCTGCTGTTTCCAGCGTAACAAGATGAACGCAACAATAAAAGTCCGTTCATAGAACAAGACCTATGTCCGGCTTACTTCGCAACACTGATGCCGATATCACGGGGATCCGCCACACCGTGCAGGCGATCGCCTTCGCGCGCAACCGCCATCACGTAACAAGGCACGGGTTCAATCTTCACGTCATAGCCCATGTTTCTGAGACCTTGCAAAACTTCAGGACGAGGACCCGGCGGATCGATGTACAATACATCGGGACGCCATTGATGATGATAACGAACCGCTGTTACTGCGTCATACAGTGGCAGCTTAAATTCCACGTAATTCAAGATCGTCTGCGCCACGCAACTGATAATACGTGTCCCGCCCGGAGCACCAACGGCCAAAACCGGCTGGTTATTTTTCATCAGAATTGTCGGCGACATACTGCTTAACGGTGTTTTCTTCGGAGCGATGGCGTTCGGCTTTCCACCGATGGCGCCGAACAAATTCGAACTGCCCTCTTGCGCGGAGAAATCATCCATCTCGTTATTCAGAACCACCCCGGTTCCAGGCGCCACTACCGCAGCGCCCATCCAGCCGTTGATCGTCTGCGTGGAGCTTACGGCATTGCCTTGATTGTCGAGCAAAGAAATATGTGTGGTGTCGGTGGACTCATACGGCAGAGGATTTCCCGCCGCCACTTCGTCAGCCTTGCGCGCTTTATCCAAATTCACTTCCGCACGGCGACCTTCCAGATATTTCGGCGAAGTCAAACCGCGCACAGGCACTTGAACAAAATCGGGATCACCTAAATATTTCGCTCTATCCGCAAACGCTGATTGCAAAGCCGACGCCGCCAGATGAATGGAGTTTTTAGAAAGAAAACCCTGTTGAGAAAGATGATCCTTTTCCAGGAAATTCAAAAACTGAATCACGTGCACACCACCAGAACTCGGTGGTGGCATGGATGCGACTTCGTAGCCGTCAAACTCACCGACAATCGGCGTGCGCCATTTCACTTCGTAGGATTGCAAATCCTTGTGAGTGATAAGACCTTTGCGCTTTTTCATGAAGTTCACAATAGAATCAGCCACAGGTCCTTTGTAAAAACCTTCTTGGCCTTTTTGCGCAATCAAACGCAATGTTTTCGCCAGATCCTTTTGCACCAGCACAGTTCCAACCGCGGGAACCTCGCCGTTATTTAAAAATATTTTCGCCGCTTCAGGATCTTTGCGCAATTCATCCGCGCGGTCGAGCAGAGCCGTGTGAAACTCTTCATAAATAGGAAAACCGTTTTCCGCCAAGCGAATGGCCGGAGCAATGACTTTATCCAATGGCAAAGAACCGAAACGGTGATGAATCTGCACGAGGCCGGCCACCATTCCCGGAACACCGACGGCCAAAGCGCCATTTTGTGAGAGATTCGTATCGGCTTTTCCTTTGCGCACGTACATATTTTTGGTCGCCTTTAGAGGCGCGCGCTCGCGGAAATCAATCGCATAAGTTTTCCCGGTCTTAGCTTCATGAAACAGCATGAATCCGCCACCGCCAAGCCCCGTCGACTGCGGTCTTTCGACGGAAACCGTGAAAGAAGCCGCCACAGCGGCATCAATAATGTTGCCACCTTGTGCGAAGATTTCTTCCGCCGCCCAGCTGGCGTAACGGCCTTGAGTTGCAATCGCAAACTGCTTCCCAAAAGCTTCCGCCGTGGCGTGATCCGCTCTTTCTTTGGCAGTGTGAATAACTGGAGAAGGGGCCTTGGTTTGACAGCTAATCAGCCCGGCGCACAGTAATAAAACTTTCCATCTCATGGCGGCTCCTTATGATGAGTCTCATGATAGAAAGCAAATGATGGAGAGTCCAGATAAAGGACTTAATTTTCTTCGAGCTGACTGAGAACTTCCAGGCCGAGCTTCCAGCCGTCGCCGGCACCGAGAGTGACGAAAACATCGCCCTCTTTGAGCAGGCCCAACAAACGCTGGCTCGCCTTTTCATCACGCAGGAAGTACTGCGCATTGGCGTGTTTCATGTCTTGCGCCAGTTTCTCGCTGCTGATTCCAGGAATCGGCGCTTCACCGGCGGCGTAAATATCTGTCAAAAGAACATGGTCAGCTTCTTTAAAGGCCGTCGTGAAATCATGCCAGCAATGCTGTGTGCGCGTATAACGATGCGGTTGGAAAAACACCACCAAGCGCTGCGCTGGATATTTTTCACGGAAGGCTTGCAGAACCGCACGCACTTCTGTGGGGTGATGTCCGTAATCGTCGTAAACTTTGATACCGCGTTTTTCACCTTTAAAGTGGAAACGACGGTCCACACCTTCAAAGCGCTGCAAACCTTTCGCACAAGTCGCAAACGGAATACCCGCAGCCACTCCAGAGCAAATCGCCGCCACGGCATTCAAGGCATTGTGACGGCCTGGCACTTTAAGTTTGAAATCACCGACGTGATGACGAGTGCCCAGCAAACGGTCGCTGCGGTACAAAGAGTACTCGCCCTGCTCACCGCTGAGCACAAGATCATTGCGCTCATCAAAGCCGTAAAACAAAATGCGTTTCGGGAAGTTTTCGAAAATCTGACGGATCACAGGATCATCACCGCAAGCAATCACTTTGCCGTAGAAGGGAACTTTCAAAGCAAAATCGTAGAAATTTTTCTGCAAGTTTTCGAAAGTTTTAAAGTGATCCAGGTGATCGGAATCGACATTCGTGATGATCGCAATTTCCGGAGAAAGCTTGTGGAAACTGCCGTCGGACTCATCGGCTTCCGCCACGATCCAGTCACCGGAGCCTAGCATCGCGGTGGATTTGATCAATTCAAAACGCCCGCCAACCACGATCGTCGGACTTAAATTCGCTTCCAGAAAAATCGCCGACGTCATCGATGTCGTCGTGGTTTTTCCGTGAGTGCCTGCCACGGCGATACCGCGCTTTAAGCGCATGATTTCGGCCAAGGCTTCAGCGCGTGGGATGAGAGGAATTTGGCGCGCGCGGGCCTCTGAAATTTCCGGGTTTCCGTATTGAATGGCGCTGGAGTAAACGACCACATCCGCGTCGCCCACATGAGAAGCTGCGTGACCTTTAAACACTTTCACGCCCAATTCCTTGAGGCGTTCTGTGTTGGCATTCTCTGAAAGATCACTGCCGCTGACTTTGGCTCCGATATTGTGGAGCAATTCCGCCAGGCCACACATCCCGATTCCACCGATACCTACAAAATGAAATTTGGCGTGTTGTAACTTCATTGCAAAATTTCCTTCGCGATCGTTGTCGCCGCTTGGGGTATATAGAAGCTTTTGATGTTCTGAACCATTTGCTCGCGCAATGCTTTATCATTGCGCAACGTCTGGATCTCAGAAATCAACCTAGCCGGAGTCAATTCATTCTGCAAGATCATACGGCCTGCATTTTTCGCAACCAAACTTTCAGCATTTTTTTGCTGATGATTATCTGCGGCGGGAAGAGGAATGATGATCGGAATGATTCCGAACGCGGCCGCTTCGGCGATGGAGCTCGCTCCCCCACGACTGACAATAATGTCCGCCCATTGATAGTATTTCGGCATGTCGTAAATGAACTCGTGCGGTTGCACTTCACAAGGGGCTCCCTTGTATTTGGCGGACACGGTCTCAAAATCCCATTTGCCAAGCTGATGAACGACAGAAAGTCCCTTCACCCACTCGCCACCTGACATCACCGCTTCATTCAAACAATAATTAATAACGCGCGAACCTTGACTCCCGCCGAATGACAAAAGATGAAACTCTTCATCATTGCGTTGGGCGCGAATCGCATTTTCGATTTCTTCACGCACCGGCATGCCGGTTTGAATCACTTGGCTGTTTTTCAGATATTTTTTGGCTTCACCGAAAACGACAAAGCACTTGTCGACGAAGCGGGAAAGAAGACGATTGGCCATGCCGGGCATGGCGTTAGGCTCCCAAATCGCCGTGTTAAAACCGATGATACTGGCAGCTAACACAAAAGGGCCGGAGGCGTATCCACCGACACCAATCACGTACAAAGGTTTCAGTTGTCCCAACAGACGCACGGACTGCCACAAACCTACCGGAATTTTTAAAAGAGTTTTTATCTTTTGTAGAGGACTGCTGACGTTGAGTTTTCCGGATTCAATCAAATGCAAAGGAAAGCCTTCGCGCGGAACGATTTTCGTTTCGAGGCCTTGAGCCGTTCCGACGAAGTGAACTTCCACACTGGGGTCCAATTTCTGAATGGCCCGGGCAATCGCAATTCCCGGATAAATGTGCCCGCCGGTTCCCCCGCCCGCGATCACAATGGTTCTTTTACTCATGAACTTTTCACCTTCGATGAAGCCCAGCGCGAACCAAAGCGTCGCGTGAACTTATCCTCCTCAAACGAATTCTCGATATTGAGGATCAAACCAAACATAAAACAGAGTGACACAAGCGAGCTGCCGCCGTAACTGAGAAATGGCAAAGTCAAACCCTTGGTCGGCAGCAGGCCCATCACCACCCCTGCATTGATAAAGACACTCAAGCCGAAAGTCACTGATAATCCCAGAGCCATTGCTTTTTTAAAGGGCTCCTCAGCTTTGACCGCAATCTGAATACCGCGGAAAACAACAAATCCATAGAGAGCAAGAATCATCACAAAACCGATGAACCCCATCTCCTCACCGAACACGGCCAGTGTGAAATCGGTGTGCGCTTCCGGCAAAAAGAAAAGTTTTCCCTGACCGCGTCCGAGCCCTACGCCCGTCAGCCCGCCAGAGTGAAAACTGAGCATACTCTGAATAACCTGAAATCCCTTTTGCGCCGGATCCGACCATGGATCCAAAAACGCCAGGACCCTCGCCCGGCGATAGGGCACGGTCATGACGAGAAAATAAAATGCGGGCACCAGAACGGAAAACGCCGCAATGATGTATTTCCATTGCAAACCAAAAGCAAAAAGCAACGTCACACCGACCATCATGATGATCGCAAAAGTTCCGAAGTCGGGCTGCTTGAGCAACAAGGCCATAGGCACAATCATTGCGAGCACAAGCCAATGCCATTTCACACGACCCAAAGTGTTTTCTTTGCGCACCAGCAAGCTTGCAAACCACACGCTGAAAGCGATCTTAAGAAGTTCCCCCGGCTCGAAGCGGACACCCAAAGGAAGTTGAATCCAGCGCAAAGCTCCGCCGACGCGCACACCCAATCCGGGAACATACGTCGCCATCACTCCGAGAGTCGCGATAAACCACAACGCCCAACCGTATTTTTGAATGTAGCGAAAAGGAATGTGAATCGTTCCGATAAGAACGGCGAAAGCGGCCAGCGCGAAAATCAGCTGGCGTTTGAAAAAGAAAAGTCCGTCGCCGTAGGATTCAATCGCGAAGATAAAACTGGATGAGTAAACCTGAACAAGACCGATGCCAAGAAGAGTGATGATGGCTAAAAACAAGCTGCTGGACAAATATCTCAACATAGATGGGACTCCCGATCTTAATTTTAATCAGAAGTCCAATTTACCGTCTATGACTCTCAAATCAGCGGACAAAAAGCTGGACCCACTATTCGGAGATCACTTCCGCATCGCTGTCCTGTGAGGATTCCGATTTCGGAGCAGGCTGTGACTTTTTAGTCGCCATGGAAGAGCGTCTTTCACCGCCGCGAGTAGCACAGCAATAGATCACGCCCGGTTGGTCGGAGGAATTTTTGTAGTTGGTGATGGAGAAGTTCTTACCGGAATCACAGCGCTTTGCCATCTGCATGCTCAGCTCAACATCGACATCGGGAAACAAGTCACCGCTGATGAACTCACAAAACATACCGGAACTCGCCGCCAATTTCTCACGCTGCTCCTGACGCGCTTTAAAAGTCCCGGAAGCACATCCAGACAACAACAATGCCGACGAAGTCAAAACTACGAAAAGACGCTGGGAAACCACAAAGCCCTCCTGGCCAAATTTAAAGAATCGTGTTCTCACTGTGGATGTTCTGCCGCTTCTTAAAGGGGTTTGCAGATAGGCTCAAGCGCGAGTTCCGCAACAGCTCTCCCGAAGGGAGGCGTCCGCGAGGACTGTCTGAGCGAATGAGACTAACTGCAAACCCCTTTAAAGAAGCGGCAGAAGCCGCCCTCAGTGAAACTTTCTCACGATTTCTTTAAAATAATCGCCGCGCTCTTCGAAACTGTCAAACATGTCAAAACTTGAACAACCTGGAGAGAGCAAAACTGTATCCCCGATTCTCGACTTTTGGTAAGCGATCAGAACCGCTTCCTCAAAAGTACCGATCAGGAACGTCTCAGAGAAGTCACCAAGATCACGGTTGATGCGCTCTTTGGCTTCACCGACCAGGATCAAAGTCTTGACCTTCTTCTTCACAGCGTTGCGCAAAGGCTCGTAGTTCAAGTTCGTGTCTTTACCACCCGCGATCAGGATCACATTCTCATCGAATGTATCCAATGCGCGCAAAACCGCATGCACGTTGGTCGCCTTGGAGTCATTGTAGAACATGACGCCACCGACTTTGCGCACGTACTCAATGCGGTGAGGAAGACCGTTGAACGTATTGATCACGGTTTGTACCGCCTCACGGGTCGCGCCATGCTCGCGAGATGCCAGGATCGCCGCCATGATGTTTTCAATGGAGTGCTTTCCGCGCATTTTCATATTCTTGATAGAGAAGGTCTCAATCTCTGGGCCCGTGCGCACACGGATTTCATCGCCGATATTCACGGCACCACCGATGTTCATGATTTGCGGCTCCAGAGCCGGTTTGCGGGAGAAGTAGAAAATACGTCCACGCTGAACCGCAGGATCACGCGCCAATTCGACAACGGCGTTGTCATCTGCATTCAAAATGCTGGTTGTCGCCTGATTGGTGTTTTTGAAAATACGGCGTTTCGCATTGACGTATTCTTCCATGGAGCGATAACGATCCAAGTGATTTTCCGCCAAGTTCGTGAACACGATATTCATCGGATTGAAAGTGTCACAGTGCTCAAGCATGAAGCTGGAAACTTCCGCGATCACCACTTGCGCTTTTTCATCACCGCGCAAGTAATCAACCAGCGGTTTTTCATTCGCGCCACCAACCCAGGTTTTCACCCCGGATTCTTTCAAGATAGCTTCCGTGATTTTCGCCACTGTGGTTTTACCGTTGGTACCGGTCAAACCAATGATTGGCTCTTTAATGAAGCCTGTGGAGAATTCAAATTCACCAGTGATTCTGATTCCCTGAGAACGAGCATAATCAAAAATCTTCAAGTTGCTCGGAACACCCGGAGAAAGAATCACCAGATCCTGAGCAATGAAGGTTTTAGGACTGTGGCCGCCCAACTCGAACTTGATCGGCAAATCACCCAGTTGCTCCAACTGAGCGGAAAGCTCGGGCTTGGATTTGTGATCCGTCACCGTGACTTGCGCGCCGTGCTTGGTCAGGAAGTGCGCCAAAGACACACCGGTTTTTCCCAAACCGACCACAAGAATTCTTTTATCTTTTAATTCACTAAACTCTCTGTACATTTTTTTACCTCAATTTCAGAGTCGCCAGACTTAAAACAGCCAATAAAATAGAAATAATCCAGAAACGAACGATGATCTTCGTCTCTGTCAGGCCTCCCAATTCAAAGTGGTGATGAATCGGAGCCATTTTAAATACGCGTTTGCCCGTGGTTTTAAAGGAGATCACTTGCGTGATCACGGACAATGCTTCCACCACGAAAACACCACCCAGGATGACCATCAAAAGTTCGTTTTGAGTGATCACCGCCATCGTGCCGAGGAAACCTCCCAAAGAAAGCGAACCAACGTCACCCATGAAAACTTGCGCGGGATACGCGTTAAACCACAAAAATCCCATCCCCGCAGCAACAATCGTCGCTGCGACTGGAGTTAACTCTCCGGCACCGACAACGTGAGGGATTTGCAAGTACGAAGCGATGGAGAAGTGTCCGGTCACGTAAGCAAAAAGCCCCAGTGTCGCGGCACTGATCATCACCGGCACAATCGCAAGTCCGTCCAAACCGTCCGTGAGATTCACCGCATTCGCCGTTCCCACGATCACAAGAGCGGCAAAGACAATATAAAAGTATCCCAGCTCCAAAGACACGGACTTGATAAATGGAATCGTCACAGCTGTGCTCAAACCATGGAAGTTCACAAGGTACGCGATCACCGCACCACTGATTAAAAACTCTCCAGCAAGACGGATTTTTCCGGAAAGACCTTTGGAGTTTTTCTTGCTCACCTTGAGCCAATCATCGACGTAACCAATCAAACCAAATCCCCAGGTCACAATCAGCACCGCCCACACCAGCGGATTCATCATGTCCACCCACAACAAGCACGGGATCAAAGTGGAAAGAAGAATCAAACCTCCGCCCATAGTGGGCGTGCCGGCTTTTTTCTTGTGAGTTTGCGGGCCGTCGTCACGGATGCTCTGACCGAAGTGCTTCATTTGCAAACGCTTGATGAAGTGCGGACCCCACATCCAGCACAGCAAGAACGCCGTGAAGAACGAGATGAATGTACGAACCGTGATATAGCGAAAAACGTTCAACGGCGAGAATTGGTCGGCCATCGAATAGAGCCATTGGTAGAGCATTTGTGCAAAATCCTTGTTGTGACTTTAAAATTAAAAAACTCCAAGAACTTAAAGGATTTAGCATAGATGATTTGACGAAAGCAAGAAAAAGTTATTAAGTCATTGATATTACTTGGTATTTATAAATCCGTGCAAGATGACACAGACCCTGTTTAGCAATGGCAAAGGTGATAAAATAGAAATACAAAGTGCACTGAGGAGGTCGTTGTGAAACTGGCTTTAAAAGATCATATGACTCGCAAGCTTATCACCGTCACTCAAGGCGCCACGGCGGCGGAAGCCTATCGTCTTATGACAAATTATTGGATTCGTCATCTTCCCGTCTTGGATGAAAACGAAGAGTTTATCGTCGGTATGCTTTCCGAACGCGACCTTTTGCGTTCTCCCTCTGCGGAAACTCCCGTGGAAAATCTTATGAGCACTCCTCTGAAAGTTTTTGAAATCGATACGCCTATCAAAAGTGTCGTCGATGCGATGATTGAAGAAAAAGTTTCCGCTTTTCTCATTACAAAAAATGAAGAAGTCGTGGGTATTGTCACCTCGGAAGACATGCTCATTCTGCTCGATCAGCTCTTGAAAAAAGACGAAACTATCAGTTGGAATCTGAGCGAGATCTTTATTAATCCCGCTTTGCAGAGAGCCGCTTACCTAGTCGGTCAGGCCGGCATCTAACCATTCTCCACGCGAGCTATGTTTAGGTTTTAGTGAGTTCGGCGACAGTTTTTGTTCCCCCGTTTTTCTGAATACACCAAAGTAAGTTTAAACGCTCATAAGCCGGTGCCAATCTTGCTCAAGTCTCTTTAGGAATACTGGAGGCGTTGTGAGAGCGCATCTGCTTTCGACCATTACAATCGTGTTAGTCGGCTTGAGCGTGAGTTTAACCACGCTCGCCGCCGGACCCGCGTGTGAATCCATCTTTCAAGAGATCACAGCCCAGGATTATTTCCAGTCTCAAATTGAGACATTTCTGTCCCAGCGTCTTCGCCCACTGGCGCCTCCGGCAAAACGCACTTTTGAAGTGACCAGCGCCACTCGCAATTTTCTTTTGAACGATGTCCTCTATAAAGAACGCTTCGTTGAAGCTTCTGATTACAGCCGTTTGCTCAGCGATAAGCTTTTCCAAGTTGAATTCTTAAAGAGAGCCGCTCCCGGCGCTGAAAAGTTTTTCCCTAAGACACAGTCCTTCCGCGAATTCCTCAAAGAAGCCGGCGTTGTTGATGACAGCGGTCACATCATTCAACACGGAACCACGCCTGAGCGCGTGCATGCGGCCTTGGCTAAGCACTTTCCCAATGGCTTCGTGGTTAAACCAACAGCGGGTTACAATACCGGTGGTCGCGGATTCTATATCAATGACGCCAAAGCGCTGGTTCATGATCTCGTCACAGATCCGGTGAAGTTCCTCGGCGCTGATAAATTCCATCTTTTTAAAAGTGACGAATTGGGTCTTGCCTCGGGTGAAGGTTTCCTGATTCAGGAAATGCTCAGTCCTCCAGGCGGAGGCCGTCCTCCTGAATACCGTGTTCATACGTTTGAAGGCCGCGTGGTCAAGGGAGCTACGGAATCGCGCTGGCTCAATCCCAACGAAAGAAACTTCACTCAGATGGAAGCGTTCGTGCAGAATTTCCTCTCGCACCTTCCACCTGAAGTGGTCTCACGCCAGGCGTGGGGTTTGGATGTTGTTGAAGTCGCTCCTGGAAATTATCGGATCATCGAAATCAACACCAACCGCGGAAAAGAAATTCAATGGAGCGGTTACTTGATTTCCTCTTTCCAGCTCGGCGCTTTGGTGCGCCATCTCGAAGGCCAAGGTCTGCTGCGACTGAGCGGTCCTTTGGCGGAAACTTTCAGAAAAAACAAAGCCGGTCTTGAATCCTGGATCCGCAAGGAAGGTTTCGAGGCGGTTATTAAAGATTTACAAATTAACGATCCGGAGCTTGCCCATGAACTCTTACAACAAAAACCGTAAGTTTCTTCTAGCCACCGTCGCTTTTCTTTTGTCAGCGGGATTTCACTCGGCTGTTCACGCGCAAGCCTTCCGCTGCGAAAGCATCTTTCTTTCCGAGGCTTCCCGGGCCAACTACACCGAGCTTTTAAAACTCGAACAGACAGGCGTGGCTTACGCCAAAGGCTCAGAGAAAGCTCCTGGCAAAGAGATTCAATTTGGTTTTGAGTCGGAGTACACGATCAATGAACTGGCGCCCTTCACAAATTTTTACGGCCCTACACCTGAGTCAGGCATTTCCAAACAAGCATGGCTTGCGATGCCGATGGAAAGCCGCATGAATTGGATCAAAGAAAAATTGAAATCGATTCCCTTCGGCGCCAAAGATCCTGTTTTGGTGCTGATGGATAAATCCCCGGAGCTGGCTTTCCTTCCTTCCAAACTGATCCGCGATGACACCGGTAACGTGGAAATCATTTTGGATCCTGTTTCAGACTTCAACACTTGGAAAAACCAGGTGCAGTGGGTGAATCGCAATTTCGGTGTGGGCTCTATGCAGTCCATGGTGAGCCAACCGAAAGAAAGTTTCTATTCTTTCCAACCTGGCTATAAAGAAGTCGCGCAAAAAGAAAATCTGGGCTATTTCAACTTCCTTCACCAAGCCGACGTTTTAGAACGCATGGCCAGCGGCGCGCAAAAATTCAAAGCCGATCCCACAAAAGAAGTGATGAAGCCGTTCCTTCATCCTTACCTCGGCCCCATGGTGAAAATGCGCCACAAAAAAATGGTCAACACACTCGAGGAGATCTCTAACGGTCAGGTTCTTACCAAAGAGCAGCTTGAAGCGATCGTTCGCCGTGAGCAATCTTTCAAATATATTGGCTCCACCGCGTATCGTCCTGATATCGGCGGCCCCACACGTGCGTCTCAAGAAATCCGCGATGCGCACAAAGATGAAGCTTTGTTGATTGATCGCACGGCTCGCACCGTGTTCTATGCTCAGAACGGTCGTAGTGCTTTTATCAGTATGGCGGATGTGCCTGCGTTTGATAGCAAAGTGACTTTTGCGCAGATGCCGCAGAATATTCAGACTTTGCTGCAAAAGATTTTCCCGGTGAAAGCGCCGAAGCAAGTGCAAGATTTTGAAAATGCGCTCTTTGTACATGAAACTTACCGCAACTTTGCTTATCCGATGAAAGAATGGCGCTCCACTTTGAAAGCCATCGATCGCATGGATTTGGTGAAGACTGTGGAAAACGCACAAAGCATTTATATGGCGGAATTGCAGCGTATCGATACGGAGTTGAACTCTGGTCATATCACCGCAGAACAAGCCAGTGCGCAAGTGCAAGGCGCTTTGGCGCAGTTTGCGGTGAACAGCAAATTGCATGAGGCCTTCAAAAAATTTGAAGCGGATATTCCCGGGAAATTAGCAAAGACGACAGAGAGTCTTATGACCCCGCGCCGCTCGTTGGAATTCCGTCTGCAAAGTTTTCTGAAAAGATGGGAAAACAACGCGCGCCTGGTTGATTCTGTGACTTTCAAATACAAAGATGAAAAACAAAAAACCAGCAGCGACCGTTCTGTTTTGGTTATCTCTACCGAAGGTTTGTCGGCTGCAGATATCGCTCGTCTTGAAACAGAATACGTGAGCCTTGTTGCCGGTACTGTGACTTTCCCTTTGAAAGAACGCGCAAGTCACACCTTGGTTCATTTTAACGGCACGATTTACAATTTTGGTTACGCTCCGATTCAAGCCTTCCCCCGCTTCCGCGAGAATGACTATAAATCCGCCCAATCCCGCCGTCTTGAATCCATCGTCTTACTCACGCGTGGTGAGGAAGTCCGCTTCAACCAATATATCTCCAACATTCGTCAGGATAAAAAAGCCGTTCTCGGTAAGTTCAATCTTGAAGGCGATCCGAACACCAACGGACAATTGAATGACAACCGCAGCGCTTGCGGTAATAACTGCACCACATGGATTGCCAAAGCTCCGATCGGTGAACACCGCGAGTCTTTGATGGATCTTGCCGGCGGCCAGCAGACAGTTCCCTGGGTGGCGCAAAATCCCGGCTGGTGGAATTCCTGGATGTTAGGAACGGCTTCCCAAGAGCGTGTGCCTCTGGTCGTCTACTGGACACCGGAATCCTTGGCTAAAACCATGGAAAAAGATTTCAGCAACAACACCTTCTCCTGGGATTTCAATCGCAAATGAGTCTGATTCTGCGCGCGTTTTTTCTTTTGAGCTGTCTGATTCCAGTGGCGGAGGCTTCCGCTGACTGGACGACGCGTATTGAAGCCGGTGAAGTGATTCTTGAAAATGAATCCGAACGCCTGGTGTTTTCCAAAGCGCTGGAGTTCCGCGCTGCGCGCAATGAACTGTTCGCTCTTTCTACCGGTAATGAAAAACTGCAATCCCGCTGGGTAGAAAACGAAAGCCGGGAAATTCCCACCGTCGTATTTGAACGCTTCTTGCGTTTGTGGCACCAGTCTTCCTTGCAACCGAAAATGGAGACGGCATTAGCACCGTGGACGTCCCGTGATGGCGTGACACATCTTGTGATCAAAAAAGCTTTGCGGGAATCAGCGGAAGACCTTTCCACCATTCCTCTCGCCGATCAACTGTGGCTCGGCTGTTATGATGGTGTGTCTTACTGTTTGGGCATGAACGAAACAGTGTCGAATCCGAACCTTTTAAGAGACACCGTTTTAAAAGAAGAACTGCAGCACCTTAAGACGGAAGAGCGCGGCACGTTTGTCGGCAGAACAGCTTCTTTAACTCTTGAAACTGCAGAGGCCGCTTTCAAACGCGCTCGCTTCCCGCAAGAGATCGCTAGTTGGTATGCCTTGAAAGTTCTTTCACGTAAAACAGCTTTTGCTACTGAGAGCGTTCGCAATCCTTACGTTGAAAAAATCAACCGTTATCAGAGCGGCGCGGTGATCCGCGATGGAAAACTGTTGCAAGCTCCGCCCGGCTTTGAAGTGGACTTCACTATAGATCGTCTTGATGCTCAAATCCGCGAATTTATAATGGCCCGGTACGAAGAAGTGGAAGGTATTGCGAAGTACGTTCTCGCGCACCTGCCGATGATGACCTATGAATTAGATAAAGGTATTGGCAATTGGAAAGTCGGACCCGGATTTATGTTCCGGGTGAAACGTCACATCGTTAAAAATCCAAACTCGCGCTCACAACAAACCATGTATAAGATCAATGACTCCGTGGATCTTATTGTCACTTTGAATATCGGGCTGCACCGTCAGTTCGGTGTTGTCGGCGCCTCTCTCGGTGCGGGCCCGGGTTATATGCGCAGATATCTTTTTAGTTCTTTTGCTCCTTCCCGGGAAGCAGCCACGAAAAGCCCCTGGGGACTGACCAAAGAAATGCTGCTGGGGTATTCCTTCGATCAACTCAAGCCGCTTGACAGTGTCACGATTGAATCCGGCTGGCTTGCCAGCGTTTCCTTTAGCAGCAACGCCAATGTGCTCGGCTATTCCAAAGTGCGACCGCAACTTAATGCTTTCAGCGCCTACCGTTGGTTGTCGCGTTCTTATGTTCACATCGAAGAAAACGGAGATGCTTATGTCGGATTCGGCAAATCCGAAGGAATGGAAGCCAGCGTGCAGAGTTTTCTGCGCGTGATTGCACGCATGGCGAAGATTCCGTTTTTTAACTGGTCCAGTTCACGGATGAAACAAAAAGGCGGTGTCTACCGCGTGCCGCGCACGGCATTTGCTTCGGAAATGGATCGCTCCCTCTTTAGTCAGGATCTTGCTAAAGGGGAAGAGCAGGCGTTCAAGAATAAATTCCCTGATGTCTCTTACGGCGCCCGCTATTCCACGTCGTATTCTTATCTCAATCTAGGTTTCTACCGTATTGCTGAAAGTGCATGGAATGGCTTTTTTGAACTCACACCAGCAGCACAGGCTTCCATTCCGATGCTGGAAAAGAAAAGACGCTTTTTACTTTTAGAGTCGAGCCTTGATCAAACTGTTAAAAGATCCTTAAGCCCCCAGCCAGGAACGAAAACCTGCACGACGTGGTCCGCCTTCGAGGCAACACCGGAAGATCCGGCCAAGCTTTTCGATGGAGCGTTGAAAATCAACTGCACCGAGATTTATACAAATAAAAAGCCTCTGTATGAAAATCAGCTTTCAGAGCTGACTGAGATTTTGAAATTGCAGGTCGCAAAAGAAAATATTCTTCCCCGCGGCCAGGAAGAAAACCAGCAGCTCGAACTGAACTGGGATATTCAAATTTCATGGAAAGACCTCAAAGCCTTGTTCGCTGCGGAACCAACAGCGTGGATTGAAGATTTGAGCAACGAAGTTCTGGCCCTGCGTAACCGGGAAGCGCCTCTCCCCAGTTTGGAAGAAGCACAGGAAAGACTGCTTCTGGTGACGGCCCTAGGACAGGTTTTAAAGCAGGAAGGTGACGTCAACCGCGCCACGGCTTTCTTTCGCTGGGTGAGCACTTATCCTTCTAAAGATTTTCTCATCAAGGCTCTCTTGAAACGTCTTCATTATCCGGCGGTCCGTTTGCAAGTTTTCCGACCCTATGCTAAGGAGTCAGCCTTGATTGAGCAGACATATTCTTACGGCACCTTCGAAGACACGACCCCTTTCCGGATTATTGAGGAGAAGAACAAATGGCTTGGTTTAAATTAATTCCCGCTGTGCTGCTCTTTGCTACCGCGGCTTCGGCCGAAACTCTGGTTTACAAGTACCAGATTGATTCTTCCTTCGGAATCTCTAAAACCTGCGAAGTCAAAGGTGAAACGGAACGCAGCCAAGTTCGCATTTACCTCAGCCGTGAGCAGCTTTCCACCGAGCAGGATTTTATTTTAGCGCAAGTTAAAATCACCGCCTGCATCTGGGGTGGTAACTTTTTGAAAGAAAGCTATGATCTGGAAGTTCCGCGTTTCCTATTTACTCCGGCGGAAACTTTGCACGGCGGCTTCTATTTAAACAATGGCGCTTTGGCGGGCATTGTGATTGAGCAGTTGAACGACGGACGCTGGCGCGTTCGTTATTACAAAGACAAAAAAACGGTGTGGAACAAAATCAATCCGATCGAATTCACCATGAACACCGAGCAGAATTATCCTCAAAGCATCCGCTTTTTCATTCCTGAAAAAAACAAATGGATTGAGTCGGATTTGCGCCTGATCGAGCCCGACGAGCCTTAATCAATAGCCAACGCCGACGGACACCGTATTTTGATAATCGTTTTTAGACATGTCACCGCCGTCACGGAAAATGACGGTGGAACTCACACTCACCGAAATCGGGCCGAGTTTCAAACCCAGCGAAGCACCGGCGTAGGGGTTGTACTTGATCGGCTCTTCGGTTGTTGTTTCAACACCGCCCGAAGTTTCTTTGCGAATTTCCTTTGTTGCCTGTCCACCCAGGCGTCCCGAAGCAAAGAAGTAATTATTAAAGCGATAGGTCGAACGAACGCCCAGTTTTAATTTTTCATCTTCAGTTCTGATTTTCTCTGGAGCTGTCGCGAAGTCTTCTGTGTCAGAAGCTTTGGTGTATTCCAACTCACCTGAAATCAAGTCACTGCCGACCGTGAGGCGCGCACCATACATCATGCGTGTGTTGAGATGCGGTGAGGGATAATCGCGGTAAACGGTTTCATAACCGTAAAGAGGTTCCAGCTGATAACCGGTTCCTTTTGCCAGAGTGAAAGACGCGGCTGACGAAACACTGCCTACGATAAAAAACAAACCCGCCACAAGCCATTGAGTCTTTTTTAAATGCATCACGTTCTCCCTCTTTTCTCTATCATAAAGGTCTTGCGTCCTGTTGGTCCACAATTGCACTTTTGACTGGACTTCTCAGACCGCCATTCTGAAGATGTTCTAGATGGATACGATTGATCTTCAATACCTTCGCATGGCTAAAGAGATCCTGGAAAAACCCAGCCTCACCGCACGGATCGCCGCCAAGGTGGGTGCTCCGGTGGAAAAAGGTCTGACAATGCTGCCGAAAAAGCTGCAGACGACTTTGCATAAGGCGACGGAAAAGGCGATCCATACCGCTTTTGATTTGGCGGCCTCCACCATGGAAAAACAAAGCGGCCGCAGTTCACAAAATTTCGCGCACAAGGCGATGGTTGCCGGCACCGGCGGACTGGGTGGATTTTTCGGACCGCTGGCATTAGCGGCGGAACTTCCTGTCTCCACGACTCTTATCATGCGCTCGATTATTGATATCGCCCAAAGCGAAGGCGAAAACATCGATGATCCGGAAACAAAACTTGCTTGTCTTGAAGTTTTCGCCTTTGGTGGTTATTCCCCGTCGGATGATGCCGCCGGTTCAGGTTACATCATGACTCGCGCGGCTTTAGCCACAGCCATCAAAGATGCGGCACAAATTCTGGTCGGCAGAGCCGCTGTGAGCGAAGGCTCCCCTGTTCTGGTGCGCTTGTTGGCAAACATCGCTTCCCGCTTTGAACTGGTCGTCGCTGAAAAAGCCGCCGCTCAACTTGTGCCCTTGATCGGAGCTGTCAGTGGCGCCACCATCAATGTGATTTTCATGGATCACTTCCAAGACATGGCCCGCGGCCACTTTATCGTCCGTCGCCTCGAAAGAAAATACGGCGTCGAAGAAATCCAACGCCGTTACCTCGAAATCAAAATTTAACTCTGGCCCTGGAAATGCAAAAAGCGGATCTGACTTCCGCCGGATCCGCTTTTAAGAGAACCTCCCTGTCCGAATAAAGCAAGGAGGTCCGAAATGCGTAAACACACCTATTTACGTATTCGGCGTATTCTGAAAATTGCTAAAGAGATTTTGGTGCTGATCTTTATTTTAATTATGATCGCCCGGCTCTAAAAAAATGACGGAGATCCTTGCAACCGTTTTCCAACTAGTAACAGGACTAAGGTAAGGACTTAAAATCCACGGGCAAAGGGCTCACGGAAAAAGCACCGGCGGAGGTCACTTTTCTATGGCAGATACACTGAGAACTCAGCGCCTTGACCGGGTTCGCTGCTCACAGTGATGCGGCCGTGGTGGGCTTCGACGATGGTTTTTGCAATTGCCAGACCCAAGCCGAAACCGGACTGCCCGGGTGAGCGGACCGTATCAGCACGATAGAACGGCTCAAAGATGTGCGGCAGATCTTTGGCACTGATGCCCTGGCCGCCGTCTTTGATTTTTATTTCACAACCGCTCTTTCCGTATTGGCGCAATGAAACCACCACAGGTGAAGAATGAGTGTCGGAATACTTCAAGGCATTTTCGATAAGATTGCGCACCACTCTTTCGATTTGCATGGGATCGACAAGCAAAGACATCGTGGGCGAGGGTTCCAGTTTCACTCCCGGCGCTGTGTCGGCGTAATCGGCCACGACGTGACTGATGAGTTCATTGATATTCGTGTCCGCTTTCTTTAAAGACGAGGCGCCTTCACGCAGACGGTAGGATTCGAGAATTTCAGCGACGAGGTCCTCCATTTTGCGCAAATCTTCTTTGATGGAGGTTTTCAGTTTTTCATCCGGTAGCAAATCCACGGCAACCCCTACACGGGTTAAAGGGCTGCGCAGTTCGTGACTGACATCGCGTAACAGTCTTTCTTTGGACAAAATCATTTTCTCGAGGCTGTCGGCCATGCGATTGAAAGTTTCACCGATCAATTTAAATTCACCTTTGTGACGCGTGCGAATGCGATATTTCAAATCTCCCGCGGAAATTTTGTTAACTCCCGTCATCACCACCTTGATCGGCGACATCATCCAGCGGATGGTTAAGAAACTTAAAATTAAAATCACCAGAACAAAGCCCGCGACCGTAATAAATGGAAACGCAAGCCCGCGAGGAATGTCTCTGCCGTTAATGAACCACGCTGTTTTGGGTTGCGCACCTTTAAGTTCCGCAAAGAAATAGCCGCGATGTTTTCCCAAAATCATTTTTTGCGATAAGCCCGAATCTTCTTTTTCGATCTCTGCAAAATCAGGGAGGCCATCCCGATCCGCCAGGGCCTCAAAACCTTCCACACGCGCGCGCACGTGCAGATCACGGTAAATATCCTGGATGCCCTGTTCACTTAAAGATGTTTTCAATTTTTCCTGCAAGGAAGTCAGATAAAAAACCGCGTTTTGCTCCACCACGGGCGACATACCCTGATCAGACTTTAGCGAATGCACTAGAAGCCACAGACCGCCGATGATAAAACACGCCGTGCAGAGAAAAATCAGAAAGATCTTGATTAAAAGCTTGGTTCCACGCGGCTTCACTTAGGTTTCCTCCACCGGCGCAATAAAACAGTAACCCTCGCCCCAAACGGTGCGCAGATAAACGGGGTTTTTCGCCGGGTCTTTGAGCTTTTGACGTAGACGGCTGACGGCGACATCAATACTGCGGTTGTACGCTTCCCAGTCAACTCCGCGCAATTCATCCATGATGCGATCGCGGGAAAGACTTTGTCCGGCGTGCGCCATCAGAAATTTTAAAAGTTCGTATTCATGAGTGCTTAAGTTCAAATTCTTTTCTTCCAGAAAAGCGGTGCGCAGCTGTGTATCTAAAAGCAAAGCGCCGGATTTGAGTTTCGTGGCGACCGCCACTTTACGATAACGGCGGATCAGACTTTTAATTCGCGCTACGAGTTCACGAGATTCAAACGGCTTGGGCAGATAATCATCCACACCCAATTCAAGACCAAGAACTTTGTCAGAGGTTTCGCCGCGGGCTGTGAGCATTAGAATCGGAATATCACTGAAAGAACGAATTCTTTTACAAACTTCAAAACCGTCCATTTCCGGCAGCATGACATCTAAAATAATGGCATCGAACTTTTCGCGCCGTAAAATTTGCAGCCCTTCCGACGGAGACAACGCATGCACAATGTGCAGTTCGAATTGACCGAAGTACTGCTTCAGCAATTCTCCCAGTTTTTTATCGTCATCAATCAAAAGAACTCTGTTCATGGTTTTATCTTAATCCAAGTCCGCCCGTCCCTAAAGGCTTTTTCCTAAGCTAATCAAGCAGTTACAATTTGTTACAATCGTTAACACCGGCGCAACCACCTTCGCCCCCAAAAGCGCTACATTGAATACATAAGGAAACGAACACTGCCGAACTTATTTGGAGGTTGAATCATGAGACATAATAGAAAATGGCCCCGCGTTTTAGGAGTCGTCTTTGCCATTGGCGCTTTAGGTATGACCGGTTGCCACAAGTCGCCGGAAGAACGCATGACCGCCATCAGCGAAAAAATCGCCGATAAGCTCGACTTCAATGAACAGCAAAAAGCATTGCTGAACGATATTACCAGCGAATTGAAAAAAGACTTCCAGGAAGAAAAATCCATTCGTCATGGAATGAAAGATGAAGTGAAAGCGATGATTCTCGCCGACAATTTGGACAAAGCGAAAATCAAAGAGCTTATCAAGGCCCGCCAGGAGCGTATCAATTCCAAAGTAGACAAGTACTTGGATAAAGTGGCGGCTTTGCACAAGACTCTGACGCCGGAACAGAAAAAAGAAATCATCGATAAGATGGAAAAATTCCATCAAAGATGGGAATAACCATGTTTCTTGCTTTATTTGCCAGTGCGCCGAAACCCGAACCGGGACGGCGCCTTACTGCTTCTCCGCGAAGTCCAGTGGTTCGCACGGGAAGACGAAACGCTCTAGCTTCGTACCACGGGAAGCTTTTACCACAGCGATATCGCCATCCTTCAGATAGCGCGCCAGATCTTGGCCGGAAGCTTCTTTAAAATCTTTTTCAATCAACGAGGGGTTTTTGTAGCCGGCTTTCGCCAAGCCCACTGCAAAAGCCTCATGATCGTCACCGATAAAATAAACTTTATCAAATCCAGCTTGGCCTACCCACTGACCTAACTCTTCATGTAAAGAGGCCGATGCCGAACCCAGTTCGCGCATCTGTCCGAAAACACCCACCTTGCGGCCCGGAACTGTGAGCAGTTTCATATTGTCGATCAAAGCTTTCATGCTGTCGGGATTGGCATTGTAAGCATCAAAGATCATTTGCGCGCCGGATTTTAGATGCACAAGCTGATTACGGCCCCAATTGGTTTTACACTGTGGCAGGCCCTTCCAAATTTCTTCAGGACTTAAACCTGCTGCCAAGGCCAAAGCCGCAGCCGCCATCAAGTTCGTCAAATTCTGCGCACCGAAAACCTGCACACGCGCCGAACCTTCTTGGCCACCAATCACACCCTTGACTGAAAGTTCGTTCATGGTCATGGAGGCAATCATCAAATGCACATCCGCGCGCGGATCTTCAGAAGAAAAAGTCAGAATTTTATGGCGCGGAAACTTTTCCAGCGCTTTTACGTACATATTGTGGGTTTGTGTATTGTCGAGATTGTAAATGCGGATCGCTTCCGAACTCGCGGCTTCGTAGATTTCTTCTTTGGCTTGGGCGATTTTTTCGATGCTGCCGAAAAATTCGATGTGCGCGCGGCCCACCATGGTGCATACGACGACATCCGGCTCGGCAATTTGCACAAGCTCCGTCAATTCACCGGCGTGGTTCATGCCCATTTCGACAATCGCCACGTCTTTTGAAACCGGCAACTGCAAGAGTGTGAACGGAACACCCCAATGATTGTTAAAACTTCCCTTGTTGTAATGCACGTCTTTGACCGTGCCGATCAAAGCCGCCGAAAATTCTTTTGTTGTGGTTTTTCCGTTAGAACCTGTAATTGCCAAAACCTTCGCACGGGCTTCACGGCGGGCCCAGGTGCCTAAACGCTGCAAAGCTTTGAGCGTGTCAGGAACTTTCAAAATAGTGACGCGGCCTTTGTGTTTTTGCACCTGCTCATTTTCTTCGTGCACAAGAAGACCCGTGGCTCCTTGATCAACCGCTTTTTCTAAAAACTGGTGAGCGTCGAAAGCCTCGCCTTTGAGAGGAATAAAGAGCTGGCCTTTGAGATCCGCACGCGTGTCGGTGCCAATGCCCGCAAAGTTTTTTTCTTGAAGGCTTAAGGTTTGCGCGCCGGTCACTTTCACGATGGTTTGCACGTCCATGGCTCGCATATGCTATCTCCTCTGCAAGGCCTCTTGGGCCACTTTCACATCACTAAAAGGAAGTTTTTCTTTACCGATGATCTGATAATCTTCATGTCCCTTGCCGGCAATCAAAACCACATCTCCGGGCTGAGCCGATTGCAGCGCTTGATGAATCGCCTCTTTACGATCCACAATGACTGTCGTCTTGGATTTATCGGAACTGGTCACACCCGTAAGAATATCTTGAATCACAGCTTGTGGATCCTCCGTGCGCGGATTGTCCGAAGTGATAACAACATGATCGGAAAATTTCAGCGCTGTTTTCGCCATGAGCGGACGCTTGCCTTTATCACGATCTCCTCCGCAGCCAAATACGGTCCAAATACGCGCGGAAGATTTTAAACTCTCACGCACACTGTTCAAGGCCGTTAGAACATTTTCCAACGCGTCCGGAGAGTGCGCATAATCCACGAAAACAGAAATATCGCGGCTGTTCGGCACTGACTGCAAACGCCCAGGAACCCCAGTGAATTTTTCCAGAGCGGAAATGCACAAGGACAAAGGCAAGCCTGCGGAAAGGCCGGCACCCAATGCTGCGAGAGCATTAAGAACATTGTGCGTGCCGGACATAGGCAAACGAATTTCACCGTCACCCATCGGCGTCCACACTTTGAAATGAGTCAGCGCAAAATCCATCCCGAGAATTTGATAACGAATATCGGAATCCGCAGCGCCATAAGTCCACAGCACCGCAGGATCGGCAACATGCAAACGGCGGCCGTACTTATCCGCCGTATTGATAATCGCAAAGCACGGACTCTTGGTCGTCGACCAAAGAAGATCGGTAAAAAGCTTTTGCTTGGCTTCGAAATAATTTTCCATCGTGCCGTGATAATCCAAATGATCACGGGTCAGATTGGTGAAAATAACTGTGTTAAACGGCACGCTGTGCACACGCTTTTGATCCAAAGCGTGGGAAGAAACTTCCATGGCCACAGCCAAGGCTCCTTCGGAACGAAATTCACGCAAGCGTTTTTGCAAAAAAATCGGATCCGGCGTTGTCATCTCCGACGGCCACACTTTATCACCGAGATGATGATTTACAGTGCCGATCACTCCCGTAGGAATTTGCCCGGCGTTAAGAATGGCCTCGGTCATGTAAGTCACCGATGTTTTACCATTGGTGCCGGTCACGCCTACGCAGAAAAGTTCTTGGCCGGGATCGAGATAAAAACGACACGCCAGAATGTCCAAGATTTCGCGCGTGTTTGGAACTTGCAAAACAAATCCGGGATAAGAGGCGGGCACTTTGGAGCGATCTTCAACCACCAAGGCCACAGCTCCTTTGGCAATCGCATCAGGAATAAAAGAATGCCCGTCGGCCGCCGTTCCGCGAATCGCGACAAAAACAGAGCCCGGCACGACTTTGCGTGCGTCGTTGAAAAGTCCTGACAATTCCACCTCATGGGGAAGGGACTCTTCTGAAATATCGGGGATGACGGAAAATAATTGGCTTAGCTTCATAGACTCGCTAGCCAGAATAGCGTATGACAGAGTTATGAGACAACTCGGAAAGATACATTGCCAAGAAATAAATAACGATGACAACGCCCCGTGGATTCTCTTTTTTCACGGTTTCGGCGCGGACTGCAATGACTTGTTTTCCCTGGGCGAAATGATTGCCACAAAGAAAACTTACAATTGGCTTTTTCCTAACGGAATCCTGGAAGTCCCCATTGGTCCCGGCTGGACCGGACGCGCCTGGTGGACCATCGACATGATGGAAATCCAAAGAGCCGCAGAGCGTGGGGAACACCGCGACTTCAGTAATGACACACCTCGAGGTTTGCAAAAGGCTTTTGATGCGGCGATGGAAATGATCAAGCAACTCAAAGTTCCTTGGGAGCAAATCGTCCTCGGTGGCTTCAGCCAAGGCGCGATGCTGGCCACCGAACTTTATTTACGTGCGCCACAAACGCCCAAAGGTCTGGTCATTATGTCGGGCACGCTTCTGCACCAGGAAGAATGGAAAAAACTGATTCCGGCTCGCGCAGGTCAACGCTTCTTCCAAAGTCACGGCGAGGCCGATCCGATTCTGGGTTTCAAACAAGCACAAAAACTTGAAACCCTTCTTACTCAAAACGGCATGAAGGGTTCTTTGCAGGGTTTTCGCGGAGGCCATGAAATTCCTCCGCAAGTGATCATGAAAATCGGCGAATACTTGAACTCTATTTAGCCAGTGTCGCGATCAGTGAAGGCAGCCACTCAGCAAGAGGCTTGGCCTTGTAACCGTCGTCAGCGGCTTTACTCACATCCATATACCAGTCGGAAGGTATTCCAAAAGGCGACCACGCTTCATCGGAAGGTTTCTGTTGAAGCTGCGCTTTTTTACCTGTGACCTTTTCAATATTTTCGACAAGTTCCGCGAGCTGCCAGGAATCCGGCGAAGCGAAGTTGTAAGCGCCTTCGTGCTTGCCATGAAGGAGCCATAACAGTGCGCGAGCCGCATCTTCAGAACTGATAAAAGAAAATCGCGCATGCAGATTCGGATAATAAATCGGCGTTCCTTCTTGCACACGGCGGATTTGTCCTAACAAGCGCTCCGTATAATCATCTTCGCCCAATACCACGGGGAAGCGCGCAAAAGCCCAGGCAAAGGCATTTTGATTGGCGAAAGTGGCTTCGGCCGCTCTTTTATTTTCGCCGTACTGCTCAGCCGGATTGCTGGCTTGTCGCGGTTGATACAGAAACGGATTGCAATCCTCTTCTTTGATTCGAGGTCCCCAATCATAGACGGACATGGTGGAGGTCATAATGTAATACGAAGTTCTTTCCGTAAACACTTCCACGGCGAGTGCCGCCTGCTGCGCATCCATACACACTTGATCGACAACGGCATCAAACTTAAGGGAGCCTAAAACAGAAAGCATTTCTTCTTTCTTGGAGCGGTCGGCTTTCAAACGGTGCACACGCGCGCCGAAATCATCTTCGGTTTTTCCCCGGGACATCACCCAGATTTCATGGCCTTCTTTGATAAGCATGTGAACGAGTCGTTTTCCGAAATATCTTGTCCCACCAATAACGAGAATCTTCATTCTTGCCACCCTTCATGTTTTTGCAATTCAAGGACACGACGGCGCACATCCCGGGCTTGCGCGCGCAGTGTTTCAAGATCAGGACCTTGTATGTATTTTTCAACCAAACGCGCTTCCTCTGGAGGGAAGTCACGGTAAATATAGCGCAAACCGAAATCATGCTTTTGCGGAGTGTATTTGCGCCGTAAAAGCTGTACCCACATCATCACCAGTCTTTGATAGAAAAGAAAACTGTCGATGAATTTACCGCGCAAGGATTCTTTTAAGAAGGTGCGGTACATGATTTCAAAACGTGCGACAAAATTTTTTAAGTCCGCGGAGGGAACGACTTCATAGCGCGGAGACGCCGCCGCCTCCTGCAACAATCCTTTGCGATCAAACAAAATCACCGGCTGCCCGTGCCTTTCAACATTGAAGTATTCACGGTAATCGGCAGGGTCGGTACTTTGAAACACTCCGGCGTCGATATAATAAGTCTCAGGGCCTTCATCAAAGACGTAGAACTTTTGCGCAAAATTCTTCCACGGACTGTCTTCCACTTTCCACACATGGGAAACACTGGCGATCACCGGCAAGGCATTTTCAATAGCGTTAAAGACAATGTGCGGATCCTCACAGACGACCACGATATCGGTGTCAGACAGATCATCTTCAAAACCGGTCGCGGTGGAACCACCCAGCCATGCCGCATGGATGCGCGGATCGGCTTCGAGGGATTTCTGCAGGAGACTGACAATACGTTCTTTGGAAAATTCCTGTTTCATCATTTTTATTATGACGATCTTACAGGAAGATTCCAGACCTCATTTCAAGTATCAAAAGACAGGCTGTGAAGTGTTATTCATCGCCACGGCGATCTGTGCGGCCAAGCGCGCGTTGTTGAGCACCAGCTGTATGTTGGTTTCCAGACTTTTTCCCGCGGTGAGATCTTTTACTTTTTGCAAAAGAAAAGGAGTCGTGTCTTTTCCCTTGATACCCAGCGCTTCCATTTCACGCAAAGCCTTGGCGATGGTGTCATCCATAGCTTTTTTATCCAAAGAATACGCTTCAGGAACGGGATTGGCGATCACCACTCCGCCCTGAAGACCCAGATGCCATTTGTGTTTTAATATAGCAGCAAACTCTTCGGCGGAATCCACACGCGCATCCACTTTAAAGCCGCTTTCACGAGTGTAGAATGCTGGAAGCTCATGGGTTTTATAACCGAGCACCGGAACACCTTTCGTTTCAAGATATTCCAAGGTTAAACCGAGATCGAGAATGGATTTTGCTCCGGCGCAAACAACGGCGACATTGGTTTGCGCCAATTCTTCCAGGTCCGCGGAAATATCCATGGTGGTTTCCGCCCCACGATGAACACCACCGATTCCACCCGTGGCAAAAATACGAATCCCTGCCAAAGCCGCAATAATCATCGTGCCCGCAACCGTGGTCGCTCCATCTTGTTTTTTAGCCATCACCACCGGAATATCACGGCGGCTGACTTTCACAATCGAGGGTCCTTTTTTAGCGAAGTCATGAATTTCGTCTTTGCTCAGTCCCGCACGCAGTTCACCGTTGATAATTGCAATGGTGGCGGGAGTGGCTCCGTGGGCACGAACTTGTTCTTCCACTTCTTGAGCCATGGTCAAATTCTGCGGATATGGCATACCGTGAGAGATGATAGTCGATTCCAAAGCGACCACGGGATCGTTGTGTGAAATAGCTTCCGCCACCTCGGGAGACAAACGAACTTTCATGAACGGCTCCTTTTTACTGAGTCAATTCTGCAAGGACATCCCATCCGAATTTTTCAATTTTAGCATCACCAATGCCGTAAACAGAACGCATTTCTGCCAGGTTTTGTGGATTGCGCACAGCCAAGTGCTTGAGCGTTTGATCGCTAAAGACCACAAAGGCCGGGGCATCAAGCTCTTTGGCCTTGTCCCGGCGCCATTTTTTAAGTTTTTCAAAGCGTGCCAATTGCACTTCATCCAGCTCCACATCCACATCGGAGGCTTTCGGCTTTTTGGATTTCTTGAGTGTGGATTTGATTTTTTCCAGAGCCACATCCAGTTTCACCAGAGCCAACGCAGGCTTTTTAATTCTGCGCCCTGAAGACGGATCACACACATCACAGTGACCACAACGCTCGATACGCTGAGAATCTTTGTAGTAGGTCAAAATCTCCGCATGACGGCACTCACCGCCTTCGGAATAATTCACCAAGGCATCGAGATTGCGCCAGCGTGCGCTTTTGATTTCCTCCGGAGCTTCGGAATTGTGAATGAAATATGACTGCAAGCCTTTATCTTTTTTTGAATACAGAGTCAGACACGTCGACTCCGCCCCATCACGGCCCGCACGGCCCATTTCCTGATAAAGAGCATCGATATTGGCGGGGATCTGATAATGGACCACCAAGCGCACATCCGGTTGGTCAATACCCATACCGAAAGCATTGGTGGCGACAAGAATTCTTAAATCCCCGCGCGCATAGGCATCTTGAGTTTGCGCACGCACTTCGGGAGAAAGGCCCGCGTGGTAAAAACCGACGTGCGAAAATTTCTTTTCCAGCAAAGCCGCCGTTGTTTCCGTGATCCGGCGTGTGCCACAGTAAACGATGATACGGCCCTGGGGAGTGCTCTTGATACTTTGTAACAGGAACTCAAGTTTTGCTTCTTCGTTTTCACAAAGTTCCACTTGATAGTATAAATTGGAACGGTAAAAACCGTGCACCATGCGCTCGGGATTTTTAAGCTGCAAATGCTTTGAAATATCGTCGAGCACCGTGGGTGTTGCTGACGCCGTTAACGCCAACACCGGCACCTGCGGGCAGAGTTTTTTAAGAATGTTTAGCTGCGCATACTCTTCACGGAAATCATGACCCCATTGCGAAACACAGTGAGCTTCATCCACTGCAAACAAGGCAATAGGCCGTTGCTGAATCCACTTTTGGAATCCTTCTTTTTGCGCTCGCTCGGGGGAAAGATAAAGGACGAAGGCGCCACCTTTGTTGAGTTCCGCAAAAACATCGCGCTTTTCATCATCAGATTGGCCAGAGTGCAAACAGCCTGCGGGAATTCCGTTGCGTCGCAAAGACGCCACTTGATCTTTCATCAGCGCGATCAAAGGAGAAATCACGATCACTAATTTTTGAAAGTGCACCGCCGGATACTGATAGCACAGAGACTTGCCTCCCCCGGTGGGAAGAACTGCGAGCACGTCTTTTTTAGCGAGAACCGCTTCGATAATTTCTTTTTGCCCACGGCGAAAACCGGGAAGGTTGAAATACTTCTTGAGGAGGTTTTCGTTGGAGGTTTGTAGTAATTCCATTTTTACTGTAGTCCAGTTCCGCGAGCTGTGCTCGCTGCACTTCCTGCGCACAGCGCAAGTCCAGTTCCGCGAGCTGTGCTCGCTCCACATCCTGCGCACGGGCGCAGTTCCGCGGGCTGTGCTCGCTCCACATCCTGCGCACGGGCGCGGTTCCGCGGGCTGTGCTCGCTCCACATCCTGCGCGCGGGCGCAGTTCCGCGGGCGTGCAGCTCATTCTGCGCGTACGCGCGAGGGGTAAGCAATAAGAAAAACTTACGCTGACCTGCGCGAATGTGACAGCAAACGCTTGACCGAGTTTAAAGATAGAAAAAAAGCCTCGCGGACTCGAGTTCGGTCCGAAAGGCGATTTTTACTTAAGAATGACGGTGATTTCTTTGCTTTCAGGAAGCGGTGATCCCACACTGGGCGAAACTTCGTTGACGACGCCCGTACCGACAAAGCGGACGTGAATATCCTGGCCGCTCACACGGCGTAACACTTCACGCATGGTCATGTTCATCACATTGGGAACTGTTTCACCTGTGGAGGCTTCGGTCATCTTATCCAACTCCGCCGCACTCAAAAGACTCGGTGTGGCTGCTACTTTGACCGCGGATGCTTTTTCCGACGCGACTTTGCGCACTTTCACAGGTGCTGGCGCATTTTCTGCCATGGGTAGTGGTGCAATACCTTCCTTACGAACTGCGTAAGAAGCCATGCGCGCAAAAAGCGGAGCCGCCACAGTTGCACCGTAATAAGCTTTGCGTGGAGTATCCACCGCAATATAAATCACAAACTTTGGATCGTTCGCAGGGATAAATCCACCGAAGCTTGAAATATACGCACCCTTCAAATATCCACGTCCGTTCGGATTCACCTTCTGAGCTGTTCCGGTTTTACCGGCCACCATGAAGCCATCCACACGAGCGTTCCCACCGGTGCCACCCTTGGACGTCACACCCACGAGCATCGCACGCATTTGCGCCGCTTGTTCCGCCGTCAACACACGGCGAATGGGTTTTACCTGAGTCTCTGTGAGCAATCCTGTTTCCGCATCACGAACGGATTGCACGATGTAAGGTGTATTGAGCACTCCGCCATTGGCAATCGCCGCAAACGCGTTGGCGAGCTGCAAAGGAGTCGCGGAAATTCCGTGACCGAATGAAATATTACTCAAAAGATGCTGACGCCATGGCAGAGCTTGCACCATACCGCGGGCTTCCCCAGGGAAATCCACACCGAGGCGCTGGCCGAAACCGAAATCCAAAAGGCCTTGGCGCAATTTTTCCGCACCCATTTTAAAAGCGATCTTGGTTGTTCCCACATTGGAAGACAAAGCAAGAATTTCCGCCACCGTAAGATCTTCAAATTTTTCTTTCGACTCCGCCTCACGAATGATACGGTCGCCGACACGGAAGCTGCCTTTTTCGCAGTAGAATTTAGTATTCGGTTGAACCAGATTTTCACGCAACGCTGAAGCAATAACGAAAGTCTTCATCGTGGAACCCGGCTCAAACGCATCGGTCACAATTTTATTACGACGGTGCTCGGCAGGAGTTTTCATCGCTTTGTTTACATCAAACGTCGGTGCGGAAGCCAGCGCCAGAATCGCGGAAGTTTTCGCATCAAGAATCACACCCACGGCGTGATCCGCTTCAAAAGTGGAAACAGCATTGGCAAGTTCACTTTCAAGGCGGTACTGCAAATCAGAATCTACGGTCAGGCGCAGTTCGTTCCCTTCCGGATTTTCAATGAACATCAAACCGTCATTAATCAAAGGACGGCCGCGAGCATCGCGCTTCACAGACACTTTCTTTTGATTTCCCGCCAGAATTTGGTTGTAACCAAGCTCCAATCCTTCCAAACCCTGACCTTCAATTCCCAGGAAACCCAAAGTTTGCGCGAATAGAGATTCATTCGGATAAACGCGACGCCATTCCTCCACAAAAGAAAGGCCACGGATCTCCCAGGATTTAATTTCGTCGGCCTTGTCTTGTTCCAGCATGCGTTGTACCCATACGAAACGGCGGCTGCCGTCTTTGATTTTCGCATAGATAGACTCGTACGGTTGATTCAAAACGCGAGCGAGTTTTTTTGCCGCGGCTTTTTTATTTTCAATCAATTTTGGATCGGCATAGAGAGAATATGCCGTCGTCGACATCGCCAGATCACGGCCGTTGCTGTCGACGATCGCTCCCCGGCGCGCCTGCAAGGTTACCTTCGTTTGAAACTGACGGTTTTGCAGAGAGTTCAAACGGTCATTAGGCAGAAATTGCAAATAACCCGCGCGCAAAATCAAAGCGGACCATAAAACCAGAATAGCAACAAAGATGACAACAATACGTGATTTCAATTTCAGAGATCCTTTTTAGCAACGTCCTTCTTAAGATCCTCAGCCACTGTGCCGCTCAAATGAATGATTTGATTTGCCTGCACCTTTTTAAGAGTGAATTTTTGCTGAGCCACGGAATCCAAAAGCTGCGGGCGCGTGATTTTCGCCAGCGCGATTTCTTTCACGCGTTTTTCTTCCCACACTTTTTTATGTTCGCGTGTCAGTTTTAAAACGCTGTAGCCCATGCGGCGCTCTTCCATTTGCAGAAATACGATGGAAAACAACGTCGCAATGATCAGCAGAATGCTGAAGAACGGTCTAAGTTGCCTGAAATTTTCCGAGCTCATCCTGAGCACCCCTCTCAAAAACCCTGAGCTTCGCCGAACGCGAGCGGGAATTCCTGTCACACTCTTCCTGAGTGGGAACAATGACTTTTTTATTCACAACTCTTCCCAAGCTTTCCGAAGCGCGGAAGATATTTTTCACGATACGATCTTCCAAGGAATGGAAGGAGATGACAGCCAAGCGGCCGCCGGGATTCAAGGCTTGAATCATTTTTGGAATCGCTTCAGCGACGACTTCCAATTCGGAATTCACCGCCAGGCGCAGAGCCATAAAATATTTCGTCGCAGGGTGAAATCCTTTCACCTGCCAGCCATCAACACGCTCAATAAGACTTGCGAGTTGTTTTGTAGATTGAAATGCTTTTTCTTTGCGGTCGTGAACGATCGCGCGCACGACGCGGAACGGGCGATGGACTTCGCCATAATCTTTGAAAATTCGAATGAGTTCATCCTCTGAAGCCGTATTTATGAGCATCTCAGCCGTCAATCCTTGTTGCTGATTCATCCGCATATCCAGAGGGCCGTCGTGATAAAAACTAAAGCCTCGCTCCGCCTGGTCCAATTGCGGAGAACTGACCCCTAGATCTAAAAGCATCATATCAAAGTTTTTTAGATTATGTTCTGAAAACTGCGAGAAATTTCCATGAATTACGTTTAACTGGCCCTTCTCGACGTCCGTCTGGAAGCGGGTTTTCGCGAACTCCACCGCGGCTAGATCTTGGTCCATGACCGTGGCTTTCATCCCAGGAATCACAAAGCGCAAGGCGGAGTAGTGACCACCGCGACCGAAAGTGCCATCGAAATACGTCGGTTGTTCGAGCTTGCGATAAGGATAAAAAGCGGCGAGCACTTCTTGCAGTAAAACAGGATAGTGTTCAGGAGAAAACTCAAAGGGAAGCTCGACCTTGGGCGGGACCACTTCTTCAACAACTGCAATTTTTTCCCCGGTGCCCGGTTTGTACTTCTTCATTCCGCTCTCTTGAAATGCTTTCGGTTACCACAATAAAACAATTATATTGTGGGTCAAGTGTTCTTGCCTTAACCTAAGTGAAGGGAATTTGCGAGAATTTAAAGGATTTGAATTCGATGTTAATCAACTGTCCACGGTGTGGGTTTCAACAACCTAAAGATAAGTACTGCGCGCAGTGTGGCGTTGATATGGAAAACTTCAAACCCGCTTCGCCACCGGCGTGGAAAAAATTCTTCGGCAGTCCCCTGGTGCAACTTTCTTTACTGGTCGTTATCGCCGGCGGCGTGGGTGTGACACTTTATCAAAAAGGTCAGCGCAATCTTGAACGCCGTGTGAGTTATTTAAAATCCACAGTGCAAATCAACTCCGCCAACAACGGTGAGCCGATGCCGGTTTCGGCGTTGGCCTCGGATACTGTGGCGGAAACTCCACCCACGGAGCAAGCCTCACAAGAACCTGCGGCAACAGATGCCAATGGCGCTGTGACCGCTTACAAAGTCACATCTCCGCAAGAGGTGGCTCCCGCCTCTGAAAAAAATGACAAAGATAAAAAAGACGCTCGTCCGGTAGCGAGCGCCGGCGCTCCACACTTGGTGGTGTATTATGCCGAAGTGGCGCGCGGGCCTTTGAATCGCATTGTTGAAAGCAGCCGTCGCACCGGTCAGTTCATGAATTTCAATGATTACGCCGCGGGGATTTTGCCGAAAATGGATGAAGCTCTCAATGCTCCGCACGTCAAAATTCTGCACAAAGAAGACCGCCCTTTGAACAATTCAAAAACTTTGCAGTGGTTCTATGGCCTTAAAGACCGCCGCGATCCTTCTGTGGAAATTGGTCTCACCACATTCTTTGAGCTGAATGAAATGGACGCCGGCAATCTGCGCGGCAATCTGGAAATCCAGAGAACCTGGAGAGAAATGAATCCTTCAGGGCAAGTTGAAATTCAGCGCAAATCCTTCCCCGCGATCTTTGAGATCGGCGGCGACACCGGCTTTTTCATGTCGGGTGTCATGCCTTCCCAATCCAATCTTGAAAACGACGATGAACTCACCGCCATGGATGTTTACAAAATTCTGCGTTCGCCGCAGTTCCGCATGGGTGACAGTGAGTTCGTGATCTTCGTCGAATTTGAAAAAGGCAACTAACAAAGGTCTTCAATCATGATTTTTCAAACGGAGTTGAGTCACCTTTACGGTTCTCAAGTGCACATCATTGATAATCCTTTTCTTAACGGCCTCCTTGCCCGGCTGTGCTCCCCGCAGTGCTTTCAGCCGGAAATCAACCGCATTGTGGAAGTGCTCTACACTCATCTGATTTCAGTCACGGTGAACAACGAATTCGATAAAGAAAGTTTCGAAGAACCGACGCGCATGACGGAGATGCATCCGGACAAAAAACTTTCAGGCTTGCGCATCGCCACCGGGCAAAAAGCTGTGACCGTGAACCTCGCTCGCGCGGGAACTTACCCCAGCCATATTTGTTATAACTTTCTACACTTTGCTTTGCCGGCGCAAAACGTCCGTCAAGATCATATTTTCGCGGCACGGGTGACAAACAGCAAAGACAAGGTCACTGGAGCGGAGTTCGGCGGCATGAAGATCGGCGGCGACGTTCACAATGCCCACGTCATCTTTCCTGATCCCATGGGGGCGACCGGCAATACCATGGTGACCGCTTTGGATTACTATAAAACCCATATCAATGGGCCTGCGAAGAAATATATCGCTTTAAACCTCATTATCACCCCCGAGTATTTGAAGAATGTACTCGCTGCGCACCCGGACGTAGTGATCTATGCCTTAAGACTTGACCGAGGACTGTCACCTCAGGCAGTTTTAGATGCAAAACCAGGACAATTTTGGGATCAAGAACGCGGGCTGAACGACAAGCAATACATTGTCCCCGGCGGCGGCGGTTTTGGCGAGATCATGAACAACTCTTTTGTATAAGAGGATGGAGAGCACAATGACAAACCTGACACTTAAACCCTATATCACTGAAGAACAAATCCAAAAAAAGGTTAAAGAGCTCGGCGCGGAACTCTCCAAGAAATTCAAAGGTGAAAAAGTCGTTGCGGTGTGCGTGCTCAAAGGCTCGTTCATGTTCTACTCTGACTTGATCCGCAACATTAACGCTGACATCACTTGCGAATTCTTCGGCGTTTCTTCTTACAACGGCGGGACTTCTTCTTCCGGTGAAGTGAAAGTGACTTTGGATTTGGCTCGTCCGGTTGAAAACTGCCACGTGATTCTTGTCGAAGACATCGTGGACACCGGCCTCACTATGAACTACTTGAAAAACTCCATTCTTTCCCGCAAACCAAAAAGCCTCACGACCATCGCGTTGCTGGAAAAACCAGATGCACTGAAAGTGAAATGCGAACTGGATTACGTCGGCTTCAAGATCCAGAATGAATTTGTGGTGGGTTACGGTTTGGATTACCAAGGTTACTACCGCAATCTTCCGTACATCGCTCAGGTACAAAACTTCCAGTAAACCGAAAGGACACTGCATGCGGCGCTTGGGTTTGTTTGCGCTTGTTTTAAGTTTCAGCCTCGTCACCCACGCCGCTTCTTTTCCCGACGGTGATATTCATAAAAACGACATCAAGTGGTTTCAGTTCAACTTGATGAAGAGTATCGATAACAAAATTCCTTTCCGAAATCAGCAAGACACTTACTTTGAAATGGAGTTCGGCGGTCGGTCCGGCATCGTCGATCTCTATGGCTATCTCGATGTCTTTGACGCCTTCGATACTCCCGAGAGTGACCGCCACAGTGGCGATAACTTCTTTTTCAAACTCAATCCGCGCTTTTCTTTGGATGCCATGACCGGCTGGGACCTTTCCGTGGGACCTGTACGTGAATGGTATATCTCGACACTGTTTAACGTCGGTGATCGCGCGTTGTTTGAGCAATACGTCGGTGTCGGGACGGATATCGAGATTCCTTGGCTGGGAAAACTGGGCGCCAATCTTATGGCTCGCTATGTGCGCGAGAATTTCGGCGCCGCCAATGAACGCTCGTGGGACGGCTACATTCTTTCCACCAATTGGTTTAAGCCCTTTTATTTCTTCAGCGGCGGAAGCTTTTTATCTTACCAAGGTTATTTAGATTATAAACTCGGCGCGAATAAAATCGCGGACTCTGTGAACTACTCTGATACTTCCTTGGAATGGTTCAACGGTTTTTTCTGGCATTCCAAACGCTATGCCGCCGGTTATGGTCTTAAATACTACAAAGACATGGGCTTGCTGAAAGACGGTGGCATTGCCGGAGAAACAACCGGCTTTGGACATTATTTCGCGGTCACTTATAAATTCTAAATCACCAATCAATCCACGTTATATCTTCAACGCGAACTTTGCCGGGGCCTCCGGGCGGAATTTTAATGATGAAGTTTGCGCTGTTAATATCAGGCCGTGCCGTACCCGCCAGCTGATCTCCCAAGGTTGCAGGTCTGCGAGTGTTTTCGCGGAAGAACTTATTCATTTCAGAGGTCGCCGCTTCACTCGAGATTCTTAAGCGGCGATTGAACTCTTCGCGCAGAGTTTGCCATTCTTCCCCGTAGCGTTTTTGAAACTCCGCCAGTGTCATGCCGTCTTTGATATAATCCTGATATGCGTAGCCGTCGTGGAACTCCATCCGTGCCAAAGGAATACGGTCTTTTTCCGGAATGCGTGTGAGGGCATCTTGAATCACTTCTTTACGCGCAAAGCGAGCCTTGTTGATTTGCGTGGTTTGCTCTACGCTAGTGGGATTGGCACTGCTGCGGTATTCCGCCGGATCAGTGATTTGAACTTTGACGACCTTGTTGGGATCGGTGTCGTGAAGGTAGACATAATTTTCCTGCGCCCCCGGTGAAAGCAGTTTTCCCCGGTGCGGAATAGAGCCGGACTTACCGCTGCCGGAAGCAGTTTCCGCCGTCGCATTTTTCATTCCTATGGTTGTCGTATTCTGAACTGTATCCGAAAGCAGCGCCGCGGTTTCCCGGTCTTTTTCCGTTGCGACTAAAATCTTTTCCGCATTTTTTGAAACAAGTCCCAAACCTAACAGCGCAAAAGGTCCCGCACTCAAAGTTGCTTCCAAATAACAATTGTCCTGATTGATGCTTTGAATTTGCGGAGCTCTTTCACAAGTGGCAAATCCATCACGACGAACTTTTGCGTGCGGAGCGGAATTGCTATTGCAAGTGCGTGTGATGGTTTCGGCAACAGAAGCCGCATCCAAGGCTCCCGCACCCACCGCGAGCATGCGTGATGATTGAAATGAGACCAAGCCTTGCAAACGCGCAAAGCGCGTGGCCGCCAAGGCTCTGGCCGCCGTGGAACCGGCGCGCACCATCAAAGCCCCGCCTCCACTTAATGCCAGCGATCCGACAAAAAGACCCGTCTGCAAAAGTTCAGCACCACGGCCGTATTTCGCATCCACAGAGCAGGCGACACCTTGCAGGAATTCTCCGTCAGCGCCCGCGGAATTGATCACACTTTGCACCGTCAGAGGATCCGAAATCAAACTGCCCTTCACTTCCCGGCTGGCTTTCGCGACTTGCGCGGGATCGCTGAGTTTTTTAAAGCGCTCGGATTCACTAAGAAGTTCTTTTTGAGCACCGGCGTAAGCCTTGGCGAGATCGGCGGCCAGGTTGGCTTTCATCTTATCCGCCTCAGGCCCCGGCAGAGTGGTGGAATAATGATCGATGTATTCCAGCACTGATTTTGTACCCGACAGCGGAATGGAGGCCATGATAACGTTCACCGCCTGGCGAGCGGCGATAACGATACGGCAGTTTTTTTCAAAAGGATCGTAACCGTGGATCGACACCATCACGGGATCCGGCTTGAGCTCTTCGGGTATCAAGGGGCACAAGCGACCGCGAGTCATCTCATTGGAATTCAAATCCGCCACAGCGTTTTGCAATTTTTGGCGGGCTTCGCGCAAAAGTTGCACGCGGTTTTGAATGGAGGCGAAAGCTTTTTCTGTGGCAGAGACTGCGCGAAATTCGCCGCGCAATCGAGTTCCTGTGATTCATGCTGGGCTAATTTGCTAAGAAAACCATTTTCAAGTTCCGTTTGTGTGACTTGAACGGTTTGCGCGGCGTTTTCCAGCGCCAGCGAAGTCAGTGATGTGTTAGGATTCGCGCGACAGCTACGCTCGGTGTTTTGCAAGGCCTTTTGCGCGCGGTCTAAATTGATTTTGGGATTTTTACATTCCGGGCCCGCAATATCGTACGCAGCACTAGAACCTGCTGCCATAATATCGTCATACCAATCCGAAGCCGTTTGCAGAATATCCGCTCGTGCCACGTAGGAACTGAAAATAAGAATGAAAAAAAGGAACACGGACTTTCGCGTTATTCGTAACGCAAAATCAAGTGATACCCAAAGCGCGTGCGCACAGGCTGGGGAGATATCTGTCCCACTTTGAGCATCGCTGCAGCCTCTTCAAACTCTTCCACCGCACGGCCGGGTTTAAGAAAACCTAAATCACCACCTGCGGATGCTGATGAACACTTGGAGTATTTCGCAGCGAGTTCCGAAAAATCTTTTCCGGATTGCAAAAGGCGCAAGATGTCTTCGGCTTCGTAAGAATGCTGGACAAGAATGTGTTTTACTTTCATAGAGGCTACTTTAGCCGATCTTAAGAAGAGATCAAGAGGGCCGGCTGTTTTTACAGCCAGCCCCTTTGAGTTTTAGCGGAGGTCGAACAAAAGAAACTCGGTTTCTTTTTTCGCGGTGATGTTCAAGGTTTCTTCTCCTTCAACAGCCAGGCCGTCGCCGGAGTTCAAGGTGCGTCCGTTGACTTCAAGTTCGCCTTCAGCCAGTTGCACCCAAGCGCCACGACCGGGACGAAGTTTGAATTCTTTGCTCACACCAGGTTCAAATACAGACGCATACAAATCCACGTCCTGGTTGATTTGCTGGCTGTTTTCACGGCCGTCTTTGGAAACAAGAAGTTTGAACTGATTCAATTTCTCTTCCCGAGTGAAAGACTGCTGAGTGTAACCGGGTTTTGCACCGACAGTGTCCGGCATAATCCAGATTTGGAAAAGCTGCAGATCTTCATCCTTGGACGGGTTGTATTCGCTGTGGCGAATACCGGTGCCCGCATGCATGGTTTGAATTTCTCCGGCTTTGATCTGACCGATATTGCCGAGGCTGTCACGGTGTTCAACGGTGCCTTTCAAAACGTAAGTGATGATCTCCATATCCCGGTGCGGATGCAGAGGGAAACCACCGGATTTCGCAATCCAGTCTTGATTGATCACGCGCAGGTCGCGGAAGCCCATGAATTTAGGATCATAGTAATCACTGAAAGAGAACGTATGGTAAGACTTCAGCCATCCGCCGAATTCAGCATAACCACGGTCTTCAGATTTGCGCAGATAGAGCATAATTTCTCCTTTTTCTGAGTCTACCCTCTTTGCAGGGTTAGTAACTATCAAAGTCGCTGACTCGTAACAAACTATGAGTTCGAATCGCCGCTTGGCAAGTCTTGCTTCTCTCAAGAGCCGCGGCAAGCGCGGCTTATAAGGGAAACATCTTGTGTTTGGCAATTCCTTACATCGCTTATTCTACAAAACTAGACGATCTAAAAAAACTATAATTTTTCTATTAACATGATCTATTTTTCTGATATAGTTTTCCTGAGTATGACGTTGGATCAACTGCAGGTTCTGCAAACCATAGTGAAATCAGGCAGCTTCCGGGCCGCCTCCCAAGAACTGCACCGGGCGCAGAGTGCGGTGAGCTACGCGATCCGCTCTCTTGAAGATGAACTGGGCTTTAAAGTTTTCAGCCGCGACCAGTACCGCCCGCAGCTCACTCCGCAAGGCCGCGCTTTTTTGAAAAAAGCCGATGAATTGATTTTTCAGTTCGATGAATTGGAAGAAACCGCTGAATTTTTAAAACGAGGACATGAACCGATCATCCGTCTTTCCGTCAGTGCCCTGTGGCCCCTCCCGAACTTGGTCAGCGCACTGAAGGAATTCAACTCTCACTTTCCACAGACGGAGGTGAAGATCCTTCATGACATCCTCTCGAATGACGAGCAGCTGCTCACGGATCAGGCCGATCTCGCCCTCGGCGTGGTTTACAATGACTCCAGCCTGCTTGTGACGGAGGAACTGTTCCCCGTTTCCATGATCTCCGTGTGCGCGGCGAGACACCCTTTAGCAAAGCTCAAGGGCAAGGCCACGGATGAGGAGCTTGGAAAGTATCCTCAGATCATCATGTCGACGACGGCAAAAAGCTCCAGCCGCTCGGCCGGGATCATCAATCCCAACAACGTGATCAGCGTGCAGGATTATCTGACCAAAAACGCGTTTCTTGAGGCGGGTTTGGGTTGGGGCCGCATGCCTGAGCAGCTTATTAAAGAAGAAATCAAGCAGAAAAAACTCGTGACACTGGCGCAAAAACCTTACGTCGTTCAGACTCACATCGCGCGTCACTCACAGAGGGAGTTGGGCCCCTGCGGTAAATTCCTCTGGAACTACTTTTCGCATAGACAAAAAAAGAAGCTGACATAAAATAATTTGCAGATAAGCCCCGCTCCCCTACGAGGTGTCCATGCAGCAATATCACGATCTCTTAAACACAGTTCTTAAACACGGAGTGAAAAAAGACGACCGTACCGGCACTGGGACTATTTCTGTTTTCGGTCACCAGATGCGCTTTAATCTGCAGGAAGGCTTTCCTCTTCTCACGACCAAAAAACTGCACACGCGTTCTATTTTTCATGAGCTCTTGTGGTTCCTCAAGGGCGACACCAATATCAAGTATCTTCACGACAACAAAGTGACGATCTGGGATGAGTGGGCCGATGAAAACGGCAACCTCGGCCCCGTGTACGGAAAACAGTGGCGCTCGTGGGAAACGGCGGACGGACGTACCATCGATCAAATTTCCAACGTCGTTGAACAGATTAAAAAGAATCCGAATTCCCGCCGCTTGCTGGTGGTCGCGTTCAACCCTGGTGACGTTGATAAAATGGCGCTGCCTCCATGCCACGCTTTTTTCCAATTCTATGTGGCCAACGGAAAACTTTCCTGCCAGTTATATCAGCGCAGCGCTGATATCTTTTTGGGCGTGCCGTTCAATATCGCGAGTTACGCTTTGCTGACTCACATGATTGCACAAGTCTGCGATTTGCAGGTCGGTGACTTTGTGCACACCTTGGGTGATGCGCATTTGTACTTGAATCATCTTGAGCAAGCGCAGTTGCAGCTCACCCGTGATTTCCGTCCGCTGCCGCAATTGAAATTAAATCCGAATGTAAAAGATCTCTTTGCTTTCACATATGAAGACATTGAAATCGTCGGTTACGATCCTCACCCTGCGATCAAAGCGCCGGTGGCCGTATGATCCTGACTCATGTTGTGGCCTGCTCGGAAAATCGTGTGATCGGAACCCAAGGCGGCCTGCCTTGGAATATTCCCGAGGATATGAAATTCTTCCGTGACACCACCAAGGGTCACATCATGATCATGGGCCGCAAGACGTTTGAGTCTTTCAATGGTCGCGCGCTTCCCAACCGTTATCACATCGTGATTACGCGCGATCCATCCAAGCAGCACTTCCCGTCAACAGAATCGAGCCCCGTGGTTTTTGTTTCTTCCATTGATGAAGCCATTGCGCACGCACGTCCATTGACGGCGAAATGGGGCGACGAAGTGTTCGTGATCGGCGGCGGAGAAATCTACAAACAGATCATGGGTAAAACCGATAAAATCTATCTCACCCTCATCCATAAAGAGTTTGCGGGCGATACCTATTATCCGGAGATTGACGAAAAGGTGTTCACTTTGGTGGAGCGCAAGGACGTGCAATCGACTGTTCCTTTTTCATTTCTCACATATATTCGTAAATAGGGTCTAGAATTCAGTCTCAATATGAGATTCCTGAAGTTTAGACTCTAACAACACGATATTTTCTCCGAGAATAGAGCTGTGGCGCATGATCCACGGAGCCCGGAATGAGCACAGCCAAGAGATACAAAACCAAAGAAACAGCTCATATCGAAGTTTACGGACACATCGGTGTTCTGGTGGCTCAGTTAAAAAATCTTTCTCAGACCGGGGCCTTCCTCGAAGTTTCTCAAGGCGATTACGTCCCTAAAAAAGGCGATCTGCTGAACCTGACTGTGATTCTGTCCTCACTGCACAGGACTCACAATCTGGCCGCGGAAGTGATCTGGAGCAAAGGTTTGGGACTTGGCATTTGTTTTATTAACAAAGATCAGGTTCTGGAAAGAATGATGGCAAAAGGAAGCTCCTTCTAATAGAATCTCTGGCTGAATGCAGATCCGCACAAACGTCGACCTCAGTTCTTTAAACACTCTTCAGCTGCGCTCGCAGGCCGAGCACTTCGCGGAAGCCCATTCCACGCAAGATGTGCACGCCCTCCTCAACGACAACACCGTCAAAAAAATGAAGTGGAATATTCTCGGTGGCGGCAGCAATCTTGTTCTGCCGTCGATGGTGCGTGGGCTGGTTTTAAAAGTGGCCAATCGCGGGCGTGAGCTTGTCCATGAAGATGCGGACCACTGGTATGTCAAAGTGCAAGCCGGTGAAGTGTGGCACGATTTCGTACAGTGGACCTTGCAACAAGGGTACTGGGGCCTTGAGAATCTCTCTCTCATTCCTGGAACGGCGGGGGCCGCGCCTATTCAAAACATCGGCGCTTACGGTGTGGAAGTAAAAGACACCTTGTGGGAAGTATCGTGCCTGGATTTGCAATCCGGTGAAATGAAGAACTTCACGAATAAAGAATGCCGTTTTGCTTATCGCGACAGTTTCTTTAAACAAGAAGGCGCCGGTCGTTATCTGGTTTGGGAGATGACCTTCCGTCTGCCGAAACAAAACAAGCTGCACCTGGATTACGGTGATATTCGTAAAGAACTGGAGCGCCGTCAGTGGACTCCGGATCCGCGCACGATCGCGCAAGCGGTGATTCACATCCGCCAAAGCAAACTCCCCGATCCCAAGGTTATCGGCAATGCGGGAAGCTTTTTTAAAAATCCTATTGTTTCGAAAGAACTGCGTGATGCCTTGTCTTTAAAACACGCGGACCTTGTGAGTTTTCCTTACCAAGAAACACAGTTCAAACTCGCGGCGGGCTGGTTGATTGATCGTGCCGGCTGGAAAGGGAAAAAACTGGGACCGGTGGGCATGTATGAAAAACAGGCGCTAGTTCTGGTGAATCACGGTGGTGCTTCCGCGGATGATGTTTGGAAGCTTGCTCTGCAAGTTTCGGCTGATGTGAAGCACCTTTTTGGCGTGGATATTGAGCCCGAACCCATCCGCTGGTAATTCGGGACAACGCTGTCCAAAGAATTCTCCTCGACCTAAGGCCTAACGGGCCGACCAAAGACTGTACCAGAACAGGTAAACCTCTCCACAATGAAAGAATGGCTCTCTTTCACAAAGAAAGCCGCCCAAGGAGGGGAAAAATGAAAATCACCAAACTGCTGTCCGTGGTGACATTGGCAGCGCTCGCCTTTTTACCGTTGCAAAACGCTTACACCATCGACTCCACCCAATACTGGATGAAGATTCGCGCTAAAGACAAATTCGAAAGAACCCTGGTAGCTAACACCGGCGTTTCCATCGAGACCACCCGCGAAGATTTCGTCGTCGGCATCGGTGGTCTTGAAGAAAAACAAGAGCTCGAAAGAATGGGCCTTTTAGAAGTGAGCTTTCCGCTGACGGCGGAAATGGACTTCCCTTCCGAAGACGCCGCCTTCCACAACTACGCTGAGATGACCGATAAACTGCGCCAGCTCACCACACAGTATGCGAATATCGCGCAAATGAGTTCCATCGGTAAAACCGTGGAAGGCCGTGATATCTGGGTTGTCCGTATCAGTGGCGATCTGGCTCACGCGGATTCTTTGCCGGCGGCGATTTTCATGGGCGGTCATCACGCGCGTGAACATCTTTCGATCGAATTGCCGCTGTATTATATCGAATATCTTTTAACGGAATATGCCAACGGCAATCCACGCGTTCAGCGACTTGTGAACGGCCGTGATATTCACATCATTCCCATGGTGAATCCTGACGGCGCGGAGTACGACATTTCCACCGGCAGTTATAAATCGTGGAGAAAAAACCGCTCGAAAAACTCCAACGGCACTTACGGTGTGGATCTCAACCGCAACTACGGTTACGGCTGGGGCGGAGGTGGCGCAAGCACCAACCCGAACAGTGAAACTTTCCGCGGACCGAACGCTTTCAGTGAACCCGAAACGCAGGCGATTAAAAAATACGTCGAGAGCCACGACAACATCACAATCCTGCTCTCTTTCCACACGTTCTCTCAGTTGATTTTGTATCCTTGGGGTCATGTGTATGACAGCATCGCCAACGCCCGCGACAAACAAGTGCACGAAGTGATGGCAAGAAAAATGGCCGAATGGAACGGTTATACGCCGGAGCAGTCTTCCGAGCTTTACATCGCCAGCGGTGACACGACGGATTGGTCTTACGGTGAGCACAAAATCATCTCTTTTACTTTTGAATTGGATCCGGCAAACAGCGGCTGGGGTTCCGGTGGTTTTTATCCCGGTGCACGCGTCATTCCCGAAGTGCAACGCAAGAATTTGGAACCGGTGTTGTATCTTATCGAGTACGCTGATAACCCGTACCGCGTTCTTGAAAGCGGCAACGGTCCTATCTTCCGTCCGTAATTCCAGCCTGAGCGAAACTCGCCGCGGGTGTTTTAAAGTTACACAGGGCTGCATGCCTAAAAACAAATATAAAGGGGGCTTACAAAGTCCCCTTTTTGCATTTAAATGCAGCGATGGTGAAAACACGTATGCACAAGTGGATCGGGTTGGCTTTTCTATTAAGCTTTTTCTTCCTTGGGGCGGCTCACGCTCAAGGGGTTTGCTATGTTTCAACGAAAAACAGCCGTCTGGCCCGCGATCAACGCGATGACCAGCGTCTGCGCTGCCTGAAACAAAAGAAGGCGCAGATCTCCGTTGCTCAGTGTTTGAATATCGCGGCCTCGATGGAGTATTCCACCAACGCGGAAGAAGCCCGTCTAGTCTGTCTTTATGACCTGCGCCCCACTTTGAAAGAGTGCTTCACGATCTCTAAAAGCATGGAGTATCCCGACACCGGAGACGAGGCCCGTTGGGAGTGCCTGCGCCGCTTTAATAAGACAATCACAACTGCTCAATGTCAGCGCATCGCTCGCAGTATGAGTTATCCGCCGAATGCTCAGCGTGCGAATCAGTACTGCGCGCAGGAACTTCAGTAACCTAAGTATATAAATATTCCTTCACATTCTGAGTCGGACTCTTCATTACAGGTTTGTAAAAAACCAGACTTGCCGTGGGGTCCATTGCTTCTTATTCTGTCCCCATAGAGTTCCGAATTTTGTGAAAGGTTGTACGTTGATCATGACTCAGTCTACGGCAGAAAAAACGAAGAAAACTAAGATTATTGTGAAAGCTCCGACTCAGGAACGTTCTCGCCAAACTGTTGCCACCATCTTGGATGCTTGTTCACGCTTGCTGATCTCGGAAGGTTTTTATTCCATCACAACCGACAAGATCGCCAAAGAAGCCGGCGTAAGTATCGGTTCGCTTTACCAATTCTTCGGCAATAAAGAATCCGTCGTTCAAGCGGTCGTTAAAAACATCATTGAAGAAGACAAACGCATTATCAGTGAGGGCATGAGATCCATTTCCCCTCTTCCTCCGGATCAGCGTTTGAAGGCCATGATCGAACTGGCGGTGCAAACCATCCGCCGCAATTCCGAACTGCGCGCCAAACTGACGACGATCCAATATTACGTGGCGGATGCGGCTTACATTTCCGAATCCATCCGTTTCTATCAGGATGTTGTACGCTACAATCTGCCGCAAATTCCCGGCAGAGACATGGAAAAGATCTCTTACTTGATCGTGAACGCGTTCATCGGACTCGTAAATACGATGGCGATCGACAAACCGAATTCCATTCACGATGCGGGAATCGTTAACGAAATCACTCAATTGTTCTTTAAATATTTGGATATGGAAATCCCCGCAGCCACAAACACATCTGTGGCTGCTGCGGGCGCGACCCGCAAAGGTGATTTCATCTAAATTTCTGAATTAAAACTATCGCGCTGTTTTCTTGCCGTCTTCCATAGCCACGGTACGGTCCTTACGGGCTAAAGAGATCAGCGCGATATTGTATTTGTCCTTCGGCACCGCGATCACAGTGCGCGCCGGAATCGGATGTCCCTTGCGGGCTTTGTAAGTCAAATGCGGATTGAACATCTGCGCTTTTTCATCGTCACCGTCAAACCAGTTCACGATTTCTTTGTACTTCACAGCCACAGGAAGCTTTAAATCCTGTGCATTCAAAGGTTTCGCCCAAACAACCGAGCCGAAATACTTCGCGGCATTTTTCTCAACATCGAGAGCCGCCAGGAAGCTCGCATAAAAATTACGAGAAGCAAAACCGAAGCTCTTGCGTGATTTCACGTTTTGCACAAGCTCGCCCAATTCACGAGTGCCGTAGGACTTGGTCATTTTCAAAACGCCAGTCGGGCCATGATTATAACCGGTCACCGCCAACGGCCATGATTCCAGCATAGAATAATTTTGGCGCAACAAGCGCGCCGCCAAACGAGTCGCGTCCAGCGGATGATTGCGGCGGTCCACTGTCGGAGAAATCATTTTATAAGGACGAGCCGTGTACGGCATGATTTGCCAGATACCACTCGCGCCGACTTTGGAGCGAGCCATGATGTTGAACGAACTCTCGACAAACGCAAGACGTGTCAGCTCCACGGGAACTTTGGCATCACGGAAGATTTTTTCCATGTCTTCCAAATAACGTCCGGAGTAATAAATCGCTTCCTGCATGCGGTCCTTTTGACCCAGCTGAAAGCGCAGGCGCTCTCTTTCTTCTTTCGAAAGTTTTTCGCCGATGACTTTCTTAACTTCATCCACCCTTTTCTGTTTCTCGCGGTCTGTTTTTAATCCCGTGAGATCCACCACTTCATAAACAGTCTCGACATTTTCAGCGTCGTGAATAACGCCTTGGTTGGTGGTGTATTTGGTGTAAATATCAATCCAGAATTGAACCTGCTTTTCCATGCCTTTGGGAACGGCAAAAGCATTTTCATTGTAACCCAAAGCCTCGGTTTGACCTGCGAATTCAGGCGCACGCCATGGACGGCTTTCTTCAGGGCTACGGCCTAAAACTTGAGGAACCACCTGTGCGGCTAAATCGTTTTGCGCCAACGCCATCGGAGAGACTGCCAGCACCGTGTATAATATTGAGACACTCAGTTTCATCATTTTACGTTCACCTTCACTGATATCTAATCGGCTTATTTTACAAGATAGATAAGTAGATTATCAAAAAACGCGCGAATCTTCGTTTCATCCGTAGACCCATTGTAAACAAAGGAAAACGTGATGACGCGTCCATCTTCAACACCTGCGTACCCGGCTAGGGAAACGACGTTGGTCAAGAATCCCGTTTTAGCTCGCACCCAGCGCTCCGCCTTAGTGTTCTTCATCCGCTTTTTGAGCGTGCCATCAACTCCCGCGATGGGCAAGGAAGTCAGGAACTCGGGCTGCACTTTGAAATCGTCGCGTAAATGCTGCAGGACCTTCCACATCGCAAAAGAAGACATTTTATTTTCACGCGTCAAACCTGAGGGAGATTCCAATCGGTATTGGTCCGCGGGCACACCTAAACTTTGCAGATGTTCATTGATAACTTGCACTCCGTCACTCAACGTCGCGCCCTTTGTCTTTTTCACGACGCCGAGATTTTTTGTCAGCATCTCCGCCACGTAGTTGTTTGAGAACTTGTTCATGTCCGCGACCACTTGCTCGATGGCTTTGCTTTCAGACTCCGCGAGCACATCGGCCTTCTCTGGTGTGACACCGCTCTTCACCGTTCCGGTGAGTTCAATTCCGCGCTGTTGCAGAAATGATTTCAAATTATAGCCTGCCCAAAGGTCTGGTTGAGTAATGTTCTTAAAGATCACCACCTCTTTCAGATTGTGTCCGATGCTGCCGCCGACGCGAATCACGTCGCCCGCGAACTTTTTGTCTTCTTCACGGTCAGCCATCAACTTGTTTTCAGAGCCGGAGATTGTTTTCGCATTATTGATGAGGCGGATGTAGTCGTTCTCAGGATCAATGAACACTTCCGCGTTTTTACCGCCGTTGGTGCGCACAAAAATATTCACGGAGTTCCAGTTAAAACTCATCGCCCCCACAGGAGCATCATAAGCACGATCGACTCTTTCTTTCTGGCGGCTGACGTCGTAACGGACTTTGTCAAAGAGCGAGTCATCGACAATAATATCGCCCTCGATTTTCTTAATTTTATTGCGCGTGAATGCGTTCACCAAAAACCACATATTCTCCGAGACAAAAGAGGGATCGCCTCCGCCCTTGAGATAAAGATGACCCTTCAGAACACCGTCTTTGATGTCGCCGACACCCAGAAGCTGGGTTTTAAATTTATAACCAGGAGGAAAATGCGCGAGCACCGCAGAAGCCGTCGCGATTTTTGTGATGGAAGCCGGGATCATCACTTTGGTTCCATTCATATCCAAAAGGACTTTCATGTCCGGCCCGTCTCCCACCGTGGCGTACATGCCCAAATCTTTGGACTGCACATTGTACTTTTTCATAAGCGCCTGGAATTCTTTTTCCAGATCGGCAAATTTATTTTTGATGTCAGGATTCTGCGCGTGGGCGTTCAAAGCGAAGAAAAGAAAAAAAGAAACCAGAAATTTCACAACAGCTCCGTGTTTGAGTCCAGTTCGCGCGCAAGGAACAGCGGCGGGTCTAGCCAATACTAATAGTTATAGTTTTTCTTCGCAAGAAGCGGAGTGAATTGTTAGACTGAAGTGCATGAAAAAACGCGAATGGCTTATAGTGATTCTTCCCTTGCTGGCGACGTGGTCCCTGGACCGTGTCACCAAGATATGGGCGACCGGAATCACACAGCTGAAATCTTTCGGTCCTCTGCATTTCGTTTTACACCATAATCACGGCGCTATGCTGGGGCTGTTTTCAGACCTGCCTTCCGTTTTGCGTATCGTTTCACTGTCCACCGGCGGCGCTTTTTTGCTGTGCACGTACGCTTTGATTCAGTACCTTTTGCCGATCAAATCTCTCACTTTGCGAACAGGACTTTCCGTTTTGATTGGCGGAATCATCGGGAATGTGACCGATCGTATTGTCTGGGGCTACGTCGTCGATTTCATCGTGATCGGCTCTCCGTCACTCTCCAGCCCGGCGTTCAATATTGCCGATGCTTTGCAATGGATCGGTTACGCTTTGATCGTTTATGCGATCATCCGCGAGGGCGAACTGCTGTGGCCTGAAAACAACGTGCGCAAGCAGTACTGGGTGAACATGCCGTTTCAGCTCAAATACTGTTTTATTCTAATGGCTGTGGGTTTGAGCCTGACACTGATCTGTCTGGTTTTTTCTTACACCTACATGCGCGTGACAATTCAGGAACTTGTCGGCAACAACGCTTTCCTGCTCAACAAGTTCCTGGTTCCCTTTGTTATCACCTTTATTATTATCTGTGTCGCGTTCTGCGCGATTCTTTTTGCCGTGGGCCGCTTGATTTCCCATCGTATCGCCGGGCCGCTTTACGCGTTTGAGAGATTTTTGAAAAGCTCTCTCGAGGGAACTCCGTCCGCGCTTAAGCTGCGCAACGGCGACGAGTTCAAGCACCTGGAAGAACTCGCCGCGCAGGTCAACGAACGACTCAATCAAATCAAGAAAGAGCGCACGGTCAACGTCATCGAATACTCTGAAGACGACGCTTAGATTACACCGCCTTCAAAGGCAGCAAATCCTCGTGGGTTTGTATTCTTTCCTCTTTTACTTTCGCCTTTTTTGCGGCCTTCACCACCGGTGCCGGATGGTGCAGGCTTTTCCCTGAGGAGCCTTTCACCACTTCCACCAATGTCGCAATCACTTGGGTCATGCTTTCAGCCTGGGCGGAAAGCTCTTCGGCGGATGCTGCCGCTTCTTCTGACGAAGCCGCGTTGACTTGTGTGACTTGATCCAGTTGATTCATGGCTTTACTGATTTGCGCAATGCCATTGGACTGCTCTGTACTTGCCGCCGCAATCTCATTGTTGATCTCAGTCACTTTCTTTACGGCCGCGACAATTTCCACTAAAACCGCGCCGCTTTTTTCCGCCTGACGGCTGCCGTTTTCGATTCTTTCCACACTGCTTTTAATGAGCTCAGTAATATCTTTAGCCGCCGACGAGCTTCTTTGCGCTAAACTGCGCACGGCTTCGGCGACAACGGCAAAACCTTTACCTTGCTCACCCGCGCGAGCTGCTTCCACAGCCGCATTGAGCGCAAGAAGATTGGTTTGAAACGCAATATCATCGATGACGTTGATGATTTCCGCGATTTTTTTCGAATCACCCGAGATCGTGGACATCGAAGACACCAGCGCTTGAATTTCCTGCTCTCCTCTGGAAGCAATTTCGCTGGTTTCATTGGAAAGCTGTGCGGCTTGTCCCGCATTCTCTGAATTCACTTTCACCATGGAAGTGAGTTCCTCAATGGTGGCAACAGTTTCCTCTAAAGAAGACGCCTGTTCTGTAGTCGCTTGCGACAGTTCTTCCGAAGAAGAAGCGATTTGGCGAGCCGCATTGGAAACTTGTTCCGAAGAGCCATTGAGATTTTCGATAATGCGATTGATGGTGCGGCTTAGTGAAATCAGGATGTACGCCGCAAAGGAGATTCCTAATCCAATTGCAAAAACGCTGGTCGCAAGTACGAGCCAGCGCGCCTGCTGATAATCAGCCGCGGCCATTTCAGCATCTTCGCGCATGAACTTTTCATTTCGTTCCACCGTGGAATTGATAAGTTCTTCACTCGCTTTGCGAAGGGCAGGTCCCTTTTGATGGCTGAGTGCGATGGCCGCTTTATCGTCTCCGCTCAAAGCAAGCTTGCGCACCTCTTCGCTGAGGCTCCACCAGGCAAGGTAGGAGGTCTTAAATTTGTCCATCTCCGCCTTTCCTGTTTCGCTGGAAATATTGTAAAGAGCTGATATTTTTTGAAGCATTTCTTCGTGACGCTTGTTCATAAGCTCACCGATATTGCGCATGCCTTCGGCGGTTTCTTCTAAGACGAGACCTCGTTCATTCATCATCTGCAGGTAAAACAAAGCTTTAATGTCTTTGACGAAAGACACACGCGCGCTGCGCTCATGCACAATAGCATCAAGTGTCTTATTTATTTTTTCCATTCGACTCAAGCCGATTCCCGCAATCACAGCAGAGCCAAGAACAAGAACTGACATGGCCACGGCTAATTTGAAATTAAGACTTCTTTTCTTCATCAACACCTCCGGAGTAAAAAAAGCCAACGCTTCGCAGTCCGCGTGAAAAACCACGCAGATTACAAAATTTGTTTTTAAACATTCAATAGTTTGAAGCGTTTCGGAAAACGCGCTGCGGACTTTAGAGCTGTTTTGAGAAAAGCAAAGATGGACACGATGGACTCACGCGCCGTCTTTGACTTTGATTACGAAATCAAAACTGGATTGTCTCATTTTTAGAAAGTAATTTTTGTTTTCACGCAAGGGGTTTCTATGAAGATTCTGAGTTTAAGAAGTATTCACGGACCTAATGTTTATCATCAATTGCCCGTGCTAGTCATGCGGCTGGCTTTATTACAATGGACCAATGTTGCTAGTAATGAAATTCCCGGCTTCAACGAACGACTGGGAAATCTTTTTCCAGGCATGCTTCAGCACACATGCTCTCTCGGATACGCGGGAGGATTCTTCGAACGCCTGCAAAAAGGAACTTACGCCGCTCATATCATTGAACACATCGCCTTGGAGCTGAGTCAGCTTGCCGGAATTGAGGTCACTTATGGAAAATCCCGGTACGCCGGACAAGAAGGCATCTATGATGTGATCACGCGCTTCACAAATGAAGAAGGCATGCGCGAGTGTCTGCGCTCCGCTGTCGATGTCATGCGCTGTGTTTTGGAAAACAAAGACTGCGATGTCGCCGCCACCGTTGAAAATATCAAACGCATTGTCGAACGTTCGCGACTGGGAATCAGTACAGAGGCGATCGTCAGTGCAGCACAAAGACGTGATATCCCGGTACGTCGTATCGGCCAAGAAAGTCTCTTTCAGTTGGGCTATGGCAGCAAACAAAAACGCATTCAATCCGCGATCACCGACAACACCAGCTTGATCGCCTCTGACATTGCTCAAGATAAGTCTTTAACCAAAGAAATTCTTCACGACGCTTACGTTCCTGTTCCCCGCGGGGTGGTCATTCGCGATGAGGAAGAATTAGAAGACATCGTTTCATCCTGGCCCGGACCTTATGCTTTGAAGCCCCTAGACGGCCACCATGGTGAAGGTGTCAGCCTCAACTTGCGCACATTGGAAGAACTTAAAAATGCCCTCAACTATGCCAGAAAATACTCGGGACAATTCATCGTTGAGGAAATGCGTCACGGCAAAGACTACCGTATTCTGGTTATTAACGGTCAATTCGCCGCCGCCGCGGAAAGAATTCCTCCGACGATTGTCGGCGACGGTGTCTCCACCATCGCGGAAGCTATTAAAAAATTAAATGAAGATCCTCTGCGCGGCGAGGGACACGACAGTTACCTGAGTCAGGTTGTTATCGATGACATCCTGGTCGACTATCTGAAACAACAAGAACTCACCCTGGAATCCGTGCCTGCGGCCGGTCAGGCGGTGCGTTTGCGCGGTAATGCCAATCTTTCCAGCGGCGGCACCGCTCAGGATGTTCTTAAGCAAGTGCATCCCGAAGTTCGCATATTGTGCGAGCGTATCGCGCGTCTTATCGGTTTAGATATCTGCGGAATCGACATCGTCGCGGAAGATATCAGCAAGCCTGTGGACCCGGAAAAATTTTCGGTCATTGAAGTCAATACCGGTCCCGGCTTGCGCATGCATCTCTTAGAAAAATCCGGCGATGAGGATGTGGGCGATAAAATCGTCAAAATGCTTTACCCGACCAACGACAGTCGCATTCCTGTTATCAGCGTGACCGGAACCAACGGTAAGACCACCGTGGTGCGTTTGATCAGTAAAATTATTGCGACACAAGGAAAACATCGTGTCGGTATGACCAGCACCGAAGGTGTATGGATCGGCGATGAGCGCATTCTGCCTGGCGATTGTTCGGGCCCGGCTTCAGCGGAACTTTTATTAGGCGATCCCGCCGTGGACTGTGCCGTTCTGGAGTTAGCTCGCGGTGGATTGCTCCGGGGAGGCCTGGCTTATGATTGGTCCGACGTCGGCGTTATCACCAACATCCGCGCGGACCATATCGGCCAAGACGGTATCGAAAATGTGGATGATCTTATTTGGATTAAATCCCTTGTCGCCGAGCGTGTGAAAGAAAACGGCGTCATTGTTCTTAATGCCGATGATGAAAACTGTGTGGATATCAAAGAACGTCCTCGCGTGCAGCGCCTGCCTCGTTCCATTTATTTTTACTCCACAAATCCTAACAATCCCGCTTTGGTTTCTCACATTTCTCAAGGCGGCACAGGTCTATGGCTGGAACATGGATGGTTGGTGCTCGCGCACAAAGGTGATGTGCAGACACTGATTCCGGCGTCAGACATTCCCATCACCATGAGCGGCAAAGCCACTTTTCAAGTGTCGAATGTTCTAGCCTCTATCGGGGCGGCTCTTGGCGCCGGCGTTGAACTGCGCCATATTCTGCGCGCTCTGAAAGAATTCGAACCGTCGACGGCCAACCCGGGCCGCATGAATATTTATAAAGTGGGTCGAGGGCACGTGATTCTGGATTACGGCCATAATGAAGACGCCATTATCAATGTGGGCCGTTTCTTACAGCAATGGCGAAACGTTTCCAAGACATTGGTCATCGGACTGCCTGGAGATCGCAGCACAGAACTGATTCTTTCCACAGGCCGAATGATTCCGCAGTATTTTGATCGCGCGGTTTTGCGTGATGACAGCGATTTACGCGGGCGAAAACCCAATGAAGTGCCGGAACTTCTCTCTACGGTTTTTGCGGAGAGAAACTTTCCTTGCCAAACCATTCTCAAAGAAGAAGAAGCCGTGCATTTTACTCTCAGCCGTTTGAAGCCGGATGAAGTGGCCGTGGTCCTCTTTGAAGATCTGCAAGCCGTCTTGCGGGGGCTGAGAGAGTTCGATCCGGTGCCAGTTCAAGATCTGCCGTTCCCACCTCAAGAACCTGCGGCACCAGAACCGTTTACCCGGGAACTGCGATGATCTATCTGAGCGGTGCGGAAGTTTATGTTAACGGCGCATTTATAAAAACAGATGTGCTGACCGTGGGCGAGAAAATCGTCCATCTGGGAACTCTTCTGCCCGCGCAGCTGCAAGGTCTTGATGTTGAAAGCCTTGATTGCAAGGACTTGCGTATCATTCCGGGTCTGGTCGATCCGCACTTGCATCTTTCCGGTGGCAGCGGTGAACGCGGTGGATTTTCGACACAATCTTTGGGTGTTCTCCTTTCGGAGTGTGTCGGTGGCGGAGTCACAACTTTGGTGGGCACCTTGGGTGTCGATACAACCACGAAGACGATGCCCGATCTTATCGGTCGCGCCAAAGCTTATCGCGAGCTCGGCCTTACCGCCTACTGTTACACCGGAGGCTACGATTGTCCTCCGCACACGATGACCGATTCGGTACGAAATGACATTATCTTCATCGAAGAAATCATCGGCGTGGGAGAGTTGGCCATCGCAGACCCGCGCGCGCCGGAACCTTTGCTGCACGACCTGGCCCGAGCTTCGATCGATGCCTATGTTGGAGGCATGCTGAGTAACAAACCTGGCATCACCCATATTCATGCCGGCCCCGGAGAAAAGCGCCTTAAAACGGTGCGCGATCTTTTGGCTCAGCACGAAGTGTTTCCCCGCAATCTGCACATCACTCATATCGGGCGCAGCCGCGAGCTCATGGTCGAAGCCGTGGATCTTGCTAAACGAGGTTGTTACGTTGACTTGGATTTGTGGGAACGCGATTTCGCCGTTTGGTATAAAGTTTATCGTGAGCTGGACGGGCCGTTGTCACAATTGACAGTGTCTTCGGATGCCGGGCAAGGGGCACCGGCGGAACTGTGGTATGAAATGCGCGACTACGTCCTAAAGGAAGGAGTCGCCATTGAGGAAATTCTTCCCCATTTTACTTTGAATACGGCGACGGCCCTGCGGTTAAAAAACAAAGGCCGTATCGCCGTGGGAGCCGACGCCGATTTGGCTGTTTACAGTGTCAAAGACCTTGAGATGAAATACGTGATTTCCCGTGGCAGTATCTTGATGAGAAATGGGAAATTCTGTTTCGGACAGGCTCCCCATAATGCGAGAAGGGATTTTGACATTTATGGAATCCGCAAAGAAGACTAAGAAAAAGAAAACCGCGGCGCTTCCTGTGAAAGTCGTACATCCTGAAGGCACTTTGATTATCATCGGCGGCCGCGAAGATAAATCCGGTGAAATGAAAATCCTGAAAGAAGTCGCGCGGCGCGCCGGCAATGGCAAACTGCTCGTCATCACGGCGGCCAGCGAAGTTCCCGAAGAAGTGTGGCCGGAGTACCGCGACCTTTTTAAAAAACTCAAAGTGAAGCACACCGAACACCTGCATCTCAATCAGCCGGATGAAGCAAAACATTTTGATCTCGATAAAATATTTCACAACGTGAAAGTCGTTTTCTTCACCGGCGGTGACCAACTCAAATTGACCAGTAAACTGGGCGGAACTTTGATCATGGATCACGTTTTGGAGGTTTTTAAAAAAGGCGGCACTTTGGCCGGAACCTCTGCGGGAGCTTCCATCATGGGTGAAACCATGCTTGTGGGCGGAGAAAACTCTGAATCCCGCAAAATCGGAAACTGGATGATGGCACCGGGAATGCGTTTCGTGCAAAACATCATTATCGACCAGCACTTTGCCCAGCGCGGACGCATCGGCCGTCTGTTGGGAGCCGTGGCTTTGAATCCAGGGATCATGGGTCTTGGTATTGACGAGGGCACCGCGGTCATCGTTGAAAATGACCGCTTCCGTATTGTCGGAGAAAATGCCGTTTACGTTCTGGACGGCCGTGGTGTGTCCTACACCAATATTTCCGAAGCGTCGCCCGACAAAACCATGTCCATTCACGATGTGCAATTGCATGTTTTGGCGGAACCGGAAATTTTTGATTTAAAGAAACGCCGGCCTCTGGTCGAAGAGTCGCCGTAACATGCAGAACTCTGTAAATTTCCAGGCATTCTTGATTAACCGCTTCTCTCCCCTCATGCTGAACGCGGCAAAAGGGGGATTCTATGGAAATTTATGAAGCACTCAAAAAAGATCACGTGAAGGTGAAACAAATCCTGCATGAAATGCTGGCCATTCCTGACACGGATGATGCCAACCGCACACGCCTGGTGCAAATGCTTCGGGATGAATTGATACCCCACGCTCGTGCGGAAGAAGCGATCTTTTATAATTCTTTGCGAACGGCGGCTTCCGGCAAGGATCTCGCGATGCACGGTTACCGTGAACATCTTGAAGCCGAAGGACTTCTGCGCATGTTGCAAGCCCAGGACAAGGTCAATATGGACTGGAAAAACACCGCGAGCAAACTCTTAAGCGCACTGGAGCATCATATTCAGGAAGAAGAAGGCAATATGTTCAATGAAGCGCGCAAGAACTTTTCCGCGGAAGAAGCGCAGATGATGGGCAGCGCTTTTGAAAAATTGAAACCGGAAATTCGTGAAGAAACTATTCTCGGAACCACCTGGGATATGGTCGCGAACATGATGCCGCCACGGTTTACAGACAGTTTCAAAAACTCACGCTCATCACATCCTTAGCGAAAGGATGATTTGCAGGCGGCATGAAAGCACGCCTGCAAATCACCGGTGTTAGTAATTTCCTTTATGCTGTTTATCGTAACCACGTCTGTCACGGTTTAAGTAACCGAGGTCTTCGCGCCGGTAATTGTGTGTATTCGAACGCCGCGACTGACGCATATTCTGCCGGTCGCCGGATGTCTGATAACTCGGGTTCTGGTGGGCGCGTTCGGTGTCGATGATATGGCCATCACCGGTGGTGCGGCTTTTCTGATTTTTGTAGTGCTTCATATCTGCAACCTCCGTGAGACTTTCTCACCTGCAGATTACCACTTCTTTGCGAACGCCCAAGAGGCTGACAGGACAGAGGCCTAAAAAACATGGGATTTGTAATCCCGAGTCCAGCGCCCCCGGGTGTATCTTTCAGAGTGAGATGATGTTCGGCGCCCGGCGGGCGCAAGCTGATTTTAAAACCAAAAGAGTGAGGGTATTTTTATGCAACAAATTTATGAGCTGCTGGAAAAAGACCACCGTGAAGTTCAATCGCTGCTGCAACAAATTGAAGATGCCTTGGAGGACGAGGACTTCGATCATGCCGAGGATCTCTTCCAAAAAGCCAAAGCGGAGCTAACAGCTCACTCCAAAGCCGAAGAAGAGGTGTTCTATGAACCTCTGAAAGTCGTCAGCCTCGAAGAAGAAGGCGAAGAACTGGCTTGGGAAGGTGAAGAAGAGCATCACGTCGTCGCACTTCTTTTGAATGAGCTTTCCCGCCTAGGTGCGGATGAAGACGCCTGGAAAGCGAAATTAAAAGTCCTTTCCGAACTCGTCGATCATCACATCGAAGAAGAAGAAGGCGAAATTTTCGAGGAAGCCCGAAAATGCTTCTCTGACGAAGATGCGGAGGAGATCGCCGAAAACTTCGAAGAGCTGAAAGAGACTTATCTTTCCATGGTTGACGAAGCTCTAGCCGCGGATATTGAGATTTTCAACAATCCCGTTCTTTCCGGAGGCGGTTATCAAGAGGAACTACGCTAGGAGTGGTGCTATGAGAACGCGCAATGTTTTATTATTTCTAGGATGTGTGACTGGGGCTTTCGTGCTGGGCTCGCAACTGGGCCCGCGCTTACAGCAGGCACGCGGTTCAAGACGACAGGATTTCGGTGGAAAACTGCAGGACAATAATCCAGAGCAGGACACCGAAAAAGTGGATTTGACGTCGGATGACTCGTTCCCGGCCAGCGATCCGCCGTCATGGAGCAGTTCCATCTCCCACCACTAGAACTTAAGCAAATACCATCGCAACATCGCCAATGCGGTTGAGATAATACCGCTTGGCGTTTTTGTCTTTATGGCAGAAAGCCTGCAAGTAATCGCCGTCGGGATTTCTCACAATGCCGATCGGACTTAAACGGCGTGTTTCACCTTTGGCGGAACCGCCTTGATAAATCATATCAATATCTTTTTTTGCGGTGATCGCTTCGATGATGATTTTGTATTTGCTGTCTGAAAGTGATTGCAGCGAATAATCACGCCACCACAGATTTTTTCCCTGGCTTTTAATGATTTGAGACAGAGTGATGTTTTCGCCCATCTTCTTGAAACACTCCAAGCCGACATACAGGCACGCCTTGGCGTCGTCATAAGCGCGATGCGCCTGACCGCCGTCAATATTCAAATGCTTCACCAAAGTTTGCAGCTTGTGATTTTCCACACCGTGAATCCACTTGCGCGAAAGAAGGCTTGTGCACAACGCCGGCTCTTGCGGCAGCGGCAGATGTGATTTTTCAAAATCCGCGACAAGGAAGCCCAGATCAAACGGTGCATGGTGAGCCATCACAATGGAGCCTTTGCAGAACTCGTAAATCTCGTGAACTTTTTCGCTCATCAGCGGCGCATTCTGCACCATTTCGTTGGTGATACCGTGGATACCGATGATGAAATCGCTCATGAGCTCGCGCGGTTTTAAAAGAAACTGCAGCCGGCCCACCTCTTGACCTTTGTGCCATTTGACCGCGCCGAACTCGACAATATCGTAACCGACGGGGTAAGCACCGCTGGTTTCGGTGTCGAAAGCCACGTAAGTGTATTCGCTCCAAGGAAGATCTAAATTCATAATGCTCCCCAACCTATACCGATATCGGCTTTTGGTCCAGTTCCACTCAAGGGGCGTCCGCGAAATCTTTGTTTTTCATCTTTGATTGAGTCACAATGAGACGACTATCTATGCGAAGATACATTGCTTTTATCATTCTCTTGCTGAGTTCGTGGAACGTTTTCGCCGCTGAGGGCAACACGTCGCCGACCTTTCAGCTTTCCGGTGACGTCAGTCTGCTGTCGCACTATGTAGAATACGGTCTTTCGCAATCCGATAAATCACCAGCACTCCAGGGCTCATTCTGGTTTAACTTCGGCCCGCAATTCCGCTTGGGACTGTGGGGTTCGAACACCAACTTTGAACACAGTGACGATCATTTCAACTTGCGCTTAAACGCTGACATCAAAGTCAGCTTTTCCACCGCGACTCATTTGATCATCACTTACAGTAAGAGCCAGTACTACAATGGCGGCGATCACAACGGTGATTTGCTGGGCGGCCATTTCCACTTTGGCGACTACCGTATCCTTTACGACACCAACAGCAATTGGGAAGCCACCGATCACCGCTCCACTCGCTATGCTTTCGGCAAATTGACCAACGTTTTTGGTTCGTGGAAATGGGATAATGAAATCGGTTACAACACGCCGGATGTCGACAATATCAATCCGTATTTTGATTTGCGCACGGGGTTGGGAACCAAATGGGGTGTGATTTTCTTTGAAGGTTCTGTAACTGGCACCAGTGAAAGTTCACAGTTCAATGGTGCCGGAGACGTTTTCTTTATTCTGTCTGCGTCGACGGAGCTTTGATTCCCGTCTCTTCTTTGAGATCTTGATCCACTTCTTCTTTCAGATCTTTCGGAGCCTGCGCTTTTTTGCGGTTGCTGATTTGATTTACGAAATTATCGTAAACAGACATATCCACACGGGCAGGACCAAACAGCGTGTCGAGCTTGCGCGGTTTGCGTCCGTCGGAAGTCAGCTCTTTTTGTGCGATCTTCACACGGATGAATCCCACCAGTTTTGCCGGATCGATTTCACCGCGTTTTTCCTTCACGCTGATACCGCCAGCCACCGTGACCGTATTGCTTTCCAATGAGGCCAGAATTTTATTGCGAACAATATCAAAGCGCTCGGAAGCGACTTTATTTGCTGACATCACGCTGCCGCCAGGAACCGCTTGCACGAAAAGACCCGAAGTAATTCTGATATCCGCATCCTTCAAACCCGCGGTGACACCTTTGATTTTATCCATGACCTTGACGAAGTTCGCATTCGGTTGCGCCGAACCTCTTTCAAAGAGCATGTAATCAGGAATATCAAAATCATAACCTTCCGGAGTCACGACGACGTTTTTAGCGACATCATTCATCTGATCCGCCAGATAAGCCGCCACCACTTTCGCGGAGCCCATGTCCAAAAGATTCGGCGTTTTATCCGCCGGCTCCATGAAGCTTTGGAATGCCTTCAAAGGCTCGTTCAAAATATCCAGAAATAATTTTTCAAGAGTGATTTCCGCACCGAAGTTTTGGAAGTTGTATTCGATCACGGAAGGTGTCGAGAAATAATCCGACACCGCTTTTTTGGTTTCTTCAGACTGACCAAGGAGCCACATAACGAGGAAGAACGCCATCAACGCCGTCATAAAGTCGGCCAAGGCCACCTTCCAGGAACCCCCGTGGTGACCGCCGCCAGAGACGATGATTTTTTTGATGACGATTGTCTGTTTCTTCTCTGCCATTTGTTTCTAGTCCAGTTCCGCGGGTTGCGCCCGCTCCACTTTCTGCGCGCGAACCCTTACGCCGCTGCTTTTTTGATTTCTTTTGTTGCCTTGTCGATCTCGTCGAAAGAAGGACGTTCTTCCGGCATGATCGTACGGCGTGCGTACTCAACACATACAATCGGCGGTGCGCCTCTTTGCAGAGCAATCATCGCCGCTTTAATACATTGCAAGTAACGGCCTTCGGCTTCGATATCCGCACCCATTTTTGTTGCGGTAGGACCGATCAAACCGTAAGCACCGAAAACCCCTAACATCGTACCGACCAGAGCGCCCGCGACGAGAGAACCGATCTTTTCCACACCCTCAGTCAAGTGACCCATCGTTTTTACGATACCCAAAACCGCGGCAACGATACCCAGACCAGGGAAACCGTCCGCAACAGTTTGCACCGCATGCTGCGCCATGTGTTCTTCAGAGTGAATCGCCTTGATATCCGCATCCAAAAGATCATCCACGTCATAAGGAGACATTTCGGCGGAAAGTGTGATCTTCATCGTATCGCAAAGGAAATGAACCGCGTGGTGATTGTGCATAAAGCTGGGATAAGCTTTAAAGATGTCGCTTTTTTCCGGTTCCTCGATGTGTTTTTCAATCCCTTGCGGGCCTTCTTTACGGAAAGCCTGGAAGAGCTGGAACATCATCTGCAAGAGTTCGACGTAATCCTGTTTCTGCGGGCCCTTTGCTGTCATCGCTTTGATACCCAGCTTGAAACCGGCTTTGATGATCTTCATGGGGTTTGCGATGATGTATGCACCCAGTGCCGCACCACCGATGATCATCAATTCAAGGGGAGCTGATTTGATAATGACGGACATGTGACCACCTGCAAGCAGGAAGCCTCCGAACACCATCACGAAAACGACTATGATACCTACAAATCCCATATGGTATGACCTCTCAGTTTCTCTATCGGTGCGAAGTGTGTTAACATTGAGTCATTGTTAAATAAACTTGCCCATGGTCGGGAGTGGAGCTAAGAGGAATTGGTATGAAACTCATTTTGCACGTGATCCTTCTTCTCTGTGCGGGTCTTTGGTCCTGGGCCGCGGATCCTAACGACACCGATCCTCTTCTTGCAGAAACTAAAGTGGTTCCTTATGAATGGAGCCCCGGTCAAGGCGGCAGCCTCACCGTGCAAATGAAACTGCCCGAGGGTTATCACGCTTACGAAGATAAATTCAGCGTGGTGATTCTGGAACCGGATGGATTCCAAGTTGCGCCTTTTAAAATCGAGCCGCTGAAAAAATGGTACGACAAGTTTTCCAAGAAAGAACGCTCGGGAATCGCAGGAACGGCGACACTCACCGCGCATATCGAAGCTCCGTCACGCTTTTTAAAAAAACACGGCAAGATGAAACTGGAGCTGACCTATCAGGCTTGCTCCGATCAGTTTTGCCTGTTCCCGACCACCAAAGTGATCGAAGTTCCCATCACCGTGACCATGGTTGAAGGTGAACCGCGTTTGGAATCCGCCACCGGAAGTCTGCCGTCCACACCTTCCACCTTCTTTGGCACCGACAACTTTAATAAATACCTGGGCTCGGGAATGCTTGCGGGTTTGCTGTTTGTGTTCCTTGCGGGGATTTTCACGAGCTTCACACCTTGTATTTTTCCGATGATTCCGATCACGCTCGCCGTGCTCGGCAATCATTCCAATGAGCGCAGCCGCTTAGTAAATTTCATCACCAGCTGCGTTTATGTTCTGGGAATCGCAACGACGTATTCCATTTTAGGATTGATCGCCGCCTCCAGCGGCAGCCTTTTCGGAGCGGCCCTTGGAAATCCTTATGTTCTTGCGGTCGTGTGTGTGATTTTCCTCACGATGGCTCTGAGCATGTACGGTTTGTTCGAATTGCAAGTGCCGGCGTTTGTGCGCAATCGCCTGGGCACCGGCAAACAAAAGCAAAGCTTAGGCGGCGCTTATCTCACGGGCCTTTTTGCCGGTATTGTCGCAAGTCCTTGCGTGGGACCGGTGCTGGTGGCGATTTTGACTTATGTTGCTTCGACACAAAATCGTCTCATGGGTTTCCTTTATCTTTTCGTTTACGCTCTGGGACTGGGGCTGATCTTTATTGTGTTGGGACTTTCCAATCAGGTTTTAAAAGCTCTTCCCCGCTCCGGCCCGTGGATGAATTCTTTTAAATTCATTCTCGGCACACTGATGCTCACCGCGTTTTATTATTATCTGGAACTTTTACTGCCGGGCCGCTGGTTTGATGCCGCGCTTGGCGTCGGCCTTGTGATCTTGGCAAGCGTGTATGGCGCATTCATGGCGGTGAAAAATGCTCCGCCGTTACGCCGTATTCAAAAGGGTCTTATGCAGGCAGTGCTCTTTATCGGTTTTGGTTCATTAGTTATCGCCGCCTTTGATTTGCGTCCTTACATTCGCAGCAATTTTATTGCGACAGACAGCTTGAACCGTATTGAGAAATTGAACTGGCAGCCGTACTCGCAGCAAGCACTCGATGACGCTGCAAAAAAACAAAAGCCGGTGATTGTCGATTTCTGGGCCGACTGGTGTGCCGCTTGCCACGAGTTGGAAGAACAGACTTTCACCGACATTCGTGTTCGCGCTATGGCGGAAAATTTCGTGCTGTTGAAATTCGATGCGACTCAAGATTCCGAAGAATTGCGGGCTCTTAAGAAGAAGTACAGCATTCAAGGTTTGCCGACGGTCATTTTCATCAATCCGCACGGTGTGTGGATCGACGCACTGACTCTGACTCAATTCGAGAAACCGGAACTGTTCTTAAAGCGCATGGAAAAAAGCGCGCAATAGACTCACATTTCAAGCGCGCAAAATTTTCGGAAGCGGAACTCTTTCTTGCCGCTTTTCATCGCTCGTGGTTTATTCTAAAGCCATGAGCACACACTCCATTTCCATTGAGCGTACAACCACGCCGAAGCAAAAACCGCCGGTTTCCTCCCTGGGATTCGGCCGTTACTTCACCGATCACATGTTTTCCGTCCGCTATTCCAGCGCCAAAGGGTGGCACGACGCCAAGATCACACCGTACCAGTCTTTGCCTTTGGATCCTGGCGCAAGCGTTCTGCACTATGGACAAGCGTTGTTTGAAGGCATGAAAGCTTTTGCGCACGAAAACGGAAATTGCGTCATGTTTCGTCCGGAGTTCAACTGGCAACGCATGGTTGAAGGCGCCGAACGTCTGTGCATGGAAGCGCCGCCAAAGGAACTGTTCCTTGAAGGCATTCGTCAATTGATCAAAGTCGATCAAGACTGGATTCCGCGTGAAAAAGGCAGTTCTCTTTACATCCGTCCTACATTGATCGGCACGGAAGCTTTTCTCGGCGTGCGTCCCGCGGAAGAATATTTATTCTTCACCATTCTTTCCCCGGTGGGTTCTTACTACGGCAATGACAATAAACCTGTGAAAATCTGGGTGGAGGAAGAGTTCTCGCGAGCGGCTCCCGGTGGCTTGGGTGCCACGAAAGCGGCGGCGAACTATGCGGCAAGCCTGAAGGCGGCCCTGGCGGCGAAAAAGAATTCCTATTCTCAAGTTCTGTGGCTGGATGTGAACCGCGAATACGTCGAAGAAGTCGGTACGATGAATGTGTTCTTTGTGTTTGAAGACGAGATCGTTACACCGGCTTTGGGCGGAACTATTTTGGGCGGCGGTACACGCCACTCCATCATCACGCTTTTGAAAAATCAGAATAAGAAAATTTCCGAACGCAAAATCAGTCTCAAGGAAATTCGTGAAGGTGCACAGTCCGGCCGCCTGAAAGAAATTTTCGGCACAGGCACCGCCGCCGTCATCAGTCCTGTGGGCGAGCTGGCAGCCAAAGATTGGAAGATCACCGTGAATAAGAATGAAATGGGTCCTGTGGCTGCGTCTTTGTATGAAGAGCTCACCGGTATTCAACAGGGCACACGTCCTGATGCGCACGGTTGGCTTTTTAAAATTTAGTCATAATGATTTCTTGGAACGTTTCTTCTTGAGACGTTCCCCTAAAAAAAAGAATACCCGAACATAAAAAAACGAGATTCCTTTTAGCGTTCCCGACCTAATTCCGATTAGTTAAGAGTCCTACATTTAATGACCCCATGGAGGGACTCTTTCTTGGGACTAAAGATCGGTACGTTCCGCGGATACATTTTTGTACTCTGCCTTTTTTCGTGGGGAATTCTTAGCGGATGTTCTCTTGAAGCCGATTTGGCGCAAATCGGGTCGCAATTATATCCTGGAGATTCTCTCCCCTCGCTGACCCAGGGTCTCCCCAAATTCGTCGCCAATAAAGGATTGGTGCGCGCCTCTTTCGGAGCGCAGATGGGTACGAGTGTCGCATTTTCTGAGGATGGCAACACGCTCGTTGTCGGTCTGCCGTTTGACTCCTTTGGGTTTTCCGCCGCGGATACTTTGATGCAGGCGGGATCCGCTTTGGTCTATGTTCGCAGCGGCGGCACGTGGGTCTTGCAGCAAAAACTGCTGCCTTCAGGAACCAATGCCCGCAAACAAGGTGATGTTTTCGGATATAGCGTCGCAATTTCCGGAGACACCATTGTTGTCGGCGCTCCTCAACAGGATTACGACGAGAACGGTGATAATATGGTCGCCGACTCCGGCGCCGTCTATGTCTTCACCCGCTCTGCCGGTGTGTGGTCACAGCAACAAAAATTAGTCGCAACCGGTACCAATGGCCGCGTTTCCGCAGATTTATTCGGAATGAGAGTCGCAATCTCCGGCGACACCTTGGCAGTTGGAGTTCCGTATCATGATTACGATGAAAGTGGCGCCAACGCTTTGTCGAACGCAGGAGCGGTGTTAGTTTTCGCAAGAGCGGGAAATGTCTGGAGCCCGCAACAAACACTTGTCGGCACGGGAACAAACGGTCGCAAGGCCAATGACAGTTTTGGTTTCAGCATCGCTATGTCCACAGACACACTGGTGGTGGGCGCGCCTAAACAAGCTTATGATGCTGCGGGCGGGTCGATGGTTTCGGATTCTGGAGCCGCCTATGTGTTTACTAAATCTGGCAGCACCTGGAGTCTGCAACAGAAACTGATCGCCAGCGGCACGAACGGGCGCATGGGCGCCGATAATTTTGCCTACAGTGTTGCCATTTCGGCGGACACCGTCGCGGTAGGTGTGCCCCAACAAGCTTTTGATGCCACCGGGGGATCGTTCACCCCTCAATCCGGAGCCGTCTACGTCTTTACTCGAACGGCGAGTACTTGGAGTCTGCAGCAAAAGCTTGTCGCTAGTGGCACGAATGGACGTCTTACCGGCGACGGCTTTGGTTTCAGTATTGCTATTTCCGGCGACACCATCGCCGCAGCCGCGCCTCAACAAGATTACGATGCCGCGGGAGTCGTCTCGGTTGCAGATGCAGGCGCCGCCTACATCTTCACGAGAACCGCCGGCGTCTGGAGTTCGCAACAAAAGCTCGTTGGCAGCGGCACAAACGCTCGCAACACTCAGGATAGTTTCGGGTACGCCATCGCCGTCACCGGAGACACCGTCGCGGTGGGCGCCCCGTCTCAGGATTACGATAAAGACGGCGCTCAATTTGTCGAGTATGCAGGCGCGGTTTTTATTTCTTCACGCTCCGCAAACGTGTGGACTCAGCAAACAAAACTCGCCGACGACGCCCATATTTTAAGCCGCTCTCCCATGGGAGTTGGATACTTTGGCATGACCACCGCTCTTTCTGAAGACGGCAACACGCTTGTCGTGGGATCGCCTTATGATTCCTTTGACGCCAACAACGGCAACCTCGTCATTGGGGCCGGCGCCGTCTACGTTTACGTGAAAAACGGCAGCGGCTGGAGCTTTCAACAAAAATTAGTCGGCGTCGGCACGAACGGCCGCACTTACGGAGATCAATTTGGTTTCAGTGTCGCCATATCCGGTGACACTCTTATAGCCGGAGTTCCCGGACAGTCTTACGATGAAAACGGCGCAACGCTGATGTCCTCCTCCGGCGCCGCTTACGTTTTTACTCGCTCCGCCGGCGTTTGGAGTTTGCAACAAAAACTTGTCGCGAGCACTACCAACGGACGCAACCCCGGTGATGACTTTGGTCACAGCGTCGCCATTTCCGGAGACACCATCGTCATCGGAGCCCCTAATCATGCCTTCGACGAAAATGGGGCAAACGCAGTCTCTTACGCTGGGGCGGCCTTTGTCTTTACAAGATCCGCGAATGTCTGGAGTGTGCAACAAAAACTGGTCGGCGGCGGCACCAACGGACGCGTAAGCGGAGACAATTTCGGGAACAGTCTTGCGCTTTCAGGCAATACCGTTGTCATAGGTGCTCCGTACCAAGATTACGATGAAAACGGCGCGAACTCCGTTTCTGAGGCTGGCGCCGCTTATGTCTTTACAAGATCGGGCAGTGTGTGGAGCCTTGAAGAGAAACTTGTCGCCATGGGGACTCACGGCCGGGAATCCGGCGATCAGTTCGGCTCAAGTGTTGCCCTGTCAGGTGAAACCGTTGTTATTGGCGCCCCCTTTCAAGATTACGATGCCGATGGAAACAACCTGATTGGCGATGCCGGGGCCGCTTACGCGTTCACTCGCACTGCCGGGGTTTGGAGCTTCGAACAAAAACTCGCAGGCCAAGGTAATAATGGACGAGGTGCCAACGACCAATTCGGAACAAGCACGGCTGTTTTCAACGACACCGTCATTGTCGGCGCACCTTTGCAGGAGACGGACGAAAACGGCGACAATCCGATAACGGACGCGGGTGCTGCTTTTGTCTTTGCACGATCCTCCGGTGTATGGAGCTTAGAGAAAAAATTAGCCGGCAGCGGCACTAATGGGCGCATGAACACGGATTATTTCGGGTTCGGCATCGCTGTTTGTGGAAACACGGTTGCGATCGGTGCCCCAGGTCAGGACTATGATGGCAGCGGCGCCGATCCTTCTACGGACGGCGGCGCCCTTTGGGTTTTTGATCTTTCAAAATAGATCGATTTTTTACAAACGCTTCAGTCGCGCGATTTCCATTTTCGCTTCATTCAAAGCGGCTTGCGCGGCGATCATCTGCGCCTCTTTTTCAGCCAAGAGCTTTTGCAAATGGTTCATGCGCACTTCAAAACTCTTGATGACGTTGTTGTGGCGATCGACCATCTCTTGAACTTTAAGATCCAAGCTTTTGCGCTCGTTCACGCGCTGGGAAAGCTGTGTGATTTTTTGCCCGGCTTCGGTCGCAAGACCGTTGTGGCTTTGCTCCAGGCGGCTTAAATGCTGCGCGTGTTTTTCAAATTTCATGTTGGAAGATTTGATCAGTTCATTGACTGTCGCGACGATTTTGTTCATCTGCTCAGCCAGCGCCTGGTTCTGCGCTTTGAGTTCAAAGATCTGACGATCCGTGTTCAAGTAACCGTTGGCGGAAGTCCCTAGGGCGGAGCTGTCCATCACGGAACTTTTCACCGTTTTCTTTTCCCCGAACAGTTCCGGATTCAATTCTTTGTGCATACCAAGCCCCTCCTTAGGACAATAAAAAATTCTACGTCCCCTATCATATTTTTTCTGGACTAAAATTTCAAATATTCATACTTTAAGCGCCAAGGAGAGGGGGTTGTTTTGCTCAAAGTTGGTCAGCTTTTAAAATTCGTTTCAGATCTGAATCCGCAAAACACTCCGACCCGTCTGTCTTTCTTCAACTTTCTGCGCGGTTTTCCTCACTCTGACGACCTTCTCAGCGCCGAATTGATCGAAATGTTTTTCAACTACTGCATGGATTATCCGCACTGGGCATCCAACAAGCAGCAGTTGGGCCATGAAGTTCAGTTTTTGTTGGAGAATTTCAATAGCTTCTATCAGCAGAAATTCGACCTCAGTCCGATCCGTTTTCCGCAAAACATGCAGCTTGTCGAGATCGAGCATTTCTCTGATCTTATTGACGCAGTGAGTGCTTATGTTAAGACTCTATGCGGCGAAAACGACAAGTTCCGCGTGCTGCCCGATCAGAATAAGCGCGCGGTGGTCATCCTCTTGCGTGAGGATAAAAGCCTCGAAGTGCGTACTTTTGACCGCAAGTTCACGATCCGCCAAGGTCAGCTGGAACCTTTGCGCAAGGATCTCGTGCTTTATTACTCTCCGGAGCTGGAACTCAGCACGCAGCACACCCATAAAATTGAAGTGGCTCCTTACATCACAGCTCAATTCCGTATTCACGGCGATAAAGTGACGGGCTCTCTTTTGCGCGGTTACGTCTTCCAAAAACTGCAGGAGATGAAGAACGAGCCTCTGCAGGAGCAAACTCGCATTCTTTTCCCGATCAAGCGCCTGGAGCAGTTCTTCGTCGACCGTCGCACTGATCCTTATTATCAAGACCTGGTCAGCCAGCTTGAAAGAACCTGCGCTCTAGTTCAACAGGGTGATGCTGAGGCCTTGAAATGGTCCTCCATCGTTTTGAACAAGGCGGAAACGGCTCTGGATAACGTCTTTTTGGGAGATAAGCTCATGACTCTGCTGGTCCGTGACCTTCGCCATGCTATCGGCGAACACGGCCGCAAGAATATCTCCTCTTCCGACCTCACTGGTGATATATTGACTCTTCAACACCTACCTGAGGCAGATGAAGAATGTCTGAAAATAACTCCGCTCAAAGAGTTCGACTTAACAAATTAATCGCTGACAGCGGCCTGGCATCGCGCCGTCATGCCGATCGTATGATCGAAGAAGGCCAAGTCACCGTGAACGGCAAACGCGTTTACGAATTGGGCGTCAAAGTGGATCCGAGCGAAGACCGCATCCTGATCAACGGCAAACCGTTACGCAAACCTCTGACGCAAAAACTTTATCTCGTTATCAACAAGCCCAAAGGCGTTTTGACAACGATGGAAGATCCGCACGGCCGTCCCACGATCGCTGACTATCTCGAAGGAGTTCCCGCACGTGTATTCCCCGTGGGTCGTTTGGACTGGGACTCTGAAGGCATGTTGCTTTTGACCAACGATGGGGACTTTGCCAACAAAGTCATGCATCCCAAAGCGGAAGTCACTAAGACGTACCTTGTGAAACTCGACGGTCAGCCGCAACCGCATCATATTGAAAAACTCAAAAAAGGTGTGAGCATCATCGGCGGTAAGGTTTCCGCACGTCACATCGAGAGAATTAAAAAATCCGGCGAGAAAAAATCCGAAAAGTACGAGTGGTATAAAATCGTCATCACCGAAGGTAAAAACCGTCAGATCCGTCAGATGTTTGCCAAAGTGGGCTTTGACGTTTTGAAACTGCAGCGTGTGGCCATCGGTCGTTTGCGCTTGGGAGCTTTGAAACCGGGTGAGCTGGTGTATCTGAATGATGTCGCTATTGAGCGCGTCTTCCTGGCTGACGATCCGGATGAAGTTAAAACCAAACGCACCTACAAGGGGCGCGCGACCAAGTCGTTTAAAAAAACGGCGAAACCCGCTTCCCGTATACGCGTTAAGAAAAGCAAGGAATCTTAGAGGACACCATGAACCCACGCTTAAGAGGAACCATTGAAATTTCCTTAGCCAGCATGGGTTTCGGTTTCTTGGGCATCTTTGGCAAGTGGGCCTTTCAATCCGGTCTTTCCGTCGGAGAATTTCTTTCCTACCGCTTCACCTTAGCCGCACTTTTGATTTGGATTGCCTTGCTGCTTTTCAAACCGGACTGGGTGAAGCTCACTAAAAAACAGCTTTTTATCGCCGCGAGCCTGGGCATTTTCGGTTACGCCTTTTTCTCCACTTTGTATTTTGAAGCGATCAAAGGCATGAGCGTCACTCTGGCGGCTCTGCTGCTTTACACCTACCCGTTCTGGGTGAATATCTTTTCGCACTTTTTCACTCACGATAAAATTTCCGGCAAAGAAGCCTTGTGTCTGGTGGCGGCCTCTTTCGGATTGGTGCTGCTGTTGTCGGGGCACATCGAGGTCCACAATATCTGGGCGGTCGCTGCCGGTTTGGGTTCCGCGATCAGCTATGCGATTTATGTTCTGCTCTCGGGGCGTTTGCAGAAAAATGTCCGGCCTGTTTCTTCTTCATTGTATGTGATCACCTTCGGCGCGATAGCGCTTTCGCTTTTTCACCGCCCGCACTTTGCAGACGTGCAAAATCTTTCCAGCTTTCAAGTCAGCTGCATCTTTGGGATTGCGGTGATTTGCACCGTGATGCCTTTGACTTTGGAGCTTGCGGCCCTGCAAAAACTCAAAAGCACGGAAGTGGCACTGCTGATGATGATTGAACCACTCACCGCGGCCTTCATGGGCGCTTTAATCTTTCATGAAAGTTTGAGTGTGCGACAACTCATGGGAGCATTGATTATTGCCGCGGCCCTGGTTACAAATACCATCTCTCGCAAGGTAACGTCTCTGTCTGAGACAAGCACATCGTCGAGCTAGATTAACTTTCATTACAATATGAAGAGAACTAATCTGTTCGCTATAAATTATCGTTGAAAAAAACCGATAAGAAAGGCATGAGAAACGGTACGTTCTTTGTCTTATTCTTAGCTCTTTTTACGTGCTCGGCACATGCTTCGCCATCCTCATTAACTTTTCAAGGACGAATTCTCAAAACTAACGGAAGCCCTCTCGAATATTCCAACGTCAGTTTCGTGTTTCAGATCACGAATCCCAGCGGTTCGTGCGTGATCTATCAAGAACAAATCACCGGTTATAACATGGTCAACTCCGGCGGTGTTTTCGATGTGCCCATTGGAAGTGGCACAGTTCAGTTTCCGTTAGTCACGACCAATATCCTGGATGTGTTTAACAACTCCACCATTTACACGTGCGGTTCTTGCTCTGTCGTCAGCGGTACATATACTTGCTCCAACAGCACAAGCACTTACACAGCCTCTGAAGGAGATCTGCGCAAACTGCGTGTCTCCTTCCACGACGGCACAGGATGGAAAACGATTTCACCCGACAATATTATTCGCTCCGTTCCTTACTCCGCTTACGCTTGGTCGGCGCAAAAACTGGGAACCAATGTGGCTTCAGATTTTATTCTGAAAACCGGAGTGCCGACGTGTGCTGCCAACGAATTCCTTTCATGGAATGGAACGGCTTTAGTCTGCGCTCCGGTAAGCGGTGCTTCGGGTGGAACGGTCACTTCGGTTTCTTCGACGAATTCTTATATCACTGTGGCTAATGGAACTTCGACGCCAGCATTGACTTTGAATGTGGGTACGACGGCGGGCACTGTTGCTGCAGGTAATGATTCGCGTTTTACAGATGCGCGTGTTCCGAGTGGACCTGCAGGTGGCGATTTGAGTGGCACTTATCCGAATCCTTCTGTGGCGAAGATTCAAGGTGTTGCTGTTTCTAGTTCTGCACCGACCAGCGGTCAATTCATGAAGTATGATGGCACTCAGTGGGCTGGTGCTGCTATTGCGATGAGTGATGTGAATAATTTGAATTCCACTTTGAGCAACTATCACACAGTTGCCGCCTTTAATTCAGCCGTGGGTGGTGCGAACTGTGCGGCTTATGAGACTCCTTACTGGAATTCGGTTTCTGGTTCCTTTCAATGTCAGCCGATCAACGTTTCTGTCGCTGGGGATGTGAGCGGAACTATTGGGGCTGTTTCTGTTAATAAGATTAAAGGTGTTGCCGTTGATACAACGGGCTTAACTGCTGGGCAGATTCTTAAATATGATGGAACCAAGTGGGCTCCTGCTAACGACAGTAACGCTGGTGGTACTGTCACAAGCGTTGGAACCGGTACAGGTTTAACTGGTGGTCCGATCACGACTTCTGGAACTATTTCTTTGGCCAACACTGCTGTTACTGCGGGATCGTATGGTTCAGGTACGCAAGTGCCAACATTCACTGTGGATGCTCAAGGTCGTTTGACTGCTGCAAGCAATGTTTCGATTCCAACTGCGAGTGGTTCAACGACAGGCCTTTTAACTTCAGCTGATTGGACGACTTTCAACAATAAACTTGGTACTGCTTCAACATTCTCTGGTGATGTGTCTGGTACTGCCAGTGCAATAAGTGTTGATAAAATCAAAGGCACCGCCGTTAGTAGCACGACTCCTACTTCTGCTCAGTTCCTCGTTTATAACGGAACGACTCAGTACGTGCCTGTGACCATGTCAGGTGATGCGACGATGTCAGCAGCGGGTGCCGTCACGCTTAAAAATACCGGAACGGCTGGGACATATACGAAAGTCACTACAGATGCTCAAGGTCGTGTAACTTCTGGTACTACTTTATCTGCAACTGATATTCCCGCACTTGATTGGTCTAAGATCACAACAGGTCAACCGACTACTTTAAGTGGCTATGGAATCACAGATGCTGTTCAAAACGCAGGTGCAACACCCAGTGTGCAAACGGGTACTGTGGCTTCACGTCCTGCGGCGGGCACTGCGGGAAGATTGTATATCGGTTCGGATGACAATACTCTTTACCGAGATACAGGTTCTGCCTGGGTAAAAATCGGTGATGGCGCTGGTGCCACAGGTGTGAGCAGTGTCACAGCAAGTGCGCCTCTAGCATCCAGTGGCGGTACAACACCAAACATCACTATCACGCAAGCCAACTCCACAACGAATGGATACTTAAGCTCTACTGATTGGAATACATTTAATAATAAACTGGGAACTGCATCGACATTCTCAGGTGACGTCAGCGGAACATCATCCACAACAAGTGTGGATAAAATCAAAGGCAAATCCGTTGTACCGACAACCTACGCCGCGGGACAAACTCTCAGATACGATGGTACCAACTGGGTGAATGCTGTCTTGGGATTCGCGGATATTTCAGGGACCATCAGCGCTTCACAACTTCCCACAGTGCCCGTAGCCAACGGTGGTACGGGAATAACTTCGGGAACTAGTGGCGGTATTCCGTACTTCTCTTCCTCAACAACAATGGCTTCTTCTGCCGCACTCACTGCGAACGGAGTTGTTCTTGGCGGTGGCGCTGGAGCTGCTCCGACAACAACAGCGGCAGGAACGGCGAACCAAGTTTTGAGAATTCCTGGCGCAGGTGGCGCGCCGGCCTTTGGTGCGATTGATATTGCTCAGTCTGCAGCCGTCACAGGAACTCTGGGTGTTGGTAACGGCGGTACAGGGACAAACTCACTCACCGCGAATAGAATTCTTGCTAGCAACGGAACCGGTTCTGCGATCACGGCTTTTACATGCGGCGTGGGACAATTAATTACCTTTGATGCTGCTGGAGTTATGGGTTGTACGAATTATTCTTCCGCAGGATTTTTTGCCAACGGCGGAAATAGTCTCGGTGGCGCAGCTTCTCTGGGAACCAATGACGGTTACAACCTTGCTTTTGAAACTAACGGTATCACACGCATGACTTTGGACACCAACGGCTATCTCGGTGTCGGCACGGGAAGTCCTTCCGCGCGGCTGCACCTCTACAATAATTCCGCCACCAATTATATTAATATGGGTCTTACCGGTGGGTACACGTATTCACTAAAGGCTCCTACCGCAGGCACCTTCGCCCTTCGTGATGAAACCAACGGCGCGGACCTTATCTATGTCGACCCTTTTACGGCGGGCGGACGAAGTTTAAACCTTTTAAACGCCAAGATCGGTATCGGCACTTCAACTCCCGCAGCCGTATTAGATGTTAACGGCGCTTCACGCTCCACTTCTCACCGCGTTCAAAGTGCGGGCACCGATATGGGGCAAATCTATTACAATGCCGGTGCTTTCAAAGTGGAAGCCGTCGGCGCGACCATCCCTTTGAAATTTGCAACCAATGGAGTTGAAAGAGCGACCATTGACACCTCAGGAAATTTTGGTATCGCCAACGGCAGCCCTACATCCCTTTTGCATATTGGTGGCGCCGCTTACTCGGCTCCTTCATGGACGACTCAAGGCTCACATTTTTATATTCCTGGAGTCACTTCAACAGACACCACGGGATCTGGCACCATCGCCGCGCGCACGGTGGCTTCCATCGGGACACACACCTTTGCGGCGACCAATGCGGAAACAATCACCAACGCGTCTACTTTTTACATCGCGGGCGCTCCGTCAGCAGGAACAAACGTCACCATCACAAACCCTCTAGCCTTGTATGTAGGAACCGGAAACTCGGCATTTATGGGTAACGTCGGCGTAGGTACAACTACTCCAGCAGGTCAGCTTGCAAATACATCTCTGAACCTGGGCGACACAGGTACCATTGCAAGTGTCGCTGGGAACGGAATCGCGCCAGGCGGCTTAAACTGGCAAACCTCTGCATCCGGATATGCAGGGATTTTCTTTAACTCAGCGACCGTGGCGGCATCAAATGGCATCCAAGTTTATACCGCGGCTACCGATACCGCGTCTTACGTGATCAACGCGAGATCAAATGGAGTCAACCGATTTGCGGTACGCGCCGACGGAAACGTGGGTGTCGGAACCGCTTCTCCAGACAAATTACTGACCACCAACGGAGACGTCGCCGTCGGTGTCGACAAAACGGCGGGCACGGTCGGATACGGAAACGCACTTTGGTTCCGTGGCGTTGAGAACAGCACAGACTCCATATGGATGGCGAAATATGTAAACTCCACGGACGTCAGCTATCTAAGAGTGAATATCGGAGATGAAACCAGCGACTACTTCGTTATCGGCTCCTCCTCAGCCGGCTCTCCCGGTGGTGCTTGGACAAATGCCTTTTGGGTAAAGACTGACGGATCCGGATGGATTGGCGGCTCATTGACTCAAGCTTCGGACGCTCGGTTCAAAAAGAATATTCATCCTTTGGAAAACGCTCTCGAAAAGGTTTTGCGCCTAGAAGGTGTCACTTACAACTGGATCGACAAACGAAAACCCGCGGCGACACAGGTGGGATTGATTGCTCAAGATGTTGAAAAAGTCTTTCCTGAAGTCGTCGCCACCAATGATGACGGTTATAAATCGGTGGCTTATCAAAACTTGGTCGCACCGCTCATCAACGCGATTAAAGAACTCTATGCCCGCATGGTTTCCGGCCATGAAGCGCAAGAGCGTGAGATCGCGTCTTTGAAAAGCGCAAACGCTGTTTTGAACGAGAAAGTCGATACATTGAAAAAACAAAATGAAGATCTGCGCCAGGCGGTTTGTGAAATCAATCCTAAGGCGCGGGTTTGTAAAAAGTGAGCTCGCAGTGTCTCAAAAAGAGAAACTCAAATTAATTCCGCAATCAGCCGATAAGTATTATGTCGGAGGTGGCACGTGAAAAAACTAATTCTCCTCTCTCTTCTCGTCGTGGCGACAGGCTGTTCTATGGAAGCGTCCTTAGAGCAACTTGCAGTCAATTCTCCGATTAAATTCCAGGATCCGGCAAAGACCACAGGTCTTGTTTCCGGCTCTACACAGACAGGTACAGCGACAGGTTCTGATGGCGTGACTTATCACGTGCAAAGCACCGTGGGTAACTATATGTCCGGGATCGAGCAAACGACCTCAGACAACACTTACAAGGTTTACAGTTCCGTTCAGGGCGCTATCGTTTCCAACTAGACTTTAGGCCCTGGCCTTTTTCTTCTCTCAAGTTTCAAAATAAGACAGCCGATACAGCTTATGGATAAAACCATGGAAAGGTTTTCTATATGAAGAACATAGTTATGATCTTTATGTTCATAAGCGGTCTCGTGCATGAAGCGCAAGCTCAAGACCTCACGATCGTCGATGTCCGTCGCAATATCACTCTGGCCGAAGACGATCCCGTCTACAAAGACTTTTACATCAGCAATAATTCCGGCTCCGGCTTGAAGAAGAATCTCGTCGTCACAGCGGTGCGCAAGCTCAACATCCGTGACGCCAGCGGTGCCAACGCCGTCGGTGAAATTCTTGTTCCCGTAGGGCAGCTCAAAGTCATCGCCGTTTACGACAAAGTGGCCGTCGCCCGCGAGTTCACCCTGCTTTCCCGCGATGAACTGCCGATGCTGGAGCAAACCGGAATCATGACCGGTGATCGCATTGATTTAAAAGGTTCTTTCATCGACACGTCTAAACCTAAAACCAAAAGAAAAGTGGCGGAGGAAACTCCTCCCGCGACAACCACGACCGTCGTTGCCGTAAGTACGACAACGGCTCCGGCAGCGCCCGCGGTGGCGGCGGCAGCTCAGACAACACCTGCGGCTCCCGTGCAACAGCAAGCCCCCTCCCCTGTAGAAACTGCAAATGCGAAGGCGGAGGCCTTATTGAAAGCTGCAACCAATTCAAGTCCAGTCGTACCTGCTGCCGCGACTGCAGCATCCTCGGCATCGGCCGGGGAAACCCTTGAAAAAACCGCAGATTCTGGTAACAACACTCTTCATGAGTGAGAATTCTTATTTTCGAATCCGTTTAAGCCAGGTTCCCGCGGAACTTGAGGACATCATTACCACCCACTGCTTTGAATGCGGAGCCTCCGGAGTCACGGAGGCTTTGGCTTTTACACAACCCGATCTCACTTATGATCCGCAGCTTTTGCACGTGCGCGCTCACGAAATGGATGTCTTTTTCCAAGAACGCCCCGGCTGCAATTTCTTCGATGGCCTTATTGAGTACAATGAAGGTATCAAGTGGCACATCTACGAAGAAGAAAACAAAGATTGGCTGGAAGAATGGAAGAAAGGTTTTAAACCTTTCAAACTCGTCGGTGATTTCTGGGTCGTGCCGTCCTGGTTGCAACCACCGGAAGAATGCAAGCATGCAATTTACATTGATCCAGGCATGGCTTTCGGTACAGGCACTCACGCCACCACGCAAATGATGGCGTTCTTCATTCACAAGCTGGCGGAAAAATACAAAAACGACGTGGGCAACTGGGCGATGCTAGATGTCGGCACGGGCACAGCCATTTTAGCGATGCTCGCGCAACTTTCCGGCATGGGCCTTGTCACAGGCATCGAGATTGATCCCGAAGCACGCCGTGTGGCTCGTGAAAATGTGAAGCTCAACCGTCTTACCCAAATCGATATTCCCGAAACTCAGATCGAAGACATTCGTGAACAGTACGATGTTGTCGTCGCTAATATCATCGACGGTGTTTTGATCAATATCAAAAAAGATCTTTTGCGCGTTCTTAAGCCCGGTGGTCACATGCTTCTTACCGGCATTCTTGAAGAGCGTGACAATCACTTCTTTGAAAAGTTCATTGAAAACTCCGGCCTGACTGTGGTTCGCCGTCTTGAAAAAGACGAATGGGTCGGCTACTGGGTTCAGTCATGAGACGCTACTGGATCGAAAAAAAAGATCTCCATAACGACGAAGTGAATTTTTCCGGCGATGTCTTTCATCACATCTTTGATGTTTGCCGCCAGGAAGTCGGTTCCAAGTTTGAAGTGCTCACCGAAGACAGCAAGGCCTTCTTTGTTCAAGTGACACAGGTTTCGAAAAAAAATGCCGTGGCGAAAATTCTTGAAGAAAGAATCATTCCGCCGCTTAAAGAGCCGCACATTCATCTGGCTCTTTCCCTTTCGCGTTTTCCGGTCATGGATGCGGTCATGGAAAAAGCCGTGGAAATGGGTGTAAAAAGCATTCAGCCTTTCTTTTCTGATTTCAGTTTCCTGCGCAAAGGCGAAAAGCTTTCCGAAAACAAGGTCGAGCGCTGGGAGAAAATTGTCCGCTCCGCCACCCAACAAACCGGCCGTGGCGACCTGATGACCATTCATCCTGTTGTTCCTTTCGAGAAACTTTCAGAATCCATTAACCGAACTCCCCAAAGCGTGGGTCTATTTGCTTATGAGGGGCCGTCGACCCTCAGCATCAAAGACTACGTCCGTCAGGTGAAAACCGAGCATCCTCAAGGGGTTAAGAATATTTGGATTATTGTTGGTAGCGAAGGCGGCTTTTCCCATCAAGAGGTGGAGGCTTTCCAGAAACTGGCCCTTCATCCAGTCACCTTGGGACCCCAGGTTTTGCGAGTTGAAACGGCTTGCATGGCCCTGGTATCAGTCCTAAAGTATGACTTTGATCTGATGTGTTGAAAGGAGAGGGAATGGATCCCTTTGAAGAGTTTGAATTTAAGCCGCTCACGGAGGGCTTGGGTTTCCACAAAAAGAAATCCGCAACACCTGCTGCCACCTCCAAAACGGAAGAACCTTCCACTCACGCATTTATTAAAGATCAAGGCTTGGAGCTGATCGAGGAAACTTCCACCGATCCTCTGCGCCCGCCTCTGCCTCGCAAAAAGAACACTCCGGCAGCTCCCGCTCCAGGCTCATTGACTGAAGTTGGCGGCGACGGTTCCGCGGCTGTGGATGAAATTCTTAAAACGCTGCAGAAAAACCGCCGTTTGGATTTTGAAAGCTCCAAACAAAAGATCTCTCAAGCGACTCACAAGACCGAATACAAAAAGACGACGTGGAGTTTTTCCGCGGCTTTGCTGGATGGCATGCTGGTTCTGGCTTCCAGCTTGCTCTGCATGATTATTCTTTTGGTTGCGACCAAAGTGGATTTAATCGGCAATCTCAGCAATCCCGATGCCCAAGGCATGATCTATCTTTCAACGGTGTCTTTGTTTGCGGGTGTCGCTTTTATCTATCTGACCTTGAACCGCATTTATCTCGGTTACACTCCCGGTGAGTGGGCGTTTGATCAAAGAATTGGAACTCCGGAAGAACTCAACAAAGCTTCTTACTCTTTGAAAGTGGTGGGTCGCTCGTTGTTAGTGGTTGTCACCGGTTTCATCGTGTTCCCGATTCTTTCCGCATTGTTCAACAGGGATATTGCCGGCTCCATCACCGGAGCACAGCTCTACAAAAAGGCATAATCATTCATGGGCCAGGTTCGCGATTTTGAAACTATTGAAGCCAGCTTGGCTCCGCTTCGTTCCCAAGGAAAAAAAATTGTTTTCACCAACGGCGTCTTTGACCTGCTCCATGTGGGTCACGTCCGTTACCTGCAAGAGGCTCGTTCTTTGGGTGATGCTTTGGTTGTGGGAGTTAATTCCGATGCCAGCGTCAAACGCCTTAAGGGACCGACTCGTCCCGTGCAAAATGAAAATGACCGAGCGGAAATTCTAGCGGCGTTGGGAGCCGTGGATTTCACCGTGATCTTCACGGAAGACACGCCGGCGCGCCTTATTGAAAAGGTGCGCCCCGACATTCTGGTCAAGGGCGGTGATTGGAAGATTGACCAAATTGTCGGGGCTTCTTTCGTGCAGTCTTATGGCGGCAAGGTGATGTCTTTGCAATTTGTCGACGGCAAATCCACCACCAAAATCATCGAAAAAGCCCAGAAGTAATTATTCCGGGCAGATCAGTGCTCGTTCAGCCGCAGTGATCGAGTACTTCACTAAAGGTTTAAAGTCTCTGATACGGTTTCTCAGTGTGGTGAATCCGGATGAGTTTCCATCTGTATTCGCCACCCAGTAAGCGTCCGCTTTGGCGTTGCTCCATCCGCAGAATTGCTTCAGCGCCACCGCGGAAATATATCCAGAGGAATGCCAGCCGTTCCAGCAATGAGCGTAGATCGGTCCGGAAAGTTTTCCTTTGATACGGTCGTAGATCATCGCCAGAATTTTTTCCGCCTCACCGTAAGCCGCGTACTGTTTGTACTGAAGCTTGTTATCATGCTGACTGCTGTCTTTACAGGTCACACTTTTCGGAGCGGAGCTGAAATTTTCAGCGTAAAGATAAACCGCTGCGGAGAAATCCTCTTTACAGAGATTGTTCAACCCCACTGTTGGCAGCGGATTGACGTTAGAGCGTGGTGGATTGAGATATTTGTTGTTGGCGCCTCCACGATAAAAAACGCCTTGAAGAACGACGCGAAAATTCCTGGTGCCGTAGAGCTCCTCATCTCCCTGGCCCTTGTTATCAGTCAGCTTCGTACTTGTGTCGTCCAAATTGTAGCGAAGCTTGTATTTTTTGACTTCCTCGTCCAGACGGAAACCAGACACCTCCGGTTGAGTGGTTCCATCGTCTATTCCTGTTCCCGGTGTTCCGGAAACTTGTTCAGGTGTGCCGCCGTCTTGTCCTCCTGAAGAATCAGCAGCAAGGTTCACTTTCCCACAACCAACGAACTGAAACACGATCACGGATAAAAATATTAATTGTTTGTAAGATGGTGTTTTCATGACTCCATCTTCAATCCACTTTGTGGAATTACACAACCCCACAGGACCCAAATAAATATGAACGCGAGGTCCTGTCATGCTTGTAAGGTGCGACCCGAACCGGGTCCTGTAGAAATAAGGACAAATGGTGGGCATTTTATGAACAATCTAAAGTGGATTTCTTTATCTCTATCTTATTTGTTGATCTCTTCGACAGCGATGGCTTTCAGCTTCAGTCATCTGCAAGGCGAATCACGGCGTGAATACCGCTCTCCGCAAGGGCTTGCGGAACTGTGTGTGATTCCAAAAAAATTGCCGGGAGGTCTCTATAAAAACGGCGACATCGAAAAAGAAAATGAACTGTGCAGTTACGATTTTTACACCAACATGGGTATTTGTCCGAAGTACTCTTCGACCAATCCGGCCATTCTGCTCTTAAAACCCAATGCTAAATACAGTAAGCCGGCAATCGACGCTTCCGACTGCAACGTTGAAAAAATGGACGTGAAAACGGAGGCAAAATTCAAACAGAGCATCACGTGCTCGCACACGCCCTCAATTCTAGCTTACTACCAAGTCTCTCGCCTGCTTGGAAATGTGGGACGCGTTCCGGTCGCCGTGATTCGCACCATGGATATGCGCACACATGGAAAGCTCGTCAAGAAAGCCAACGATTTCCTGGCTGGTATCGATGATCCTATTCGCGCTTCGTGGCGCCGCTTTGCTGAATACTACCGGGCTCCACGCCTGTATCCTTTGGTTTTCGACGGAACACAAAGCCAGATTTACGGTGCTCTCAGTGACAACGTCAAAAACGAAGAAAAATACACTGAAGTCAGTGGCGTCGGCGATTACGACAGCCGCTATCAGCGCTTCGTGCGCCAGCGCCCGTTCCAGCTTGTTGCAAGTTCTCAAAGTGTGCCGCAGATCGTGGGCTCCTCCGCCTTTACAGCTGTAGCTCAGACCGTTTTGCAAATGAAAGACGTGTCCGACATGGTGGTCTTGGACACTTTACTGAATCAGCAGGACCGTATCGGCAATATTCACTATAAATTCTATTGGTACTTCATCAATCCTCAGACCGGAAAACTGGAGCGCAGTAAATCCGATGCGAAGCTCTCTAACGGTGACATCAAAGTTCCGGAGGATGAATCCAAGAATATGGCCGGAAAATCCGCCGTGTTGCTGAAAGAAATGGTCCTAAAAGACAATGACTGCGGAGTCGCCAAAACAAACATGATGAGGCAAGTCAGCGCCCTGGAAAAGATCCGCCACATGAGTTACCAGACCTATCGCCGCTTCGTCGATTTTGAAAAGACTCTCGCGGCTCCAGCGACGAAAGATTACTTTATGATTGAAATGCTCTTTTCGCCTGATGACTACAAGGACATGGTCAAAAACGCGGCCTTCATCAAACAAGTGCTGACAGCCAAATGTCAGTCCGGCGAATTGAAGTTTGACGTGGATATTGAAAACTATATTCCGGGCGCGACCCAGCCGCCACGGTCTTGCCTCTGATTATCGATACAAGATTCCCGGCGACAGCACCTCAGGAATATTTAAGTGCGTCGCCATGGAGTTCCCGAATTTTGAAAAAGATCCGCCGACCAGTTCAAAACGGCGGATCAGTTCCACCATCCACAAGGGAATTTTCTTTTCACACTTTAATTCCAAAACCACCGTGCAGCCCGGTTCCTCAAATGAATCCGGATGATCATAATGACAAAGTAAACTTTCATTAGGTGTTACACACCAGTCCTGCATTTCCTGATAACGCAAATCCCGGTCAAAGGTGACTCGCGCATAATCATCAATCTGCGACAGATACGCTTTACGCCGGTACTGAGTTAAAATCACCGGTCCCACATTATAGGTCATTTTCAGATGCATGAAATCGCGGATATTTTCCAAAGAATAAGCATCAAGTCCTTCGGGAATTACGTCGTTTTCCAGAATATTTTTCCATTCCGGCCCAGTGCGAGCCCGCTTTTTTCTGACGAAATCGCGCAACTTGTATTTCACTTCAAAAAAATACGGAGGTTCCGTGCCCATCCCGTATGAGCGCACACGCATATTAAAACTAAAAGCATTCGCGGATTCTTTAAACCGCAAAAGATAATACGAGGGCGTGTCCAGATAGAGGCTGTTGATCGTGTAAAAGTGATCCGGAGAAATCACCGAGTAATAATCCATGGAACAATAGGATTCCACAAACTGGGAAATCGGCTTCACCATTTCCAGCGGGATCAGATATTTGAGTTCATACCGCTCGAGGTTTAAAGGCGAAACTTGAACGCTCATAGCAACGCCTTTTGCGATGGATCAAGATAGTTCTTATCAGGTTTGGCCGTCAAAGTTTCACTTTCCAAGAGGAAATCCAGATAGAGGGCCGTGATCTCTTGCTGCTGATTGAGCAGATCAAACATTTCCTGCTGATATAAAATCTTTCGTTCCATTCGGGCCAAAGGATCCAGCGTCGGCGTTTTCGTCGCGGCGATTTTTCGTGAGGTGCGATAAAGATCTATCAGGTTTAAGATCTGCACTTTCAGCATCTGCAGCTGATCGACCGTTTCTTCCAAATCGCGTTGTTTTAACGCCCGTTTCAGGATCAGCTCATTTTGTTTTTGCTTAGCCATGTCATCGGAGGAAAGAAACGGCAATTGAAAGGTGATCTGCACCTCATAGGATCTTTCATCATCTTTTTCTTTTTGCGACTGGCTGAGTTCCAAACTTTTAACCCACTGTCTTTCACGGCCGCGCACGATTTGCAGTTCCTGGGTCATCTGCGCAATTTCTTCCTTGGCTATTTTCTTGCTCAATGAACCTGAATCCGTCGCATGCTCTTTTAAAGCTTGGGCAATATCATCCACGCTGAGAAGCTGGAAATTCTCGACACGGTTTCCAGAAAATGACGGCACCCAGGCCTGCAGGCGTTTTTTCAGAACTTCGTGTTCCTGCTCCAACGCAGCCCGTGTTCGCTGAAATTTGTAAAGATCCGCCTTTGCGGAAAGATAGGTTTTGGAGGTGGACTTTCCGGCTTGCATGGCAAGGTTTTGCGCCTGAACAAATTTTTCGGATAACTGCAAAGCCTCTTTGATGTATTCCTGTTTTTGCCTGTTAAGTTCAAAAAGAAGCATAACACTGTAGCGGTTCTTTAAAGCCCATCCGAGGGAACTGTCTTTCAGGAGCTTCTGTTCACTGCCAATGGCTCGCCCCAAGGTCCACTCGGGCCAGGATTTTAATTGCAGTTTCAAGCCTACTTCGGTTTCAGCCGTGCCGTTTTTTTCCCGTGAGACAAACGCTTCCACATTGCGAAATGGATTCTTAGAATCCGTCTTTTGAATTTCGTCATAAGACAAATAAGTTCTATCCTCCCAGGCCGTTTTTAAAACCTGTTCTGGAGTCGTGGCAAAAGAAATGCTGCTGAAAACCGCTACAAGCCACAAGAATGTCATTCCGTCCTCTTTACCCCCGCATAGGGAATGGTGACCAGACGAAATTTTTTCTTACTGTCAAACACGCCGTAGATTTTTCTTTCACCCGGGTGAATGGCGATGCCTTCAAGCTTGCGCGCCGTCAGTTCTTGCATCAGCTCCGCGCGACTAGATTGAGGAGAAAGCCTCCACACGGCACTGCATTTCTGTTCATGACAAGAGGTTGCGATATAAAAGCTATCTCCGTCGATAATTAAGTCCGAAATAGACAACCGCTCCTCGGGATCGCGAAAGGGCATCTGAAAACGGGCCGCCACACTTAAATCCTTGGGATCAATACTTCCGGTCTCCAGCATCTGTTCCAAAGACTCGATTTTTAGAATGATACCCTGATTTGCGACAAGCACGGGACGCTTCAAAGCCACATACAGGGCGTCGCCTTGAACGGCGTGCCCTTCCACTTCCAGATCGGACTGCTCTGTGCCCAAGGCTCGCGCTGCTATATCCTTTAAAACAGGATCTCGCGAGCTTTCGAGCGCCTTTATGAGAGCCAGGCGCAGATCCATCTTCTTTTCCAGAGTGAAGCGTAAACCTTCGCGGCGCACCTTCACAAACATTTGCCGGCCGGCATCGAGATGATTCTTTTTATTCGCCGACAAGGAACTCATTATATAAAGATAAGGCCCCTGCAAAGAAATCGACTCGATGTCCTTCATCTTGTCCAGGTTTTCAATCGGGATCATGCGTGACGACACTTCTCCCGCGGAATCCATCAGCAGAATCAAAGGCCGTGAATCCGGATAATCATCTGAAATCATCGCAAACTGGCGCACCTCGGGAAGATAAACAAGACCGGAAATCTCCGGACGGAACTGCTCTGTGATACTGTCGGGAATATTCATATCTTCAATCATGACTTGCGCGGGAGCAGCCCACTTGCTTTCGCTTTCATCAGCCTGAGCTGTGCTAAAAAGTGATAATCCCCAGTTCTTTCTGACGCTCACCTTCTCACCGAGCAGGAAATCATTGTGCACAGGAATTTTCACGACCACTTCGCGGCCCCATGCCGGCAACGATTGAATGCGCAAAAGACGTTGTGGAATCGGCACAATACGCGAACCCACACTGACAACCCGCCCCTGCACACTTTTTCCACCCGCAGAAGAAACCTCGACCATTTCTCCAACACTGACCGAGGAGCGATAGTTTTCATTCACGTACCCGTTCACATAAGTGGGATTTAAAGGCACCAGCGTTATCAAGGGAGCGAAAGCGGGGGCTTTCTCTCCGCTTTTAAAATTCACGGTCCCGACTGCGCCGTCGACTTCCGCAAAAACAAAGAGATTGCGCATACGGTTTTCAATAACACTCATCTCTCTTTGTGTGTCGGTCAGTTCCACTTGCAGCGGATCAGCGGACAGAGGCAAAACAACACCTTCACTGGTTAAACGTGAAATCTGCTGACGCAGTTTCAGTTCGGCGGACAGCCGGTCGTAACGTGATTTCAAAACTCGCAGCTGCTGTTCTAGATCCGTTTGATTAAGCTCAATCAACAAGTCACCCTTTTTAACGATTTGGTTGGGTAAAACATAGATGTGCTTGATTTCGACAGCGTTATCAAAGTTGACCTGGTACTCCCGCGACTCCGCGACCCCTTGAATGCTAACCGGTTCATAGCTGAGAACAAAACCGAATCCCAGAATCAGGCTCAAGGCCAGAATCCATACGGCAAAAAGAAAACGGTTGTCCGTGCCCACAACGTCTTCAAAAAAAGATCGGATCAAGGATTTTAATGTTTTCATTTTTACACCTCGATCACGGACTCTTGGTTCATAAAATTAAGACCGCGCACCGATTCGACTTTCGCCAGCTCTTCAATCAAGGACGCCGATGTTGCCTGCGGTTTAAGACGAATCTGATAGGAAAAATCCAAGCGATCCCCTTGCGCCATCTCACGAATGGTCGCCAAGGCGAAATGACGGCATTGGCCTTCCAGCACTGTCTCCACCTGACGCTGATCTTCGGTGGAACGGGAAAGATTAAAGCGCAAAAGTCCGTCGAACTGGGGACCGGAAGCAAAGGAAGAACCTTGCAAAATCACCAGAGCAATCACAAAGCACACGGTGCCAAGAATGGCGATGCCATAAGCATGCACTCCCGAAGCCAAACCGATAGCCAAGGAAGCAAAAATAAAAAACATATCCCGCGGATCTTTGACGTTGGTACGAAAGCGCAATAGCGACAACGCACCAATCATACCGATACCGCGCGCGACATTATCCCCGATGGCCTGCATGGCAATCGCGATCACGATCGGAAGTAAAACCAGACCGTGCAGAAAGTTGAGAGAATACGAAAGACCACGAAAGGTCTTTACGTAACTCAATGCCAACACCGTTCCCAGAACAAAGCTCAACAGGAAAGCATAAACAATGGAAATCCATGTCGGATTGGCGAAGGATGAATTAAGAACAGAAAAATCCAACATATCGAAGCCTCCACACGAACAAAAAAAGGCATCATCTATATTGGCCCGTCGCATTTCTATAACAACGGATTTTGCGCCGCTACTGCAAATCAACATGAAAACAGCGGCAGTCCTTACAAGAGGGAAATCAAATTGTCGTGAAGTTTAGAAACGGAAACCGATTTTTCCGCTGTATATGGAATCGTTGTAACGATCGATTTCCAAAGCGAGAAACATTTTCGCGACATCGACGTTCAAACCAAAAACCGTGTGGCCCTCGGCGGCTTCTTCCGTGAGAGTCTCCTGAGTGTCCGTGATACCATTAGGACCACCGATAAATTTTCCCGTGGCGCGCGCTTGGCCGACACCGAAATAAATCGCGACGTTGTCCATGGCCACCGTCGCAACGATATCCGCTCCCAGTGTCGTCACATTAATTAAATTAGAAAAATTCGCGCCACCGGCGGAAAGAACCGCGCTCAACGACAGTGGAAAAAATCCGGCCTCGTAAAAACCCCAGCGCACCTGGCCACCGTAGCTTTGAATCTCTTCCGTTTGATTGAACGGTGTAAAGTACAAGTGGGTGTCGATGTTGTAGTAAAGGCCCTTACCCAAAGTCAGAGTGTAATAGTTGAATTCGCCTTTATCCGTCGTCTTGTTCCCAAGGCTCGATAAATCTTCCACCGGGATGAACTCGGACGAGACACCGATTTCGATACCCGAATAACCGCCCAGTGGATAAGGATTGTCGAGAATTTTTGAAGCTGAACCAAATCCAAGAATTTGCAAAGCACGCACACGATCAGACTGATCTAGATTGCGCGGCAAAGATGTCGCGGCTTTACCTGCCACGGAAACACAAACAAGAAAAAAAATAAGCCCAAGACGGTTCATGGGCTTCATTGTCACGGGAAACTCAGACTCTGTCTACCGAAGGACTGACAACGACGCCCTGTGAAAACGTAAAAAAACCGCCGTCCCGGGTAAGAACGGCGGTCCGTATTTTAAATCTTAAAGAGATGCGACTGCGGAAGTTTGAATTTGGCTTAAAGCGGAGCTTGCCAAAGCTCTGATGGTGGGATCTTCACTTTGCGCCAGTTGTTGAAAGATCGGTACAAACTGAGCATAGCTAGCCACGGAATTCGTGAACACATCGCCACGGGAAGTGCGTGGATCCGAAGCCGGAACAGTCACGCCACCCTCTTTCGCTTTTCTGTAACCTTCCATCACAACTTCGGTCGCCGCCTCCACCACCGCGACATCCGAGCTGCGCAGTGCCGAAGCCAGTAGACCCAAGCGTGGAGTCACCGCATAAGTCAAAAGATACGCGTGCGCTTGCGTTTGGAGGTCCGCAGGCAACTGATCATAGTATTTCGCGATCACAGAGAAGCTTTGTGCATTGTAAGTGGATTTCGCCGCGATAAGACCCAAAGCTTGCGTTTCCGCTTTATTGCTGCGCAAGAGATCCGCCACGATCGTGTAGAAAGCCTGATCATCGATTTCTTTAGCGCTGTAAGCGGCAATCAATTTTGCGACGTTTTCTTTGGTCGGTTGAGCCGCAAGCAAAGAGCGCCACTGATCCGGGCTCAGAGTGTTTTTGTCTTCAGCATCGCCTTTAGCAGCTGTTCCATTTTCGTTACCGGCGCCGGCACCGTTATAAGGTGAGGCCGCTTGACGGCGACCGCCGGTGGAACCGTCGTCACCCAAAGTGTTTTGCGGATCTGCCTCCACCACTTTAATGTCGACCTTCTTTTTACGAGCTTCGTCTTTGGATTTGTCTTTGTTATTTTGCGCTGTCTTTTTTGCCGCCGCTGGAGCCGCAGGTTTTTTTGCTTCCGCTGTTTTCTTCGCTTCTTCTTTTTTCTTTGCGAAAGGATTCACGTATTTGCGGGAAACATCACGGTCACCAAGGTCAAACAATGCCGCCAGGATGGAATTCTTAGGGCGAGGCATTTCGTAAATCACATCGGCGTCAGCGAGAACCGCTTGAACAGGGGATTTCAACAGATAACCCATACCCGCCAGCAAAACGACGGACAGTCCTAGAATCGACATTTCGAGTTTTCTATCTGTGAAGCCCATACAAGCCTCCTGTTCTTACTCTGAGTAAGAGCAGTGCCTGTGCCACGTGAGCGCAAATATAGAGGACCTGGCATAATTCACTCTGAGACGGAGCCGAACTTGCGCCCGGCCCTGTCAAAGAATCAGTCACGTCTCATTTTGAGATTCTATTGCGGGGCCCCTGGGCAATAGCCAGGACGGGGACCGATCGAAGGGAATTTGCGGCAGGTGTCGGGCCGTTTTTCATAGACGGTGCAAAGCCGCGTTTTCGAATCAAGGAAAAGACAGTCACGATTGGCTTTTTGAGTGAGCATAAAGAACTCCGTCCCTTGTCGGTAAGAGACGACATAGCCTTCGCGTATTAATCTTTTCGCCAGTTTTTTGATCGAGCCCTGAGCTTCGTCTTCAGTACAAAGCTCCAGGCGGATGAGATCGGAAAGCTTCACTTCAACAGGCATCGTACAGCAACCGCCCCAGCAGCCTTTGCACATTTCCGTGCGATAAGCTTTCCATGTTGAGGGGCGGTCGACGTCAGGTTTTCTCATTCTCTCAAGAGTCTACGGAAGTCTTTTCTTCACAAGTTTACTGTTAAATCGGGCGTTAGGGTCCGATGACTGCAGTAATACTACACTGTACCCGCGGGTGTAAAGCTCACGCAGGAATTGCGGCATGATCTCCGCGGTTCTTCTTTGAATATCGTGGAAAAGAACGATCCCTTTACCACGCGCATCCAACTGCGCCAGCGTATTGCGAAGAAGAGTCTCATTCGGTTGCGCCTTCCAGTCTTCACTGTCGATAGACCAGTAGAACTCACCGGTGGAGTTCATACGCAGGAAGTTTTTAAGTTCCGGAGAGCTCTCACCGTAAGGGAAACGGAAGAAGGGGTCAACCCAACCCAAGATGTCATAAACAGCCTGATGACCGCCTTTGATCTCGGCCACCGCTTCATCAAAGGTGAGATTGCGTCCGTTGGTTTTACGGCAAGCGCTGCTTGTACCCAGGCAGGCGTGAGTGATTGAGTGTGTGCCGATCGCATGGCCGTCGGCCGCCACTTTCTTAACGATCTCAGGATTGGAACGAATGTTTTTACCCATGTGGAAGAAGATCGCTTTCGCGTTCACTTCTTTCAAAGAGCGCAGGATGGATTCGGTGTACTGACCGCTCGGACCATCGTCAAAAGTGATAATGACTTCCTTGCGAGCCACGTCACCGCTCACCGCGAAATAACCGTTGGTTGTGTCGCGTTTTTGAATATTGACCGGGAATTGGAAATTATTCTGAGTCACAGTGGTGGAACCCACGGCATCCACGGAAACTGCGAGCTTCTTTCTTTCATGTGAGAAGTAAGACTCAAGCTTGGTTAAAAGCTCGTCTTTACATCCGCTCACCAAAGCACGGTTGTTTTCATCGCGAATTTCATTTTCAAAAAGGCTCAGGGATTGGCCATCAAGAGCGCTCAACTCACCGCAAAGCTCGTTTTTAAGCTTCTCGCGCTGAGACGAATCCATCATAAAATCCTGGCGCCATTTGGCGAATAAGACTTCGGGATTGGCTTCAGACTGTTCCCACTCCATGAGGGACTGCGCCTGCTGGTTGTCAATCACGGCCTGTTGGACGCTTTTGCCAACTTGGTTTCCGCAACCGATCAGGGATGCAGTGGCTATCAAAGTAATTCCGCTTGCTAACAGGTTCTTCATACTTTCCTCACTTATTGCGATACGTCTGTTCCTTGCCCCACATTAACCACATTCCACGCCACTTTCTGTGGCTCCCCCTGCTCGCCTTCCGCGGTTTCTGGTTTCGCTTCCGGTTTCTTTAAACTAAATTTAATTTTCGAGTTCTCAATAATAACCCGCGGATCGACGGAGTGATTGTCGAAGATAACAAGGTTGCGGGACGCTTGCGCCGTAACCACATGCGGATTCCACAGATACTTGAAGTAAATTACGAGTGAGCCCGCGAATTGCGCTAAAAGCAGCGACAACAAGCCCAAGCTCAGCAATCCAATCTGCGGCAAAGTCGTTTCCCAGCGCGCCTGTTCCAAAACTTCAAAGCGCGCATCAATAGAAATCTTCTGCGCTTCGAGTTTACCCAAAGAGGTTGTCAGCTCTTTGTAGCGGGTGAATTCCAACTCTGATTTCTTTTTCAGGTCTTCCATGAGTTGCGCGGCGAACGGCAAAGCACGCACTTCTTTTTTAAGACGCGCGATCGAGGACTGCACTTGAGAGAGCTTTTCAGAAAGAAGACTGTTTTCGATCTTCAGAGCCTCAATCTTACCGCCGACACCATAAAGCGCGCTCTCGCGCTGACCATTGCGACCGCGATCGAGATATTGAATCATCTTTTTATTTTCGGCCATTTTCAGTTTGATTTCATTAGCACGGACCAAAAGATCGGAAACGTAATCGCCCATTTTATCTTTGGAAGCCAACGGCAAAAGATTTTCGTCTTTATTCTGCAGCTCCGCCAATTGCTTGCTCAGAGCCACCAGCTTTTGATCGGCGTCTTCTTTTTGCTTCGCCATAAATCTCTCGACACGGCCGATTTCTTCCAACTCACGTTTCTTCAACGTTTCCGCCGCCAGTTCAGATGCGGTGTTAGAGAGGAAAAGAGACATGGTTTTAATCGGTGTCACCGCAGAGACGCGGATTTCAAAATCGGAATCAAGATTGAAACGAGTCCACTTATCAAGTCTTTGCAGAAGCTCGACGCGGTTTTCAGGTTTATCCAAATCTTTTAAATAATTGTTTTTAAGAACCTCGAAGCCCTTGCGCTCTTCTAAGGTGATCAAAGGACTGTTGCCGCGAGCCTGGATTCGTTGCAAAAGGGTCTCGTAAAATTCGCGGGTTTTCAGGTACTCAATGTGTTTAGAAAGTAGACTATTGCCCTTTTTTGACTCCTGAACGGACTTGGAAAGCCCAAAAAACTGGTTCGAAAAGGCCTGCATGGCCGAGTTCTGAGAGTCATTAATAACGATGGTAGACGAGGCTACGAACGGAACCTTCACAACGTAAATAAGCACGCTCACAGCGAATAGAATCGCCGTAAACAGTGCAAACATGCGCCAGTGGGACAAATAAAGCTTGATGATTTCGCCCACGGTTAGCTCAGGTTCAATATGTTGATCGCTCATATTTCCCCACCTTCAAAGTGACGGTAACATGTCCCTTCAAGCACTTGTTGTGCCACCGTTTAGGGGGGTTGGCTTGTGTTTAATATGTAATCAGCGTTAACACTTTGAAATTACTTTACGGGGCTCACAGCTTTTGACAGTGGTTCCTGAAGATCCCGGGTTGTTTCGCGGCTTTCGCCGACCGCCATGCTCGCGGCCACGAAGCCGAACACCATCCAGTACAGACGATCCGCCATGCCACCAATGGACAAGTGGATATGGTAAATGACGAGGATGGGGATGTGGGCTAACAAATAGATCGCTGTTTGTCGTTTGGAAATATCGACAGACGACAATGCTTTCAAAGAACCAATCAGCATAAAGAGCAACGCCACCACACTCAACACCAACAGCGGCCACCCGCCTGTCACACCCGCGGAGACGAAAATATTGTGTGGATCTTTCATCGCATTGTAGTGAGAAACATCCACATCATCACCAGCAGAAAACTTGGAAAGCAGACCATGACCGAGCCACGGTTGTTCCAGAAAGATTTGACTGCCACGCTCTACCTCTTCCCAACGAGAAGCGACACCGTCTTGCGCTTCGCGAGACCCGAGCGAATTTTCTCCCGTCGCAATACCGCGGGCGAAATTGTACGACTGAGCACCAAAGAACATCGAAAACGTGATCACAAACGCCACGAAGGCGAATTTGAAGATGCGCCCTTGGTTGGTGGCCGTCTTGTGCAGAATCAAAGTCAGTACAAACGCCGCCAAAGCCGCCGCCGCCGAAGAGCGTGTTCCCGTCAGGATGATGGCAAGAAAACTGGCGCCCGCAATCAGCGCGCTCCAAATCTTATGTTTCAACGATGGATTTTGCAGAAATGTGCCCAGAGAAAAAATAAAAGCCACCGTCGCGCAAGTCACCATGTGCGGGATGTGTTTGAAGACACCGATAAACCGGCCGCCCTTAAAAACATTTCCGCCCGCCACCGCGAATAAAATCAGCGAAATCAGAACTAAAACTCCCGACCAGCGCTGCACGAAGTTCACGAAATCGTCGACACTCCAAAGACTCGGGATGATCAAACCGTAAATGACCACCATGAAGAGAGCGACAAGCAGAGCCCCCACTTGCATCACCGGAGACTCATTAGGGTTGACGTAATGGACTTGCAAAAGAGTTTGCACCGTCAAAGTCAACATCAACAAAGACACAAAGAGCTTATAAAAACCGCTTAAATGATTGCGCGTGCGCACCTTCAGCCACAAAAAGAACAGCGGTACGCCAAAAAGCGCGCACAAGAAAACATTCACGAAAGGATGCAAACCTTGCTGATAAATCAAGAAAGAATAGCTGCGCGGAACAGGCAAAACACTTCCCAAAGAGACTTTGGCAAGAAACATCAAGGCCACCAGGGCCTTGATAAGAAATAAAATGCGTCCGTCGCGAGCTTGAATCATGGTTATTTATTTGTGTTCTTATCAATCAGTACGGCCGTCAGCACAATTCCCAAAACAATTGAAACAATCGTGATGTTGCGAGACGCCTCCGCGCTGATCCAAGGTGTGCGTGGCGGCACATACACAAAGTCGTCCTGTTGCAGTTTCAAACTGCGGCCGCCACCGTATTTGATGATTTTTTCGGCATCAACTTCAAAAGCACCTTGATACTCGTTGATCGCTTTGGAACGAATTTCGGCCCAACTCTTGGGCTCCATCTTACGCACCAGAACTTCAGACAAGTCTCCACCATTGGTGGTTCCACCCGCCAAGGTCAAGAGCTTCAACAGATCTGTGTTCGCCGGAACATAATAAATACCAGGCTTATTCACAGCACCTAAAAGTTGTACCGAGATCAAAGACTCTTTTTGAGAGGAACGGAAGATGTATTCGGACGCCTGCTGCGGCTGTTTAATGTCACTGAGCAGACCCACTTCTTGCGCATGCGCGGAATGGGAACATGCCATCCAGAACACCAAGGCCATAAATAAACGGAAGCTTCTTTGAATTATCATGCAGTCCTCCTCCCCTGGACCTAAATCGAGAGCATACACAGGTCAATAAATTTCGATGACTTGACTTCAGTCTATACCTCACAATGGAGTCTATGACGACTTCCGTTCCTGAGCACGAAAAACTTTTTGATGAAATTTGCAATAAACTGAACGAGTTAAGCACTCAGCATCAAGGTGAAGAGGCGCTTCCTCCTCAACCTAAGTATGAGCAAATGCAGGTTCAGATGAAAAAATTCCATTCTGAACTCAAAGGTTCGCAAGAGGAATTACGGGAAAAAATCAAATCCCTGGAAAACGTTTCTTACGGACCTGAAACGTTGGATGCGCAGCTCAAGCAGTTGGTGGATCAACTTTCCACCGAACGCAGCAATAACACCAAACTCAGTGCGGACCTCGCCAAGTCCTTGGAACTAAGTCTGCAATTGCAGTTGGAAATTCAAGGTTTGAAAGCCCGCGCCTTGCAAATGCAAAGCGAAGAAAAAAAGTACTCTCAGGCGTTGTTTGAGAAGAACAAGATTCTGCAAAGAGATCTCGAGCTGAACCAAGCACTCAAAGATGAAACCGCGATGGAACTGGCAAAAGCCAAAAACGCTTTTGCTAAAGAACAAGAGTTGTGGGAAGAGCAGCGCGAACAATTTGAAAGCCAAATTCAGACACTGAAAACAGAAAAGCATGAGTGTGAACAAACCATTGCTGAGCTGCAAGCCACGGTGGCTGAGCGTGATGAAACTATCAGCTCACTCAATGGTGAGATTGAAAAAATCTCGGCCTCCTTCAGTGAAGTGGAATCCTCTGCGCAACAACAGAATGAAGTTCTTAAAAACCTCATGGCCGTGGCGGAAACCAAAATCATCGAAATGAAGCTCGCTCTCGACAAAAAAGCTCTTGAGGCGCAGGACTACTACAGTCATTTGCAACAAGCTTTGACTCAATTGGGAGTTTTGAAACAAGAAAACGCCGCTCTCAAAGAATACGTTGCCAAACTCAACTACTACCATCAGCAAGCGCAACACGCGCAGATGGCCGTGGCGCAAATGGCGCAAGTGGCGGCCGCCCAAGTGCAAGGGCAGCAAAACGTGCAAGCATCACCAGCTCCCGCGAAATAAGTGGGAGCCTTATCTTTGAATCACGGGTTCCAGTAAATTGTTTCTGCGGAACCTATCCATGAAACTGTGTCCTTGATATTTTCCCACTTCCGGCGCCCAGAATTCACTCTGCTTTTGATGCCGGAACGTTGGATGACTGAGTTCCAATAAATTCGTGATGTTCGTCGTAAGCCAGATGTTTTCATCTCGCGTGAAACGGCGCAAGTTTCCAATATAGCGGGCCTTGGGACCGACAAGTCCCTCTAAAACATCCACAAGATCCCGCGCTTGATCATCCAGAGTGTAAACGCGTCTGTTTACCATCAGAGGCTTGTTCAATGCCTGTAAAAGCTTACTCGCCTTGAAGCTGATTCCCTCGCGCGGATCGTTGGGAACTTCATTCCTGGGACCGTACACACTCCCACCGGGCAAAAGATAATTGAGATTGTTTAAATTAGAGGCCGCCGTCAGAATATCGCGCACCGCTTGTGCGGAAAGCTGCCAACGCATGGTACCTTCCAGTTCAGGATAAGCGCTCAACTCTTCCGGCATTTCAAAGCGGATGTAACGTGAAGATCCCGAGCGCTCATTAAAGAACGGTTTAAAATCGCGTTCAAATTCTTTGCGCGTGCAGTAGTTATCAAAAATCGAAAGCGTGATCTGCACTTCAAGTTCACGGAATTTCTCCGCGGAAGGATCCACGACACCCTCAAAGCCGATATTGATATACTTACCCTCGCCCCAAAACTCGCCGACATAATTAAGAGCTTGATCCGCCGGTCCGCCGGCAGTGACCTTATCATTCCAAAGACGGCTCAAAGAACGATCCGAGGATACACTGTGATGAGCTGTGATCACTTTCGTGCCATCCAAGGACAAACGGCTGACACCCGACTCCGTTCCACGGTTCCATAAAAACGCCGCAAGATTGAAACGGCTGTTTTTCGCCGTTTCTTTAAGTTCATGGGGCGTCACTAACTGCTTTAACCCCGTAAAATCATTGTCGACCAAAGCGGATTCAAAAGAGTCCTGCAAACGAGCTTGCTGCTCAGCGGTTTCATTGAGCAAATCAACACGGTAAAGGCGGTAAACCTTATCGGAGCGCTCTTTACGAAAATGCGCCGCCCACCGTAAGTATGTGCGGATATCAATACCGGTATGAACACCTTGGACGTCAATAAAATCCGTTGTCACCTCCAAAAGTGTCGGATGAGGTTTGGCGAAATAAACCGTCTTCACAGCGGCAAAATCAACGCCGATCAAAGCCGCCTCTATTTCAATATCTTTGATTACTTTCAATTTCGTTTTTCCAACGGATGCGCCCACGGAATGGGTCACCCGCAACTGCTCACCCACGCCAAGACTGCGGCGAATGCCGATGACACTGAAAGGGTTGAGCAAAGAAAAGAAGCGGTTGGTGGCCACTTCCTTCATCGTCGAAACGCTGTGCAGATATTCAAAGGTGTAAGTGTAATACAAGCCCACTGGTGTGGTGATACGGTCGTTGAAAAAGCCCACAGGAATGCTGATGCTTAAACGGTCCGTGAGCAGATATCTTTTTTGACCGGGACCTAACTCAGGATTCACAGTGACACCGCGGGAAGCATCAAAAGAAACTCCGCCTTGAACTGTCGTCCGGCCTAAATCAACCACGAAATTCCCTTTGCCGTAATCCGCCGGATTGAACAAAGCTAAGAACTTATTCTGCAAAGTGTTCAACGTCACAACAATAGCGGCCTGCAAAGGCGTAAAGCGATTGCCTAGAATCGGCAAAGTGTTTCCGGGATACTCTTGTGTTCCCTCTTTAAGAAGGCCCTTCTCATTGATATAGTCGGGATACATCCGCGCTAATTGCTCTTTGCTTAGAACCGGATGAAACCGGAAGCCTTCTTTCACGAGATCAAAATCGATCATCATTTTATTCAAGCGTGATTTGATTTTTTCTGCATACAAACGGCGCGCGGGCTCCGGAAATCCCGAGGTTTCCATGATCGCATCAATCTGCGCTGTTTTAATCCGCGCCATTCTGCGCGCTAGCCATTTGACATCACTGTATGTCGTGTCTTTCCATGTGCGTGAATTGAAAACGGAAAGCCAGAACAAGTAAACCCGCGAAGAACTGCGTTTAGTGAATTCCCAGGTGTATTCATTCACAGTCCCAACATTGCCCAGCATCGACGGCAGTCCCAAGGCGGAGCTTGTGTCGGAAATAAAAAAGATCGGAAGCCAGCCACGCTTTTCATCTTTCACGGCATCGACACGGGATTGGTATTCGAACTCGTCTTGCAAGGAAATCAGAGCGTTATAAAGAACCATCGCCCGGTACTCGCGACGATTGCGCAAACCATTGTCACCCATCCGGAACGGTCCCATGCGGCGGTACTCATCCTTGTCCGGATAGGCTTCCAGCGTGACGTTTTTAAGGATCACGGCATTTTCATCCGGAATGCGTTCGATATGGGTCATCGCTGAACCCATTTCCAAGCCATGCACGGATTTCCACTGCACTAAGAACTCTTCAAAGCTGACGTCCCCGAGTTCTAGTTTAATAGCACGGCGGAAAGTGGTGGGATTTGCGGGATAGCCAATAATGCGCGCAAGATGATTCACAACCGAAGCATCGTAGGCTTCAAAACCCAACCGCAAGGTCACGTCTTTCTTTTTGGGAAGGCCTTTCTTATTAAGTTCACGCTCATCGTACCAATGGGTTTTAAATTTGATGGTGCCGTTACCCATGCGTTCATAGTGAAAGGCCGGAAGCGCGACATCGCGAGAGGGGAAAAATCTTTTTCCCCAATACACTTCCGCGTAAGGATCGTAAGCTTCAACATCATTGTCCGTCCAAATTGGCGACGACGGCGGATCAATTTTGGAAAGGTCTCCTCCCGCACGGCGGTAGGCTTGCAAATCGTCTTGGGTGGCAAAGCGGCCGTTGAGCAATAGGTTGCTGGCTTGGGTTTTCGTTCGGTCATCAATATCAAATTCAAAGAAATTCTCTGCCAGATTCTTCGCACGCTCGACCAAAGAGGTCGTCAAAGTCATTGGATACGGCGTGTATCCAGCGGCGACAAATAATAGAATCAACTCCACCTTTTCATGAAGTTCGTACGGCGCCATGCGTGTCCATCGGACTTGCAAATCCCGCGTATGCTCCAGAGCGAAAATCAACGGTGCAATCGTTTCGGCTTCACTGCTCTGCGCTTCCAGGCCCTCTTTTTCTGCTTTGTCGTTGTCATAACCATGCACCAAAATCAGATTGGCTTTGCGGTTCATTTTTGCGGAGTCCATCAGCAACGATTTTTGGAATTCCAAAAACTGCACCAGATTGTCGAGCTTGCGCGGATCTATCTTGCCGTTCGTATAAAAAAACTTCGCCCGGTACTTATCCAAGGCACGGTCGTGCCCCGGACTAAGAATCCCTTCCGAGGGAGAATACGGACTCTGCGAAAATGCGGCGAAAGGAATAAGCGCGAAGAAAATGAGAACCAGTGCTTTCATGTATGCCTCAACGTAGATTTAAAGAGACATGCATGTAGTGTAGTTTTACAGGGAATTCCAGTTGCGAAATGCGCAGGTGCATTAACAAATTGCAACCTGCGCGAAGTGATTATTTAATACGGAGAGGACTGCGTGGAGGCAGTTGCGGATAAGCGCGGACTTGTAAAATCTTTTTCGCCGTCTCACCCGTCACACGGAAGTAAGGGATGTTGGTGTTCACGTCACCCAGTCCCAGCTTATTGAAAGGATTTTTAGGATCAAGCCAACTGTAAAAGCCGGAATAAAAATCGAAACGTCCACGGCCTTTGATACCACGGCCTTGATCACGAATCACAAAGTAACCGGTGTGCTTTGAACCATCTGGCAATTCAAGACCGACAACAGCGGGAACATAAATCACTTCACCTGGTTTGTAGATCGTTAAATCCGCCGCCAAAGTATAAAAAGGATCAAGGCAGGAGCTGTTCACGCCATAACCGAAACGGCAGCCTTTTTCATCCACTTCAAAGAAACGGTCCTGACCATCGACGCGACCCAAAATATTAAAGGTGTGGCGCTTGCCGTCCTGAACAACGGCACAAGATCCCTGCAAACCACAAGCTTCCGCCGTTTTAGGACAAACGCTTAAAAGTTTTTTTCCGCCGGCACCATGCAAGTAAGTTTTTTTATCGCAGCTTTTTTCGTCTTCGTTAAGCACTACGAAATAGTAAACAGTCGGCTTCAAGACACCAGGACCATTCAGCTCGGAAGCTTTAGGCGCTCCCACTTCGATCACCGTCGGTTTTGGAGAAGGGACTGGAACAGGATTTAGAACTTGGGACGGAGATTTTTCTCCCTCTTTCTCAGTGGATTCTTTTGTGGAATTGTCCGTCGATCCCTGTTCTACAGAAGGCTCTTGCGCTTTTTCTTGTTCGCGCATTTCACGAACTTCCGTCGCCTCAATAGCTTCCTCATAGCGATAGCCGGACTCGTGACGAATCGGAATATTCTGCTGCGATGGATTTTCCAGAAAGCCGGACGGCTCCTGAATACTTGCCTGCATGTTACCGCAAGACACAGTAAAAAACAGTTGGGCAAGAAGAATCAGAATTTCAAAATGTCTCTTCTTATTCACTGTAGTCATGAAACGAACCTCTCTTAAACCGGACCTAAGAATACCAAGACTTGGCGGAACACTTCGGAACTTTTTGGCTCCCTTGAAAAGATGAAAAATGCGGTGACAAAGTTGGGCCTTCGTCCCTTGCTGGCCTCGCCATAATTTGATAGCCTTTCATAATGAGTTCAGAGACTTACCTTTCCATCGATTTCGGAACCAGCAATTCCCTGGTGGGCGCTTATCACCAAGGGCGACGTTATGAAGCCCTGGCCGTGGACCCTCAGGCCGCCGATCCCACACTCATGCGAACTCTTCTTTACTTTCCGCATCCGGATTTGTGTTACTACGGCTCCGAAGCCATTGCTCAGTACATTGAGCAGGACATGGAAGGACGTCTCTTCCGTTCTTTTAAATCTCATTTGCCCAATCAGAATTATCTGGGCACTGTTCTCGACAATCGCATTCTGACTTTGGAATCGCTGATTGGCGTGTTTTTGCTGGAACTTAAAAAGCGCGCTGAAAAACTTTTAGACACTTCGGTTGAGCGTGCCGTCATCGGCAGACCGGCCCGTTACTCCATGGATCCGGTGGCCGATGGCTTTGCTTTGCATCGTATGCAAAAAGCCGCGGCCTTTGCCGGCTTTAAAGAAGTGCAATTCGTGCCGGAGCCTTTGGCCGCCGCGTTTGATTACCGCCGTCACCTTACGGAGGAAAAAACCGTTTTGATCGGTGACTTCGGTGGTGGTACTTCCGATTTCACCTTGATCCGTCTGCGTCCGCAAGGCTTTGCCAAAGAAGACGTGCTAGCCATTGATGGTTGTCCGTTAGCGGGCGATGCCTTGGACAGTGTTTTCATGAGTCATCGCCTCAACAGTTACTTCGGTGCCAAATCCCGCTACCGTCTGCCGATGGGAAGCAACGTGCTCACGATGCCTTTGGCCGTCACTCAACGCCTGAATCATCCCGCACATATCGTTCATCTGAAAGAAAAAGAGACTTACGAATTCATTCGTGAAGTGAAAAAGTGCTCTTTGACTGCGAAAGACGCCGCCGCCGTGGAACGTTTATTCGTGCTTATTGAAGACCAGCAAATCTTCCCGTTCTTTGAAACCATCGAAAGAACCAAACGCGCGCTTTCAGCCAATGATGAGACAGAATTCCACTTCGACTATCCCAGTTTGGAAATTACGGAAAAATTCTCGGTCAGTGATTTCGTCGCGTGGGCGGAAGAAACCCGCAAGAACATCTTCGCTTCTTTAGACTCGTGCTTGTCCTCTGCAGGAGTTCAGTCAGAAGATGTGGATCTGGTTTGCCTCACGGGAGGAACTGCGAAGGTGCCGTTCATTCAAAAAGAATTGGAAAAACGTTTCGGAACCGAGCGCTTGCAAACACAAGCGCACTTCCACTCGGTATTATCGGGTCTGACGGAATCCGCAGGCTTCTGGTCCCACGGACAAAAAGTCGTCTAATTCACGTAGTGCACGTACATTTTCAGATAAAAACCTTCCGGGAATTGCATCAGCGTCGGATGGTCAGCGGCATGCCCGCCACGCAAAACACTGCGCACCTCAGAAAAGTTTCTTAATGAGGCTTTGCGAATGGCATCGCGGAACTCTTCTTCTTCCAGCAATCCGGAACAAGAGCATGAAGCCACAAAGCCGTTCTTTTTCACCATACGGAAAGCGTGCGTATTCATTTTAAGATAAGCGTGCTTGCCGGTAGGAATGTCTTTTTTAGATTTGATAAACGCTGGAGGATCGGCAATCACAATATCATAATGAGCGCTGGGAAGTTCTGTTAATCCCGTGGAAACATCCATCTCATGGACGATCACGTCAGCCCCTTCGCGTTCGGCATTTTTTCTTGCAAACGCCAAAGCTGTTTTAGAAACGTCGACTAAAGAAACTTCCACATCAAAGCCGGCTTTTTTAAAAGCTCTGGTGATCTGTGTAGACCAGTGACCGACATAACAGCACAGATCTAGAACACGGATCTTGCGCTTTTCTTGCGTTTTCGCCCAATTTTTAAGTAACTCTATAGCAAGATGAATATTGTGAGTTTGATCGAGGAAGAAACCGGTTTTTTGTCCTTCTTTCAGATCGCAACTCATCGCCACAAGCCCGTCATCCGCCGCCGCATTCAAAAGGATTTGCACGTCTGATAATTCAAATTCAGGAAGATCTTTGATCAGGCGCGGTTCTTCCACAGCAAGACCTTCCAATTTGCGGATGTTCACATCGTTGCGTAAAACAACGGCCGTGCGTTCCCAGCCGAATTCACACAGGCCTTGCGCACGGGCTTTTTCAACCAAACCGCGAAAGAAACTTTCGGTCTCTTTCAAAGCTTCGTTCATGCCCGCGGTTACAAGCTGAGCCGCGAACACTTGACCGCGCTGACCGTTTTTATCAATGAAATAATAATCTAGCACCAGACCGGGAATATAATCGGATTCACCAAAGGCCAAACGGAAGCTGCCACGGAAACCCGCTGCCTTGCGCACACGCCACGCGTTCAAAACCTTTTCATGCAGAAAATCGAAACTGGTGGGCGCATCGTCTTGTGGATTAAAGCTCAACGCGCGAAAAGCAATTAAGGAATGAGGATTGCCGTAACCACGGGCTAAAAACTGCCCCTTGGCATCCTGCAATTCCACGGCGGAACCGGGAACAAGTCCCTTCGGGCTTGCTGAAAGTTCGTTGGAAAACACCCACGGATGCCCACTGCGAATTCTTTTATCGGCTCCAGGACGGAGGCGCCATACCGTGGTCGTCATTACTCACCTTCAACCGCAAATACGATAAGTTCTGTGATCTCTTTTTTCGAAAAATTATTGTCCGCCATTACCAGAAGCGAACGGCGGCCATCGGCCAAACGCGGACCCCACGCCAAAGCTTCAAAGTTTTGAATGGTCTTAGTTCCGCGCTCTTTAATGAGATCCGTTTCAAAATCAATCAGCTTCACCTTATCAACGGGCGTGAATTTTCCGTCGGCCAGTTTGTTTAAACCCGTAACATCGCTGCCTTTGGATAAATCCGCCAAATACAGAGCCACAGTCTGCGCCCAAAGATTTTTTGAAAACAAACGCACACCGCGCTCAAGCACGATCATCTTGCTTTCGGAAAGAGCGAGAATTTCAGAAACGCCACGGTACACTTCTTTACCTTGATCGTTATCTTTGAAAGCATCGATGCGATAAGCGTACTCACTCACCGGTTTATAGCCCTCTTGCCCTTTGTCTTCGTATTTCAGAATACGGATCCAATCACCATTGGCTTCTTGCCCGGTGGCTGTATCTTGCATCAAGGCGGATTCAATCGCTGTATAAACGAACTTGCCGTCAGCAAAAGACGTCAAACCTTCAAAAGCGGAATTGTTCTGGATGCCTTTTTTCTGCTGCCCGGTAGTTTCAGGTAAATACTTGTCCGGCACCGGCAGATCTTGTTTCCAAGCACCGTCGGCGTTCACACGGAAAATGCGCGGCATCTCGCGAGGCTTCGCGTCGTTATTTCCCTCTGAAGAAATCAGGAAATCACCACTGGGTAAACGCACCAAACCTTCCGGATCCAAACCTGGCTTTTTACCGTCTTGCAAAGGAAGTCCCGTAATAAAAGAAACATTCTTCGCCGTCAGTGTGATCGTTTTTTTATCGATCTTCAGATCAAAAGCAAAAAAGCGCGGTTCCCCGGCGCGGCCCTTGTCATCGGAAAGAGCGTAAAGAGTGCCGTCCTTCTCAGACCACACGATGCCGGAAAGACCACCAATGGTGGCACGGTTGAACTTGGTCCCTGTCGCCACAGATGTTTCACCCACATACTCTAAACGCAATGCCCACGCAGGAGCGGCAACAAAAACACTGATAAGCAAAGCAATAAAACGGTTCATCTTAACTTCTCCAGCGCAGTTCGGTTTCTTTCACCGGATGACGGAATTCCCGCTGATCTTGCAAGTGTTCATGGTACTCGGTTTTCAAAGCGTAGTACCACTTTGCTTGCGTATCAGCGTCTTTAATCAGCATCAGACTTGGATCGTACTGCAAGCCTTCCTGCTGTTTTGTCACCGCATCCATGTCTTGTCCCAAGAACGTCTTAGAGAACATGTGCAGTCCGGGTTTAATCAAAGAAAGCCACGGAATATCCCAGTAAGCCAGTTGTGTCACACGCGTGTTTTTCTCATCGACAGGCGTCAGTGCCGTATAAGAATAGAAATTGCGGGGTCCTACTTCGATGTGCTCGACACGCACGCAAGGCAAAGTAAAGGTGATTTCCGTGGTCGGTGTTCCACCAAGAATTTTATAAGCCTTGGAATTTTTCGAAGGCTGATGGCGCACCATCTGAAACCCGTAATCCACCGGCGCAAATTTCTTTTTCTTTTCAAGCATGGTTTTTTCCGAGCGCCAAAACCAGCTCTTGTGCACATACGGTCCGTGCGCAGGATCCATCAAACCAATCACCGCATGATCCACGTGGCACGGAAAGTTCACAACGTAAGTGAGCTTTGGTTTCACATCGGCGGGAAAGGCCTTCATCACCGGAATCGCCGGTGCTTTGCTGAGATCATAATCTTTATCGCCGACGAAAACCCAAATCAGTCCTTGTGCTTCATGAACAGGAAACGCGCGCACTTTGATTTTATTCGGGTTCAAATCTTGTCCCGGGCACAAAGATGGGATCTCCGTGCACATGCCTGAGCCGTCGAACTTCCAGCCGTGATAAGGACATTCGATCGTATCATTCACCACGCGGCCGTAACTGAGAGGAATTCCCCGGTGCGGGCAGATGTCGCGAACGGCGGAAACTTTTCCTTGAGAATTACGGAAAAACACCACCGGTTCATTCATGATTTTACGGGATTGGGCCTGACCGATTTTCAGTTCGTGACTGGGCAGCCCGACATACCAAACATTTTTTAGAAATCCACTGTACATACTAACCTTATATCAGCGTAAGCCTGCGCGCGTTTCCGCAAGCAAACACGTGTTCTGCAAAAGAGTCGCGATGGTCATCGGGCCCACACCTCCCGGCACGGGAGTCGCCGCCTTCACCCATCCATTGATTTCTTCAAAGCGCACGTCGCCGCGCAATTTGCCGCCGTCTCTGTGCATGCCGACATCAATAACAATCGCATCGCGCTTAAAATCTTCTTTTCCCAAAAGTCCGGCCTTTCCCGCCGCAACCACGACAAGATCCCCGTGGCGCGTGAACTCGGAAAGATTCTTCGTTCGTGAATGGCACACCGTCACCGTCGCATTGGCCTCAATCAGAAGCTGCGCCATCGGCTTACCGACGATATTGCTCCGGCCGACAACCACAGCCCGCATGCCTTCCGGAGAAATTCCGTAATGCTTGAGCATGGTCATCACACCTTCGGGAGTGCACGGTTTTACCAGAGGTTTTCCCGCAAAGAAATGCCCGAGTGAATTGAAAGTCAAACCATCGGCATCTTTTGCAGGAGACAGCAAACGCAAGACTTCGTCGGTATTTAAATGCGACGGCAGCGGCAACTGCACCAGAATCCCGTCCACCGTCTCATCATTATTGAGCTGCGTGATTTTGTCGTTGAGTTCCTGCTGAGTCGTATTGTGCGGAAGTGCGTGAATCGTCGAGGACATTCCCACGGCTTCGCAGGCGATCTTCTTGTTTTTCACATAAATGTGACTGGCGCTATCATCTCCGACGATGACGACCGACAAATGAGGAGTCCGCCCTGTTTCTTTCATGAAACTCACCACACGCGGGGCGAGGGATGAACGCACTTCTTTGGCCACTTCCTTACCATTGAGAATGAGCATCGGACCTCCCATTTTTTGCTCTTAAATGTCCGCTATTTATCTAGGAAATTCAATGGTTTAATAAAAACTTGCGGAAAAAATAAAAAGCTTCTGCCATTCGTCGTAAACTGGCCGTGGAAGGGTTCGCGCGGGGGCCGGCTGGAGGCATTTTATTCTTGCTTAAAACCCCTCCGCCGTTGTACAAACCCTTTAAAACATTAGGGGATTTAAGAATGGCTGAAAAAGTAAAACTCTCAAAAGACGGCAGTTCCATCGACTTCGTTCAATCTGACAGTCTTCCCACGTCCCTCAAAAAATTCCGCCAAAGCCCCGAGATCGAAGGTTTTTACCGCTTTATTTTCGAAAACGACCTGCAAAAAGAAGCTTACGACATCCTCGACCGTATCATTATCCAGCGTAAGGCGAAAAAAGCCGGCGCTAAGAAAGAAGCTGCTGCTGCCGCTAAAGAAGAAAAAGCCGCTGCTGCCAAAAAAGACGCTAAATCCAAAAAGAAATAGTTTCTGTCTCCACCGCCGGCGGTCTTCACCATGTCCGGCGTTTCGGATGTATTTCCCTCTTTAAATTCCACTCAGACATTTCCCGTTTTTGCTTTCGTCAAACCTCCATCAGGAGGAGTCCATGAAAGCATTCCGCACATTGAAAAATAAAAAAGGCCAAGGCCTCATCGAATACCTTATTATCGTCGCCATTGTCGCAGTCGGCAGCATGGTGGTGATTAAAGCCGTCGGCGGCAACGTCAACGCCCGCTTTGCCAATATCGCCAATGTTTTAGGAGGCAAAGCCGCCGGCACCAATGTCACCACTCACGAGGTCACCGATTCGATGACTAAGAAAAAAGATTTCAGCAATTTCTTTGACGGCGCCACCAATCAAGCCCGCTCTGACAATCGCTAACCATGAAACCTCTTAAGTGCCAAGCGGGTCAGGCTTTGGTTGAAACCGCTCTGACCCTGCCTTTGCTAATCATTGTAGGCACGGTTCTATGCGCCTCTTTACATAGAGCCGCCGTATATTTTTTTACGGACTATCATCTGCACGAAGCTCTGCTCTGCATAGAAGACACGTCCGTCACAGAGTGCCGACACGAACTACAGCAGCGGATCAGCACTCTTATTTTTACAGGCAACAAGATGCACGTCGAACTGCGACGAAATTCTTTTTCTAGCGAAGGAAGTGTTTGGATTGATCTGACTCCGTCCTTGGAAATCAGAAAAAGACGAACCAAGGTGATGTAATGAAACCGCCTCGCACAAGTCTAAAAAACCGAAATGGCTTTGCCGTGGTTCTTATCATGGCGCTGCTTCCGTGCGTGCTTGCTGGTTTTTTGCTGTGCTTTTCCACTGTGGGATTTATTCAGACGGATTTGGCCCTGAAATACCAATGCCGCTCTCTGGGCGAAAGCACGCAAGATAAAGTCCGCCCGCTTTTGACGGCACTTTTGGCTCTGAATCCTTTAGCGGTCCAACTCCGTATTGAACTCGCCCAGGCTATGGCTGAAATTGCCGCTGCCATTGCTACAGAAAATCCGGTGGCTTTAGCTAAAGCCAAAGATCACTACAACCGTGTTGTGCAAAAACGCCAAGAACTCGATTACAAGCAAAAACAGCTTATCAACAATAGCAACCGCCTTCTGCGGCAGGGGCACCAGTTCACCCGACTGCAGCTCGGACGCTTGGGGGCAACTTCTTCCAACGTCTTAATAAAAATGCAGCTGACGTCCGTGCGTGGAGAGGCCCCACGGCTGGCGGTCCGTCCGGATGTCCCGGACACCGCTCCGATCTATAATCCTCTTCCCGATTTTGAAACTCAGCAGGCCTTGGCGCACGAATGGCAGTACCGTCTGCAAGTGCAAGCGCCGTTTTCGGCTTTTTTAAAAGGTTCATTTACTTTTAAAAAAGCCTGCGCTGTCACATTGACGGAGGAAAATGCTTTATGGCGTACCAAAATCATCAAGGGCAAATTCTCATTGAAGTCTGTCTGGTGATGTTCTTTCTGGCTTTGACTCTTTTTATTGCCGCGAACCACCTGGCTGATCTTAAAACTTCTCCCCACAAATACCAACTGACGGAGGACTCATCCTATGCAAACAAAAATTCTTACCGCCGTAAAAAATAATTATCTTCTCCTGGGCTTCATTGTTCTGGGCTTTATCGCTTTCCTTAGCTCTCCAGAAAAAAGCGAAAAGGTGGAAACGCCGTTGCTACCGGAGCCTAAATCCGTCGACACTTTTGTGCCACGTGGACTCGTGCTAGTCCCCATTGAAATCGCCAATGCGGAATCTCTATCGTCGCTTATCGGTGATGTGGGCGGTGTCGTGGACTTGTATTTAGCAACCACACCCCAGCAAAAAGGCGGAATCAAAGTTGGATCCAAATTAAAACTGCTTCGTGCGCCTTTAAACCCGCAACAGTACGCGGTTTTGGTAAAGGAAACTGACAGCGCCAAACTGCTTTCATACACCGGTCCATTTATCGCCGTCGTGCAAAATCCCGAGGAAAATGGACCGAAACTCAGCTCATCAGGCCCGCAACGCATTCGCGTGGAATATCAAAATTAGGAGACGTTATGCTGAAAGTATTTTTGATTTTTCTTTTTGCTCCCGTCACGGCTTTAGCGCAAACCGTTCTTTTGCAGGCACCAGGCAGCTCACCGTCGTCCTACCGCGAATACTTGAAGGCGCACCCGGAAATGATTTCTTTCGTCGCCTCCATTCAAGAACGCTTGCAAAAAAATCCTTTCCAAGAAAAGAAACTCTTTCAGCTCGCCGATAGTTTCACGGAAAATGTCGATCCAACGGTGGCGCAGCTTAAAGAAATTCAAAGCGAAGGTCCGTTGACACTCTTAAGCTTGCGCTACATGCGTGATCTTTCTGAAAAAAGCCTGGCCCTTAAAATCACGGCAGCGCAACGCCAAGAACTGATGCATTTTTACTGCAAAAGCTCGGCGCTGCTCGGAGAAGGCCCTGAAATTTACAAATGTCCGGCGCAAATCGTGATGCTCAAACACATCGCTAAACTGTATCCGCAGGTTGAAAAGGTTTTTGTGGAATCACGTTTATTCGACATTGAAGAAACGTCTCCCCTCTCGCCGAAAACAGCTTATCAATGGACCCTCGTTTCCAACACTCACAAGCCGATAAGCTTTTTTGGAACGTTTGAACAGCTGATAAATCAACGTTTCACATTTGAAAATCAGATTGAGGGCAGCTGTGAAGCCTTTTCCACCGCGCAACTAGGGATGGATCTTATCAATCGCAGTGCCGTGTATTTTTCAGACACTTGTGTGGCCCGCGCCAACACCCTTCCCGAAAAGAAATCCTGGTTTGCGGAAAATAAAACCTGGGTTTATACCGCGGGCGCGATTCTGCTGGGAGGTCTCGCTTATTCGATGAAAGACAAAAAACTTGTGATTGATACTTCAGCCTTCCACTGAAACAGAGCGGCCGCAGAAGGAAATTTCTTTCACGACACCGTCTTCGATCACAGTGTAAGAATCCGCGAAAGTTTTATCGGGATGAGAATGAGTTTGCGTAAGGTCTCCGGTGAATTTACGAATCTTCGCTTTCACACTTTCATCCAAGGCCGTTTTGTTTCGCCAGAAGGACGGTGGCTCAATGGGGCTGTCGCAGCCGAACGATAAAGGAATTTGAGCGGCGCGCAGAGCTTCCCACGGAAAAACATATTTGTAGAGATCAGCTAATTTCTTTTCTAGCCACACACGGTCACTCCACCAGTGGCAAGGTTGCATGTGGCAGCGCACATGCAGGGGCTTCATCATTTGAATGGTTTCAGGGCGCAGAAGTTGGACATGCTCCAAGTTCAATCGGCCGACGGCTCCTTGCGCGGAAATCTTGCGTGCAGCTTGCACAATGTGATGAGCGGCTTCGTCGCCAATGGTATGCACGGAAAATTCCAGACCCGCAGCCCAGGTGCGCTTCATGACGTCTTCAATATCGGAGAGCTGCCACAGGGTGAGTCCACGTCCCCCACCAGGAACGCCGTTATACGGTTGGGACAAGTAAGCTGTTTCCGAACCTAAAGATCCGTCGTAGAAAACTTTGATCCCTTTCATGCGCAGCAAAGGTGTTTCGGATTTTTTCGCTTCTAAACACAAACGCAGCATCCGCTCAAAATCACCAGGTTCATGAGAGGTGTAGTTTTCTTCAATCGCCAGTGTCAGTTCATTTTTGTCGGACATCGTGACAAGAAGATTCCACAGCGATTCGTTGCAGGACATATCGCGCACGTGGGTAAAGCCTGCTTTATTGAACACGCGACAAGCCGCCAGAATGTGCTCATACTGCTGTTCCGTTGTAAACGGCGGCAGGCGATCCCAAGCTTGAAGATGTTCTTTTTCAATAAGGATGCCGGTTTCAGAATGAAAACCCAGCAATTGCAAAGCACGCGAATTCACCCAGCAGCGATGGCCGTCTTTACGCGCGAGAAAAACCGGATTGTTGGGAAAAAGACGATCAAGAATACTTTTGTGAGGCGGCGTCGGCCAACCGCTTTCGTCCCAACCAAAACCCACGATCCACTCACCGCGGAAATAAGAAGGCTTGAGCGGCCATGACGCCAGATCTTCGGGATTTTTGAGATCTCCAAGATTGAGGCCCGAAGCAAATTCGCCCGTAGCTAAAAAGTGAGTATGACTGTCGTAAAGACGTGGGATCTTAAAAAGCATCAGGCCCTCTGTTTTAGCAGAGGGCCTGGATAATTTTAACTAAATTATGTGTTCTAGCGAGGTGCAGGGATTGGAGCTGCACCGCCACCGGTCACAGATCCTGTCGGCATTACGCCGCCACTGCCTGGAAGTGGAGTGACCACTCCGCCGCCCGTAACACCGCCGATTGGCAATGTTCCGCCGATACCGCCACCGATACCGAAGCCACCACCCAAAGTGCCTCCGATGTAGCCGGTGCCGTAACCGTATTGAACTTGCTGGATTCTATACAGCAATCCGTACAGTTCTTGTTGCAAGCTTGCGACAACTTGTTGTCTTTGCATTTGTTGTTGCATGTATTGCTGCTGTTGTTGGATGTACATTTGGTATTGTTGCATCTGCATTTGCATCATTTGTTGTTGCATTTGCATTGCGCCCAAACCGCCATCCATCATCATGCCCATAGCCATGCCCATCATACCACCGGCCATAGGCATACCCATCATACCGCCCATAGGCATTCCCATCATTCCGCCGGCCATTGGCATACCCATCATACCACCCATCGGCATTCCCATGACACCACCGAGAGCGCCACCAACCATGGCTCCCATCGGCATGCCCATCATACCGCCCATAGGCATTCCCATCATTCCACCCATAGGCATACCCATCATGCCGCCCATGGGGTAACCACCCATAGGCATTCCCATGACTCCGCCGAGAGCGCCACCAATCATTGCACCCATTGGCATGCCCATCATACCGCCGCCCATGGGCATTCCCATCATTCCACCCATCGGCATACCCATCATGCCGCCGGCCATTGGCATGCCCATCATGCCACCCATGGGCATTCCCATAACTCCGCCCATGACTCCACCGATCATATTACCCATCGGCATACCCATCATCGCGCCCATCATTGGATAACCCATAGCGCCTGGGAATGGTCCACCCATTCCCCAAGGACCTGCCATACCCCAAGGGCCCATACCAGGAAGGAAGATTCCTCCTCCCATGCCGCCCATGCCCATGCCGGCCATCGCATAAGGGTTGCCCCACATGCCCGCGCCATTCATGCCGCCGAACGGTCCCATCATACCGTAAGCACCACCATTCATGCCGGCGCAACCAAAGGCGCCCGCACCGATACCACCGCCGATAGCGCCGTAAATACCGCTACCGCCACCGATGGCTTGCTGCAAACCTTGCGCGAAGAATGGGAAGCCGTAACCCCAAGCCGGATAAGGCTGAGTCGGCCAACCGATATTCGCGTTGGCGTTTGTGACCATTTTATTAGTTTGATAACCCATGTAAGTCGCAGCCAGACCCAAACCGATGTTACCGATCACAGAACCCCAATCCGTTTCAGGTTTCTGATAAGTGTAACCGGAACCTTGAGCCATACACTCGATACAAACGCCACCCTCGAGCATTTCACGCTGTCTTTCGCGTTGCTCTTCGGCGTAGTTCGTACGTGCATCTTGAATATCATCCTTGCTGCGGCGGATGGCGTTTTCCAACGCTTCGATCTCACGCTGAAGTTTATTGGATTGAGCGTAAGCTTTACGGTAATCGGAAAGACCTTTTTTACAATCTTGAGAAGTCGCGCGGCCTTTTTCAGACTGACGGAAACGAGCGCCATCGCAGACCATGCCGGAAACGGAGCCGTTTTTGTTTTTATCACAAAGAGCGCCCCATTCAGTCACGGTGAAACTGCGGACGTCGCGAGAACCGGAAGCTTGTACAGGAGCATCGCCCACCTGACCTTGCACGATCGGCTCATCAGGATTGCCCATGCCTTTGTACTCTTGGCAGCTGACGTTGTTTTCAATGTGTTCAAAGATAAATTCTGTGAAATCTTCAGAGACCACTTCTTCGACATCACGGCGAGAGCGTTCCATATTTCTGTCGAGACGTTTTTTCTCGGATTTTTTAGCGCGGAGTTGTTTTTCCGCTTCTTTGATATTGGCTTGTGCTTCTTTGATTTCATCGAGATAGCTCGAAGAACCCGCGGCAGCTCCGTAGTTGTAAGGGCAAGATTGCATGCCTCCATACATCCCGGTACCCCACATTTGAGCTTGAGCACTGACTGCAAAACTCATCACCACCGTGAGGGGAGCTGCAATGCGCATCCAAATCTTCATAAATGATCTCCTGAAAGGATAAAAACACTTCTACCGTTTCACTCATCGTCAGGAGAGGACGCAGACTTGACTCATTTCCGGTCAAAATTGTTGAAAGACTGTTAAACTGGACCAGTGTCCAGCCGCCTTCTTTCTCTTCGTCATCCATGACTAAAGAGAGCCCGGTGCAAATTCCTTTGCACTGCCCTTTTTCAAATCCTACACTACATTATATGACGAAGCACACAATTCTTTGTGTAGATGATGAAATAGATAACGTTGATGCGCTGGAACGGCTCTTCCGCAAGAAATTCACCGTACTAAAGGCCACCTCGGGAAAAGAAGCTTTGGAGATTCTCGACCAACATCCAGGCCCCGTTTCTCTCATCATCACGGATCAAAGAATGCCGGAGATGACCGGCGTGGAGTTTTTGGAAAAAACTCTGGAGTCTCATCCTGAGACAGTGCGCATTCTTCTCACCGGTTACACAGATTTGGAATCCGTCATCATGGCGGTGAACAAAGGGCAGATCTTCCGTTATCTCACCAAACCCTGGGACCCTGTGGACTTGAGCAACACCGTTGATCACGCGGTGGAAAGATTTTCTCTCGGCCAGGAGCTCAAACAGAAAAACACGGAGCTTGCGAAAGCTCTTGATGATTTAAAAAGTTTGGATGTCGCAAAATCGAACTTCATGATCTTGATCAATCATGAGCTGAAAACGCCGCTGACCTCTATTTTGAGTTTCACTTCTTTGTTGGCCGAATCCAATTTAGCCGATGAAGACAAACTCATGGTCAACCGGATCATGAAAAGTGCCGAGCGGTTGAAGAGCCTGGTGGAAGATGTCTTGTTGGTTGTGCGCGCCGAAACCAACCAGCTGAAAATCGATATGCAGAGCACGGCCTTCACGCAGTTTGAAGAAAGCCTTAGCAAAGAAGTTTTGGATTTGATCGCGAAAAAACACCAGAAGCTGGTGAGTAAATTAGAGCCCGTCACGGTTCGCGCTGATGTTCGTTTGGTGAAGCAAGTCGTGCAAAGACTCGTGCATAACGCCGCGAAGTTTGGAACTGAGGGCAGCGATATTCAGCTGGAGAGTTTTAAAAACGGTTCGAACGTACGTTTTCTTGTCGCCAATAAAGGCCCCCATCTTCCCACCGCTGTGATGGACAAGATCATGAAGCCTTTCTATATTGATGAGGATGTCATGCACCATTCCACCGGCACAGGCTTGGGTTTAACCATCTGTCAGTCTATTTTAAAGTCCCACAATTCTTCCCTGCAGTTTAAAAATACCGATCAAGGGGTCATGGTTTTCTTTGAACTTCCGGTCGGCTGATTTGTCCGGACAGCGGCCGCTTTAAGCCGGTCATTCAACGTTTTTGCATCACGTGATCTTTGCTGTGCTTGCACGGCATGAAACACGCTTTCTTTTTTTCCATTATTTTATTCGTTTCCACTTTCTGCCCCGCTCAAACGCGCTCATTGGTTGTCTCGCTGGGCGGCTTCCACAGCCTCACCTTACATGGCAATTCCACGGTGTGGATTCAAGACCGCGATATTCTGAAAGCCGAAGGACAAGGATCTCGCTTGGTTTTAAAAGGAGCCAAGGAAGGCAAAACGATTCTTAAAATCGGCCCGGACACTTATCTTGTGCAGGTCTTGCATCCAACGAAAACGGATGCCATGGAAAACCTTCAAGAGGTTTTGCGTGAAATCGTTGGTGTGTCGGCGCGCGCCGCTGACGGTGATTTACTGATCACCGGGCGTCTTTATCGCTTTCAGGATTGGAAGAAACTTGCCGATTATGCGCGGGTTCGTTCCTTTGCCTATCAGATGCGCGCGGAGATTTCGGATGATTTACAAAAAGAAGCGCAAGAATTTTTTCGCCATCTTTTGGAAACAGCCAAACTGCCGCCGCAAACCCTGATCTTTGAACCCTACCCGGAAATCCGTGTGCGTGCGCCGGAGCTCTTTATTAAAAAATACCGCGATCTGCTGGAGCATTACGGCATCTCTATCGTGCGCGATGAAAACAGTCTTGAAATCGCGCCCACCGTGAAAGTCGAAATCACTGTGGCTGAAATCAAACGTGATTTAACTATGAAATACGGTTTGCGCTGGCCTTCGTCTTATTCCGCGAAAGTTTTAAATACCGGAAAAACAGAACTGGATGAATTGCCATTCAACCTGAGTGCGTTGGAAAAGAGTGGCTACGGTAAAATTCTTGCCAGTCCTAATATTATTTGTCGCAGCGGTAAAGAAGCGGAATTTCTGGCTGGTGGTGAGTTCCCCATTAAAATCATGAATTATAAAATTCAAGATGTGGTATGGAAAAAATACGGCATCCTTTTAAGAGTCAAACCCGTGGCCGATTCCGCAGGCCGCATGAGTCTCTCCATTGAAACCGAAGTGACCACCTTGGATGATTCACGCGCAGTGGACGGTGTACCGGGAATTCTCACCAATCGCGTTTCCAGTCATTTTGATCTGACCCGCCCGCAGACCATTGCCCTTTCTGGTTTACTAAAAAGTGAAGACGGCAAAAGTTCAGAAGGCGTGCCGCTTCTTTCGCGATTGCCGGTCCTGGGCGCGCTTTTTTCCAGCAAAGATTTTCGTGAACACCGTTCGGAGCTTGTCATCTTTGTCCGTCCTACAATTCTCAACGAAGGTGACGACGCTGCTGGTTTAGAACACTTACCACAGAAAGGAATGCGTCTATGATGATCGCTGCAAAAAAAGTTTATGACGAAATTGTCGCGGAAGTTCACCGCATGCCTTTTAATGAACTTCTGCTTTCTCCGGAGGAAGAAAAGCACCTGCGCTCACAAAAAATTGAACAGATCGTTTCACGCTGTTTACAAAACACCGAAGCGTCATTGCAAAAACGCGTGCGGGATGAGCTGAATTCTTGGGGGCCCTTGTGTGAAATTTTGGGTGATGAGACCGTGACAGAAATTATTGTCAATGGTCCCAATGCCATTTGGATTGAAAAAGCAGGCCGCCTGGAACGACATCCTGATTCCTTCTTTTCGGATTTAAGTTTTCGCAATTGCTTAGATCGCCTGTGTCATGAAGCTCAAGCCCATGTCACTGTGGAACATCCGTGCGCTGATGGGCGGTTTCAGGATTTTCGTTTAAGCTTGATTGGTGCTGAACTTACACAGAGTTTCCCGCACTTTTCTTTGCGCCGTCATCCGCGCAACCCTTGGACCTTTTTAAAATTGCAGGAAAGACAGTGGTGCCAAGAAAAGGATCTGCATTTTTTTAAGGACCTTATCGAACAGCGGAAAAACTTTTTGGTTGTTGGACCCACCGGCTGCGGCAAGACTTCCGTGCTCAATTCATTTTTAAACTTATTGCCCGAGAACGAACGTGTTGTGGTGATTGAAGACACGTCGGAGATCGCATTGCCCAACAAAGCCAGTATGAAACTCTTAACCCGCGAAGATCCGCAAGGTGTTTTGCCGACCGTCGACCAGACCCAGCTTGTGAAAAGATCCTTGCGCCTGCGTCCTGATCGCATTGTCATGGGTGAGGTTCGCGGCGGAGAAGCCAAAGACTTTCTGATGTCACTTGCTACGGGTCACGCGGGAAGCTTTGGAACTCTGCACGCTCAGGATGCCGGGCAAGCCCTTTTGCGCTTGGAGATGTTGATTCAAATGGGGGCTCCGCAATGGAGCCTCACCGCCATTCGCCGTTTGATTCAGCTTTCTTTGGATTATGTTATTGTGACCGGCAAAGATAAAAACGGTTTGCGCAAATTTAAAGGCGCTTATCGCCTTTGCTCTTTGGAAGAAAACGGCATTCTGCTGGAACCGGCGGAATCCTTCTAAGCGTCGAATTCGTCGGAATCACGTTCAGGGATGGGTTGTGCTGGTCCCGCGTCTTCTTCCTCTTTCACAGTTTCAGTGACGATGGCCGCTTTAAAAGTGTTGCGCTTTAGAAAATAATATAAAGCACCGCAGACGACCCCTAAGACGAATCCTACGAAGTGCGCGCGATAACTCACTTGCGGATCAAACGCCGTTGATGGCATGAAGACCGCCAGGGCTACGCCCACCGCACGCAGAGTTCTTTGCGTGTATGAGCGTTGTTGATCTAAAAGCAGATAAAGCACGAGCCACATACCGCCCATCCAATAAACGACTCCGGAAACACCGATCAGTGTGACATCAGGACGGTAACTTAAAAGAACAAGAAGATTGGTGATACCCCCGACAAAGAATGCGGCCGCGGGAAAAATCCAAAACCCAAAGTAACCGTTAAGAAAATACGCGAAGATAAAAAAGAGCAGACTGTTTGAGGCAAGGTGCCCGGTATCGGCGTGGGCGAACAGAGTGGTCCAAGCGCGCCAATATTCACGCTGTGAGAACACAGCCGCGGCGGAAGCGGACATCCATTGCGAAGCGTGCAAGATGTCTTGCCAATAGAAAACGCTCCCGATGATGAGAAATAACACGGACCAGGAGGCTACAAACCACGCACGGCCTTCCGGTTTTCGCGTCAGCCATGTGGCACGAACTACTTCCATGACGCCTCCCGCGTTAGAACTTGTATCCGGTGCGGGAGAAGTCAAGGCAGGTTCCTTTATTTATTTTGGATCGGCGTTAAAGCGGGCTCTGAGGCACGCAGTTCCGGTTCGACATAGAAAAGGCCTTCATTGGAAGACGTTTTCTTCAATGTCTCCTCAGACTTCGTCATGTCCTCATCACGGGCAATGTCTTTCGGATTCGAGAAGAACTTTTCATTCAGTTCTTGAATGACTTTGAGTTTCTTCGCCTCAGCCGGATTTTTATATACGGGCGGTGCTTCCGGTTCAGGAAGTTGTCCTGATTGGCGCAACTCTTCAAGCTGCTTGCTGAGAGTGACTCTGTCACCCAAAGAGTTTCTACCCATCGGACGGCCCAAGGCCGGTGCTCCGGGACGCGCGGGTTGGGCTACCGAAATATCGGCAACTTGAGTTCGCGCACTCGGCGGGAGAATACCGCTGATTTTTTCCATTCCACACCTCCGTGTGTTTCTTAGAAAGCCTTCCATGGCTCTCTATAATCACGTATCGGAATGGGACGTCTGAACTTGAGACAGAAAAAGAAAAACCGGAACTAAGTCCAGGAAAAGAAACGCCAAGGACTTGCGGGATGGCCCAGAAGTTTTTCGCAGATGGATTTCACCTGCGGATCCGCCCCGCCCGACCAGAACGTGCGACCGATCAGAAAGCTTTGTGAAAATTCCATCCACGAAGCAAAACGGCCTTCAATAAGGGGCGCGAGTTTTAAAATCTCAGCCCAGGCTTGCAAGTCATCAATATAACCGCCAATAAAACTCAAGCGCACAAGATGAATGTAGCGAGCGGCATCCCAGGCAAGGATTCCCGTGTCTTGAATATACTTATGTGTCCCTTGCAACCACATCGCAAGTTTCCGGTAATCCTCGTCGCTCATGCGCAGCTCTTGTTGCTCGGTAAAATCAAATCCGAAAATCTGCTTGAAGCGATCCAGGGAAACAGCGTCGATGGTCCCGTCCGAGGGAAGAGACGATCTTAAAACACTGAACTTAGTGCGATGGCCTTGCGTGCGGATGTCTTCAAGACGAAGCAGGGCGGATTTGGTGTCACGCACTTCCCAGAAATCCTCGAGAATCGCCAGACAATCCGCTTTGATTTCCGGTCCGTAGTTCATGTCGAGACGGAAAAAGTACTCACCGATCTCATTGAGGACTTGTTCCTGAATTTCTGGCGCAAGTTCCTGGTCATCGATCACATCAGACCCAACGACTTGAAACAGCTCATCAAGAACTTGATTTTCTTCAACAAAAACCGCACCGAGGCACATCAGTTTTTTTTCAAGGTCTGTTTCAGGCAAAATACGCTGCATGGGGTCTCCTGGGATTATTCAATTACGTTTCGTTTTGCAACTCAAGATGATAGTTTCTTCCCATGGAAGCCGCTTTCGGAACCTGGACTTCCTTCCCTAGCGATTTACTCAGACAGTCCTCGCTGACGCGCCTCCTGCGGAGGCTGCTGCTGCGGAACTCGCAAATCACTACGGAAGGAAGTCCAGGTTGCGAAAGCTCTTGCATGGTTGAAATGCGCGTGGTGCTGCTGCAAGCGTGAGTTAAAAGGGTGAGATGATTCAGAAGATTTTGTTGGGGTTGGGGGCTTTGTTTTTTATTTTGGTGGGGGCGCTGGTTCTCATCATGGGATATGTTTTTAACAATCCTGACTCTGTGTTTACGGCTTTTCATTCTGTGACTGATAAGATTTTGCAGGGGCAGAAATATGAAGAGAGTGAAGAGTTTTTCCTGCAAGGCATGGATCGTGTCGTTGTGAAATCACGGCATGTGGATGTGGTCTTGCATATTCATTCCGGCAATACTTTGAAAGTGCACATGCAAGGTAAAGTTCCTCGTTTTGAACAAGGGCCTTTTATTCAGCAGATGGCTGAGCAAAATGAATTGCGTGTGCTTTTGCAAGAGCCTGTGGCTAGCAGCTGGATTCAAATGAACGTGAATGGCGAAGAGGTTTCCAAGGAATCAGACGTTCAGCTTAAAGCCGATGTTTATGTTCCGGCTTCCTTTAAGGGACAACTTCATATTGAAACCCGTGAAGGCAATGTGCAGGCGACCTTGCCTCGGAACGCTTATGAAGTGGATTTGCAAAGTGTCTCAGGGAAAATCAGCAATGGCTTGATTTCTGAGGATAAAAAAAAACCCACTTCCGAGATTCAGCCTCATGAAGTGGGTCATATTAAAATTCAAACGACTCAAGGCTCTATTTCTGTGGAGCCGCAGCCGTAGCTTTTTTCATTTCTTCCAAATTCTTTTCCGCTAGCGGGCTCAAACGAACGCCGACTTCCGCCAACTGGTCGCGGCTGACTTCGCTCGGGCAATCCGCCATCAAGTCGGAAGCTTTCGCTGTTTTCGGGAACGCAATCACTTCACGGATCGCATCGGTTCCGCACAAAAGCATCACAAGACGGTCCATACCCCACGCAATACCACCGTGTGGAGGCGCGCCGTATTTCAAAGCATCCAACAAGAAACCGAATTTTGCCTCTTGCTGTTCTTTGTTCATGCCCAAAAGACGGAACATCGCTTGCTGCAACTCCGTACGGTAAATACGAATGCTGCCGCCGCCCATTTCATAGCCGTTGCAGACAAGGTCGTAAGCCTTTGCCAGCATTTTGCCGTAAGACGCTTCTTTGCCGTCGATGAGATCTTGCATGAACTCATCCTTCGGTGACGTGAACGGATGGTGACGGGACACCCAGCGTTTTTCTTCCGGAGAATATTCAAACGCAGGAAAATCCACGACCCACAAGAAATGATCCTTCGAAGTGTCGATCAAATTCAGTTCTTTACCCAAGTGCAAGCGCAACGCTGACAAAGCCGCGCAAGCCGGATCAAAATCATCCGCGACAATCAAGGCGCAGTCGCCGGTATTGGCGCCGACAGCCTTAAACATCGCCGCCAGTTTTTCTTGCGAGAAGAATTTAGAAACCGGAGACGCCAAAGTGCCGTCAGCTTCCGCTTTGATCCACACAAGACCCTTCGCGCCGGCTCTTTTTGCAAGATCGGTGAGCTTGTCGAATTGCCCGCGGGAGAATGTGCCGCCTTTGGGAACGGCCAGACCGCGCACAATACCCTCACGTGCGATCACATCATCAAACACTTTGAAGCCCGAGTTGAGCACATGCTCTTTCAGGTCTTTGATTTCCATGCCAAAGCGCGTGTCCGGCTTGTCACTGCCGTAACGGTCCATCGCTTCTTGATAAGACATGCGCGGAACTTTTCCGATATCCACGCCTTTGATCTCTTTCCAGATCGTGCGCAAAAGATTTTCATTCAATTGCATGATGTCTTCCTGATCGATGAAAGACATCTCCATATCGATCTGTGAAAATTCCGGCTGACGGTCCGCACGCAAGTCTTCGTCACGGAAGCAGCGGGCGATCTGAAAATAGCGGTCGTAACCGGACACCATCAAAAGCTGTTTCAAGATCTGCGGCGACTGAGGAAGCGCGTAGAAAGTTCCCTGATTCACGCGTGAAGGAACAAGATAGTCCCGCGCGCCTTCCGGAGTGGACTTGAAAAGAATCGGTGTTTCGATTTCCACAAAACCATTCTCGGAAAGAAAACGGCGCACCAGTTGCGCGACACGGTGACGGGTCAACAAGTGATTCGTCAAACGCGGAGAACGCAAATCCAAATAACGGTATTTCAAACGCAGAGTTTCGTTCACATTCGGATCGTCGACTTGAAACGGCGGCACAGCGGATTCATTCAAGATCTCGCAGCGCACAGCTTCGATTTCGATTTCTCCTGTCGCGATCTTGCTGTTCTTCATACCGTCAGGGCGGGCACGCACGATACCTTCGACGGCGAGCACATACTCTCCGCGCAGATTTTTCGCTGCCGCAGTTTCAGGTTTGTTAGGATCCAGAACGACTTGCACGATGCCTTCACGGTCACGCAAATCAATGAAAACAAGACTGCCATGGTCGCGGCGAACATCCACCCAACCCATGAGGACGACTTTTTGGCCGGCTTGAGGGAGGGCCAATTTTCCGCAATAATGTGTTCTCTTCAGTTCCTTAACAAACTTCATAAATCTACCTTGTTCGTGAGTGACAGATTTACATATTGTGCCATTGCAGTCAAAAGCCATATTTTTATATCTCCCATAAGACGGAACACCGCTGCGACTGTCTCCGTCACTTGCCCTTTGGTCCTTCGCGGTAGGGTATTCTTCTTCCATTTTCCTCGCCGACTCCTTTATAATTTGATTCTCAAGATGTCCCATTAAACGAGGGTAAGGTAGATGCCGAAATTCACAATTGATCACCAAAGCAACCACAACGCCGAAGAAGCCTATAAAAAAATTAAAGAATTCCTTTCCAGCGATCAGGACATTCGACGCTTTGACCCAAAGCTGCAATGCACTTTCGATGACGGTTCTAAGAGTGCCGCGCTCAAAGGATCGCAATTTAAAGCGGATATGGCGGTCGCCGCATCTGGCGCAGGCAGTAAAGTCTCTGTGACTGTGGATCTGCCGTTGATGCTCACTCCATTCAAAGGTAAAGTCCAAGAAACTTTGCAAAGGAAACTGGCTAAGTATCTCGGCTAAAAACTCTATGGCAAAAACCAAGGCAAAAACTTCTTCTCCAGGTAAAAAGGCGGCTCCAAAGGCCGCTAAAAAACCTGCGCGCGCAAAGGCCAAGGTCGAGCCTAAAAACGTCGTCGCGGAGATCGTCGAAGATCACGAACGCGACGATGCCCATCCGGACATAGAAGCGGAAAAAGCGTACGCGGTACCGACTCCTGAAGAGGAATTTGATACCACAGAGAGCGCTGAAGATTCCAAATCCCTGGCGGTGGCCGAGCCTTCCAAAGCGATCACCTCGGCAGATCCGCTGGTGATGTACTTAAACGAGATCCGTCGTTACAAAGTTCTCACGAAAGAAGAAGAAACCGCGTTAGCCAAAAAATACTTTGAATCCAAAGATCCCGCTGCGGCGGAAGCACTGGTGAAAGCCAACTTACGTTTCGTCGTTAAGATCGCCGCGGAGTATTCCAAGTTCGGCGCCAAAATGATCGACCTGATCCAAGAAGGCAACGTGGGGCTGATGCACGCCGTGCGCGAATTCAATCCCTACAAAGGCGCGCGTCTTATCACTTATGCCGTGTGGTGGATTCGCGGTTACATCCAAGAATATCTGATGCGCCAATATTCCATGGTGCGTATTGGAACTACGCAAAATCAGCGCAAACTTTTCTATCAATTGCAGAAAGAAAAAGAAGCCTTGGATGCCATGGGCATTGAGCCGAACACAGCTTTAATCAGCAGCCGTTTGGGCATTCCCGAAGACGAAGTTCGCGATATGGCGATGCGTATGTCCGGCCGTGATGTGAGTTTGGATCGTCCTGTGGATGAAGACTCTTCAACCAGCCTGGGTGACCTGCAAAAGGACACTCATGATCAGCCGTTGGATGAAGTTCTGGCCAATGAAGAGCAATTGGAAATTCTTAAAAAGAAAATCGAAGAAATCCGTCCGGAACTTTCGGATCGTGAAAAAATCATTTTGGATGAGCGTATTTTGAATGACGAGCCTCTCACCTTGCAGGAGATCGGCGAAAAATACGGCATCACCCGCGAGGCAGTGCGCCAAATGGAGGCGCGCCTGCTGAAAAAAATCAAAGCCAAAATGGAAGAGGCTTCTTCCCGTTAATTAGATAATTAGGCGATTTCGAGTTCGCCCGCGCCGATAGTGGCTGCGAGTTTAGCACGCAGACGAGCCACGGCTTGCGCATGCAATTGCGACACGCGGGACTCTGTCACACGCAAGACCTGACCGATCTCTTTCAAGTTCAGATCTTCATAGTAATAGAGTGAAAGCACCAGGCGTTGTCTTTCCGGCAGCTCTTCAATGGCTTGCGCGACAACTTCCTTGATGTTTTTCACATTGAGTTGATTGAACGGACTGTTCGTGCGTGAACCTTCCAGAATATCCATGATGGATTTCTTGTCGGTGTTGCTGAACGTGGTGGCCTGATCGATAGGAAGCAGGCTCACAGGACGAACCTGATTCACAAGATCATGGAATTCATCAATGCTGATGTTGAGAGCTTTAGCGACCTCTTCATCCGTGGGGGAACGGCCCAAGTCCGCTTCCAATTGCACCATGGTTTTATCCAGGAGCTTGGCTTTGTCACGGATAGAACGCGGAACCCAGTCTTGCGCGCGCAATTCATCGAGAATCGCACCACGAATACGGAATTCAGCGTAAGTTTTAAATTTATTATCACGGGTGGAATCGTATTTCTCGATGGCGTCCATCAAACCGATAACACCCGCGGAAATCAAATCGTCCAATTCAATATTGGAGGGAAGGCGAACGGCGATTTTTTGGGCGATGAATTTAATCAGCGGCGCATATTCTTTGATTAGATCATCTTTTTGGTTGGCAGCAAGCTTACGTGGCTCTTCTTTGTACTTCTTCAACAATGCCGCATTTTTCCCCATATTTTTCCCTCTTGAAGTCTATGTTAACAAACAGGTCCTTGAGCTGAAAGTCCAATTCTCTTATGCAAATCCAACGACCTGATCCCAAAACATTTGCATTCCGCCCTTAGTTTCAATTTGCTGAGTGGATTTCTCTACCTGGTTGCAAATTTGGCGTAATGCTTTCGCGGATTCAGCACCGGCATCTTGTCTCACAATGAGACGCTGCATTTGTATTGCTTTTCTTAAAACAACGTCGTTCGGGATAGAACCCCAGTAATCAAGACCTATGTAGAGAAACTTGTTTACTACATCATTGAAGCGTTGATAGAGCTGCAAACCTTCCTGCTCATCGCGCACTTGATTGCAAACTATGGAGAAGTGATTCACTTTGTAATTCTTGTTCAGCACTTTGATTAAAGCGTACGCATCGGCGAAGCTCGCGGGATCCGGTGTGATAACCACAGAAACCGTTTGCGCGGCGGAATTCAGGAAAAGCACGTTTTCCGCAATGCCTGGAGCCGTATCAATCAAAAGGTAATCAAATCCCAACGGCAGAGCACTTACCGCCTCCACCATAGCGCGGCGCTCGAAGTGGTTCATATTGTTGAACTCGACAACGCCACTCCCACCGGGAATCAGGTACACATCTTTGGATACCTCCGTGAGAATGTCCTTCATTTCCTTACGGCCCGCGAGAATGTCATGAATATTTCCGGTGGTTTTCACACCAAAGAGAATATCGACATTGGCCATCCCCAAATCGCCATCAAGAATAAGCACCTTTTTGCCTCTCTGTGAAAGGCACAAAGCGAGATTGGCAACCAGCGTGGTTTTACCTACGCCCCCTTTGCCGGAAGTGATGCTGATCGTGCGGGTCCGTTGCATATCAAAGGAATTCCATTTTCTCATACAGCTTCTGATTCCTGTTGCTTGAGTTTGGTAATTTTAAAGATTAAATCCAAAAGACGCTCTTTGGTCGCAAATTCAAAATCTTCCGGAACACGCGGACCGATTCCAAACGAGTGCAATGGAATATCGAAACGCTTCATGAAGTTATAAATCGTCCCGTGCTGCGTGGACTCATCCAAAGCGGTGAAGATCACATCCTTATAACCCAGAACGGAATAACGGCGGCCCAGTTCGGTGGCGTCGTTGTCTTTGATATTCGCCGACAATGTCAGGTGAATCTGCGGATTCAAAGCCGACGGCGGCAAGAGGCTTTTCAGCATTTGAATCTCTTCATTGCTCTTCAAGCTTAAACCGGTGTAGTCCACCAGCACGCAGTCGACATTCACAAGATAGCGCATCAGATTCGTCCAATCGTTTTGAGAACGAATCACTGAAAACGGCACGTTGAGAATTTGCGCATAGATTTTCATTTGATCAGCGGCGCCCACTTTGAAAGTGTCCGTGGTGAAAAGAGCGATCTTCTTACCCTCGCGCACCACCATCTGGCTCGCCATTTTGATCAACGCGGAAGTCTTACCGCTGCCCGCGGGTCCTACGAAGCAGTGAATCTTACCAGCCGTCGGATGCGCGCTGATGCGGGTGTTATCGAGCACGTGACGTGCCACCCATGCTTCCACCAAGGCGCGGTTTTTCATTTTCAGTGCCGGCAAAGTTTCCTGCGCTGTGGTCAAAATTTCCGCCGCGATTTCACGCGCCATTCCCGCACTGGTGAGTTTTTCGAATACAAAACTCAAGTCATAGTTGATGCCGTAGTCCGCTCCAGGGTGAGAGCCGACAAAGTTCTGCGGCATTTGCTGGAATTGAGTGATGACCTGTTTAAGACTGGCGATTTCATTTTTCAAGGCCGCAATTTCCGCCGTTTCCGCGGGAGCTGCCGCCGGTTTTACCGGAGCCGCCGCTTTCTTGGTATTTGTTCCACGGAAAATATCTTCCTGCTCTTGGAACGCATTCAAAGCGCGCTGAGCGGCGGAACGAACTCTTTCTTCGGCCACATGCTTTTGACGGGATTGTTCCGCCTCATCTTCGATATCGATGTAACGGCGCTGAGTAATAGGCGCTGGGGCCTGGCTCTTTTGCACATGCTTTTCCACCATCTTATGGATGATTTCTTTTTGCTGGCGAGCCGGGCTTTTCAAAAATCTTTCACGGTCCTGCTCACGCAGACGGGATTCAGCGAATTTCTTTTTCTGCAAAGTCTCTTCAGAAACAGCCGCCGTGATTTCGACGCTGCCCTCCCCGACAAGACCGAAACTTTTGTTGTTGTCGCGCGCGGAAAGAATGATGGCGTCAGGACCGAGCTGGGTCTTGACCATCTCCAAAGCTTCTTTCATCGTTCTGGCTTCAAATTTCTTAACCTGCATGGCTCATCTCCACGAGTGCAACCGATTGAACATCCGCATCTGAAGTCAATTCATTGTGTGACAACACAACTAGCTGAGGGATAAACCGGGACGTTAGCTTATACAAATGACGACGGGAAGTCGGGCTCGTCAGCAGAATCGGCTGACCGGCGACTTCAGGGTGGTTTTCCACCGTGCGCGCAATTTCGTTGATCAAACGGTGCGCGGTGTTTGGATCCATCACCAGTTGCACGCCTTGCTCTGTTTGCAGCAAGGAGTTGGCGATCATCTCTTCGATATTCGGATGCAATGTCATCACCGGAATATTGCCTTGTTCGGTGGTGTACTTCGCAGTGATACCGCGAGCCAGAGCCCGGCGAACTTGCTCCGTGAGCACTTCAATATCTTTGTTACGAGGCGCTTCGTCAGCCAAGGTTTCAAAGATCGTGAGCAAATCACGGATGGACACTTGCTCTTTCAACAGGTTCTGAAGAACACGAACGACAGATCCCAAAGGCAGAAGATCCGGAATAAGTTCTTCCACCACTTTCGGATGAGACTTCTTGAAGTTTTCAATAAGCGTTGAAGCTTCCTGACGACCGAGCAGCTCATGCGCATGGGTACGAATGATTTCTGTAAGGTGAGTTGCCATAACCGTCGGCAAATCCACAACCGTGTAACCCGCGATTTCCGCATCTTCTTTACGCGCAGGAGAGATCCACAAAGCGTCCAAACCAAACGCCGGCTCTTTGGTTGGAATTCCTTCCAAGCGTTCGGAAACGTTGCCTGGATCCATCGCCAGCAAAGATTCAGGGCGAAGAACGCCGCCACCGACCTTATTACCTTTGATCAAGACACGGTATTCGCCCGGAGCCAGTTGCAAGTTGTCACGGATATGAATACTCGGAACCACGATACCCAAATCCAAAGCAAACTGCTTGCGGATACTGACGATACGCTCCAGCAAGTCACCGCTTTGGTCGGATTCAACAATATTGATAAGACCGTAACCCACTTCAAGTTCGACCATATCCAAAGGCAGCATGGTTTCGATGTTTTCTTTTTTCGGAGCCGCCAAAGCCGTTTCGGCTTGTTTCTTTTCAGCTTCCGCTTTTTCAAAACGGGCTTTCTTAATAATCCACGCCGTTCCGCACAGCAATGAACCCATCAAAAGGAACGGAAGTGTCGGCAGACCTGGCACAAGACCCAAGAGAATCAAAACACCGCCGGCGATCATCACCGCGCGCGGTTTGACGAACAATTGACCCGTGACTTCTTCACCCACGTCTTTTTCAGAGTTGGATGTACGAGTCACGATAATACCGGCGGCCGTCGAGATCACCAGAGCCGGGATCTGCGCCAGCAAACCGTCACCGATCGTCAACATCGTGTAGTATTTCGCCGCTGTGCTGACGTCCAAACCTTTTTGAATCACACCGATCGCCAAACCACCGAGAATATTGATCATGGTGATAATGATACCGGCGATAGCGTCACCGCGAACGAACTTGGAGGCACCGTCCATGGCTCCGTAGAAATCCGCTTCGCTTTCAATCTGCTTACGGCGCTTGCGAGCTTCGGCTTCCGTGATATGTCCCGCGTTTAATTCCGCGTCGATGGACATTTGCTTACCAGGCATCGCATCCAAGGTGAAACGAGCTGCCACTTCCGCCACGCGGCCCGAACCTTTGGTGATGACCATGAAGTTGATGACCATCAGGATGATGAACATCACAAAACCGATGACGTAGTTTCCACCGACAACGAAGTTCGCAAAAGAGGCGATCACATCACCGGCCGCTTTTTCGCCCTCGTGACCGTGAGTCAGAATCAAACGCGTTGTCGCCACGTTCAAGGACAAACGGAAAAGAGTCGTCATCAAAAGCAACGACGGGAAAGAAGTGAAATCCAGGGCGCGGTCGGTATAGATACTCACCAGCAGGATCAAAACACTGATCGCCAGCGAGAACGTCAGCGATACGTCCAGCATAAACGGCGGCAGCGGAATGATCATCACCGCTAAAATGGCCAGCAATCCGAATGCGATAAAAAGATCCGTGTTCTTCGTGATCTTATCGAATCTTTTTAAGAACTGAAAAATTTGCTCCATTACCTTTTCTTCCTACGCAAACGATAAACATACGAAAGCACTTCCGCCACTGCGACAAACAGCTCGCGGGGAATAATCTGTCCAATCTTCATAGTCTTGAAGATCGTGCGCGCCAGCGGCTTGTTTTCCACGATGGGAATATTGTGCTCGCGCCCGATCTCTTTGATTTTCTCCGCCACCAGGTCCGCGCCCATGGCGACCAATTGCGGAGCCGGTAAGTTGTCCGAATATTTTAGAACCACGGCGATATGCGTGGGGTTCGTAATGATCACATCCGCCTTGGGAACCTCCGCCATCATACGCTTGCTGGCCATTTCCCGTTGAATACGGCGGATGCGTGATTTGATCATCGGATCACCCTCACGCTGCTTGTGTTCTTCTTTGACCTCTTGTTTGGTCATCATCATTTTCTTTTCAAGATCCCAGCGCTGATAAAAGTAATCCGCACCGGCGATAATAAGCATCACCGCGCCGACACCACCGAGGAGCTTCACCACCACAGTTCCCAAATAAGAAAAAATCTGCTCGACGGAAAACGTGAGCATGTATGGGACCTGGCTGACTTCACCACGCAAAAGGAAATACAGAACGATGCCGATCGCCGCCATTTTCAAAAGCGATTTCAATGCTTCAACCACGGCGCGCAAACTGAATACACGCTTAAAGCCCTCGACCGGATTTACTTTTTCGAAATTTGGGGAAAGAGCATCTTCCACTTGCAGGAAACCGACCTGCAAAAGCGAAGAAGCGGCTCCGAGAATTCCGGCGATACCCATCACCGGCGCCATCAGAATCATGGCCTTTTCACCGCAGAAACGGAACGCTTCCGTGAATTTTCCTTCACGCACTAAAACCACCATGTCTGTGCCGAAAGAGTAATTGAAAACTTCGTAAAGATTCTTGAAAAAGAAACGGCCCAAAGCATACACGCCACCCGCCGCGGCCAGTAGAATCACTGCCGACGCAAGCTCCTTTGTATGGGCGACATTTCCTTTCTTGCGAAACTCTTCCCGTCTCGCGTCCGTCGCCTGTTCGGTCTTTTCACCGTTCTCTTCAGCCATCTCGTTCCTTCCTAGAACTTAAAAGCTTATACCTATAAGTGTTTCATCACTGCGAACAGTTTGCTAGCAGTGATTTCAACGACACCATTCATTTCCATCGCCATGAGCGGAAGGCAGATAAACACCACCGTCAATCCCATCAAGATCGTCACCGGCATACTTGTAACCAGGACGTTGATCTGGGGAACCGCTCTGCCCAAAATACCCATGGCAAGATTGACAAGCAGGATGGTCACCAACACGGGTGCACACATCTTGATCGCCATGATTAAAACCGCCTGGCCAAAGACCGCCATTTCCGCGAAAGGCCCTACGTTCAAAGAAAGAGAACTGACCGGGAGAATGTCATAACTTTGTGAAATCGCGCTTAACAACATGTGATGTCCGTTGATCGCTAAAAACACCAAAGTCCCCAAGGTCGTATAAAACTGATCCATGGAGTTCCCGTTTGAACCCAGCATCGGATTGTAGAGCTGGGACGCGCTCAAACCTACGGACATCGACACCAGATCCCCTGTCATTGTGACGACAAAGAAGAACAAGCGGGTTAAAAATCCCAGCGACAATCCGACAATCAGTTCACGTACCGCTAAACCAATGATTTCATTGGAAATAAGTTCGTAATTCACGCTCCCCGTGCGCACCACCGGGAAAAGCATAATGCTCAAAACCAGGGAGAGAAGAATTTTCACGGGTGTATTGACCAGCGGAGAGCCAAAAATAGCCGACGAAACGACAAAGGCGATCATGCGCAGTAAAATCAGCGCAAAAAGCAGAATCTGAGCCTCTGTAAACGCCGACCAGTTGATCATTCTACTCCCTTACCATCACCGCGATGTTTTCAAACAAGTTCACTGTATAAGAACTCATCACATCCATCATCCACGGCCCGGCGAGAACGAAAACCACCGCGACGATGATCATCTTGGGAATAAAAGTCAGTGTGGCTTCGTTGATCTGAGTCAACGCCTGGAAAATACTCACAGCCAAGCCGACAACCAGCGTGCTGATCAAAAGCGGTGCCGCCAGCATCGCCGTTGTGCGCAGGGCATCTTGTCCAAGGCGGATCACTAATTCTTCAGTCATCTTTCACCTCACCCGAAACTTTTCACCATCGAGCCGATGAGCAAACCCCATCCGTCGACGAGAACAAAAAGCATGATTTTAAACGGCAGTGAAATCACCACCGGCGGAAGCATCATCATACCCATCGCCATCAAAACGCTGGCGGCGACAATGTCGATCACCAGGAACGGCAAATAAATGATGAAGCCGATTTGAAACGCTGTTTTCAGCTCGGAAACCACGAAAGCCGGAACCAAAACCATGGTCGGCACATCGGCACGTGTTTTCGGCTTATCAATTTTGGAAAGCTTGATAAACAAAGCCAGATCCGAGTCCCGCGTCTGGTTGAACATAAATTTGCGCAACGGCGCCAAAGTGTTTTCAATCGCCGCGTCCTGAGAAATCTTTCCTGACAGATACGGCTGAATTCCCTTGGTGTTCATTTCATTGAACGCCGGTTGCATCACGAAGAAAGTTAAAAACAAAGAAAGACCCACCAAAAGCTGATTCGGTGGCATCTGCTGCACACCCATCGCCTGGCGCAAGAAAGACAGCACGATGATGATACGGGTGAATCCGGTCATCATAATCAAGATCGCCGGTGCTAGAGTCAGCACCGTCATAATCAAAACAAGCTTAACGGCATTCACCACTTCGTTGGGATTGTCCGTAGTTTTAAAACCCAGATTCACCGTGGGCAGTGTCACCTGAGCAAACGCGCTGGAACCGATAAGAAGAATAATCAGGGTCCACAGAACCCAGGTCATCTTTTTCACTGGATAGACCTCATTCCTTTAAGACGTTTGGAAACGATGTCTTTAATACCACTGATCGCGAATTCTTCGTCACTGTCGAGTTCACGCGCGGAACGTTTGCGTGGCTCCGCGGGAGCCGGCGCTTCGTCGTCGGCAAAATCAGTCTCTTCACCCAAACCGCCCAGAACTTTACCGAAATTTTTGGGGGATTCTTCCGGCACTTCTTCGTCGAGCAAAGACAAGGACTTGATCATGGAGATATTGTGATCGGTGATACCGATCAGGATGGATTCACCCGCCACGCGCACGATGGCCAGGCTCTTTTTCGGGCCCAGGTAGTGCTGTTGCAAAACTTTGATTTGCGTTTGATGTTTCGCCGCCTTGGGGATTTTATACTTGCGCAGGAAAAAGAATGCGCCCGTACCAACAAGACCCAGAATCGACAATGTAAAGAGCAAACGGAAAAGACCGCCGCCTTCATTGGATGCTTTCTTGTTTTTATCCAAGTTCAACGGAATCTCGGACTCTTTGCGGTTATCCACCTTGGTTTTCTCAGCAGGCACATCCGCCACCGGCAATGATTCGGAGTTCGCCGCTTCCACCGCTGCAGGAGCTGTATCCGCCGCCGTTTCCGCGAAGACCGGAGCCGAGATCGAAAAAACAAAGAGTAAAGAAAGCAACCAACGCATCTGCAAACCTCTTAATTCTTATCTTAATTGTTCAACCCGCTCCGCAGGAGAAATGATGTCCGTCAAACGCACACCGAACTTTTCGTTGACGACAACGGCTTCACCGCGCGCGATCAACTTATCGTTCACATAAACTTCCATCGGCTCACCGGCCAGCTTATTGAGTTCGATCACGCTGCCTTGAGTGAGATTCAAAAGCTCGCTCACCGGCATTTTCGTGCGGCCCAACTCCACGGACACCTTCAAAGGAATATCCAGGATGAGGCTTAAGTTGCGGTCTGTTTGCGTCGGAGCGGCTGCTGTTTTCTTTGCGCCTTCCGCCATGCCCGCGGCTTCCGCGACGAGCTGATCCGCCAAGTTGTCCAAAGTATCGTCACCCATTGATCCCCCTACTTCTGCACCGGGCGTGTAATCTGGACCGCCACAGTTCCGTGATGAATTCCGTAATAACCTTTAAACTTTTTAACGCCTTCAACATTGACATCGAACTCGCCGGAAGCGTCCTGATCCAAAGGAATCACGTCGCCCACTTTGAGGTTCATCATGTCTTTCAATTTGATCTCGGTTTCACCAAGATTCACTTTGATTTCCAAATCCGTCTCCAAGAGTTGTTCCTGGATGATGGAAGTCCAAAGTTTTTTATCCGTTTGATCCGACTCCACCTGGAAACCTGTGGAGAGTTTTTGTTTGATCGGTTCGATGGTCGCATAAGGAATCACGATGGAGATCGTTCCCGTCGCGTTTTCCAGTTCCACGTCGAATGTGGAAGCGATCACCACGTCTGTCGGCGGCACGATACCGACGAACTGAGGATTGACCTCGGTACGAACGAAAGAACAGCCGATTTTTTCGATGGAGGCCCACGCCATTTCCAAATCATTGATCGCAAGGCCGACGACCTTTTGCACGATGGACAGTTCAATCGGCGTAAAGTCTTTACCATCAATTTTCGTGTACGGACGATCGGCACCGCCGAAGAAACTGTCGACCAAAGCGTATGCAAGCTTGCTTTCGATCACAAACAGCGCTGAACCGCGCAGATTACCGAAACGCAAAACGCTCATGCAGGTCGGCATGGGAAGTGTGTTGATGAACTCACCGAATTTTAAGAACTCTGTGGAGGTCAGAGTGATGGAAGCAATCTTGCGCAAAGCCGACGACAAAGAAACGCGGAAAGCGCGCATGAATTTTTCGTAGATAACTTCCAGCTGCGGAAGGCGGCCGCGGATGATACGGTCCTGACTGGTCAGGTCGTAGGATACGATCTTGCGCTCGTCCACCTTGCCGACATTCTGCGTGTCGGGCTTCGCGGTCTCCGCCGTAGCCACGTCTCCATCAGAGACCGCGGCTAACAGAGCATCCACTTCACTTTGCGAAAGAACCTGATTCATAGTCCTGCCTTAGTTATAGATGAACTCGGTGAAGAACACGTTCGAGATCTTGCCCTGAACCAGGAAAGAATTGATCGTGTCCTTGATTTCGTTTCTCAATCCGTCTTTCCCCTCGCGAGTGGAGACGTCTTCATAAGTTTTAGAAGAAAGAATGATAATAATGATGTCGCGAACCTGCGCCTTGCGCTTTTCGATCTCTTCAAGGACGTGGTCACCCTTGACTTCCAATTCCATATTTACTTTCGCGACTTTACGGCCTTTGGAGCCGGCCAGATTCACAATGAAAGTTTCCAGCGGCACAACTTTACCGATGACTTCTTTTTCTTCGGTGGCTTCCTTGTGCTGAGCTTCCGCTTCACCTTTGATGACATGTTCAATTTTAGGTTCCGCCGCTTCCTTTTTCTTGCCTTGGTAAAGCATGAAACCGACGCCCGCCACAACGAGCATGTTGATCACCGCCAGGGCGATCAGTAGTATAGGCTTTTGTCCAGATCCTGAGCTTTGCGCCATGGGCGCTTCCGCAGCCGCCGCTTTTTCTTCAGCCACTTCATCCTCCATGATGAATGACCACAGAGTGGTCCTGACAAAATCGAAAGCAACAGAGATGCCAACAGGACTCCGGTCCAGGCCCTCTGATTGCAATCCAACATATTTGATTTCAGGCAAATTTTGCCGCGGGGAAATTGTTTCCTAGGCAGAAATTCTATGACGGGAGTCAAAGTTTTGGCGTGTTTATTTGACTCTCGTATCAAACAGGACCCACTTCCGGAGTATAATAGAGCCAGACAAAACCATACCAAGGAGGCTCTATGAACAAGGATCTATTCCAAGGAAAAATCAAGGAGATCTCAGGGGAAATTCGTAAAAAGTGGGGCGCTTTAACCGACGACGACATCGAGAAAACCAAAGGAAATCTCGAAGCGCTCAGCGGCCTTATCCAACAAAAAGTAGGATTGTCCAAGGATGAAGCTTCCCGCCAAGTCAGTGACTTTATGACCAAACTGGAAGGCAAGTTCAAATCCGGTTCTGAAAAAGCATCTGACAAAATCAATCAAGGCATCGAGCAAACGAAAGACAATCTCAAACATTAGGAGTCGCGTATGGAACTGAATAAAGATGCATTAAGTGGCAAATTCAATGAGTTCACCGGCGCTCTGAAACAGAAATTGGGCAACATCAATCTTACCGATGATGAGCTTAAACAAGCGATGTCAAATCCGGAACAGCTTATTGATCTTGTCGCACAAAAAACCGGCATTCCTCGTGAGGAAGCAAGTCAAAAGGTTCATCAAGTTATGGAAACTTTGAACATTGACGACACCACTGCCAAGGGCTTTATGGCGAAAGTCAGCGACAAGGTGGACAAAATTAAAAACAAGTTCACACATCACTAAATAAAAAGAGGACCCACAAAGGGTCCTCTTTTTTAATGACTTCCATCAACGAGACCGACATTTCCCTTTCTATTTCCATTCCCAACGTCAGAATAAGTGCTTATGAAAAAAGCTCTTTGGATTATTCTCATTGTGTTGATCATCGGCCGTCTGATAATTCCTCCGATCGCCCTTCGCGCTATCAACAATTTCCTCGCCGATTTCTCGCCTATTTTTTACATGCATATTGACGAATTCGATTTAAGGCTGTGGAAAGCCGCCGCCCGTATTGAAGGTTTCCAGATTCGTCTGCGCGAGCAGAAAGAGCCTTTTCTCAAAGTGGAAGCGACCGAGATCTCCGCGGCTTGGCGGGAAATCTTCGCCGGGCGTTTCCGCACGGATGTGGTGGTGATCGGCTCGCACCTGCGGGTTAGCAATGAACTTTTTGACGCCATCAAAAAGTATCAAAAAAAGGCCACCGAAGATGCCAAAAGACTCGGTAAAAAAATGTCTCCGATTCAGGTCGACCGTATTGATATCCACAAGTCCACCGTGCGTTTCGCCAGCGCTCCCGGTATTCCCGATGAATTGCTTTTTGGTCTTTCCGCTTTAGACGGACGGATCACCAATATCACCTCGACTCCAGAAAGGCCGATTTCAGTGATAAAATTTCACGGCACCCTGCCGGACTCTTCAGAGCTTATTTTTCACGGCTATTTGAACAGTCAGGAAAAACCTGCGGAGTGGCGCATGTCGACCGAGCTGGAAAAATTCCACTTAAAAAATCTCAACCCACTGACATCGAAACTCATTCCTCTCACTTTCACAGCGGGCACCATGGACCTTTACGCCGAAGCGAAAGGGGAAAAAAATCAGGTGGAAGGTTACGCCAAACCTTTTGTCAAAGACCTTGCCGTGATCGGTAACAAAAAAGATTTTAAAAGCGCAAAGCACCTCGGCATCGAAGCGCTGACCGCCGTCGCCGACGTGATCTTCCGCAAATCCGAAGATAAAACCGTGGCCACTAAAATCAATTTTTCTTACAAAGATAAAAAGTTCAAGTGGGACCCGGGAGATGTCGCCTCGAAAGCCGCCGCTCATGGTTTTAAGGATGAGATCAAGCCCGGCCTGGAACACAAATACAAACTCAAGGAAAAGAAAGATAATGAGTAAGCGCTCTCAACCGCAAGACAAACCGGAGGTTCTTATTGTCGGTGCCGGTCTTGCGGGTTTGGGATGTGCGCAAGCTTTATTACAGCGAGGAATAAAAAGTCTTATTCTTGAAGCCAAAGACCGCGTCGGTGGCCGAGTCTTTTCCGAACGGCAACCGCTGTACTCCCCACCCATCGAATACGGCGCGGAGTATTTGCACGGCGTGAACAAAAATCTCATGGATCTTTTAGGGCAACGCCCTTTTGTGGATGTGCAAGACACGCACCTCTATTTTTCAGATGGCAAACTTCAAGAAAAGAAAGATTTCTGGGAGCGGTTTGAAAAGTACACCTCTTTGCTCAATAAAAATCTCAAAGAAGACCGCAGCGTGAGCGAATTCTTTAAGGCGCAAGGAAAGAAAATCCCTCCGGAATGGCGCGAGATTCTTTTTGCCTACGTCGAAGGATTTCACGCGGCTAATGCCGATTTGATGGGCGAAAAAGCTTTGGCCTCGGCCGAGCAGAGTGAGGAAGAAGAATTAAACGGCCAAGGCCTTTTCCGTATCCTTGAAGGAAACAGCTTTCTTTTAACGAAGCTTCAGGAAAATTTGGACATCCGCTTGCAAAACCGCGTGAGCCGCATTCAGCGTCTCAAGGATCGGACTGAAGTTATAGCTCTGACTCCAAAGGGCCCGCAAGCTCACATGGTTCGTTTTGTGGTTCTCACGGTTCCTCTGGGAGTTTTGAAAAACGAAAATCCTCTTTCCCATATCGAAGTCTCACCGCCGATACCGGAAATCCCTCAAGCCCTGGAGTCCCTGCACATGGGACACATTCAAAGAATTTCTTTTGTCTTTAAAGAACGATTTTGGGAAACACTTTCGACTACGCCGATTTCCTTCATCCATCTTGATGCCCATTACTACTTTCCGACCTGGTGGACGCAAAGTCCGGTGCGCAGTCCTGTTTTGGTCGCATGGCAAGGCGGTCCCAAGGCGGAAGAGATGAGTGCGTGGACGAAAGAGCAACGTGTGCAGGCCGCTCTGAAAACTTTGTCGGCATTCAGCAAAAAGTCCGTGCGTTTTTTACGGGACCGTATTGAGAGCGTGCACACACATAACTGGAGCCATGATCCTTTTGTTCTCGGCGCTTACAGTTACACGGGAATTTCCCGTGGCCGCCGTCACGATTTTCGCAAACCGTTTGCGGACTATTTATGGATCGCCGGAGAAGCGACAGCAAAAGACGCCGATCAAGGCACCATGCAAGGGGCTTTGGAGTCCGGTTACTCTGTCGCCGAGCAGATCGCCGCTCTTTTATAAATTTATCATGAACAAACGGAAACTTGTCATGGCCTGCCACCACCCACAACCTGAAAGCCATCACTATAAAACCAAAAACAAAAAAAGGAGTTCCTCTATGAAACCATCTTTTGTTCTGCCTTTGCTCGTAGCAAGCTTCATGTTCGGCGCGGCTCACGCTGCAACCACGGATATGTCCGACAAAGAAATTGCTGAGATCATGAAAACAGCCAATGACGCGGAAATCGACGCCGCTAAAGCCGCTCGTTCTCGCGCGGATAATAAAGAAGTGAAAGACTTCGCCAAACACATGATCGATGAGCACGAAAAAAACAACAAAGAAGCAAAACAGGTTCTAAAGAAAGCTGATATCAGTCCTAAATCCAACGAAATGGCAAAAACACTGAAAAAAGACTCTAAGGAAAAATTGTCCGAGTTGAAAAAGATGAAAGGTGCCGAGTTTGATAAAGCGTATATTGACGAGCAAGTGGCAATGCACCAGCAGTTGCTCAACGACCTTGAGCAAAAATACATCCCTGCCGCGCAAAATCCGGAACTCAAAGCGTTCCTGGAAAAAACCAAAACACACGTGCAAGAGCATCTTTCAAAAGCTCAGCAAATTCAGCAGACCATCGTGAAATAATCCGCAAGGTACCTGGTTCCCGCCGACGGGAGGCAGGTACCTATTCGGTTTCTGGAGCGATGTGATTACCAAGAATTTTTTGGATTCCGTGAACAAGATCTTTATTGCCCGCCACGATGGAATTTTTGTACGGGTTGTAAGGCTCACCCCGATAGGTTTCTACAATGCCACCGGCTTCTTCAACCAACAAAATTCCAGCGGCCGCATCCCAGGGCTGGATATTGCGTTCCCAGTAACCATCAAAAACGCCACGCGCCACTTGCGCAAGATCATAGGCGGCGGCTCCGGGACGACGCACACCTCGGCATTTTCTCACCATCTCGTCGAAAATTTTCAGTTGTTCGGCAATAACATGTTCGTGCTCGGAAACAAAACCGGTTGCAAGCAATGCCTTGGGGATCTCTTTAGTTTGACTGACTTGCAGGCGGCGGCCGTTGACATAAGCACCTTGCCCGCGAATCGCCGTGTAGGTTTCTTTCAACATCGGCACATCAATCACCGCAAGCTGAATTTGCCCATGAATTTCCAGGCCCAAGCTGATGCAGAAAATAGGAAAGCGATGAATGTAATTCGTGGTGCCATCAAGAGGATCCAGAATCCACCTCCCCACGGCGCCCGCCGGCGTCTGCTGGACCTTCGCCCCGGGAGCGCTTTTGGCAAAGAAAGTCTCTTCGCCCAGAAATTCAATCGCGGGAAAATTTTTCTTAAGATGCTCCGCAATGACTCGTTCTGATTCTTTATCGGCTTCACTGACCAGACCAGCTTGGAACTTTTCTTCCACGTGCTCTAAGTTACCGAAATAATTAAGGAGGACTTCGCGGCCCAGGCTGACCGCTTTGATAGCTTGACCTAAGACCTGCTTCCAATCCATTGAATTTACGCCGTTTTCCATGCTTTTCCTCAAGGGTCAGGACCCTCCGATGATTGACCAGTTCCGAGACTTAAAGCTAACATGGTTGAAGGGTCAAAGGAAGGACCTTAAACTTAAGCATTCAGGCGAGTTTAAAAATATGAGGATTGAAAAAATGAGTTCAAAGACTGATTCCGCGGTGAAATTGGCGATCGTTTTCTTTATTTCCCTGCTTTCATTTTCTATCGGCACATTTGTCGGCAAAAAGTACAGTGACAACCAACATCAGTTGGCGGCTCTAGAACCGCAAAAGAACACTGTCAGCAGCGAGCGTGAAGTCGCTTCCGTTCACTCTGAAACTTCCAATACCAACAATCCTGCAATGACGGACGAAGAAATCGCGAAACTTGCTGAAGAATTCGTGGCGGACGACGCAGCTCCTTCTGCAGCGACTGAAGAAAACACAGCTCATAGTGAAGCAAAAGCTGACGATCCTCATTTCGCAGACGCTAAAAAAGGCGAATCGAAAACGGAAGTGCAAAAACCCGCTCCTTACAAAGGCGACAAAGGCACACCTGTAACCCAACACGAAGAGCCTCTTTCGGCTGCTAAAAACATCGCTGCCGGCAAAGCTCCTGCCGCTGAGCATACTGAGAAAAAAGCGGCGACTAAAGAAGAGCGCCTGCCTTCCTCATTGCCTAAAGATGTCGCGCAATATGCCGTTGGCAAATTCACAGTCCAAGTGGCTTCTTACGCTGACGAAGCAGAAGCACAAAAAATGGCTTCCAGCCTGAAAGACAAAGGCTACAGCGCTTTCTACGTTCCTGCGAATATCAAAGGCAAAACTTGGTACCGCGTGAGCGTCGGTCAATTTGCGACGCAAAAAGAAGCGCAAACTTATCGCGGTGAGCTTTTGAATAAAGCTAAAGTTGAGTCCGCAATTGTGCAAAAAATCACTGAATAGTTAAGTTCGATCTATCAATCCTGAAAACCCACGCCTTAACAGCGTGGGTTTTTTATTTGTTCTAAGGCTGCACGTGCTCCACCGCTAAAGGTGACCTTCTTTCCTTGCTTGGATCATGAACTCGCACCACAAAATTCCATGCCGTTTCCCCGCGCATATCTTTAAAAGACGCACTCGAAGATTGTTTTAAAAAAGTGTGCATCATGGTTTCGGCGATCCAAGTTTTTACATTGGGATAAGCGGCTGCGACGGCGCCGATTCCTTGCGGCCCCAGTACCAGAGCCCGGTGCGCCTCAGGACTGATATTTCCGAAGATCATGCTCATCACCATGTCTTTCGTGGATTGCAGAATGCCGATGGTCCATCCGCTGTAGTGAGTGAACACCGGCCCCATGCGCGGAGCGAGCAATCCGTCATCCAAAGAGTACGTCAAGCCCACGCGCGCAAAGGTCGAAGCGAAATCACGGTTCATGGCGTCCGGAAATTTCCGCCAGAATGTATTCCCGAAATGCAAACCGGGACTGTCTGCAATCAGAGTTTTGCGAGCGCTGCGACTGAGATATCCCTCCACAGTATCCGCGTGCATCAGCGCGCCGATAGCTCCGGCCGAAAAACCCCACACTGTCACGTCGTTAAAACCCGCGAAGTTGACGATGTTTCGCGATTGCAGATACTGCAAAGTCGCAAGCACGTTGCTGTAACCGGAATGATAAAGCGGCACACCTTGTTTGTAGTAAGCGACATGAAGACCCGCGAACACGTCCCCTGTGCAGTATGGGAAAAAGATCGCGGTGTGATTCGTCCATGGATTGCCGGGGCCTTGAGTCGTGATCATACTTTCCGGCGGCGGCCCCTCCATCGGTGTCAGTTTCGTCAGAGGACTGCTGCCGTAGCACGTCGTCTCGGACCAGCACGCTCCTCCGCCCATGAATTCCACGACAAGACCCGTGGAACCTGCGCGGCCGACAAAGACGCTGTACGGTTCACCGTTGCCACAAACAGCGCCGGGAATAGTAATCTTCTCCCAGTCGCGCGCCTGGCTAGCGAAAGCGGCTGAGAGCACCACAGAGAATAAAAATATTTGGAGTGTTTTCATGTCTCTGATTTTTTCCGAGAATTCTCACAGCGGGAACTTGTACTTTGATGACACAAGACTTTGTGACGGAAAAAGAAAATCTATAAGGTAATTTGAATACCTAGGCGCACGATTGCGCTCCACACTGGATTCGGATCAAAGTCTGAAGCAAAGAGCGCGCGCCCTTCAAGGCCAGCCAGAAAAGCAAAACCTTTGTTAACCGCCATGGTGGCTTCTCCACCGGCGCCAAGGCCCGACATGAATTGCAAAGACGATTTATCGGTGCGGCTGGTGCCCATCAAAGTGGTTTTCACTTCTTCTTCGTATCCGCCGGCTCCCGCAGCACCATAAAAAATAAATTTCGCATTGCCCGCTTCAAAATTGAAAGCGTGATACCGCAGCCACAACACCAAATCCTGATGAGTGCGATCAATACCCGACGTGGAATTACCGGTGTCCTCAGTAAAACGCGCGTACTCCGCCAGCAAAGTGAATTTGTGTGCTTGATATGCCAATGCAAAATTCAGCGGACGACGATCCTCAAGCTCTTGCGAGTTGCCTCGTTCATAACGCAATTCTGGATTTAAAAGATACACGTTTAAATAAGACGGAGCTGGTGGCGGAGACGGCATCTTCGCTCGCGACACTTGCGCTTGAGACACCGCAGAAAAAAGCAGGAAAAAGACCAGAAGTAAAAACCGCATTATTTCACGCTTTCAGAAGAAGCTGTTTCAGACTCTGATTCGGCAGGCGCTTTAACCGCGGTCTTCTCCACGGACCAGCGCTCTTGCTCGTCTTTCTTGCAGGCAAACTTCACAGTGAGATCGCTATTGGTATTGTTTAAAACATCCTTAACAAAGGAACACTCCGCCTCATGCATGGCTCCGAGCTGCTCAATAAAGGACACCATGAAATCCACGGAGGTGTAATAACGACCCTCGAGTTTTTGGAACCCTTCCGCAATCTTAGGCAGAGTCTTCACTAGAATTTTCGCCACGTCCTTGCGTGCCTGCAAAGAATCAATAGAACGCTCTCGCGCATAAATATCGGTGAAACGCTTCATCACGCGAGAGTAAGAGGTCGCCATGGAATAAGCCAGGCCCACCACGTATTGCTTCATCGCTTTTTCATCACCGGAAGAGTAATAAATGTTCAAAGCTCTTTGCACAATGTTCAGACTTGGCAACGCATTGACAGAATTTTCATCAGCGGCTTTCAAAGAACGCGCGGATCTTTCGTTCGGCAGGGACTGAGCGATAAAGTCCGGATCCCCGGTGTACATCCAGCCCCAGAAATCCGCGAGACCTTCATTCAAACCGCGGGACAGAGCTGCGTGATAGTAAAAGTACTGCGTGGAAGCATCCATCGGCTCGCCTTCGATGCGAGTCATAATCGGCAGAACTTTTCTTTCGCGGGCTTTTTCTTCGGTGATACCGACGGAATTCAAAAACTCCGGACGGTCGTGGGCGTTTCCTTTATACGGAGATTCTTTTAAGACCAGCTTATAGAAAAGCGAATGGAAATGTTCATGGGCGAGAATTCCGCCATTGATAGCGATAGGCAGACCTTGCTGATCGTAAGGAACAAAAAGCATGGAATCAGTTTTGCCGTCATAGAAAGCGTTATTGTAAACGCCGCCTTTGACTTTCACAGCGACACCGATATCGCGGGGCCACTTGTTCACTCCACCGGCACCCAAGTCTTCATCCAGTTGCGCGAGTCTTTGCATGTGCGCATAGACGGTGACGAGTTGTTGAGTGATCTCATTCGCGGGAATGTAATCACCACCGCCATTACGGATGAAGCGGCCTTTCGGAGCCGTTCCCTGCAAGTGGTTATCAACAATGCGCGGGCTTAAAAAGAAACGCGCAAAATGCCCGCTCACTGTTTGCAAATCTTCAATGCCTTTAAGCTCAAGAATATCGAGAGAATATCCCGCTTTGGAATTGCTCATCGGAGCAAGGACACGCACAGTTCCCGCTTCACTGGCGGAATCGGACTGCGGAGCGCAGGCGACGAGAGCCCCACTCAGGCAAATTGCTGCTATGATCCGACTTAAAACGCGCTTCACAAAGTCCTCTCTAAGCACTATAAACGGAGGGTCCCTCTCGCCTATTGACTTGTTGCGTTATCATTTGTACTGAAAAATGGCGAAAATCTCAATGAAAACTTGAGGATAGACAAACTTTGTCAGTCCCACTAAAGTTTCGACACTGACAAAAGCGCACCCCTGGATTGGAAGAGCCGATGGATGTACTTGAATTCGTTACCAAAAACCTAAACCCCGCACAAAAAGACGCCGTGGAAACATTGGACGGACCTTTGCTTATTCTTGCGGGTGCCGGTTCCGGGAAGACCCGGGTACTTACCCATCGCATGGCCAACATCATCGGCCAAGGGGTTGCCGCGGCTGACGAAATCCTCTGCGTGACCTTCACCAACAAGGCCGCCAAAGAGATGGAACACCGGATTTACAAGATCCTCGCCGACATGGGAGCGCACATCCGCGCGCAACTTTGGATCAGCACCTTCCACAGCTTCTGCGTGCGCGTTTTGCGCCAGCATATCACCTTGCTCGACTACAAACCGTTCTTCGGGATTTACGATTCTTCGGATACCTTGAGCCAAATAAAAAAGGTCATGACCTTCCTGGATATCAACGACAAGATGTATCCGGCGAAAAACTTCCAAAGCCGCATCAGCCAGGCAAAAATGCTCGGACTTTCTCCGGAAGGTCTGGAGAAAAATTCGCGCCGCCTGATGGATGCAAAAACGGTTGAAGTCTATAAGGCCTATGAAGCCGAGATGAAAAAAGCCAACAGCCTGGATTTCGATGATCTTCTTATGAAGACGTACGAGCTTTTCCGCATGTATCCAGACGTGCTGAAGATGTACCAGGAAAAATTCCGCTACATCATGGTCGACGAGTATCAGGATACCAACCATATTCAGTATCTCTTGGTGCAGATGCTTGCCAAAGCTCACCGCAATCTCTGTGTTGTCGGTGACGAAGACCAGTCTATTTACAGCTGGCGTGGCGCGGATATTAAAAACATTCTGGATTTTGAAAAAGACTTTCCGGAAGCCAAGGTCGTTAAACTTGAAGAGAACTACCGTTCTTCAGCGAATATCGTCAATGCGGCGACGGCGGTGATTAAAAACAATACCGAACGTAAAGACAAAACTCTTTTCACTTCGAACTCCGCTGGTGATTTGATTCACGTGCGCGAAGAACGCAGTGAATATGACGAAGCCCGCTTTGTTGCTAAAACAATTCAGAGCATGATGAACGAAGGCGAAGGCACTTACAATGACTACGCCGTCTTTTACCGTACCAACGCCCAATCGCGCGTCCTCGAGGAACAGCTGCGCACTTTGGCGATCCCTTACCGCCTGGTCGGCGGCGTGCGCTTCTATGAGCGCATGGAGATCAAAGACATGCTTTCGTACATGAAGCTTGCGATCAATCCCGCGGATGATATCGCCTTAAAGCGCATCATTAACGTCCCTGCCCGCGGCATCGGTAAAACCACCGTCGATAAGATCGAAGAGTTTTCCGCGCAAAAAGGTCTCAGCATGTACGAAGGAGCGCGCAAAGCCTGTGAAGAGCGGCTGTTTAACGCCGGCACCACCGGCAAGGTTCGCCGTTTCCTGGATTTAATGGACGAGTTGCAAACTTCCGCGACAAGTTTCAAACTTGTAGATTTCTACCATATCGTGCTCGATCGCTCAGAATATCTCATCGCTTTAAAAAAGGACGAGTCACCGGAATCCCAGGCGCGCATCGAAAACTTGGAAGAGTTGGACAACGCCATCGCGCAGTTTGTGAAAGAGCGCGGTGAGGAATCCACTCTGACAAGCTTCCTGGAAGAAATGGCCTTGGTAAGTGACGTCGATTCCTTGGATCAAGAGCAAAACTCTGTCACTTTGATGACCCTGCACATTTCTAAGGGCCTTGAATACCCTTATGTCTTTGTCGTCGGTATGGAGGAAAATCTTTTTCCGAGCGCTCGCAGTCTTGATAACGAAGGCGAAGAGGACGTTGAAGAAGAACGCCGTCTGGCTTACGTCGGCATGACCCGCGCCCGCCAAAAACTGTGGCTCACTTACGCACGCATGCGCCGGGTATGGGGCCAGGAACAGATGAATCCGCCTTCACGTTTTATCAAAGAAATTCCGCAAGAGCTCATCGATTTCAAAACCAGTGTCGAAGGTTTGCGTTTTGTTTCCCGCTATGGCTCATCTTCTTACGACGAGAGTTCGGATTACTCCAGCCCACGCTGGGGGAGCACCACCGGCCGCAACAAAGCCCGCCGTGAGGCTTTCGATGAAAGCCAGGATTTTCCTGACTATGAAAACGACGGCGGCTCCGCGGAGCCTTTCACTAAAGGCATGCGCGTGCGCCATCCCACTTTCGGCGCGGGCACGGTGTACGCAACCGAGGGAACCGGTGATAACTTCAAGGTCAGCGTGATGTTCACAGACAATACGGTGAAAAAGTTTGTGGTGAAGTACGCCCGTCTAGAGCGTATTTAAATCATTTGATGTTGAGCACAAATTGCATTTTTATGTTGCCAAAATCCCGCTTCACGACAACCCTTGTTTGGCCACCTAAGGAGGTTCTGTGAAAAAGTTTTTTGTTGTAGCATGTCTATTGGTTTCTTCTGTTTCTTTCGCACAAAGACCGGCTCGTTCTGTGTCTTCTTACGGCGAAAATTCCGCAAGCATCAGCTTGGGTATGACCAGCTCTGCTTTGAATATCGGCGGCCGTATGGAATTCGGTGCTGAACAAGGCGCATTGGGCGGTTACATCTTCTTGCAAACAGAACAAAAAGACGCTGCTGTAAATCAGGTTCTTACATTCGGCGGCCACTCTTTGATCAAGCTTGTTGACGCTGCTAACGTGAATGCTTACATCGCTCCAGGCGTGGGTGTATCCATGGTTAAAGGCCTTGAAGGTCAAGACGATAAAACTGTTGTTGGTCCAAGCTTCCGTTACGGCGGCCAGATCAAATTGCCTCATGGCGCAGGTTCTTTGGGTATTGAACGTCTTGAGATCTGGAACTGGTTTGACAGCAAATCTGTTTCCAACGCGGCTTTCACTTCCGCGGTTTACTCTTTCACTTTCTAATTAAGAGATTGATTCCGTAAAAAGCAAAAAGCCCGGCAAGTTCCGGGCTTTTTTATTTCCTGCGTGCGGCCCTCATGGCGAACACCAGCGCCGTGAAAACGAACTTGTCTATTTCTTTGACGCTAACCCCACCTTAAATAAAGCCTCGTCACGCGATGCTCTTTGCATAAATCCTTCTTTATGAAATGGCTGCAAAAGATCCTTATGACCGTCACGCTGCTGACAGCGCCGCTGTGCCTGGCTGGTTTTACCACTGGTTTTAATCAGGCGTGGACTCATGATGATTACGGCCGCCAGTGGATTGAGCGCTTTGACGGACCGTCTTGGCAACGGATCTTGCGCCTCACCCGCCTGGCCGAAGGAAAAATCCTGCGCGTGTGGCTTTTTGAAGGTCACAACTGGGAAGGCATCCAGTTCGATGAGCGCGGAGCCATCACCGGCCTTGATCCCGTGAAAATACAAAATATCAAAACAGTCCTTGCGATGGCCCGCCAAGAAGGCGTGCAGATTTATTTCACTCTTTTTGACGGCAACGTTCCTTACTTTATGAGCGATGACGATTATCACCGCCGCTCGGAAGAACGTTATCGCAAGCTCTTCAGCAACCGCGAAGGTTTTCAAGATCAATTTTTGGAAAACGTCTTAAAACCTTTATTAGATAATATTGTCCCTGAGTATCGTAACAGTATTTACGCCATTGATGTGGTCAATGAACTCAACGCCACTGTCACGAAAGATTGGTTTTCAGAAGGCTGGCAAGGTGCTAATGAATTCATGAAGCGCACACGAATGGCCGTGCGCTCACGCACGGATATTCCTCTCACAGCCAGCTTCGGACATTTTTCCGCGATTCAGGATCTGATGTCGCGCGAGCTTGATTTTTCCACGGTGGATTTTTTCGATGTGCATCTTTATGACGACCGCGGAAACATTCCGCATTGTTCAAGCCTGAGTAAATTCATCGCTCGTAGTAACAAGTCTTTGATTTTGGGTGAGTTCGGTCAATTCAATCCCTTCTTCAGCGACACGACGCAATCCATGGTCGTAAAAAGCCGGATCTTAAACTCCGACCAGTGCGGGTTCAGTGCCGTGCTGGCGTGGCGGCTGGAAGAAAAGAAGGACGGCGAAAAAAGATTTTCATTTCTTAACGAAAACGGTGAACCTCGTCCCGCCTTCTGGGTCTTCCGCGATATGACCTTGCGCAAACAAAAAGCCGCTCCTTAATAAACCGGACCTGTTCTAAGTCTTGCTTTCACGCTCGGTTCATTGCCGCCTTTTCAGAGCATTGTTAGTGTTTTCTTATGAAGCTAATCAACTTGATTTTCTCAGCCTGTTTGTTTGCTCCGGCCTTGGCCTTCGCGGCTGTGCCTTCCGGTTTTAAATTTATCAAGAATAAAGAAATCACTGAAGACAACGTGACCTTCCGTTATATGTCGAGCGACGGCACCATCGATTTGCCGTGCACGGCGGTTTACGATGAGCCGGATTTGTGGGACTGGGACGTGTACTGCGGTAAAGGTACCAAAATGTTGCGCCAGTTCCGCGTGCATCTGCTTATTCGCATGTATGAAAACCGCCAAAACCCGCGTTCCGCCCTAGAAGTCCTTTACTGGGTGATTGACCGTGATAAAACACCACGCGCGTTTTCTTCAACAAGTTCCTGGATTCAATATCGCAATCTTTCAGACCTGGAAGTCATGCGCTTCAGTCAGGGTGTCGAAAACGACTACGCGACTTTGACCGTCGAATTTAAACCTTAATTTTTTTGGATTCTTTCAAAGCCGTCCACTCCGCTTCATAAAGCGAAGCATCCGGCTTTTTTATTTTTTCCGGCGGAGGACTGATGTACTCTGCATGGACTCCGTCCCAGCCGACATAGCGACGCGTAAGACCTTCTTGCCCGACTTGAAAATTGGGAACCAGATACGTTTTGCCGCCGCCATTGGGAATATCGACGGAAAGATTCGGCATCGCCAGACCTGAGAGATGACCCCAAAGTTCTTTTTGAATGCTCAAAGAATCTTCGACGGAGGTGCGCAAGTGATCCGTGCCGATGGATGGGTCACACTGGAACATGTAATAAGGCTTCACACGCAAATACAATAAACGACGGCTCAACGCCTGCACGATGGCCGGGTGATTGTTCACGCCGTTTAAAAGCACCATCTGGTTCATCACCGGAATGCCGTTATCGACAAATCTTTCCAGAGCTTCGGCCGCTTCCGCAGTCAATTCCGCCGGATGATTGAAGTGCGACATCAAAAAAACAGGCTTGTGCTTTTTTAAAATTTTCACGAGGTCTTCCGTCACGCGCATCGGGCAAACCACCGGCATGCGTGTGCCGATCCGGATGATTTCGATGTGTTCAATCCGGCGCAAATCACCCAGCACGCGGTCTAATTGCGCATCACTCACCGTGAGCGGATCACCACCGGAAAGAATGATCTCGCGAATTCCGGTGTGTGAGCGGATGTAAGCCAGAGCTTGTTCGTATTCGTCATTGCGAATGAACGCCTGCTCTTGCCCGGTGAAATGTTTGCGCGTGCAAAAGCGGCAGTAAACGCTGCAAATATCCGTGATCAAAAAAAGAACGCGATCGGAATAGCGGTGAATCACTCGCGGCGCCGGATTGTTTTTTCTTTCCCCTAAAGGATCGAGCATTTGCTGCGCGCCCGGTTCGATTTCAAAACGATGCGGCATCAGAATGTGGCGAATGGATTCCACGCTGGCCAGTGAGGCGTAATAGGGAGTTGTGCGAATATTGAAAAGCTCCGCGCCGTCAGCGAAAGCCGCTTTTTCATCGTCCGTCAGAGTAAAATGTTTTTCAAAGTCCCCTTGCGTTTTCAGAGAATGGCGCAACTGCCACGTCCAATTATTCCAATCAGACTCGGCAATGTGTTCAGGTTTGGGACTGCGAGGGAAATGAAACTTCATTGAAGCTGGTTATGAAGGAAAGCCGTGCGATAGGCAAGATGCCTTTTCGAGTAACCAAAACGGGCGTTTTTGCGGGTTTCCCCGAAAACCCGCTCTAGCCGCTGTAACTTATTAAGATCAGAGGATTTTTTACTCTTCTCAGAGTGGTACACCAAAAGTTCGACAAGGAGGCCCGCGCCGAGGGTCATGGTTCAACATGAGAAGCCTTAGCGATTTTCATAAGTTGCACGTGCCACGGCATGGGGCTGCCGCTGGCCCGGCCCTCGCTTTACATCAGTGTAGAAAATAGGGCCTGGATGCGCCCGTAATAAGGAGGACTTTATGAAAACTTTCACACACCCACAAAAGAAATGGGTCTTAACAGGAGCGCTGCTCGCTGTTTTAGGTTTCAATGTATCTTTCAACTCTCACGAAAACGGGATTGCTTCTGCCGACTTCGCTTCAACTGTTGAAGAAGGCGTCGTGCAAGGCAAGATCTACACTGCCAAAGGCGTAGTCCCCGTTAAATATATTGATAACGGTGAAGATAAAGTCCTGGCCATCGTTCCAAAAAAGATGACCGAAGGTAAAGTCTGCGAGACTTGCGGTTATGAATCCATCAATCTCACAGTTAAGAATAAAAAAGATATCGATGCTTTGAACGTCGAACTTGTGAAAGTGATGTCACAGACTAAAAACACTGTGGCTTCCGACACCGTGGCTGAAGGCCAGCAAGGCGACGAGAAAATCAAAAAAGATTTCTTTGCAAGCATCGAAAAATGCGACAGCAAAAAATCCAACGCCGACATCCTCGCCTGCCGCACGGATAAATTCATCCGCATCTTGAAGTCCAACGGTAAAGACATCGAGAAAGAAGCCGCATTCGATTACTACAAAGAAAATATCGAAACACTGATCGCCGGTGAAATCGTGGAATCCCGCCGTATCGTCAACAGACAGCGCCGTTCTTCCGTGATGGCGGGTCAATGGTACACATTCCAGGATTCCGATGACTCCATGAAGAGCCCGTCTGAAATGCGCAACAACGCTTTAGATAAAATCCGCGAATTGATCTCCGGCGTTCCCAGCAAGTTTGAAGACATCCGCAAGCGTTTGATCACTGCGGAAACGGAAATGGTGAAAGCCGAAGCGCAAGAGTTGCAGCAAACTTTCGTGCAAGCGCGTGACTCCAAAGATCCGGCTCTGGGCAATTACCTTTTCCAAGAAGGTCAGCTCCGCCGCAATGACTTGACATCCTTGATGCGTGATATGCTCGACAGCACTCACTCTGGTTTGGATGCGGTTCGTTCCGGTGATATGAATGCTTCCTTGAAAAATCAATACATGGATTACTTCAACCAATTCATGCAAAGAATGTATAACGGTATGAATACTGACGTTTACAACTTCACAGGTGCCGGTAACGGCAACACGACTCTGCCTGGTGTGAACTTGGATTCTCGTCTGCAAAATCCAGGTCGTAACTCCGGAACCGTGCTTCCGAACGGCGCGATCTCTTCCCGCACCGGTGCGACTCTGACTCCGGGTGCAGCGACACAAACAATCTTGGTACCTATGCAAGTACCAGTGACAGGCAACGGTGCTTCACAACTCACGATCCCGACTGAAAACAACGGCGTGCAGTTCGGAACAATGGTTCCCGCTTCTCCGGAAGCTCTGCGCATGCGCGCACAAATCCGCGGTCAATAATATCCGCGAGTTCCTTAATAACAGATCCTCCGAAGGGCCCATGACGGGCCCTTTTTTATTTTCTGCAAGAATACAAGTTGCGTGCGCTGTTCTCCATTGAAAGCATGGAGTCGCCCATGGCAAAAAGAAAACTCGTCAAACAGGCGAACCCGCCTGACACAGCCAATCTGAAAAAACTCGCGCAAGCCGCTCAGGAATGCCAAGGGTGTGATTTGTATAAGAACGCCACGCAAGCGGTTTTCGGTGAAGGGCCCAAACATTCCGAAGTCATGCTTGTCGGGGAACAACCCGGCGACAAAGAGGACTTGGCGGGGCTGCCTTTTGTCGGTCCCGCCGGAGAACTGCTGCGCCACTGTCTTGCCGCCGCGGGACTTGATCCTGATGAAGTGTACATGACCAATGCCGTGAAACATTTCAAATGGAAACGCTCAGGAAAAGTGCGCCTGCACCAAAAGCCCACCATCACCCAGATCCGCGCCTGTCGCCCGTGGTTAGAAGCTGAAGCAAAAGTCTTAAAACCCAAAGTGATCGTTGCACTGGGATCCACCGCGGCGACCAGTGTGCTTGGCAAAACTCCGCGCATCACCAGTGAAAGAGGCAAACCGATTCAAGGCTTGCTGATGGCGGAACACGTGGTGATCTCCTGGCACCCTTCCGCGATTTTACGCAGTATCGACCGCGCCGATGCCGACAAAAAACGTGAAGAGTTGATTGCCGATCTTAAGGTCGTCGCTGATTTGCTTAAGAAGAAATAAATGACGCGCTATCAACGCATGTGAATGGTCAAACGCACCGGCTTGGTGGGTTGCATGGTTGTGATATACATGCGCACGGAACGCACTTTTGATTTTTGGAAAAGGTCGTAACGTGCGACTCCGAGCGTGTATTCACCTTCCAAGCGCCACGCTGGCAAGGACATCATATTGTCCCCGACGATTTCGGTTCGCTGCAGGCGTGCGCCGGTGGTGAGGATCTGCACACGGACTTCTTCGAATTCAGTTTTATTATTTTTTAAACGAATATCGCGAAAGGTGGTGTTGTCAGCAAGAACGACTTCATTGGCCACCTCCACCCAGGGGCCCGTGGCCGCGGACGCATTGAAAGCCGACATAAAAATCAGGGAAACAACAACGAAAACGTTCTTCATAAACCCTCCGCGATGACTTCCGCCTTCCAGCGATTCGATCATAAAAGAGGAAAGGAACATCCAGAACGAAAAAAGCGCCTTTTTGCCAAAACACCAGACAAAAAAATCCCGGGGGACTTTCGCCCCCCGGGCCCTGCTCACCACCAAACAAGATGTTTCAAGTTGTCATCAAGCTGTCGTACTAAGTTGCAATCACGTCGTAATCAAAAGCTGATGGCGGCTTTAGATGCAAATCCAAATGTAAAACTGTTCTCCAGATCCTCGGTGCCGTTTTTCCACGCCTCACCAGGGAAGAGAAGTCCCAGCTGATTCACCCACTGAATGCGATCACTCGGTTTGTAAACCAACTCGATATCCCATTCTAGGCCCAGATCTTTTGAAGAATCAACAGAGTTTTTAACTGTATTCAATAATTGTCCGTACACGATCGTGTTGCGAAGATCGACTTTATCATTCCAAGCATAACCAACGGAAGGTGCGATGTAGACAACGTTGCTGATGGATTCATCATCCGCGGAGTTTCCTACAGTCAGAGCTCCATCTTTCACGACATCGGTATTCAAGAAATCGCGTTGTCCCAAACGATGATTGAACAACAACATCGCCACATCGTAGTTGCGATTGAAAGCGTAACCGCCGAAATCAGTCGACTCCGGATCATCACCGGTCGCCATACCCATTTTTAATTTCCACTCCCATTTGGATTCCGCGCGTGGGATGTAGAACTCAGTGGCGATTCCGTAACCGTTAAGGCTGACGTCCTCAGTTCCTTTAGTCACACCCGTTTCACCGGATTGAAAACCCGCTTCGATTTTGAAACCGAAAGAATCAAATCCACGACCCAAAACAAAGTTCGTTCTTTGCACATTGAGGTCCGAGTTCACGGCGTCGCCGCCGAAAGCAGTGACTTGTCCGGCTGAATAACCCAGCACTTCTTTAACGCCTTTGACGTTTTCTTGGTAAACGCCGATCAAAGATTTGCTTTCTTCACTTTCATACTGAAGTTGGAAACCTGTGGAAGAAATAGTTCCGCCTTGACCAAAACCGGAGGACTGCTTACGGGATAAAACCGGCATAAAGAACCAGTCACCCACCACGATTTTATAAGCAACCATATCGCGCGTATCATACCAATGATCAAAAGGCCCCTTGCCCGCGCTGTAAGTCATACCCAAACCAAATTCAAACGGAGCGCGACCCACGATCAGAGCGCCGTACTCTTGGTTCACGTTCAAGTACAACTGGCTCACTTTCAAATCTGTGGAGCCTTGATTTGTGGATGTTGCCGGAGATGAGTTGGTATTCAAACCCCAGATATCACCGACTTGAGAGTTCGGATAAAGACTGCTGTTCAAAACATCAAAGCGCGAGATGATATTCACGCCGTCCGCCGCGATGATCTTCGGACTCAGGTAGAGATAATTCAAACCGTAAGCTTTTCTTTGATAAGGCGTCGCCAAGGAAGGACGATCCACTTCGGTCCACTCGAAACGATAGCCGCCGTTCCAGTCCAAACTCATCGCTTGAGCCGCTGGGGACAAAAGCGCCACGGAAAGACCCAAAGCTTTCAATAGATTCTTTTTCAACATTGTATGTCCTTTATTTTGAGACCACGCCCATCACGTCGCCTTCGCGCAGGATGATGAGATCTTCGTTTTGAATTTTAATTTTGGAGCCCGCGTATTCGGAAAACACAACGCGATCGCCGACTTGCACGTCCATCGGACGAACATGGCCTTTTTTGCTCATATGACCGCGGCCTACTGCCACGACGTAACCTTCCAAGTTGCCGGATGTATCAGCAACTGTGTCAGGGATGTACAAACCACCTGGCGTTCTTTTTTCGCTGCCGGAAAGTTGCACGATAATACGGTCATCAAGTGGAGTCACAAAATGGCTCAGATCCAGCTTCTTTTGCGGAGCGGACTCTTTCACGAGATGGGACGCCACCGGTTTTGCCGCTTTCGCAGCCGGAGATTTTTTCGTTACGGTTGTTTTTTTCGCCGCTGTCTTCTTTACCGCCGGCTTTTTAGCTGCCGTTTTCTTTACGGCTTTCTTAGTGACGGTCTTTTTTGCGGTTTTTGCGGGAGTTGATTTCTTCGGAGTTTTTTTTGAAACGGCCTTTTTTGCCGCCTTTTTTACATTGGCTTTTTTAGCAGAAGGTTTCTTCTTAGCCACAACCAATCCTTTCATCCAACGAGCATGAAATTCAAAGGCGCTCGTTTGCTTCAGAGACAGTTTCGTACTACTCTTATCGTATGTTGCGACCCCGATTAAAAACTATTTTATTCGCTTTTACAATCCTTGTGACGCTCGTAATCATCTGCGGGCTTGCGCTGGCCACCTACTCGTACTTCGCGCTGGAAAAGGAACTCGCGGCGAAACTTGAATCCAAGAAGTTCATCGTGCCGACAGAGTTCTACGCTGCTCCTCCGGCGTTTTACTCCCGCAGCGTGATTCAAGTTTCTGATATTGAAAAACAACTCTTGCGTCAGAATTACCGCCGTCGTGATTATGATCAACGCTTGCTCCCGGGTGATTATTTTATCGCCACTCGTGAGCAGTGCGCGGCCCGCTTGCAAATCGGTTTGAACGAAGATCAAGAAAGCTGCATCGGCTGGGTGACTCAGGAAACAGCGATGCGTGATGTGGATAGCTCCATCCAGATCGTGGTGGTGCAAAAAGATCATCTGGTTTCACAAATTTTTAAAGGCGCACCGTTTGTGGAAGTGCGCGAGGCCACCGGCGAAGCCCCTCTTCTTGCCCAATATATCGGCAGTGAACCCTTGATGCAGAAAACAGTCACGCTCGGAGAAGTGCCGCCGATGTGTTCCAATGCGATCATGGCCATTGAAGACGCCCAGTTTTTAGAACACGGCGGAGTCAGCATCAAAGGCATCTTCCGTGCCTTGGTAAAAAACATTTCTTCCGGTCGCAAAGCGCAAGGCGGAAGCACCATCACGCAGCAGTTGGTCAAAAACTACTTCCTGACCAGTGAACGCACTCTGAAGCGCAAATTCAACGAATTCATCATGTCGATTCTGCTGGAATCACGCTTCAGCAAAGACCAAATCCTGGAAACTTACCTGAATATCATCTACATGGGACAAAACGGCACCTTTCAAGTGCGCGGTTACGGGTCCGCGGCCCGCTATTACTTTGGAAAAGAAATCGCCGATTTGAATCTGAGCGAGTGTTCCCTTCTTGCCGCAATCGTCAATAGCCCGGGACTCTTCAATCCTTTCAAGCATCCCGTGAATGCCGAACGCCGCCGTCATCTGGTGCTGGAAAAAATGAAAGAGTTGGAGTTCATTTCTCCGGAACAGGCCGCCGAAGCTGACAAAACACCCCTTCCCAGCGAGCCGCGCACTTACGCTTCGGAAACCGCACCTTATTACCTCGATGCCGTTCGCAAGCAACTTCAATCACAAGGCTTCAATCCCGACGGTTTAAAAATCTACACAGCCTTGGACCTGGAGGCGCAAGAAGCCGCTCAGCAAGCTATGCGCAATCATCTCGATTCCCTGGAAAAAAACAATAAATACATCAGCGGACTGAAAGCCAAAGGCAATAGCCTCGAAGGCAGCATTCTTGTCGGCAACAACGAAACGGGCTTGGTCAGCGTTGTCGTCGGTGGACGCAACTACCGAATGACTCAGTTCAATCGCGCCATCGACGGTCACCGCCAAGTGGGTTCGATCATGAAGCCGTTTGTGTATCTGACCGCGCTTTTGAACGACACTCCGGAAGGGCAACCCTACACGCCGATCACTCTGCTGAACGATGAAAAGTTCAACTATAAGTATGAAGGACAGGCGTGGTCGCCGGACAACTATGGCAAAAAATATTTCGGCACGGTGCCGATGTTCTATGCTTTGAAAAATTCTTTGAACGCCGCGACCGCGTCCGTGGGTTTGGCTGTGGGTTTAGGCAATGTGATTGATATCACTCACGCTGTGGGCGTGACTTCAGAGCTGAAATCATTCCCAGCTATGACGTTAGGTGCTTTTGAAATGTATCCCCGCGAAGTTTTGCAAAGCTATCTGACACTGGCGAATATGGGACAAAAGAAAAATATCTCCTTCATCCGCCGCGCTTTGAACGCCGACGGCCAGGAGGTCTTTGTCCATGATCCCCACCCCACCAATGTCGTCGATGCCGCGGCGACGGCAAGCCTCGTAAGCATGATGAAACAAACCGTGCTGTCGGGAACCGCGCGCTCGATCACTTTGAACGGTTTCTTCAACCCCGCGGCCGGAAAAACTGGAACTACGAGCGACAACCGTGACGCCTGGTTTGCGGGTTTCACTCCTTATCTCACCACCGTGGTATGGGTGGGATACGATAACAACCTTCCGCACAAACTCACGGGATCCAACGGGGCTGTTCCGGTGTGGACTCAGTTTATGAAAAAGATCGGTGTGCGCTTTCCTGCGGATGACTTCACTTGGCCCGAGAACACGCGCAAGGTGATGCTCGATGAAAATACTTTGAAATCGTTGAATGCTCTTCGCGAAAACGATCCGACTCAAGTGGAACTGGTGTTTGATAATGCGAAAGTACCCAGCGGATTTTAAAGTTTGATTTCCAAACCTTCGTGGGCGAAATCCCAGGCGACCTGCGGAAGAGTGCTTTTGTTTTGGGAGGCAAATTGTTCGCGAGATTCATAGTACTCGCGAGTTTGACGTTTTAATTCCAGAACATGTTCAATGCGCGCGCCCGGATCGTGGTGCGCAAAAAGAATTTTCTTAATTCCTTCACGAAGTGCGATGTCCAAACCGACTTGCGCGGCACTGTGTCCCCAGTTCGCTTTTTCCGCCAGCTCCGGCAAAGTGTACTGCGCATCGAAATACATCAAATCCACATTCTGATAGAGCGGCAAATCTTCGCCCAGCTCTTCGCGGGTGACACGAGTCCCTTCCGTGTCCACGCAATGAGAATATGTCTTCCCACCGGCTTCGACTTTGAAACCCCAGCAAGGATCCGGGTGATCCAGCTTATAAGGAGTGATGGTGAAATCCTCGAGCTTCATCGGTTTGCGCGGTTCTAAAACGTGAAAAAATACTTTGGCTTTGAGCGCCTCGAACGGCACTGGGAAATAAGGACGCACGAAAATGCCACGAATAAGTTTTTCCAGCTCCGGCTGCACCGCATAGTAGTGAACTTCGCAACCCGGAATAAAGTGAGGCGTGAAAAAAGGCAGACCGATCACATGGTCCCAATGGAAATGAGTCATAAAAATATGAAACGGCCCTTTGGATCGACCGGTGGTGCCGCTCATGATTTTCTCACTGAGATTGCGGATGCCGCTTCCACCATCGATGATCAACTGCGAGCGCGAGCTTGAAACTTCCACGCAGGTCGTAGCCGCTCCGTAACCTCCCAGGAGAGGCACGCCCATATTTTCAATGTACTTGGAAATCTGCGCCGGCTCACGATAGCCCATAGAGAAGAAGTTACGCAAAACCCCTTCAATGTGGTACGTCCAGTCAGTGGGCGGAGGTGCGGACGGCAAAGATCCCCGAACCCCCCAAAATTTTACCGTAAGCGACATATATGAAAACAGAATGACGTGTTTAGAAACGCGAATCAATTAGATATTATTTGCACAGGCCTTTGTCGTAGTTGACTACAACATACTCGGACCATGGTAGTGCCTGACAGGTGCGCACGATTTCGGTTCCCTCACTGGTGCGACCGCTTTCAATGCGCGCTTCACATGTGTGACAGTGCCCCTCCATGCAGGAGTAAGGTGCGGGAATTTGTGCGATCAACGCCATATCGAGCAGAGTTCGTCCCTCGTCCGCGTCGATTTCCCGCTCTTCACCGCCGTAAATAAACTTTACTTTCATAAGCACTATCTCATCATTGCGTCCCTCCAGGGACAACCTCTTTTCGGAAATCAGGCACCAATTACCGGTAATTGCTGGAGCAATTTCCCCTCTGGAAGAATTACCTGGTTGTCAAAGACTTACTTATCGTGCTTAATAGGCGCGCCTTCGCTATAGGAACGTATTGATTTTGACGAGGGCCCAACCCCGGTCTCAGCTTTGCACTGGCACCACCGCTTGAATTCTAGAGGGAGAGCTTATGACGCTCAAAAAACAACTTTTCGGCCTGGCCATGGCGGCCGGTCTTTCGGTCCTTTCCGCGTCTCCAGCCCACGCTGGCTGGGATGTTTTAAAGCCTGCGAACTTGTGGGAACGCCTGCAAAAGGAAGTGGCTAAACAAGACATCGGCGCCAACGTGAATCTGGTAAATGCGGAAATTCTTGAAGGCCTTTCCACTTCTTTGCGCTACCGTATCGAGTCCGAACCTTCCTACGTCGACGGTTATTACACTCGCCTTGATAAATACACTTTGAAGTTCGGCCTGAACCCCGGTGATTTCATCGATGATTTGGATACGCCTGTAGGTATCAGCCTTGAAAAAGGATCTGAAATTATTTTTGCGCGCCAGTTTAAATCGCAAAAAGACTCTTTGATCGCCCTTCCCTACACTCCCCGCAATCTTCCTTTCACGGCGAAAAAAGCCGTTGAGCGTTTGCAGCCAGGGGATTTCGTCGCATTTCAGGGCCGCATGGCTTTCGTTCTTTCTTTGAGCCATGACTTTCTCAAAGGCGACTTCAAAGCCGGAGCTGCGACCCATGCTTATCTTTCCGGCGAATTCATGGTGCATTTGTTCCGCATGGATAATAACAAAATCCGTGTGAAGCTGATCGCCGTGCGTGGCAAAGGTGTCGGCGCGAACGCCGGTATTGATCTGGCCGAGGACCTCACAGTTTTTGGCTTGAGCATTCTTGATAACCGCATCGAAAAATGGCTGAATCTGACGCCTCTTGATCTTAACAGCGGTATCGGCAAAAACGACGTGATCATGCTTGATTATGTTTTCGATTTGAACAACGCTCAAGCGGCACAAGCTTACGACACCTTGATGTTGCACAAGGTGCAACTGAAAGACGTGAAAGTGGCCAACCCCACTTTGTCCCGCAGGGATTTGACTCAAGAGCTTTTGACGGATCTGACGGATATTGAGTCCATCGCTTTGGAAGACGCTTCTTTGCCTCCGCAAGAGCGCCGTATCGACCGTGTGTTCAAGGGTTCCTCCGAGGGCTACAATAAAGACACGCGCGTTAAGTTCGGTTTGAATCTGTGGAAATTCGAGGCCGGCCGCGCTTACGGTGAAAACAAAGTATTAAGCTTCGACAAAAAAGATCAGGAACAATACTTCCTGCTCGACACTCTTTCTCGCTACAAAAAAACAAAAATCCTCTTTGGCCTTTTTGGCGAGGAGACATTGAATACTTCCAACTTGCTTTTCACCGCAGACCGCGACTGGAAGCCCGTGCGTTTTGTGACTCTGACTTCCGCTTCCGAAATGAAAATGAAAGATGTTTCCGCGCGTGATGTGCGCGAGATTCAGCGCCTGGTTAAAGAAACCATCGGCGAGCACCACTACAGTCAGATCAACTGGCAAGGCTGGGATCGCTCCGAAGGCAAGAAGGTGAACGGTTACTTTAAACAGGAAGTGTTCTTCAATCCTGAAGCTCTCAGCGCTTTGCCTTTCTTAGGACAAGCCGCTTTGGCGGACCGCTTTGAAAAGTACATTGAGTTGAAGGGCCGTCCACGCTCTCGTCCTTTCGTGACTGGCAGCACTCCGACGGATTACCTCTTCAACTGGATTTCCGCGTTTGCGGGTGATATCCAGCGAGTCGGCAACCGTTTGACCATCGTTTTGGATGCTTCCAAAACCGTGGAGGAGCGCTTCAAAGCGTTCGAAGACTTGCAGCAAATTCCTATCTGGAAAGAGCGCGGTATCGGTTTCCTGATGTCCTTCCTGCCGGAAGATCAGCGTCCAAAATTGCTGCGTTATGAGTTGGTTCTTTCCGCGAAAGGTGTCACTCCGGTGCAATTCAGTTTCGGTGCCTTTGCCGAAGAAAAACTGTATCGCTCGATGATGTACATCCAAAACATCATTCAGAACCGCTCTTTTGATTTGCGTCTGTACACCGATTCCAACGGCGAGTTCCGCGCGACAGCCGAACCAGCGCCTTTGCAGTAATTCTCTAAACAAAAAGCCCGGGGACAACGCCGGGCTTTTTGGTACCTGCTTCCTCGCGATCGCGACAAATTCGCTTGTTCACGGAGTGTTTAAGCCTTTTTGATCCTTGTAGTAGTTACATTTTGTCCCCGCCATTTGCGAGTAAAAGCCCTTTTTAAGCCCGTAAGTCCCTGAAATTACGAACCAATTGACATCGCAAGGCGCAAAATTTCTGGCCTACCTATTGCATAATTCACCATCTGGTGACGAAGGGAAACCAGATGCAATTGCGCAGACACAAGGACATTGTAGCCATCAGAAACGGAGCCGCAGCTCCGGTGGCTTTCCATGCGCGCAATCTTGAAGTGGCTTCGGTCTCTGAAGAAATCTGGCAATCCATGGCTCCCACCACTTTTGATAACGGCTTTTTAATGAAAATGGAACCGCAAGAAGCCGGCGTCGATGCGGAAGCTTATGCCTCTTTGGAAACTTGGCAAGACGAAGTCAACGGCTCGACCACGACAAAATCTTTCGGCTCCAAAGTCACCAGCCTCACCTTGAACGTCACCCAGCTTTGCAACTTGCACTGCACTTACTGCGCAGCCGGCGGTGACGGCACGTACGGTGATCCGGTGGCCCGCATCTCGGTTGAAAAGTCTTTGCCGCAAATTCAGTATTTCCTCGAAAAACTGCATGAGGGTGAGTTGTTCCAGATCACGTTCCTCGGTGGTGAGCCTTTGCTTTATCCCGAGGCGATCAAAGCCATCGGTGAACACGCTCAGCAAATCGCTTCGCAAAAAGGCGCGCGCACAAAATTCACCGTGATCACCAACGGCACGCTGATCAATGAAAAATCTTTGGCGGTTTTGACCGCGATCCGCGCCAACGTCACTTTGAGTATCGACGGTCCTCCTGAAACCCATGACCGGGCTCGTCCACAGAAGAACGGTCAAAGCTCTTCAGCGGCAGTTCTTGCGGGCTTGCGTCTTTTGCTCACGCGCAAAGCGGAGCTTGGCAAAGTTTTGCTGCATGCGGTTTTCAGCAAGAGCAACCTGGAAGTGGAAAAAGCTTATCGTTTCTTCCGCGAGTTTCCAGTTGATGCGTACGAATTCACGTTTGATGTCACCGAGGCTGAAGCTTCCGCCAATGCGCAGTTTATGAACGAAATGGCGCGCGTCGCGGATCTGGCTTACGCAACCGGTGGAGAAACTGAGCTGCGTAAAATCAGTCTTTTTGATTCTTACTTCCAAGCTCTTGATGAGCAAAAACGAACTGAGAACTACTGTGGCTCCGGCAAATCGCTGCTCAGTATTGACTCGAAAAATAAAATCTACGCCTGCCCGCTCGATGTCGGCCATAAAAACGCCCAGGTCGGTGAACTGCAAGATATTGATTCCGATCGCCTAAGCGATCTGCAGTCTCCGTTCATCGAGAAAAACAACTGCCAGAACTGCTGGGCGCGCTTCCTGTGCGGAGGAGGTTGCTTGTTTGTCCATAAGTCTTTGACCGGCAACAAGCACCGCAAACACGTTAGCTTTTGTGAAAGAACAAGATACTTGATCAGCCTTGCTCTATTGTATTATGAAAAGAGCAGAGGCTAAGAGAGGACGACCATGACGAAGACAAAGCATATCAAAAAAGTCACTCCCAAGAAGCCTGAGCTGACTGCATCCATGGGCCCCGGACACGGTGGCGGCAATGGTGGCGGCTGCACTCCTCTTGGCACATAAGACTTTAAACTTTTACATTTGAGCAAACACTATGTCTCTTCCTCCCTCCCTTGGAGAGAACATTTCTGACAGCTCAGGGAAGCGCCGACAAATTTCCCTGATGGCGCTGAGGGTTTTATTCGCCTCAGTGGTCGCTGTCTTTTTGTCTCAAGTGAACCTGGATTATCTTGAATCTTATCTCTATGACTTGCGCGTGCGCCTTTCCGGCACCGGAGCTGTTTCCGGAAACATCGAAATCGTTCTTTTCGATCAAAAAAGCGTGCAGGGACTTAAAAGCGATCTTAACGCCACTATTCTCACGGAGCTTCTAAAACGCATCGCCGCGGAAAATCCGCGCTACATCGTTCTCAATATCGCCTTGGAAGAACTTCCCGGCACGGCTCCCGCTAAAAAAGAACTGGCTACTTTGGCTGCACAAATGCCGAATGTGCTGGTCACGACGGACGAGCTGGTTCTTAAGGGTGATGAGTCTGGGTTCTCTTTGCCGGCCCCTTATGAAAAAGTGAAGGTTGTTTCCGCACCGAAAACGTCTGATTCTAAAATTTATGCTAAAGACGGCGTGACCCGCCGGATGCTGATTTCTTATCAGGGAAAGCCACTTTTGCACGCGCAACTGGCGGCATCCTACAATCCCGCGGTGGCGGACTTGCAAAACGTGCGTGGACAGTTTGATTTTGCGGGCTCCACTCAAGCTTATGTGTATTTCCACCCGGCACGCACTTATCCGCAAAATTCCGCATTGGATGTTCTGACGGAAAAAGATGCGCATACTCTGCAAGATAAAATCGTGATTGTCGGTAACGACACAGGATTGCGCAGCCAGGAATACATTCAAACTCCTTATTCCCGCGAAATCACCGCGATGACCACGGCGGAAATGCACGCCAATATGTTCGACACCATGATCTTGAATAAAGCACCGCAACTGCCGCCGCGCTGGTTGAATGTTTTGATCACCTGGCTGATTTCCGTTTTCACTGTGCACGTCGTTTTGCTGATGAGTCCTGCGAAAGGTTTGCTGGTTTTGATCGGATCTATCGGTGGGTTTTCGCTTTTGGCGTATCTGAGCTTTCTGGCCGGACAAGTATGGATCGGCATGGCTGCGCCATTGCTGGCGATCTTTCTTTGCTATTACTTCTTTATTCCTTACCGTCTTATTATCGAAAACCGTCGCAGCTGGGAGTACTACCAGAAAAATAAACTGCTCAGCCAGGTTGAAGAACTTAAAACGAATTTCATTTCCATGATGTCGCACGACCTGAAAACGCCGATTGCGCGCATTCAGGGAATGACGGACATGATCTTGGCCGACAGCGTGCAATTGAGCCCGCAGCAGCGCGAAGCCGTTGATACGATCAAGCACTCTTCGGATGATTTGCTGAAGTTTATCAATGCCATTCTGAACTACGGTAAAATTGAAAGCCAGGGTGTTCAGCTCAACTTGCAAAGCAAAGACATTAACAATCTTTTGCAAGAGGTGATCCGCAAGCATGAGTTCCTTGCAAAAGTGAAACGAATCCAGATCGTTTCCGAATTGGAACCCATGTTCCCCGTGCCTGTGGATGCGGATCTGATGAAACAGGTCTTCTCAAACCTGGTTGAGAACGCGATTAAATACAGCCCCGAGGACACGCGCATCCTCGTTTCCAGCGAGGAGACCGACACCAAAGTCGTCGTGCAAGTCGCCGATCAGGGGCCGGGCATTCCCGCGGACGAATTACAGAACATTTTTATGAAGTTTTTCCGCTCTAAGAACGCCAAAAGCTCTCCCATCAAGGGATCGGGGCTGGGCCTTTATTTGGCGAAATACTTCACGGAACTGCACAAGGGACGCATTTTTGTAGAATCTTCCCATGGAAATGGTTCCACATTTACGGTAGAACTACCAATCGAGCAAGGGGGTACACATGCTTAAGGTTTTGGTTGTTGATGACGATCAGGGCTTAAGACTGTCCGTTAAATCTGCACTCGCTGTCACTCAGCGCTTTGAAGTCGACGAAGCTTTCGACGGTGTCAATGCGATGGAGAAAGTGAAAAGCGGAGACAAGAAATACGATCTTGTTATTCTCGACGTAGACATGCCTCGCATGAACGGCTTGGAAGCTCTTCGCCAAATCAAAGAGTTCGATCCAGGTATCATCGTGATTATCATGACAGCGCACGCGACCCTCAATGACGCCATTCAGGCGGTGAAGGACGGCGCTTACAATTACTTGCAAAAACCTGTGAGCAGCGAAGATCTCTTGCAGCTGATCGATAAAGCCGTCAATGCTCACAATCTGATTTCCAATATCGCAGCCTCCGCTCCGGTTATGGTTGAGGCGGGCCGTAAAATCATCGGCCATACTTCGCAAATGCAGAAGGTGTTCAACATCATTCATCGCCTTGCCAAAGTAGACACGCCTGTTTTGATCCGTGGTGCTTCCGGTACTGGTAAAGAACTTGTTGCCAAAGCAATTCACTACAACTCCGCACGCAAAGATGAAAAGTTCGTGGCGATCAACTGCTCCGCGATTCCTGAAAACCTTTTCGAATCAGAACTGTTTGGTCACGAAAAAGGTTCGTTCACAGGTGCTGATCAACGCAAGATCGGCAAGTTCCAATTTGCTGAAGGCGGAACTTTGTTCTTGGACGAAGTCGGCGATATGCCGCAACTGATGCAGGTCAAAATCCTGCGCGTGTTGCAGGAAAAAGTCTTTACTCCGGTGGGTTCTAATCGCGAATTTCCGACAAATGTGCGCATCATCGCAGCAACCAACCGTCCTTTGGAAGATATGATCAAGGCCGGCACTTTCCGCGAAGACTTGTTCTACCGTTTGAATGTCGTACCTATCTTCTTGCCGGCTTTGGCTGAGCGCAAAGACGACATGGAGCACATGGTGAACATCTTTATTAAGAAGTTCAATCAAGCTCATGGCAAACGTATCAACGGCATCGCTCCGGATGCGATGGCGGTTTTGAAAAAACACACTTGGCCTGGTAATATCCGTGAACTTGAAAACGTGATCGAACACGCTTTTGTCTTGGAGATGTCGAACATCATCACCATCGCTTCTTTGCCGGAGTCCTTGTTGATCGCAACCGGCACAAATTTGATCGAAATGCCTTCCGTGATGGAGACGGCTCAGTCGGTTGCTTCCGCAGGAGTGGCTTCCGCGGCGCAAGCGCATTCTGCCTTGGATGATGAAGACGGCGATTCTGATTTGGATGGCGACGATTTGGACAGCGAAGAAATCATGCCTTTAGCTAACGGTGAAAGCCTTGATTTCAACGCGCAAAAAGAAGCGTTCGAAAAAGAATTTATCATCAAAGCGCTGAAGACTTTCCGCGGTCGTATCAATCAAACCGCGCTTCACGCGAATATCCCGAAGAAAACTCTTCTGCGGAAGATCGAAAAATACGGCATCAACGCCAAAGACTATGCAAACTAAGCAAAAGCCCGCTCTCTAAAGCGGGCTTTTTTTATGCCTCCATACGATTTCATCTGTAACAAATATTGAAACTAAATAACGCCGCACTTGGAAGAAAGCGCTGGAAAAATCAAGAAAAACTCTCTGTGTTTTTTTACGTTTGTGCGTTGCCTCTAGTTTTGTAAGGCACGCAGAGACCCGCTATCTAGAGATGCATATTTTTTGAGCAGCAATTGTTTGGATTTCATCAAGAGTCTACATTGACTCATCGTAATGGAGTCTGTAGTTTCAGTCCCTCTGTTCTCTGGAGTTTTGCTGAAATGACTATGAACCCATTGCCGCCACAGGCTTACACGAAAGACACTTTGCTCAAAGCCTATCAATGGCTGATGCTGCAAAATTCTTCGATCAAAGAGATGGCGACAACTCCAGACATTCTCGTCAGTCTTTATCTTAAGGCCACCCGCGACGGCGACAGCGCTTTGGAAAGACCGAGCATTCAGAACTTTAAAAATGAACTGAAAAGTCTTGCGGGAATTATGGGCGAATTGGATCGCTCCCCGGCGGCAGCACAGCCAACGGCCCATGCCGTTCCGGTGACTCCGGCTGTGACCGTTCATGCGGCTCCGGTCTCTGCCACGCCTGTGGCTCCAGCGGCGACACAAACGCAAGTTTCCTATACAGAAAAGACCGTGACCGCCACCACCCGCAATCCCGAGGTGACTGAGCTTTTGGATGCCTGCTCCCGTGGAATGATTCAGGAAGTCAAAGAAGAGTTTAACTTGAGTTCGGACCTTGAAGCCCTCCGAATGCTCATCAAAATCGGCTATAGTCGATCCAAAACACTCCTAAAATAGCTTTACAAGCTGTTATCTCGTTGAAAATATTTAAATTTATTTGCGAAGTGGTCTATAGTGGCCCCAAGGAACGCATTCATGAAGAAAAAATACATCTGGCTTGTCTTGATTTCCGGCCTCTTGGTGGCCTTGGACCAACTGGTGAAAGTTTACGTTCACTCTCATTTTCACTTGGGTGAGTCGGTCACTGTGATCCCGAACTTTTTCAATCTCACTTATGTGCGAAATTTCGGCGCGGCCTTTGGATTTCTAGCGGAAAGCCATCCTTCCTTCCGCGAATTGTTCTTCCTTTCCATGCCACCGATCGCGTTGGTGATCATCCTCGGCATCTTGCGTGGAGTGAAAGACACGGATGTAAAACAAATCATCGCGCTTTCAAGCATCTTCGGTGGCGCGATCGGCAACTACATCGATCGTTTGCGCTTCCGCTACGTGATCGACTTCCTGGATTTTCACATCTACAACCGCTGGAGTTGGCCTGCGTTTAATATCGCTGACATGGCGATTGTCGGCGGTGTCGGCCTTCTGCTGATTTTGATGTTCATCGAAAATAAGAAAAAAGAGAAAACGGAAAAAGCCGCTTAAAAAAAAGCACCCTCTCGGGTGCTTTTTTTTATTTGGGAATATTCTTGCGCAATTTGCGCTGCAGGCTTTGCCGGTGCAAACCGAGTTTTTTAGCCGCTTGAGTGATATTGCCGTCGGAGTTTTGCAGAATATAGTCGATGTATTCGCGCTCCATACGCGCAAGCGAAATCTCCTGTTCGGGCACTTCCTCCCCCACCGGCTGATCAGTAAAAGCTTTGAGGATCATATCCGCAGTCACGGGTTTGCTGATAAAATTGTGCGCGCCCAACTGCATGGCTTTTACGGCGGAAGCCACACTGCCAAAACCACTCATCATCACCACTTTAACTTGTGAATTTTGATTTTTGATATCACGGAGAAAATCGAGACTGTTTTCGGAGCCCACGCGCAGATCCAAGAGCACCCAGTCCATACCGTGTGCCGCTGATAAGGGAGGCGTTTGCGCAAAGGCCGTCACAATCAGGCCGCGGTCCTGCAATTCTTCGGTAAGAACTTCGCGAAGACCTTGATCGTCTTCGACCAGTAAAAGTTTTTTGCCTTTGATATCGCTCATGCTTCCTCCATCGGCAGGCGAATTTGCGCTGTCGCGCCTCGGCCGCCGGAGTTGTTGAAGATTTTAAACTCTCCGCCTGCGGATTGCGCCATCATCGACGCTGAATACAGACCTAAACCGTTGCCATCGACCTTACTTGTCACGAAAGGCTCTCCTAAACGGGAGAGAATCTCCGCGGATAAACCCGGACCGCGATCGGTGACTTCGAGAAGAATCCACGAGTCTTCTTTGAAAAGACGAACATAGATCGGTCCTTTTTCTTCTGTCGCTTCGGCGGCGTTGTCGAGCAGATCAAAAAAAGTCTGCGAAAAGGACAGAACTTGCAAGCGGCACGGCAAAGGATCCGTGGAAAAATGTCTTTCCACAACAATGCCCGGGTTTTCTTTTTCCCATACTTTTAAAAGATCGGCCGCAAGATTTTGCACGTCGATCTTTTGCGGATCGGCTTGGGCAGAGCGAGAAAACACCGAAGCCATGTGACGGAACACCCGCACGCACTCCTCAAGAGAACTTTGCGCTTTTTCAAATTCTTCGCGCGCGGCGGATTCGTTTTCGGTGAGTTTGCGCAATCCGCGCTCCATACGCAACGTGAGTGAATTCATTGGAGTTGCGAGCTGATGGGAAAAACCCGCCGTCAATGCGCCCAAAGATTTCAAACGATCCGCTTGATGCTGACGGTTTTGCAAAGAGCGAATGCGCTCTTCATTTTTATGAAGAATGCCTGAGAAATAATGGCTCACAAACCATGAGGCTGTGACTAACACCCACTGCGCCAGAAAACTCAAAAACATTTCGGAGTTGTCGACATTCAGTGTGACACGGGCGTCGAGATAAGTTTCAAGCTGCAACAAACCCAAGAGCAGCAGCACGGTCATACCGAAAATATAAGACGCTTTTTGCTTTAGCAGCATTCCGCCCAAAAACGCATGGATGCAGAGAATGCTGATAAACGGATTGTTGGCGGATCCACTCACAAAAAGCAGACCGGTTGCCGCAAGCAAATCAATCCACAGATTCACGAGGATGTGTTTTTGTTTGGCGCTGTGATCTTTCGGCCAAATGCCTTGCGCAAGAACGTTGAAAACGCCGAGCAACGCAAGGACCGCGATAAAGTACGGCAGATCCCGCGTCTGCAGATATCCCCACCGAAGGAGTGGGAAAATTCCAAAGATCAAACAAGTGATGGCAATCCAGCGAAAGCGAACAAGTCCAGGCATAGCCCTTCATAGCTTGACGGGGCCTATGCCGCAACAAGTCTCTCTCTGTGCAACCATTCGTTGCATTTTTTAAATGCAAATTACTTGCATTTAAAAAAGAGGCTTGTTAGAAGAACTCACTCACCAAGGAGAACTCAATGAAAACAGCGCTTTTTACGGCCGTTCTGGCCTTCGCAGTTTCGTCCTTCGCGCATGAGCACGAAGCTGACTCGTCCATTCTCGCAAAATCCCGTATCGGTACCGCCGCCGCCGCAAGTTTGGAGATGTTCGAAACCACCTCCAACGGCACGCTGTGGAGCCTGACCGCGGCCGTGGACGAAGATGAAGTTCTTGGCAAAATTCTCTACGTGAATCCACAAAGCTCCGTGCACGTGGCTGAATTCGACTGCCACTTCCACTCTCATGGCGGCCGCGAAGAGGCGCACTGTCATGATGGCGCGGAAACACCGGTGTCCTTGCAACCGCCTGCCTCTCTGGCTTTTGACACCGTAGACGCCTACACAGATTCACTTATCAACGCTTTGGACGTTTTTGAAAGAAAAGTCTCCGCATCGCAAAACATCACGGCGATGAAAATGTGGCAGCACGATGATGAAATTAATGTCTCTTTAAAATACCAGGCCGCTCAAGGACCGGCGGAAGCTTACTTCATGTGCCACCTTCATAACGGTGTCCACATCGACTGTCATCGCACCCGTTCCGCGGGAGCGAATGAACCTTCATTCTAGGAGACGCGCATGAGATTTTTTTTAATTTCCGCCCTCATGTGCCTGGCTTTGGCCGGCTGTGGTGGCGGTCACAATCCTGACAAAGCCTTCCTTGAACAGGTGCGGTCCGTGGGCCGCTCCAGCTATTTTGACTTGGGCGGAGGCCGCGGTCGCATGGTGGATTCCCTCGACGCCGTTGCCAGCGGCGCCAACTTTGAAATCAGTTTTGAACTTGAAGACGGCGGAGAGATGAGCCTATACACCTTCGCCGATGTGCAACTGCAAAACGGTATTGAGGTGCGCTTCCGTCGTGAAGGACACACTCTCAAAGTCACCGGATTTGCCCAGGGATCCTCGCAGGAGTGGAGCCCGCGTTTTGCCTCCATCGACGCATCTCAAACCATCACGTTCACAATGGATATTCATAACAGCGAACGGCCGGCGCACATCCTAGTCTGGAGTGGCGGCAAAAATCCGGCGCTGAATCACCGCAACACCATTTACAACAGCGCCGAGGATAGCATCGACCTGAATTATGATAACAGTCCCGGCAACGGATTCGGCCGTGCCTGGGGATTCCGCACGCAAAACGCCAAACTTATCAACGCGGTTCTTTCTTCACCACAGGACAATCACTAATGAAAAAACTCAGTCTCTTCATTTTAGTACTTTGCGGCGCAGGCACCGTGCAGGCGCAAAACATTCTGCAGAACATTCAAACCTCTGCGGCGATAGATATCACCGCGCCGTTTGATTTCGACGATTCCACCGATAATAAATTTGATATTCGCTCGGCGGAGCTTCTCTTTTTCGGACCTTTGGATCCGACCTTTGATGCGACTCTGAACTTCGCGGCTCACAATGAAGAAGGTGAATTTCACGCCGAACTTCATGAAGCATATTTAAGCTCCAGCAAACTGATTCCGTCATCACGGTTTAAAGCGGGAAAATTCTTTCTTGGCATCGGACGCTTAAATCAGTTCCATCAACACGACTGGCCTTTCATCTCCGCACCGCGCGTGCAGGCGGAATTTTTTGACGAAGAGGGCATCGCCGATTCGGGCGGGGAATTTTCAACACTTCTCCCCTTGGATTCTTACTGGGATGTCACCGTGGGGGTCACCAACGGTTATACCTACGGTCACAGTCATGATGCCGGCAGGAAGCCGCGCGTGCCTCTTCACTACGTTCATCCGGTGAATTATATCGACTTCGGTTCCAACGGCGGACTGCAATGGGGCGCCAACTATGTGGGCCGCACCGATGCTGACGGTGTGCAAATGCAGCTTTACGGCTTGGACTTTGTCTTCAAAAAAATGGAAGGCAAAGTCGTCGATTTTCTTCTGCAATCAGAAATCTGGTATCGCAATATGAAAGCGCCCGAGGAAGACCGTACCGAAGACATCGGTGCCTACATTTATCCGCAGGTGGCTTTAAATGAACGCCTTTTTGCGGGCGTGCGCGTGGATTTGTTCTCAGAACTTTCACGTACATTTCAGTCCGACGGTTCCAAACAAGACAACCTGAATTACGGTGTTGTACCGACGCTCACTTACAAGCACAGCGAATTCACCTTGTTCCGCGCCGCTTATGGATATGATGTGGAAACATTCAAAGGCGAGTCCGATACTATTCATCAGAAAATTGAATTACAGATCGTTTCCATTCTGGGTGCCCATCCCGCCCATTCCTTTTAGAGGTTGAACATGAAGCACATACTATTCTCTTTCGTTCTTTTTTTCTCCTCCGTGACTTTGGCGAAGATCAAAGTCGTCACGACTCTGCCCGATATTGCGGAGATGGTGCAGACCATCGGTGGCGATAACGTCGAAGTGCAAAGTCTTTTGCGCGGATCTGAAGATGCGCACTATGCGGAAGCTCGTCCTGATTATATTTTAAAGGTCAATCGCGCCGATGTAGTTTGTTCGATGGGACTTGATCTGGAGATCGGTTGGCTTCCGAAAGTTCTTTCCAAATCCGGAAACGCCAAAGTGCAGGACGGCGGCGTTGGTTCCTGTGTGCTGGGCAAAAGTGTAAAGCCTTTGGATATTCCCGTGGGGGTTGTCGATCGTTCGTTGGGAGATGTGCATCCTCACGGCAATCCCCACTTTAATCTTTCTCCGGAAAAACTTTCCGAAGCCGGGGCTGAAATCGTGCGCGTGTTAAGCGCAGCTGAGCCAGGCAAAAGCTCTGAGTTCGAGAAAAATTATGATGCATTTAAAAAGAAGATGAACGAGCTGCAGGCGCGTCTTGCTAAAACCGTAAAAAAAGAAAAAGTCATGGAATACCACAAAGAGTTCACCTACTTTTTCAACGCTTACGGCTTGGAGTCTTTAGGCTCTCTTGAAGAAAAGCCCGGCATGCCTCCTTCCGCGGCTCGTATTGCGCAGGTTGCGAAAATGGCCAAAGACAGCAAGGTGGCGGTGTTGTTTGCGACACCGTCAGCCCCGCATAAAGTGCTCGAACGCTTTCATGAACTTTCAGGCGTTCCGGTGGTGATCGTGCCGTCGCATGTGCAAACAACTGGTGATTCTTCCGTGAAGACCATTGAAGGTTTGCAGAACTTGTTAGTAAAATCATTGCAATGACAACGCTTTTGCAGGTTCAGAATTTACAGGCTCGCAGCCGGGAAGGGAAAAACCTTTCTCCGGCGGTGAACTTTGAGCTGCAAGAAGGTGAAGTGCTTTTTCTGCGGGGTGAAAACGGCGCCGGAAAAAGCACTTTGCTAAAAACACTTCTGGGCCTGCACAAATACTTCACGGGAAATTTCCGCTTTGGGGTCGACAAGAAAAGCGTGCAGTATCTTCCACAATTGGGAAATCTGCATTTTCACTTGCCCTTAAGTCTGCGCGACATGCTTCCGGCGGAAGCTGTGGATTCTCCCCTGCTGAAAGGCCTTGATCTTCAGAAAAAGTGGAATACAGCGAGTGGCGGAGAACGACAAAAGATTTTGTTAGCTGCGGTCCTGGCGTCAAAGCCCTCCGTGCTTGTTCTTGATGAGCCATTCAACCATGTTGACAAGGAATCCGCGCAAACCATTGAACAAGCTTTGGGCCGGTTTTTAAAAGAAAACCCTCGCAGCTCTCTTATGATTGTTTCCCATCGCGCCTTCATTCAAGAATGGCCGCACGTGCGCTTCCTGGAGATCCGATGAATTCATTTTGGGAATTGCTGCAAATTTATCGGTGGTCCTTGCCGGCAAGCGTTTTGATGGCCGGAGTGCTGGCTTTGATTGGTGCGCAGTGGACCGCCCGGGAAAAAAGCGCGCAGATTTTCGTGCTGGGGCAAGGATCTTCGCTTGGAATTGTGCTGGGACTTGCGATCAATCTGCTTCTGGGAACTGATTATCACGGCCTGAGTCTTGCCATTGGTCTTTCACTGGGATGGCTGACTTTGTTGATTTCAGATCTTTTGATAGAAACCCGGGCGGATCGCAATCATATTTATCTGACTCTTTTTGTTTTCTTTCTTTCGCTGACTTATCTGTTGACGGCGCTGACGCCCGCCCTCGAGTCGCATATGGCTTCGTCATATTTCGGTGATATTGCCGTGATGAGTGATTTCGGCGCACAAGCGTGTTTGCTTTTGGGTCTCTTATTCGGCGGCTTTTTACTGTGGCAGTGGCGTTCCCTGTCGGCGGTTTCATTTCAACTGGTGAATCACAGCTTTATTCACCGCAATCCCTACAACCGTCTATTTGATTTAGGGACTCTGCTTTTAACAACCATGGCCATTCAAAGCATGGGTTACCTTTACACCATGGGTTCACTTTTTATTGCGACAAGTTTCGCCGCTCAACGCAGTGAGAATTTAAAATCTTACACAAGAAAGCTTTTGTGGATTGCTTTTCTGGGAAGTTTCCTGGGCTTTAGCGTTTCGCTTTTATCCACCAACCTGCCCACAGTGCCTTGTGTTTTGATCGGACAGATGCTGGTGGGATTCCTGTTTTATACAAAGAAATAGTGGAAGGACGGCTGCGCTTCGCGCTTTTGGCCGTCGACGTTGAAAAGACAAATCACTTCCGTGCGCACGCCTTTTTTCACGTTAAACACAGTGAGATCCGCATTTTCAATAATCTGATGTAGGCCTCGGCCAGCCCCACCCTTATTGGTGTTCATGCTACCGGCTTGGCCGTTATAACAGCTAAGCAGATAATCAACGATAATGTCTTTGGTGAGTGAGCCGAATGGATCTTTCACCGCGACCGCCAAAAGAACACCGTCACTCGCGTAAGTCAGCAAAGACTGTTGGTGAGTATCGAGCTGAATTTCTTCTTTACGGGAAATATGATTGAAGATCGAACGCCCTTGAGAATCCACAGGCGCATCATAGATCGCATTCATTAGCATTTCTTCAACCACGGTGTTGACGCGATCAAGAACCGTGCTGCGAATTCCCATCTTTTTGAAATAAGCGTAAAGCTCTTCGCGCAGTTGCTCTCTCTGGCCCGAGTGTGTGACAGTGCGACTTTGCACTTCCACTCCCCAGGTTAGGTATTTTTCAACGCCGAAAAGATCTTTATTAAGAAGCTTGCTCAGTGCGGTGAGAACGTAGCGAATCGTAGCGTTACGGTCGTCAGCATCGCGGGAAATAATATGGTCGACAAACCGGTGACGCTCCAGAACTTGCAGATTGCCTTGCACGTTTTTACTGGTCAGCAAAACCGCGTAAGGTGAAGCCTTCTTTTCCTGAACTTCCTTGAGAACGTCGACACAGGCTTCTTCGGCGAGAACGATGTCGTAATTGTTTTCGGCAAGAAACGCTTGACCCATTTCGGTGTCATTGGCGATATCCAGCTGCACGCCCGTGCCTCCCAAAGCCATGCGAATGGGAAGTTGTTGTTTTTTATCCGGCTCGACAAGAAGAACTTTTCCACCGCCGCTTTTTTCAATCGCACTCTGCGCTTCATGCAGCTCACGGTTGAGAATTTCAAAGAGGCGCGCTTTTTCATTCGTGCGCATCAGGCGCTCGGTCAAAATGAAGCAGTAAATCTGAAAGAGCAGCGCTTGGAAGCGGTCTTTGTCTTTGGGATGAACGTGCGCAAAATCTTCGGAGCGGATGATAAAGCACTCCACCGGGGACAGAGCTTTCACCGTCGTGGATGTGAGATTGGCGGTAATCACGCTCATTTCTCCAAACACTTCACCGGGAGTATCGAGTGTCGCGATGACTTCCCCGGCGAGAGAAATTTCCACTTTGCCGGATCTCAGGAAAAAGAGAGACGTGTTCTTTTTTCCTTCTTGTAGAATGAAAGTGTTGGGAGCAAATGAATCAGTATGAATCATGGCCGAAGCCTGCAAAAGCAGATCATCGCTGAACGACTTGAAGAACGAAAAAGACTTAATTTCCTTTGCAATTTCGGCCGGATGCAACTTCATATATTTTCGATTATGTAATCAGTTATAAGGTCTTGACCAGAATCGTCTTGAATATTTGAGGGAATAAAAGAAAATTAAGTCTATCGTCGGTATCGGAGGGTTTTTGTATCCACTCATCCCCATCTCTTCAACATTGAATATCCCGACATATTATTTAGTCCTCAGCCTGACGGTGTCCGTGAGTTTGATATGGCTTGTATGGCGTGCAGACCGCTTTCACCTTTCGCGCAAGGTGACGCTGGACTTAAGTCTTATCATTATGGTGACCGGCTTTATCGGTGGGCGTCTTTTTCACGTCCTCTATGAAGACTTCGACTACTACCGTGAAAACGGCGCGCGAGTTTTTTATTTCTGGAATGGTGGTTTTGTTTTTTACGGTGGCGCGATTCTGGCGTCGCTTTTTTCGATGCTGTATCTCTCTTATAGAGTGAAGAGCGCTTATGCTGAATACTTGGATCTTTTTGCTCCGGTGCTGGCGTTTTCTTATATCTTGGGCCGTTGCGCGTGTTTGCTTGCGGGTTGTTGTTACGGCCGATACTGCGATCTTCCTTGGGCGGTGGCGGGACGTCATCCCACACAAGCGTATGCCGCTTTGTGGGAGCTGGGTGCTTTGATGATTTTGTTAGGTATTGAAAAAGTGCCGCAGGCCCAGCGCAAACCCCGTTTTCTTTCTTACGCCGGCGCTGTTTTTTATTTATGGGTTGTTCTACATGCCGCGGGACGATTGGTGATGGAAACATACCGCGATGATTTCCGCGGTCCTTCCTTGGGACTTTCGATTTCCAGCTGGATCAGCATTCTTTTGATTTTGCTTTCGGGTTATCTACTGTTCCGCAATCCAACAAGCCGGCGGTCGACACTCTCCACCTAACTGGCATTGCGCGCCTTTCACGTACGTATCTAAACGGCACTGTGCTGAAGGGTAAGCATTCACCAGGGTTTCTTTCACGGCGGGAGCTTGCGCTCGCAAGGAAACATCGGCGGATTTTTGCGAATCATACTTTTGCAAAAAGCGCACAAGTTGCAAACCCACGCTCACCGTTCTTGCGCACAAACTATTGCCGTCGCATTTATTGAGAGCCTCCTCATCAGGTGCAGGAATCAGTTCGGGATGATTTTTTAAAAATTCCGGCAAGCACTCGCGCGCGGCGAAGAAATCCGATTGTCCTTCGGAGGAAGACCACTCCGCTCCAGGAATTGTCTGATGAGGCGCTCCGCCGATAATGTGTCCGACTTCGTGACACAGGATTCCTGCGAGAATAACGAGATTGGCGCCATGAGCGCGCGCCGTTCCTCCCCACAAAGACACTTGCATGTAATTGCCACGGTCAATGGAAAAACCGGCGAAGTAAGGACTCTCCCACTCTTGCGGAATCAGCAGCGCTTTTCCCGTCACTTTATAAACCGGCATAATGTACTTCATTTGAAACTCGGCAATAAGACTGCGGTATTGTTCGGCCGTGACCTCAGAGACATCGGCGCTGCCTGGAGGAAGATAGAAATAACCTGGCTCTTGCGCAAAAGAAGCGCGCGCTGAAAATGGCTGAAGTGTTTTTTCCGATTGCACCATGAAATAGAGAATCGCTAAAAGCAGGGTCGCCAGAATGTAAGGAAAGTACTTAGCGTTTTTGAAGTTCATAGCGCGAAGACACTATCACAAAACCAGCAAAATCCCCACAGCAATCCGCGAAAATGATGCTGTCTCAATTTGAGATTTCACAGGTGTTTTCAGAGGGAAAACCGTGCAGTGACACAAATTGGCCGGAGTGACTAGTTTTCTAAACACCCGGCCGGCGCTAACGAGCAATAAGGAAGATTTGAGGAAAACGCCGCCGTGGCATGACTCATGAATTGCAGTTTGTCTGAAGAAGTCTATCGAGAGAGAGGTTATTTATGAAACTGCTTATCTCAGCCATGGCGGTGCTTGCATCCACCTTGTTGATGGTTGCTTGCGCGAAAGATGACAGTGGCGGCACGCAAATTATATCTCCGGGCGTGGTCCCGACTTGTGCTACCGGCCATGTGTGGAATGGTTATGCTTGCGTCGTTAGTAATGGCGTCGTTCCCAATGCCGGTCCTGTCCGCTACTACGATTATAATAGATATTTCTTTAGCAACGGATGGAGCGTAGGGACTCAGAATGGTGATATGACCATCGTGAACTCCGGCGCTTATAAAGAGTTCTTGAAGCAGGCAATGGCTGTTTGCGACCGACAAATCTGGGGTTGGCAAGCAGGTTTGGCGGATTGCAACAACTGGGTTTCCGGTTCTTTCCAAGTGGAATTCCAAATTGATTCCTCTTTGAAACCGATGGTGACTTTCACGGCCTATCCGGCTCCGAACTGGTACAGCTACACACTGAGCTTCGGTATCAACGGCGGTGGCGCGGCTTTCAACCCGCTTGTTTTAAATCAAAGCACTTTCAGCCTTATCAACAACAGCAAAGGCTTTGAAATCCGCACCTACGGCTCTTACTGGAATGGTGGCGGTTTGAAACTGATCCAAATTCAGGTGTTGCAAGGCACTTTGAACGATGGATACTTCACATACGACATTTACTTCCCGTACAACAACGTGGCGACCAAGATTGCGACTGGAAAGTTCAAGCGTCGCTAAGATTCGGGACTTGCACTCCGCTTCCGGCGGCAGTATGAAAAAGATATGACTGAACCTGTAAAAGCTCGACAGGTCAAATGCCCGCAGTGCGGGCGTTTGGCTTTGTACTCAACTGAAAATCCTTCCCGCCCTTTCTGCTCGGAAAGATGCAGACTCATAGACTTGGGTGAATGGGCGAGCGAAAAATACCGCATTCCGGTCGCGCCCTCTTCAAGTGATTCTTTAACTTCTCCGGACGACGACTTCAACGATCTCCCCGAAGACGAATACTGATTGCCCGGAAACTCGCACTCAGAGTCAGTTTCACATTTTCTGTTGACGAACTTCTGTTTTTGCATTTTCATGACTCCTGTCATTGGATGACGAAGAGTTATCATCACGATTTTAATTACAACGCATGGACACACAAAAGTGTCCGAAAGAGGAGTCAACATGAACAAAGCACAACTCATCGAAAAAATTGCTGCTGAAACAAAAGTTTCCAAAGCTCAAGCTGAAGCAATCCTTGACTGCGCAGTTGAGAACATCAAAAAGTCCGTTAAAAAAGGCGACGATGTAAAACTCGTTGGTTTCGGCACTTTCACAAAAGCTAAGCGTAAAGCACGCACTGGTCGCAACCCACAAACTGGCAAAGCGATCAAAATCCCAGCAGCATGGGCACCAAAATTCCGCGCTGGCGCAGAATTCAAAGCAATGGTGAAGTAATCGTCCAAAAAACGATTCCAAAAACCAAAAAAGGCGTTCTTCGGAACGCCTTTTTTATTTCTAAAACTGATCGCCGTTATAACCACGAACGGAACAAGCTTCCTTTTTCACAGCGGCAGTAGTAGCCTCTTCCTATGGCTCAGTTCACAAAGCAAATAAAGAAGATAGGCGTTTATACCAGCGGCGGCGATGCCCCGGGAATGAACGCCGCCATCCGCGCGGTAGTGCGCGTAGGCATCGCTCAAAATCTCGAAGTTTACGGCATTCTTAACGGCTATGTCGGCATGATTGAAAACAAAATCCAGCATCTGCAATTGCGAGACATGGCGAACATCATTCAACGTGGCGGCACCGTTTTGAAAACCGGCCGCTCGAGTGAATTTCTCAAGCCCGAAGGTCGCGCCAAAGCTGCACGTCATATCAAAGACATGGGTATTGATGCCTTAGTTTGCATCGGTGGTGACGGCTCCTTCCGTGGTGCTCATTTGCTTTGGGAAGAACACCAAATTCCTGTCGTCGGCGTGCCCGGCACTATCGATAACGATATTTACGGCAGTGACAAAACCATCGGCTTCGACACCGCTGTCAATACGGCTCTGGAAGCGATCGACCGTATTCGTGATACGGCGGCTTCTCATGATCGTCTTTTTATCGTGGAAGTGATGGGCCGCAATTCTGGCTTTATCGCTTCTCACGTCGGTCTTGCCGGTGGTGCGGAGGAAATTTTCACTCCCGAGGGAAATGCGACCGTGGAAAAAGCCGTTGAGCGCATCAAAGAAGGCATTCAGCGCGGAAAGACCAGCAGTATTCTTGTTACAGCCGAGGGACAAAAACCGGGACGCGCGTACGATTTAGCCGATGCGATCCGCAAAAAATCCGGCATGGAGGCGAAAGTGTGCATTCTCGGCCATCAACAGCGGGGCGGTTCTCCGACGGCGGCGGACCGAATTCTTGCCAGCCGCATGGGCGCGGCTGCTGTGGATTCTCTTCTTAAAGGCTACTGTGATGTGATGATCGGTACTGAAGGCGAACGCCTCGTGCAAGTGCCGTTGGATCTCGTGACGAAGCACGAGAAAAAACCACAGCTGGATCTGATTTCCCTAGCGAATGTTCTGGCGACGTAAGTTTATCTTGACGTCTTTTGCGCTTGATTGGAATTCTAGGACTATTCATTTACCGTGGTAGAAGTGAGGTCCTTATGAAACGTCTTTTATTAACACTGGCTTTGACGCTGCCCCTGCTCGCGGGTTGCACTAAGAAAGAAAACGAAATCGTTATTGGTGAATACGATTCTCTGACTGGAAGTGATGCCACTTTCGGATTGAGTTCAAACAAAGGCGTGCGTTTGGCCCTGGATGAGATCAACGCCGCTGGCGGAATCAAAGGCAAAAAAATCTCTCTCGTCACTCTCGATGACCAAGGTAAAAATGAAGAGGCCGCAGCCGCGACAACTCGTTTGATCACACAAAACAAAGTGGCGGCGATCATCGGTGGCGTTGCCAGCGGTCGCTCCAAAGCGGCGGCTCCGATTGCTCAATCTCACAAAGTTCCTTTTGTTTCTCCAGCCTCCACAAATCCGGATGTGACTAAAGCGGGCGATTATGTTTTCCGTGTTTGCTTCATCGATCCGTTTCAAGGTTCTGTGATGGCGAAGTTCGCCACCGAGAATTTAAAACTTAAAAAGGCGGCCATCCTGCGTGACGTGAAAAACGATTACAGCGTGGGTTTGGCGGATGCTTTCATCGCGGAATTTAAAAAGCGCGGTGGTGAAATCGTCGCGGACTTGAGCTACCAAGCTGGTGATATCGATTTTAAAGCCCAATTAACTCAAATTCGCTCTAAAAACCCTGAGGGCATTTATGTCCCCGGTTATTACACGGAGGTCGGATTGATTGCTCAACAAGCGCGTCAGCTTGGTATAAAAGTGCCGCTCATGGGGGGCGACGGCTGGGATAGCGATAAGCTTTATGAAATCGGAAAAGAGGCCATCAACGGCAACTACTATTCCAATCACTACACCACAGAATCTACAGATCCTGCGGTGACAGAGTTCATAAAAAAATTCAAAGCGAAATACAACGAGACTCCGGATGCGCTAGCCGCTTTGGGGTACGATGCTGCGAAGATTTTAGCGGCGGCGATGGAGCGGGCTCCTGACTTGTCAGGTGCGGCTATTCGTGATGAACTGGCTAAGACCAAAGATTTTGCCGGCGTGACCGGAAAAATCAGCCTCAATGAAAACCGTGATGCGGTGAAAAGCGCTGTGATTATTCAAGTCGACGGCAACAACCGCAAGTACGTAACAACGGTCAATCCATAAGGACGGTGCATGCAGGATTTCATTCAACATATCATCAACGGCGTCAGCCTTGGTTCAATCTACGCACTGATCGCCCTGGGTTACACGATGGTGTATGGAATCCTGAAAATGATCAACTTCGCCCACTCGGATGTTTACATGGTGGGCGCCTTTGCCGCCTACTATGTCGCCCGTCTTCTCGGTATCAATACTCAGCCGGGCGTTTCCACTTTAATTATTCTTCTCTTGGTCGCGATGGTTTCCTGCAGTTTGCTAGGACTCCTGATTGAACGTTTCGCTTACCGTCCTCTGCGTAAAGCTCCGAAATTGAATATCCTCATCACTGCCATCGGAGTGAGTCTTTTCCTTGAATACGGCGGACAAGTTGTTTTCGGTGCGGATCCCAAAGTTTTCCCTGAAGTCATGAAGGACTTCGTTCTGTTTAATATCGGCAGCGTCGAGTTGAAGTCTTTCGATGTGACTGTCCTTATTGTCAGCGTGATCGCTATGCTGGGCCTGGACTTCTTAATCTACAAAACAAAAATCGGCCGTGCGATGCGCGCCGTGAGCAGCAACGCTTCCGTGGCAAGCCTGTTGGGCGTGAATCCAGATCGTATTATCGCGTTCACTTTTATCGTGGGATCTTCCCTGGCCGGCGTGGGCAGCGTTCTTGTCGGCATGAAGTATCCTAAGATTGATCCTTTGATGGGTATGATGATCGGACTAAAAGCTTTCGTGGCGGCGGTTCTTGGCGGCATCGGCAATATCGGTGGCGCGGTTCTTGGCGCCCTGATCATGGGTTTATCTGAAGAAATGGTCGTCGCTTATCTGTCCAGCACTTACCGCGATGCCTTGGCCTTCGGAATTTTAATTGTGATTTTGATCTTTAAGCCGGCCGGACTTCTCGGCAAGTACACCGTGGAGAAAGTCTGATGAAGTTCCTGAAAAACCCGGCGCTCGCATTGATCGGACTTTCCATTTTAGCGGTGATCTTTGATTTCGGCGTCAATGCATACTTTCAACTGATTCTGCTGTTTGCTCTGGTGAACTGCCTGATGTCGATGAGTTTGAATCTGGTCAATGGTTACACCGGACAGTTCTCTTTAGGCCACGCCGGTTTTATGGCCCTGGGCGCATACTTTGCGGCTTACGCCAACACGCACTGGAACTTTCTGCCCGCTTCTTTGCAAGCCGTGGAGTTTTTTATTTACGCCTTAGGCGCGGGGCTTGTGGCGGCGGCGGCAGGATTCTTGGTCGGCCAGCCTTCACTGCGGCTTAAAGGGGACTACCTTGCCATCGTGACCTTGGGCTTTGGTGAAATCATCCGTGTGGCTTTGTTGAATATGGATTTCGTCGGCGGTCCGCGCGGTTATTCGAATATTCCCGGATTTGGTTCTTTCCTGGTTTCATTTATCTTCGCTTCTTTATGGATCGTGATTTGCTTTTTTACAATCTGGCGTGTGATGCACTCCACTTACGGACGTGGCTTTTTAAGCGTGCGTGAAGACGAAATCGCCGCTGAAGCCATGGGCATTAACACCACTCGTATGAAAGTACGCGCCTTTGTTCTTTCCAGTTTTTTTGCCGGAGTCGCCGGGGCTCTGTTTGCGCATTTCACAAACTTTATTAGTCCCTCCTCCTTCACCTTCCTGCAAAGCGTGAATGCGGTGATTATGGTGGTCTTAGGTGGCATGGGCTCTATGACTGGCTCGATCGTGGCGGCGGTCTTTATCACCGTCTTGCCGGAAGCTTTGCGCCCGCTGCAGGATCTCACCGGCGTGGATCTGCGCATGGTGATTTATTCTTTGTCTTTGGTTTTAGTGATGATCTTGCGACCGAAGGGTCTTTTCGGCGATTTGGAATTGACCGATGTGTGGAGAAAATATGTCCGACGTTCTGCTTGAAGCTCGCAAGATCACCATGCAATTCGGCGGTCTTAAGGCCGTGGACTCTTTGGAGTTTAAAATCCATCGCGGTCAGCTGGCGGGGCTGATCGGCCCGAACGGCGCCGGCAAGACGACCGTTTTTAATATGCTGACCGGTGTGTATGCACCGACCTCCGGTGAAGTGCTTTTGGAAGGACAATCTCTGAAAGGCTTAAAGCCTTATGAGATTTCTCACCGTGGTGTGACTCGTACTTTCCAGAATATCCGTCTGTTTAAGGACCTCACCGTTCTGGATAACGTGCTTGTAGCAAGCCATCAGCATATTCGTTACCGACTTTTTGATACTCTTCTGCAGACGCCGCGTTTCCTTAAAACCGAAAGCGAATTGCAAGACAAGGCCATGAGCCTTTTGAAAATCTTCAATCTTGATGGCATGGCTCACAAATCCGCGAGCGGCCTGCCGTACGGCGAGCAACGCAAACTTGAAATCGTGCGCGCCTTAGCCACGGATCCTAAGATCATTCTGCTGGACGAGCCGGCGGCGGGCATGAATCATTCAGAAACCCATCACTTGATGGAAACCATCGCCAAGATCCGCGAGCAGTTCAAACTCACAGTGCTGCTGATCGAACATGATATGAAACTGGTCATGGGTATTTGCGAAAACATCATCGTCCTCGACCACGGTGTGAAAATCGAAGAAGGAAATCCGCAAAAAGTGCAAAGTTCGCAAAAAGTGATCGAAGCGTATCTCGGCGTGGAGGAGCATGCATGAGTTCGGCTCTCTTAACCGCTGAAAATCTCGAGGTGTACTACGGCGCGATTCAAGCGTTGAAAGGCATCAGCTTCACCGTTAACAAAGGCGAGGTCGTTTCTTTGATTGGCGCTAATGGTGCCGGCAAAACCACCACATTGCGCGCAATCTCAGGCCTTGTGCCCTCCAGAGGCTCCATCATTTTTAATGGTGAAAAACTGCAAGAAGTGCCGACTTTTAAACGTGTCAGCTTAGGTATTGCCCAATCTCCGGAAGGCCGTGGCGTGTTCCCGCAGATGAGCGTTTACGAAAATCTCGAAATGGGCGCTTACTCTCGCTCTGACAGAGCGGGCATCAAGAACGATCTAGAAATGTGTTTTTCTCTGTTCCCGCGCTTGAAAGAACGTATGCAACAAATGGCGGGAACTCTTTCCGGTGGTGAACAGCAAATGCTAGCCATCAGCCGCGCTTTGATGTGCAAACCGCAACTGCTGCTTTTAGATGAACCCTCCTTGGGTTTAGCTCCGCTGATTGTGGCGCAAATCTTTGAGATTGTGAAAAAGCTCAATAAAGAAGGCATGACCGTTCTTCTGGTGGAACAAAACGCGCGCATGGCGCTGAAAATCTCTCATCGCGCCTACGTGTTAGAAACCGGAAAAATCGTGATGCACGATTCGGCGGAAAATCTTTTAAACAATGACGAAGTCCGCAAATCCTATCTCGGTGTTTAATTGGAAGCCGTGACCGGAGGAAAGGTCACGGAGAACTCCGTACCTTGAGACGTTTCAAAACGATAAGCCCACTGGTAAAGATCGCAGATCGTTTTCACCCAAGCCAGGCCAAGACCTATCCCCTTCTTCGAAGGTGCCAGCACGGGCCCCTTATTGAACGGAGAGCCCATCCGCTGTAAGACATCGGCGGGAATACCCTGCCCGAAGTCGCGCACACGCAGATGACCGTTTTGATACAAGATTTCAACTTCGCTGGCGGAGTATTTCAAAGCATTCCCAAGTACATTGTTCAGCAGCTGTTCCAGGTGCAGTGGATTGCAAAGAATCTGAAAGTCCGAACGCTCGGCCACCTTCAGACGGTCTCCATAAATTTTGCGCAAGTTATTCATGACGGGCGTCAGCACGTCTTCCACATGCACGACGTAAAGATTGCCAGGAATTTTCTGCGTGGTGAGCTCCGCCCAATCCAGAAAGCTTGAAACCGTTTGGGAAATTTTATCGATATTGGCTTGCACCTCTTGCACGGAGGCCGGATCGACGTTGTGCTTTTCCACGATCACTTCAAAATCGCGATTGACGATCGTCAGCGGTGTTTTCAATTCATGCGCCATTTGGAATGTCCATGACTTCATGAACTTGCGGCTGACGTTGATTTTTTCAACCATATCGTAAAGAGCCTTGACGAGGTTGCGGAATTCATCTTGTCTTTGCAAGGCCGAGCCCTTGTTGAAATCCGCGAAAGTCACCGGCAGGGGCGGCAGCTCCGTGTTGATTTCCAAAGCTCTGGTGACTTGATCGAGATAATTCGCGAGTTTTCTGATCGGCGAAAACAGATACGCGGAAAGAAACCAGGTCAGAATCAGAATCACGATAAGAATGCCCGAGATGGCAGCCAGTGTGCGATTGTTCACATAAGTAAGAGAGATAAAACTTGCGTCGACGATCACGCCGACTTGCAAAGTACGATTGGGATACTTTGGCAGCTTTAAATTCAAGACACGGACAAAGTGTTTGGGTGTTGAAAGCGTGATCCATTTCGGGTCCTGGGGAATATCCATGTCTAGAACTTCCAAGTTCTGCGTGGCAAAAAGAATCTCCCCTTCCCGCGTGCGCACAATAAAGAATTTGCCCAGGCGATCTGGACCTAGTTCTTCAGAAATGATTTGATCCGCTTCTTCATCATCATAAGTTTTAAGCTGTGAAAGCTTTGATTCAATAATCGAGGTCGCAGTCTGCCGGATTTGATCATCCAGGAATGACAGGCGCTCGGTACGGAAGTAGGTTAAAAGAATTCCCGCCACCGACACGGTTGTTGCTAAAAGAACCAGAAGTGAGATCAGAAAAAACTTACGCCTCAAGCCAATACCCCACATTGCGCATGTTTTTTATGGCCGCTGAGGCTCCCGCGGATTCCAGCTTGCGGCGGAGATTATTGATTGTGGCCTCGACAACTTTGGATTCAATCTCACTGGAAGAATGCCATATTTCTTGCAGCAAAACTTCGCGCGGGAATATCTTTCCTGGGTTCGAACAAAACATGTAAAGCAGCTGAAATTCTTTTTGTGAAAGTGACAAATCCGCGGAGGGCGTTTTCGCTGTTCGCTCTTCACGGTGAAGCGTGAGATTTCCCAATTGGAGCAAAGCCCGGTCATCGTAAAGATTTTTTCGTCGCGCCAAAGCATTGATGCGCGCCAGAAGCTCGACCGCGGAAAAAGGTTTTGCGAGATAATCATCCGCACCCCGGTCCAAGGCTAAAGCTTTTTCCGACGCCGTATCAATCGCAGACACAATCAGCAAACGCGAATCCGCAAAGCACGTTTTCAGATCGGGAATCAGCGTGAGAGAGTCGACACCATTCAGCATGCGGTCCAGGATGATAACGTGAGGATAGAAGTTTTTGGCGCGCAAAAGCTGCTGCAGTCCTTCCGCGGAGGTGATGGACTTCACTGTGTGGCCGCTGGATTCTGCGAGAATGGCCATCTTTTTTAGAATTTCCACTTCGTCGTCTATGATAAGAAGCTTCATCGCGACTTAAAGATGGCATTTTCGGGACGAAAAATAAATCCCAATTTTGGAATCCGATGAAGTTAAAAGAAATTTTAACTTCGGAAGTTGTTGCTATTCCCAGCCCCAGTATCCTTGAACTACAAAAAGGAGAATTTATGCGTTTATCAGCTTTCTTAATGGTAGCTATGATGGTTGCTGGTCCGGTTGCTTTTGCGGGTGGCAAATCTGAAGCTAAAAAATTCCACAAAATGTGCCGTGAAGAAAATCCCGGTGCTTCCAAAGCGGACTTGAAAAAGTGCGTGAAGGAAAAAATCAAGGAAGCTAAATCCAAGTAGTCTTTCATAACTCGACTGAAAGACAGTCCCGGATTTTTTGAAGCTCTAAGTCTCCATGCTTAGAGCTTTTTTTATGACATCTTTTGCAAGAGAACTTCGAATTCGGTGCCACGACCGTCCTTGACGGGACTGCGCACGGAAACTTTGCCGTCATGGGCTTCCACCACGGCCTTCACAAAGGTGAGCCCCAAGCCCATTCCATACTCAGAACGGCTCTTATCACTGCGATAAAGTTTTTGCCAGATCATCGCGTGCTCATCCGGCGAAATACCGGGTCCCGTATCCGTCACACGCAAAATAACATTTTCGGTGTGATTGATCGTTTCAATGGTCACCTCACCGCCGGACGGTGTGTACTTGTGCGCATTATCCAAGAGATTGGCGATCACACGGCTGATCAAGCGCGCATCGACCAAGGCCCAATCATTGGTATCCAGTCTTTGCACAACGCGGATGTCTTTTTCTTCAAAAGCCATCTCGTACAAATTCATGATCTCGCGCACCAGCTCGGAAATATACTTCTTTTCAAGCTTGAGCTTCTTACTGCGGTTTTCCGCTTCCGTGATATCTGTCAGAACCTGCAGGAAGTTAAGAATCTTATCGGAGTTTTCGTAGCAGCTTTGTAAAGCTTCACGGTAGGACTCCACATCACCTTCGCTGGTCAGCGCCAACTCCGCACGACCACGCAAGCGTGTCACCGGTGTGCGGATATCGTGAGCCAGGTGATCGAAGGCTTCCTTCAAAGAATTCACAAGCCCTTCGATCTTATCGAGCATCTTATTGCAAAGAACTTTGAGCTCTTCCAGTTCGTCATCGCTACCACCGACCGGAACACGCGTCGACAAAGAGCCACTTTCGATTTTTTTCATGGAAGTGATCAACTCACGCACCGGACTCAAAGTTTTGTTGGAAAGAAACAATCCTCCTAAGAATCCCACCAGAGCCACCGGAAATAAAAGCCACCAGAAAATCTTCTGCAAACTGCGCATCTGATAGGTGAGATTTTCCATGCTCTTAGCGACGACCAAACGGTTTCCATCCTTGAGGATTTTTCCCAGCAGCAAAACCGTGTCGTCACCTTGGGAGTCCGGCAGAAGAGAATCAAAACTGTGCGCACGCTGATTGAGGACCTCGTTGCGCAAAGTCTCTACGTCTATTTTAAAATTGGGGACCGGTTCATGGAAGAAAAGAATATCTCCGCGCGGAGAAATCACCGTGACCAGCAAAGCGGCGTCGCGGTCATAGTTGGGAATATCCGCGAAGAATTCCTGGAAGTCTTTAAGACCGCGCAACTCCAAGCGGTTGCGATAGCCTTCAAGCTTGGCGTCCAAAACCATCTGCTCCTGACTTTGCAGGGCACGGCTGATTTGAAAATAAAGGAAACTGAAGATAACGGTGGAGCTGAGGATCAGCACCAAGGAGTACGCGAGCGTCAACTTGGTGCTGATTCTAAAGAGCGTCGGTTTAAGACGACTTAAGAACATATCCTACACCTCTGACCGTATAAATTAGACGTGTAGGGAAGTCTTTTTCTAATTTGTTTCTCAAACGGCATACTAATACGTCTACCACATTCGTTTGAGGATCGAAATCATAATTCCAAACTTCTTTAAGAATAGTTTGTTTACCGATGATCTTGTTTGGATTGCTCATGAAGAGATCGAGCAAAACGAATTCTCTTTCTTGAAGATCAAGCTTGCGACCGGCGCGAACCACTTCACGGTTCAAACGGTTGAGCTTCAGATCTTGGAACACAAGCGACGTAACTTCGGAAGCTTTCTGCGCGCGCTTTAAAAGGTTCTTCACGCGGATTTGCAGTTCAGCCATCGCGAAAGGTTTGGTCAGATAGTCGTCACCGCCCATCGTAAGACCTTTCAAGCGATCGTCCAATTCGCGCAGGGCGCTCAAGATAAGGATCGGGGTGTTCACTTCTTTTTCACGCAAAGATTTTGCGAAAGTGTAACCATCCATTTCAGGCAGCATCAAATCAAGTACGATGATGTCGTAGTGATTTGTTAGAGCTCTCTCGTAAGCTCTGCGGCCGTTGGACTCAACTTCCACTTCACCTTCGAGTTCACCCAGACCTTGTTTTACGATCGTTGCAATTTCGTTATCGTCTTCAACTACCAAGCATCTCATTTGGAGTCACCTTTGTTACTTACATGTTATGTTGTGAGCGTAGGATATAACATATTTGTTTCTAAACAAAAGTGGCATTTTTGTTAATGAAGCCTAAACATACCTTTATTACAGAGATTTAATCGACTCTCCTCGAGAGATTGCAAACATAAAACGGATCTCACTCTGAAACGATATTGCCAAAAATAAAAAAACAGGCTCCGGGTCAGGGAGCCTGTGACATGGTCTAGGGTCTTACGAATTTATTCTAAAATTATCTCTTAAGTTGAATCACTTCGTTGAGGAGTTCGTCCGTCGTCGTGATGGTCTTCGCGTTGGCTTGGAAACCACGCTGATTTTGGATCATGTTCACGAACTCTGTCGCCAAATCCACTGTGGATCTTTCCAAAGATTTCGCAAACAATTTACCGCGGCCCGCAGCGCCCGGAGCACCCAAGGATGCAGCACCGGAATCTCTGGATTCTTTAAGACGGTTGTTACCGACTTTGAAGAGAGCTTCCGGATTTTCAAACTTCGCCAGAGCGATCTGCGCCAGGTCGGAAGCTTGTCCGTTGGAGTAAACCGCCGTCAGGATACCTTCGTCATTGAATGACAATCCTGTGATAGTACCGGCAGCCGCACCGTCTTGATGCCAAGAGATCAGGTCAGAGTTTTTACCGTACTGTTTAGTACCGTCCAAACCTTTACCGCCTTCTTTGATCGCATCGCCGAAGTTGATTTTCACTTGTTGATCTTGCAAAGCACCACCTTTGAAATTGAAGTTCATTTCAGTGGTTTCCTGGCTGTCAAGTTTACCGTCAACAGTGAACGTCAGTTTACCCGCGCACACTTGAGACAGAGCACCTTCATCGCCGCCGGTAACTTCTTTACCGTCAACAAGACCTTTGAATTCCCACTCACGATCCGCCACTTTGTTGAAGAAGAAGCTGACGAGGTGTTTGTTACCTTGAGAGTCATACATCTCAACACCTGTGGAGTAGTGAGAAGTGGAATATGGATCTTTGATATCGAACTTCTTGTTCGCTTCCATGCGCGAGTCAAGGTTCAGATCCAGTTTCAGTTCTTTCGTAGCTTTCGCTGGGATCAAAGCGCGCGGGAATTTGATATCGGTCATTTTGTTGACGATATTGCCCTTCTCGTCCGTGGAGAAACCTTGCACGCGTTGATTGTCGTTAGTTACAAGATAACCTTCGCGGTCGAAGTGGAAGGAACCGTCACGAGTGTAGGATTCACCGTCGGAACCTTTGACTTTGAAGTAACCGTCACCGGAAATCGCCAAGTCAGTGACTTTTTCCGTAGCGTCGATGTTACCTTGAGTGAGGATAGGGTTGACTGCACCGATCTTTACACCGCGGCCGATTTGGTTACCGCCGAGGATACCTTTAAGGTTTTTAGAGATGATATCTTGGAACTCCGCGCGGCTTGCTTTAAAACCCGTGGTGTTCGCGTTGGCGATGTTGTCACCGATAACTCCCAGAGCCTCGCCCTGAGCCGTCATACCAGACACACCCGTGTAAAGAGATGAAAGAATACCCATGTGACCTCCATGTCGTTGGCGTCTTCAGTCGGAATCCGCCGTTTTGGAGGGCCTCCTCTACGAGGACCAGCCCTAACTTTATTTAATTTTTAAATCTAAATCACAACCGTTGAGTCGATGTTCGTGAACACGTTTTCTTTCAGCGCGTTCTTGTCCATCACAGTCACAACAGTTTTGTTCTTCACGCTGACGATCAGTGCCGAGTCATTCATTAACACCAATGAATCCTTCGACCCTTTCGCCGCCGCTCTCGCCACCGCATCGTTGAGCTTCGTGATATCCTCGGGAGAATAACTGATTCCCCGGGTTCTCATGCGCTCAATGGCATGGTTCGAGAACTTCACTCCTTCCATGGCCTTTGCCAGGCCTTGTGGATTCACCGCACCGATATTCGCAGGCGTCGTGCCTCCGAGATTGCCCAGTGTCTCCTTGAAGGAGGGTCCCGCTCCCAGATCAGGTTGTTTCACCTTTCCCGGTTGCTGCGGAACGAGTTGATCCAGAGTTTGTATCTTCTTTAAGTCCACCATTACTTCGCCGTCTCCTTAGCGACTTTCTCCATCATCTCGCGGGACAAACCCACGGTATTCAGGATATTCGATTTTGCTACAGGAGCGGGAGCTGGAGAAGCTTTTTGTAACTCTGCATTTCCCTCTTTTTCAGTTTGTCCTGTGGCATCATTCTTTTTCAAGTCTAGGTTTGTGACATCATTCACTTTCTGGTCGTTGTTCATAAGACGAGGGTCCGTGATCTTTTTCACGTCAGCGAAGCGAATCGCTTGATTTCCGACGTGCAGAACCGGGCCTTCACCGGAGTAACTCACTCCTGTGATAACACCTTCAAAGTCCGTCTTGATGCCGATCTTTTTTCCGTCCGCGGTTTTCGCTTCCGCGATGAATTGATATTCACCGGGCAGCGCTTTCATCGCGCGATCGTCTTCACCATTCCAAGTGAGTTTGTTCTCACCCTTCTTAAGGCCTTTGAGATTGTAAGTGCGCACGATATTTCCTTCAGAGTCGCGCACCTTCACAGTGACCTCATTGGCTTCCATCGGCAGATTGAATTTGAAATCGTGTTCCTTGTCATTCGCGCCGCGCACCACTTTCGATGAGTCACCCGCCACCGCTTTGCCGATCAAGTTCAACGCTTGGAAATTTTCCGAAGGCTTTTGGCCGTTTTTCATTTCTTCGAGCGTCTTGTTCATGTTCTGCATCTGCTCCAGAGATGAGAAGTTGGCAAGTTGCGCCGCCATCTCATGGCTCTTGAGCGGATTCGTCGGATCTTGGTTTTTCATCTGCGCCAGCATCAACTTGAAGAAAGCGTCTTTATCAAGACTCGGATTTCCAGCAGTACGCATTTTCTTGGAAGGATCCGTCCAATTGGCGTCCACGATTTTATTCAGCACCTCGCCGATGTTTTCACCGCCGAGTTTGTCTTTATCGTGAGCGCTCACATTGGAAGCGGCACCCGTGCTCTCGGGCTTCGTTGTCGTCGCACCGAAGGCATTCACTCCCAATTTCGTACTCATGACTGTCATGCTTTACTCCTTAGTTACTGCTTCTGTTACGCGACAAGATTCAGTCCTCGTCCTTTGCCTTCCACCTTACGAGCGGTGCTCGCCGTTTCGATGGGACGCAGAGGATCGCGTTCACGCTGACCGTATCCTTTCAGATTCGGCATGTCGGTAAACGATTCGCGCCGTCCTTGAGAACCGAAATTCTCGTTGAACTGATTCCAGAATTGGCGCGTCTGCTGATCTCTCTGTTGCTGCCCATTCAGATTGGTCTGATTCTGGGTCGCTGTATCCGTGGAAGTCGCGTTGACCACATCCACCTTTACATTTTCCATTGAGAGCTTGTGCGCAGCAAGACTGGTTTTCAGTTCAGCTAGACTGGACTCAATCGTCTTCTTCGCTTCTTGCGTGTCCGCGGACATCTGCAAGTTTACCTTGCCGTCTTGAAGCATCACTTTGAGGTGAATCGTGCCCATGCCCTCGGGGGTCATTTGCACCTTCATCTCACCGCCGCCCTTTTTAATCAGGTACTGCGCCTGATTCATGAGCTGCTTCACCGCCGCTTCGTTTTCCGCCGGGTTGTTTTGTGTCGGAGCTGCCGGCGCCGCTAACGGAGCCGCCGCATCCATACGCAAAGTTTCCCCTTTGATCGGAGCACCGTGAATACTTTCAAGACCGGTTAAGCTGTGTTTAAAGTCCGTGGCCTTCAGAACGCTGTCTTTTTCCATCTCAACACCGCGGCTTTGAGCAGAGCGCATGAACCCTTCCGGCTGCTGCTGCTGTTGCATCATGGATTGGCCTTGAGATTGATTTTGGAAAAATTCCTGGCTGGCTTTGCCTTGCGCCTGCGGCACTTGCAATGCCGCCATGCCCGGAGCTTTTTCAAGCTTCGGAGCTTGCACCGCCTGCTGGAATTCATCACTTAAAGAAGCCGTATCCGCTTCCGCGTTTTCCGCACTCTGTGATTGAGCTGCCGCTTGTTTTGCCGCCAGTGCCGCCAGCAATGCCGGAGACATCGTCTCTTTCATCTGGCCGCGCAGATGCGGAGGCAGATCCTCCAGCTTCAGCGCTTGCGCTTGCGAACCGGTCGTGCCGGGAGCGGGAGCCGCGGGAGTTTCCGGAACTTCCATTTCCGGCATCTCCATCGTCATCTCTTCACCCATTGCGGTTGCCGGAGCTTGCGCGAAAGAGTCTTCATCAAACATCATTCGTTGCGCCAGCGAAGAGGAATCCACCGACGGCATTTGCATCGCCGCCGCTTTTGGTTCCTGCTTCATCCAGAAATTTTTATTGAGACGATCCACGGAGGCATTCAAAGCGTTTTGCTTTTCTTGCGCCGCCGCCATACGCATTTGCACGTGCTGTTGCGACATTCCGGCACCGACCGGCACATCCATCATGCCTTTCGGAGGCTGCTGCTGTGGCGCTTGCCCCAGTTGCAGCAAAAGTGCCGCGTACATGGCACGGGCTTTATCCGCGTCATCATCGCTTAAATTCAATTGGTCAATCACGGCGTCTGCCGTGGTGTCCGGGGATTGTGCGAGTTGGGATTCGTCAAGCTGGGCCATCGCCTCCACAAGTCGTGTGGGAGGGATTTTGAATTCACTCTCGAAGGAGTCCATGAATTCTTGAATTGCCTTTTGCCGAACCGTCGTCGCCTTCTTGGTTATTTTCCCATCCGGTTTTGCGACCTTCTCCGTTTGTTTTGCCTCATTTGCCTCAGTCCGCGGAGATTCATCTTTCTTCGCTTCCTTGGGCGGTGATTCTTTCATTTCTTTCCGGCTTTGTGTTTCTAAAGCCTTTCCGAATGAAGAATCCGGGCCGGAGTCTTTGAAATCCTTATCCACCGATCTTTCCGGCGGCGATTTCAAATCGGTCGCACCCACCATTATGGGAGGGCCGACTCTACTTTGTAACAAACCTTCCTCCTTCCTTGGAAAAAGTGTTGCGCGCGGAGCTTCGCTATTTCGCGGAAGCCGGTGCGCGGCGTTTGTAACCGGCAAACATCTCAGAAAGGATCTGAGCCTTTTCCGGTTTCAATAAATTCATAATATCAGCAGCATTCTTCTTTTTCATACGTCCAAGTATTTCCACCGCCAAATCCTCGTCCATTGTCTCAAAGACTTTGGCCGCTTGCGGTGGCTTCATATTGGAGTACATCTGTACCAAGGTATCGACTTTCTGGTCGTCCGCCTTCACGCGGTCTTCCAGCATGGAAGAAATCTTGGTGCGCATTTCTTCCAATTCTTTGAGGCGTTTTTCCAAATCTTCTTTTTGCACCTGCAGTTCGCTCTCCATACGGTTGAGCTCTTCTTCACGGGCATCCAGTTCTTTTTTGCGCTCATTCAATTTTTGCAAGTGATCAATTTCAACGGCGGACATCGCCGGTGCTGGAGCTGTGGACGGAGTTTCCGCTTCCGCTGCAGGTTTCGCCGCTGTTTCTTTTTGCGCGGGTTCCGGAGCAGCCATCGCTTCACCGCTCATTTGGATTTCCACACGCTTCACCATGCGTTCGACTTCTTCGTGATTCTGGAAACCCCAGATGGCGACAAGCAAACCCATCAATGAAAAGCCGGCCATCTTCCACGGAATGGTTGCTTTTCTTTTTTTGCGCGGAGGAGTCATTTTCATACGGCGGCGGATCTGCTGTTCAACGTCTTCCGAGGCAAGATCCAAATGCAAACGCGCGGAGGAAGATTTTTTATTGAATTTCACTCCGCCTTGCTTATCGGCGACCTTGCGTGCGTTTTGGAAGAATTGATCGTAACCGCTCTTCATCCTTAAGATTCCTTCACTTTAAAGCGCAGGATGCTTTGTTCATCCATTTCTTTTTGCTCTTGCAGGTTGCGCTCGTGCTTGTACTGCTCGAACTTGTTTTCCCGCATCTTCTCCATAATTTTATATTCCTGAGCGGCTTGTCGCAAAACCTCTCTCTTGGCCTCGACCAATTTCTCTATTTCTTGAATTTTTTGCTTTTGCCTGTGGATAAGGACTTCATGCCCTTTTAGGAATTCATGGATTTGCGTGAGAGCTGGACCTTGGGTCCCCCCTTGTGTGGAAAGGGCCCCGGCGCGCGTGTGGGCCGCTGTTTTTTGCGACAGCATGCCTTCCAGGCGTTCCGTTTCTTCGTTGAGCAGCATCATGGCTTCCTGGAAATCCTTTTGCGCGAGGTTTTCCTTCAGCTTACGGTGCTCAAGAACTTTTTGCAGGGGGAATTTGAATTTCATTGTTCAGGACTCCCGTAAACGGTTTTACCGCATTACGCGTTCATCAACACTTGCTGCAGCATACGAATGGTTTGGGTGAAATTGGTAGGGTCTTCGACCCGCTGGCGAAGGAAATCGTTCACACCATCAATGACTTTCACAGCCTTATCAATTTTCGGATTGGAACCAGGTTTGTAAGCACCGATGTTAATCAGATCTTCCGCGTCTTTATAGACAGCCAACGTTTCACGCAGCTTCTGCGCCATACGCACGTGCTCCGGAGAAGACACCGCTCGCATCACACGACTTGCACTCTGCATAATATCAATGGCAGGGAAATGACCTTTTTGCGCCAGTGAACGGCTAAGCACAATGTGTCCGTCGACAATGGAACGAACGGAATCCCCGATGGGATCATTCATGTCATCACCCTCAACGAGAGTCGTATAGAAACCCGTGATACTGCCTTCGCCTTCAAATGAACCCGCGCGCTCCAAGAGTTTAGGGAGTGTCGCAAACACACTCGGCGTATAACCTTTTTGAGATGGCGGCTCACCGGTGCTTAGACCGATCTCCCTTTGTGCCATCGCAAAACGAGTGACAGAATCCATCATCAAAAGAACATTCTTTCCTTGTGAGCAGAAATACTCCGCCAAAGCTGTGGCTACGTAAGCGCCCCGCATGCGCAGCAGAGGACTTTGATCACTGGTCACGCAAACGACCACAGAGCGAGCCATACCTTCAGGTCCGAGGTCATGCTCGATAAATTCGCGCACCTCACGGCCGCGCTCGCCGATCATGGCGATCACGTTGACATCAGCATTGGTGTTTCGGGCCATCATGCCCAATAGAACCGACTTACCCACGCCTGAGCCCGCCATAATAGCGACACGCTGACCGAGGCCTGCGGTTAATGCACCGTTAATAGCGCGAATTCCTAAATCAATAGGTTCGCGAATAGGTCTGCGGTCCAAGGGGTTGCGAACTTCAGAATACAGAGGCACTTCACGAAAGTTTTCGACTTCGCCCTTGTCATCCAAGGGACGGCCCAGACCGTCAACCACACGGCCCAAAAGCTCGTCACCGGCACGAACTGTGGCGATTTGACGGGACAGAATGATTTTTGAACCTAAAGCAACGCCTCTCATATCATTGAGGGCCATCATCAAAACGTGCTTGTCTTTAAAACCGACGACTTCGGCGAGGAAGGATTTTTCCATGCCGCTGGGATTGATTTGCACAATACTGCCAACACTCGCGCCGGGCAGATAACCTTTAATAAGCATGCCGTTGACTTCCGTCACCTTGCCGCTATCGCGGGTCAAGTGAATGGAGTCGATCACATCCGCATACTTGTCCAGGTTCAGCTCAAATTCACTCATTTAGCCTGCAATCTTGTCTTTCACTTTGGGAATGTTTTCCGCAAGAACGCTCCACAGCTGCTCGATACGCTGCTCAATGCGCGCATCGACTTCGCCGTAGTTGGTTTCCACAATGCAACCGCCGTCGGCGATTTCAGCACTGGGTTCAAAACGGATGCGTTTAACGAATTCAAATTCACGGCCTGTTTCTTTTTTAAGTTCTTCCAGGAATTCGAACTGGGATTGAGAAACGCGCACAGTGATATTCTCTTCATCCTGCGAAAGGCTCACGGCATCGCGCAAGATTTGAATCATCGCTTCGTTATTGTTTTGCAGTTCGGTTTTCGCCAGACGCGCGGCCATACGGAACGCGAGCTGAACGAGATGGGCTTCATTGAAGGACGCCATCTCTTTTTTCATATCCTTGATCGTGTTCAGCAAGGAATCCATTGTCTCCATGCGCTCGGCGATTTGCGCGGAAACCTGTTCGAAAGCTTCTTTACGACCTTCTTCCAGACCGAGATTGTAGGCTTCCTGGTAAGCGCCTTCCTGGATCTCTTTGAGTTTTTCCAGAGCGGCCGCTTCGACTTTTTCCTCTTCACTGCTTTGCTCAACTTGATCGATGCCGGTTTGCACGCGCACGGCATCGTTCATGCGGAAGTCAGAGCCTTTTTTCTTTTCGGCAAGATAGTTTAAAGCCTGCTCGGGTGTGCCCAGATCAAAACGAACGGGAACGAACTCCAGCACGGTTTTTTCCGCGACTTCCTTGGGAAGAACAGACTTTGATAAACGACTCGCATTAGACCATTGCATCTTCTGAACCGCCTCTTGCAATCAAGATCTTTCCTTCGGCTTCCAAACGGCGAGCCACGTTGACGATCTCTTGTTGTGCCGATTCTACGTCGGACAAACGTGAAGGTCCCATATTCGCCAGATCTTCGCGCAGCATCTCGGCCGCACGGGCGGAGATGTTTTTGAGGATCTTGTTGCGGATATCTTCGCTCGCAGTTTTGAGAGCCAAGAGAAGCTTGTCGTTCGGCACCTCTTTGAGAAGCGCTTGAATACCACGGTCGTCGATTTTGACGATGTCGTCGAAGACGAACATGAGTTTGCGGATCTCTTCGGCCAGAAGAGGATCTTTTTCTTCCAGACGCGACATGATCGCTGTTTCCGTGTTCTTGTCCATAACGTTGAGCATTTCCGCGACAGGTTGCACCCCGCCCAGAGCCGCTTGTTCGACGGTCGCAGTATTTGACAATTGATTTTTCAAAACACGGTCGATTTCCGCGATCAATTCAGGATCGACATGTTCAAGGTTCGCCATACGCAAAACCACTTCGGCTTGCAGGGCTTCCGGCAGACGTTTCAAAACCTCGCCTTTTTTCTCCGGCTCCAGGTGAGCCAGAATCACCGCCACCGTTTGCGGGTGTTCATTCACAAGGAAGGTTGCCAAAGATTTCGCATCCACCATTTCAAGAGATTCCAACGAACGAGAACCACCGGAAGTGATATTCAAACCCCCGAGGATACCGCGGGCGCGTTCTTCACCCAGCGCATCGACGATGGTGTCTTTCGCCGAGATACTTTCAGAGAAGATGTAATCTTCCGTTTCAGAGATCATTTCATAGAATTCTTCCAGCACGCGTTTTGTGACATGCACAGGAACAACGCGCAGTTTGCTCATTTGGCTGATGAGCTTGCGGATGTCGGCGTCATCCATACGACGTAAAAGAACTTTCACGGCGTCTTTACCCAAGTAGTTGATCAGGATCGCCGCCTTATCAAAGCCTTTAAGATGTTCGTACTCGATATTATCGGCTTTATGCAGTTTCATTAGCCATCCTTCCTAACCAGCCACATGCCGAAAGCATTGGCCGCTTTTTCTTCATCGCGGGTCATCGCCGCCATGATACGGTCTTTCAGAAGTTCACTTTCCGCTTTTTCAGGATCAATAGATTCCTGCAGAACCGGAAGTGCTGTCGACATACCCGGTAAAGTGTTATCCACCGATTGTAATTCTTCGAGTTCCTCGATCGTGCGTGGAAGCATTTCCTCCACGGAGTCCTGGAAGCTGTCAGTAATCCATTGCATGAACGGACGGATCACGATGAAGAAGAACAACGCTAAGCTGAAACCCAAAAGCGCCCACTTAAACAGCGCATGGATAAGTTTCTTACGCTCCAGGGTCGTGAGGATCTTATCAGCTTCGGAGAAATCCTCCGGTTGGAACTGAATGTTTTCGATCTTCACACTGTCACCACGAGCGGCATTGAAACCGATCGCGTTTTTAACCAGATCTTCGTACTTCTTCAGCTCTTCGGCGGAACGCGGCTGATATTTGATTTCGGTAGTGCCATCCGGTTTTGTGGTGGTCACAGCCACACCATCAACCACCACGGCCACACTCACACGCTCCAAAGCGCCCGCCGCTTCGCGGATATTGCGCACTGTTTTTGGAACTTCGTAGTTGGTCGTTTTGATTTCTTTTTTGACGTCTTGTTTAAAACCCACTGTTCCTTGATCTTCCGCCCCTGGAAGGTTGGAACGAGAACCAGGAACACCGGAAGGATTGGTGCGCGCGCCATCCAAAGATTCCTCTTCGGATTGTTGCGAGCGGATCGCGGTTTTATCGGGATCCACAGATTCTTCCACAGAAGAAATCACACGGTGATTCAAGGTCGCATCAACTTTCGCCACGACCTTGGCGTGACCGACAACTTTGGTCAGAATGTCTTCGATACGGCCTTCAAGATCTGTTTCAATTTTTGCTTTGAGATCCAGCAGCTCATTGGAGCCACCAGTCATGCCGTTTTCAGAACGAGTGAGAACTTTTCCGCGCTCATCCAAAACGGTGACTTTATCCGCATCCATACCTTCGACGGCGTTTGCCACCAAGTAACGAATACCGCGCACTTGCTCTGGAGTCAGTTCCTTACCTTGGCGCAGTTCCACGACAACAGACGCGGAAGGCTGGCCGCCTTCTTCCAGGAATGTTTTCTTGTTCGGAAGAGCAAGGATCACTTTAGACTGCTTCACCGCCGTCAAAGTGTTGATGGCTCTCATCAACTCACCTTGCAAAGCACGCTGATAGTTGATCTTCTGCGCGTAAGAGTTCATACCGAAATCGGTTTTTTCAAAGATCTCAAGACCGATAGAACCCATTTTCGGAGAGCCGATTTCAGACATCAAAGTCATCTGCGTGGAATGCAGAAGCTCTTTCGGAACGGCCACTGTTTTACCGTCGTCGCGCAATGTGAAAGGGATGTTCTTTTCGTTGAGTTTAGCCACGATGGTGGAAACTTGATCCGTGGGAATGTTCGTGAAAAGAGGAACGTAGTCCTTACCGGACGCCATAAAGACCATCGTCAGCAACGCCACAACCGCGATCACTGTTACTGAGATGACTGAAAGTCTCTTGGTCGGTCCTAGATTCTTAAAGAACTCACGAAACTGGATGACCAATCCGCCAAAAATTTTATTCAAGGCAACCCCTCCACCTTATCCAAACTAAGTACCACACCGTAAACTTTCCTGCTCCAGCAACGCTGGAGCGCAGAGCAGCCTAAACCTGCATCTTCATGATCTCTTGGTACGCATCAATGATTTTGTTGCGCACTTGCACCATCACCTTCAAGGCGATGTCCGCTTTTTCCGCGGCGATCATGACGTCAGCGACGTTATCCGTCTTGCCCGTGGCGAGTTCCTGCATGGCTTTGTCTGAAGCCTTCTGCATTTCATTCACGCTGCCCACGGCTTCTTTAAGGGTGTCGGCGAAGCTCTTTCCTGTCTCGGATGCCGAACTGGTCGATGAAGGGTTCTCGATGCTTAACGACTTGGAATCGCGCACGACTCCTGTGTCGAGAAACCTGTTTGCATTTGATACAGTAAAACCCTCCATGGCTTCACCTTCTCCTCTAAGAAAAGTTTAATATAAACAAACCTAAAAAGTCCTGGAAAAATCCTCTCAGTCCAGGAAAATATCGCCCTCTAACGGCCGATCTCCAAAGCGCTCAAAGCCATGTCCTTGGAGGCCTGCAAGGCAGTGACGTTCGCCTCATAAGAACGCGATGCCTGTATCATATTGGTCATCTCTTCCATGAGGTTGATATTCGGGTACGCCACATAACCGTCTGCATTGGCATCGGGATGGTCCGGCTCGTATTTTAATAACGGCGCTTTACGGTCGGAGATCACATCCGTGACCTGGACCCTTTGGAAGCTGCCGCGCGGATCGGTGGAACTGATGATCTCACCAAAGTTCTTCGCATCCGGCATGGCTTCGAACACCACATCTTTTCTGCGGTAGGGACCGCCTTCCGGCGTTTGCGTGGTGTTGATATTGGCGATATTGCTGGCAATGGTGTTCATGCGCATTCTTTGCGCCGCCATACCGCTGCTGCTCACTCTCATACCTGTTAAAAAATCAGCCATCCTGGCTCTCCTTTAACTGCGGATTATCGGCCTTCGGTCGCCGCGTATTTCAGCGCCGCCATTTTTTTATTAATCAATTGCAGAGCCGCCTTGTACATGATGGCGTTCTCTGACAACGCCGACATTTCTTTTTCCACGTCGACAGTGTTGCCGTCATTGTTCACGGCACCTTCCGGATCGTCATAAATATCCGGGCGTGTTTTCGATACGGAAACTCCGCCCACTGCGAAGTGTTTGGAATCGCTCGTGCTCAAAGAGTTCGCGCCATCAAGATCCAGAGCTCTTTGCAAAGCCCCTTCAAAGTCCATTTTCTTGGCGTGATAACCGGGCGTTTCCGCGTTGGCGATGTTCGATGACGTTACGTTATGGCGGAGCTGGCGCATAGCCAGGGACGTCGCCAGAGCGTTGGTTGTTTTATCGAAAAGACCACTGCTCATAAAACACCTTCCTCTTTGTATTCATTGAGTTTGTTTCTCAATGTTCTAATACTAATCCCTAACATCTGTGCCGCGCGTGTCCGGTTCTGTGCCGTCAGCTCCAAGGTCTGTATAATAAGACGCTTTTCCACCTCGGAAAGGGACATGCCGGGAGCAAAATCCAGGGCCATTTCTTCGGTCACGGCCTCAAATTGAATGGATTCGGGGCCGATGATTGAATTTTTTGCCAGGACCACAGCGCGTTCCATGACGTTTTCAAGCTCGCGCAGGTTGCCGGGCCAGTTCCATGCACGCAAACGCTCATAGGCTTCGGCACTCAGGCGCAAGCCACTTTTGCCATGCATGATTTGGGTGACTTCGAGAATAAAATTCACAATGTTTTGAAAATCACTCGTACGGTCTTCCAGGCGCGGCATTTCCAAGTGAACCACCGCGAGCTTATAAAATAAATCCTGGCGGAACTGCTCTTGTTTGACCATCGCCCGCAAGTCACGGCGAGACGTGGAAATAAAACGAGGGCGAGAGCCGTCCGTGCGCTCCACTAAGCGCATGAGCTCGGCTTGCAAAGCGCTGTTGGCGGCATCAAGATCTTCAATCAAAAGAGTGCCGCCATCGACTTTACTGAAATCAAAACCACCGGCATTTTTGCAATCGAGGCAATACAGGCGCGGTGAACGGCTTTTCGTGTAAACATAACGGGCGAGGCTGGTTTTGCCTACGCCGGCTTCACCCACAATCAAGAGACTTGCCTGAGTGCCCGCGAGTTGCAGACTGAGTTGCTTTACCTCATGCATTCTACGGTCTTCGATATGTAAAGCATCAAAATCAAAGTACGACATCAATACTCCTATTTGCCTTGCTCGTTCACAGACATCGCTGGAATTCTTTGAATGTATTTCTTGTAACCGTCCCGCCACTCGGAGTTTTTCAGTTGCTCCTGAGCGAGATTTTTCCAAAATGCGCTTTTTTCGCCTTTGAATTCGTTCCAAACTTCCGCGGCTTTCTGAATTTCACCGCGCTTAAAATAAATCTGTCCCAGCTTGTAACGGATTGAGGACAGAGGACGAGAGTCTTCGTATTTTTCCAGCAGCTTGTCGTAAGCGGAGACGGCTTGCTCCGTTTGGCCCTTATCGAGATAAATATCGCCCATCATTTCCAGAGACTTCGCATGCACGGCCGCTGCGACTTTACCCGAATCCGTTTGCTGCTTATCGACCATTTCCAGGGCCTGCAATGACTCCGCAGTACGGCCTTGTTTCAATTGCAATTCCGCCAGTTTCAAATACGGTTCCGCCACCAACTCCGGCTGACCTTTCCAGGTGCGCAAAAGCTCACCCAAGTAACGGATCGCGGATTCGTTATCACCGCGTTTTTCAAGCAAGCGCACGGCGATGTTCACGCGCTCAATCTGTGAGTGCTCACTGAGTTTTTCTGGCGCTTTGATATTTTTCAAATACTCATAAGCTTGATTGTACTTATGCTCTTCAGAAAACACCGCCGCCAGACGCAGATTCAATTCATCTTCGGAAGCAACACCTTCTTGAACTTGGATTTCTTTAGCTTCCGGAGTTCCGCGAATCGCATAGGTGCGATTCAAAACATCTTTATAGTATTTCTCCGCTTCGGCAGGCACACCGCCCATTTCGAAAGCACGACCGACATTGTACTTTGTATCCAAACGCTTGGAGTTTTTCAGCCAAGTGTCAGAATACTGGCTGTGAGTTTTCAACGCCGTGATGAAGTCACCGCGGTCCACTTCGCCTTGCAGTTTTTCATTGATATTGGAAACAATACGATTCGTGATCAACGGCACATCCACGGACGTCGGATGTTCCTTGTAGTATTTGGAAAGCAAATCAATCGCCTTTTGGTTTTCACCCCGGCGAGTGTAACCATCCGCCACCATCACCGTCGCGAATTGTTCAATGTTCGGCAGATCAATTTTTTTCGCCAAAGACATGATTTCGCCGACGGCGTTTTGCACTTCTTTAGGCTTCATACCTTTCATGCGGGCACTGAGTAAACGCAAACGCGCGATCACCGCACTGGGCTCTTCGCCATAACGGAAATATGTTTCAAGATAAGCGCCCATAACACGGGATTTATCCACGCCGAAGATTTCCAGCAATTCACCCATACGAGTCATTGCAAACGGTGCATGATCGCTGCTCGGGAATTTTTTTACGAATTCACGGTAAGTGTCCAAGCTTTTACCGTAATCCTTCATCCAAAACAAAGACTCCGCCTGATTGTAGTAGGCGTTCGGATAATAGTTCTGGCCCTCAGGATATTTCTTGAGAGCTTTTTTGTATTCATCAACGGCTTTCGCGTAGTCTTTGGCGCGGATCCACACATCACCACGGCGGAAAGCGGCTTCCACTTTCAAATCGCGATTGTTGGCGTTTTTCTCCACTTCATCAAATTGAGCCAAAGCATCTTGCCATTTATTCAGTTTCATAAAGGCAAGACCGCTTCCCAGACGCGCCAGATCTTTGGAAAGAGACTCTTTTTCACCGAAGTTTTTATTGTCGATATGTTCTTTAAATAAACGAAGCGCGCCCAGGTAATCACCTTTATCCAGCGCCAAATAACCGATCTTCAAAGACGTTCTTTCCGCCAAAGGCGAGCGCGGATATTTCGCCACCGCTTCTTTATATCTTTGCAAAGCTTCGTCAAAATTTTGCGGACGGCCTTCTTCCTGCCACAATGCCAAGTGCACATCCGCTGTCATAAAATCGATGACTTCGTTGTATTCGGACTGAGGGTACTTTTCTTTAAACCAAGCCTGGGTTTTCAGATAAACCGCGTAACGCTTCTTTTCAAACAACGTCAAAAGCAGACGTGCTTGTTTGTTTTCTTCTGTGGGTTTCGGGGAAATTTCATAAAGCGCCGGAGTCACCTTCATTTTTTCCCAATAACTCACCGGCGTTTCCAGCATGGGGAATGGGATGTAGTAATTGTCTTTAGCGCGGATCATCGCTTCTTCTTTGATTTCGTAATCTTTTACGGAGAAGCGTTCGTAATCAGGATCGCCGCCATCGAAAATGCCGGATTTTACGGTGTCATTATGGGCTATCGCCACACCTTGATTGGCAATGGTGAGAGTGTCGGCTGTCGCGGGCTTTCTTTGTTTGTCTGTTTTTGCTTTTGCCTGCGGTTTCACAGCTTTAGCGGGAAGTTCTGTCGGCAGAGTTTCTTTTTTCTTTGCTGCCACGGCAGGTGCTTGCGCTGTTTTGCTGTGAGGATTGACGTAAAAATCCATAATCAAGCGCGACGGCTGATCGGTGAGGTAATCAAATGTATCGATATTGTCGCCGGAAAGAGTGAAAGAAATAACGTGCTTGCCATCAGGGCCGTTCTTGTTCACGGCAACGCTTTTCACAAAATCACTTTTAAATGTATTCAGAGATTGAATGGTGGAATCGTCCAAAGCAGGCACCGTCATCTCGACGATGGTCTGGCCTTTGTTTTCAAGGCGTTTGACGTCATAGTCCCAGTTTTGCTGGCCGGTCAGTTCCAAATGGACGGTGTCACCTTGAAAATTGATGACGCCGTTGACCTTCGTCACCGCATGCGCAAAAGACAAACTCAACAACAGGCTTCCTGCCACAACTAAAAAGCGCAAAGTGTTCACTCCTTGAACCCCTTCTTTTCCCTTCACTTTGCTGTTGCACATACGGTGCCAGGTCTTTCCAAGGTCCATTGGCAAATATGTTCAAGATGGGCAAAAAGTTTCATAGATTTTCTGGCGGAAGCGACAAACTCATGACAGAGACCTTGGTCTGGTTTTCCATCGACAGCACTGAATTTTCCCATAGAAGATTCCGATACATAGGTGCTATGAGAAACCACCTCTTCGTTTGCATCTTGAGTTTACTTCTTGGAAGTTGCGTATCGGTCCAACTGCCCGGCGGCAAAGTCACGCCCGCCAAGGGAGTTGAGTACACAGACCCTTCTTCGCCGTTCAAAGATTTCAAAGCTTCCAACGCTGACAAAGCCTGGATCAGCGAAAAAACCGGCAACACCATTTCCTACCTCTCCGAGTGCGGTGGCAGCAATGAACCCAGCTTGCAACAAATCGAAAGTGATTCTCTGAGTGCGATTACTGATGTGACGGTGGACAGTCATGAATTGATGTTCAACGGCCGCGCCGCCCGGCAAAGTGTTTCCCGCGGGAAAATCGACGGTGTGCCGGTGAAAATGGAACTTTTGGTTTTTAAAAAGAACGGCTGCAACTATACGCTCAGCTACGGTGGCGTGGAAAAGCAGTTTGAGACTGAACAAAAATATTTTGAAAAGTTTAAAGAAAACTTTAAGGCGCCCTGATGAATCATATTGCTCTGCCCTTCACGGTCTTCATGCTTGAAATCCTCCGCTTTGTGGGCGGTGTGGGTTTGCTGACCCGTGATGTCGCACGTGAGCTTTTTACCGGCAAGTTTTACTGGAAGCTGGTGGTGGAGCAAATCTACCAGATCGGCATGCGTTCACTGCCTTTGATAGTTATCACCGCCGTGAGTATCGGTATGGTGATGTCTTTGCAATTCGGGATGGGTCTGGAAAAATTCGGTGGTAAACTCTACGTTCCAAAACTTTTGGCGGTGACCATTTTACGTGAAATGGGTCCGGTGTTTACAAGCCTCATGCTTGCTGCCCGTGTCGGCGCCGGTATTGCAAGTGAGATCGGCAGTATGGTGGTGACTCAGCAAGTGGATGCCATTCGCGCTTTGGGAACTTCGCCGATTAAAAAAATCGTGATTCCTCGCGTGCTCGGCGCTTTGATCACCCTGCCTATTCTGGTATCCATGGCCAATATCGTCGGAAACCTCGGGGGTTTGGTTGTTGGCGCCGTGGAGCTGAACCTGGATCCAAATTATTACTTCTTAAAGGTCATGACCACTTCCACGATTGAGGATTATCTTTCCGGTTTCGGTAAGACGTTCTTTTTTGCTTTGTTTATCGCGATACCTTCTTGTTATTTCGGTCTTAGTGTTAAGGAAGGAACCAAAGAAGTCGGTATTGCCACCACGAAAGCGGTCGTTGTTTCATCTATTTTGATTGTGATTGGTGACTTCTTTCTGTCCAAACTCTTCTGGATTTTCGAGAAAATGATATGAGCGTGCAAAAAGGTGTGATCGAAGTTCAAGATTTTCACAAATCGTTTGGTGCCAAGAAAGTGCATCAAGGGGTGAGCTTTTATGTGCGTAAAGGTGAGTGTCTAGGATTGATTGGTGGCTCCGGCACGGGGAAGAGTGTTCTTTTGCGCAGTCTTGTAGGCCTTGAAAAACCGGACCGCGGAGAAATTCTTATCAATGGTGTCGACATTACGCCGATGAACGAAACTGCTCTGATTGAAATCCGCAAAAAAGTGGCTTACGTTTTTCAAGGTGGAGCTCTTTTTGACTCTATGACTGTTTTTGAAAACCTCGCTTATCCTTTGCGTGAGCATTTTCAATTCACTGAAAAGGAAATCGCTTACAAAATTGCGGAGCAGCTGCAGGAGTTCGGGCTCGAGGGCAATGAAAAACTTCTACCGGGCAGTCTGTCCGGCGGTATGCAAAAGCGCGTGGGTCTTGCGCGCGCCATGATGATGCATCCTGAAGTGGTTCTTTATGATGAGCCCACCGCAGGTCTTGATCCCTACAATACAAAACGCATTCAAGAATCTATTTTGACTTTGAAATCCAAGGGCGTGACATCGATCTTAGTCACCCATGATATGCCAACGGTGTACGCCGTCTGTGATAAGGTCGCGCTTTTGCAACACGGCCGTATCAGCGAGCAATACACCATTGAGAAATTAAAACAAGAGCCTCCCGGCGCCATGAGCCAGTTTATCAACGGAGAAAGTGCCTAATGGAAACGCATCCTAATACCCAGTTGAAAGTGGGAATCTTCCTAACCATCGGGATATTGTTCATCCTGGGCTCCATCTTCTTTTTGGGAGCGGACAAAGCTCTGTTCACAAGCTATGTGCGCGTGCACGCCCATTTTGAGCAAGTGCAAGGTCTTTCCAATGGAAGCGTGGTTTCTCTTTCAGGTGTGACGGTCGGTAACGTCGAAAGTATTACCTTCTTGCCAGAGAAAAACGCGCTCGATGTAAAAATGCGCATCAACTCTGACTACATTGGCCGTATCCGTGAAGGCTCGCAAGTGGAGATCCGCACACAAGGCGCTTTGGGTGACAAGTACGTCTTTATCATTCCAGGCGATCCCCGCAATGACGTTGTCAAAGAAGGTGATATTCTCGATGTCGCTAAAGCTACGGACTTGATCGGAATTATTTCTGAACGTGGTAACGAAGCCAATCGCATTTTTGATGTCATCAATGAAGTTTATAAAATCACCAATGCTTTGAATGCCGACAACCGCTTGGCGAAGATCATGGGCCATATGGAAACTGCAAGCTCGAACCTTTCTCAAAGCAGTAAAGACGCGCAAAAATTTATGGCGCAAGTGTCTTCACAAAACAGCGGTGATAAACTTAACCGCTCTTTGGATAAGCTTGATTCCATTCTAACAAAGATTGATCGTGGCCAGGGCACACTGGGTGCCTTGATCAACGACCCGTCCGTGCACAATCAGCTTAAATCAGTGCTGGGCGCTTCTCCGCGCCGGAATAATATTAAATCTCTTTTAAGAACTTCCATTGAAAAAGAGCAAGATTAAACACGTTTGAAAGCGAAGGTTCAGGGCGGCGTCTTGATGGCGCCGCTTTTGCTTTTTGGAAACCTCCGGAAGAAATTCTTTTTTGCGGAAATCTGAAAGCGTTCTGAAAGGCCGTGGGCCGCCTTGTTTTGTCGCCCTGTCAGCTTTTTTGACACTTTTCGATCATACGGAGAAATCGTGGTTCGCTGCCTGCTCTCAGCTATTTTGACTGTCACGCTCTTAGGAGCTAGCACGGCTTTCAGTGCGGAAAGCTGCGGCAGTATTTTTGTCGCCGGGCCCTATCATGACGTCGTTTTGGAAAAAGCTTTGGATAAAGCCATTGGCAACGACATCAAAGGCCTTTCCTCCCGCGACTTGGAGTATCTTGTGGAAAAGGTCTTCCGCCGTGAAGAAGGTCGCCGTTACAAGCTTTCTGATTATTGGAAAAAGTCCCACGAAGAACGCGTCAACACCGATCTCGAAAGACGTATCGCTGAAGCTGTCACTCATCGCGGAATTTTGAAGTATTTCGAAGATCATGGTTACCTCAATGACCGTGATCGTGTGATGACAAAACTGATTCAGGTCAATCGCAGCAGAACCTTCAATGCTCTAAGTGCCGTTTGGACCGCAGTGTCCGTCACCAAAGGTGGTATTCCCGCATTTTTGCCGGAAGCGACTTTGAATTTAAAACCTGCGGATTTCAACATTCTTATTCTCAAAGGTATCGATTCTCCGGAAGGCCAAGCTATTTTCAAAAAATACGGCTGGAAGCAAGAACTCAATCGCGGTTATGAAATCTTCAGCCGCTATTACACACCCGTGGCTTTGACCGTGTTCTTGTATATCTTTTATGACAAGGCCGAAGACTTTATTAAAAAACATCGCAAGTCCCCTGATGAAAATCCGTTTGATACTCTCTACGCTGAAGCGGAAAGACAGCTTACTGAAGGAATGTTCTAGTCCTTACGGTCTCTTCCTAACTCACTTGTAATGCTAACATGAGAACGTTTGAATTTTGTTTTCGCAAGATTCTTGCCTATGGTTTTGAATGTCCGCAAACGTGATGGAGATTTCCGACAGGGCTCTTTATGTTGGAACCATGGAAAAGATTATTGAAACCATCGCTATCGGAATCACCTTATTGTTAACCCTGCAAGCCACTTGCTTTGCTGAGGGGGAAAAATTCGCCGTTCCCGTCCTCCAAGAACGCCTGGCTGATGCGGGATTTATCCTGACCGATTATCATCGCCCCTGAAGGTTATCTCCGTTCATTTGAATCTCAATTTACTGACGGTCTCTGAGAGCGGACCGATAAATCTGAATAGAACTCACGCCCACCCTACAGTCTCCATTTTAACTATCCGAACAGCTTAATAAGCCGTCCTGAACGTTGAACACTGGAGCTTAGATGCATACCACTCATTTGAAGATTTCAAAATCAGTGTTGCTGGCGATATGCTTACTATGGGGTCTGTATGCCGACGGAAGCCCCGCCAATCTCACTTATCAAGGCCGAATCGTAAAGTCTGACGGAACTCCCCTGGAGTATTCCAACGTCAGTTTTCTTTTTGAAATCGCCAATCCCCTCGGAAGCTGCGTGATTTACCGTGAACAAGTCGACGGTATCAACATGGTCAATTCAAAAGGCGTGTTTGATGTGCCCATAGGCACCGGTACGCGCCTCTTCCCGACAGCGCCTGTTTTTCAATTTCCAAACATTTTTGAAAACTCCACCATCCACGACTGTTATGGGGGCACCACATACACGGCGTTGGAAGGCGACCATCGGATTTTAAAAGTTCAATTTCATGATGGCAGTGGCTGGAAGCAGATCAGTCCTTCAAATGTGATTCGGTCCGTGCCTTATGCCTTGTCTGCATTTTCCGCCGCCAAGTTAGGTAGTTTCAGTGCCGGTGACTTTGTTTTGAAATCTCAGGTTCCTGCTGCCGCCTGCGGAGCTGGTCAAGTGATCACATTTGATGGCGCTCACTTTAGCTGCGTCACGGATGCCGGCAGCTCCGGTGTCATCACCGATATTCTTGCTGGAACAGGAATCAGTGTCTCAGGAACTACAAGCAAAACGATTTCCGCTCTTTTCGGATCCGCCGCAGGCACCGTAGCGGAAGGAAATGATATCCGACTGAGCGATTCACGGTTCCCCAAAGGTCCCGCTGGCGGAGATTTGGCTGGCACTTATCCGAATCCTTCTGTGGCCAAGATCCAAGGTGTGGCAGTTTCTGCTGTGGCTCCTACAAGTGGGCAGTTCATGAAATATGACGGCACTCAGTGGGCTGGTGCAGCTATCGCGATGAGTGAAGTTACGAATTTGAATTCCACTTTGAGCACCTATCACACGATCGCGGCCTTTAATTCCGCAATGGGTGGTGCGAACTGTGCGGCTTATGAAACTCCTTATTGGAATTCTGTTTCCAGTTCGTTCTTGTGTCAGGCGATCAATATTTCCGTTGCCGGTGATGTAAGCGGAACTATTGACGCTGTTTCCGTTAATAAACTTAAAGGCATTGCGGTTGATACGACAGATTTAACTTCTGGTCAGATTCTTAAATATGACGGAACTAAATGGGCGCCTGCTAACGATAGTAATGCAGGTGGCACTGTCACTTCGGTGTCCTCCGCCACTACGGATATTTCTGTTACGAATGGAAGTACGACACCGCTTCTCACACTTAACTCCGGAACCGGGGCAAACCAAATCGTAAAACTGAATGCCTCCTCTCAGCTTCCCGCCGTGAGTGGTGTCAATCTCACGAATCTCGACGCCTCAAATCTCGCCATTGGAACACTCTCTAGTGCACGAATGCCGGCCCTCACTGGAGATGTCACAAGCAGTACCGGAAGTACCGCCACAACAGTGGGACGAATTCAAGGAAACTCCGTTGCCGCCGGTGTTCCGACAGACGGTCTCTTAACTTGGAACTCCTCACTGACACGCTGGGAAGCCGTGACTCCAGCCACTTGCACCTCGGCACAAACACTGGTGTGGAGTTCGACGACGGATTCATGGAGTTGCATGAATATTTCTCTCGATGCCGGTGCTATTACGACGGGAACCATTAATAGCGCACGACTCCCCGCCAGTGCGACATATTGGCAAAGTGCCACCGGCGGAATCAGTTACTCCGCCGGCAATGTTGGAATTGGCACCGCAACGCCGACAAGTAAACTTACAGTGGCGGGAACTATCGAATCTTCCTCAGGCGGAGTGAAATACCCTGACGGAGTGACTCAAACCTCGGCATTTCAAAAATCGATGACCATCCGATTCTTCACTCCGAGTGACTTCGTGTTAGGTAACGGAGAGTCCGTAGGCTACACCGCCTACTGCAACGCTGGAGAAATCGCCACCGGCGGCGGATGCAGTGATTCCGGTCACAAAATGTTTTATCAAATGGTGCCGAGTCCAACGGGATATGCCTGTTACTGGTATAACACTTCCGGCACCACGGTCACTATCACGGGGCCGCGAGTCTATGTGAACTGCCTGAAATAGGTTAAGGAGTTTTGTCCTTCTCACGCGCCAGATTGTAAACCAAATGGGAACAAAAAAGCGTTCGTGTCGGCGGAACCGTCTCGTATTTTTTTTGAATCCGCAGGAGCTTATCGCGGGTCTCGTGGAACAGATCCACGACTTCTTTTACGCCCTCGTCAGAGAGATTCATCAGCTGCCTGTGTTCCGCATAATTGTGAACGCGGGAATGGTAATCTTCCATATGCAAAATCTCGGGCAGAATAGAATGATATAACTGTTTGGTGCGAACAATCTGGCCCGCCGCTAAAGGTGCCACACGAAAATCGGTCAGTTTGACTTTCTCGGCTTGCAAGGCTTCATGGAGTTCTTGCGCCTTATGAATGTGCCGAGTTAAGTCTTGGTCACTGAGCTCGTTTGCAAAAAGACGTTCCCTGACCCAAGAGACCGTGGGCTTAAAATCAGGCCAGTCACAGAGATAAAGAATGACGTAAAAATAGAGCGGATTCAAACTCGCATCTATTTCCAAATGATTTTTCGGGATCACGGTATCGTTTTTGTTCTGCAACCTGATTTCTGTGGAGAGCGCTGCTATATTTTTCTGGCAGATTTCCCAAATGCGCGAATCTTGGCTCATCAATGAAATCAATTTAAAAAGAAGATAAAACTCCTCGGTGAAATTCAACTCGAGCGCTTTCGACACCCGCCCCAGATTTTCCAAGCTCACGTGACGGTCTTTGCGGAAGAGATTTTTATAATAGCTTTGCGCCACATTGGTTCTGCGCGCGGCAATGGCGTAAGAGAAATTCTTTTTCACGGTTTTCAGATAACGGAAGCGGGCGGCGAGGAAGTCCCGATAATCATCGAAATCCAGAATATTAGGTTGCGCCGACGCAGTCATGCTTCAGAGCCTAGGGACAGTCGTCTGCGCCTTCAAGCTCGCAAGGCAGCGTATTACCCTCTTCTCTCTGGAGATAAATAAACGATTTCGAGCAGTTACACCTTAAACTCGCGTAAACCTCCAGGTTTACTTTTTTTTCAAGATAACAAATTCACTCCCGGTTTCGCAGGCGTTCTGAGGTATATACTCTGCTTATGGGAAAGTCGGGACAAGATTATCGGAACATTCTCAAAGAGCGTCTTGCTTTGAAAAAGCAAGACGGCACCAAATACACTCAGTCTTATTTCGCCAGAAAGATGGGTGTTTCAAAAAGCTATTTGACTGCTGTTCTTTCCTGCAAAAAACATCTTTCCGCAGAAAAGCTCGATTTACTCTGCCGCGCTCTTCAGCTCGGAGAAGAAGATTGTCTGGCCGTACTTCTCTCTTATTCACAACAAGTTCACTCGCAAAAATATTTGTCTAAAACCCTTTCATCTCTGATTCACACTCACAGGCTTTTTTCTACGGCCCGAACAATAAAAAGAATGTCACCTGCGGAAAAATCACTGACTGTCGATGAGGTGCGCAGCACTCTGTTTTCATTGATGTCGAGCATTCCCAACGGCGATGTGGGCCGCGCGCATGCTGCGTTTCGCAATAAGGACATTTCTCTCAGCGAAGCTAAAAAAGCTCTGACGTGGCTGGAGAAGAATAATTTTCTGACTCTAGAAAATAACGAGGGCAAGAAGCGCTATAAAGCGCGGCAATCCTATATTAGCAATCAACTCCCCGCGGGCTTTCAGAAATATATTCCTTGGACCGAGAACATCATTCACATGATGCACCAACCAGAGGCTTACCGACCCGCGCGCGTTCAATCCATGACCTTTTCGTTCAACGATCAAACTTTGCTGCAGCTGCAGGACGCTTACAGCGCATTCCGGGCCCGGATCAAAGAACTCAGTGATCAGTCCGCTCCCGAGGGAAAGGTCTATGTGCTTTATCTCCAGAATGTATTCTACACGCTGGCCAGCATTGATAACTCTGAAGAGGCTTAAACCAAGTACCGAGCCCTCGCCCCTGATTGAAATTAAAAACCGAACAGATCCGCCAAGATCGGGCACTATCTAAAATTTAGACAGGTCTTTTCGGCCTGAAATTCAGCTGAGTCGGCGCTGTTTTTTGCAAGCCTTAAAGCGCATGAAAAAATGGATTATCCTTGCTCTCTTTTTAAGCGCTTGTAACGGTTCAAACCCTCAGAATGTGATGGAAACTTCTGGATCTCCATCTATCGTGGGCGGCACGGTTGTGCCCTATGGCGATGCCATCACCCGCAAAGCCCTCTCGTTAAGAGTTCTCCACGAGCGTATGGAAATACCCAAAGAAAATAACACCGTCGAAGTCGCTTGGAAGGCGTCCCAGTGCACGGCGAGCGCAATTGCCCCACGGATTATTCTGACCGCCGCTCACTGCGTGTCTAAAACCGCGGAGATTCACCGTATTGAGATCGCGGATGCCGAAGGTAAAAAACAATACTTCAAAGTTCTAAAATACTCCGTACACCCGGATTATGAAAAAGACAAAAATGCAGATGTGGCTTTGATGCTGCTCGAAGTAGCTTTGCCTGAAACCATCGAAACTCTTTTGCTGCCTCCACCTAAAGATCAACCGCTCACCTTTAGCACCGTCAAAGCTGCGGGCTTCGGCCGCATCTCTGGCAAGCCAGGGCAAAACGAAGGCTTGGGAATTTTGCGCACGGTGGACCTGAATGTGCTCAGCTACGACGTCAATGAACCTCTGTTCGTCGTAGATCAAGGGCAAGGCAAAGGCGTTTGCCAAGGTGATTCGGGCGGTCCTGCGATGATCGATATCAACGGCCAAACCTATGTCGTCGGCGTCGTTTCTAAAACACGCTTTATTCCGACTGAGGCCGGCGGAGACGATGTGTGCGCTCACGAAGGTGTGTACGCCAACGTGCAACACTTCTTGGATTGGATCGTTCCTGAAATGAAAAAACTCTCTCTAGAGTAAACGCTCGGGCGCAAAACGCCCTGGCACAAAAATAGCTCACATTTTTCTGAATTCTGTTCATGGCGTCTGAAACAAACCGTACAGAGGTTTTAAATGAAGCGGATCGCTTTGTTGATAACAATTTTGGGATGCTTGGGCCCTCTTTGCGCCCAGGCCCTGACGTCGACAAACGTTCTCCCTGAGGGCATCAACAGTCCGTCGTTCCGCTTCGGCATGATCGACGGTATCGGCCAGAAGTACACGGAAAACGGCACGCTCATGAATCTCGGAGATTACAAATCCGTTATTTTCGATGCGCCTCACTTGGCAAAATTCAATCAGGACGCCAAGCGCTTGATTGATGCTTTGAATGCCTTCGGTGGACATAATCTCGGCGATAATTTTAATCTTGGTGTTTTAAGAATTAAAACAGATCCAAAGGTCAAATATTTTGCCCCTGTCTTCGCGCGCGGACTCACGGGTAAGTGGACCCTGGGATTAGGTTTGCCGGTTGTGACTTACGAAAACAATATCTCCTTGTCGCAGCAATTCTCGAACATCGATTACTACCGTCAACAGTTTCAGGGGTTGAGCCCTGAGTTGGATGCGGCTCTGAATACAAATCTCGCCACAGCCACACATCAGACTTTGCAGCAAAAAGGTTATAAGCCTTTGCAAAATCGCTCCGAAACTTTCTTGGGCGATGTCCAGGTCGCGAGCGTTTATAAATTCTTTGAAACACCTTCTCAGGCTCTGATTTATCAAGCGCAACTGAGTCTTCCCACCGGCCCCGCTTACGATGCGGATGATCTTGCTGCGTTAAATATTTTCGGACGTACCAATGTGGCTAACACCTTGGCTTTCTCACAGCGCTTAACCACGAAATTCACACTGGTTCCGTATCTATCTTATCTGCTGAATATTCCCGATGAAGTCACCGCCCGCGTGCCGACCAATGAAGATGACACTCTTCCCGACGCTTCTTCGAAGGAAACCGTGCAAAGACGCATCGGCGATACCACAGCTCTTGGCGGAAATATCTTTTTTGAGATGAACGACAGTTGGACTTTCGGCGCGGGGTATGAACATTTCTGGAAAAGCGAAGACAGTTTCGAAGGTTCACGCCACGCCCGCTACGATCTGCTTTCTGTGAACACCGCGATGAAGGCCCAAAAAGTCAAAGCGGAAATTTCTTACAGCTCCGTGAAATCGTATTTCAAAAAAACCGCGCTGATTCCTATGATCGTTTCTTTGGAAGTGTCCGACGTGATCGCCGGTATGAACGTCGAACGCCAGCTTGTTCAAGAATTGAATTTGATGATGTTTTTCTAAGGGGTGAGGGATATGAAAAAGTACATCAAAATTTTACTTTCCACATCGCTTCTGCTCAGCGCCTGTGCGCCGAAAGTGGAAGATCGTAAATTTGATGAGCCGGCCAGCAGCTTCGGTCCTCACAACCGTGACACCGATCTCAGTACGCGGCTAAAGGCTTTTGCCGCCACTCCCTCTATGCAATGGCAGGGCAACGTTTCCACCGCGGTCTTCTTTGAACAGGCTGAAAACCTGGTTCTGCTCGGAAAACTCACAGCAAATCCGGCCCTAACGGAAAAAGGCCTTGAGTGGATCCGCCGTTTTTACCAACAAGCCAATACGGCTGAGTCTGTGGATTTGGCGCAAAGTCCGTTTGCGGCTTTAGCCGCGGCACAAACCCAAGAGGAAGTGCAAAAAACTCTGCAAGAAGTTTCCGGTGACCTCGAAAAGTCCCGCCGTGTTCTGCAAGAAAACATTCTCGCTCTGGGCAAAAGCTACCCTTGGCCACAAAAATCAGAAAGTCTCGAAAAAGTAATTTCCCATGCGGAGAGCTTTACCTCCCTGGTCGTTTCTAAACTGCCAGCGATGGATGTGCCCGCCATCGTGGCTGACGGTGTTCGTGAAGAACTCGTCACGCAAACCAAACCGCTTTTTTCCGATGTGCGTGTCACTCTGACAGAGCTGCGTAAGACCACCACTTTGTCGCAAGCTCTTAACGTTGTCGAAAACGCCATCACCAAATTTGAAGTCGAGCTTCCGGCGGATCTGAAAGCCAGCCTCAAACAAGGCCGTCAGATTGCCAAAGGCCTGGATTCGATGAACGATGCCCAAGACGGGCTTGCTGTCATTGTTGATATTTGGAAAATCCTGACTCCGCAGGAACAAGCATTGTACTTTAAAGACGCCAATGAAAGTCTTTATGATCTTTTGTCCAAGCAAGATGCCAAAGAACTCGAATGTCTGCGCCAAGATGGATGCATGGGCGGAATCTTTAAGGGTATCGCCAAAAAACTTTTTATTCTGCCGCAAATCAAAAACTACGGCTTGGATCGCTTGCAAAGTGAGATGAATGCAAAAACTCGGGATTACGTTCTCACCCAGATAGAGACTTTCGCCTCCAATTTCGCTTTGCAGTTGCCGCAGCTTTTTGTGGAAAAAATAGATAAAGGCCTGCTCAGCAAAGCGCAAGAGCTGCAAACCGTGCAGAAAGACTACCCGGGCTATATTAAAAATCTGCTGGCCCAGTGGGGAAAAAGAAATCTCCCCAAAGCCGAAGGTAAAGTTCCTGGCTTTGAAGTTTCCAATATCTCTATTTCCGTTTCCGCAAAGACACCGTTTTCCATTCAGGCTTCCGGTGCCACCGGAGATTTGCGCGCCAATACGGCGGGTGCTGCGATGAGCGCCAACGCTCTGCTTTTGCAGAACTCCGCCGACCAAGATACCTTGCATTTGCAGTCGGCTCTCTCGCAAGTTAATAAGCTTATCAGCATCGGCGGCTACCGTGACGGCCAGAATAAACTGATTCCCGCTCTGTTAGCACCCGTTGATCACGAAAAAGAAAATTTAGATCTCACAAATATGACAGCCTCGGAGATCTCCTATCGCATCCCTGATAAAATTCGCATGCAAGACGGTTTTCATGCCGACGAGAACATGGTTTACGATAAGAATTTTTCAGCAGCGTCTTTTGCGGAACAAATAAAGGGACTCAGTCAGTTACTAAGATGGACCGCAGACTGGAAAGAAACGAATTTCGATAAAACCCTGGGCCGTATTCAGGCGCAAGAACTCACGGAGGAAATTCAGTCAGAGTCTTTGCAACGCTCACTCTTTCCTAAGGACATGCTTTTTGCTCTCAATATCGCTGATGTCGCGGTCTTGCTTCAAGACATCACGAAAAAAGCAACGCCGGTGTTCCTTCTCACCTTGAATAATTCAGTTCTGTGGGCGGATCAGTACTCGGCCAGCACGGAAACGGCGATCATGGCGGGTATCGTGGATATTCGCGACGGACGAAAATCCAACGTCGTGCGCGCACAAGATGTGGCGAAGTTCTTATTAGCTATCACGGAATTCCTGCAAGCCACAGAGGGCGTTGAAAACACTCGTTCTTCTCTGCTTCTGGAAAAAGATGCTGCAGGCCGCGCACCGCTGGATGCTTTGTTGGAAGGACGACGTGATTTAAAACTGCTTGTCGTAGCGCTGGCGAATTTTATCTCGAATCAACTGATGACGAAAAAATCTTTGGTGCAGGCTCATTATTATCTCAATGAAAAGCAACGCGCGAACAATCCGGAATTCCTGGTTGAAGAACAAGTCTATGCCTTGCGCGCGCTTTTAGCGGCCTGGAAGACCACGGAACTGGATGCCTATTTGTGGTCGGCACAAGAGATTTACTTTGCGATGAACAAAGATCTCTTCAATTCTCAGGAAGGTTTTTATCAAAATGGGGACGGCACAAAGCTCGATTTCCCTCAGAAACTAAGAACTTTGGTAGCCCTGCAGGAAATCAAAACGCATCTGCCGGAAGCCAGCCGTTTGCAGCTCGAGAAAATCTCTTCGCCTTGGCTGGGCGCCCTTCAAGGATTGCAATAAACGCTATTCGTCGTCGTTTTCGGGAGCTATTTTTTGGATCATCTCTCGAAAGCCCTGTTGATCGGAGCTGGGAACATCCCGGCGATCAAGAGTGAACTTGATATATTTTACAAAGTTTTTCTCAAATTTCGCGTTGATGGTGTCGCGGATGTGGTTCGCCATAAAGCTCATCTGCTGCATCCAGGCTGAATTTCTCACCCAAACGTATAAAACTCCGCGCTGAAAGCCCACCGGTTCCGCGTTCTGTGCTATGGTGGAGCCGACAACATCTTCCCACTTGGCCCAGAGTTTCCAACGCATAAACTGCTCGGACAATGGCGACTTGCCATTTTCGAAAAGACTCTGTAGTACTTCCGAGCCGATAGATAATTTGCCTTTGGGTTTTTCGTTGGAATCCATTAAGAAAAGGTCTACCACAAAGATGACAAATTTCACTCAAAATCAAAAAATTACAGTGGTTGGAGCCGGCTTGGCTGGCTCTGAATGCGCCTTGCAACTTGCTGACATGGGTTATCAAGTCGTTCTTTACGAAATGCGTGATAAGACTATGACTCCGGCACACAAAACCGCGAAATTCGCCGAGCTGGTTTGCTCCAATTCTTTCGGCTCCTTGGGAGAAAACTCTGCACCCGGACAATTAAAGTGGGAAGCGCAGAAACTGGGCTCGCATATTCTGAAAGCCGCTTTTGAAGCGCAAGTTCCCGCAGGCCAGGCCTTGGGCATGGACCGCGAAGTCTTTTCCGCTTTGATCACCGAGAAGGTGAAAAACCATCCGCGCATTGAAATTCGCAATGATGTCGTCAAATCTTTGGATGAAATTCCCCGTCCCGCGGTCATTGCCACCGGTCCCCTGACTCACGATGACCTTGCGGAAAGCATGCGGAAGCATTTCGGAGATGAGTTCTTGTATTTCTTTGATGCGATTGCGCCGATCATCGACGCTGAATCCATCAACACCGAAATCGCATGGAAAGCGGATCGCTACGACAAAGGCACGGGGGATTACTACAACTGCCCGATGAATAAAGAGCAGTACGACCGCTTCATCGAAGAAGTCAAAAACGCGCGCAAAATCGAACCGAAAGATTTTGAAAAAACAGAATTCTTTGAAGGCTGCATGCCTATCGAAGTCATGGTCGATCGCGGCCCGCAAACTTTGCGTTTTGGTCCGATGAAACCTATCGGCTTGGATGATCCGCGCACGGGACGTTACCCTTACGCCGTCGTGCAATTGCGCCAGGACAATAAAGAAGGCACCGCTTACAATATGGTGGGCTTTCAAACGCGCATGGCTTACGGCGAACAAGTCCGCGTCTTTCGCATGATTCCTGGCTTAGAGAACGCCGAGTTTTTAAAACTGGGCAGCATCCATCGCAATCTCTTTATTAATTCTCCGAAGCGTCTGAACAAAGATCTTTCCAGCAAGAATGATCCGTGGCTCTTTTTTGCAGGACAAATCACTGGTGTGGAGGGTTACTTTGAGTCAACGTGCACGGGCTTGATGGTGTCGCGTTTCTTAAATCAGAAACTGCAGGATCGTCCGTTCACTCCACCACCGCGCGCAAGTGCTTTTGGTTCTCTCTTGGAAGCAATCACAGATCCCACACGCGCTGAAAATTTCCAGCCGACGAATATCAACTTCGCTTTACTTCCACCTTTGGCGGAAAAAGAGCGCGATAAAGAATTGCGCAAAAAGAAACAAATCGCTTTGGCAAAAGAAGCCCTGGAACAGTGGCAGCCTTAATAAAGGCCGCCTGCTTTAAGCGAGATCCATTTCTCGCTTTAATTTCCAGTCGAGTGTGGGTTGGTCCACTTCCGGTTTGAAATGCTGACGGCAGCGCGCCTCGTAGGCGTCATGAGTTCCGACAAGAACTTGTCCTTCTCCACCAGCCGTTCTTTGCGTACGACTTGCAGGTGCTCCACACACGACACAGACCGCGTGCTGCTTGGTCACGCTTTCGGCGATGGCCATCAAGGTCGGCATAGGTTCAAATGGTTTTCCCTGCCAATCAGTATCAAGACCGGCAATAATCACACGCAAACCACGGTCCGCAAGATCTTGCGCCACTTGCACCAGGTTTTGTGAAAAGAATTGACCTTCATCAATGCCAACGACTTTGGTGCCCGGTTGCAGGTGCTTCCAGATTTCCTCAGCGTCATGAATAGGTAACGAATCGATTGTGGTGAGATCATGGGAAGTCACCGCCATCTCATTGTAGCGTTTATCGATGATCGGTTTAAAAACTTGAATCTGCAGACGTGCGAACTCCGCACGGCGCAAACGGCGGATCAACTCTTCGGTTTTACCGCTGAACATGGATCCCACAACCACTTCAATCCAACCGCGCGCATGAACGTAAGAAAACTCAGTCACGAACCCCTCCAAGACTGTGCCCCTCGACGATCCTGGAAGGGCCTCGGAGTGTCAACGAAGGATGCATTAAGGCATCAAGTTTGAGCTTTCAGATTGATATCTGTTTTGAATCTTCATCCATATATTGGAGTGCGGACCGGTAATGCCATCAGGACCGCTGGCGCCGTTGATGTAGCGCTGGGCTTTTTGGCCGCCAGGTAAAAACTTTTGCAACTCGGCGGAGCTGGGGTTTCTGCCAGCGCCACCCATTCCCGCTACAGCCGCTCCATTGGCGTTCTTAGCGCCTCCGTAGGCGGATCCACCTTGGCCGCCGCCACCGCCGCCGTAGATACCAATAATCACACTGTGATCGCTGCCACCATCCGCCATTTCTGGAGCGCGCGTGCCGTTATTTGCTGATCCTGAACCGCCACGTCCATTGCCAGAGGTGGAAGCCAAAGCAGCTTCACCTCCTTGACGTCCTTCTGTCACAGAGCCTGTGTTGCCGCCGGAAGGTTTTCCTGGTGTCATCGCAAAGCCGGGACCGCCACCAAAATCGGGACCTCCGCCAGAGCCAGAACCAGAGCCTCCGCCGCCGTTGCCGCCACGCCCACTTTGTGGACCACGCGAGCCGGCGTCACCGTAAGCCCCTCCCGAGCCGGAGGCATTGCTTGCCGCCATTTCATTTCGTGAAGAGGGGTCAGGACAAGTGCCTTCACTGCAATTGGCCGACGTGGGTTTGCAGCTCGGATCATTCGGATCTGTTCTGCAGACGGCCGGCAGACCGTTGCCTGCGGAAAGACCGTCTGTTTGATCGCGACAAAGAGCCGAAGTTGAAACCATTGTTCCATACTCATTCACAGCTTTGGTGGCTTCGGTGATTCTGGAGGTCAACGCTTCACAGGTGGAACGATTTGTGTTTGCAGATTGATCATAAGGAGCCATTGCTTCCGCCACTTGCGCGGAATCCAAATGCGGAAAACAACTGCGGCCTCTCTCAGCAATAAAAGTTTTCAGTCGCGCACAACTGTCATAACAAGTTGTTTGCGCCGATTGACAGCGGGTTTTAAACGCTGTCACCGTCGTCGTCGCATTCTGACTTAAACGCATCATATCCGCGCATGAAGACATGATCGCGGCACTCTGTTGCGCGGCCACCGCGGTGGCTTGATTGACCGTTTGTTCAAAAGCCGTCATTTCAAGATCGTTTTGCACATCGCATGTCGCAACGGCGATTTGGCTTTCTGCCTGGCACTTGGAGTACACTTCAGAAAATTCAGACTGACAGGCGCGGGACTCCGGCGTGTTGACGTCTTGTTCGGCCTCAGGAGTGGTAGCCGCGGTCGGTGTGCTGGCAAGATCGGGATTCGTTGTAGAAGCGGGACGCGTAGGAGTTGATGCGACGGTTGTGTTGGCGCCATTCATACACGCCGTAAATGCCTTGGTCCCGATGATGAGACCTTGCGATTGACACTTTTTAAATTGCGGGTTGTCGGGATGGTACATCTGAGTCATTGATCCGTCGCTGCGCTCGAGCACACCACCTTTGGTGGTCAGACAGCTTTCGTACTCATCACCGCACTTGGTACTGCCTTTGTTCTTCTTAAGACACTGCTCGAGGGTCGGCTGACAGTACTCTGCCCCCACCCAAGCTTTGGCGTAGGTATCCAGAGAAACACTCATTAATGCGAAGAAGAGCGCCGCTGCGAACAGCTTCATAAACATTCCCCTGCTAGATCCGACGAAGGCCTGTTTATCTTTTCGGCTTGAATGCTTCTAAACATGAAGTTTTTTAGCGTCCGTGTTAAATTTGTGAGCCCCGTCTCAATTTGTGACGCCAACCTTTAACTCCCCAGCAGCCCTGAAGATTTTTCCACAGTAGAGACGAATTTCTGCAAAAACCGCCATTTTTTCACATTTTTAAAGGTGGGAACAGCTCATAACACTTGCCCCTGCTCCGTGCTATCAGGTAGCTAGGCCGAACGTTATGGGTAGGATTTTAAGATTACGACAGAAAATAACCCAAGGTCTCCTGATGGGAGCTTTGGCTGTCACCACCGTCGGCATGAATGGCTGCGATGCCATGTATTGGGATGAGCAAGAAAGTCTCGCCCATGTTCAAGCCAAGGGGGAGATCGTTGTCCTCACCACCGAAAGTCCTCTTATATATAGTCAGCCCAAACGCGGCGACGCTTTCGGTATCGACCATGACCTTCTGCAAAGTTTCGCCCGTCACTATAATATAAAGATGAAGTTCGTGGTTCTGCCGGATGAGGAGTCCGTCGTCAGAGCCCTCTCCAAAGGCGAAGGCGATATTGCCGCCGCTCGATTACGAACCCCGCCTCACAATTTGGGTTTCTTGACCAGCCCGGCTTATGAAGAAACCTATTTAAGCCTCTACTGCCGCAGCAAAGCCCGCGTGCAGAACATCAAAGACCTCAATGGCAAAAAAGTCGCTCTTCTTAATAAAGACAATTATCTGGGACTCTCCGAACGCCTGCGCCAGCTCTCTCCTGAAATCAGCCTCGAAGTTTACGAAAACACCAAAACCCGCGATCTCATGGCCTCGCTCGCACAAGGTAAAAGTGATTGTGTCATCGCGGAAAACTTCAGCGGAGATTTCTTCAGCCGTTATCACTTGAGCATTGAAAAAGTCGCGGCGCTGACTGAGCCGTATTCTTTGAGCTGGCTGTTGACTCCAGACAACCAAGATCTTTTGCATCTCATGCAGGCGTGGTATCAGCAGGCGTCGCGCGAAGATGAAATCATGCGTGTTTTGGACCGTTATAAAACTTATCTTGCGCAACTCGATAAGCGCGACATCATTCGTTTCTTTAAAAAGATCCGCACAACACTGCCGCTTTATAAGCAAGCGTTCAAGGATGCCGCCGACGAGCACCGCCTGCCGTGGCAACTGGTGGCTTCCGTCGCCTATCAGGAATCGCACTGGAATCCTGAGGCGCGCAGCTTTACTGGCGTTCGTGGCTTGATGCAACTCACGACAGATACAGCAGATCACGTCGGTATCGAAGACCGCACGGATCCTTTGCAAAGCATTTGGGGTGGCTCAAAATACTTGCGCTATCTCTTGGATAAAACTCCCCGTCACTTGAATCCTAAAGACCGTCTGGCGCTGGCTTTGGCCGCTTACAATATCGGTTTTGCCCATCTCAGGGATGCGCAGAAACTTGCCGAAAAAATGGGGCGCAATCCTTATTCTTGGCGCCACTTGCGTGAAGTGCTGCCTCTGTTGGCGGATCCTGAATACGCGGACGATTTGGAATACGGTCCGGCGCGCGGTTATGAAACCGTGGACTTCGTAGAGCGTGTGAAATCGTTCTACAATCTTATGAACTCCGCCGGTTGATACTGAGTTGCCAATCTAAAATTTGCTTTTATTGGTAGTTCGAATCATTCTAGGCTGCTATGAGATCCGTCTGCACCCGCCTTATCATGTTCATTTCTATTTGTGGCACCGGCTTGTTTGCGGGATTCGCTTTTTATTTTTTATTTGTGATGGCTCCTTCGATGGCGAAGTTGAGCCGTGAGACTTTTTTTGAAATTCACCGTATCTTTCATCCGATTTTTCGTCCACGCCTTGCGATTCTCTATTTTACAGTGTGGTTTTCAACACTGGCTTGGCTCTTAATGAGCTTGCGCCGCTGGAAAAGCGTTGCCTTCTATTGCCTTGCCGGTGCCTTCTTCTGTATCACAGATGATCTTTTCCTGAGCTATAAGGGCCACTACAAAGTCAACGAAGCCGTCCGTCAGCAGATGCATGGCGGAAGCGCTTCCTGGCAGGAACTGCATAAAGAGTGGACTCAGTTTATGGCGGCTCACACCACCGTGCTGACGGTGGCGTTTATTTTATTATTAACGGCGCACTTTCTTTTTAAAAAGTCCTCACCGTTTATTCGACGGTGACGGACTTCGCAAGGTTGCGCGGTTGATCGACATCGTAACCGAGATTGCACGCCAGGTGATACGCCATAAGTTGCAGCGGAATCACCGTCAAAATGGAATTCACGGTCCAATGCGCTTTGGGAATGGATAAGTAATATTCACTGATCGCACGCAATTTTTCATTCTCACCGGTACCGATGGAAATCACTTTTCCACCGCGGGCGCGGGCTTCTTCCAAATTGCTGATGGTTTTTTCATACAGGTGATCCGTCGGAGCCACCATGACAATCGCCATGCGCTCATCAATCAAAGCCAAAGGACCATGCTTCATTTCACCCGCGGCGTAACCTTCCGCGTGCATGTAAGCAAGTTCTTTAAGCTTCAAAGCGCCTTCCATTGCAATCGGGAAGCTGGTGCCACGGCCCATGTACAAGAAACCGCGGAAGAGCTTCAAACCGGAAGCGGCTTCTTCAAAATACTTGTCATAAGCTAAGACACCTTCCATTTGGCTTGGAACGGCAAGAAGGGACTTCACCAATTCTCTCTCGGTGGATTCGTCCATCACTTTGCGAGCACGCGCCAAGGAAATTGCAAGACAGTTGAGCACCGCCATTGTGCTGGTGAAAGCTTTGGTGGAAGCAACACCGATCTCAGGACCGGAATTCATGTACAAGTGGCCGTGAGCTTCGCGATCGATGGTGGAGTTTTTCACATTGCAAATACTGAGAGTTGTCGCGCCCAGATCTTTCGCCATGCGGATCGCCGCCAGAGTGTCCGCCGTTTCACCGCTTTGTGAAATGGTGATGACCAGGCTTTTTGCTGGAATCACGGGATTGCGGTAACGGAATTCACTGGCGATATCCACTTCCACAGGGACTTTCGCCAATTGTTCAATCAGATATTTACCGACCATACCGGCATAGTTGCTTGTACCGCAAGCAATAATGAACACGCGCTCGATGTGTTTGAATACATCCTGCGTTTTTGCCCAGTCCGACTTGCTATCAAGTTCTTCCAGCTTTTGCACCGGTTGCCCGCCGAAGCCGACGTTTTTAAGACTGACTGTGAATGTTTCCGGATTCACATGCGGCTCGATGGCAGCGGCCACCGCGCGCGGCTGCTCATAGATTTCTTTGAGCATGAAGTGCGCATAGCCCTGCTTTTCCACCATCTCGGGATTCCAGTTAAGCTCCACGATTTTCTTTTGAATCGGGAAACCGTTGGCAGAGAAGAACTGCACATCCGCGCCCTTGATGTTCGCGATTTCGCGGTCTTCAAGATAAACGAACTGTTTGGTGTATTGAATTAAAGCTTGCACGTCGCTCGCGACAAAAATTTCTTTTTGTCCCAAGCCCACCACCAAAGGAGGTCCGTCTTTAAACGCCACAAGGTGATCCGGCTCTTGCTCCCACATCACCAGAATGGAGAACGCGCCACGGATCTTATGTAGAACACTTTCCACCGCTTTAAAGAGGTCGTTGGTGACTTCCACTTCGTTGGCGATCAAGTGCGCAACCAGCTCAGAGTCGGTGTCGGAGTTGATCTCCGCCCCTTGCGCCAAAAGCTCTTCACGGATCTCGAGATAGTTTTCGATGATACCGTTATGAACAAGATTGATTCCACGCACTTGGTGAGGGTGCGCATTTCTTTCCGAAGGCTTTCCGTGTGTCGCCCAGCGAGTGTGGCCAATACCGATATTGCCGTTGAAGGTTTCAGAAAGCAGTTTTTCTTCCAAAGCTTTGAGTTTACCTTGCGCGCGCACGCGCTTGGTTTTGCCTTGATCGAGAATCGCAACCCCGGCGCTGTCGTAACCGCGGTATTCGAGTTTTTTAAGGCCGTTGATAATCACGTCTTTGGGATTTTGAGGTCCCAGATATCCTACAATTCCGCACATACTACACCTGCTCTTTTGTCTCTGCCTCAACGGCTTTGGGCGTGTAATTTTCTTTTACGACTTGCTTGCCACGCGCCACCGCTAAAGCTTTCGCCGGTACGTTTTTCGTGATCGTGGAACCGGAACCGATAATCGCATCATCACCGATTTCAATCGGCGCGACGAATTGTGTGTCGCTGCCGACGAAAACGCGGTTGCCGATCTTGGTTTTATATTTCTTTCTGTCCGCAGCGTAGTTGCAAGTTATAGTTCCGCAACCCACGTTCACTTCTTCGCCGACCTCAGCGTCACCCAAGTATGTCAAATGACCCGCCTTGGATTTTTTGCCGAATTTCACTTTTTTCATTTCCACGAAGTTGCCGACGTGGGCTTCTTCGAAAATCTCTGTCTCAGGACGCAGGCGCGCATAAGGTCCGACGGACACACGGTTGTGGAGCTTTGCTCCTTCCATGTAACTGCCGCCGCGCACTTGCACGCTGTCGCCAATTTCACTGTCCGAGATAAAACAGTTGGGTTCAATCACAGAGAAAGAACCGATCTTGGAACGGCCGCGGATAAAGACGTTGGGATAAACGACCGTGCCTGCTCCGATTTCCACGCTTTCTTCCACATACGTGGCGCGCGGATCAATCATCAAGACGCCTTCTTCCATCAAACGCAAAGCCTTGCGCTTAAACAGCAAACGTGTCGCTTTCGCCAGCTCCACTTGCGTGTTTACACCGACCGCCACTTTGGGCGTGGATTTAATTGCTTGCACCCGCAATTTGTCTTGAATGCACAACGAGATCAAATCAGTGATGTAGAATTCTTTTTTCGCATTGTTGTTTTGAATCTTGGGCAGGTACTCGCTCAGCACCGAGGCTTTGACCACGTAAATGCCGGTGTTGATTTCGCGGATCTTCAAAGCTTCCGCGGAAGCATCTTTGGCTTCAACGATGGCAACCAGATCGCCTTTGTGGCGGATGATACGGCCAAACTCGCCCGGAGTTTTTACTTCGGCTGTGACAACCGCAAGATCGCATTTTTCATCACGGAAGATGCGCACGAAGTCTTTGATGTCGGCCGCTTCGATCAACGGATGATCGCCGTTCATGATAATGACGTCGCCTTCAATGGTTTCCGGTTTGGCGCTGCGAACCGCGTGCGCTGTTCCCAGTTGTTCTTCTTGCACATAGCAGGCGACACCCATGGGTTCAACCACTTGGCGCACCAGGTTTTGTCCGTGGCCGACGATCACGCGCACTTCGGCGGCGCCGGCTTGTTTGGAAGCTTGGATGACTTTCTCGATCATGGGACGGCCCGCAACAGGGTGCAGAACTTTCGGGAGAGGCGATTTCATGCGGGTTCCTTTTCCCGCCGCCAGAGCGATCACTGTCAATTTCTCAGATGCGTTTGCTGCCATTTGGGAACTTCCTTTTAAAAGCTTTTCTTCTCAGAAAAAAACAGGCTTAATTATCTCATGCAAGCAAAAATTTTTCATCAATCTTCTTGGGCGGTCACGTCGATAGGCACACCGATCGAGCTGTATAAAAAATCACACAGTTCGCAGCGTCCGATTCTTTTCATCGGTGGTGTGCACGGCGACGAGCCCGAAGGCGTGCGCCTGGCTGAAGAACTGCTCGCATGGCTGCAAAAAGCCGAAGCGGAAAAAAGTGAGAAAATTCACTCTTGGCTTCTTATCCCCTGTCTCAATCCGGACGGCTACGCGAAAAACCAGCGCACCAATGCCAACGGTGTCGACCTCAACCGCAATTTTCCCTCCCGCGATTGGAGCGCGGAAGCGAAGGCGCCTCGATATTACCCTGGGCCTTCGCCCGGAAGTGAGAAAGAAGTTCAAGCTTTGGTAAAACTCATTGAGGACGAAAAGCCACAGCTCATAGTACACTTTCACTCGTGGGAGCCTTGCGTTGTTTACACCGGTCTACCGGGCAAAACGGCGGCGGAAATTCTGGCCACCGGCACCGGATACGAGGCGCGCGAGGACATCGGTTACCCGACTCCCGGCAGTCTTGGGCAGTATGGGTGGATCGAACATCAGATCCCCGTGATATGCATTGAAGAACAAGAGCACATCGATCTGAACCTTGTCTGGCCTCATTTTAAAACAGGTCTGGAAATGTTGCTCACAGGAAAGTTTTAATGACGAAATATAAATCCATCGCTTTTGATCTCGACGACACCCTGCTGGACACCTCAGGGCTGCTCGTGCCTTTGGCGTCGCGCCGGGCTTGCGAGGCGATGATTGCCGCGGGCCTGCAGTGCTCCTTGGAAGAGTGCATGCAGATGCGCCAGAAACTCGCGGCGGATTTTTCTCACACGGATATTTTCACGCGCATCGCCGATCATTACGGCACCAACCAGCACGGTAAAGCCGTGCACGATGCTTTGGAAGAGTTTTACAATCCGCAAATTCCTTCGACTCTGCCGCTTTTGCCGCACTCTTTGGAAAATATCGAACGCCTGAAAGAAGATTACGATCTTTTTCTTGTCACCATGGGTTCGTACGAATGCCAGGCCAAAAAAATTCAGGCGCTCAATATCGCTCACCATTTCAAGAAAATTTATATTCTGAACGGCTTTATCGGTGAGAAAAAAGACAGTGCATTCCGCGAAATCGTGAAAATGCAGGGCCATGCGCCGCAAGAACTTCTGAGCGTCGGAAATCGCCTTTCCAGCGAAATTCGCGACGGCAAACGCATGGGCGCTGACACTTGTTACTTTGCTTACGGCGAGCATGTCGGTGAAAAACCGCAGTATCCCGAAGATCACCCTGATTACACCATCACTCATCACAAGGAACTGATCCCGACATGCGGACTTTAAAAGCCAGCTTTCTTTTGATCGGCCCTTGGGACGCCCGCTTGCAGGAACTTGGCGCGCACATTGCGACCGACCTGCAGCAGGCCTGGCACTGGATTCAGGATTCCACATACGATGTCGTCGCCTTGTCTGTGACTTTGATTCTGGGAAAAAAGTTTCCTGATTTTTACGCGGAAATTAAAAACACCTCCCCGGCAACACAGTTTATTGCTGTGGTGCCCGAGGATTTTTCCGCACATCAGCTGGCGTTCTTGCATGAAGAGTTTTCTTTTTCCCGCGTGATTCCAAGCTTCAATGATCCAAGTCTTGAATCGCATCTTTTCTCTGCTTTGGAAGAAGCCAATCAGCGCAAGCAGGATGAAAATCTCGCTCTTTTGATCCGTGAACAGACCGCGCAACTTAAGCGACTGCAGATCGAACTCGAAGAGCGTGTGCAGAAAAGAACAAAGTTTCTCACCGAAGCCCGTCGCAAACTTTTTCTGACCAATTCCCGTATCGAAGGCTTTAAGCGCGCATTGATGGCTGTGCATGAAGCTAGTTCCGTCGGCGAGATCGAGCAGCTTTTGAATGACTCCATGGCCTCCACGGTGCAAACATCGTGGATTCGCTTGTTTTATCATCCCCAGGACGAACTTTTCGCACAGCAAGTGCAAGCACAGTTGAACTTCACCAAGCTGCAGGTGCCTTTGTTCCGCCATCATGAAAAAATCGGCTCGATCTTTTTCTTGCGGGCTCCGGATCATCCGTTCACTCGCGAAGAAAGTGATTTTTTAACCCGTGTAGCGGAAGCTGTCGCTCTGGCTTTGGACCGTATTCAAAAGCTCAAAGAATCGGAGTCGGTGAAAGAACAGTGGGAAGCCACTTTCAACTCCATGTCTGATCCCGTCGTTTTGATTGATACCAACTACGACATCATTCAGTCGAACAAGGCTTTGGAAGAGCGTCTGCGTGAGCGTGGCAATGAACAAACCTCACGCAAGTGCTACAAAGTTCTTTTCAATCGCGACGAGCCTTGTCCCGGTTGCCAACGCGGGCACAATTTCCGTGTGCAATCCCGTGGCACTTCGGCGCCACGTAGTTATGAAGTTTACAGCCAAAGTCTTTTGCTTGATCCCGAAAATCCGCCGGTGTTTGTGAATCTTTATCACGACATCACTCAGCAGTTGAAAATGGAAAGACAGATTCTCGAAACAGCGAAAATGGCGGAGCTCGGAACCATCGGCTCCAGTATTGCGCACGAATTGAATAATCCTCTGGGCGGTATTCTTTCTTTCACTCAGCTGATCAAAATGGATATGAGCCCCGAAAATCCGCTTTATCCCGATATTCTGGAAATGGAAGCGGGCGTGCAACGTTGCAAAGAGATCGTGCAAAATCTTTTAGGCTTCACACGTAATCCTGTCGCCGATCAAGTAGGCCAAGTGAGTTTGAAAGATGTGTGCTTGCGCGCGCTGAAGATTGTTGAATTGCAAACGAAGTCGCAAGGAATTGAAGTGAAACTTCACTTCCCCGGCGATGACATCACCGTCCGCGGGCATTTGAATCTTTTGGCGCAAGGCTTGAAAAACGTTTTGCAGAACTCCATTGATCACGTGACCGATAAAAGCCGCCATGAGAAAGGATTTCGAGGTTTTCTCGACATCGAAATCCTTGCCGGTCCAGACAATGCCCAGATTTTAATCATGGATAACGGCACCCCCGAAAAAAACGCAAGTCTTCCCATGGGCTTAGGTGTTTCTGTGGCTTCACAGATCTTCCGCGATCATGAGGCGAGCCTCGAATTTTCCACCGGTCTAGGCCAGGAAAATCTGGCAAAAATTTCCTTTTCCCGTCCAGTTTTAAGGTCCTGAAACCCTTTACTGGCGCGGATTTTTTGACAGTCCCGTCAAAAACACACTATCCTCATATAAGTAACAGAACCCACCATGGAAGGACGGTTCATGCGAAGCCAAAGAGTTCTTATATTAGATGACGAGTCATCACTCCGCACCGCTCTCTTTAGAGTTTTAGATAGAAAAGGACTGAACGTTATCACCGCCAACAAGATCGAAGAAGCAAAGGTCTTGTGCCAAGGCGACACTCACATTGACTTAGCTATTGTCGACTTGAACTTGCCTGATGGTGACGGCATTGAGTTTATGACTTATCTCAAGTCATTAAGCCCGGCCACCGAAGTGATCATTCTCACGGGTCATGCGACGATTGAGTCGGCGATCCGCGCGACACAAAAAGGCGCCTTCCACTTTGTGACGAAGCCCTTCAATCTTGAAGAGCTGATGAGCTTGATTGAAAAAGCTCTGACTCATAAAAAATTGCAGCAGGAAAATCAGCAGCTCCGTTCTGAGCTCAATAAAAAATATAAATTCGATCAAATCGTCGGAAGCAGCGATCAGATTCAAGGCGTTTTGCGCCTGATTGAGCGCGTGGCTGATTCTGATTCCACTGTGCTTGTCACTGGTGAATCCGGAACCGGTAAAGAGTTGATCGCTCGTGCGATTCACTACAATTCTCCCCGCGCGCAAGGTCCTTTTATTCCCATCAACTGCGGCGCGATTCCTTCCGAGCTTTTGGAAAGTGAATTGTTTGGTCACGTGAAAGGCGCGTTCACGGGCGCTATTGCCAACCGTGTGGGCCGTTTTGAAATGGCTGACGGTGGAACGATCTTCCTTGATGAAATCGGCGACCTTGAACCTTCTTTGCAAGTAAAACTTTTGCGTGCTTTGCAAGAACGCAGCTTTGAACCTGTGGGTTCCACGAAAACTGTGACTGTGAATGTCCGCGTGATCGCGGCAACGAACATCAATCTTGAAGATGCTGTGGAAAACGGCCGCTTCCGCGAAGATTTGTTCTATCGCTTGAACGTGATTCCGCTGACAGTGCCGGCTTTGCGTGAGCGCAAGACCGATATTCCTCTTTTGCTCAATCACTTCATGGATATTTTCAATAAATCCAAAGGACGTGGTTTGACGGGCATTACTCCGGACGCTTTGGATTGTCTGGTGAATTATCCTTGGCCAGGAAATATCCGTGAGCTTGAAAATCTGGTTGAGCGCATGACGATTCTTAAGGGCCAAGGTCAGATTGATATTTCCGATCTTCCGGTGAAATACAAATCCGGCAAAACCGCTTCGTCTGAAGTCGGTGGCTTGGAAATTCCTGACGCTGGAATGGATTTCAACTCTGCCGTGGATGCTTACGAAAACGCTTTGATTCTAAAAGCATTGGAGAAAACCGGCTGGAACCGCAATCAGGCGGCGGCTTTATTGCGACTCAACCGTACTACTCTGGTGGAGAAGATCAAGAAGAAAGGTCTCACACCACCGAACGAAATAACTCCTGTTTAACTCTCAAAAGCCCGCTCACTTCGAGCGGGTTTTTACTTTTTACGGATTGAAAACCAAAACCAGATAAACCAAGAAGACCACCATGTGCACCGCACCTTCCAAGAGTGTTGTGCGGCGGTTGGAAAAGGTCATACTGCTTAACACCAAAGTCACTGCGAGCAAGGTCATCTCGGTTGGGCGCAAACCTAGAATCACCGTTTGTTTTGTGATTACGCCAATGGCAAGCACCACCGGCACTGTCAGACCCACCGTGGAGGTGGCGGCTCCGAGGCACAGATTGATCGCCCTTTGCAAATCGTTGCGAGCCACGGCCCTCAGAGCACTGATTCCTTCCGGCGCAAAAACGATCGCGGCAATCACGACTCCACCCAGGGCTGCCGGCAATCCTAAAGAACTGATGCCGTAATCCAAAATTTTCGCCAAGCCTTTGGAAAGTAAAACGATGGGAAGAATATTCGCTAAAAGCAAAACAATATGTTGAATCAAAGCCTTGCGGTTGGCAGGAGCTTTGACAGCGTCTTCCTCAATTTTCATAACAATAGTTTCTTCCGCTGTGTGCACGTAAAAAGCACGGTGACGGCCTGTCTGCGTAATGAGGAAAACGCAATAAAGAACCACGGTGAAAATAGAAAACGCCGTGGATTGCATCGTCGTCAGCGTTCCTCCGGTGGAGGACGTCGTGAAATTCGGTAAGATCAGCGCGACGGTTGTCAACGGCAGCAGCACGGCAAGATATGAAGCCGCTCCTTGCAAATTGTAAGACTGTTCACGGTGTTTAAGACCGCCAATGAAAAGACCCAGCCCGACGACGCCGTTTAAGACAATCATTAAAACCGCAAACATCGTGTCTCGCCCCAGTGTGGGTGCTCCTTTAGCTCCCAACATCACGGCGGCGACCAAGGCGACTTCAATAATAACGATGGAAAGTGTGAGGATTAAGGTTCCATGCGGCTCACCCAGCATGGCGGCGAGTTCCTCGGCTTCGTGCACGACACCGAAGGCCGACCAAAGGATCACGGCAAAAAGCCAACAGAAAAGCCCGGTCAAAACGACGGGAGAGCTGAGATCTTCCAGCCAGTGGGAAAGGAACAACACAAAACACAGCACCGTCGTCCAGGACACCACCAAACGTAAGATCATGCTCTTCTGCAAATACAGCCTCCCTGTTGAACTTTTTGTTGTTTATTATTCCCGAACTTTCAACTGATTGTCGACGGATTTAATACCATCCATCGCTTTCACTTTTTGTGTCAAAGCGTCTTTTTCATCAATGGAGCGCACGTCACCACTGAGTGAAGCATGACCGTTTTTGACTTTGACGTGAATATTTTTAGCTTCATCGGAAAAATCTTTATCCCGCTGCAGATCGTATTGAATCATTTTTGCCAAGTCTTTATCAGAACGGTTTCGGCTGTGACCGTATTGAGCAACATCGCGTTTTGGATCGGAATGCATGGATTTATGATCGGGGCCGGAGTGATCTGTCGTCGCGGCATCTTGAGCTTGAATTGCAAAAGGCGCCGCCAGCAACGCGGACAGTGCCAGGGTCATCAGTTGTCGTTTCATAACAGCCTCCTTGGCTTTTTTTTAAACCTCACACTCCTATTTTAACTCACAATCCTCGCCCAATTTCGTCGTGTAATATCACACCCACCTTCCGGCCCTTTTTCTTACCCGTGGTTAACAAAATTCGGCCAATGCCTCGATAGGAAAAGGCGTTCACGAGCTAAGGTTCAGAGACAGGGCTTATAAAAAAAGCGTCTTAATCTGATTTATTTATTCGGGAACAAGTGCAACATCTCGAAGAGCGCGTCCATGCCAGCGAGGGCTGTGATGTCGGCGTGATCGAAGGGAGGAGACACTTCGACGACGTCGCCGCCGACGAGGTTTGGGATTTTCAAGGCGCGGAAAATGCGCTGTACTTCGTACGTTGTCAAACCACCGGGAACGGGAGTGCCGGTCCCAGGCGCGCAGCTCGGGTCGAGATTGTCGATGTCGTAGCTGATGTAGGTCGGCGTATCATCAAAGACCGGAAGTGTTTTCACGAATTCACTGATCGGCTGATTGCGAATCTCATCGACGGAAATCACGCGGATACCATGCTTGTTGACGAAATCCAGGTCATCTCCGCCAGCCAAAGGACCGCGGATACCGATTTGCACCATCTTTTTTGGATTCACAAGGCCTTCTTCCACCGCATGACGGGCAAAGGCACCGTGATGATATTCACAACCCCAAGCCGCAGGATAAGTATCCAAGTGCGCATCGAAATGAATGAACGCCAAAGGACGGCCGTATTTTTTTCGCAAAGCGCGCAGAACCGGCAACGTCGTGGAGTGATCTCCGCCGACAAAAAGAAATCTTTTATCGTAGTTCAAAAGAGTCGTCACAAAATTTTCGATACGCTCATAGGTTTGACCTTGATCAATAGGCACTGTCGGGCAATCGCCGATATCCGCGACTTTCAGGCGTTCGAAAAAATTCTCTCGGCGAGTCATATGGAATCCGCGGCCTAAGCTTGAAACCTCTCTCAGTTTTGCAGGAGCGAAACGGCCGCCGGGGCGATAGGAAACACCGCCATCATAAGGAATCCCGAAGATACCGATGTCATAGTCGGCGTCTATTGCGACATAAGGCAGGCGGAAGAAGGTTTTGATCGCAGAAAATCGGGGAAACTCGCGTCCGCTGAGTGGTTTGTATTCCATATTGACTCCTCAATTATCTGAAGACTACATTACCGCGAATGGCGCTAAAATACGACCCAAAACTCGACCACAAGCTGCTTACGCAATGGTACAAAAAAAACCGCCGCGATCTTCCATGGCGGCAGAACAAAGACCCTTATCGTATTTGGCTCTCCGAAGTGATGTTGCAGCAAACCACAGTGGTGGCTGTCATTCCTTACTTCGAAAAGTTCCTGGCTAAATTTCCGACTGTGCGGGATTTGGCAAAGGCTCCGGAAAACGAAGTTCTCGAAGCGTGGGCGGGACTGGGTTACTATTCACGCGCCCGCAATCTTCACAAGGCCGCTAAGGTCTTGGCATCAAACGGCTTTCCTCAAACAGCGGCAGAGCTTTTAGAACTCCCCGGTTTTGGTCCTTACACTTCACGCGCGGTGGCTAGCATCGCCTTCGGTGAAAAGGTCGGTGTTTTAGATGGCAACGTCATTCGTGTGCTTTCACGCCGCTATGGTTTGAAGCTGGAGTGGTGGAACAACAAAGGCCGTGATCAGCTGCAAAAACTTTCCGATGAACTTGCCAGCCTCGGTGAACCCGATGTCGTAAATCAAGGTCTCATGGAGCTGGGAGCGACCGTCTGCACTCCACAAAAAGTGACCTGCATGCTGTGTCCGTGGGTGAGCAACTGCGCCGCCCGCGAAAAAAATCTTGTTGAAAAACTGCCGCTCAAGAAACCACGCAAAGAAAGCGAAGTCTGGGTCTGGAAGCCCCTTGTCGCGATCAAAGACCGTAAAGTCGCTTTGGTTAAAAATGATTACGCGCCCTTCTTGAAAGGACAGATGATTTTCCCCGGCGGCATCACTTTGGAAAAAAACAAGCCCAAGGACTATGATGCCAAACACAACATTACACATCATGATATCTTTATTCAGATCACACGGCGAAATTCGGTGACGGGAAAAAATGTGGAATGGGTGGACCTCAAGGAACTCAAGAAGGTCAATCCCTCCTCGCTATTACAGAAAGTTCTACACAAGGTTGAAGTATGAGGCGGATCAGCGGAGCGTGGGCGGTTTTCTTGTTCTTGGGAGCAGGATGCTCGCATTTGAGTGTCACTAAGGACGTGCTGACGCCGGATTATCTTTTGGCGAAAGGCTCCAAACAAATCACGTTCCTCGGTGACAACGAACATCCGCGCTTTTCCAGCGATAACAATAAACTCATTTATACCAGCCGCGGCCGTGGCGTTCACAAAGGCGCGCAGATTTACGAAATGGATCTGCAAAAAAATAAAGAGCGCCGTGTGACTTTTTCCGACGGCGACGCCTTTGATGCCACCTACATCAGTGACGCGGAAATTCTTTACGCTTCGACGACGGATGAAATTAAAGAGAGTCCGTTATTGAATAAAACTTTCGACAAAGAATATCCTCCAGCGGATCTTTACATGAGCGATCTGTACGGCAACGATATTGTGCGCCTCACCCGCCAGCCGGGTTACGATGCTGAGCCGTTATTCGTTTCACACCCGAGCAAGCCCTATATTCTTTTTTCTTCACGCCGAGGGGAATTGACAGGAATTTACCGTTTGGATTTAAAGCATCTGCCGGTGAGCCTTGTGTCCGCGGAAAAAGGCAAAGAGAAACGCTTCCCTGCGGTAACGCCGGACCGCACGCAGTATGCGTGGGTTGAAAAGGACAGCAAGACCGGCGAGCAGAGCCTGGTGCTTTTAAAACTCAAAGGCAAGATTCCCTTCGTTTTAAAAAAGGGCGAAGGCACTTACCGCGATCTTTACTTTGCTCCGCGCCCGCCACTGCGTCTTTTTTACAGCGTTCTGCGCACCGGTGAAAAGCAGTACCAGATTGAAGTTTACGATATCGAAAAACAGTGCACTCAAGTCGTCTTTAAGGGCCAGGATTCACTCTATAATCCTGTTCCCTCCGACGAAACGACGGAGCGCCTGGCCTTTGTACGCTCCTTCCAGGATAAAAAACAAATTTACATAGCGCCCCTGCCCGCGGATTTAGGGCCTTGCCTGGAAGCCGCGACTCAAGCTACTCTTAAAGAGTGAAACACACGCTCTGGCTCCTTTTTTTGTGGTCCGGTACAGCGATGGCGGCTCCTTATCCCGCCACCGGTTCTTCGGCTTTGACGGCGCCTGAAAAAGGTCTTTATTTCCTGCACAAAGGATTCACATTGAAAACCGCAGGCACGGATTGGGTGCCGGTGTCGAACTCTGAGCAAAGCGTGCTCGACACAGTTCGTTTTTCCGCCAAAGACAAAAAAAGCGGAAGCCTCAGCATTCGCACGGACAAAGTCGCAAAGTCCGCGACCCTTGAAATGTACACGAAAAAATGGATGCGTGATTATCCCAACTACGGCTTTGAAGTGATTTCTGCCAAGAATTTCACCTTGAATGGCAATCCGGCGTTGGTGGTCGACATGCTTTCCCGCGCTAAGAACAAACAAATTCGTCAAGTAATCCTCAAAAACGAAGACCGTGTTGCGGTGATGACGTGCTTGGATGATAAAGCGAATTTCAGCAAATCCCTGCAAAACTGCAATCAGATCATGAAGTCCTTCGCGTGGGCTTCTTCCGATTCGCAAGAGGAAAATCCCACTCCTGTAAAAAAATAAGTTCCTGCGTAAATACACCTTTGTATTACACGTTCTTCTCTTGTTCACAGATCACGACCAAAGGCACTCTTATTTCTAAGGAGTCCTTATGCCACACACGGATCTGATCAACGCCGAAGCGGCGGAGTTTCTTATTTCCCTGCATGAAAAATTCGACGGCATCCGTCGTCACATGTTGATGAAACGCGCGGCCTTCGCTCACGAACTTTCCGAAAACCCGCGCCTGTTGCAGTTTTCAGGAAAGACGCGCAGTATTCGCGAAGACAATTGGCGTGTGCGTGAAGCGCCCCAGGATCTTCTCGACCGGCGCGTGGAAATCACCGGCCCTGCGGAGCCGAAGATGATCATCAACGGTCTGAATTCCGGCGCGCAGGTTTTCATGGCGGATTTTGAAGACGCGCTTTCACCGACATGGGAAAACATTGTCGAAGGCCAAAAGGCTTTGATTCAAGCCGTGCGCCGTACACTCACTCACCGCGCGGAAAACGGCAAAGAGTACAAGCTTCATCCCAAAACAGCGACATTGGTGGTGCGCCCGCGTGGACTGCATTTGGAAGAAGCGCATTTCAAAATCCGTGGCCAATCCATCGCCGCCTCCCTTTTTGATTTCGGTCTTTATTTCTTTCACAACGCTCAGGAACTGCTCAAGCGCGGCACCGGGCCTTATTTTTACTTACCGAAACTCGAAAATCATGAAGAGGCGGCCTGGTGGGCGGATGTTTTTAAATACGCCGAAGAGCGCCTGCAAATTCCCGCAGGTTCCATTCGCGCAACCGTGCTGATTGAAACAATCACCGCGGCCTTTGAAATGGATGAAATCATTTATGCCTTGAAGGATTCCATCGTCGGACTGAACGCGGGACGCTGGGATTATATTTTCAGTCTGATTAAGAAGTTCCATCAAAGTAAAGACTATCTTCTTTCCGATCGCGCCTTGGTAACCATGCAAACACCGTTTATGGAGTCTTATGCGAAACTCCTGGTGCAAACTTGCCATAAGCGCGGCGTTCACGCCATGGGTGGAATGGCGGCCTTCATTCCGAACCGCACTGACACGGAGTTGACCAATAAAGCCATCGGCAAAGTGCGCGAGGATAAAATCCGCGAAGTGCGCATGGGCTTTGACGGCACCTGGGTCGCTCACCCTGATCTAGTTCCCATTGCACAAGAAGAATTCACGAAAGTGTTGGGTAAAAACCCGCATCAAAAACAAATCATTCCACCGGGAACTGTGTCCGCAGGGGATCTGCTGCGCAAGTCTTCGGAAGTGCACATCACCGAGCAAGGCATTCGCACAAATATTTCCGTGTGTCTGCGCTATATTTCAAAATGGCTTTCCGGCACCGGAGCCGCAGCTTTGGATAATTTGATGGAGGATGTCGCCACCGCGGAAATTTCGCGCAGCCAGCTCTGGCAGTGGCTTTATCACAAGGCCTTACTCACCGACGGACGCGCTTTCACTTACGGTCAGTACAAGCTGATTCTTTGTGATGAGCTTGCAAAATTAGAAAAGCAACAGCTTCCGCATCTGCATCAAGCCGTTCAATTGCTGAATCACTTGGTGCTGTCAGATCACTTCACCGAGTTTCTGACAATTCAAGCTTATGAAATGTTAACTCAGACGGAAATAAAGGAGCATCAGATGGTTTCCAGTATGGAGTCGCAAGCACGCAAACTCGACGCGCAATGGAGCACAGACAAACGATGGCTGGGCATTCAGCGCAATTACACCTCTGAAGACGTGGTTAAACTGCGCACCAGTGTTCCGGTGAAATACACTTTGGCCGAACTGGGTGCGAAAAAACTCTGGCACGGTCTGAATAATCTTTCTTACATTAACACCTTCGGCGCTCTTTCCGGGGGACAGGCGGCGCAAATGGTAAAGGCCGGCTTGCAAGCGATCTATGTGAGCGGCTGGCAAGTGGCCGCTGACGCCAATCTTTCCGGTCACACCTATCCCGATCAAAGCCTTTATCCGTGCAACAGTGTTCCGACCTTGGTGAGACGAATTAATAACGCCTTTATGCGCGCCGATCAAATCGCCAATCAAACCGGTAAAGATGTGCGCGGTGATGACTGGTATGCGCCCATCGTCGCTGATGCAGAAGCGGGATTCGGCGGGCCTTTACATTCCTTTGAGTTGATGAAAGCGATGATTGAAGCCGGTGCGGGAGGTGTGCACTTTGAAGATCAATTGGCTGCCGAGAAAAAATGCGGGCATATGGCGGGAAAAGTTCTTATTCCCACAGGCAACTTCATTCGCACTTTGCAAGCGGCCCGTCTTGCCACAGACGTTTTAGATGTGCCCACCGTGATTATCGCGCGCACGGACGCTTTGAGTGCCACCTTGATGACTTCCGATGTGGATCCTGCCGATCAACCGTTCCTGACCGGAGAAAGAACTCCGGAAGGATATTATGTGGTGAAAGGTGGTTTAGACTACGCGATTGCACGCGCGATCGCTTATGCGCCGTGGGCCGATGTTTTGTGGTTTGAAACTTCCAAGCCCGACATCAAGGAGGCCGAACGCTTTGCTCATGAAGTTCATAAGAAATATCCGGGCAAACTCTTGGCTTACAACTGCTCTCCGTCTTTCAACTGGAAAATGCATCTTTCCGACAGTGAGATTGCGGAATTCCAGGATCGTCTGGGAATGCTCGGTTATAAATTCCAGTTCATCACTTTGGCGGGATGGCATTTGCTGCAGTATCATAGCTTTGATCTGGCTCACCGTTATGCGAACGAAGGCATGTCGGCCTACGTGGAATTGCAACAAAAAGAATTCGACGGTGCCGATAAGGGTTATACGGCCGTGAAACACCAAGCGGAAGTGGGCACGGGCTACTTTGATGAAATTCTGCAAGTGATCACCGAGGGAAAATCTTCGACCACAGCTCTTAAAGGCTCCACCGAAGAACAATTCCACGATCAAGGCGGCAAAGACTCCAAGGGCAAACAAACCGTCACCGTTTCAAATCAGATTCGTCCTTAAAAACAAAAAGCCCCTCTTTGCGAGGGGCTTTTTTATTTATACAGAAGATATTTTTTTCTTTCTTTCGCCCAGGATTTTTCATCCTTGCTAAGAGCGGCTTCAAGATCTTTCGGTGTGGCTTTCGGATTTTCAATCCAGTCTTTCAAAGCAGGTCCGCCGTTAATCACATCAAAAGCCAAACGGTCGCGCACGTACTCGTAAGCAAAATCACGGTAGATTGGATAATCCGGATGCATTTCACGGATCACCTTGAGCATCAAGGCCACCAAACGGAACGGCTTGAATTGCTCATGCTTATAGGTTTTTGCATCCGTGTGAAACTGGAATCCGTGGCAAAGTTTGCCGACATGTTTGTGAAAGGTCGGTTCAAAATAACATTCACGCAAGGTCACACCTTTGTGCCACTGCGGGGCTTTCTTTTTCATACGCGCCAGCACTTCGCTGTAATTGATATCGGATGCGCCGATGATCTCCAGAGCGCGCGTCGTCCCGCGGCCTTCCGATAACGTCGTTCCTTCAATCAAGACCGTCCCGGAATAGGCCCGGGCCATATTTAAAGACGCCGCATTCGGAGACGGATTCACCCACGGGCGTTTCAAATCCCAGCCGTAACCCGGAGCTTTGTCGGGAGAATGGCCCTTCATTTTCACGATCTTCAGATCAAGATTCATTTTATAAAAATCTTTAAAGTAAAGTGCGAGTTCCCCGACGGTCAGACCGTGGCGCATCGGCAAAGGTGCGGCCCCTACAAAGGACTCCCAGCCTGGCAGCATGCGGAAACCTTCGATGGGACGGCCCGCGGGATTCGGACGATCGAGCACGATCACGGTTTTACCCAGCTTCGCGCACTCTTCCATCACATACAAAAGAGTGGTGATGAAGGTGTAAATGCGGCAGCCCAGATCCTGCAGATCAAAAAGCAGAATATCAAAGTGCTGCATCATCTCCGCCGTGGGCCGGCGCACTTCACCGTAAAGACTGAAGATCGGAATTTTGTGAACCGGATCAATAAAATCCGGGCTTTCGATCATATTGTCCTGCTTATCGCCACGCACGCCGTGCTGAGGACCGAAAGCGCAAGACAGTTTTATTTTTTTAGAGAGAAGATCGAGACTGTGCTGCAGATTTTCATCAACGCTGGCGGGATGGCAGACAAGACCCACCCTTTTGCCTTTGAGCGTTTTCAGCATTTTCGCGTCACTAAGAAGGACTTCCAAACCAAGTTTCATTATTCACATCCTTGTGAATAGAAATTGTAATCAAACAGTCTTAGGCTGTCACAAAAAATATGGCTTAAGCCCGGCCGTTGGCGCGCAACCATTCCGCCATAGGCAGAGCAAAATACGTAAAGATGATATCCGCACCCGCACGACGAATGGAATAAAGGGTTTCCACCATGGCGCGAGTCTCATCAATGATCCCGGCCTTTGCGCCTGCTTTAATGAGGCCGTACTCACCGCTGACGTTGTAAGCCGCCACCGGCAAATGCGTGTGAGCCTTCACAAGGCTGATAATATCGAGATAACTCAAAGCCGGTTTCACCATCACCATGTCGGCGCCTTCGAGCTCGTCGAGTTCGATTTCACGCAAAGCTTCGCGCGCATTGCGGAAGTCCATTTGATAAGTTTTTTTATCACCGAACTTGGGCGCGGAATCCAACGCCTCACGGAACGGACCGTAAAAGCTTGAAGCATATTTCGCGGAATAAGAAAGAATACCCACGTCGGTGAAACCCTCTTGATCCAAAGCCTCACGGATCGCACCCACACGACCGTCCATCATATCCGACGGAGAAACAATGTCGGCTCCGGCTTGCGCATGCACAAGAGACATTTTCGCCAGAATCTCGACGGTTTCATCGTTAAGGATGCGGCCGTTTTTCACGACACCGTCATGGCCATCGGAAGAATACGGATCCAAAGCGACATCAGAAATCAAAGTGATATCAGGAAACTTATCACGCAGTTTTTTGAGAGTGGTCGGCAGAAGTCCATTCGGGTTGAGGGACTCTTTCCCATAAGGGTCTTTCAAGGATTCCGAGAGCGCAGGAAAAAGATCGAACGATTTAATTCCCAAAGAAACCGCGTGTTCGACTTCTTTGAGTATCATGTCGGGACTCAAACGGTAAATGCCGGGCATGGTTTGAATAGCCTGCTTTTCACCTTGGCCTTCACACAAAAACAGAGGCAAAACCAGCTGTGACACTCGCAGGTCCGTCTCCGCCACCATGTTACGCAGAGCTTCTGATTTACGGTTTCTTCGGGGTCTGTGAGAGAGCTTCATAATACCTCCGTCATCTGCCTCATTTTTGAGCATTTTCCATGCTGTTCCGCAGAACTCCACCCTCTGTGGAACGGCCTTTTCCGGGACCGATGACAATTCAATGACACTTTAATGAAAGTTTAGTGATAAACGTAATCCTACATGGAAGATATACTTCTCGTTCACAGAAAATCCAATAGAAACTTCTCCGTGTCTCTTCAAGATGCAGCCATCTGGAAGACGTGCTTGCGGCAAATTCTTATTTGCACGGAAGGCGAACTGAATTCCTACGGCGATGAAATCGAAAAGGACGATCAGGTTCTGCGTGGCGAGAAGGCGTTGAGCCTGCTTTTGGAAATTCTCTGCGGCTTGCACTCTCCGATCGTCGGTGAAACGGAAGTATTTGGACAGTTTAAAAATTTCGTCGAGGCTCGCAAGCAGATGGGCGACACCTTGTTCGGTGATCACCAGAAATGGCTGCAATTTATTTTTGCGGAAGTAAAAAAGACTCGCGCCGAACACCTCGTGGGCTTGGGCTCACAAAGTTACGGCAGTCTTCTGCGCAAATACTGCAAGGACCTTGAAAGCGTTACGGTGTGTGGCTCCGGGCAACTGGCGCAGGAAATTCTGCCGTGGCTCGCCCTTAAAAAAGCGCTGCAGCTGATTTGCCGTGAGCCCGCGAAGATGCAAAGCTTCGCCGAGAAATACAATAATTTGACCATCAACTCATATAGCGATACTTACGTGCACGGCGAAGCCCTGGTGATTGCGGCTCCCTTGAAGGACGCGCGTATTCTGGATTTGCTGGCAAAACAAGAAGGCCGTCCCGTGATGATCTTTGATCTGCGCGGTGAAGAAAACGACCTTGTGAATCTTGCCGCTGAACAGTATCCGCACATCCAGGTGATGGGACTGCATCGTTTTTTTGCAGAGATCGAAGAGATCAAAAAAGACACGCAAGTTAAAATCGAGGCGCTGAAAGAAACTCTTCTTGAAAAAGCCTTGGCCTTTACGCAAAGAACAGAGCTTCGTCCTCTTGGTTGGGACGATATATGCGCTTAAAAATTTCCGCTCGTAAAAGTGACCTGGCTCGCCTGCAAGCCTATATGGTAGGCGAGGCTTTGCAAAAAGCTCATCCGGGTTTAGAAATCGAATACCGTTTTAAAGAATCTTTAGGAGATAAAAATCTCACCGATCCTTTATGGAAAATTCCTGAAAAAGGTGTTTTCACCGAAGATTTTTATGGTGAGCTTTTGCGCGGCGAAACCGATATGGTCGTCCATTCCTGGAAAGATCTTCCCACTGAGGGAAAACCGGACACGGTGATTGCTGCGACCTTGCCGCGCGCGGATCAGCGCGATTTGTTGTTATTAAAAACGGCGCACTTTGAAAAAATCCGCGCCAGCCAGTCGTTGCGCGTTTTCAGTTCTTCTCCGCGCCGTGAATACAATCTGACGGATTTTTTTAAAACTCATTTGCCGTTCACTTTACAATCGGTGAGCTTTGAAAGTGTGCGCGGAAATATTCCCACACGCGTGCGCAAGCTTTTAGAAAGTTCTGAGGTTGACGGTTTGATCGTCGCTAAGGCGGCGCTGGATCGTTTGCTTACCGCTCCTCAAGACGAGTTTTCTGAAGTGCGAACACTGCTGCGTTCCTATTTAAAAGATCTCAGCTGGACAGTGCTGCCTTTGAGTGTGAATCCCAATGCGGCCGCGCAAGGGGCCTTGGCTGTGGAAATCGCTGCGGGCCGTACAGACCTGCAAAACATTCTTCGTCCCATTCATGACGATGCCACATTTCGTTGCGCCCAAAAAGAACGTGAAATTCTCGCTAGCTTCGGTGGCGGCTGCCATCAGAAAATCGGCGTGGCCGTTCTTCACCGTCACTATGGTGAAGTCACTTTCCTTAAAGGCCTGACCGATCAAGGTGAAGTTTTAAATAAACGTCATCTTGAACAAAGCGATCTTCCGCGCTTTTCCGAGGCCGCTCTGTGGTCCGCGGAAACCAAAGCTGAACGCAAAGCACTTTCCATCTCAGAGTGGCCCTCGAATACGAACGCCGTTTTTGTCGCTCGCACCGAGGCCTGGCCCGAAGGTTTGAAATCACCGGGATTTGTGTGGACTGCGGGGCTTAAAACGTGGAAAAACCTCGCGCAAAAAGGTATATGGGTCCATGGCTGCGCGGAAAGTCTGGGCGAGCAAGAAGACGCGCAACTGGATGTTTTGGCAGGCGCGCCTTTACGGTGGGTGAAGCTTTCGCACGAAGATGGTTATGATCAAGGAAACATGCCGCTTCTAGCGACTTACACTCTGACAGCGACGGAAACCACGACGCCGGTCCAAGATAAAGAGTGCTTTTTTTGGAATAGCGGCTCACAGTTTTTGCAAACGGTGAAAACCGCGCCATGGATTGTGAATAAACACCACGCTTGCGGCCCGGGCAACACGTACAAAGTGGTCCGCGCTTATTTAGAACAACACAACGCCTTTGATCCGAACCGTTTGCGAATTTTCCTGGATCAAGAGGACTGGAGACAACAATGCAAAAAGTAACTTCTGAAGAATTGTTTCAACGCGCTTTGAAAGTCGCTCCTGGTGGAGTGCACTCTCCGGTTCGTTCTTTTAAAGGTTTGGATCGCGCACCGGTGTTCTTCAAAAAAGCGGAAGGCGCTTATCTCACTTCCGTGGAAGACAAAAAATACATCGACTTCTGCCAAAGCTTCGGGCCTTTGATTTTGGGTCACCTGGACCCTGAAGTGAAAGAAGAAGTTCAGCGCATGGTTGAGACGGCGTGGACTTTTGGCGCTACCGAAGTTTACTCCCTGGAACTGGCCGAATGGATCACGTCCACTTTGCCATTCATGGAAAAGCTGCGCTTTGTTTCCTCCGGCACAGAAGCGGTCATGAGTGCTTTGCGTGTCGCTCGCGCGGCCACAGGCCGTAATAAGATTTTGAAATTTGAAGGCTGCTATCACGGCCATGTCGACAATCTGCTGGTCAAAGCCGGAAGCGGTCTTGCCGGAGCGGCGGCTTCTTCCAGTGCAGGTATTCCTGCTGAAGTGGCAGCACAAACCGTCGTGGCACCTTTGGATGACGAAACTAAGCTTGAAGAGATTTTTCAAGTTCAAGGCAAAGATATCGCCGCCGTTATCATTGAACCTCTGCCCGCCAATTACGGTTTGCTGGTACAGCGTCCGGAGTTCTTAAAACGTGTCGCTCAGCTTTGTGAAAAGAATGGCAGCTTGTTGATTTTTGATGAAGTGATTTCCGGTTTCCGCGTCGGCCTTGGTGGCATGGTGGAAAAAACCGGCATTCGCCCTGATCTTGTGACTTATGGAAAAATCATTGGCGGCGGATTCCCCGTCGGCTGTTACGGCGGTAAAGCGGAATTGATGAATCTGGTTGCTCCTAGCGGCGACGTTTATCAGGCCGGTACTTTGAGCGCGAATCCCATTGGCATGCGCGCAGGTCTTGTGACCCTTAAGAAAATGCAGCGTTTGGATGGCTGGAATATTCTTGAAAAACGCACGCATAAATTTGCCGACATGTTGCGTGCAGGTTTTGCGAAAAAAGGCGTTCCCTTGCATGTGAGCCAAGTGGCCTCCTTGTTCTGGATTCACGGACCGGCGGCCACTGAGATTCGCTCCATCGCACAGATTCCTGGTGACCAAGGTGCGACCTTTAAAAAATTGTTCCTGAAATCTTTGGATAAAGGTGTTTATTTGGCGCCGAACGCTTACGAAGTGGGTTTTGTTTCCATGGCTCACTCTGATGAAATTCTCGAAACCGCGGCCCAGGCGATCATTGATTCTGCGGAGTAATGGATGTTTAAAACTCACTTCAAACCCCATGTGAAAACGGCACTGGCGATCCTCTGGTTCGTCTTTACGTTTTCATTGGTGGCGTGGTGGTGGGTGTTTTTCCTGCTTCGTCTTAATCCCAGTGAAAACGCAAGCCTTGAACAATTGCAAAAATCCCATCGCATGTTCGCCTGGGAAGGTTCTATCTTACTTGCTGCCATCTTGTTTGGTGGTGTCGCTTTGGTGATTTTCACTTACCGCGATCAAAAACGTCATCAACGTCTGCGCTTTTTCTTTTCGACCTTCAGTCACGACATCAAAACATCCATTGCGCGTTTGCGTCTGCAAGCGGAGGTTTTGGAAGAAAATCCGCATGACGAAAATCATCCGGTCATGAAACGCCTTATTCACGATATTCAGCGCCTGGATTTGCAGCTGGAAAATGCCTTGCTGCTGGCGAATATGGAAGAAGGCCGCCTTTTGCAGGAGGACGTTTCCATCAGCCAGCTTCTGGCGAGCTTGCGCAATGAGTTTTCTGAGCTGGCTTTGGAACTTGAAAAAGAAGCTTTTGTTAAGGGCGATCGCCGCGCTTTGCTCAGTGTTTTCAAAAATCTTTTGCAAAACTCTGTTTTGCATGGCCGAGCCAACGGTGTTCGCATCAAAGTTCGCCCCCTTTCTGCGGGCCGTATTGAATTGCAGTTCCAGGATGACGGCCTGGGCTTTAAAGGCCGCTTGGAAAAATTGGGTTCAGAAATTTTGAAATCTCAAGATGCGCGCAGCAATGGCATTGGTCTTTTGCTCACCAAGCGTCTGGTCAGTAAGATGAACGGCGATATCCGCTTTGAATCCCGCGAGAATGCGGGCTTCACCTCCTTTATTGAAATGGAGGGCCGTTTAAAATGAGAAAGATCCTTTTAGTCGAGGATGATATTTCTCTCGGCGAGACCCTCACCGAACGATTGAAAAAGGAATACGACGTGGCTTGGGGTAAATCCCTGACCGAAGCGTGGTCTCTATTCACCAAGAATAAAGACTTTGACCTCGTGATTCTGGACGTGGGTTTGCCTGACGGCACCGGCTTTGACCTTGCCGCAAAAATCAAACAAGTCTCCCCGGCTTTGTTTTTATTTCTAACCGCACAGGCCGATGCGGAGTCCCGTCTGCGCGGTTTTGAATTGGGGGCGGAAGAATACATTCCCAAACCGTTTCATCTCAAAGAGCTTCTCATTCGTGTGAAACACGTGCTGGATGCTCATGCCCCTGCCCGCGAAATTGAACTGGAAACTTGTATCGTGAATTTCACAACCATGTCCGTGCAGAAAAAATCCGGTCCAATCGAATATCCGCCGGTCACTGACATGAAGATCCTGCAGCTTTTAATTGAAAAATCCCCCCGCGTTCTCAGCCGTGATGAAATCATGAATGAAATTTGGGGTGTTGATAAAAATCCAAGTCATCGCACTATCGACAACATCATGGTACGCCTGCGCCAGCTCCTGGGCGAAGACGGTGAAAGACACATTCGTTCTGTTCGCGGCGTCGGTTACCAATGGTCCACGGAGGAAAATCCATGAACACACTTTTTCAAAATGCTCTTCAACGCCGTCCTCAATCCGTTCCTCCCGTGTGGTTTATGCGTCAAGCAGGACGTTATCACAAACACTATCAAGGTTTGCGCGCCCAACACTCTTTCATGGATTTGTGTAAAAAACCGGAACTGGCGGCGCAAGTGGCTTTGGGTCCTGTGGAAGAATTTGATTTCGACGTGTCCATCCTTTTCAGCGATATCCTTTTTCCGCTTGAAGCTTTGGGTATGGGACTGGATTACACGGATCACGGTCCGCAGCTGGGTTTTAAGTTAAATGCTGAAACCTTAAAAACCCTGGGCCCGGTGGACAAAGCCATTGAGTTTATGAAGTTTCAAAAAGAAGCCGTGCAAGCGACACGCGCGGTTTTGCCTTCTTCTAAAAGCTTGATTGGTTTTGTGGGTGGTCCGTGGACTTTGTTTGTCTATGCCGTGGAGGGATCTCACGCGGGCTCTTTGATTCAGTCTAAAACTCTGATGTCTCTTTTTCCGCAGTTCCTGGAGAAAATGCTGCCGTTGTTGAAAGAAAACATCCGTTTGCAACTTGAAGGCGGCGCTGAGATCGTGATGATCTTTGATACAGCCGCAGGGGAAGTCTCTCCGGCATTCTTCCAAGAATGGATTCAGCCGGTGATTGCGCGTCTGGCACAAGAGTATCCGGGCAAGATCGGTTATTACTCTAAAGGCACGCAACCTGTGTTCTTTAATAAAGAATTCACCTCTTTGCCGTGGGCGGGTCAGGGCTTTGATCATCGTTGCTCATTGCCTGAGTGCTTTACCATTCAAAACAAAGGTTTTGTGCAAGGAAACTTCGATCAAAGCCTGCTTTTCCTTGAAGAGTCTGAATTCAAAAAAGCTTTGTTGCAGTTCCTCGCACCATTCAAGGAAATGACACCGGCTCAGCGTGCAGGCTGGGTTTGCGGTCTCGGCCACGGTGTCTTGCCAAAAACACCGGAAAGAAACGTGAAGCTGTTTGTGGAAACCATTCGTAAGGAGCTTGCGTAATGAAAGAGCTTTTAGCGAAGTACGATGTGCCAGCCCCGCGCTACACATCTTATCCGACAGTGCCTTATTGGGAAACCGCGCCCGCGGCGGATCAGTGGGTGCAGCACTTAAAAACCACTTTGCAGGAAACTCAAGGCGGATGGTCTTTGTATCTGCACATTCCGTTTTGTGAATCCCTGTGCACTTTCTGTGGTTGCAATACCATCATCACCAAAGATCACAAAAAAGAAACCCCGTACGTGGATTTGATTTTAAAAGAGTGGCAGCTGTACCTGCAGCAAGTTCCTGAATTGCTCTCTGCCCCTTTAAAGCACATTCACTTGGGCGGTGGAACACCGACGTTTCTTTCCGCACAGGCCTTGGTTCAATTACTAAAGCCTATTTTGGATAAAGTTCGCCGTGATTCCAAAGACTTTGAAGGCTCCATCGAAGTAGACCCGCGCCGTACGACGACTGAACAGCTCAAAGCTTTGCGAGAGCTGGGTTTCACCCGGGTGAGCATGGGTGTACAGGATTTCAACCCTGAAGTGCAAAGACTCGTCAATCGCATCCAGCCTTTGGAAATTACAGCCAACCTCACTCAAGCTGCGCGTGAATTGGGTTACACTTCCGTGAATTTTGATTTGATTTACGGTCTGGCGAAACAAACTCCGCAATCCATCCGCGAGACCGCGCAAGCTACGGTGCGCCTGCGCCCAGACCGTATCGCCCTTTACAGTTTTGCCTTGGTTCCATGGATTAAGCCGGCGCAAAGATTGTTTAAAGATGAGGATCTGCCGAAGTCCGCTGAAAAGCGCGAGCTTTATGAAATCGCGCGCGGTGTTTTGCTGGATGCCGGTTATGTCGAAGTGGGCATGGATCACTTTGCTCTGCCAACGGATAATCTTTCCATCGCAATGAAAGAACACCGTTTGCATCGCAACTTCATGGGTTATACGGATCAGCGCACGGACGTCTTGCTGGGACTGGGGGTTTCTTCTATCTCGGAAACTCCGCACAGCTTCCATCAGAATGAAAAGGTGTTGCCACTTTACGAAGCGGCTTTAAACGAAGAGCGTTTGCCGACTTTGCGTGGTCACGTTTTAACGGAAGAAGACAAACTTCGCCGCGAACAGATTCTGCATTTGATGACGGAGTTTTCGGTTTCTTTCCAAAGCGAAAGCCAGGAAAATGCCGCGCGTGAGTTTTTGGCGGAGATGTTAAAAGATTCACTCGTGGAAATCCGCGATCATAAATTGATTGTGACGGAAGCGGGACGCCCCTTCCTGCGCAATGCATGTGTTTTCTTTGATGAGCGCTTGAAAGTAAAACAACCACAAACCCGCATTTTCTCGCAATCTATATGAAAAAGGTTTCGGTGATCGGCGCGGGGTTTGCCGGACTCACGGTGGCCTTGCAACTGGCAAAAAAGGGCTTTGCAGTGGATCTCTACGAAGGCTCGTCACGCGTGGGCGGGCTTCTTGGAACGGAAAGCTCTCCGTACGGTCTTGCTGAGCATGCCGCCAATGCCTTGATTCGCACTGAAAAAAGTGACGAGCTTTTTCGTGAGCTCGGTCTTTCCGCCCATCTTCCTCTTGAAAGTTCAAAGAAACGTTTTATCTTTCGCGATCATCCCCGCACTTGGCCTCTGCGTTTAACTGAAACCCTCACTTTGATCACGAAGGTTCTACCCCGTCTTTTGCGTGGCAAAAAAAGTTTGCAGCCTCAAAAAGGACAGACTTTGCAAGAATGGGGCACTGCTACTCTCGGCGAGAGTGCAACCCGTTTTATTCTCGGGCCTGCCATGCAGGGAATCTACGGCAATGATATCCATGAATTAAGCGCCTCTTTGATTCTGGGCCCCGTCTTTTCCAAAAAAAAGAAGAGCCGTTACAAAGGACTTTTGACCGGTCGAAATGGCATGCAGGAGCTTATCGACGCTCTTGAAAAAAAGCTCCGCGACTTGCGAGTGACGATTCATCTTAATTCAAAAGTGAAAGTCTCAGATGTGTCGGGACCCGTGGTTATTGCCACATCCGCTTCAGCGGCGGGAAAAATCCTTGAAGAGACACAGTCTGCCTTAGCGCAAACACTTCAGAAAATACGCATGTCGTCCCTCTTGAGTGTGACGCTGTTCTTCGACAAGGCTCAAAACGATTATCAAGGTTTCGGCTGTTTGATCCCGCGTGGTTATGGATTAAAATCTTTGGGTGTTCTTATGAACTCTTATATTTTCGCCCATCGCAACAAATTCTACAACGAGACGTGGATTCTCGGCGGAGCCGCGGAAGAATCACTCTTGGATCTTTCTGACAGCGAACTCCTAGAGCTGCTTCACAAAGAGCGCTTGCGCATTTTGGGAAATGCGACAGCGCCTTGTCACTCTCATATTCAGCGCTGGAAAAGTTCTCTGCCATTTTATGATCTGACGCTGGAAAAGGTCTTAGAGGAATTGAAGTCTCAACCTCTGCCTGAAAATCTTTATCTGCATGGAAATTATCTCGGCGGCATTGGCTTAAGTAAAATTCTAGAGCGCAGCCACGAATTGGCCGAAGAAATAGCGAGTCGTCATGGGTAAAAAAGGTGTTTTACTGCTAAATATCGGCAGCCCGAATTCTTATCAAGTTCCTGACGTGAAAAAGTATCTCACACGCTTTTTGATGGATAAGGACGTGATCAATCTGCCTTTTATCCTGCGCTGGATTTTAGTGCGTGGAATTATTGTTCCACGCCGGGCGCCCCATTCGGCCGCCAACTACAAAAAGGTCTGGATTCAAAATCAGGGATCACCTCTGACCGTCTATACACAACGTTTTGCCGACAAACTGCAAAAGCATTTAGGCTCCGATTACGACGTAAAAGTAGGAATGCGCTACGCCGATCCAGATATTGAGAAGGCTCTCCGTCATTTCAAAGCCCAAGGCATCGAGTCACTGATTCTGGTTCCCCTGTTTCCACAGTATGCGGCGGCCACGACCGAGTCTTCCTTGAAAGAAACCCACCGTCTGATGAAGGAACTTGATTTCAGTGTTCCGTCACAAACTTTGCCGCCGTTTTATTCGGCGGAAGCCTTTATCGATCCATCGGTGCGCATTATTCAGGAAACTTTGGCGGATAAAAAACCGGATCATTACCTGTTTTCCTTCCACGGTCTGCCTGAAAGCCATGTGCGTAAGAACCCCGGCTGTTTGCGCAGTGACGACTGCTGTTTTGAACCGGGTGCGTGCGCTAAGAACTGCTATCGCGCGCAGTGCTTTGAATCAGCCACTCGCATTGCCGAAGATCTGGAACTTTTAGACAGCCATTGGAGTGTGTCGTTTCAGTCGCGCTTAGGCCGTGGCGAATGGCTGAAGCCGGCCACCGATCACACTTTGGAAATTCTTGCTCAAACCGGAAAGAAAAAAATTGCGGTCATCTGCCCTTCCTTTGTCGCCGATTGCATTGAAACTCTCGAAGAAATCGGTTTGGGCGGAAAAGAAGTGTTCTTGGAAAATGGCGGCGAAGAGTACAGCCTTGTTCCGTGCCTGAATGACGACAACGAGTGGACTGAAAAGTTCGCGCGCCTTATTAAGGAATTAAAAACAAGAACAGTGGAATTAAAATCGCTGTCATAAGACCGTTGAGTGCCATCGCGAGGCCCGCGAAAGCTCCCGCCATTTCATCAATTTGAAAAGCGCGGAAGGTGCCCAGGCCGTGCGCCGCAAGTCCCATGGAAAAACCTTTCACCGCGGGATCTTTAACACGTACCAGGTTCATGACCGTACCGGCAATAATAGCGCCGATAATACCGGTGATCATCACAAAGACGGTGGACAGCGAAGGAACGCCGCCGATTTTTTCTGAGATTCCCATGGCGATTGGAGTGGTCACTGATTTCGGTGAAAGAGATAATAAAATCTCGTGCGGTAACCCTAAAAGAGAACCCATCAAGACCGCACTGAAAATCCCCACAAAAGATCCCACCGCCAAAGCAATGACCAAAGGAATAAGCACTTTCTTCAAGCGATGCAGTTGATTGTAAAGCGGCAGTGCGAAACCCACGGTCGCCGGACCCAGCATAAAGTGGATCGGTTTGGCTCCTTGAAAATACTCGCTATAGGGAATTTTAAAGATCAGCAGAACAAGAACCACCGCGGCCATTGTTACGACCGGTGGACTGAGCAATGGATGCTCGGGTCCCGGAATAACCAAGTGAAAAAGACGAACGGCCCCCTCGCCGAGAAACTGAAAGCAAAGAAGAATTAGCAGCGCAAGAATCATGGCTTGACTCTATCGCCCCTCAAAGAGCGAAGCAAGAAGCCCTTACTCTTTCAGCATAATCCGGTGGATAGAAAGGCACCTTGCGATGAGTACCGCACCCAAAGGTCGTTTCTCATTTTGAGACACCTTCGCGGACCTCCGCGGGGCCAGGATTGAATATAAGTTAAAACCCGCGCAAAAAGCGTCACTGTCTCGAGTTTGGACGCCTAGATTTCAAATATAAAATGTGCACGGTCGGCACAGTAGTTGTAAGTAGTCTGGCGTTGCTAGGAGATATAGATGACGAATTCTTTGAAAATGAAAATGTTGTACGTAGTTCTCGGCTCTGTGGTTGCTGCCTCGTCCGCCTCCGCCAAAGTTTATCTCAATTCCATGTGCACGATGAATGCGAACTCCTCGCAAAAAGCGATCGAGGGCGACCAAAACAAGGATAAAAAGTTTCCTCTCGCTTCCATATCTAAAATAGTGACTTCACTTTGGGCCGTTGAAAAGCTGGGACCGAATTACCGCTTCACGACAAAACTTCACGTCAATAAGGTCGGACCGGATAATTACGACGTCCATATTGAAGGCGGCAGAGACCCTATTTTCGGCAGATCCGCCGGTTATTTTCTTATTTCCGAATTAAACCGCTCTGGCGTGGATATTAAGAAGATTGAGAATCTTACTTTTGACGAAAACTTCCTGCTTGAATGGGGCGTGGAAGAACGAGGCGCCATCGTTGGAGATACACGGTACTTTAAAACAATCGAAGATCAGGCTGAAGCCGTTAAAAATTCTCTGCTTGCAAACTTTGCGACGGCTATTAACAAGCAAGCTTATAATGAACTCCGCGCTCAGGCGGCCAGCCCCAAAATCAATGTAACCATGGTCGCAAATCCAACAATCTCCATAGGGCGAGTTGAATTTCTTCCTAAAGGCAGTTTCAGAAAGAGCGCAACGACCACGACACTTATCTATCGTTCCGCTCCTCTGCACACCATTCTTAAGAACATGAATAACAAGTCCAACAACCATATCGCAGATGTCTTGTATTGGAACTTGGGTGGCACTGAAGAGTTCAAAAAATACGTCAACACCGCTATGGCCTTAACGACGAACGAAATTGATTTCAACTTGGGCTCTGGAAACAATGCTGACTATCTGTACGGCGGCACAGAGGTTTACAATCGCGCCAGCTGTGAAACAATGATCAAGGTTCTTTATCGTTTAAATAATCTTTTGGGCAAAGAAGGCCTGGCTTTAAGCGATGTCATGGCAGTGGCGACAACCGATTCAGAATCCAGTGTGAGAAGCTACGGCGGTGCTATGGAAAAATCCACAGTTGCAAAAACGGGAACTGTGAACCGTGCAAAGACTCTGGCCGGAACTGTTTCCACACAGAACGGAACCATTTATTTTGTCGTACTTATGAATATGGATGTTTTGAGCGAGCAGAACAGTGCCACAGCTCAGATCAAACAAAAGATCATCAATCTTATTGCAAAAAATGGCGGACCAAAGAAAATTCAGTATGACGAGTTATTGCCATTGCCTTTTGATGCAGGTTCAAAACTCGTTAATGCTAATACAATTGCCACAGGCAATAAAAACTAGGATTTAGGCATGAAAGGCACACAGACACTCTTATTCACGTTCATGCTGGCCCTTAGCTTGTCTTCCCAGGCTGGCGGCTCTAACATCAAGCAGCTGAATGAAGCCATTCGCGTTGATGACAAAGCTCAAATCAGCAAGCTTCTGAAATCTGTCGGTGTCAATGCCCAGGACGATGAAGGCATGACTCCACTGATGAATGCCGCTCAAGAAGGAAACATCCCGGTACTGAAAGAAATCTTGAAATTGAAGCCGCAGCTGGAAATTAAAAACAAGGTCGGCGATACCGCTTTGGCGATCGCCGTTGGCGGAGACCAGATAGAAGCCACTAAAATTCTTATTGGTGCTGGCGCCAATGTGGACATCACTGTTTCCGGAGAAAATAGCGACACCCTTCTTATTGCAGCCGCTAGAAGTAACGCCGAAGCGGCACGACTTATCCTTGAGAGGAATAAATCGCTCGTAAATAAGACCAATAAACTCGGTGAAACAGCTCTCATGGAAAGCGTTAAGTTCGGCTATAACGACATCGCTAAAATTCTTTTGAAATATGGTGCCGACACGACGATGAAGAATCGCGAAGGCAAATCGGCAGCAGATCTTGCCAAGAGCTACCATAACCACGAAGCTCTCAAGCTTCTCACAGCAAAAAAATAAACTAAAAAGGGCGCGGAAAGCGCCCTTTATTTTTTCACGCGGTTCGGAGATTTAATCTCGCCGCAGGCTAAACGGTCCCCAGCCCCGCCGGAGGGTTGGGTTTTATAGTCGTCAGGTTTGGCGTGCACGACAATGCTCGTGCCTCCCGTTTTCAACAAAGAATTCGGGCCGGGTTTCAGAGTGACCATTTTATTCACCAATTCTAAGTGCCCGACGCCATCCTGCTCTTTGACTTCCACATTCGGCATGTCCCCCGCGTGGGGACCGCCGGGAGTGTTCATGCCATGCTTAGCCTTCGTGGGATTGAAGTGGTCGCCGGCAGATTTAAAATCAGGCCCTTTGCACACACCATTTTCATGAAAGTGAACCGCGTAAATACCGGGTTTCAGTTTGGTGAGATTCAAGACAACTTTGACGCCGTCGGCTTCCTGAGTCAGATTTAAATCTCCCACCTGATCACCCTGGGCGTTTTTAATCACCACCGCGACAGGTTCCAAGGGTTTGTCTTCCGCTTGCACAGGTAAAGAGAATATTCCGATTAACGCCGACAACAAAATCATCTGAGCCATGAAAATCTCCTTCTGTTTTCCCTTCCATTTCAACACACTCCCTAGGAGGCACACACTGTTTGCCGCCGACTTTGTCTAAAGTCATTGTTAATGAAACACGCTATGCCACATCTTCGTGATTTTTAAAAAGATCGCGTGCTCGCAGTTGTGGCGCCTTCGGCCAGTCAGCAAACTGACAACAACATGGAGGAGGTTCTATGCAAGGCCCGCATCGCCCGGTGGATGAAGACTGGAATCGTGAAGCTCCCCACCACAACCAACCCGATTATCATTTTGCAGACAGAACTCTGCCGTTTGGATACTATTACGGTTCTTCTTACGGCGCTTACTATGAAAATTCGATGAATCCCGACCGCTCATCCTTGCGCGGTGACCGCCATCGCGGCAAAGGCCCCAAGAACTTCATCCGCAATGACAACAGAATCCGCGACAATGTCTGCGATGTTCTGACCAGAGACTCCGATATTGATGCCAGCGATATTGAAGTGGAAGTTCAGCATGGAGAAGTCACTCTGAGCGGAACCGTGCCCGACCGCCGCATGAAACGACTCGCGGAAGATTGCGCGGCTAAATGTCTTGGTGTTCAAGATGTGCACAACCGTTTGCGTGTCACGCGTGAAGGAGCCGCCGATCAGGCGCGTTTCCGAAAATAAAAAAGGGGCCGCAAAGCCCCTTTTCATTCCACCGGCTAGCTGAAGAGCCGCTTGAAGAATCCTGTGATTTTTTGTCCCAATGATTTTTGCGCCACCACCGGTGCGTGCTTTTTCGCGGCATGCGGAGCAGGCCCCTTACGGTGCTCATGCTTGCGGTGTTCGCCTTGTTTTCCTTCATGACGGCGTCCATGCTGCTCATGGCGTTTGCCGCCTTCATGTTTTTTATGCTCAGGACGTGGTCCCGATGGACGTCCACCTTGCGCGGATTTGTGTTGCTGATCGCGAGGGCCTTTTTCATGGCGACGTTGTTCACCGCCGCCACCACCGCGGCGCTCACCACGGTTGCCACCGCCACCACGGCGTTCCCCACGTTCACTGCGCTCACCCCGAGGCGCGCGGGCGCGATCCAGGGATTTCGGATAATGACCTTCGTGATGAAAGGACATGGGTTTGAATTCCTTGATGAGCTGGTCATTCTCGAGGTACCCAACCTCAACTTTATGTTTCAAATAATCTTCGATACGTGACAACGCTTCGATGTCTTTATCGCCCACCAAAGAAAACGCCTGGCCCGTTGTTCCGGCGCGACCGGTACGGCCGATACGGTGAACGTAAGATTCGGAATCATTCGGCAATTCGTAGTTGATCACCATGTCGACACCTTTGATGTCCAAACCGCGAGCGGCGACATCGGTGGCGACAAGAATGTTCATATTGTTTTCGGCTTTGAACTGTTCAATCACGCGGTTGCGTTGCGCTTGAGTGAGAAGACTTGAAATCGCCATCGCCGGGAAGCCGTTATCGACCAGGAAGCGTGCGATCTTTTCGACGCTCAATTTAAAGTTCGTGAAAATAATTGTCTGCTTCGGATTGTGAAGCTTGAGCAGAGAAATCAAATGCTGAGGTTTCTCTTCGTTCCCAACGTGGAAGATCTGGTCTTTCACGTTTTCCGCTTTCGCCTGATCACGACTGATATTGATCTCCACCGGCTCAGAGCCAAACTGGTAAGCGGTGTTCAAAACATCGAAGTTCAAAGTCGCGCTGAAAACCAGGAACTGACGCTCGCGCGGAACTCTTTGCAGGATGTATTTCATATCATCCTTAAAGCCCATGTCGAACATGCGATCGGCTTCGTCAAAAACGATAGCGCGAACCTGTTTCAAATCCACGAGATGTTCTTTGTAAAGATCAATCAAACGGCCGGGAGTCGCGACAATGAACTCAACGCCGTTTTTCAGCGCCTCTTTTTGTTTGTCGTAACCGGTGCCACCGTAAATCGCAAAACCACGCAAACCCGAATCAACGCTGAACTTGGTGATGTTCTCTTGAACCTGCTCCGCCAATTCACGTGTCGGCACAAGGATGAGAATAAAGTTTTGCGGCTTCCAATCTTTGAAGGCGCGTTTTTCAATCAATGCTTTTTGTTCTTCATTTGCATCCGCGGGAACAGGACGGGCGCGCAAGATGCGCTCCATGAGGGGAATAACAAAAGCAGCGGTTTTGCCTGTACCTGTTTGCGCCAAACCCGCGACGTCTTTACCTTCAAGGATGTGCGGCATGGCTTGCTCTTGAATCGGAGTGCAATCCTCATAATTCAATTTCTGGATTGCTGATAACAAACTGGGCTCTAAATTCAACTCTGAGAATTTCAACTTTCACTACTCCATCTGAAGCTCCCAAAGTATCGACCAGGGAGGGAAATGTCAAAGAGGCGCCTCAAAAGCCGCCTACAAAGCTCTTCAGAACCTCGATAAAGGCCTGAGGTTGATCTGAATGCACCCAATGGCCCGCGCCGGGGATTTCGACGCCCTTAATCATTGGATTGCTAGCCAACATTTTTTCGTAATTTTCGCGGCTCAATTCTTTGGAGTTGGCCCCTCGGACAAGCAAGGTCGGCATCTTCAGGCTGCGCACCTCCGCCCAGCGGTCCCCTTGGCGCCCCAAACGCACGGAATCAATAATAGCTTGTTTAGAAAAACGCCAGTCCACGGTGCCGTTCGGTTTTTCCTCCATGTTGGAGTAAAAATAATTCGCCATCACTTGGACGTTTTCGCGGGTCTTTGCCGTATGCACAAAGTCTTCAAAGAAATACTTCTTAGCCTGCTCACGGGAGGCAAACGGTGTTGGCACGAGATTTAACAAATATTCGTAATACTCGTGAGCCTGGGGATTGCCTTCCGCGCCGATGTCCTCAATGACCAGATGACTGATCTTTTCCGGGAAACGCGAGGCGAAGTTCAGCACATTCCGGCCGCCCATGGAGTGGCCGACAAGAATGAAACTCTCCCAGCCGATCTCATCAGTCACAAGCTTTAAGTCATTGGCGTAATCTTCCGGCGAATAACCGGTGTCAGGCTGAAATGAGCGTCCATGCCCACGTTGGTCAAAAGCTAAGCAGCGTTCGGTCTCTTCCAAACCTTGGATAATCCGGCGCCAGTTCTGCCCATAGCCCATGAGACCATGCACAAAAACCCACTTGCGTCCGTTCTCAGGCCCGTAAAAGTGATGGTAAAAATTGTTCAGATAAGACATGGCCTTTTTATACTCCCGAGAAAAGGTCTCAACAACGTTTGAATTTTGATGCGAAGGGATGTAGATTCAGCCTCAATGATATCGCAGCAAAAGCCCCATCTCCACGAAAACTGGATCGACTCCTACGCATTACGAATCGTCCGAAACCTTCAAGAGGCCGGATTTGAAACTTACCTTGTCGGGGGCTGCGTGCGCGATTTGTTGGTCGGCATTCATCCTAAAGATTTCGATATCGCGACCAACGCACTTCCGAATCAGGTTCGTAAACGTGTTCCCAACGCCTACGTTATCGGCCGCCGCTTTAAGCTAGTGCTGGTAAAACGTGGAGACCAGCAGTTTGAAGTCGCCACCTTCCGCCGCAATGTCACTGCCGAAGAAATCGAAGCCATGGGCGACGACAGCGTTGAGGGCGACAACTACTTCGGAACTGCGGAAGAGGACGCACAACGCCGCGACTTCACCGTGAACGCGATTTTTTACGATCCCGTACATCACAAACTCATCGACTATTGCGGCGGCATTCGTGATATCGAAGACCGCGTCCTGCGCATGATCGGCGATCCCAAAGAACGCCTCATCGAAGATCCGATCCGTATCTTGCGCGCCATTCGTCTTTCGCACAAATTGCATTTCTCCATCGAGTCCACCATGCGTGCGGCGATTCTTGAGTGCAGTGCGGAGTTAAAGAAATCCGTTCTTCCCCGCCGTCGTGAAGAGTGGCTGAAGTTCCTCCGTCTGAAAGAACCGCACCTGGCTTTCATGGAACTTTTTGATTTGAATATTCTGGAACAGATTCTGCCGGGACTTCATTCCGTTTTCGTGAACCCCGCAAAAATGGAAACATTCGAGATTCATCTTTCCCGTATCAATTCGGCCGGCATCAATAAAGCGGAGCCCACGGAACTTTTCGCAGGCTTTATGCTCGCCTTCATGAAAGCACAGTATGGGGAAGAGCCATGGAACCACGAGGAAGTTTTAAACGATGCCCGCCTTGCGCACTTTATGCGTGAAGAAATGGGTATCTTTAAACAAGAAGCGACTGTTTTCTTTAAAGCTTTGCACATTATGAACGGCTTGCACCGAATCGAGAACTACGCGCGCAAAGGTGAGCGCCGTCAGATGGCTTTTGTTCACAACGAAGCTTTCGGTTTGGCGCTGAAACTTTGCAAAATGGATTACTCGCTTTCCGCCTCGCAAATGCATTACTGGCATCAGCAGGTGGAAAAATACAGCCACGGTCTTCCTACTAAGGCGTCTCAGGAACCTCGCCACTAATTTTTTTTCTTCAGCATCTCAATTCAAGACGAAATCACGGCTCATTTTGGGCCTCCGTCTTGCTGCGCTCTTATCAAAGTAAGATAATGGAAGGAGTGGAAAGAAACGCAACCTGGGCTAAATCACCGACTTTCAAGGAAGGATGAGAAATGCCGGACAGCAAGAAGAATACATTTTTAATTATCAGCGGCGATAAAACGCGCATTCAAAAATGTTCCGATGTGCTCACGCGCAATTTTGAGAACTGCTCTGTCTTTCATAGCGCTGAATGGTTTGAAGCAAAATACAAAATCGACAACGTTCATCCCAAAGCGGTTCTCGTTGACGAGTATCTGCCGAAAGGTTCCGGCTTTGATATCGTCTCTAAAATCCTCAAAGAAAGAAATAATAACGACATCGCCATTATCATCATGTCCTATGTGGCGGATCATGACATGTTCAAAGCCGAAGTGGCTTCAGGCCGTATTCAATTCTTAACGGAGCCTGACCGCGAGCAAGCGCTCGTGGATTGTGTCGCCAAAGTGGTGTCCCCGAAAAAAGCGGAATCACCTGCCCAATACGAACTCAAGCAACTGCAACCGGGCGAGGTGCTCTTTAACGAAGGCGACAGCACAGAGCTTGCCTACATTGTGAAAAAAGGCAGCCTGCGCGCTTATTGCTCAGGTCATGACGGTGATAAGGTGATGCTTGGTGAAATTATGGCCGGAGAATTCGTCGGCGAAATGGGTCACTTCAATCACGACCCACGCTCGGCCACCGTCGAAGCGATCACGGAAGTGGAGCTGATCGCCATTCCCAATAAGTCTTTAGAAAACGTGATTTTCACGCGCCCCTCTTGGGCCAAGGCTCTGGTCAAAACTCTGTCCCAGCGCCTTAAGAAAGCCAATAAAGCTCTGACCGGCTAGGGCTGTGGCCCTAGTTTTTCCCACAAGTAAGTGAATTCCAAAGTCGTCCAGAGGATGTTCTGTTCAAGGTTGGCCGTGCGCGCATGGCCGCCTTCGGTGTTTTCATAGTAAAACACCGGATGACCTTGGGCGCGCATCTTCGCCACCATCTTACGAGCATGTCCCGGATGCACACGATCGTCCTTGGTGCTCGTCATAAAGAACACTTCCGGATATTTCGCGTCTGCCTTCACTTTTTGATAAGGCGAATACTTTAAAATCGCTTCGCGCATTTTAGGATCGTCAGGGTTACCGTACTCATCCATCCAGCTCGCGCCCGCCAAAAGTTTGTGATAGCGGAGCATATCCAAGAGCGGAACCTGACAGAGGACCGCATTGAACAAATCCGGACGAGCCACAAAGCTTGCGCCCGTCAACAAACCGCCGTTCGAACCGCCTTTGATACCCAAGTGCTGAGGCGAGGTGATTTTGCGCGCGATCAAATCTTCTGCCACAGCGGCGAAGTCTTCGAAGACCTTATAACGATTCTCTTTGATGACCGCGTGATGCCATGCCGGACCAAACTCACCGCCACCACGCAGGTTCGCAAGCACATAAACGCCTCCACGCTCCAGCCACGCTTTGCCAATCACGGACATATAAGAAGGCTGCATCGGAATTTCAAAACCGCCATAGCCATACAAAAGAGTCGGATTCTCACCGTTCATCGGCAGATCTTTTTTAGCCACGACAAAGTAAGGAATTTTCGTGCCGTCACGGCTGGTTGCCTCGTAACGCCAGCTGCGCATGCCTTTGGACTGAAACCGCTCCGGTGCTTTTCCTAAAAGTTCAAAAGAAGCCGCCGTTTGAGCCGCATCACTTTTGTAAATAGATGAAGGAGTAAGGAAATCCGTGTACGCCGCCAGATAATCATCGCTGGTGTCTTCCACGGAGGTCACGGCCGCAACACCGCCGTTTCCAAGTGAAAGAGTCTCTTGGTGCCAGTGACCGTCTTTATCCAAAGAAACTTTTTCGATCTGCGCAAGAATATTATCCATGGTGGAAAGCAGCAGATGGTTTTTTGTGCGTGCCGCCCACTCTAAAAATCTTTTCTGAGAAGGCGCAAACACCAACTGCAAAGACTTGCGGGCCTTTTCACCTTCCGTGATCTTATTCAAAGGCAACGCCACAAGACTGCCCTGTTTAAATGAATCTAAATCGGAACGCAGACGGTACAGCAGGAAATTTTTGAAGACACCGGAAAAATCGGCATCCAAAGGCATCGGAATCAGATAACGCTGACCTTGGGCGTCTTCATACCAGATTTGTGATTCATAGAATGAAATCTGGCGGGAGTGGAAAATGTAATTTCCTTCCGGAGCAAATTCCACAAAACTATGCGCCGACATATCGGTTTTTTGTCCCTCGAAAACAACTGGTGCTTTTGCCAAGGAAGTCCCGCGCTTCCACAGTTTGATTACGCGTGGATATCCTGAGTCGGTCATGGAGCCAGGACCGAAATCGGAGCCCACATAAAGCGTGTTCTCATCCTTCCATGCCACGGAACTCTTGGCCTCAGGCACGGTGAAACCGTCCTTCACAAAGCTTTTCGTTTTCAGGTTAAACTCGCGAACCACGGTGGCGTCTTTGCCGCCGCGGGAAAGAAACAGCAAGGCTTTTTCGTAATGGGGTGGCAGAGCAGACGAACCCTTCCACACCCAGTTTTCATTTTCTTTTTTTTCTAAAGCATCGAGATCTAAAATCGTCGTCCAGTGAGGGTGACCGGATTTATAACTCGCAATAGTGGTTTTGCGCCACAGGCCGCGCACGTGCTTTTCATCCTGCCAAAAATTATACAGCTCTCCGTTCATCAGGCGCACGTCAGGCAAACGGTCTTTGGCGAGCACGATTTTGCGGATGTCTTTTTCCAGAGTGGAAAAAAGCGGATTCTTCTTAAAATGCTCCAGAGTCTTTTTATTTTCCTCTTTAGCAAACTGCAAGGCTTGAGGACTTTCGACTTCTTCAAGCCATAAATTAGGATCTTGATTTTCCACCATGGCGGTATTGTGCAAAGTTTTAGATGTGCAGGCAACCGCCAGCAACGGACAAAGAACGGACCATTTCCAAAATTGACTCATGAAACCTCTTCAGGCCGCGTTGCGAGCCTGAAGCTGAGTTAACAAGTCTCCGGCAATTTTGTCCAGAGGAAGAATTTTATCGGCGGCTCCCAAAGCCACTGCGGCAGCAGGCATGCCATACACAACGCAAGTTTCTTCGTTTTGCGCCACCGTGTAAGCACCGGCGTTTTTCATTTCAAGCAAACCCTCCGCGCCGTCTTTACCCATACCCGTCAACACAACGCCCATAGCGTTCTTACCGACGTATTTCGCGACGGATTTCATCAGATAATCCGCAGCGGGACGCACACTGTGCAAAGCGGGACCTTGGTGCAGCTTCACGTAGTAGAACGCACCACTGCGCGTGATCTCCATATGGTAATTACCTGGAGCAATCAGCACGCGGCCCGGCACGACTTGATCGCCTTCTTGCGCTTCTTTCACTTCAAACGGAAACATATTGTTGAGATTTTCCGCGAAAGATTTCGTAAATCCTGGCGGCATGTGCTGAACAATCAAAGTCCCCGGAATATCCGCAGGCATTCCGCTTAAAAACACTTTCAGCGCTTCCGTTCCTCCTGTGGAAGAAGCCACAGCCAGCAATTGGTGAGTGGTACGCGCGAGGGACGTAGGAGCCACTTTTTGCACCGGAGTTCCCGGAGCCACCATTTTTTTAATAGGATTGATGCGCGCTTTAGCGACGGCCCGCACTTTTTCCAGGATCGACTGAGACAGAGATTCCAAGCTTTGACTGACGTCAATGGAGGGCTTTTCCATGATTTCAATGGCGCCCGCTTCCAAAGCGCGCAGGTAAGTTTCCGATCCTGTTTTCGCCAAGCTCGAAAAAATAATCGTGCGCGTGGGAAAATGCTGCATCACCTTTTCCAAGAAACTGATGCCGTCCATGCGCGGCATCTCCACATCCAACGTCATCACGTCGGGTTTCAAGGTCACGAGCTTATCGCGCGCGATATAAGGATCGGACGCGGTCCCGACGACCTCGATATCCGCCGCGGAGCTAAAAATTTTCTCCAACAGCTTACGAATCACCGCTGAGTCATCCACAATCAGAACACGAATTCTTTGTGCCATAAAGGCCCCTTATTCAGGTTAAATTTTCTGGTAAACCGCGCGTGACAGCGGTTTCAACCCTGGATGCTTTACGTTGCCGGATTCCGAATGGCCCAAAATCAAATAAGCTCCTGGAGCGAGACACGATACCAGATTGTCGATCACTTTTTTTGTTGTCGCCTCATCAAAATAAATCAAAACGTTGCGGCAGAAGATGACATGAAACTTATGCTGAAACTCATACTTCGGATTCATGAGATTGAAAGGGGCAAAACGGATCATGCCGTGAATTTGATCCCGGGCACGCCACACTTCTTCGTCATGGATTTTCGCTTTTTCGAAGTATTTCAATCTTTGCGCCGAAGGAAGGCCTTGCATTTCACGCTCTTCGTAAACACCGGCCGAGGCTTTTTTCAAAACCTGCATGTCGATGTCTGTCGCCAAAATACGCGCTTTGCTGTATTGGTCACCCAAAGCTTCACACGCGGTCATGGCAATCGTATAAGGCTCTTGCCCGGTGCTGGCTGCCGCACACCACATACGGATGTCATTTCCGAATTTAGAAATCAAGCTTGGCAAAACAGAGGCGAGAAAATCAAAATGATTCGACTCGCGGTAGAACGACGTCATATTCGTCGTCAGCGCGGAAATAAATTCAGAAATAATTTCCGGGCCGCCGCCTTCGAGCATTTTCCAATAGTCTTCGTAACTGCGCAGCGAATGACGCCGCAAGAGCTTAACGATGCGGTTACGGATCAACGCGTGATTTTTGGGAGTTAACGGCAGATCCACGCCGGCGAGGTCGTACATGCGCTCGGCAAATTTCATAAACATTTTGTCGGAAAGCTTGATATCCTCGAAATCGTTCAAAGCGCTGGCGATATCATTCTTTTTGAGTGCCGTCATGCTGCCACCTCGTGGCCTTTCATCACATTATTTACAAGGGCTCCCGGCTCCAAAATCAGAACCGTGCGTCCGTCACCCAAGATGGCGGCTCCCGCCACTTCCGGGATATCATGTCCCGTGGTGATCGGCTTAACCACAACCTGCGCTTGTCCCAAAACATCGTCCACGGGGAAGGCCATCTGTCCGGTCATCGATTCGATAATGACCAGCATGGTCTCCTCGCGACGAGCGCTGAGGGAGTTTTCTTTTTTTGCCATCAACTGCTGATCCTTTTTGTTCAAAGTCCAGTTGATCGTGCCCAAAGTTCTAGAGACATCAATCACCGGTAAAAGATGACCACGAATGCTTGCAACTTTGCCAGCGCCGGAAATATGCGTGTAATCCTTAGGCTGAACACGCACGATTTCACGAATGGAATGAATCGGCAGAATGTAGCGTGCGCCATCCAAAGCCACGATGATACCGTCGGTGATCGCCGTACTCAAAGGAATCGTCAGACGGAATGTCGTCCCTTGGCCCGCCTTGGAAAAGATATTGATCTTCCCGTTGATTTTATCCAGATTGGATTTCACCACATCCAAGCCCACACCACGTCCGGAAAGATCGGAGATCTTATCTGCGGTGGAAAAGCCCGGTTGGAAAATATATTGGAAAACACTTTCATCCGGAATAGTTGTAGGGTCCACGCCGGCGGGAACAAATCCGCGCTCGATGGCTTTAGCCAACACCTTTTCACGGTTGATACCGCCACCGTCGTCAGTGATTTCAATAATTACGTTACCGCCGGATTGTTTCGCAGAAACAACCACTTTCGCCGTAACTGGTTTACCGCGCTCCAAACGCACTTCGCGTTTTTCCACGCCGTGGTCCATAGAGTTACGCACCAAATGCACGAGAGGGTCACCCAACAATTCAAAAACCGTTCTTTCGACTTCGGTTTCCTCACCAACAAGTTGCAAATCCACAGGTTTATCCAGACTCAAAGACACGTCACGAACGATGCGCTGGATTTTAATAAACATAGACTTTAACGGCGTCATACGGATGCTCAGGGTTTTTTCATAGAGCTCACGCACAGCCTTATCCAGCTGATCGACGATGGCTTCCAGACGCAGGTTTTCACCACTGCGCACGGTTTCGTCATGCACCAGTTGGTTTTTCAAAACAACAAGCTCACCGACCGCATCCAAGACCGAGTCGACACGACCAGTATCGACTTTAATGACACCTGTCTGCTTCGCAGGTTTATTACCACCATTGCCACCGTTGGAAGCTTCAGGTGCAGGTGCCGCTTTCGCCGCAGGTTTTGTTTCTTTAGATTGTTTTGCCGGAGCCTCCACCTGGGGTTCAGCCTCTTTCACCACCGCCAAAGCCGGCGCCGAAGCCGGTGCCGGTGCCGCGGATTTTTCACGCGCTTCTTTGGCATGGAACTCCGCCTGATCTTCCGGGGACAGCTGCGCTAAAAGTTCAGCCAGCAATTCATGATTGGTCACATCTTCTTGCGGCTCCGGGTTTTCCGCTGCGGGAGCAGCGGCGAAGAAATCATCCGGGGCTGCTTCCTTGGATTCTTCCTCTTTATGGTGACGTGTGCCGCGGGTGCCACCGGAAAGTTCCTGGGTTAAGCCCACCAGCTGATCACGCAACGCCGTCGTATCCCAGGGACTGTTATTTCCCTGTTGCAAAGAGCTGATGCGATTTTTTAGTTCGTCACCGGATTGTAAGAGCAATGAAATGGCGTTGGAATTCACCAGTTCAGGACGGGAGCGTAAAAGATCCAGGAGATCTTCCATGACGTGTGCGAATTTTGAAAGATCGGTGAGACCGACAGCGGCAGCACCTCCCTTGACCGAATGAGCGACACGAAAAATATCTGTGAGGTCCTTTGACGGATCCACACTGTTTTCCAGTCTCATCATGTATTCTTCATATTGTTCCAGCATGAACGCAGATTCATTCAAAAAGTCCATCTGCAGTTCTTCAAAGAAAGCGTTATCACTGCTCATTTCAGCTCCACATCAAGTGCAAAAATCCACAGAGATTATCGGATGATAAGGAGTCTTACTTATTAAACCGTTGGTCCAGATTGAGACTCCAAGACCTCGCCATCACTGGGTCCGTCCCAAACCTAAACGTCCACATTGCGAAAGAATTATTTTTCCTAAACCGGGGGATTTCTCTCAAGTCCTAAGGACTTTTTCTCGAAGAGTCTGGGGTAAGTCTCTCGACTTTTGAAAGGCAGTTTATGAGCGATGTATCTTTGAAAGCAAAACCAGGCCAGTATCTGACGTTTCAATTGATGTCCGAGCAATACGGCGTTGCTATTGAAACAGTTCGTGAAATCAACCAATTCGGTGAAATCACTCCCGTTCCCCGCACTCCTGACTACGTAAAAGGTGTCATGAATCTGCGCGGTAAAATTATTCCGGTTGTGAATTTGCGCATTAAATTCGGCATGCAACCACAAGACACCACCCGCGACACTTGCATCATCGTGATCGACACTGAAATCGGTCAGGTGGGCATGATCGTTGACTCCGTGAAAGAGGTTGTTGATCTTGAAGAGGCGCAAATTGAGCCACCCCCAGTGTTGGGTAACGAGCGCGCGATGTCTTTCGTGCGCGGCATGGGTAAAGTCGACAATAAGGTCGTGATCCTTGTTGATATCGTCTCTGCTTTCTCTGCGGAGCAAATGGGCCAAATGGCGCACTTCTCTCATCCGGCAGAGAACAAAGCCGCTTAATTGCCTTCTAAAAGCTTAAAAAAGAAAACCCATGAAGACTGCTTCATGGGTTTTTTCTTTTTGCATTGACGGTGGGCTACTTGGTTCCACCTTTTGACTCTGAGGGCTGCTCCCGCTGGACGCCGTAAAACTCGTCTTGAGCACGCTCCGTTTCGCGCACTTCTTCTTCGGTAATACATTGCTTTAGATTCTTAACCACAGCCGAATTCTGAGCTTTAAAGGCCTTCATATCGGCTGATTGATAGGGGTCGGCAATGATATAGCCTGTTTTCTCTTGGCAGTTAGAACCCGCGCAATCGCGCCATTTAGCGCCGTAGATAACCCGTCCATCCTTTGTCATTCCTGGGAACGAGTCCGCACTCAGCTCTTTGCTGATATCACTGATGAAAAAGATCTTTTTGAGGTCACGGTCGTAATAATGAATCCCATTCACAGGACGGCTGCCTTGATAGCTGCTCGAAAAAAATACCAGAGGCGCTTTTCCGCCTTCACGCTGTGGAAAACCGAAAATCACCTTTGACGCCGGTACATTGAGATTTTCCACCATCTGACAGTCTTCATTGTTGGCGCCGAACTTGTAAATGCGAATGGAAGGCTGTGATCCTTTTGGATTCTGTGGCATCGCCGCGAATTCCTCTCCGCCGGGCGCCACCATCGGCAACGAATAAATCGATCCTTCACTGGACCGCAAGTTGCGGCACATGCGGAAAGCGCCCTCTTCTTTGACAACCTTGTATTTCCCGCTTCCGTCCTGCTTCACAGTGAGGATTTTATTGAAAAGTTCACCGACACCTTGATCGCCGTTATTGGAATGCTGATTCGGCCACGACAAAGAGCGGATTTTTATTTCACCGTTGCTGCTTTTCATCTCTGCCGCCGTGGTGTAAAAACCCGTCACTCCACCACGGAATTGCTTTTTTGCATCTTTACCGTCGCGAAGCAAATCGCTCACCTTGTAGTGAGAACCGTCCAGATCCACCAGAAAGCGCCAAGAACCCTGCACCGGAAAGGCTTCGTTATTGAAATCTGTTTCATGCGCCACCGCCGTTTTCTGCCCGTTTTCACTCTTACGCAGCTCCATCAATGTCACGGAACTCAAGTGATCTCCGGAAAATGAGCGCAAAACATAACGGCCATCCGGGCTGATGCGCGCATAGTTTCCCAAGGTGACATAGCCGTCTCTGTTGGGTCGCGCCGCTTTGCCTTCGAAGGGAACGTATTCATACGGCGGTATGCACTTCGCAAAACTTATCTCTGATAAAACAAGAATAGATCCAACAATCAGTTTTTTCATTGCAACTCTCTCAGCCATTCCGTCAGCGCTTGGTCAAAACCTTCTGAAGTCATAACGCCGACAATCCGGCGCTCATGAATTTTCCCATTGGCAAAAACAAAAACCGTCGGAAAATGCAAAGTCGCGTTTCGCATATAAAGGTCCACGGAAGCAAGCTTTCGCCCCGTGAAATCCACGCCCACTTTTTGCGAAGCCGCCGCCGCGCTGGCCATAGAAGCTTGGTGATCTAACAGGGGAATAAATTCAAGACCCCGCTTTTTTGCGACATCACGGAAGCGACGAAACTCCGTCACGGAGTAAGTCATATTCGGTGACCAAATATAGAAAACACCTTTTTTGCCGCTTTTAAGAATGTCGTGAAGATTTTCATCCGTGAATGGCTCGGCCTGACCTTCTTTTTGGAACAAAGCCAGCGCCGGAAGGTTTTTCGTGCGTGGTTGGCATGCGATATTCCAGGAATGCTCCACCGTTTTCTGGCTGGACAAAGACACTACAAGCGGTGTTTTTTTCGCCGAAAGACGCAGCTCATGCCATTCCCCGGTGCGCGCGGAAGCGCGAAACACTTTTGTTTCTGAATTCGCATCCACAACCCGTTGCCAGGCAGGACTGTCTTTGAAAATCTTGCTTAAGAAACGATTTAATTGCGGTTTGCAGGAAAACGGCGGCGCCTCGGAAGGTATGAACTCTTTGGCGACCGCATTTTGACTTATGAAAAATAGAACAGGAAGAAACCACTTCAAGCTCATCGTTAAACCATCCTTTGCAATAAAGCATAAACGGGATGAGCTTGATGGGGGAAATTAAATCTTACCAGGCTCCGCTTTTTTCGAAGAAGGCCTGAGACGCCTCGACGATGGCCGAAGCATCCACTTTGTGCTTACGGTACAAATCCAAAGCCGTGTAAGCGCTCTGACCGAATTCACCATGCACACCCAAGGACTTCACTTTGAAAGTCGCATCGGCTTGCAACAAAGCGTGGCACAGAATCTGTCCGAATCCGCCCACAAGCTGGTGATCTTCCACCGTGACAAGACGGCCTTGAGTTTTCTCCAAAGCACCTTTCAAAGTCGCGGTATCGACATGGTTCACGCAAGCGCAGTTCACAACCACAGCGCTCATACCTTTGGTCTCCAAGGCCTTCGCGGCTTGTAACGCTTGCGGCACCAAAGATCCTGTCGTCGCAATGGTCACAGCTTTAGAGCTGTCTTTGACATTATCAAAAAGAATTTGCGCCTTTTTCAAATCATACGCCGCCGGAGTGACGTAAGATTTCGGGAAGTTTTCACGACCCAAGAAGAACACGGAAGAATTTGGAATGCGACCCTCTTTACGAGCCTTCGCAAAATTCTCAATAGCGGCATAAACCAATGTGTCCGCTTCTTCACTGCAAGAAAGTGAGTACACATCCACATGCGGAATGGAAGACACCATCGCAAAATAACTCAGCGCCTGGTGAGACGCTCCATCGGCCGCATCCTGGAAACCGGTGTGTGAGAAAATCGCGATGATCGGTGCTTCTGACAAAGCACCCATGGTCAAAGGCAAAGCCCCTTTGGTCACACCAAATTGCGCAAAGGTATCGACAACCGGGATATAGCCCAGCTTCGACAAACCTGCCGCCGTTGAAACCATGTTGCTTTCGGCAATACCTACATCAAAAGAATCTTGCGGGAATTCTTTGCGGAAACCGGCCACGCCTGTCGAGCCGGGAAGATCGGAAGTCACACTCAAGATCGGCAGTCCGGCTTTGCGCGCGCGGATCATTGCCGCAGAAACGCCGTTTTGAATCTTCTCACCGCTGTCTTTCACCGCAGAGGCTTTGATTTCAGCTTCCCACTTAAGAAGCTCTTCAATCCATTCACCGTAAACTCCAGGCAGCGCTTCGCCACCATAAATTTCACTTAAGAACGCGGGCAGCTCCGTCGGGCTTTTCAGAGGGAAACCGTGACCACCTGATGCGGATTCCGCGGTTTTCTTCGTGCCGATTCCTTTGATGGTTTTAGCATGAATCACCACAGGCATTTTTGGATTGGCGCGAGCTTGTTCGATCGCCGCGGCGATCGTGTCGTAACACTTCTGAAGATTATTCCCCTCGGCAAGTGTAATCACATTCCAACCTAAATCCTTCAAGGAACTGAAAGTCGGTGTCATGGAGAAAGACTCCACATCAATACGTCCGGAAAGTTTCGTATTGTTATCACTGATAATCAAAACATACGGACCCATTTTTCCGGTTTGTGCAAGACCCGGAATAGCGGCAAAAGCTTCCTTCGCTTCGCCCTCCATGCAGGCGCCATCGGAAATCGCGGTGACAGTTACGCGATTGCTGCCAGAGATGGCTTCCCCCATCGCCAAACCTTGAGTTTGCGGGAACGCCGAACCCAAAGGACCGTTGGAAACGAAAACCCCTTCCGGGAAACAGTGAACTTCACCGTGACCGGTGAGGCCACTTTCGATGGAGCGGAATTTTTTCAGACTCTCCAGAGTCAATCCCGCCATCTGATAATTGGCTTTTAAAGCATAGAGCCCATTCTCGCAGTGGCCGGCATCATTAACGAGGTGAAACAAATCGTACCATTGTTTTTTCTCGCGCGCGGCTACATCGAAAACATAACCGTGCAGTGCGGACATCAATTCCGCAAAGGCCGCGGGACCGCCGTAGTGCGAAGCCGCTCCGCCGAGCACAGCGTTCATGTCCATCAAAGAAACCAAAGCACGCGTGGAGCGCGGATCAGCGACAGCAATTTGTCGTCCGTCTTTGGTTTTGACATAAGTTTTAAATTGAGGTTCCTGAGTAGGATTCCCCGCGAGTTTTGTTTTGATTTGAATGGGTTCTGTCATAGGATAAAGTTTTACTCTGGAAAGACCCTGCGGGTAAAGGGAACTGGACCGCTTACCGGGAGCGTTAAATGGAAAAACTGTATTCCCATAACATTCGCGATATCCTCAAAGTGGAATTGCATCGCCACCTCGACTGCTCAGTGCGTTGGAGTACGCTTATTGAGCTGGCTCCACAGGTGGGAATTCCTTTACCCAAGACCTCTCAGGGACAAAAAGAGCAATTCTTGATTACCAGTCCCATGCGCGACCTGGGTTCAGTTTTAAACAAGTTTCTTAACGCCCAAAAAGTTCTCGCCAGCGAGGAGATCCTGACCCGCATCGCCTTTGAAGCCTGCGAGGACGCGTATAACGACGGCGTGCGCCTGCTCGAGTTCCGTTACGCCCCGACCTTTATCGCTGATGGACACAAGAATCTTACTTTCGAAAAAATCCACAGATCACTCAACAAGGGCATTGAACTTGCCAAAAAAAGATACCCAATGGCCGTGGGACTGATTTGTATCGTACAAAGAATCAAACCTCTCGAAGAAGCAGCGCAAGTGGTGGATTTCGCGATTGATCATAAAGGCAGTTTTATTGCTCTTGATCTCGCCGATAACGAAGAAGGCTTTGATCCGAAAGCTTTTGCGCCTCTTTTTCAAAAGGCGAAAAAAGCGGGCTTGCATATCACCGTGCACTCTGGAGAATCTCCGGGACCGACGGCCGCACAATGGGTGAAAGACAGCATTGAAATTCTGGGCGCAGAACGTATCGGTCACGGCATTCAAATTATCAAAGACACGGAGGTGCTCAATTACGTGCGTGACCGTCGCATTCCTTTAGAAGTCTGCCCGATCAGCAATTACCTCACGCAAAGTTTCGCCACCTACGAAGAGCATCCGATCCGCGCCTTGATGAACGCCGGTGTTGCCGTTACTATCAACAGCGACGATCCCGGAGTTTTCGCTACGACTCTGAGCGATGATTATGAAGTTCTTCATCGTGTGCACGGTTTTACGCGCGCGGATTTCCAGCGCTGCAATCAAACCGCTTTTGATGCGAGCTTCCTTCCCGAAGCTGAGAAAAACCGCTTTATGCCGGAATTCTTTGGTTAGCGCGTGCTGGAATCGCCACTGCTTTCAAGGTCGTCATTAGGACCCCCCTTGGGTTTGTGCTTTTTGGGTTTAGCATAGCGTTCCTCATCATCATGAAGCTTATCGCCACCGCGCTTGGAAGTGCGGACAGTTTTGCCTTTTCGCGGATGTTCGGGTTTTTGCGGTTGGTAGGAACTTTCTTTGGAAGAAGACGGTGGCTCAGCAAACGCTTGCAACGTATAGAATGAAAACAGCGCTAAAGCGAAATACAAAATCTTCATAATTCCTCCCGTGCAAAGAGATCATGGAGAAAATCTTTAAGCCACGCACCTTACAAAAAGAAAATGCTCGGAAGCTAAACTCCATTCAGTTGTAATTTGAGCCTATCCGCCGCTTCGACTAGAACTTTGCCTCGGAGGCCGCCGTGGCGATTCTCGAACAACTTCTTGCCCCCGTGACGCTCACGGATTTTTCGCAAAATTATTTTCGAAAAAACCCTTACGCCGTACCCAGCAAAGCGCATTTCCTGAAAAATTTTGTCTCGTGGTATTTGATTGAAGAAATTCTTGCGACCGGACACAACGACTGCTGGCTGCCCTTTCAAGGCAAGCTTCCGCAAGATCCAAATCTTGCGCAGGGAACACTGAATTGGGACCAGGCGCGCACCGGTTTTTCACAAGGTCGCACTGTATTGATTCGTCACTCGGAAAAAGCACACCCCGTGCTCGCGGCCGTGGCCCGGGATTTTTTCAACGTCTGGGGATTTCCCGTGGATGCCTTTTTCAATCAAGAGGAAAAACGCACTGAATGGCGCTGCTGGCTTAAAGAAGGAGACTGGTTGTACATTCCCGCCGGCTACTGGCATAAAGCGCAAGCCGTGACCGAATCTTGGCACATGTCCGTGGGAGTGATGTCATCCTGAACGGCGTTTGCGCCCTTCGTGATAGAACAGGCGTCTGCTTTCGCGCTCTTCGTTTTCCTCCACCGCAATCGTGCCATTTTTCATCATGATTTTTCCTCCGGAAATAACCGTGGTAAGGGCAAAATCTTTTTTATCCACAATCAAAAGATCGGCATCTTTATTGCGCGCAAGGTTTCCTTTGGAACTCAGTTTGAGTGTTTTGGCCGTGTTGGAAGTCACAAGCGGCAGAATCTCGTTAAACGAAAACTTATACTTCGTCACACACTCGCAGATCTGCAAGAACAGCGCATCGGGACTGTTTTTCGCCGTATCCGTGGAAACGGTTACGCGCTCCAGGGTTCCGCCGCTATTTAAAAACAATAACAGTTTTTTCCCGAGATCTTCATCGGTGGTATCAAAATCCACAACACCACCTTTTTTGTGAAAACGAGCCGCATCTTTCACCAACCGTTCCGAGCGGTTGACGTGCGTAGGATATAAATTCTCAATCCCGATGGCATAATCGTCCATCAACTGGAACAAAGGTTTCAGCATGTCGTCTTCATCGCCAACATGAAAATGCGTAATACCGGCCTTATGAGAAAGCTGGCCGGCCACATAGGTGTCACTCACAATACGAGCGAGGTGCTGCAAATCCGGATCGCTCGAGCGTTCGTCGAAAATCGCCACTTCCCCCGTACCGATAATCTCCTGGATAAAAAGCAGATATGTGCGAATGTCATGAGTGAGAGTTCGCGGAGGAACCTCATAACCTCCGGTATAACAGTACGCCGTAAGACCCTGTTCGCGCAGAGCTTTGATCTGCGCCACAAGATTTGCCATGGTTTTCGTGATCGTGTCTGATCCCAGACAGCCGACGACCGTGGTGACGCCAGCGCGCACAAGCTCCCGCAATGTCACCGACGGTGTTTGTGAAGAGAAGCCGCTTTCTCCGCTGCCTCCGATTAAGTGCTCGTGCGGGTCGATCAACCCGGGAAGGACCCAGCAGTCCTTGGCGTTTATGCGCAAGAAAGACGGGTCCAGCTTTTCCACTGCCTGCAGATCGACTTCACCGATAGAGTGTATCTTGCCAAAGCTGAGCAGCAGGGTTTGAACGCCCTGAAGTTCCGGAGCCAGAATATCGCCGTTCTCAATAACTATCATACCTTCACTTTCGCTGAGGATGGGAACCTAGGGGATTGTTTTCCGGCTCTCGTGTAAAAAGACAGACACAGGATGTCGTGTAAGTCTTGTTGCGCTGTTGTTGACATCCAAGCGCAGGGCCTGCTTATCTGGAACCATGGAAAACAAATATCAATCCGGTTTCGGAAATCATTTTTCTTCCGAAGCGCGCCCTGGCGCTCTTCCTTCTGATCAAAACTCCCCTCAGCGGGCTCCGCTGGGTCTCTATGCTGAACAACTCAGCGGTTCCGCATTCACAGCCCCGCGCGCGCATAATTTATTTACATGGCTGTATCGCATTCGTCCGTCGGTCATGCATAAGTCCTTCAAGCATCTGCCGGAACTGACGCAAAAAACTTTCTTTAAGCCCCGCCATATCAATCCCAATCAAATGCGCTGGAATCCGATGCCGGTCTTGAGCGGGAATTTCTTGGAAGGCCTGCGCACCGTGTGTGGTAATGGCTCCAGCCATGAGCAAAAAGGAATTCACATTCATCTTTATTCTTTCAATCAGCCGATGGGCTCTCGCTACATGATGAATGCTGACGGCGATTTCGTTTTTGTTCCACAAGCCGGTTCCATCCAAGTAAAAACAGAACTCGGAATTCTTGAAGCGGAGCCCGGTGAAATCGTAATGGTTCCGCGCGGAATGAAATTCCAAGTCAATCCGCTTGGCAGTGCTGCGTGCTCGGGTTATGTCGGCGAAAACTTCGGTCATCCGTTCCATCTGCCGGAGCTGGGACCTTTGGGTGCAAACTCCTTGGCGCACCGTCGTCACTTTTTAACGCCGGTCGCGGCCTTCGAAGACAAAGAAGGTTCTTTTGAACTGGTCGGAAAATTCAACGGCGAACTGTGGGCTGCGGAAATGGATCATTCTCCTCTGGATATTGTTGCATGGCACGGAAACTACGTTCCCTTCAAGTATGATCTGCGCAAATTCAACACCGTCAACACCGTGAGCTTTGACCATCCAGATCCTTCTATTTTCACCGTTCTGACTTCCGGCAGTGATACACCTGGCACAGCCAACGTGGACTTTGTGATTTTCCCGCCACGCTGGATGGTGGCAGAGCACACGTTCCGTCCGCCCTATTTCCATCGCAACTGCATGAGCGAATACATGGGCCTTATCTACGGCGAATATGATGCGAAAACCGCTGGCGGCTTTGTACCTGGTGGCGGCAGTTTGCACAATTTCTTCTCAGCGCACGGCCCGGACACAGAGACGTTTGAAAAAGCCAGTAACATGGAGTTGAATCCAGCTAAAATTCAAAACACCATGGCCTTTATGTTTGAATCACGCACACCTTATATGGTGACAGATTTCGCGCTTCAAAAAGGTTTTATCCAGGACGACTATCAAAACTGCTGGCAAGGTTTCAAAAAGCATTTCAAAAGCTGATATTCCTCGCGCGCTTGTCACTCGCCAAGCGCGCGCTTTTTTTCAAGATCATCAAAAAAATATTTGCGATACTGAGGCTCTATGAAAATCAAAGAGTCTTTTCGTCGCATTGCCAGCAAAGAGTTCATGGAAAAACTGGGTCGGGATAATATTCTCGATATGGCGGCTTCCCTTTCGTACTACACCGCTTTATCACTAGCTCCCTTGCTGATTTTATTGATCACATCGGTTTCTTTTCTTGGCGAAAACTTTAAAGACAAGCTTGTCACCGAAGTTCAAGATCTCGTCGGCACTAAAGCCAGCGGTGCTATTCAAGCCATCACGGCGAATGCTTCGCAAACACCGGATCTGCGCAACTGGGCCGGTATTGCCGGGATCGTGACACTTTTATTTTCTTCCGGCGCAATTTTTGGACAGCTGCGCAGCTCACTCAATATTATTTTTGAAGTGGACCCTAAGGACAACGACGGTGGTGAAGGCATTGTCGGCTCTTCGATGGATTTTCTAAAGCGTAAGATCTTCAGCATGGGAATGGTTCTGACGTTCGTTTTTATTTCGCTGGTTTCGCTCGTGGTTTCCTCAGCTATTTCAATGATTGTCACCGGGACGACGGCTTTGATCCTACAAGGCATCAATCTTGCCGTTTCATTGCTTATTTTCACGTTTCTTTTCGGCGCGATTTATTTTTTTCTGCCGCAAAAACGCATTCCGGCTTCAATTGCTTTCATTGCCGGATTCGTCACCGCGATCTTGTTCAATCTTGGCAAGTCACTCATCGGCCTTTACATCGGTCAAAGTGCCGTCGCCTCGATGTGGGGAGCCGCTGGCTCTTTGATCGTCTTACTGATGTGGGTTTACTTTTCTTCCATCATTATTTTCATCAGTGCTGAGATCGCTAATGAATTTAAAAAGGTGTCTTATGGCTGAGGTTACTCAAGGAATCATTCTTGATATTGATGGCACCCTCATCGACAGCAACGACGCTCACGCCCGCGCTTGGCTGCAAGCGTTGCGGGAAAACGGCATCACCATCGATTACAAAACGGTGCGTGATAAAATCGGCATGGGGGGAGACAAGCTTTTGCCGGACGTGGCGCACATCTCGGTGGATTCCCCTCTAGGAAAAAAGATCGATCAGCGCAAAAACGAAATCTTTCGCAAAGACTATTTCCCGCACTTGCGTCCGTTTCCTTATGCGCAACAATTGATCGAGCGCCTGCACGCTTCAGGATTAAAGCTGGTCGTGGCGTCATCTTCGTCCCGAGAAGATCTCGACGCTCTTTTGCGCAAGATCGGCATTGCGGATTTGATTTTTGCTTCCACCAGCGCCTCGGATGCGGAGGAATCTAAGCCCGCACCGGACATCGTCGAAGCCGCGCTTCACAAGGCAGAACTGCGCCCGCACGCGGCGATTATGATTGGCGATACGCCTTATGATATTTCCTCAGCCCATCAGGCCCATGTGCCGACCATTGCGCTCACTTGTGGCGGCTGGAGCCGTGACGAATTGCATGATGCCGAAGCGGTTTTCGCAAGTCCCAAGGAACTCTTTGAAAAAATCAAATCCTTCAGTCTTGAAGAGATCCCCGAAACGCTGTCCTCTTTTATCGGCCATTGAGCTTTGACAATTCCTTCCCCCTGGAGGACATTCGAGAGGTTGAACCACTCTTGGCCGAGGAGCTTTGCATGCATGAACTTTTTCCTGAGATAGAACCTTATAACAAAGGCACTCTGAAAGTTTCCGATATTCACACCCTGTACTGGGAAGAATGCGGAAATCCGCAAGGACAACCTGTGATCTTTTTGCACGGCGGGCCCGGTGGAGGTATTGCCACAGATCATCGCCGCTTTTTTGATCCCAACACTTATCGCATTATTCTTTTCGATCAGCGTGGAGCGGGACAATCCACACCTTCCGCGGAACTGCGCGAGAACACCACCTGGGATCTTGTTAATGACACTGAAAAAATCCGTGAAATGTTGAAAATCGACAAGTGGCTGGTCTTCGGCGGCAGCTGGGGATCCACCCTCGCCCTGACTTACGCGATCACTCATCCTGAGCGTGTGAAAGGCCTTGTTTTGCGCGGAATTTTTCTGTGCCGGCCTTCCGAAATCAAATGGTTCTACCAGGAAGGCGCTTCCCAGATTTTCCCGGATGTCTGGGACGAATATTTAAAACCAATCCCTGTGGAAGATCGTGGCGATATGGTGCGCGCTTATTATAAACACCTGACTTCCCAAGATGCGGAAGTGCGTTTGCGTGCAGCCAAAGCCTGGAGCAAGTGGGAGGCGGCAACATCGCGTCTCATCGTCGATCCTAAAGCCATTGATGAGTTTGATGATCCGGAATATGCGCTCGCCTTTGCCCGTATCGAGTGCCACTACTTTATCAACAATGCGTTTTTTGCCTCTGACAACTGGATTCTTGAAAACGTTCACCGCATCCGTCACATTCCCGCGGTGATCGTGCAAGGCCGTTACGATGTTGTGTGCCCGGCACGCTCGGCGTGGGATCTGCACAAGGCTTGGCCGGAAGCAAAAATTACAATCGTTCCCGATGCCGGCCACGCCGCTGCTGAACCGGGAACACGCTCAGCTCTTATTGAAGCTACAGAGAGCTTCAAACACCTGTAAGATTTTCACCCATAAGGAGCCTCGCACCTCCTTATGGGTGTCATAAATATTATCAACTTGTAAAGTGGTTCCAAATTGGGTTTATTGGCTTTCACGCATCACATGGGTTTGTGATGTTTAATCCGGGGGGATTAAGTGAAACTTAATAAATGGGTTCTAGCGGGGGTTGTTTCTACACTGGCTATCACAGCCTGCTCACCACAAAACAAAACTTCCAGCGAAATTCAGGCTAACGGTGAGGGGATCATCGGCGGTACGGAAGTTAAACCAGGTGATAAAATCCAACAAAGCATCGTTGCTGTTTACGACGCTTACGAAGGCCAGCTCTGCACCGGCTCCCTTCTCCCGAACAATCTCGTTTTGACAGCTGCTCACTGTGTGGGCCAATTCGAAGATCAAATGTACGTTTTCTTCGACACGGAACTTTCCGCGAAGTCTGAACGCCGCCAAGTCGACAAACTTGAAATCTCTCCTTACTGGGAAACACGCCGCCTGCAAAAGCGTGACACCGGCGATATCGCTTTGTTGCACTTCACAGGCACAGTTCCCGCAGGTTACAAACCAGCGACTTTCTTGAGCGCGACAAATAAAAAACTGCTCAAAAAAGGTGCGACCGTGGTCCTTGCAGGCTACGGTATCACTGATGGCGTTACCGGAGACGGCGCAGGCACCTTGCGCATGACCACAGTTAAAATCGAAGATCCGCAATTCAGCACTTCTGAAATCAAGCTGAACCAAACTCAAGGCACGGGCGCTTGCCACGGCGATTCCGGTGGTCCCGCTTACATCCAAGTGAACGGCCAATACTACCTCTGGGGTGTTACAAGCCGCGGAGTGGATGATGAGAAAAACGATTGCACTCAGTACTCCGCTTACACCAGCGCTCTGTTCTACAAGACCTGGTTGAACCGTATGGCTAATAAGCTCACAACGTCGCTGACCAGTCCGCAAATCACGGCGCAGGCGTCTCCGTAAAAGCATTGCCAAAATTTTCAAAACCCAGAAGGGCTGCTACAAAAATAGCGGCCCTTTTGTTATTGAAAAATGGCACAAGTTTTTTGGGGATTTATGAAAACGAAGTTGTACGTCAGCTCTTGGATCGTTTTTGCGCTCACGGCCTGCGGGGGATATTATCAAGGAAACCTGGTTCCGGAAACGGACAGCGCTATTGTCGGTGGTAAAGAGACCACTTTGGGTAATCCGGCGGCTAAATACGTCGTTCTGATCTACGACAACTCCACAAAAAATTACTGCACAGGTCTTTTGATCAAAAAGAATCTGATCCTCACCGCCGCTCATTGCGCCAGCAAAGATGCCAAAGACATGACCTTGGCCTTCGGCTTAAAGCCCATGTCGGGAGACTACGTCATGCGCCAGGCTGCAAAGACTCTAGTTCACGATCTTTACAAGAAAGGCGCAGCCACGGAGCGCAACGATCTGGCTTTGATTCTAATGAAAACAGATGCGCCTCCAGGCTACATGCCGGTGCTCTTACCGGACGAATCTTTTCCTTTGAAACAAGGCCTTACTTTCACGGCGGCAGGGTACGGCAGAACTTCGGGAAAGAAAGTTCCCAACAGCGATACACAAGGCTCCGGTTATTTGCGCAATGTGGATCTGACCATTGACAGTTTTAACAGCACACAAACTCAGTTTTACGTCGATCAGAAGTTCAACAAAGGCATTTGCAACGGCGATTCTGGAGGCCCTGCTTTGATGCGCTATCAAGATAAAGACTACGCTGTCGGCGTGGCTTCGGCGATTTCATGGAGCGTGCCCGATGAAATCAATGAGAACGAAAAAAAGCAGTATGTGGATAACAAAGACGTGTGCGCGGAAAAATCCATTTACATGAACGTTCAGAAATTCCGTGCCTGGATTGATAAAGGTTCAAAGCAGCTGCTGAATTAAGTGACGGATCTTTTCGCCCAGTTCTTTGGGGCTGTCGAAAAGAATCCGGTGTGAAGAGGCCGGGATGATATCCCAGCGCAAACCCGGCACTTCCTGCTGCAAACGGCGGGACATTTCGACGTATTTCTCATCGCGCTCACCGACCAACCATAAAACCTTCGCGGTTTGTTTCTGCAAAAGATCCCGCATATTGCGCTGCTGGGCCAGCGACCACTGAGTTAGCGCCAGACTGAGCATTTCCCGAGAGTATTCTTTTTCAATGCGCAACGGTTCCGTTTCACCGCCACCGAAAACAGGTTGCGCGTTCCAATTGCGAATGACCGTGTCCCACGGAGCTTTTAAAAATTCTTCGGCCCAGAAAGAATCATTCATCCAACGCTGTCGGCGCTCTTCGGAAGTAGGCTCGAAAAATTCATGAACGTCGTTGAAACCCGGATTCGTGGACACCAGGACCACGCGATGCCAAAGGCCCGGCTTTCTTTGCAGGGCGTGCAAAGCCAGGCGGCCGCCAAGGGAATAACCGACAAGAATGTTTCTTTCTCCGGAACAGCCATGGATTTCCACCCAGCGGATAAAATTATCGGCCCAGCTTTCAAAGGAGTGCTGCGGCCCCAAGGAAGGCTCCTTAAAGTAATCAGGTGTGAATATGCGTAAGCCGTCGTGCTGGGGCAAATGTGCTTTGACCACGGCCCAATCCGACGGCCTGCCTAGAAATCCATGAAGAAAAAAGAGGTTCACTCTCTCCACAGAGATTCATACTCCTTGGTGAATTCTTGCGTCTGCTCCCAATGGGGGCGCAGCTCGATGATCTGTCTGTCGCTGAGATCCATGTTCACAGGAATATTATGCCACTCTTGATAAGACCAATTCCACATCTTTGCCCAGGATTCGAACGAAATCTGGTGTTTGTTTATGAATATCTCTTTTTTGAACATGCGCGAGAAGATTTGGCCCCCGCCATTGTTGATCACCACAATCCGCAGTTTGCGTGCATCGATCTGTGAAGTTGCCCAAAGTGACGATAAATCATACAGCGTTGTTAAATCCCCAACAAGACACCAGTTTTCAACGGAGGGATGAGCCCAGCCGAGGAAAGTGGAGATCTGTCCGTCAATGCCGTTAGCGCCGCGATTGGCGGCCACTCTGAGCGGGATGCAGTCATGCGAAGAGCATGAATCCCATTCACGGATCGGTAATGAGTTGCCAAGATAAATGGAAGCTCCGGCCATGCGCTGAGACAAAGAGTAAATCAGCCCCTGCTCGGACTCAGGATACTTGGCAAGAAGAGCGCGCACGGTTTCGGCGCGAGTGCGGTCTTCGATATTAAGCTTCACGTTTTCACGATGCGGATAAGAGAATTCAACCTGGCTTAACAAATCCAAAGAGTTCACGTGCTGCACTTCACGGCTGAGACCCGTGTAATGATTAAAGCTCACGGAAAACACCGGAATGTCTTTGTACTTATCCTCTAGATCGCGCCACACGCGCGCCGTGGGCACGCCACCGATACGCAAAATAGAATCACAAAGCTGTGATTTCAAAACACGGTGAAGCATCTGCTCACCGGAACGAATCTCGATGTCTTTGATATCCGGATGACCGCGCAAGCAGGAAATACCTTCGCAGTACACGGGGGCCTTGTATTGTTTTAAAAATTCCAGCACAGTGCCGTAGGCTTTTTCCGGCAGAATACCGACCAGCACCAAAGGCTTGCGGGTATTCAAGAAATTTTCCATCTCCTTGAGCGTTCCCAAAGGAAGCTGCCCGGGAAGTTTGGTTCTTTCCGAAACGCTGGAGTCAATCTTCGGAACAGGTCCGTCGATAAGCGGCTCTTCAAAGCACACATTCACGTGAATAGGTTTTTTCCACGAAAGAGATTTGAAGGATACGTGCGAATTTTCCGCATCGATATCCAAAGCGACTTCGTTGTAGTAAGAAAAGATACCCACTTGCTCAATAGTTTGGGGCGCACCGGTGCCGCGATAGTGTTTCGGACGATCGGCAGTGACCATGATCAAAGGCAACGAAGAGTACGTTCCTTCCACCGCCGCCGGGAGAAGCTCCGCCACTGCCGTTCCTGAAGTCGTCACAACAGCCACAGGACGGCGGGTGCTGGCGATACGGCCAAGAGCAAAAAAGCCCGCTGAGCGTTCTTCAAAAAAAGTATAGACCTTGAGGTTTTTGTTTTCCTCAAGGATATGCACCAGAGGACTGTTACGGGCGCCTGCGCACAATACAAACTCGCGCACACCGGTGTGCACAAGTTCCTGAATGACTTTTCCCGCCAATTCCATGTTTGTCATAAATCCAGCCCCAAAATCTTTCTTACCGACAGGCGTTTTTGATACAGCTCACGCCACTCTCGTTCCAACTCACTGGCCGCGACAATACCGCAGCCTGAACCGATCAACGAGGTTGTTTTATTCCACTGCAAATTTCGAATGGCGACAAGACACAGGGCCTCCTCCGGACCGAAGAACGCGAACGGTCCTCCGAATCCACGGCGGCCTTCCTGACCCGGCAATGCCTCCATCCACTTGTAACCCGCCTGCCGAGGCGCCACGCCTAAAGCCGGTGTGGGATGCAGTTCTTCAATGAGCTTATAAAAATCAGGTTTGCCATGACAGCGCATTTGAATGTCGGTTTTCAAATGGTACAAGGTGGGCAGCTCCACAATGAACGGCCCGTCCACCGTGGCATCTCCCCACGGCTGCAGAACACCCAAAATATCTTCGAGAACGTACATGTGCTCTTCCATTTCCTTGGGGTCTTGCAAGAGCGACTCACGCGAAGAAGCTTCGCTCTTGGGACAAGTGCCGGCCAAAGCCATGGTTTTCAGAGTGTTCTTTTCATAGTCGAAGAGAACTTCCGGAGTCGCTCCCAAAGTGCCTTCACCGTTTTGCCAGAAGCCGTAAACGTACAAAGTTTTAGGAGCATCACAAAGTTTCAGAATCATGCGCGCGCGCTCAGCCGCTGTCACCGTCTGCGGGGATCGCGCAAAGACAACAGGCACAGCTTTTTTGATTTCACCGCGGGCAATCCGACCTTGAATCACTTCGAGGTCTGTTTGAAAGTCTTCTTTGCGCGGCTCTTCCCAGGAAGCCTTCATTACGGGGGCCTCAGGAGCAGGGTTCTGAGCCAAGTAAGCCTCACAATGACGACGCAACTCCTCCGTACTCAGGCGGTGAGTTTGAGTGCCGATCCAGCCTGGCGTCGAAGCCAGATTATAGAAATCAGGGAAAAAGACTGTAATTTCACCATGATTGGCGGGGCTTGCCGGGGTAAAAGGCCCCTCAATGAGAATCCATTGGCCTTTATGGCGCAAGAGGGCCCCTGCCTCCAAAAAGTTTGTAATGCCTGAGAGCGTTATGCTATTCTGCCGTTCCACTAAAGAAGTCGTATTATGGAAACGCTAACTATGCAAACAACTCCCTCAACCCAAATCGTCAATGTTGGTGGGTTTGATATCGGGGGCCCGAATTTCACTGTCATCGCCGGCCCATGCTCGATCGAAAGTTACGAGCAGTTCATGGAGACAGCCAAGGGAGTGAAATCTTCCGGAGCTCATCTTCTTCGCGGCGGCATCTGGAAAATGCGCACGTCTTCCAAAGACTTCCAAGGCTTGGGCCCTTCTTCCTTCGACTTCATCAAAGCCGTTTGCAAAGAAACAAATATGAAACTTGTTTCTGAAGTCACCGACGCTCGTCAGATTGAAGAAATCTACGACGTGGTCGAGTGCTTCCAGGTCGGCTCTCGCAATATGCACAACTACTCTTTGCTGAAAGAACTCGGGAAACAAAAAAAGCCGGTTCTTTTAAAACGCGGATTCGCGGCACTCATCACCGAGTGGGTGAAAGCGGCGGAGTACGTCACTAACGGAGGCAATCCGAATGTGATTTTGTGTGAGCGTGGCATCCGCACTTTTGAAACATCCACACGCAACACTTTGGATCTGAATGCGGTGGCATTTGCGAAAAAGAACACATCCCTTCCTGTCATCGTCGATCCCTCTCATGCTGTGGGCATTCGTGCCTTGGTGCCGGATCTGGCTTACGCCGCCGCGGCGGTGGGCGCTGACGGTATCATCGTGGAAGTTCATCCGCGTCCGGCGGAGGCTCTCTCCGATGGCATGCAGGCGCTGACTTTGGATGATTTCAAAAACATGATGGTGAAACTCGATAAGATCCTGACAGCGATCGACAGACCTCTTCACAAGTAAGGCGGAAACTCCATGCAGGCCAAACACTCTCCCAATCCAGAGATCATTCGTTCCATGTTTTCCAAAGTGGCGGCGAATTACGACAAAGGGAACAATGTTCTGTCCATGGGCATTCACCATTTGTGGAGAAAAAAGCTGGTTAAATACAGCGGCGCTAAAAACGGCGACAAAGTTTTAGACTGCGCGACCGGCACCGGCGATTTGGCGATTGAATTCAAAAAAACTGTCGGCGCAGGCGAAGTGATTGGAACAGACTTCTGCGCGGAAATGCTTATCCCCGCCCCTGGCAAAGCCAAAGAGCGCGGCCTTGATATTAAGTTTGAACAAGCCGATGTGACCCAACTTCAATACGCAGACAACTCTTTTGATATTTCCAGCATTTCTTTCGGTATTCGCAACGTCGGCGATCCGGTGAAAGCTTTGCGTGAAATGGCCCGCGTGACCAAGCCTGGTGGCAAAGTCATGGTTTTGGAATTCGGCCAAGTGAACGTGCCTGTGTTCGGAGCTCTTTACAATTTCTATTCGCAAAACATTCTGCCTAAAATCGGCGGCCTGGTGACCGGGCAAAAAGAAGCTTACGAGTACTTGCAAAAGTCTTCTGCGGCTTTCCCTTGCCGTGAAGAATTCATCACCATGATGAAAGAAAGCGGCGCTTTTGCTCAGAGCGAGTACATCGCTTTGACCGGCGGCATTGCTTATATCTACAAAGGCACTGTGAAATAAGAATTTAATTTTGCGCGAGCATGCGGCGGAATTCGACTTTGGGTCCCGCGTGCGGAGCACTGCTGTCCTGACTTAAAAGATCATCGTAGGCGTTCATCACGTCCATCACTTCTGGTTTCGGAGGAGTTGGATCAGGAATGTATTTCCTTGTCGGGCATCCCCAAAACGCCATACCGAAACTCGCCAGCAAAAGAATTAATGCTACGATTTTCATGCTTTTATTTTCCTCCTTTCACAAGACCGGAGGAAGCTGTTTTCAAGCATGTGAGAAATTTTGAATTTACTCAGGATGAAGGGCCCTCTTTATGAAGGCCCTGCAATAAGAATCAAAGCTTTGGTCGTGAATACTTTAATAATGCCAAGGAAACTTAGAGAAATCTTTCGGACGCTTTTCCACGAAAGCATTGCGGCCCTCCACGGCTTCTTCCGTACCGTAAGCAAGACGTGTCGCCTCACCGGCAAAAAGCTGCTGGCCGACCAAACCGTCATCGATAAGATTGAATCCGTATTTCAGCATGCGCATCGCTGTTGGAGATTTGGAATTCATTTCGTACGCCCACTCCAATGCCACTTTCTCGAGATCCTTGTGTGGGATAACGGCGTTCACCATGCCCATATCAAACGCTTCTTGGGCGGAGTAATTGCGACCCAGGAAGAAAATCTCACGCGCGCGTTTTTGTCCCACCATGCGTGCTAAATACGCCGAACCGTAACCGCTATCAAAGCTTGCCACATCCGGATCGGTTTGTTTGAAGATCGCGTGTTCCTGGCTTGCCAGAGTCAGATCACAAACCACGTGCAAAGAATGCCCGCCGCCGACAGCCCAGCCCGGAACCACCGCCATCACAATCTTGGGCATAAAACGAATCAGGCGTTGAACCTCAAGAATGTGCAAACGCCCCAGACGAGCCAGATCCATTTTTCCAGCGGCTTCTTTTTCCTCATACTTATAGCCGTCTTTACCGCGAATGCGTTGGTCTCCGCCAGAACAGAAGGCCCAGCCGCCGTCTTTCGGTGAAGGTCCGTTACCGGTGATGATCACCACGCCGACGTCAGCCGTAATACGCGCGTGTTCCAGAGCCGTGTAAAGCTCATCCACGGTCTGTGGGCGAAATGCATTGCGAACTTCTGGACGATTGAAGGCGATGCGCACAGTGCCTTGGTCTTTGGCGCGATGATAGGTGATATCTTGAAATTTCACGCCAGGGATTTGAACTTCGGTCCACCATTCAGGATTAAAAATATCAGAAACCATAAGCACCTCTTAGATACGATCAGTCTTAGACCATAAGTAGTGATCTGCCAACACCAGCCATGTCATAGCTTCAAGCACGGGAATCGCGCGAGTCACGATAAAGGGATCATGACGGCCTTTCTTAGCCACATCAAGAATGGAGCTTGTCGGCTTAAAGGACACACGCAAAAGGATCGGCTCGCCGGTGGTAATACCGCCACGAATGCCACCGTAAACGCTTTGCGCGCCTTGATGAAATTCTGTTCCCTTCACCGAGCCCGCCTCAAAACCCAATCCCAATTCAAATCCGTTGGTCGCCCCGACACTGAGAAACGCCTGAGCCAGATCGGATTTGAGTTTATGAAATACAGGCTGGCCTAAAAAGGCCGGCGGATTTTCAATAAGAATTTCCGCCACACCTCCGTGGCTTTCCCCCTGCTCCTGAGCGTTTTTTAATAAAGCCGCCACTTCCTGATCCCGTGACGAAGGAAAACGCGCCTGGAAAGAATCCACATCCACGGAAGAAACATGCGCACGCTCTTCGGGAGTGAGAGAAATAGGTCCCACTTGCGAAGCGTAGCCAATCACTTTCGTCGGCGCGCTGACTTGTTTAAGCATCATTTGCGCAACGGCTCCGGCCATCACCCGCGACACTGTTTCACGGCCGGAAGAGCGTCCCCCACCGCGATGATCACTGTGGCCGAATTTCCGCTTCCACATATCATCGGCATGTCCTGCGCGCGGAGCTGCCTTAATTTGATTGTAGTCTTGAGAACGCGCATCTTGATTGCGCACGATCATCGCAATCGGAGTTCCCAATGTTTGGCCTTCGAAAACACCGCTTAAAATTTCCGGGGTATCTGTTTCTTGGCGGCCTGAAACTATTTGTCCCGAACCATGACCACCCGGACGACGACGTTCCAATTCTTTACGCAAAAGATTTTCATCAAAACGCACGCCCGCGGGGCATCCATCAACGACGACCCCCAAAGCGGTGCCGTGACTTTCACCAAAGCTGGTTATAACAAAACGCGAACCGAATTGATTGGCACTCACGGCGCCTCCTCACACTGTTTCCAAAAAAGCCGCTGCCCTTGCGCCTGAGCGACAAACATCACGACTCCTGATTGGTAATTCGCGCCGCATTTCTGCGCGTATTCCCGTCCCATGGAATCTTCCTTATAATTCAAATCAAACACCATGGCCGGAGCCCACTCCAGCGGCGGAAAAAGAGTTTCCGCTGTGCGCGGCGCCGCCCACACCACGATTTTAGGACGAAGTTGGATCGCATCTTCACTGCCGGGCCGAGGCTTCCCTGTGCGGGATGAAAAGTAACTTGCGTGCGGCAAAGTTTTTTGAATCATTTCAAGCGTGCCGCCACCACCCCAGACAAAAATCTCTTTTTGCAAAGGCGCGATCATGCCGGCTCCTTCCATGAGTTCGGTAAAACCTTGCTCATCAGTGGAGGTTCCCAGCCACACGCTTTTCTTTTCATCCCAGTAAAGAGTATTCACAGCCCGCAAGTGCGGATGATGGCACAGCTTTGCCGCGTTTTCCTTGTGCGGAGCCGTAACAGCGGCATGAGTAAGTCCCAGTTTTCTCAAAACAGGCAAAGCCTCATCCCACTCTTCACGCGCAATACGCACGGCAAATACCGGCATTTCTTTTTTATGGAAAAAATCGGAATGTTCCAAAGGAGTAAAACTGTGAGCCGCAGGATCGCCAAGAACGGCGGCGAAAGTCTGCGGCTGTTGCGGCGTCATCAGCCACGCCCATAATGGCGGTTGATCAGCGGCACTGCCGCCGTCTTCACGCCAGAAATTGATCAACTGTCGGCCTTTTAGCAACCGGCGGCACCATTCCCATTGACCGGTTTTCGAGCGCGGTAAAAAACTGCGCGCGGTGCTGTTCTTTTGCTGCCACTCAAAGCCCTGCAGAACTTGGGTAAAAGTGGAAACTTCAGGAGCGTGCTTTAAATGTCCTACTTTATCTGCGTAACGGGCCCACTCTTCGCTGTAATCGCCGTGCAATGAGAGAATTAATTTTTCGCGAGGAACTTGATTAAGAATTTCGTCGGGCGTTCCCAGCTCCCAGGCCCAATCAAACCAAGTCACTTGGTCATTGAGCGCGGAAACATTTTGCAGAATTTGCGCCGCCCCTTGCATGCGACGGAAAGAGAAAATGAATTTTTCCTGAGGCATATCGGCAAAGACACGCTGGATTTGCTCCATACTTAAAAGATCATCACGCACTTCAAAAAAATCAAGACCCCGGTTTTGGTAGCGCTCGACAAAAAGACGCCAGCGCTTTTCGGATTTCAAATGCTGCGGCAGAATCGTAAAGCCGCCGTGAACATCGTGAATTTCGTGGGTGAGAATCGCCTTTTCCGCAGCCAAAGCGTGATGACGGTTTTCAAATGAACCTTCGGCCATCAAGTACACTTCATCAGCGTGCTCACGGTAGCGTTCTTCCCGGATTTTGGCGCGCTTATGGAACTCTTCCAGTGGAGACAACTCAGGATTTAAACGCGGACGATCCAGGAAAATTCTGCCATCAAGATCCGTTCGGCGCTTCACCCATAAGACCCGCACAGAGTCAGGAACTACGGACAAATCAAAGCCCGCGCCTAGCACAATGTAGGTATCACGGTGGGATTTCTGCAGGCTTTCCAGAAAAAGCTGTCGCTCCAGTTCACGGAAATAATCTTCGCCGTGCTCTAAAAAAAGCTCGGGGATTGTTTTACCGATTTTCTTTTCGATTTCGGTATCAAGGTCGACAAAATCAGCCTGATCGCGCAAGTAAAGCTGCATGCGCTTCATCAGTTCTGTTTTGCCTGTGCCCCGATGGCCGACGACAGCCGTAATCATGGCTTGATTCCTATCATGTCCCAGAATTCCGGAAAACTTTTATTGATGGATTCCGGTTCCAGCACGGTGATTTGATGTCCCCGCAGCTTCATGAGCACCGCGGCCATGACCATGCGGTGATCCTTATCGGGATAAAATGTAATGCCGGAAACGGGCGGCAACGAGGGGTTTCCATGAATCACCATGCCATCCGGCAAAGCTTCATGTTTCACCCCGGTTAAGGTCAATAGCTCTGACACTTTGGCAATACGATTGGATTCCTTACCCACCAAGTGAGGCGCCCCATAAAGCCGTGAGGTCCCCGCGGCACTACTGCAAAGCACCGCTAGTACCGGAAAAAGATCCGGCGATTGCGCGAGATTCCAGTCCACCGCTTTCACTTGCGACTGACGCACAGTCAGACGCTCTTTTTCCAAAGAAAAATCCACACCCATGTTTTTAAAAATATCGAGAAAGACTTTGTCGGGTTGCGTGCTTTCGGCTGAGAAATTTTCTATCACAGCGGTCCCAGCAATAGCTCCCGCCGCAGCCATAGTGAAAGCGGAACTCATATCGATTTCCACGGTCCACTCTTTTTTACGCAAAGCCTGTCCGGCGGGAATGCGATACCCTTGCGCTGTTTTTTGCACCGTCATGCCAAGGCTTTGCAGCATATCGGTGGTAAGGCGAAAATAAGACTCAGAAAGTTTTTCGCCGTGAAGTTCAAATTCCAAATCAAAATCAAGAAGCCAGGAGTTTAAAGCCAAAGCGGAAGCGTATTGACTGGATTCAGCGGCATTCACTCGCAAAGCCGCCGACGGCTTCCACCCTTCTGAATGCAAGTGCCATTCGGTCGCAAGCACGTCCACGCGCACACCGAGCTGAGAAAGAAGATCCAAAAGACCTTGTTGTGGTCTTTGCAATAAGCGGGGCTTGGCTTGCAAAATGTGGCGCCCCTTCAAGCGTGCCGCACGCAGAGCCAGAAAGCGAAACGTCGTTCCGCCTTCACCGCAATTCACCGGCAAACCTTGACGGAGCTGCTCCAGCCCCGAGCGCATAAAGCGCACATCATCACATTCCGAAAAACCATGCAGGGTCAATTCAGGGAAATAGCTTTGCACAATCAAGGCGCGATTGAACACGGATTTAGAGCCCGGAATACGGCCTTGAAAGCGCCACTCAGCCATGCAGTTCTTCCTCTTTTTGCCGGCAGACTTCGATCAAAATTTCATCGACGTCGACTTCACGGATGATGCACTGGCCCGGTTTTTTTAGAAACACGAAACGCAAAGTGGAAGATTTGGTTTTTTTCTTATCGCTAAGAAGCTGCTGACGGAAGTCCTTCAGGATGGCCGGCTTGCTTTGCAAAAGCTCATCACGACCGGCGGAAAGCATGTAACCACTGACCGGTGCGTGCATGATCTGATCGTACTGCGCGCGGGACATGATTTTCTTTTCCACACTCCAGCGCAAAGCAAAGTCCAAACCATAGTTGATAGCAACACCGTGAGGCAGCTCGTAATACGATTCAAGAACATGCCCCAAGGTGTGCCCCAGATTCAGCACATGACGATACCCTGATTTTTCTTGCGGGTCCGCAGCCACGACGCGGTTTTTTGCGGTGATGGCTTCATTCAGATACTTCCACAAAACAGTGGAGTTCACTTCGTATTCTTTGCTCAGCTGCGACCACAATGGGCCACCACGGATCAGCGCGATTTTTAAAAGCTCGCCGAATCCCTCAAAGGCCCGCGCCTCGGGCTGCGCCAACAAAAGAGAACGGCAAAGAACGATTTCTCGTGCGGGATAAAAAGTGCCGATTTGATTTTTCGCGGAACCGACATTCAAAGCGGTTTTACCGCCGTGAGCGGAGTCAATGGCCGCAAGCCACGTGCTGGGCATATGCACAAGACCCACACCGCGCTTGAGAATGCTCGCCACAAATCCGCCGAAGTCGCCAACGCTGCCGCCACCGACAACCACCAAAGTGAGTTTGCGGCTCGAAGCGTTTTCACACAGTTCGACGATGCGCTTGATATGTCCAGGAAAACGATCCACGGATTTCAGCGTTTCTCCGGCGCGCACGCCGTAAGAAAGCGGGAATTGTTTCATCCATTTTTTGAAATCCGCGGATTTTTGCGGAAGAACTTCGTCATAGATCAACAGAAGTTCTTCTCCCAAATCAGAAGGTTTCGGCAGTTCCGTCGTAAAAAGCAGAGAGCTTTTTTTCATTACTTGGAATCAGAGGATTCAGAAAATTCAGCTTTGGCTTTTTTGTAGGACTCCGCCAAAGAATCCCAGGCTTTGCTTACGCCGTTTTTCATTTCTTCCCAAGCTTTGCCGGAGCTTTTCTTAAGCTTGTCGAGATCCTTTTTCATTTCTTTTTGTTTTTTCTCGAGAGTCGCGATTTGCGCCTTGGCTTCTTTTTTTGCTTCGCCGGTTTTTTTAGACGCTTCTTCTTTCATTTCCGCGATTTCTTTCTTCAAATCAGAAAGTTTCGCTTCCATGTCTTTTTGGAATTGTTCTTTTTGTTCTTTGGTGTAATCAACCGCGGCCGAAGCAGCCTCGGTGGTTTTGTTCTGAACGTCTTCAGCCGTGGTTGCCAAGGCTGGTGCGGACAAGGATGCGGCTAGCAGGGATATAACAAGAAATTTCATACTGGTCTCCTTTTGAACGGAGACCAGTTTACAACGGAGGATTATTTCACTTCAAGAATATTGAGCTGTGCGGAGTCCGCTGTGACGCTGACAGGCTTTTTTTCCTTCATGCTCTCATCAAGTTTCTTTCGGTAAGCATCGAATTCTGCCACATCCCGTCGCAAATAGTAGGTACCGGGAGTTTTCACGAAAAGAATCACGATGCCTTCATCATCATCGCGCATTTTCTTTACCACATCATTCACGGTCGTGCGCTGATCCGCGCTCGCAGGCGCGCGTGATTTGGAAGAAGCTTCAGAGGTGCTGACAGTCATAACGGCGCTCAAAACTAGAGCAGCTGCGAGGATCCACTTCATGTTCGTCTCCTTTTCAAGTTGAACGCCGTACTTATCGGCGCAAGGCCGCTAGCTCTAGAGGCTTCGACCTTGGTCGGGGCTTTTCTGCGCCCTAAAAAGCTGCAGCAACTCCTCAGGCATGAAATTGATGGGAAGACTGTAATGTCCCTGCCCCTGGATCACTTTGAACTGTGATTCCGGATAAAGAACCTTCCACGCTTGCGCCATTTGCACCGGCAAAATCGTGTCCTGATCGCCATGCCACACCCACACCGGGCCCTTGTAGCGACGTTCGGCTCCGACCCAATCGGAAGCGTAGTCGCGAATGTCGTTGACGATGCCGAGCACACCTTGCTCGCGTGAATTTTCGATTGAGATGCGCATCAGTTCGAGCAAATCACCGCGACTGAACAAACGCTTATCCACATCCGGCAATGTCAGCATCAAACGATCGAGTAAAATATTGCGCAAGCGCGGCTGATCGAGCACGGACATAAAGCCTGTCAGTAAGGGTGACGGCAATGTGGAAAGAGTGCGCAAAGCCCAGCGATGGCCGGAAGGAAATTTATCTTCGTGATTGCGCAAAGGAATCAAACCACAAATGATTCCCAAGCCCAGCACCCGCTCAGCAAACATTTCAGAAAGACGAACCGCTGAAGGAGCACCACCACTCACGCCAAAGACATAGAATTTATCGAGCTCCATCTTTTCAACAAAGAGTTTGTAAGTGTCGAAGCCTTGCGCTGAAAGTGTGCTGCCATAACCAAGACGATCCACCGCCAGAACATGGAAGTTCAGCTCATGGCAGATATCGGCAAACATAACACCTTGAATGGAAGATCCCGGAAAGCCGTGAAAGAACACAAGCGGTGTCCCGTTCTTCGGGCCCCACTCGCGATAGCCGACGACCGTTTTTTTATCGAGAGACAGTTTCTGCAGCTCCATAACATCACCCTAGTACCGATCGCCGCAGAATTGAACCGTTGTTTTGATCTTTACAAAGACTTGATATTCGGCAGCGCTTATTTTGTGAGATCCCAGTCAATTTCTTGCAGGCCGCGCGAACGTAAATAGGCATTGGTCCGTGAGAATGGTTTGGTTCCAAAAAATCCACGGTGTGCTGACAAAGGAGAAGGATGAACCGCCTCAATAACAAAATGCTTTTTGCGGTCGACAAAGGCGGCCTTTCGTTGCGCGTAAGAGCCCCACAAGATAAAAACCAAGCCCTCTTTTTGTTCATTGAGGATATGAATGATTTTGTCCGTGAACTCTTCCCAACCACGTCCTTGGTGAGCCGCCGCTTTTCCGGCTTCCACAGTGAGAACGGCGTTCAGCAACAACACGCCTTGGCGCGCCCATTTTTCCAAGCAACCGCTTTTAGGAATAGGCACACCCAAATCGCTATGAAGTTCTTTAAAAATATTCTGCAAAGACGGAGGAAAAGGCACACCCTCACGCACAGAGAAGCACAAACCGTGAGCTTGACCTGGACCGTGATAAGGATCTTGTCCGACAATGACGACTTTCACCTTGTCGAATGGAGTCAGATTCATCGCCGCGAAAAATTCTTCGCCGCGAGGATAAATAGTTTTTCCTGATTTGTATTCTTGCATAAGAAAGGCGCGCAAGTTCTTCATGCGTTCGGTGTCGAACTCACTCAGCAAACGCTCTTTCCAGGATGTTTCCAACTTTATCTCGGTTTTCGTATCGCCCATCTCAATCTGACACATGACCTTGGTCCAGGTTCGGGATTCTAATGTAATCCTATTGGTTTTCAAATTATTTTTTGATTCCCGCCCAACTTGACCAGACAAATTGAGACCCCATTGTTACAATGTAAGCAGAGGAAAAGGAGGCCGCCTATGACGACTCTTCTAAATCCCACCATACAACTTATCGAACAAAACCCAGAGGTTAAGTCCTTCATCTACCAACAAATTTGCGAGTTTGAACCCTTTGTCACTCCGCAAACCGTCGTCGCTGTTGTGGCCCGAGATCCCAAAAAGCTGGCGCTTCAGTATGAAACGGACGGAAAAGAGTTTACACCGGAAAGTCTCAAAAAGCTCTATCGCATTGCCATCGTCCTGAACGAAGGTGGTACGAAGGTAGAAGCGGAAGGTGTTCACGAGGACATCTATCAAGCGATTAAATCCGCGAAGGAAGCCCTGCTGCAAAAACTGATCGCCATTCAAGACTCTGTGATCAGTCAGCAAGATCGCCTTGTCGAAATCAATCATTACTTGCAACACCCGGTTCTTCACTAAGATAATCAGGGCTTCCGAAAGGGGGCCCGATGTTTCACCCGCAAATGCCATATCGCAGCCTTGGTCGCTGCGGACTCAAGCTCAGTTCATATTCCCTCGGTGGCTGGACGACTTTCGGCGGAACCGTCAAAGACTTCACTTCCGTGCGCAGTATTCTGCGTCTGGCTTACGAAACCGGAATTAATTTTTTCGATATCGCCGACATCTACGCCAAAGGTGAATCCGAACGCATCATGGGCGCGGCCCTCAAAGATTTTCCGCGCCATGAACTTGTGATTTCTTCCAAAGTTTTTTGGCCGATGAGTGACGACGTGAACGACCGCGGCCTTTCCCGCAAACACATTCTTGAATCCGTCAACCGCAGCCTGCAACGCATCGGCACGGATTACCTCGATATTTATTTCTGTCATCGCTACGATCCGGAAACACCAGTGGAGGAAACCGTGCGTATCATGGATGATCTCATCCACCACGGAAAAATTCTTTATTGGGGCACCAGTGAATGGACCGCGGAGCAAATCCAGGAAGCCATCGATATTTGCGATGAAGGTGGCTACTACAAACCGCAAGTGGAACAGCCTCAATATAGTTTGCTGGCGCGACAAAAATTTGAAACTAATGTGCAACCCAAAGCTGTTCAGCACGGCATGGGACTTGTCACATGGTCGCCCCTGGCATCAGGAATGCTCACCGGAAAATATGACGGCGGAATCAGCGATGGCCGTCTTTCACGCATCGATTGGCTGAAGGAAACTTTCTACACTGAAAAGAATATTCAACGTGTGCGCGAAATGAAAAAGATCGCCGATGATCTGGGTTGCACACGCAGTCAGCTGGCTTTGGCGTGGCTGCAAGTGCAAGAAGGTCTCACCAGTGTGATTCTGGGAGCGACGAGCATTGAGCAGCTTCAGGAAAATCTCGGCGCTCTCAAAGTTGAAGTCACGCCGGAAATCGATAAAGAACTGCAGGCGCTTTTTAGTTATTAATTATTCAGTGCGAATCTAAAAACTTGTCTTGAGAAAAATCTTAAGCGCGCTTTTTTTCCACCGTGGTTACGCTCGATTTTTTAATAAAGTCCAGAGACCATGGTGGAGAAATTCTTTCCCATCTCGTCTTAAATTTCCAACGAAAGAATCCGGGATCTATTATCGTGTCTTTTGCCAGAGTGGGGTTCCATTCCCATTTTTTGGGTTATAATGAGGCTGTAGAGAAAAAGGATGATTTAAAAAAAGGATGGTTAAAAAGAAACGATATCTCAGGAACAGAAAAAGAACGATGAAGTGAGCAATCTCAGAGTCGTAAAAAGTTTTGATCTTGAGAATCGTCCGAAGCGGGACTTAGTCGTAGAGATTAAGCCCCGTTTCCTTTTCAGGCTTTGAAATTATTTATGTTCGAATGCGACAGGAAGGAAGTTGGCAGGAGATCCAGAAGATACCGCAGTTTTCTCTTCCTTGCCTGTCTCGAGCTTCACCAGACTGCCGATGATGTCCTGAAGCTTTTCAAAAGGTTCAAGGTTGGGCGGAAGACTTTCTTTAAGCTCCATGGTTAAAACCGGAGTCTTTCGCTCCAGCCACATATAGCGGCCCAGGCTGCCTGGATAATTACCCAGAGACTTCCATGGCAAATAATCAAACTTCGGCGGAGGAGAAACCTTCGGACCGTCGAAATCCAAAACTTTTAACGGCGTGTGCACTGACACGATAAAGTCCGGCTGAAAATCCTGGATATGGAAAAGAGCGCATTTCGTTTCAGGCTCGCTCGCGGCTTCCGTTCCAGGGAAGCGGCGTGGGTTTGACTTCGTCGTACGTTTCCAGTTCTCGATAGCGCCTGTGGACCAATCTTTCGTGGGAAAGTTGCGGTTGATATCGATTTTGTTCGCATTGGTGCGCGTTTTGTATTTCACGCCGTCAGGATTGAGCACCGGAACCACACGCCACGAGTTGCGTGGATCAATGCCTTCAAGGCGCTCCATCCAGTAACGGCCCACCGTTCCCGCCGGAGTTTCATCACCGTGAATCAAACTGAACACCAAAACCTTTTTCGCACCCGGAGCGGCCGCAGGCTTATCATAGTGATAAATAGGACGGCCTTCGGCGCTCACGCACACGGGCTCCACTTTCACCTTTTCACAGGCTTGCTTCAGCAGTTTGTCGTCAGAAACACCGGGGAATTTTTTAAGGTCGCTGGCACATTCCTGGGAAATATTGGCGAAATCAGCGTGTGCAATGACTGATAAAAAAATCAGCCCTAAAAATAATGTTTTCATAAGATCCGTCTTCACAACTCCATTATCCCAGGTCTTTGGCAACTCTCAAGATGAGAAAAAGGCTCCCGCGGATTTTTTTGAATCAAGCTGAGAATCCTTTGAAATTGACTAAAGTCTTAAAGCCTTTCGTCCGTAATGTAAAGGGTGTGACAAATAGGACTCAGTGGGAGGATGTATGTTGAACCGTGGCAGTTTCAGTTTTGTAGCGATGTTGGTGATAAATCCCATCGTGATACTGTTTTATCAGAACTGCTCCATGTCCCCGATCAGTTATGCGAAAAACCCCTCCCCACCTGTGATCCAGCGCCAAGTCGCGTCTGAAGCAAAACCGGTCCTAGCCGATGTGCAAAAACCGGCGTGCCCGGAAAACAAAAAAGAATGCGCTAAAGCGGAATAATATTCCCTTAGTGCATATCTGAATTCTTTATATGCCTTTTACTTATCATGGAAGCTTCCGGTAGAACTGTATGCAATGAAGCAGTTCAACGAAGGAGGCTTCCATGAAATCTTTTATTCTTTCTCTCACCGCTGTTCTTGGAATCGGAATCGCAAGCACTCCCGCTCACGCTTTTATTTCCACTCAGGAAGAAACGCTTCTGATTTCAGCCATGAATCAGCTCAATCCCGCCTTGCTGAAGGTGGATAGCATTCACTGCTCTTTGCGCAATCGTATGTGCTTGGTGAAAATGGACGTGGGCACTCAGGTTCACCATACTGGTTGCATGATTGAGCGCCTTAACGATGCCAGTGATTTGTATACGGAGTCCGTGGATAAGGCGACAGGCAAAGCCGTTGTTTCCCTGTCACCGTATGCTTATGAATCTTTGAACCGTTGCGTGAGCGCTGTTCTTTAATTACTGCTGCTCGAGCATCGGATTGATGCGCGCTTTGAACGATTTCTTGAACGTCTTTAAAATCTTGAAACCATGACGGGCGCGCACTTCCTGCGCCTTTTCCTCAGAGACATTTTGATATTGATAGCTGTTGGACGGATCGCTCAATCCCACTTTTACGAAAGGATTTTCCGCGGCTTCACTCTTAACCGTGCCGGTAAAGAATGAAAACTTATCCGCGCCCGAGTCTATATTGCCTTCCGCATAGTCACCGACAATCACGTAACCATCATGTTTTTCACCGGAAGGCAGAGTCACGCCCACCAAAGCCGGAATATAAAGAACATCACCCAAGGTATAAGACAATGGATCTGCGGAGACCGTCACTTTTTCGAGGCTCCAAAGGAACGAGGTGGAGTTTTTGAAAAAATCTAAATTTTTTTAAGAAAGGCCATTGACTTACATATAATTTACACTGTAAGTTCATATGTAAGTTATGACGAAGAAAACGCCCCTCCCGCCACTGACACCTAAGGAAAAATCGGTTCTCGAATTTATCGAGAGCCACATCTTAAGTTCAGGAGTTTCTCCGTCATATCAAGAAATTAAGGATCACTTTGGTCTAGCTTCGTTTAATTCGGTTCAGAACTATCTGAAGCAATTAACGAACAAAGGATACATCGAAAATCCTCTGGGCCAGAAACGAGCGATCCAGGTTCTCCACTCCGCTTCGGCGGTGAAGGAGCAACTGCAATCGAAATCGGTCTCGACGAAGACAGGATCTCCTCGCTCTCAGCTCCTCCAGGCTCGTGATGAGATCCTGTCGCTCCCCCTTCTGGGAAAAGTGGCGGCCGGTCAACCTATTGAAGCTCTCAAACACGATGAATTTGTAGATGTTCCTCCGTCCATGGTTCGCAATCCGGCAAAATCCTTTGCGCTGAAAGTGCAAGGTGATTCGATGATTGAAGACGGCATCTTTGATGAAGACATCATTCTCGTGCAAAAGCAGGAATCCGCCACCAACGGCGATATTGTTGTTGCCACTGTCGATAATGAAGCGACTGTGAAGCGCATTTACTTGCGCCCTCGCCCTGACAGCGATTCTTCCGAGCGTATGGTGGAATTGCGCCCTTCCAACTCCTCCATGAAATCCATGTGGTATTCTCCGGAAGAAGTTTCCATTCGTGGCATCGTCGTCGGCCTTATCAGAAAGTTCTAAAAAAACCGACTTCAGCCGTAAATGCGGGAGCTTTCGGGATGGGTTCCTTTCCACAAGAACGCATCGAAATAATAATGACAAAAAAGCGGCGTCAGATACACGGCGATCAAAGGTGAAAGCACCGCGTTTGAAAGATCCAGATAATTCTCTTCAAAAACGCCTTCAAGACTTCCAAAAATCAGTGCGGTGAGCAGCACAACCAATAAAGCGATTTGCACATTCACAAAACGCTTTTGCGTGCGCGATAAAGCCAAAGTCATCAATGCAAAATAAGAAACTCCGTGCGCAACGACCAGCGGGAAAACGACTTCTGATGCGGTTTTCCCCAGCAAGAAGCAAGAACCGTAAAGCGCTGTGGGAAAAGCCGTGGATAAAAAGCGATTCCATTCCCGATGTTTTTTTAGTTCCAAAATCTCCCAGACAAGCCACGCGGTAAGGCCTAGCAAATATACAACTAAAAGCCCGCGGTACAGATTTTCATTCGGGAAACGCCAGATATCCTGCTCTGAATAATCCTGATTCCATAATGGACCTGTGCGAAAGTGCGCGATCAAAAACGGCATAAAACAATTAAAATACAGAAAGCGATCCGTCCAAACCGTGAATCTTTTATTCAAGCGCTGATACCATTTTTGGATTCCGAAAAACTGGCGCACATTGTGGAAGATTGTCGCGTAAATAATAAACGCCGCAAGACCGGGAATTTGAAAGTAACTCCAGGAAAAAAACAGCACGAAAAAGATCACCGGCGCGATCCAATAAGCTTTGCGACGGCGGCGCTCTTCGGGATTCAAGTACGTCCGCCACAAAGTCGTGTAAACGTGTCCCGAATCAAAAAACTGCAAAGCAACGAAGGTGTAAGCGACATAGGCCAGCGACGGTGACGGCGGAATAAAAAAGAAACTGAGCAGCAGCGCCGCCAAGCCCGGCACATACAACCACAGAATATCTTTGCGCAAAGAACCCAGAATCCACGCCATAGATTGATTATACATCGGTTGTGCCTTCCGATTGCACCAGTGCGCGTTTAGGACGTTTCAAAGAGGCACAGTACAAAACTCCGCGAGCCATAATCTCGGTCACCGGTAATACGGAAAGAACGAACATGTCATAAGCAAAAAGATGCACCTTAAAATCATCCGCGAAATAGGAACCGCCAAAGAGATAAAGCAGATGCAGCAGATAGCACAAGCCAAAATGAGTCGACAAACGTAAACCGCTCAGCCAGCGCACAACGCGATTTTCATGCAGACGCGCATTGATTTTTTCCACCAAAGATAAACGGATGAAAAAGAAGATCCAAATAAGATGCGCCCAGAACACCACCGGCGTACGGCGAAAAACGAAGCAATAGAAATTCTGATCCAGCGGCACATGATAGAATTCGCCCCAGTAAAAAACACTGGCCAAAAGCGCCGCACCCCAAAAGAGTTTTTCATTCTTTTGCATCCGCGTGGCTTTCTCACGCAGACCTGCGGCGACGGACAAAGTACCCAAGTAAAATGAAAACCACGCAAGCCCGATCCAAGGCAAAAGCGCCCAGCCTCCTCGGCCTTCGTTATCACACACACCAAAAAAGATGGAGCGCACCACAAGGGGAATGCCGGCATTATCAGCCAAAAGATAAAAAGGAATCCACGTCAGCAAAAATCCTAAAATTCCGCACACTTTTAAAAAGAACGGATGCCGCTGCAACAGCAAGACAGAGGCAATGGCGACGATCAAGTATTCGTAGATGTCCCACTCCCAAAAAATTCCAGAGAATGAGTTATCCAGGCCCGTGACAAGCAGAAACACGGTTCCCAAGGCAAGCAGCACGTACAACCGGCGCGTCTTTTGTGGCGAAAGAGTCTGACGCCCGAATAGAAAGAATGACAAGATGATGATGCTAAAACCAGAAAAGGAAAAAGGCTTCGTCGCTTCCGCGATATAACCAAACAAAGTGCCGGCGTGCAGTTTGGCATCGTAAGGCTCGGCATAAGTGTCCGTATAAATCTGACTGATCACGTGATAATGGATGATCGCCGTGAATGAAAAAAGCCGAACCAGATCTATAAGATGAAGCCTTTTTTTATTCACGGATAGTAAATCTCCATATCTTCCGGCGACCGATAAATCAAACTATCCGCAGGCATATTGAATTCGGTTAAAATGGCGTCGGCAAGACCGACAAGAGGGCCTTTCATGAATCGGTCATCAAAAGAGCGCAGTTCAAAAATGCGGTCTTCCCTTTTTCCGTCCCGGAAAACATCCACTGTCTGCAAAACACGGGACGCAAAAAGAATTTCTTTACGCAGCTCCTCTGGATTTTTCTTATAAGAGACAAAAATTCTTTCGACCGGCTTTTGGCCTGCGCGGTAAAAAACTCCGCGCAGCGCTTTGGATTCATAAAATTCTGGATGAGATATCAGCTCTTGGATGTCATGGAGATTTTCTTTGTAATACACGGCGAATTCGCCACGGTCCAAATTCCACTCCAGCCACAACACGTCTGAAATCCGTTTGCCGGTTTTAAGTTTTATGTTGCGCTCACGCAAGACGGCTTCGGCTTTTTTCCGTGCGTCCTCGCTCCACGCCGTCGGACCGATAGCAAGACGGCGCGTTTGCAAACCCTGAGGGGTTGCTGTTAAAGTCAGGCGGAAATAATTCCAAAAAGATGTGGGCGACACCTGATAAGCCCAGTCAGAAATATGCTCCAAACTGTAGTGAACGTAACTGCGCTCCGCCGGCGTGAGCTTTTCTAAAATCGGCGCAGCGGTTTTTTGCTCATACCATTGCAATAAGTGAGTCAAAACAAGCTTGTAATAAGCAGGATCAGAGCGATCCATGTAGGAGGAAATCGGAATGCTTCCCGCCTGACAGCAAAAAAGAACAGTTATTAAAAGAAAAACATGCTTTGCTATCGCCATTGGAACCTCTTCGGACGATAGATGCTGTTCACATTTTCATCGCGGATTTGCGCTTTCTCGGTGACCGATAAGAATGGTTAAATTCAGCAACGTCGTATTACCGAGCCACGGAGAAAGAGCACCATAATCAAAAGCAGGCCGCCGATTTTCTTTTGAAACAAATAAGAAAGCTTCTATCGGTCCGTAAACGACAGCGTTATTAAGACCTGCCGCATGCAAAGAACTTAAAACAATATCTTGCGGTGTCGGCTCCGGTTTCTTTTCAGTTCCCTCAAGACCTCGCCAGACAGGAATATCCGCGACAAAGAAGCCCTTGGGCGAAATCACGCGCTGAAGAGCGGAATAAAATTCCACGCTGAACAGCTTTCCTAATTCGTAACTGACAGGAAATGGGAAATCCACAAAAACGCCGTCAAAAACACGATCCGTTCTGCGAATATAGTTAAAAGCGTCACCGACAACGACTTCGACCCGTGGATCAAACAAAGAAGCTCGGTTGAGCTCTTTGACATCCTTATGTTCCCTCGAGAGATGAATCATAAAGGGATCGAGTTCGATCAAAACTATTTTCTGAATCTCGGGGTGCTTAAGCAGCTCCGCCGCTAAAAGACCGTCGCCCGCGCCCAGCACTAGAATTTCCTTGGGATGACTGCCGGACAAATTCAAAGCGCCTTCCACCATGGATTCGTGATAGGCCCTCTGAGTTAATCGACTGAACTGCGGCTGCATGTTCAAATAAAGAGAAAAATCCCCTCTGTCGTCGCCGGACTTCATAAAATCATCCGAAACGATATCGATAATCTGATAAGGGGTCACGTAGCGTTCGATATCATTGAAATCATCCATATAGCGGAAAAAGTTTCGAATGGCCGCCCAGGAAAATTCGGGAATGCGAATTTCCGAGTAAAAACTTTTGATGTAAGCCTGCTCGACAGTGTCTGAATACTTCAGTGTTGGAAAAGCCGCACCGAAAAACAAAGCCGAAGCCACCACCACCGCACCCCAGCGGCGCCGCCAGCCTTGAGCACCGAACGCAATCATAATAATCGCGATAAAATTCAAAAGCGCGATCATCACGGAACTGCGCACGAGATCTAAAACCGGAATCAAATAAAGTGAAACGACAAAAGAGCCCGCCAAAGCGCCCAGATAATTGACTCCCAAAACGCGATTGAAAGAGTTTTGTCCCGTTGTCCGTTCTTGCAGTTTTATCAGCAGCGGTAACTCCATACCGGTTAAAAAACCCACCAGCACAGTGAGACCTTGCAGAAGAAATACTTTTTCTGAACCCTGCCCCCAGCCACTCCAAAACGACAGGTATTTATAAAAGAACACGGATAAAAAGGTGTAAGACAAATACAACAGCGGCACCAGAATGAGGCCGACTAAAGACAGCATTGTTTCAAGAGCAAACAGAACACGGCGTTCATGGCGGTTCTTCAGCAAACCCACCGCTTGCGACCCCAGTCCCATGGCCACCAGATAAAACCCCAGCGTCACGGACTGACTTAAAATCTCGTCGTTGGAAAACTGCATGAGCACGCGCGCGATCACAAACTGATAGCTGATACTGCAAAACGATAGCAGGAAAGATAAAATATAAACCGTCATGAAACCTCCGCCCGTTTCATGACTGTGAATATGAACACGATCGCATTAAGAAAAGCGCAGAAGTACAGACTGTTCATCACTCCCCATGCCGGCAATAACCACAGAGGAAAGACCAGCGTCCCTAAAAACATTCCGAAATAATCCCACGCCAAAATAAATGACTTGCGGTTTCCGGAAACACGATCCATTAAAAGCGGTAATTCAAATCCGGAAATAAAACCCGCGGCGATGATGGGAGCGTAACTGAGAAGTTCCGCCACAATATAAAAGGACTCAGGAAAATTTTTAGGGTCGAAAGAACGGATCCACAGCGGTCCAGCCACGCCCACAGCCACCAAAGCCAGCTGCAGATAAGGCAGCGCCAGTTTCCATCGGTCATAGAGTATGGAAGCTACACCCAACGTTAAAGTGAACAGACCTATCGTGGTGGCATAGCGAAGAGCCGTGTTCCCCAGTGTGGCGGAAAGCATTTGGGCGAAGCTCAGTTCGTAAACGACTCCGACAAAAGCCAGAACACAAGAGAACGCCTGTCTTTCAAAAAAACTGAAATCAAGGGTTCGCTTTAATCTGGCTGTAAATGGCATCATACTTATCTTCGTTACCGTCTATATAAGAAGTGGGACCGGAAAGCACAGCGAGGTAAGTTCCCTGCCCATCTTGACGCTGAACCAAAGCGACTGTCAAAGTCTTGTTTCCATACTGCACGGACCAGACGTAAGGAGATTTCAAACCGCTTCCCGATTGTGCCGGCGGTCGCTCCGCCGAATTTTCAGAGATGTTATCAATAATAGATGAATTGAAACCGGGAATCGCAGAACCGTATTCCGCCAAGAACTCCTGCAAATCCGACGGACCGTATGAACCTGCTTTCGCGAGTAAACTTAAATTCACTCCCAACGCTGTGTTGTAGCCGTTAATCGCCGCGATGTCGTCATCAAGGTCTAAAGGACGATAGTCCAATTCCTGCGGATAAGGAACCGACAGATGAGATTGGTTTCCAAAAGATTCTTTTGCTTGCTCTGACGCTGTTTTAATTGGGTCCGGCAAAGGTTGATTGCCCGGAGGTTCTTGAGACGGATCCTCTTCATCATCGTCGTCTTCATCGTCACCATCACCGTTTGAAGATTTGGGAGCAGAGCCTAAGCTTCCTCCTCCTCCCGCGCCACTTTTTCCTTTTTCAACGCCGGAACCTCCGCCGCCGCCAGCGCCGCCTCCGCCACCACCACCACCGCGTCCACCGCCTCCGGAAGAAGAGTCATCGACGTGAAGCCCGCCGGAGCTAGAGTTGTACGCAGACTTTTTTCGAACATTTTCAAATCCGAAAAAACTCGCAACCGATGAATAAGCTGTTTCAAAAAAACTTGTCCCGGAAGAAGACGAAGGTTGTGTTTCAGAGTGAGATGATGGTGAGTATGACGACGAGGAATCCTCTGCGGAAGTCCTACTGGCGTAGGAGTGTTCGCTTGATGAGCCGCCATTTTGAAAAGAGGAGACCCGCTCTCTGATAGAGAGCGCAATTGGACTCTTGCTCATGCTGGCGAATCCAATGGCTGCAAGCAAAACCAGTCCCAGAACATATAAATAGGTTTGCTGTTTCATTCTCTTTCCATGTTAACAGAGTTATGCTGAAGTGAAACTCCCCGCGGCAAGTCCGCGGGGCATCAACGGCTCCGAGAGAGCTTGCGACGTTTCTTGGGTTCTTCTTTGATCGGGAAAAGCTCTCTCTGCGCAGGCTCCAGGCCTTTGTC